>Ga0256839_1000001_pt1 | contig 555754 bp, 528 predicted proteins | sample 354166metaG_FD_185968 | JGI IMG/M metagenome (GOLD analysis project Ga0256839, IMG submission 185968) | Hydrothermal vent microbial communities from Mid Atlantic Ridge, Atlantic Ocean - 354-166 | ecosystem: Environmental > Aquatic > Marine > Hydrothermal vents | place: Atlantic Ocean: Mid... | reverse complement strand
GTCTCAAAGACTGGCGCTCGTTGTCGTTGCGAACCTTCCGATGCCCCGAAACCTTCCTCGCCGCCGCTCACCTCGCCGCAATCGTCATTTGGTATTTATGAGTGGTATTTATGAGTCTACGCCCTAGGCACCGGCTTATCCGCACCCCGACCCACAGGCCGGACCATCTGCTCAGACGGACGGAAACTTCCGCCTGCCTTCCGGCTCGGGCGGCAGCTTGTCTTCAAGCGGCAGGATCTTGTAATCCGCCGCGACAAGGATCGCCTGTTCATCCTCTTCCGGCCGGTTCATGCAGATCCAGTTCCTTGCCTCTTCCAGTTCACCGAGGCCGAACAAGCGCACCCGCCCACGCATCAGGGGTGCGAACAGCTTCACGCCGAAGCGAACCCATTCCACATCCGTCACCACGGCAATACGCGCAAAGTCACCAGGATGCAGCAGGCCGAGCCTTGCATCATCCCAGGCCGCTCCGGCGGTGAACCCCTCGAAATCCTGTCCGATGATATAAAGAAGCTTGATCCTCCCTTCGCGCCCGATCCGTTCCGCAACAAGCGGCATCAGGGTTTTCTCATAAGCTTCCCGGTCGATCAGCCCATGCGCTTCGATCGCCAATACATCGGCAGGAAAACCTTCGAGAATGTCGAAACGGCCTTTTGCCTTCTGCTTGCTCACGGCACGCCTCCTTCGGCCTTTCCCGGAACCCGTGCAGCAGATATGAAAACCGCAAGCGCGTTTTTCAAGGCGGCCGCCCCCCCCCGGGCAAGGTGCCGCTGGCGGGAACATTCGCAAAACCGGCAATGAACGACGCTTATCCGGTCTTCAGAACGATCTTGCCCACATGTTCCCCCGCTTCCATGCGCTCATGCGCCCTGGCGGCGCTTTCCAGCGGAAACTCGCTGTCGATCAGCGGCGCGATCCGGCGTTTTTCCAGCAGTGGCCAGACCTGCGCCCTGAGGGCCTCGGCAATGCGCGCCTTGGTCAGATCGGATTGCGGCCGCAGGGTGCTGCCGGTAATGGTGAGGCGGCGCATCATCAGGGGGGCAAAATTGATTTCGGCCCTCGGCCCTTCGAGAAAAGCGATCTGGACAAGCCGTCCATCCTCGGCCAGTGCCTTCAGATTGCGCTTGATGTAATTGCCGCCCACCATGTCAAGTATCACATCGGCACCACCTTCTGCCCGCAATGCCGCAACGAAATCCTCCTTGCGGTAATTGATCGCCTGTTCAGCGCCAAGCTCTGTGCAGATGCGGCACTTGCGGGCACTGCCGGCAGTGGCAAATACACGCGCGCCAAGAACGCGCGCCAACTGGATCGCCGTCGTGCCGATGCCGGAACTGCCACCATGCACCAGAAAACGCTCTCCGGCACGCAGCCCTGCACGCATGAAGACATTCGACCACACTGTAAAGAAGGTTTCGGGCAGGCAGGCGGCTTCGCGCAGATCCATGCCTTCGGGCACCGGCAGGGCGTGCTCGGCCCTGCAGACGGCATATTCGCCATAGCCGCCACCGGGCAGAAGCGCACAGACGCGATCACCCGGCTGCCAGCGCTGCACCCCCGGCCCGACGGCGACAACCTCGCCCGCCCCCTCAAGCCCGGGAATCGGGCTGGCCCCCCTGGGCGGGGCATAGGCCCCGGCACGTTGCAGAACATCGGGGCGGTTCACGCCCGCATAGGCAAGACGGATCAGGATCTCGCCATATCCCGGGCGAGGCACCTTTCGGCGTGTCAGGCGCAGTGCTTCAGGGCCACCCGGCGCACTGATCTCCACGACAAGCATTTCGTCGGGCAGGGAGCCGGCCTGTTGCGTCATTCTTCGCGCTCCGTCTCCTTCCACATGCCGGGCAGATCCTCGGACCGCCTTTCCCCGGGAGCGCGGATCTGCGCCAGCATCCGGCCAAGCGGCCCGGCCAGCAGCGGTTTCACCAGAGCATTTTCCCCAAGCCTTGCCTTCAGATTCTCGAAACGCATTACCTCTTCGATCCGCCGATCAAGGAAATCCCAGGTATCGGCATTGCCGGGGCTTTCATCGCCGATCCAATGGAGAAAGGTCGTCGAATAGACTGCCGAAAGCGTGGCGCGCTTGGAATACCAGTTGATATCATCGGAACTGTCGTCCAGAAGCCGCCAGATCAGATCGGCCGTGCCCCAGATCAGGCGCACCCCTTCGGGGGCATTGTGCGGCAAGGCGAAATGGGCTGCGGCACGACGGGCAGCCTCGCGATCGTCGATCAGCTCGATTCGTTTGCGCACAAGCCCTGCGATACGGTCGCGATAGCGCTTGCCGACAGCCCCGTGTCTGGCCACATGTTCTGCCAGCGCCCTGTCACCGCGCCGATGAAAGGCCACCACAAGATCCGCTGCGCCGTGCGGACAGCAAACCCGCGCCAGCGCCGGATCGATTCCGCTGTCGCGCAGCGCGGCCCGGAAGCTGGCATCGCTCCAGCCATCAAACACCACATGCGGCAGGATCGCATCAAGCAGCCTTTCACGAATGATTTCGGGGGCGTTTTCCTGGTTCATTCCCACTTTCCTCGGCCTTTCGCTCCACGGCTGGACTTGGGCCCGAAGCTTTGCTATAGGGCAGGCTTCCTGCAAGTCTTTTCAACTCTAACCCAGAAAGGTGGTGACAACCACATGCAGGTGACCGTTCGTGACAACAATGTCGATCAGGCGCTTCGTGCCCTGAAGAAGAAGCTGCAGCGCGAAGGTGTCTTTCGCGAGATGAAACTTCGTCAGGCTTACGAGAAACCGTCCGAAAAACGTGCACGCCAGAAGGCCGAGGCCATCCGCCGGGCCCGCAAACTGGCGCGCAAGAAGGCGCAGCGCGAAGGGCTTCTCTGAAGCCTTCCGACACGAACGAAAGGCTTATGCCTCAAACCCCCGGGCCTGCCTCGGGGGTTTTCGTTTTCCCCGATCGGGGCAATCAGACGGGAAGCGCCGTTGTCTTGAAAACGGTTCTGAGGGCAAAGCTCGAATGCATCTGCGCCACCCCCGGAAGCCGGGCAAGATACTGCCGGTGAATCCGTGCGAAATGTTCGGTATCGAAGGCAACCACCTTGAGCAGATAATCCGCTGTTCCCGCCATCAGATGACATTCCAGCACATCGGGAATGCGCGCCACCTCGCGCTCGAAGGATTCAAGCACCTCGTCAGCCTGACCGGAAAGCGTGATCTCCACGAAAACCGTGGTAGGGCGTCCGATCTTCCGGGGATCGAGCAGCGCCACGTAATCGCGGATATAGCCCTGCGCCTCGAGCTGCTGCACACGGCGATGACAGGCCGAGGGTGACAGGTTTACCCGTTCGGAAAGCTCGGCGTTGGAAATCCTCCCCCGCTTCTGCAGAACGGAAAGGATTCGGCGATCTGTTTCGTCAATGTTCTTCACTTCGGATAAACTTCCTGTAATCTCTCATTTTTATCGAAAAATATTCGATAATACCGCCTTTTGTCCACTGATGTTTCAAAGCAATTGCGGCAAAACCGCGCCATTCTTCCGTGCAGAAGGCCCACAAGGGAGAAACGGAAGATGAAGATCGGATGCCCGAAGGAAATCAAGCCACAGGAATTTCGCGTGGGGCTCACCCCGAATGCCGCACGCGAGGCGGTGAAGCACGGCCATGTGGTAATGGTCGAAAAGGGGGCGGGCGAGGGTGCCGGCTTCACCGATGCCGATTACACCGCCGCCGGTGCGCGGATTGCAACCACACCCGAAGAAATCTTCGGCTGGGCCGAGATGATCGTGAAGGTGAAAGAACCTCAGCCGCGCGAGCGCCAGATGTTGCGCGAGGGACAGTTGCTGTTCACCTATCTGCATCTTGCCCCAGACCCGGAGCAGACCCGCGACCTGCTGAAAAACGGCGTGACAGCGATCGCCTATGAAACCGTGACCGATGCCGATGGCGGCCTGCCCCTGCTTGCCCCCATGAGCGAAGTTGCCGGGCGGCTGGCACCGCAGGTAGGTTCCTGGGCATTGCAGAAGGCCAACGGCGGGCGCGGTGTGCTGATGGGCGGCGTGCCGGGGGTAGGGCCGGCACGGGTGGTGGTGATCGGCGGCGGCGTGGTGGGCACCCACGCCGCGCGCATCGCAGCCGGAATGGGTGCCGACGTGACGGTGCTTGATCGCTCTCTGAAACGGCTGCGCCAGCTTGATGATGCCTTCAACGGACTGTTCAAGACAGGCTATGCCTCGGAGGGCGATACCAAGGAACTGGTTTACAGTGCCGACATGGTGATGGGCGCCGTTCTCATCCCGGGCGCCGCCGCACCCAAGCTGGTAGGCCGGGGCGATCTTTCGCGGATGAAGCCCGGTGCGGTTCTTGTGGATGTCGCCATCGATCAGGGTGGCTGTTTCGAAACCTCACGCCCGACCACCCATGAAGACCCGGTATTCGAAGTGGACGGCATCATGCATTACTGTGTGGCCAACATGCCGGGGGCCGTGCCCCGCACGGCCACCATTGCACTGACCAACGCCACCATGCCCTACATGCTGGCACTGGCCGGCAAGGGCTGGCGCAAGGCCTGCGAGGACGACCCGCACCTGCTGGACGGGCTGAACGTGCACGCCGGAAAGCTGACCAATTACGCGGTAGGCAGAGCACTGGAAATCGACGTTCTGTCGCCTGCGCTGGCATTGAAGAGATAACATGCATGAAAGAGTCGCCTCTGTCCGACCGACGCTCAGGCCGAGCGGCAACCGGATAACCCCGGCGGGACCGGCTCTGACGAAGCGGCCATCCTGCAACCAGAAGGCCCGCCATATGGCGGGCCTGCCGGCATCCTGCTCCTTGGAAAACTATTTCCTCTTCAGCGCCTCGGCGATCTCTTTCAGCAGATCGATCTCGCTCGGGCCCGGATCTTCGGCCGGGGCTTCTTCCTCTTCGCGCTTCATGCGGTTCACACCCTTCACCAGAAGGAATACCACGAAGGCGATGATCAGGAAGTTGATGATTGCCATGATGAACTTGCCATAGGCAAATACCGCAGCATCCTCACCCTCGCCCACGGTCACCCCGAGAGTCGAGAAATCGACACCGCCCATGAACAGACCGATCAGAGGATTGATCAGATCTTCCACCAGCGAACCCACGATCGCCGTGAAGGCTGCGCCGAGGATGATACCAACGGCCATATCCATGACATTGCCCTTGGCAATGAACTCCTTGAATTCTTTCAGCATGCTGTCTTGTCCCCACATTTTACTGACACGAACCGGACGATTTTTCCGCCCGGCCTGATCCATATCATATCAGGGCGCTTGTCCTGTGTGTTTTTCTGCTGGAAACAAGGCTTTCCTTGCATCCTGTCTGAATGGGGCAACAGATGGAACCGCTCGAAAAATTCCCGATTACCCGGAAATGGCCGCCCGGAAACCCGACGGCAATCCAGCTTTATTCCGCCACCACGCCGAATGGCGTGAAGATTTTCATCGCACTTGAAGAGCTGGACCTGCCCTATGAGGCACATTTCGTTTCGTTCGAACGAAATGAACAGTTTTCGCCTGAATTCAGGTCGCTCAACCCCAATGCCAAGATCCCCGCAATCATCGACCCGGACGGGCCGGGCGGCAAGCCCCTGCCGCTGTTCGAATCCGGCGCCATCCTGATCTACCTGGCCGAAAAGGCCGGGCGGCTTCTGCCCGCGGATCCCGCCCGACGCCATGAAACCATCCAGTGGCTGATGTTTCAGATGGGTGGCGTGGGGCCGATGTTCGGGCAAATGGGCTGGTTCGTGCATCTTGCCGGCCAGAAGATCGAGGATCCACGCCCGCGCGCGCGTTATGTCAAGGAAACCGCACGCCTGCTGCGGGTGATCGACCGGCGCCTTGAGGGGCAGGAATGGATCATGGACAACGAATACAGCATCGCCGACATTGCCATCGCCCCGTGGATCCGTGTGTTGCGCGACATCTACAAGGCTGCCGACATGGCAGGCTGGAGCGATCTGAACAGCGTGCCGCAGTATCTGGAACGCTTCCTGAGCCGACCAGCCGTGCAGATCGGCCTCGGGATACCGGAAAGAACCTGAAATGCAGGGGCCCGGCCGGTCAGCCGGGCAGTGCACCTGTCAGCACATAGCGCAGGATTTCCACCACCTGCTCGGGGGTGCGCGCCACCGCCTGAGCGGCGGCGTCCACCTCTTTCAGGGCGTGGTCATGCTCTTCGGGCTGCAAGATGATCAGAGATTTGCCGAGGGCTGCCGCATAGCCTGCATCAAAGGCTGCGTTCCACTGCCTGTATTTGTCACCAAACCGCACAACCACCACATCGGCATCGCCAATTCCCTTGCGGGTTCTGATGGCATTGACAAGCGCGCCCTTGTGATCGTGCCAGAACTTGCGCTCTTCGGGGCCCAGGATCGCCACACCGCAATCATCGCTTGCCGAATGATCGGTAACGGGGGCTGAAAATTGGACTTCAAGCCCCCTGGCTCCCTGAATGATCCGTTCGCGCCAGTCGGTATGGATCTCGCCCGAAAGATAAACCTTCAGCTTCATGATTGCGTGTCTCCGTTGTGCCATTGCATGCCCTGCATGCATCTGCATCATTTCATCATCGCCAGCCTTCTGAAAGTCAAGGGAATGCGCGCCGACGGCGGGAAGGCCGGGGTGCTGGCCATTCGGTGCATCCGTCCCCGGTCTGCCCTCCGTCCGTCAGCCCCTCAGCGTGCCGCCGGTAGCCTGTGTGACCTTCTCGATGATCTTTGCGCTGACGGCCTCGATTTCCTGATCGGTCAGAGTCCTGTCGCGGGGTTGCAGACGCACGGTAATCGCCAGCGACTTCCGGCCCGCACCCAGCTGCGCCTCGGCCTTCCCGCCGGTAAATTCATCGAATACCCTAACGCTTTCGATCAGATTCCTGTCGGCCCCTGCGGCAGCGCTTACAAGGGCCTGCGCTTCGACGTTGGCATCGACCACGAAAGCGAAATCGCGTTCTACCGCCTGCAGATCGCTGAGTCTCAGCGCGGTGCGTGTGGCCCCCTTGCGCCGCGGCATGGGAATTTCGTCCAGATACACGGTAAAGCCCACGGCCGGCCCCTTCACATCAAGTGCCTTCAGAACCCCGGGATGAATTTCACCGAACACCGCCAGGGTCTTTTTCGGGCCAAGGCAGATACGCCCGGCCCGGCCCGGGTGCCACCAGGCGGGCACGTCACGCAGGATGCGGGCGGTTTCGGGGGCGCCGATCGCAGTCAGAACCGCTTCGGCATCGGCCCTGGCATCGAACACATCTGCCATGCGCCGGCTGCCATGAGGATCGCGCGGGCCGGCTGCCCTTACCAGAAGGCCACTCAGATGCCGGGCCTCTTCACCCGGTTCGCCACCGGAAAACACTGGCCCCACCTCGAACAGGGCAAGATCCTGGAATCCACGTGCCTGATTGCGTGCCGCAGCCTGCAGCAGGCCAGGCAGCAGATCGGGGCGCATGTGGCTCATCTCGCTTGAAATAGGGTTTTCAAGCATGGTGACATCATCTCCGCCGCCGAACATGGCTGCGCTTTCGCGATCGATGAAGCTGTAGGTGACGCATTCGTTGTAACCCAGCGCCGCCGCTGTGCGCCGCGCCCGCATCTCGCGCTTCTGCATGGGCGTCAGGATGGGACGAACCACGCCCGGAGCGGGCCGCATCAACGGCTTGCCCTCCAGCCTTGTCAGCGAGGCAACGCGCGCCACCTCTTCCACAAGATCGGCCTCTCCCCGCACGTCGGGGCGCCACGAAGGCACATGCGCCATGTCGTCCTGATCAAGCACGAAGCCAAGCGCTGCAAGGATACGGCGCTGCTCTTCGGGCGAAATGTTCATGCCCACCAGGGACTGAACCCGCGACGTATCAAGCCGGTAGGCACGTGCCGTATCGGGAATTTCACCGGCCTGCACCACTGTTCCCGCCTCGCCTCCGCACAGGTCAAGGATCATCCGGGTGGCCAGTTCCAGGCCATCGCCGGTAAACGCCGGATCGACGCCCCGTTCGAAACGATAGCGCGCATCCGAGTTGATCCTGAGTGCCCGACCGGCCTTGGCTATTTCAACCGGATCCCAGTAGGCGCTTTCAAGAAACACCCCGGTAGTGCCGTCCTCAACCCCGGTTGAAATCCCCCCCATGATGCCGCCGATACTCTCGATCCCCCGAGCATCGGAAATCACCAGCGCACCTTCGGGCATGCCGTATTCCTTTTCGTCAAGCGCCATCAGGGTTTCACCCCCTTTGGCTCGATGCACCCGAAGATCCCCCTCCACCTTCGCCAGATCGAACACATGCAGCGGACGATTGAGGCCGATGGTGAAATAATTGGTGATGTCGACCAGTGCCGAAATCGGCCGCAATCCCACGGCGCGCAGCCGCTGTTGCAGCCATTCGGGGCTGGGGCCATTCCTGACGCCGCGGATTACCCGGCCCATGAATACGGGGCAGCCATCGCGGGCCTCGTCGGCAATCTGCACGGTGGCGGGGCTTTCGAACACCCCCTTCACCGGCACGATTTCAAGCGGCTTCAGGGTGCCAAGGCCGCGCGCCGCCAGATCCCGGGCAATGCCGCGCACACCCAGCGCATCCGGGCGATTTGGCGTAATGGCGATCTCGATCACCGGATCAATCCTTGCGGGATCGTTGGCCGCCAGCCAGTCGGCAAAGCTTTCGCCCACCTTGCCCGAAGGAAGTTCGATGATGCCGTCATGTTCGTCGGAAAGCTGCAATTCGCGCTCGGAAGCCATCATGCCATGGCTTTCGACGCCACGGATCTTTCCCACCTTGATGGTGGTATCGATGCCGGGAATGTATTGCCCGGGCTTGCACACCACCACGGTAATCCCTTCGCGGGCATTGGGAGCGCCGCAGATGATCTGCTTCACGCCCTCGTCGGTTTCCACCTGGCAGACACGCAGACGGTCGGCATCGGGGTGCTTTTCGGCGCTCAGAACGCGGCCAATGGTAAAACCCTTCAGTATCTTGGACGGGTTCTGGACACTCTCGACCTCAAGCCCGAGATCTGTCAGCACCTCGGCGAGTTCATCCACCGAAGCCCCGGTGTCGAGATGTTCCTTCAGCCAGGAAAGCGTGAATTTCATCGGTCGATTCCCATTGTTCCACGGCGCCCGACGCTCATATCCGATCCCCGTCTGCGGGAAAAGGGCCGTTCACGGAACTGATCGGTTCTGCACAAAATTTCAGACATTTTTCTGCAATTTCACCTCATTGCTGCCGCTTTCATGCGGTTTACCCTACGTCAGAAGAAAGGAATTTCCCATGCTGCGATACAAAGGTTCACCCAGATGCAATTTCCGCATCACGGCCGGGCTTGTCCTGATGACAGGCGCCGTCGTGCTTGGCAACCTGCCGGAACCCGAAGCCCCGTCCGGCCCCACCCGCATCCAGACACTGAACGACAGGATCAGCGCATGCAACCGCAAGGGTGTTGAAACCGTCATCGGCCGGCTTGGTTGCACCCCTCAGAAATCACTGCGCGGCAACAGCGGCAGCGTACGTATCCTGCGTGTCGGGCAATAGCCCCGAACGCAACCCGGCCTCACCCGTCACCCGATCAGGCCACCATACAACGTGGGCACGTCAAGCGCAGAAAAGCCATAATGGCGCAGCCACCTCAGATCACTGTCGAAGAAGGCGCGCAGATCGGGAATACCATATTTCAGCATGGCAAGGCGATCGATCCCCATACCGAAGGCAAAACCCTGCCATTTGTCCGGATCGACACCCGCCGCCTGCAGCACCTTGGGGTGCACCATGCCGCTGCCCAGAACCTCCATCCAGCCCTCACCTTCGCCGATTCGCAACTGGCCATCGACCCATGAGCACTGGATGTCTACCTCGGCCGAAGGTTCGGTAAAGGGGAAGTGAGAGGCGCGAAAACGGGTTCTGATACCGTCGATCTCGAAAAAGACCGAAAAGAATTCCTCAAGAACCCATTTCAGATTGGCCATCGAGATGTCACGATCGATCGCCAGGCCTTCGACCTGATGGAACATGGGTGTGTGGGTCTGGTCATAATCGGAGCGATAGACACGGCCCGGCGCGATGACACGGATCGGGGCGCCGCCCTTTTCCATGGCGCGTATCTGCACCGGGCTGGTATGGGTGCGCAGCACATGGGGCGGGCGATTGTCTCCGGCCTCGCGATGCATGTAGAAGGTATCGAACTCCTGCCGCGCGGGATGGTGCGGTGGAATGTTGAGCGCGTCGAAATTGTACCAGTCGGTTTCGATCTGCGGTCCTTCGGCCACCTTGAAGCCGAGGTCGGCGAAAATTGCGATGATCTCTTCGGTCACCTGGCTGACAGGATGCACCGTGCCGTGGGGGCGGGGGCGGGGCGGCAGCGTGACATCGAGCCACTCCCCGCGCAGGCGCTCCTCCAATGCCGCATCCTCGAGTGCCGCCCTTTTGGCCGCAATTGCCGAATTGATCTCGTTCTTGAGGGCATTGAGCGCCGGCCCGGCGATCTTGCGCTCTTCGGGGCTCATGCTGCCCAGTTCACGCATCTTCAGGCTGATTTCACCCTTCTTGCCAAGCGCCTGCACCCGAAGGTTTTCAAGTGCAGCCTCGTCACCGGCATCAGCAATCGCCTGCAGATATCTTCGCCTCAGATCGTCCATGAGCAAATCCCAAACTTGCGTTCAGAACCTGCTAGCGCCCCCTTTCGGCGATTGCAAGCCGCCCTGCATCCCACAGGCCATGCAACGGAAAAATCAATGCCGGAAATGGCATCGAACGGAAAAGCACGGGGCCTGCCAGTTCGCAAACGCGGGGGCTGCCCACTTGCACACCCGCCAACCGGAAAACGAAAAGCCGCACGGCTCAGGGCCCGTGCGGCTTGCGCGTCTTGTCCGAAGGCGCGCTCAGGCAAGCGCGGCCCTGGCCTTTTCCACGATCTTGCCGAAGGCTTCAGGCTCGTGCACCGCAAGATCGGCAAGCACCTTTCGGTCCACCTCGATCCCCGCTCTGGAAAGGCCATTGATGAAGCGGCTGTAGGTCAGTGTGGGATCAAGCTCGCGCACGGCTGCATTGATGCGCTGAATCCACAGGGCACGGAAATTGCGCTTGCGCTGCTTGCGATCGCGTGTGGCATACTGATTGGCCTTGTCCACCGCCTGCCTGGCGGTGCGGAAGGTGTTCTTGCGCCGGCCGTAATAGCCCTTGGCAGCCTTGATCACCTTCTTGTGACGGGCGTGGGTGACTTTTCCGGAAGTGACACGTGCCATGATCTGTTCTCCTCAGCCGCCGTAGGGCATCATTTTCTTGATGATCTTCTCATCGGGTTCCGACAGCACCGTGGTGCCGCGGGCCTGACGGATGAACTTGTTGGAACGCTTGATCATGCCATGCCGCTTGCCGGCCTGAGCTGCCTTGACACGCCCGCTGGCGGTGATCTTGAACCGCTTCTTGCAGCTCGATTTCGTCTTCATCTTGGGCATTTCCATCTCCTGATTCCGAGCGGTAGATAACGCGACTCGGCATGCCTCTCGGGCCGGCCGCGTGATGAAATGCGCTCTATAAGGGGCCGGATGCTGTCTGACAAGCGAAAAACGCAGGGGGCGCGGGGGGAGGCGGATCAGCGGAAATAGCGCTGTATCACGCTGCGGATGGCCTCGGGGATATCCTCTATGCCATAGCCGCCCGGATGGTTCATCGCCGCCAGCACGATCAGTCCGCCTGCAATCATCACCATGATCGAAGCCGTCCGCGGCGCCCGGCTTTCGGCAAAGGCATTCAGAAATGTGGGAAGGGAAAGAACCGCCAGCGCCACGCCCACAACAAAGAAAAGATCGGTATCCATGACAAACTCGTCCCGCCGCCCCCCAAGGGGTTCTTTTATTCGGGATCGGAGCTGAAAATCAACCTTTCATCACAGGGCGCAACCCTGAGGATATTGGTGGTGCCGGGCATGTTGAAGGGCACGCCGGCCGTTACCACGATCAAATCCTGCTCGCTGGCCAGCCCGCTTTCGCGTGCAGCGCGCGCCGCCGCCACCACCGCCATCTTGAAACGCTCCACCTCGCCGGATTGCACACAATTCACCCCCCAGCTGAGGCAAAGACGCCGAGCCGTACCGATCAGCGGAGTGAGCGCAATGATCGGCACGCCGGGGCGCTCACGCGCAGCGCGCAAGGCCGTGGTACCCGACTGGGTAAAACAGCAGATCACCTTGATATCCGTTGTTTCGGCTATCTCGCGCGCCGCCGAAACGATGCCGTCGGCCACCGATTTGCGGTTGATCCTGCGGGCGGCCTCGATGATATCGCGGTAGTTGGGATCGCTTTCCACCTGAATCGCCACGTTGTTCATGGTCTGCACCGCTTCAACCGGATAGGCACCGGCCGCCGATTCCGCGCTCAGCATCACCGCATCGGTGCCTTCATAGATGGCCGTCGCCACATCCGACACCTCGGCACGGGTGGGCATCGGGCTTTCGATCATGCTTTCAAGCATCTGCGTTGCCACGATCACCGGCTTTCCGGCGGTTCGGCAGGCCCGCACCAGACGCTTCTGGATCGGTGGCACGCTTTCCACCGGCAGTTCAACGCCAAGATCGCCGCGCGCGATCATGATCCCATCGGATACCTTCAGGATTTCGTCGAATGCCGAAACCGCCGCAGGCTTCTCGATCTTCGAAAGGATCGCAGCCCGCCCCTGCACAAGATCGCGCGCCTCGATCACATCTTCAGGGCGCTGCACGAAGGAAAGTGCCAGCCAATCTATCCCCAGTTTGCAGGCAAATTCGAGATCCTCGCGATCCTTTTCGCTGAGCGCGGCCAGCGGCAGCACCACATCGGGCACGTTCACCCCCTTGCGGTCCGAAATCGCACCGCCGACCTCGACCACTGTCAGCGCGGATCGCGCATTGCATTCCACCACCCTGAGACGGATCTTGCCGTCATTGACCAGAAGATGCGCGCCAACCTCAAGCGCCTTGAAGATTTCGGGATGCGGCAACTGAACGCGCGTTTCATCGCCCGGCGCCGGATCAAGGTCGAAACGGAATTCCTGCCCTTCGGTCAGCTCTACCGGCCCCGTGCCGAAAACCCCCACACGCAGTTTCGGCCCCTGAAGATCGGCCAGCACACCGATCGGACGCCCGGTTTCCTTCTCGATCCTGCGGATGTTCTCATGCCGCATCGCCTGTTCTTCATGGGTGCCGTGGCTCATGTTCAGGCGAAACACATCTGCCCCTGCCTCGAACAGGGCCCGGATCATCTTGTAATCGCTTGATGCCGGCCCCAGCGTAGCCACGATCTTTACATTGCGGAGGCGCTTCATCCTGCCCTCTTCCTTTCTCGTTCGTCCAAGCCTTGCAGGCCCCGCGTCTATGGCGCATTTAGCGCTAACAGGCAACTGGCGCTTTGCCGCGTCTCGCACTATGGAATGCCATGACAGCAATACGTAAAACCGCCATGACATACCAGCCCTATCAGATCATCGGAGAGGAAAGGCCCGCACGCTGGCTGATCACCTGCGATCACGCTTCGAATTTCGTGCCGGATTTCGTCAATGGCGGCGATCTCGGCCTGCCGCCCGAAGACATGGAACGCCACATCGCCTATGACGTGGGCGCCGCAGGCGTAAGCACCGCGCTCGGCGCACTTCTCGACGCGCCGGTGATCCTTTCCGGTTTCTCACGCCTGGTGATCGATCCCAACCGGGGTGAAGATGATCCCACCTTGCTGATGAAGCTCTATGATGGCTCCATCATACCTGCCAACCGGCAGGCCGGACCGGAAGAGCGCGAAAGGCGCCTTGCGCGCTGCTACCGCCCCTATCATGCGGCACTGGCAAGACTGGCAGCCCGGCGCGACGACACGATCCTGGTTGCCGTTCACAGTTTCACGCCCCGCCTCAATGGCCATGGCATGCGCCCATGGCACATCGGCATCCTGCATGCCGAACAAGACACCCGCCTGGCCTTGCCCCTGCTTGCACGCCTGCGCCAGGAGACCGACCTCTGCGCCGGCGAAAACGAACCCTACGGCGGCCACCTGCCAGGAGACAGCGTCGATCGCCACGCCCTGAAACCCGGCCGCCCCAATGCCCTGATCGAGATCCGCAACGATCTGATCCGCACCGAAGAACAACAACACGCCTGGGCCGAACGCCTTGCGCCAATCCTCACCGAAGTTCTGGAAAGCACCGGTATCTGACAGAAAGGACCCACATGACCTCACCGATCGACAACCAGACCCGCACCCGGATCGAAGCCGCCGCCTTTCGCCGGCTCAGGAAGCACCTTATGGAAGACCGCCCCGACGTGCAGAACATCGACCTGATGAACCTGGCCGGCTTCTGCCGCAACTGCCTGTCGCGCTGGTATCAGGAAGCCGCCGCCGAGCGCGGCATCGAAATAAGCAAGGACGAAGCGCGCGAAATCTTCTACGGCATGCCCTATGGCGAATGGAAGGCCCGCTACCAGACCGAGGCCAGCCCGGAAAAGCAGGCCGCATTCGAAAAGGCATTCGCCGAAAACGTGGGCAAGGAAAAGGGCTGAGCCTCCGGAAAGCACCGCGCAGCCGGTGCCGGCCTTCCGCACCGGCCCGCAGCGCAGCCACCCCGCAGATCCCGGCCGGACATGCCGGCCCGGGGCGCCTCTCAGATCGCCGCCTTGCGGCTTTCCTCCAGATAGATCTCGCGCAGGCGGGTGGCCACCGGCCCCGGCGTGCCGTCGCCCAGTTTTACCCCGTCCACCTCGACCACCGGCATGACGAAGGTGCTGGCCGAGGTCACGAAGGCCTCGTCCGCTTCTTGCGCCTCGGCGATGGTGAAGGGGCGTTCCTCGACCTCCATCTGCGCTTCGCGCGCGAAACGCAGCACCGCGGCACGGGTGATGCCGTGCAGGATGTCGCTGGACAGGTTGCGGGTGATGATCTTGCCGCCCTTCACGATATAGGCGTTGTTGGAGGTGCCCTCGGTCACCAGCCCGTCCTCGACCAGCCAGGCGTCGTCGCAGCCTTCCTTCTTCGCCGCCATCTTGCCCATCGACGGATACAGCAGCTGCACCGTCTTGATGTCGCGCCGGCCCCAGCGGATATCGGGGATCGAGATCACCCTGATCCCCTTTTTCGCCGCCGGGTTGTCGGCAAGGTCGGGCTTGGACTGGGTGAACAGCACCACGGTCTGCGGCGTCGTCTCGGGGTCGGGAAAGACGAAATCCCGGTCGCCCGGCGCGCCGCGGGTGACCTGCAGGTAGATCATGCCCTCGTCCAGGGCGTTGCGGCGTACCAGTTCGCGGTGGATCTCCAGCAGCTCGTCCGCCGGCATCGGCATCTCCATGTCGAGTTCCTTCAGCGAACGCTCCAGCCGCGCCGCGTGGCCGTCGAAATCGATCAGCTTGCCGCCCAGCACGCTGGTCACCTCGTACACCCCGTCGGCCATCAGAAACGCCCGGTCGAAGATCGAGACCTTCGCCTCTTCTTCCGGCAAATAGTCGCCATTCAGGTAAACGGTGCGGCTCATCCCGATCTCCTTCTTTTCATTCATCGACGCGATGCACAGGCTGCGCAATCGCATTCCACCCCCGGCAGGGTCTTGTGGTAGAGGCCGTGATAGACACGTCCGTCCCTGTCAAAACCATTGACGATATCCACAAGCAGGCCGTGATCGTCATGCTCATGGCGCCGCCAAAGTGCATATGACACCAGATCGGCAAGCTGAACCAGCCGCGACATGCGCGAATCCACGAACAGCGGCACCTCCGAAAGGTTTTTCAGGCTGCCCCAGCGGGTTCCGTCGTTGCGATAGGAATGCGCCAATGCCTGCAACGTGTCCTCATACCGCGACTTGTCCACGACGATCAGACCGCGCTCCTTGCGGCGCTCCCGGTGGTATTTCCGGGTCAGGAACTTGTCGAAACGGGTGCAGATCTGTTCGAAGGCGTGTTCAACCGGATCATCCGGAGAAACCGCCGCCTTGTTCACGACCATGCCGAATGCCGTGAGGTTTCCGCCGGAAGGCCCTTGAAAAACGGACAGGGCATCCTTGATCAGCGCAACCCGCTTCTGCTTCGAAAGCCGTCTCCAGAATTTCCGCCCGCCCCACATGGGGCTTCCGTGAAGTTCGATTTCCGAAATATCATGACCGGGAAAATGTCTTCCCACAATCTTGTCGAGCTCACAGATGACATGATGAACGCCGCGTTCGAACACGGCCACACCGGCCATCACGAAATGTGCTTCCCCCTCCTGTCCGACATTGCCGGACATATCCACATAGAGAAGATACATTTCAGCGCCCCCAGAAACGGAAAAGGCAGTCAGGTGGGACAGACGCCCTGCGGAATGCGTAAAGGCAAACCTCCTGACTGCGAGAGCAGTATATGCCCTGCTGTTATTATCGTCAAGTTAACGGAGCGCATTTCACCCCCATAACGCCGCTTCGGGCGGATGCACCCCGGCCGCGTCGAATTTCAATGCGTGATCCCGGTCTTCGGCCAGAAGCAGCGGGCCGTCAAGGTCCACCACGTCGGCGCCCTGGGCCACCAGAACGGCCGGCGCCATGGCCAGGCTCGACCCCACCATGCAGCCGACCATGGTTCCGAACCCCTCTGCCCGCGCCGCTTCGCGCAGCGCCAGCGCCTCGGTCAGCCCGCCGGTCTTGTCGAGCTTGATGTTCACCACGTCATACTTGCCCCGCAGCCTTGGCAGGGAGGCCCGGTCATGGCAGCTCTCGTCGGCGCAGACGGGCACCGGGCGCTCCAGCCCCAGAAGCGCATCGTCCTCGCCTGCCGGCAGGGGCTGTTCCACCAGCGCCACCCCCAACCGAACCAGATGCGGCGCCAGATCGGCATAGACTTCGGCACTCCAGCCCTCATTGGCATCGACGATGATGCCCGCGTCCGGCGCCCCGGCACGCACCGCCTCCAGCCGCGGCATGTCGTCGGGCGTACCCAGCTTGATCTTCAGCAGCGGCCGGTGAGCGTTCCGGCGTGCCGCCGCCTCCATCGCCTCGGGCGCGGCCAGGGACAGGGTGAAGGCCGTCACCTCGGGCCCCGGTTCCGGCAGCCCGGCCAGATCCCATACCCGACATCCTGCCCGCTTCGCCTCCAGGTCCCACAGCGCGCAGTCCACCGCGTTGCGCGCCGCCCCCGGTGGCAACAGCCCCTGCAACGCCTCGCGCGTCACATCCGCCGGCAGCCCGGCAATCTGCGCCTCCACGCTTTCCAGCGTCTCGCCATAGCGCGCATAAGGCACGCACTCGCCCCGCCCGCGATGCACACCGTCCGAAACCTGCACCGTCAGCACCCTGGCTTCGGTCCGCGACCCGCGCGAGATGGTGAACACCTCGGCCAGCCGGAACACGTCGCGTGTCACCGAAATCTCCACTGCCACCCCCTTCTTCTTGGTCAAAATACCTCCGCCGAAGGCACCCGTACTCTCGGCACGCACAAACCGTCAGACGGCTTCCAGCGCATCCACCAGACGCCCGGCCCCATGCCGGAACGGGTCCACCGCCGGCAGGCCCATGCGGGCCTCGACCCCGGCAAGGTAGTCCAGCGCCTCCTGTTCGCCCAGTGCTTTCGTATTGACCGAGATCCCCACCACCTTGCAGGCCGGGTTGGCCACCTGCGCAATCGGCAGTACCAGATCGCGCAGCCGCTCCAGGGATGGCGGCACATGGTCCGGCAAGCCCCGCATGTGCGTGCGCGTCGGCTCGTGGCACAGGATCAGCGCGTCCGGCTGGCCGCCGTGGATCAGCGCCATGGTGACCCCGGAATAGGACACGTGAAAAAGGCTGCCCTGCCCCTCGATGTGATCCCAGTGATCCGGATCGTTATCGGGTGTCAGCTCCTCTACCGCCCCGGCCATGAAATCGGCCACCACCGCGTCAAGCGGCACGCCCTCTCCGGTGATCAGGATTCCTGTCTGTCCGGTGGCCCGGAAGGCGGATCTCATGCCCCGCCGCTTCATTTCCGCATCCATGGACAGCGCCGTATACATCTTGCCCACCGAGCAATCGGTGCCCACCGCAAGGCAGCGCTTGCCGCTGCGCTTCCTGCCATTGGCAATGGGATAGGCGCGGTCAGGAACGCGTATGTCATGAAGCGCGACCCCGGCCCTCTGCGCCGCGGCCGCAAGATCGGGGTCGTCGCGCAGAAGATTGTGCAGTCCGCTCGCGATGTCGTAGCCTGACGCAATGGCTTCGAGCAGAACCTTCTTCCATGCCGGTGAGAATACGCCGCCGCGGTTCGCCACACCGATCACCAGCGTTTTCGCCCCGGCTTTTCGCCCCTCTGAAAGGCTCATCTCGTCCAGCCCTACATCGGCACCGCAGCCTTCCATGCGGTATTGCCCCACGGCATTTTCCGGGCGCCAGTCGCGAATGCCCTGCGCAACCTTGGCCGCCAGCTGATCGGGCGCATCCCCAAGAAAGAGAAGATATGGCTTTTGGATCATCGTCATCTTCGCCTCCCGTGTTGTTTCACGAGAAAATACGGCAACACGAACGCAAAATTATTGCATTTCGTGCATATCAAAGGATCATTTTCACAGATTTTCCGAAAACAGGGGGCTATTCCGGGATATTTCTCCGGGCAGCATCAAGCGTGCCGCTGAAAACCATCGCTTGCCGTTTCCTGAGCAATATCATATCCACCAACCCGCAACATACGAAGTTTCCTTGCTGAAAGGCGCCCTGAAATGAGCTTTCTCATCCAGCCCTCGCCGCCTGCACGTCTCAATCGCTGTCAGCTCTTCGGCCCGGGTTCACGCCCTGCAATCTTCGAGAAGATGGCGACCAGTGCAGCCGATGTGATCAATCTGGATCTCGAAGACAGCGTCGCCCCTGACGACAAGGAAACCGCCCGCAGAAACGTGATCTGCGCGATCGGAGACATCGACTGGGGCAACAAGCATCTGAGTGTCCGGATCAATGGACTGGACACGCCTTTCTGGTATCGCGACGTGGTGGAACTGCTGGAAAACGCATCCGAGCGGCTTGATCAGATCATGATTCCGAAGGTAGGCAATGCTGCGGATGTCTATGCCGTCGATGCCCTTGTGAGCGCCATCGAAGCCGCAAGGGGGCGCAGCAGGCGGATCAGCCTCGAAGTGATCATCGAAAGTGCAGCCGGCATCGCCCATGTCGAGGAAATCGCCGCGGCCTCGCCCCGCCTTCAGGCAATGAGCCTTGGCGCCGCCGATTTTGCCGCCTCCATGGGCATGCAGACAACCGGCATCGGCGGCACCCAGGAAAACTACTACATGCTGCACGAGGGGCAGAAATACTGGGGCGATCCCTGGCACTGGGCGCAGACCGCGATCGTGGCTGCCTGCCGCACCCATGGTGTTCTGCCGGTGGACGGGCCGTTCGGAGACTTCTCGGACGACGAAGGTTTCATCGCCCAGGCGCGCCGCTCGGCGACGCTGGGCATGGTCGGCAAATGGGCAATACACCCGAAACAGATTGCACTGGCAAACGAGGTGTTCACGCCGTCTGCCGAACAGGTCGCCGAGGCGCGCGAGATCCTGGCAGCAATGGAACAGGCCAGGAAGGACGGCGCCGGGGCAACGGTTTACAAGGGGCGCCTGGTGGACATCGCCAGCATCAGGCAGGCCGAGGTCATCGTGAAACAGGCCGAGATGATCGATGGCTGATCTTGTCCTGCTGCATACGAGCGAAACGCATATTGCGCGTTTTGATCGCCTTGCGGCACGAATCGCGCCGAAGGCCCGGCTTGCGCATGAAACCCGCCCGGAATGGCTGGAACGCGCCCAGAAACATGGTATCACCGACGATCTGAAGGCCGCGTTCACCGATTTCGTGCAGGTCAGCCGTGCACCCGTGCTGTGCACCTGCAGCACCCTTGGCCCCCTGGCCGATGCAGCCGGTGCAATGCGTATCGATCGCCCCATGATGCAGGCTGCCGCACGGTTTGGTGCACCGGTCCTGATGGCCTATTGCCTTGAAAGCACCTGTGCGCCCAGCATGGCGCTGCTGGCCGAATGCCTTGAGCAGACCGGCCACCGGCCACACATACGCGCTCTTGAAATTACCGAGGCCTGGCCTGCGTTCGAAAGTGGCGATGAGGCCGCTTTCGCCGAAAGGATTGCCACGGCCATTCGTACCCACCTTGCAGCTTTCCGCGACACGAAGGCGGTGGTTCTGGCTCAGGCCAGCATGAGCGCGGCCTGCCCCTTCCTGGCCCAGGCCCTGTCGCAGCCAGTCCTGAGTTCTCCCGAACCTGCCCTGCGCGCCACGCTCGGGCTGCCGGCATCCTGATCCGGCGCCACCCACACAGCGGCCCGACGGCACCCGCCGGCAGATCGCTCCCGCGGCATCCCATGTTGCAAATCGGATGCGGCATCGTCATATAACGATACGATCGAAAGCGGAGTGCTCCATGAACAATTATCTGGATTTCGAAAGACCTCTGGCCGAAATCGAAGGCAAGGCCGAGGAACTGCGCGCCCTTGCACGACAGAACGAAGAGATGGACGTGGAAAAGGAGGCCGCCGCGCTTGATGCCAAGGCCGAAGCCCTGCTTGCCGAACTTTACGAAAATCTTACCCCCTGGCGCAAATGCCAGGTGGCCCGCCATCCCGATCGCCCCCATGCGCGCGATTACATCGAAACCCTGTTCAACGAATACACCCCGCTTGCCGGAGACCGGAACTTCGCCGATGATCATGCGGTAATGGGGGGGCTGGCACGGTTCAACGACCATCCCGTCGTGGTAATCGGCCTCGAGAAGGGGCATGACACGAAATCGCGCATCGAACGCAATTTCGGCATGGCCCGTCCCGAGGGTTATCGCAAGGCGATCCGCCTGATGGACCTGGCCGATCGCTTCTCTCTCCCGGTAATCACTCTGGTAGACACCCCCGGCGCCTATCCCGGCAAGGGCGCAGAAGAGCGCGGCCAGTCCGAAGCGATCGCCCGCTCGACCGAGAAATGCCTGCGGCTTGGAGTGCCGCTCATTTCGGTGATCATCGGCGAGGGCGGCTCGGGCGGCGCCGTGGCTCTGGCAACAGCGAACAAGCTGATCATGCTCGAGCATTCAATCTATTCGGTGATCTCGCCCGAAGGCTGTGCGTCGATCCTGTGGAAGGACGCCGAAAAGATGCGCGAGGCAGCCGAGGCCCTGAAGCTGACAGCGCAAGACCTGCACAGGCTGGGTGTGGCCGACGTGGTTGTAAAAGAGCCGGTCGGCGGTGCCCAGCGCGACCGCAAGGCAACGATCGAGGCCGTGGGCCGCGCTCTTGAAAGCGCGCTCCGGGAATTCCGCAGGAAGAAGCCCGAGACAATCCTGAAACACCGGCGCCGCAAATATCTTGAGATCGGCAGCAAGGGGCTTGCCGCCTGAGGGCGCCTGCCGAACTGCCGTATTGAAACATGATCAAGCGAAAAAGGTGCCTGTCATACCTGCCCGGACCGATCGTTTCACGACCAGGTGACAGAGGCCGCTTTCAACGCTACAAGAGAGCCACCATCAGCAGAGGGCCGGCAGACAAGGCGGCTGCTCATCAGGACAGGGAGATGACAACATGCTGAAGAAAACCATCCTCACCGGGCTTGCCTTTGCCTTCGGGCTTTCGGCCACGGCCACGCTTGCCGAATATCCCGAGCAGGCCATCACCATCATCGTGCCCTCAAAGGCCGGTGGATCAACCGACCGCACCGCGCGACTGTTTACGGAACTGGCCGAGAAAACTACGACGGTTTCGAGTTCGTTATCCGGAACGTGCCCGGATCGGGCGGACAGAAAGGTTTCGAAGAGATCGCCCGCGCCAGGCCCGATGGCTATACCATCGGCCTTGTCTTTACACCGCAACTGGTGGCCCATGTCGTTTCGGGGCGCGCCCAGTACACGCTGGACAGTTTCCATGTGATGGGCAACGTGGCACAGGATCCCGGCATTGTCGCCGTGCCGAAGGACAGCCCGATCAAGACAATGGGCGATCTTGCAGAAGCTGCAAAAGCCGGCTCTCTGACGGTTGCGGTGAACGGTATCGGTTCGGACGACTTCCTGGCTGCGAAACAGTTCGAGGAGCTGACCGGCGTAACCTTCAACCTGCTGCCGACCAAGGGCTCGACCGAACAGAAAGCCGCCATTCTGGGCGGCCATGTCGATGCCGCCTTCATGAACCTTTCGCAGATGATCAAGCAGCACAACGCGGGCGACGCCCGCATCATCGCGCTTCTGACCGAGGAGCGCGACGAACACCTGCCCGACATGCCCACCGCCAGGGAACAGGGATATGAGGTGCTGATGCGCGCCACCCGCGGTTTCGTGGCCCCGGCCGGAGTTGATACCGACATTCAGGGGCAGCTTGATACCATGCTGGCCGAAATCATGGCATCGGATGAATTCAAGGCCAACGCCAAGAAGGGGGCGATCTTCCTGCTGCCGATGGCGGGCGGGGATTATCTGGCCTATCTGAAAGAGCTGCAGGAACAGACCAAGGCGGTTTACGACAAAGCACCCTGGTAAATTCCGGATGAGTCGCAAATGGGTTGACCGCGCCGTTCTGGCGCTGTTCATCGGCATGGCCGTGCTGCTTTACGCCAGCACGGCCAGCTATCCCGGTATTGCCAAGACGACCTCGGCGAATTATGTGCGCTTCCTTGCCGTGTTCATCGGAGGGCTGAGTGCCGTTCAGCTTGGCTACAGCCTTCTGAAAGATAGAAGCACCGACCCTCTTCGCCTCACGGGACACCTGCCCCGTTTCCTGGGGCTGCTGGCCGCTCTTGCCGGATTTGCCGTGCTGTTCGAACCGCTCGGTTTCTTCGTCTCGGCGGGGATATTCATACCGCTGGTTGCGCGGATGCTGGGGTATCGTCGCAAACGGGTGATCTTCCTGACCACGGCCGGGGTACTGATCTTCGTCTGGCTCGTATTCATAAAACTTCTCGGAGTTCACCTTCCGGGCATTACCTTCTGATGGTGCCGCACCATGCTTGAATACCTTTCGATCGTCTTCACCTTTCAATCCCTGATAACCATACTGATCGGCACCGTCGCCGGCGTGGCAATCGGCGGCATGCCGGGGCTTACGGCAACCATGGCCGTGGGTCTTCTGGTGCCCTTCACCTATACCATGGATCCGACAGCCGGGCTGATGCTTCTTGGCGGCATCTATTGCGGTGCCATGTATGGCGGCTCGATCCCGGCGATCCTGCTCAACACCCCGGGCACGCCTGCAGCTGTGGCCACTGCCATCGAAGGCTATCCCATGAGCCGGCAGGGCCGCGGGGGGCTTGCGCTCAAGGTTTCGGTGATCGCCTCGTTCTGCGGCGGCACCTTCTCGGCCTTCGTGCTGCTGATGTTTGCACCTTTTCTGGCCCGACAGGCCCTGGCCTTCGGCCCCGCCGAAACCTTTCTGCTGGCGCTGATGGGACTTGCGGGGATCATCTCGATCGCCGACGAGAACACCTCGCTGATAAAGGCCCTGATCGCCGGGGTTCTGGGAATGGTCATTGCCATCATCGGCACCGACGACATGTCAGGCAGCCTGCGCTATACCATGGGCCTTGTCGAGCTGGTGGACGGAATCGATTTCATGCCCGCCCTGATCGGGCTGTTCTCCATGATCCAGATGCTGGAACTGGCCGGGCAGCGCCAGCACAGAATCGATACCTCGGCGCTTGAAGTGAAGCAGAAAAGCGAACCCCTTCCCCCCGGCATCGCCAAGCCGATCGCACTGGGTTCTGGCACCGGCACGGTGATCGGCATCCTGCCAGGGGAAGGAGCGACGATCGCGGCCTTCATCTCGTATAACATTTCCAAGCGGATCTCAAAGATGAAGGAGCTGTTCGGCAAGGGCAATCCGGAAGGGATCGCCGCGGCCGAGGCCGGCAACAACGGCTGTGTGGGTGGCTCGCTCGTGCCCACGATCACGCTTGGCATTCCCGGCAACTCGGTGGCCGCTGCGCTGATGGGGGCCTTCATCATCCACGGCATGATTCCGGGCCCCGATCTGTTCACCGAATATGCAGACCGCACCTATCCCTTCATTCTTTCCCTGTTTGTGGCCAATGGCGTTTTCCTGATTGTCGGGCTTGCTTTCGCTCCCTACCTTGCGCGTATCGCACTGGTGCCGCCGGCTCTTATGGTTCCGGTGGTGAGCGCCTTCGCGGTGCTCGGTTCCTATGCGCTCAACAATTCGGTGTTCGATGTCTATCTGATGATCGCCTTTGCGCTTGGCGGGCTGGTGCTGAAGAAACTGGGCTATTCGCTAGAAGCGCTGATCCTCGGGCTGATCCTCGGGCCGATTGCCGAAGGCGGGTTCACCCAGGGCATGATCATCGGCCACGGATCACCCCTGATCTTCATAGAAAGCCCGATCGCCAAGGCAATGTGGGGACTGATCGCACTGCTGCTGATTCCACCGCTCTATTCCTACTGGAAACATGTGCACAAGCCACGGCGCGAACAGATCTGACCAGCCGGCGCGGCACGGGTGATTGACGCACCTCACACCCCTTGCCTATGGTGTGCCACCACGTAAGGAGGGGTGCATGGGCAGGCCGACAACAAAAGACCTTGCACGCGCCGCCGGTGTCAGCCTGGCAACGGTGGACCGGGTTCTGAATGCCAGAGCCGGCGTGCGGCCGGCCACCATCGAGCGTGTCAACCGGGCCATCAAGGAAATCGCCTTCGTGCGTGACATCTCGGCCGCCAACCTGGCGCGGCGCAAGGAATACAGGCTGGTGTTCCTGCTGCCGGATCACGATGACGAATTCATTGACGCGATTCGCGCCTCGGTCGATGAAACCAACCGCGCCATGGCCCATGACCGCATCAATGTGTCGGTCGTTCGGGGGCCGATGGACAACCCCCACAGGATCGCCGCACAGCTTGACGACCTGGCACGAACCGAAATCGACGGCATCGCCATCATGACACCGGAAACGCCTCAGGTGCGCGATGCGATCCTGAGGCTGAGCGCAAGGGGCATCGCCGTTGTCGCCTTCGTTTCCAACCAGCCCAACGCCGAAAGCGTCAGTTTTGTCGGCATCAACAACGAAGCAGCCGGCCGCACCGTCGGCCAGCTGATGGCCCGGTTCACCGGTGAACGAAAGGGAAGTGTGCTGGTGCTGACCGAAACCATGCTTTCACGCGACAGCCAGGAAAGACGCCACGGTTTCGAATCGATCATGGCGCGCCATGCACCCCGTCTGAGGGTATGCCCCTCGATGGAAACCCGCGGCGATGCACAACGCACGGCCCGAATTCTGCGCGCCGCCCTGCGCAGCAACGCACCCGTTGTCGGGCTTTATCTGCTGCACCATGACATCAAGGACATCATGCACACCCTCGAAACGGACGGGCATGCGAAGAACACGGTGATAATCGGCCACGAACTGACCCCGCATACAAGGGCCCGCCTGCTGGACGGAACGATGGATGCGGTGATCACGCAGGATGTCGGCCATCTGGTGCGAAGTTCGATCCGGATATTGCGGGCCAGGGCTGATGGTGTTGACACCGTGGAATCACAGGAACGCATCCGCATCGAGATCACCCTGCGGGAAAACATGCCCGAATAGCGGCAACTGCCCTTTCAGCAGGAAATCCCATAACCAATTGATTCAAAACGATATGATGCACGTGCCTCAAAAATTCATTGACGGCAGCCATATACGGCGCCTAGGCTTGCCTGACAAAGAGACGAGCCGGCCAACGGCTTTGCGCCTTTCACGACAACCAGGGAGGATCCGATGAAGATTGCAAGATTCATGATGGCAGCCGCAGTGGCGTCCATCTCCACCACGGTCGCCACGAATGCCTCGGCCGAAAGCATGACGCTCTGCTGGGCGGCATGGGATCCGGCCAATGCGCTGGTCGAACTCAGCAAGGATTTCGAAGAAAAATCCGGCATCGACATGGAATTCGAATTCGTGCCCTGGCCGAATTTCGCGGATCGGATGCTGAACGAGCTGAACTCGGGTGGCAAACTGTGCGATCTCATGATCGGCGACAGCCAGTGGATCGGCGGGGCGGCCGAGAACGGACAGTATGTCAAGCTCAACGATTTCTTCGAGGCCAATGGCATCTCGATGGACGACTTCCTGCCGGCCACGGTGACGGGCTATGCCGAATGGCCCAAGGGCACACCCAATTACTGGGCCCTGCCGGCCTATGCCGACGTGGTCGGCTGGACCTATCGCAAGGACTGGTTCTCGCGCCCCGAACTTCAGGCCGAATTCAAGCAGAAATACGGTTACGATCTTGACGTGCCGAAGGATCTGGAACAGCTGAAGGACATCGCCGAATTCTTCCAGGGGCGCGAAATCGACGGCAAGACGGTCTATGGCGCGGCAATCTATACCGAGCGCGGCTCGGAAGGCATCACCATGGGCGTCACAAATGTGCTCTACAATTACGGTTTCGAATACGGCAATCCCGAAAATCCCTATGCCGAGCTTGACGGCTGGGTGAACTCCGAAGGCGCGGTCAAGGGGCTCGAATTCTACAAGGAGCTTTACGATTGTTGCACGCCACCGGGATCGTCCGACTGGTACATGTCGGAAACCATCGACGCCTACAAGTCGGGTCAGGTGGCACTGCAGATGAACTTTGCCTTCATCTGGCCCGGCGTGAACGCCGACCCCAACGTGGGCGGTGATCGCACCGGCTATTTCGCCAACCCGCCGGGACCGGCCGGCCATTTCGCACAGCTCGGCGGGCAGGGGATCTCGGTCGTCGCCAACTCCGACATGAAGGATGCCGCACTTGAATACATCAAGTGGTTCGCCCAGCCCGAGATCCAGCAACGCTGGACCGACATGGGCGGTGCCTCGGCCATGCGTTCGGTGGTGGAGGCCCCGGACTTTCCCGACAAGCAACCCTTCAACAAGGCCTTCCTCGAATCAATGGCCATCGTGAAGGATTTCTGGGCCGAGCCTGCCTATGCCTCACTGCTGCAGGCCATGCAGGACAGGGTGCACACCTATGTGGTGGCCGGCCAGGGCACCGCGAAAGAGGCCCTTGATGACCTGGTGATTGACTGGAGCGAGATATTCGAGGACGAGGGCAAGCTCTGACCCGGACCGCCTGCCCGCCCCCGGTGGCGGGGAAGCATCATGATCCGATCGGGTGGCCGGCAGCACGGCCGCCCGAAGCGGAAGCAAACGCGCAAGGATCATCCCATGCCCGACAAAACGATGGACCGCATTGCCAAGGCAACACCTCCGCAGGTCGCAACCCGCATCCGGGGGCTGTCCGACCGAACCATTGCCTGGATATTCGTTGCTCCGACAATCTTTCTGCTTCTGGCAATCAACATCTTTCCCCTGATCTGGACGATCCGGCTGAGCTTCACCAACTTCCGGGTCAACCGTGTGAATGCAGATGTGAAATGGATCGGCCTGCGCAATTACGAACGCATCCTTACCGATCCGGATATCTGGCACACCATGCAGGTGACAGCCCATTTCCTGTTCTGGACACTGTTTCTTCAGGTGCTGATCGGCTTTGCGCTGGCCTATCTGATCAACAAGAAGTTCCGCGGCAACGATCTGTGGACAACACTGATCGTGCTGCCGATGATGCTTTCGCCGGCAGTGGTCGGCAATTTCTGGAAGTTCCTCTATCAGCCGCAAATCGGGCTGTTCAACTATGTGGTCGGTTTCTTCAGCGGCACCGACCCCTCGTCCTTCTCGATGATCGGTTCGATCGATCTGGCGCCATGGGCGATCGTCATTGTCGATACCTGGATGTGGACACCCTTCGTGACGCTGATCTGCCTGGCCGGCCTGCGTTCGATTCCCGATTACATCTATGAAGCGGCCGAAATCGACCGGGCCAGCAAATGGCGCCAGTTCTGGACGATCACCGTGCCCATGGTGCTGCCCTTCCTGATGCTGGCGGTGCTGTTTCGCGGAATCGAGAATTTCAAGATGTTCGATCTGGTGGTGCAGCTCACGGGCGGCGGACCCGGATCGGCTACCGAGCTGACATCGATCAACCTCAAGCGCGAAGCCTTCGAAAAATGGCGGACCGGCTATGCCTCGGCCTATGCGGTGATCCTGTTTGTCACCATCTTCGGCCTGGCCTCGATCTATGTGAAGGCTCTCAACAGGGTGAAGGAAAGATGAGCATCTTCTCGATCACCGAACCGTCAGGGCGGCAGAAATGGATCGCCGGCATTCTGGTTGCCGCCTATGCAGTGATCACGCTGATCCCGCTGTTGTGGATCATTGCGACCGGGTTCAAATCGCCTTCGGATGCGATCGCCTATCCCCCCAAGGTGATGTTCGATCCATCGCTTGAGGGTTATGTCAATCTGTTCACCACCCAGACCCGTATCACCCCCGACATGGAAGCCACCCTGGGCGAGCCGGACACCTGGTATGAACGCCTGGTGCGTGAAAAGGGCATGGTAATTGCAGGGCCCTCGCGCTATGGAGAGCGCTTCCTCAATTCGGTGATCATCGGCTTCGGTTCTACCTTCCTTTCGGTATTTCTCGGCACACTCGCGGCCTATGCGTTTTCACGGTTCAAGGTGCCGCTCAAGGATGACCTGATGTTCTTCATCCTCTCGACCCGGATGATGCCGCCGATCGCCGTGGCAATTCCGATCTTCCTGATGTATCGCACGCTGGGGTTGTCCGATACGCATCTGGGCATGATCCTGCTCTATACAGCCGTCAATCTTTCGCTGGCAGTGTGGCTGCTCAAGGGTTTTATCGATGAAATTCCCCGCGAATACGAGGAAGCCGCCCTGATCGACGGCTACACCCGCTTTCAGGCCTTTATCAAGGTGGTGCTGCCCCAGGCAGCCACCGGCATCGCCTCGACCGCGATCTTCTGCCTGATCTTCGCCTGGAACGAATATGCCTTCGCGGTGCTGCTCACCTCGGGCGAGGCCCAGACAGCCCCACCCTTCATCCCCACCATCATCGGAGTCGGCGGACAGGACTGGCCGGCAGTGGCTGCCGGCGCCACACTGTTCCTGCTGCCGGTGGTGATCTTCACCATCCTGCTTCGCAAACATCTGCTGCGCGGGATCACCTTCGGAGCGGTGCGCAAATGAGCCGGTTCTTCCGAAACCTCCTGCGATTGCGCCGCGGCCCCTGGGAAATGATCGCCTCGGCGCTGATCGTTCTCGGCGTGTTCATGCTGATGCAGCCGTTCTCGCTCTGGGCCTATGGCAATTCGTTCATGGTTACCCTTGCAGGCACCGTGATGTTCATCATCGTCAGCCATTTCCCCGAGGAGGACTGACCCCGATGGCCCGGATCGTCATCAGAAACCTGCGCAAGGATTTCGGAGATTTCACTGCGGTGAAATCTTCGAGCTTCACCATAGAAGACGGTGAATTCTTCATGCTGCTAGGCCCCTCGGGCTGTGGCAAGACAACCACCCTGCGCATGATCGCAGGGCTTGAATTGCCCTCTGCGGGCGAAATCTGGATCGATAACGAAGAAGTGGGCCGGAAACCGGCCAGCGAACGCGATATCGCCTTCGTGTTCCAGATGTTCGCACTCTATCCGCACATGAATGTGCGCCGGAACATCAGCTATCCGCTGAAAAGCCAGGGCATGCCCCGCACCGAAATCGCAACCAGGGTTGCCGAGGTGGCGCGAATCCTCGGAATCGAGGATATTCTCGACAAGCCCGTAGGCGGACTTTCCGGAGGCGACAGGCAGCGGGTGGCGCTTGGCCGCGCCATCGTGCGCGAACCCAAGGCCTTTCTGATGGACGAACCCCTGGGCGCACTTGACGCGGAGTTCCGCGAACGCATGGCTGCGGAACTGCGCGCCCTGCACGACAGGATGGGCGCCACGACCATCTATGTGACACACGATCAGCTGGAAGCCATGCAGATGGGCGACAAGATCGTGGTGATGAACCAGGGCAGGATCGAACAGTTCGGTATGCCCCAGGAAATCTACGATTGGCCGGCAACCATGTTTGTAGCCGATTTCATCGGCTCTCCTGCCATGAATTTCCTGCGCTTCAACGGCCGGGTAGACAAGGGTGCAAGCACTGTTTCTGTTGGTGAAAGCAACCTGAAGATTCCGCTTCAGTTGCAGGGTGCATCGGGCAGTCTGGCGCTGGGGGTGCGGCCCGAACACATATCGCTGTGCGATACGGGTGAATATCGTGGCCGGGTGATTGCAACCGAATACCTGGGCACAACCCAGATCGTGATCCTTGATACGGCTCACGGAACGGTAAAGGCGCGGGTGACCTCGAACCGGTCTGTGCGCCCCGGTGAAACCGTGGGCCTTGCATTCGATCCCGAAACCCTCACCCTTTTTGATGAAAACACCGGCAGGGCGCTTCTTTCCGAAGCCAACAGAAGGGTTCTTGGCCATGGCTGAAGTCAGCCTGCACGACATCTCGAAATCCTTCGGTGCGCAGGTGGCGCTGAAGAACGTTTCGATAACGATCCCCGACGGCGCCTTCGTCGTGCTGCTTGGCCCTACGGGCGCAGGCAAGACAACGACCCTGCGCCTGATTTCGGGGCTGGAAACCCCGGACAGCGGCCAGATCCGGATCGGCGGGCAGGACGTGGCCGGACTTACCCCGGCCCAGCGCAATGTTGCCATGGTGTTTCAGCAGTATTCGCTTTACCCGCACCTGACAGTGCGCGAAAATCTGGCGTTCCCGCTGAAATCTCCACTTCTGCGCACCCCACCCGACGAGATCGCCCGCAAGATAGGCGAGGTGGCCGAAATCCTGCAGATATCGGACAAGCTTGACAACAGGGCAACCGAACTTTCCGGCGGCGAAATGCAACGGGTATCGATCGGCCGGGCGTTGGTGCGCAATCCGCAGATCCATCTGATGGATGAACCGCTGAGCTCGCTTGATGCCAAGCTGCGTTCGGACCTGCGGATCGAACTGAAGCGCATCCAGGCCAGCCTTGGGGCAACCCTGCTTTATGTTACCCATGACCAGACCGAGGCCATGACAATGGCCACGCATGTGGGGGTGCTCGATCGTGGCCGGCTTGTCCAGTTCGGCACGCCGCGGGAAATTTACGAAGCGCCTGTCAGCATCTATGCGGCCAGCCGGCTTGGCTCGCCCAGGATCAACATCCTGCCCGCCAGCCTGTTTCCGGGCGCACCCGCAGGGGCCGCAAGCATCGGCCTGCGCCCCGAACACATCCACCTCGGAGAAGGCCAGCCGGCCAGGGTTGTCCGGGTGGAGCACCTGGGCGACCAGACCCGACTGCACCTGCGCATGGCCGGAAGCGATCTGGTTACCCTCACCGAAACGCATACCGCGCTTGGCAAGGGGGATACGATCGCCATCGCCCCGCGCAATCCGCTCTATTTCAATGCTGATGGCAACCGCCTGAAGCAAGAATGAGGAGAAGTGAGTTGGCCCAGTTCATCAACAGCAAGGAAACGCTTGTAACCGAAGCCATCGATGGCATGTTGTGCACCGCAGGAGGACGGCTGGCCCGGCTTGACGGCTTTCCACACATCAAGGTGGTAGTGCGCGACGACTGGAACAGATCCGGCGTTGCACTGGTATCGGGCGGCGGCTCGGGGCACGAACCGGCGCATGTGGGTTATGTCGGAAAGGGAATGCTGACGGCCGCCGTATGCGGTGATGTTTTCGCCTCGCCGTCGGTCGATGCGGTTCTGGCGGGAATTCTGGCGGTTTCCGGTCCGGCGGGCTGCCTGCTGATCGTCAAGAACTATACCGGCGACCGGCTGAACTTCGGCCTGGCCGCCGAACGCGCACGTGCCTACGGGATCAAGGTTTCCATGGTGATCGTGGACGACGACATTGCCCTGCCCGATCTGCCTCAGGCCCGTGGCGTTGCCGGCACGCTGTTCGTGCACAAGATCGCCGGTGCGCTGGCGGAAGCAGGTGCCGATCTTGAAACCGTTACCGCCGCCGCCCGGCGGGTGATCGAAAAGATGGCCAGCCTCGGGATGTCGCTCGATACCTGCACGGTACCGGGCTCACCCAAAGAGGATCGCATTGCCCCGGGCAAGGCCGAACTCGGCCTTGGTATCCACGGTGAGTCCGGGGTCGAACTGGTGGATTTCACCACCGCGCGCGATGCCATGGGCCTGGTGCTGGAAAGGCTGAAAGCCCATTCGGGAACAGGGCCCAAAGTGGCTCTGCTCAACAATCTCGGCAGCGCCACGCCGCTTGAAATGGCCGTGCTGAGCAAAGAACTGGCACAAGCCGGTGTGATCGATGACATCCGGTATCTGGTCGGACCGGCACCGATGATGACCTCGCTTGACATGCGGGGGTTTTCGGTTTCGCTCCTGCCAGCCGACAAGGAGGAATTGGCACTGCTTCAGACCCCGGTAGAGATTCGCGACTGGCCGGGCTGCCAGCCAATCGGCCAACCCACTGTCGTGCCCATCCCCGACGGGCTGACTCCGATCAAGCCGATACCTTCGGAGGATGCCGGAATGAATGCATTCCTTACCCGCTGCTGTGACGTGTTCATCAAAGCGGAAACCGAGCTCAATGCGCTCGATGCCCAATCGGGCGACGGCGATACCGGCTCGACCCTGGCCGGAGCCGCGCGGGCGCTGAAGGCCTCGATCCCGCGGCTGCCGCTTGCGGATGCCACCCAGCTCTATCGCGCCATCGGTCTGGAACTCAGCCAGACAATGGGCGGCTCTTCGGGCGTGCTGCTGGCAATATTCTTCTCGGCAGCGGGCGATGCAGCCTCGTCGGGCATGGGGCATGTCGATGCGTTGAAGGCGGGGCTCGAGCGGGTGCAGGAAGTGGGCGGCGCGCGGCCGGGAGATCGCACGATGATCGATGCCCTTGCACCCGCGCTGGAAGCCCTGCCACAGGGCCTTGCTGCCGCGGCCAGGGCCGCACGGGAAGGAGCAGACAGGACAGCCACGATTACCAGAGCGCGCGCCGGACGGGCAAGCTATGTTTCCGGCGAACGGCTTCGCGGGCACAATGATCCGGGAGCCGAGGCGGTTGCCCGGCTGTTTGAGCATCTGGCCGTGACTGGCCAAGCATGAAGAAAAGGCCCGGACGGAAGAAGAGCCCGCTTGCGGCAAAGGCAAAACGGGGCAACAATGGAACCCGAAGCACCCGGCAACGGCAAGGCAGGGGAAAACGGGCTGCATGGTTGTCCTGAACAGGATCTATACCCGCACCGGAGATTCGGGCGAAACCGCGCTTGGCGACGGAACGCGCGTGCCCAAGCATGCGCTGCGGGTCGAAGCCTATGGCACGGTTGACGAAACCAATGCAACGGTCGGGCTGACCCGCCTGCATGCATCCGGCGGTATCAGCGAACGCCTTGCCGCCATACAGAACGACCTCTTCGATCTTGGTGCCGACCTGTGCCGCCCCATAACCGATGCCGAACAGCAGCAGGAACATCCGCCCCTGCGCATGACCGAAGCGCAGATCCTGCGGCTTGAAAGCGAGATCGATGCCATGAACGAGCGACTTTCGCCATTGCGCAGCTTCATCCTGCCCGGCGGCACACCGCTTGCCGCCCATCTGCACCTGTGCCGCACCGTCTGCCGCCGCGCCGAACGCCTTGCCGTGTCGCTGGCTGCAACCGACACCCTGAACCCGGATGCGGTGAAATATCTCAACCGGCTTTCCGACTGGTTCTTCGTTGCAGCCCGCATGGCCAACAACGATGGTGCGGATGACGTGCTCTGGACACCAGGAGCCAACCGCTGAACCGGGATTTTCTGCAACGCGGCGTCAGAACGCTTCGGCATGACGTTTTTGCACTGTTTTTCGCGCCTGCAAGCGGCTAACTAGGCTCCGAAATATCCTGAAACGGCCCCGAAACCGGAGGGGCAGCATCTGAGGAGACACGCCAATGAAGGTTCTTGTACCCGTCAAGCGCGTGATCGACTACAACGTGAAGGTTCGCGTCAGGGCGGACGGCACGGGGGTTGATCTCGCCAATGTCAAGATGTCGATGAACCCGTTCGACGAAATCGCCGTGGAAGAAGCGATCCGCCTGAAGGAAGCTGGCAAGGCAGATGAGGTCGTGGTGGTTTCCATTGGTGTGCAACAGGCCCAGGAAACGCTGCGTACCGCACTGGCCATGGGAGCGGATCGCGCGATCCTCGTGGTAGCGACCGATGATGTGCATCAGGATATCGAACCGCTGGCGGTGGCCAAGATCCTGAAAGGCGTTGTCGAAGAAGAAAATCCCGGCCTTGTGATCATGGGCAAGCAGGCGATCGACAATGACATGAATGCCACCGGCCAGATGCTGGCCGCATTGCTGGGATGGGCACAGGCCACATTCGCCTCGGCGGTCGAGATCGAGGGCGATCATGCGCTCGTGACACGCGAGGTAGACGGCGGCTTGCAGACGATCAGGGTAAAGCTCCCGGCGATCGTCACCGCCGATCTGCGCCTCAATGAACCACGTTATGCAAGCCTGCCCAACATCATGAAGGCCAAGAAGAAGCCGCTTGATGAAAAGACGGCGGCCGATTACAGCGTGGACGTGAGCCCGCGCCTCGAAATCATGAACACCGCAGAACCCGAGCAGCGCAAGGCCGGCGTAAGGGTGGCAAGCGTTGACGAACTGGTGGAAAAACTCAAGGAAGCGGGGGCAATCTGATGACTGTTCTTCTGATTGGCGAGGTAAACGGGGACGAACTGGCCCTCGACGCAACCGCAAAGGCGCTGACCGCTGCCAGACAGCTTGGCGATGTCACCGTTCTGGTGGCAGGCGAGAACTGCGCTGAAGCAGCCGAAGCCGCGGCAAGGCTTGATGGCGTGGCGAAGGTGCTCTGCGCCGATGATCCGGCCCACGCGCATGGCCTGGCCGAACCTCTGGCCGACCTGATCGTGAAGCTTGCGCCCGGCTATACCCATATCGTGGCTCCTGCAACGGCAGCGATGAAGAACGTGATGCCCCGCGTGGCCGCTCTGCTTGACGTGATGGTGATCTCGGATGTTTCGGGCATTGTTGACGGCGATACCTTCGAACGCCCCGTCTATGCAGGCAATGCTGTCCAGACAGTGAAATCGCAGGATCCCGTGAAGGTTGTCACCATCCGAACCTCGACCTTCGAGGCCGCCGGCGAAGACGGCTCGGCCCCGGTTGAAAACACCCAGGGGGCCGGCAACCCCGGGCTTTCGGAATGGGTGGAAGACAAGGTGGAAACCTCTGATCGCCCTGAGCTGACCTCGGCCAAGGTGGTGGTTTCCGGCGGCCGCGGAGTTGGCTCGGAAGAAAATTTCGCCCTGATCGAGAAGCTTGCCGAAAAGCTGGGCGCTGCCGTCGGGGCATCGCGTGCGGCGGTTGATTCGGGCTTTGCCCCGAACGACTGGCAGGTAGGGCAGACCGGCAAGGTCGTCGCGCCCGAGCTTTATATCGCAATCGGGATCTCCGGCGCCATTCAGCACCTGGCGGGCATGAAGGATTCCAGAATCATCGTTGCAATCAACAAAGACGAGGAAGCCCCCATCTTCCAGGTCGCCGATTACGGGCTGGTCGCCGATCTGTTTGATGCCGTGCCGGAATTGACGGAAAAGCTCTGAGCGCCGTGTCAGACAATCAGACAAAGGCCCGCCAACGGCGGGCCTTCTCGTGCCGGGCATGGCCGGAAACCGGCGTCAGATCACTTCCGGCAGAACCTCGGCAAGACGTGCGGCAACCGCCGCATGTGCTGTTGCCCCCAGCATGCCCCGCGTGGCCGGCTCCTCGAGCGGGGAATAGACAAGCCCGTCTCCGGGCCTGTCTGCCTCGGGCGCCCGGACCACCACCTCAACCACATGCGTTGCATGGGAACGCACCTCTTCGATCATCTCGCGATCGATGAACAGGGGGTCCCGGCCCAGGGCGCCGAAACTGTCGGCCTCATCGGGGCTGTGTGCGGCAAACCACAACAGCACGGTCTTGCCCTCGATACGAGCAAGCAGCCGGCGCATCCGTCCCACCCAGGCTTCCTTCAGTTCGTCCCGCACGATCGCGAAACGTTCCTGCGAAAGCGCCTGAAGTTCGTGCAGCATGTGGCGGGTAAAGCTGAAGTCCGTGAAATCCACATCGCGGAAGATCGTCTTCATCAGTCTGGAGGCGCAGACAAACCTGTCATTGCGGCGCGGATGCACCGCATAGAAGCGGTTCGACATGTTCTGCGCTCCCATCACCTGTATCACCGTGGCCCGCGCCCTGCTGCAGGCCCCCAGCACTTCGGGTTCATTCGCGAACACATCAACCCCGGCGTTGACATAGCCGAAGTTCACGCACACGGTTCCGATTTCTTCCTCGACCAGAGCCGGAAAAGGTCTTTCGAGAAACTTTCCGTAGGTTTCCGTTCCTCCCAGAAAGGCAACGTAATTGTCTTCAAGATTCCGGCGCGGTCCGCGGAACAGAAGCTTCGACTTGCCATAACGGCACGGATAGTAGTCAAGGGCCCCCTCGCCCAGATTTTCATAGGCCATTTCACCCACCTCTGTTTTCGACTCACCCAGGCCAAGCTTCGCCCATATCCCTTTCCAAAAGGATAACCATTGAATTTGCCGTAATTTTTCATCGCCCGCCCCCCTTGCACCCGTGCTGCGGCGCGACATACTCTGGCAGCAAACCAGAAAGGGCTGCAGTCATGGAAATCAACAAGGTTGGCATTGTCGGAGCCGGTCAGATGGGTAACGGCATAGCCCATGTCTTTGCCCTGGCAGGCTATGACGTGGTGCTGAACGATATCGCACAGGAAAGCCTTGAGCGGGCGATGGCACTGATCGACCGCAACATGGATCGCCAGGTAACACGCAAGAAAATCACCCCCGAGGACAAGGCAAAGGCCCTGACCCGCATCCGGACCACGCTTGAACTGGCCGATGTCGGCCCAAACGATCTGGTCATCGAAGCCGCCACCGAAGACGAAGAGGTGAAGAACCGGATATTCGCCGGGCTTCAACCACACCTTCTGGAGCACACGATCCTGACCTCGAACACCTCGTCGATCTCGATCACCCGGCTGGCCTCGCGCACCGATCGGCCGGAAAGGTTCATGGGCTTTCACTTCATGAATCCGGTGCCGGTGATGCAGCTTGTCGAACTGATCCGCGGCATTGCCACCGACGAGGAAACCTATGAAACCTGCAAGGCCGTAGTGCTGCGCCTTGGCAAGACGCCCTCAACCGCAGAGGATTTCCCCGCCTTCATTGTCAATCGCATCCTGATGCCGATGATCAACGAAGCCGTCTATGCGCTTTACGAAGGCGTCGGATCGGTGGAATCGATCGATACTTCAATGCGCCTTGGAGCCAACCATCCGATGGGCCCGCTGGAGCTGGCCGATTTCATTGGACTCGACACCTGCCTTGCGATCATGAATGTCCTGCATGACGGGCTGGCGGATACCAAGTATCGTCCCTGCCCGCTGCTGACAAAATATGTCGAAGCCGGCTGGCTGGGCCGCAAGACGAAACGCGGTTTTTACGATTATCGTGGCGAAAGGCCGGTGCCCACCCGCTAGAGCCTGTCGCACATGATCGGATTGCGTGCCCCAGGCGAAGCAAATGCGATCTGACGCGGCATGCACCAGAAGACATGGGCTTCAGGAAGATTTCAGCGCCAGCGTCGTTTCACGAAGCCAGGCCATCAGCCCCCGCGGATTATCGGCCCACTTGCCGATCTCCTCGGGCATGACTGGTGGCCCTATTACGGGTGCCTGCGGCTTGTTCAGGGCTTTCGCGGCCTCGTGCAGCAGCAACCCCTGACGCAGGGTGGCGGCAATCAGATTGGCCATCAGGTAAAGCCGCGTGTTCTGCCCCGGAAAGAAGATCGGCAGCACCGTAGCCCCCGAACGCAGCAGCATCTTGGCGGTGAAAGGGTTCCACTCGGCCTCGATTGCAGGGCCGAAAAAGGTGCGCGAATGCGCTACCTGCCCCGAGGGAAACAGGATGATCACACCCCCCTGCTTCAGATGTTCCATTGCCTTCTTGCGCATCTCCAGGTTCTGGCGCACCGCGTTTTCCTCGTGCGGGAAGGCGACTGGCAGCATGAACTGCTCAACCTCTCGCACCCCGCTCAGCAGATTGCGGGTGAGTATCTTGTAATCCGTGCGTACCTGCCCGATCAGCTGCGCCATCACCATGCCATCAACCATGCCATGCGGATGGTTGGCCACCACCACCAGCGGCCCTTCGGGCGGAATGAGGGCAATCTGTTCGGGTGGAGTCTGCACCTCGATTCCCATGATCTCGAGCGCCTGGTCGAAGAATGCCTGCCCCACCGGCACCCCACGGCGTTCGAACTTGCGGATCAGCCGCAGCAGCGTCATCTTGCCGGTCATCCATTCGATGGCACGGATGGTCCCGCTTTTCAGAGGATTGCTGAACGTGTTGGCATAAGACAGCTTGCGCTTGTCATAGGGAATGTTCCTTCCCCTGCCGTTTTCCTCTTCTCTGTCCACGTTCGCGTTTCCGGTTTGTTGCAATATGCCGGGCATCTTTCAGAAATCTTCACCGAAACGGTTCTTCACAAGCGTCTCGAGCGCCTCGGCCAGATCTTCCGCCTCGGGACCGTCGATTGCAACTTCAATAGTGGTTCCCCTGGATGCTGCCAACATCAGAAGACCCATGATCGAATCTCCGGAGGTTGTCATGCCGTCCCGCGTCACCTCGGCCGTGGCGTCATACTGCTCCACAACCTCGACGAATCTGGCTGATGCACGGGCATGCAGCCCCTTTTCATTGATTATCATCAGGCTCCGGCACACTGCCATCCGTTACTTATCCCGTTTTCTTGTTGATGCAATCAATGTATTTGCGTCCGGCATCAAGAGCAGAACTGGCCGCTTCGTCTATCGGCCTGCCACGGCTTTTTGCCAGCTTGATCAGCATGGGCAGATTTGCGCCATGCAGGAACCGCCGGTTCGTCGGCCCCTGAGCGCAGCAGAACGACAGGTTGCAGGGTGACCCGCCGAACATGTCGGTTACCACCACCACGCCTTCGCCTTCGTCCACCTCTTCGGCGGCGGCACGGATCTCGGCCTCCTTTTCGGCGCGGTCGAAATCCCCCTCGATCGAGATCGTGCGCACGCGTTCAAGCTTGCCGACCACATGCTCGACAGCGGCCAGATATTCCCTGGCCAGCCCCCCATGCGCGACGATCACGATGCCGATCACGCTCCGTTACCCCTTGTTGCGTTGCCTGCCGCCATGGCGTGCCGTTCAAGTTCCCTGTGTCTTATAGACACTTGCCATGCATCCTTCGCAAGGGAATTAGCAAGTTTCTCGGCAACGGCAACCGATCGATGCTGCCCCCCCGTGCAGCCGAACCCGATCGACAGATGCGCCTTCCCCTCGGCCGCATAGGCAGGCAACAGCATTCCGACAAGATCGCCAACCCGGCCGAAGAAGGGAGCAAACAACGGATCTTTTTCGATATAGGCGGCAACGGCCGAATCCCGGCCATCCTTTCCGCGCAGATCTTCCTGCCAATAGGGGTTGGTCAGAAATCGCACATCGAACACCATGTCGATACCGCGGGGCAGGCCGCGCTTGTAGGAAAAGGAATGAACCGATACCGCCAGCTGCTGATCGGCCCGCGACGCAAACCAGTGCCTGATTTCGGCACACAGATCGTGGGGTCTCATGTCCGAGGTGTCCAGCAGCACTCCGGCACGCAGACGGATGGGAGCAAGCAGGTCGAATTCGCGCTCGATCCCCCGAATGGGGCTTTCTCCCGGTGCCAGCGGGTGACGCCTTCGCGTTTCGGAATAGCGGCGCAGCAACACATCCGGCCGGCAGTCGAGATAGAGAAGCTCGATCTCGACCGCCGGGTTCGCCGTCAGGGTTTCGACCAGTTCGATCAGTGCCGACGTACTGAAATCACGGTTGCGCACATCGATCCCCAATGCCAGCGGCCGATCGATCGGCGGACCATCGAGCAGGCGTGGCAACAGGCTGAACGGCAGGTTGTCGATGGTTTCATAACCGATATCCTCGAGAGCATTGATCGCCGTCGAGCGCCCGGCCCCCGATGGGCCGGTGACCAGAAGCAGCTGGTGAACGGCATCGCGGCCGGCAAACCCGGCGCCTTTTCGCTGCCCTGCCGTCTGCGGTCGGCCCGGCGATATCCTGCGATCAACCATGACAGGCGCCCCTCCTGCCTTCATTCAAGCACATCTTCCGCCTTTCAGATATTGCATGATTGCTGCCGGGAAAACCGCACTCTCCACCTTGTGAAGCAAAGGAAGGGAAATGCCGAGTATCGCCGTCTCGCGTTCGGACGGCAGGCGCTCGGTCTCGGTCCTGTCCAGATCCACCACCAGAACAGGCCTAGCCGCGGCAAGCGTTTCAGCCGCCAGAATCCCTATACCCCGCGCCTCGATCATGCCGCGGATCGTGGCAGGAGAAGAGGCTACCAGCATATCCCCGCTGCGGGTGATCGTGGTGCGGTCATCCGCAACCAGCACCGCTCCGAGGCTCATCATCTGCAGCGCCAGCGCAGATTTCCCCGCACCCGCGCCCCCGGTGATCAGAACCGCGCGCTCTTCGAAAGCAACGCAGGAAGCATGCAGGGTGCAGCTGTTGCCTTTCCGGTTCCGGGGCAACGGTTTCACGGTTCGCCCGCCATACCTGTCTCCGTTCAGACGGGAAGGCCGACCACGAAACGCGCGCCCAGCGGTTCCGAAGTGACATCCGCTTCGGTGGGGCGGATATTTTCAGCCCAGATCACGCCGCCATGTGCTTCGACGATCTGCTTGGAAATGGCCAGGCCCAGCCCCGAATTGTTGCCGAACTGCCCGGCGGGGCGCTCGGAATAAAAACGGTTGAAGATCTTGTGCAGCGCCTGATTCGGGATGCCCGGGCCGGTATCCTCGACCACGACCAGTACCCGGTTTTCCCGCTTGCGCACCCAGACACGGATCGCATCTCCTTCTTCGCAGAAGGAAATCGCATTGGTGATCAGATTCACGAACACCTGCGCAAGCCGGGCTTCGAGCCCCTGGATGATCACCGGCTTCTTCGGAAGGTCGGCGATGAAATCCACCCCCTTGCGCGCGGCTTCCTCTCCCAGATATCCGGCGATGTTTTCGAGAAGCTTCACCAGATCGAAGCTTTCCTCTTCCTCCTTCACCAGTTCGCTGTCCAGACGCGAAGCATTGGAAATATCGCTTACAAGCCGGTCCAGCCGGCGCACATCATGATCGATCACGTCAAGCAGCTTCTGGCGCTGCTCGTCCTTCCTGGCAACCCTGAGAGTTCCCACCGCCGAGCGCAGGCTGGCCAGCGGGTTCTTGATTTCATGGGCCACGTCTGCGGCAAACTGTTCATTGGCGTCAATACGATCGTAAAGAGCCGTCACCATGCCGCGCAAGGCACCAGACAGGCGGCCAATCTCATCGGGGCGGGCGGTCAGATCGGGAATGCGGACGCGCCCGGGGTTCATCTTGCGGGCCTTCTTGTCGCGCCCCAGTTCGGCGGCAGCGGCCAGATCGGACAGCGGATTGGCGATGGTGCTGGCCAGAAGCAGGCTGAGACCGATCGAAACCAGAATGGCAATCACGAACATCTGCAATACCTGTTCGCGCTCACGGCGCACCAGCGCATCAAGCTCGCCCGCAGGGCTGGTAACCCCGACCACCGCCACCGGCGCACCGTTGCGCTTGATCGGGATTGCCACGGAAAAGATCGAGCGGTTGAAATCGTCGATCGTCGTCTTGATCTGGGCATCACCCTTCAGGGCCTGGGGCACCAGAAGCTTTACCGCCTCTTCGGGATTGAGATTTGTTTTATCGCCGGAAACGTGGGTAAGTGTTCCTGACAACCCTTCCCACACACGGTTCAGGAAATCGGTGATCAGCGTGCTGCGTTCATCCTTGCGCAACCCCCTTACCGGAGCGATTTCCGGGCGTGGTCGGCCGACCGTGCTGGCGATCAGGCCACCCGATGGGGCATAAACGAACACCTCGACACCCGGTGGAAGATGTATCCGGTTTAGCATGGCATTGACGTCGATATCGCTTGCCGAAAGGCTGGTGAAAACCTGCCCGGATGCGGAAGTATAGCTGTCAAGCTGGGCCTCGATCACGTCGGCGATCAGCCTGGCTTCGATCACCAGCCCGCGCTCGCGCTGAAAGACAAGACTGTCGCGAAACGGGTTGAGGTAAAGCACCCCCGCAACAAGGATGATCAACCCCATCAGATTGAACGTGATGATCTTGCGCGCCAATGGCGACCGGTTCAGAGAAACGATGCCTCTCCGCTTCCTGCGGGTGCGCAGGTCCTTGTCCACGGCATTTTTCGGGCCGGTCCAGTCTTCGCCAATCACGATATTGGCGCCATCTCCGGCTTTTGTATCGCGCAACGTCTTTCCCTTGGCGATTGATTATTCCTCGTTGTACCTGTAACCGATGCCGTAGAGAGTTTCGATTGCCGAGAAGTTCTCGTCAACCATCCGCATCTTCTTGCGCAGACGCTTGATGTGGCTGTCGATGGTGCGATCATCAACATATACCTGATCGTCATAGGCCACATCCATCAGCTGATCACGGCTTTTCACGAAGCCAGGACGCTGCGCCAGCGCCTGCAGAAGCAGGAATTCCGTTACCGTCAGCGAAACCTCCTGGCCCTTCCACGTAACCTGATGGCGCAGCGGATCCATGCGCAGGTTGCCACGCTCGATCACCTTGTCCTGATCGGTTTCACCCACATCCTTGCCGGCGATTGCATCCTGCCGGCGCAGCAATGCACGAATGCGCTCGACCAGCAGGCGCTGCGAAAACGGCTTTTTCACGTAATCATCGGCGCCCATGCGCAGACCGAGCACCTCGTCGATCTCGTCGTCCTTCGATGTCAGGAAAATCACCGGTATCTGGGATTTCTGACGCAGGCGCTGCAGCAGATCCATACCGTCCATGCGCGGCATCTTGATATCGAGAACAGCCATGTCGGGCATCTTCTTGCTGAAGGCATCAAGTGCCGTCTGGCCGTCATTATAGGTAACGACATCAAAGCCTTCGGCCTCAAGTGTCATTGCAACAGACGTCAGGATATTCCTGTCGTCGTCCACCAGTGCGATTGTCGCCATTGTGGAATTCCTCGCTCTGCTCTTCTCATCCTGCTGATTTGCTTTTTCGCATCATTCTTTGGAAGAACTGCCTTCAAAGCAAGCCGAAATCACGAATCATCAAGCATGATGCAAATGAATTGTGGCAAAAAAAGGTGCCTGATTGCCTTATTTTCCCCCTTTGTTTCGCTTTGGGAAAAAATCAGTGCCATGATTACGCTAACAATCGGCGTGCTTTTCTGTTTTCTTCCGCCTGCTACATGCTAAGTGGACACAGGGCCCGGATGCAGGATTTCGCGGCACCGGGCAGAACGTAAAGCCCTTCGAACGACGGAAAGCGGGAGCTGGCAGATGGAAACGGGGCGGGTGAATCCTTCACACCGACTGGAAGATCAGGGCATTTCCGGCCTTGGCAACATTTACTACAACCTGATGGAGCCTGATCTGATCGAGCATGCAATCAGAAAGGGTGAAGGACGGCTTGGAAAAGGTGGCACGATCCTTGTGGAAACCGGAGAATTCACCGGCCGGTCTCCCAAGGACAAGTTCATCGTACGCACCCCGTCCGTGGAAGACAGCATCTGGTGGGAAAACAACGCACCCATGGCGCCCGAAGCCTTTGACCGCCTGCATGCAGACATGCTTGAATACATGAAAGGCCGCGATTTCTATGTGGCCGATCTGTTCGGCGGCGCCGATCCCGAAAACCGCCTGAACGTGCGGGTGGTTACCGAACTTGCCTGGCACAATCTGTTCGCCCGCACCATGCTGCGCCGCCCGGAACGTGACGAACTGGCCGATTTCATGGCCGAGTTCACCGTGATCGATGCCCCCGGCTTCAAGGCCGATCCCGCCCGCCACGGCTGCCGTAGCGAAACGGTGATCGCGCTCAACTTCGATCGCAAGCTGATCCTGATCGGCAACACGGCCTATGCGGGCGAAATCAAGAAAGCGGTGTTCACGCTGCTGAACTACATCCTGCCGGGCAACGGTATCATGGCAATGCACTGCTCGGCCAATCATGCGCCGGACAATCCTTCCAGTACCGCTGTGTTCTTCGGCCTCTCCGGCACCGGGAAAACCACCCTTTCCGCCGATCCCTCGCGCGTTCTGATCGGCGATGACGAGCACGGCTGGTCAGACAACGGCATCTTCAACTTCGAAGGTGGCTGCTATGCGAAAACCATCAATCTTTCGCCCGAGGCCGAGCCCGAAATTCACGCCACAACCGAGAAATTCGGCACCATCATCGAAAACATGGTGTATGACGAGGAAACCCGCGAACTCGATTTCACCGACGACAGCCTGACTGCCAACATGCGTTGCGCCTACCCGCTGCATTACATCTCGAATGCATCGCAAACGGCAATGGCGGGACACCCCGACACGATCATCATGCTCACCTGCGATGCCTTCGGGGTATTGCCCCCGATTGCACGGCTGACTCCGGCACAGGCAATGTATCATTTCCTTTCGGGTTTCACCTCGAAGGTCGCCGGCACCGAACGCGGGGTGACAGAACCCGAACCCACGTTTTCAACCTGCTTCGGTGCGCCTTTCATGCCGCGCCGCCCCGAGGAATACGGCCGCCTGCTGCGCGAAAAGATCGACCGGCACAACGCTACCTGCTGGCTTGTCAACACCGGCTGGACGGGTGGCGCCCACGGTACCGGCAAACGCATGCCCATCCGGGCAACCCGCGCCCTTCTGGCTGCGGCACTTGACGGCTCTCTTGCCCAGGGCACCTTCCGCAAGGATCCGAACTTCGGCTTCGAGGTGCCAACCGCCGTACCGGGGGTTGACACGGGCCTTCTCGACCCGCGCAGCACCTGGGCCGATCCACAGGCCTATGACACGCAGGCGGAAAAGCTGGTGCAGATGTTCATTGACAATTTCACGCAATACCTGCCCCACATCGACGACGAGGTAAAAGCCGCCGTAATCGGCTGATCCACGCAACACCCCGGATGCGCCCGCCACACCCGCAATCGGCCCCGCTATCGGCGGGGCCGGATTTTTCTTCGCACGTTCACGGCGCATGGCTTTTTGCTGCGTAACTTTTGATCAGAGGCGTGTCTGTTTGCGCATTTATATTGCGCTGCATGTGCAAAATGCCTATTGCAGGAAGCAGACGATGATGGATAAGGCCATGCAAACGCTCTCCGAAGGAAACACGCTTCTTGCCACCACAAAGGCGGCGATCGGCCCGCTCGAGATCCTGCTGGAAAAGGCTCTGAACAACCTGCGCCAGCGCTTGTTGCAGAACGGGCAGACCAACGCGCGGCTCTTCGAGCAGAACCAGCACGCAGCCCATGCCCTTGCCTGGCTTGCCACCTATGCCGAAGCATTGCGCCAGATGCAGGGGTGGGCCGAGCGGCTTGCAGCCTCGGATGAATTCGGCGAGATCGAGCAACTGATCCTGCAGATCGCCTTTGGCGAATATCTTGCCCAGATCTACGGCGGCATCCCGATGAGCCAGGGGGAAACCGCACGCCTTGCGGTTCTTGGCCTGGCCGGAACCGCCCCCAGCGCCCCGGCAGTTCTGAAACTGCTGGCCGGGGGCAACACGCCGGAAAACCGCGCACGCCTTGCGGAACTGATGCGCACGCGTTCCGCCCATGCCACCTTTGGGGCCACCGGGCTGGGCGCCGAACTTGAAATGATCCGCGAACAGTTTCGCCGCTATGCCGATGAGCGCGTGATCCCCCATGCCCATGAATGGCACCTGAAAGACAAGCTGATCCCGCTGGAAATCATCGGAGAACTGGCCGAAATGGGCGTGTTCGGCCTGACCATCCCCGAGGAATACGGCGGCGTCGGGCTGTCGAAGGCCTCCATGGTGGTAGTCAGCGAAGAGCTTTCGCGCGGCTATATCGGCGTGGGATCGCTTGGCACCCGCTCTGAAATCGCGGCCGAGCTGATCCTGGGCGGAGGCACCGATGCGCAAAAGCGCATATGGCTGCCCCGCATCGCCAGCGGCGAGGTGTTGCCCACGGCCGTGTTCACGGAACCCAACACCGGGTCGGATCTGGGCAGCCTGCGCACCCGGGCACAACGCGACGGCAATACCTATGGCATCACCGGCAACAAGACATGGATCACCCATGCGGCCCGCGCCGGGCTGATGACGCTTCTCGCCCGCACCGACCCAGACAGCACCGATTACCGCGGCCTGTCGATGTTCCTGGCCGAGAAAACCCCCGGCACTGATGACAATCCCTTCCCCGACAAGGGTATCACCGGCGGCGAAATAGAGGTGCTCGGCTACCGCGGCATGAAGGAATACGAACTGGCCTTCGACAATTTCCCGGTGCCGGCCGCAAACCTGCTGGGAGGCGAAGAGGGCAAGGGCTTCAAGCAACTGATGCAGACCTTCGAAAGTGCGCGCATCCAGACTGCGGCGCGCGCCATCGGCGTTGCGCAATCGGCCCTTGAAGCAGCCCTGCGCTATGGCGAGGAGCGCAGACAGTTCGGAAAGCCGCTGATCGCATTTCCGCGGGTTTCCGACAAGCTGGCGATGATGGCCGTCGAAATCATGATCGCGCGCCAGCTGACCTATTTTTCGGCCCGGCAAAAGGACCACGACAGGCGCTGCGATCTCGAAGCCGGCATGGCCAAACTTCTGGGCGCACGGGTTGCATGGGCGGCGGCCGACAACGCGCTGCAGATCCATGGCGGCAACGGTTTCGCACTGGAATACCCGATCAGCCGCATCCTGTGCGATGCCCGCATCCTCAGCATCTTCGAAGGGGCCGCCGAAATCCAGGCAACGGTCATCGCCCGGCGCCTGCTGGCCTGAGTGTGCCCCGCCCGACTTGTCCGCAAGCCACAGGAGTGCCATATTCGGCCCATGCCGCGCCTGCCCCCGATCCTGTTTCTTCTTCTGGCCGCCTGTCAGGGCGATCAGTCCGTGGCTGCCTTTGGCGCCGGAGACACACTATGGAAGTTGCAGGAAATCGACAGAAAACCATTCGATGCCCATGCAACACTCCGCTTCGAAGGCCGTGGCAGGATTGCAGGGCAGGCCCCCTGCAACAGATATCGGGGCAGAATGAACGCGCCCTATCCGTGGTTCGAGGCAACCGGAATCACGACCACGAAAACGGCATGCCCTGCCCTTGCCAGGGAAGCCGCATTCCTTGGCAGTCTCGGGCGAATGACCCTGGCCGAAGTCGCAGGTGGAACATTGATCCTGTCAGATGACAAGGGCAGGCAGATGGTGTTTACCGCGGTGCCGCGCTAAGCCCTGCGCAGCGCAGGAAACCCTCCACAAGACGATGCCGTGCGGCGGGCAGGGGCTTGTTGCCCATGGCCGCTGCCATACGATGCTGCAGGAAATAGCCTGTTGTGCGCAATCCTTCGCACAGACCGGCCATGTCGTCGGGCGCACCTTGCAGGCAGAGCGGCAATGGTAACAGCCGGCTGGCCCATGCACCGGCCCCCGCAACCGATACCGCCCGTCCCGAGCGTGGCGAAACATGGCACAAGCCCTCCTTCACCCCGGTTACGGCACAACTGCCGAGATCAAGCCCGAACCCAAGTTCGCTCAGAAGCAGAAGCTCCCAGCGCAGATATGCAAACCCCCAGTCATCTGATCGGCCCAGCAGATCGAGAAGCGCAACCGTGGCGCGGTAAAGGGCTGGAAACGGCGCGCGCTCGGGCAGCGCGAAAAGCAGCAATGCCACAACGGCATTGAGTCCGGAAAGCGCCAGCCGATCCCCCATCAGAATGGCTGCCCGGTTTTGCAGGGGTTCCACCGTGAAACTGCCCAGGTGTTCTTCAAGACGCGCACGCCAGGTCAGGTCAAGCTGTGCACCCGGCTGCAACACCGGCCCCATGCGCCGCCCTGCACCACCGCGGACAACCCCGGCATGGCGCCCGTGCGCAGCGGTGAATACCTCGATGATAGCCGAGGTCTCACCATGCCGGCGCATCGAAAGCAGTGCTCCCTGATCTCGCCATTCCATGAGGGCAAGCCTAGTTGGACAACCCGGTTTCGTCCAGCAGGTGGCGGCCCTGCCGGTCTTCCAGTTCGATGATCCACAGGTCGGGATCGACCCCCTGCTGGCGAAGAAGTATCGTATCCACATCTGCTTCGCACCCTTCGGCCAGCACCACCCATGTGCGTTTTCCGCTTATCGGATCGAAACTGCGCTGGAAGGCGCGTGCATGGCCGTCAAGCGTGTTCACCTTGACAAGCACCGCCCCCGCCGTGGCATCGCCCTTCTTCGTGACGAATACCGGGATATTCGCCTGCTGCAGCCTGGCGATATAGGCGCCCACCCAGAAATCCGCTGTCAGGCGCGTCATCGGTTGCCATCGCGAAAATCAAGACCCATCTCGCTATAGCGTTCTGCCTCTTCCTGCCAGTTGAGCCGCACCCGAACCTGCAGAAACAGATGTATCCGGCGATCGAGAATCTGCTCCAGATCCGCGCGCGCCGCCTTGCCGACGGCCTTGACGGTTTCCCCCTTGTGGCCAAGCACGATGCCCTTGTGGCCATCGCGCGACACATAGATCACCTGATCGATCCTGACCGAACCATCCCTGCGTTCTTCCCAGGACTCGGTTTCCACGGTCAATTGATAAGGCAGTTCCTGATGCAGGCGCAGGGTAAGCTTTTCGCGGGTGATTTCGGCCGCCAGCATACGCATCGGCAAATCGGCGATCTGATCTTCAGGATAAAGCCAGGGGCCGCGGGGCATCTGCCCTGCCAGCCATTTGCGCAGATCTCCCACGCCATGCCCCTTCTCGGCCGAAATCATGAAGGTCTGCTCGAAAGGGAAAAGCTCGTTCATCCGGGCGGCAAGTTCCAGCAGAACGTCGGGCTTCACCTTGTCGATCTTGTTGATCGCCAGCGCCACGGTGCGGCCGGTGGCGCGCGCGCGCAGGGCTTCAACGATTTCCGTCACGCCAGCGGTAATGCCACGATGCGCCTCGATCATCAGAACCACCACATCGGCATCCGCCGCCCCCCCCCAGGCAGCCGCAACCATGGCGCGCTCAAGCCGGCGACGGGGACGAAACAGACCCGGCGTATCAACAAACACGATCTGCGCATCGCCTTCGATTGCAACACCGCGAATGCGCGTTCGGGTGGTTTGGACCTTGTGGGTCACGATCGAGATCTTGGTGCCGACCATGCGGTTGAGCAGTGTCGATTTCCCGGCATTGGGTTCGCCGATCAGCGCCACGAAACCCGCACGTTTTCCCTCAGTCATCGCGTTTTTTCCCGATCTGGGCAAGCAGGGCGCGGGCGGCAGCCTGCTCGGCCTGCCGCTTCGATCTTGCACTCGCCGTCATGGTCCGACCATCCTGAAGGCGGGCCCGCATGGTGAAAACCGGAGCATGATCCGGCCCTTCGCGCTTCACCTCGGCATATTCGGGTGGCTGCTGTCCATGCGCCTGAGCCCATTCCTGCAATGCCGTCTTGGGATCACGCGCATCAGCTTCCACCCTGTCGATCCTGTCTCCCCACAGCCGCAGAACCGCCTTGCGCGCCGCTTCGAAACCCGCATCCAGATAGATCGCGGCGATCACTGCTTCCATGGCGTCGGCCAGCAAGGCCTCTTTCCGCCGCCCGCCTGACAGTATTTCCGAGCGGCCAAGTCGCAAGACATCGCCCAACCCTATCTGACGCGCCACATCCGCGCAGGTTTCCTTGCGCACCAGAGCATTGAAGCGTGGCGCCAGAAGCCCCTCGGATGCCCCCTTGTCGGCGTGCAGCAGCGCTTCGGCCATCACAAGGCCAAGCACACGATCCCCCAAGAATTCGAGACGCTGATTGTCGGGCCGGGCCGGAGAAGAGGCCGAAGGATGGGTCAGCGCCCGGATCAGAAATTCCGGCTTCCGGAAATCATGGCCCAGGCGCGCGGCAAGATCCTTCAGATCCGCAGACAGCTTCATTCTATTGCCTTCAGGAAACGATCCGAGCGCCACGTCCAGAAATAGAAGAGCGAACGCCCGGCAGATGAAAACATGATCCGGTCGGCACGCCCGATGATGTTTTCGAAAGGCACAAAGCCAACCCCGCCAAGCTGTTGGGGAAAACGGCTGTCCTGAGAGTTGTCGCGGTTGTCGCCCATGAAGAAATAATGCCCTTCGGGCACCGTGAATACCCGGGTATTGTCCGAGGCCCGCGGACCTATATCGAGAATGTCATGCGTCCTGCCGTTGGGCAGGGTTTCCCGGAAACGGGCCTTCCTGCAGGTTCCCCCGATCCCCGGTGTGTTCATGCATTGCGGAAAGTTGCCTTCGGGGCCCTGGCGTTCATATGGCTCTTCGAAGATTCCGGCGGGCTCGAACTTCACCGCCTTGCCGTTTATGTGCAAGACGCCATCTTTCATCTGCACCTTGTCCCCGGGCAGGCCGATCAGGCGCTTGATGTAATCGGCCCCGCTCACCGGGTGGCGAAACACCACCACATCACCGCGCTCGGGCTCGGAGGCAAGGATGCGGCCCGAGAAGGGACACATGGCAAAAGGACAGGAATAGCGTGAATAGCCATAGGCCATCTTGTTGACGAACAGGAAATCGCCAATCAGCAACGTGTCCTTCATGCTGCCCGAAGGAATCCAGAAAGGCTGGAAGAACAGGGTGCGGAACACGCCGGCAATCACCAGCGCCCAGAACACCGTTTTCACGATTTCGACAAAGCCGTCGCTTTTCTTTTCAGTCGTTGTCATCCGCATGTTCCTGCTCGGGGTTGTTTGCTGATCTGAACCGTCGGAGCTACATGGGGGCAGGGGCGGAACAAGTCAAGTTTCCGTCTTGCCGGGCCTCCGGCCGGCGGGAAAGGCCTCGATCACCACAAATGCCTGCGCCCAGGGGTGATCGTCGGTCAGACTGACATGCACGACCGCTTCATGCCCTGCGGGCGTCATCTGCTGCAGACGCGCGGCAGCCCAGCCGGTGAGGTGCATTACCGGCTGCCCGGTTTCAAGATTGGTCACGGCCATGTCGCGCCAGCTGATGCCCATGCGCAACCCGGTGCCGAGTGCCTTCGAACACGCTTCCTTTGCAGCCCAGCGTTTGGCATAGGTGCCGGCCTCATCGTGGCGCCGTATGGCTCTGGCCTGTTCGCTTTCGCTGAATACACGGCGGCGGAAACGATCACCGAAGCGCCCGAGCGTACGCTCGATGCGTTCGATATTCGCCAGATCGGTGCCGATTCCCAGTATCATCCGGGCTCAACCTCGCACATCCCGCGCCTTGTCTATCAGCCGGCGCATTTCACGAATCGCAGCCCCAAGCCCCGTGAAGATCGCTTCGCCAATCAGAAAATGGCCGATGTTCAGCTCTCGCAGTTCGGGAAAGGCGGCTATCGGCTGAACGGTATCATAGGTAAGCCCGTGGCCCGCATGCACCTCAAGCCCCAAGGCATGTGCATGGGTTGCCATTTCACGCAGGCGTTCCAGTTCCTCGTCCCGATCCTGCAGGCGGCCTTCGTGATGCGCATCGCAATAGGCTCCGGTGTGCAGTTCGATCACCTGGGCTCCAATCCGGTGTGCCGCATCGATCTGGGCCCGGTCGGCGGCAATGAAGATCGACACCCGACAGCCCGCCTCGCGCAGGGGGGCTATGAAATGGGCCAACCTGTTTTCATCCCGCTTCACATCAAGGCCCCCCTCGGTTGTCAGTTCCTCGCGCCGCTCCGGCACGATGCAGACGGCATGGGGGCGGTGGCGCAGGGCAATCGCCTGCATTTCTTCCGTTGGTGCCATTTCGAAATTGAGAGGCACCTTCAGCCGGTCCATCAACCGCTCGATATCGCGGTCCGAGATATGGCGACGGTCTTCACGCAGGTGGGCGGTAATACCATCGGCTCCGGCTTCTTCGGCCAGCTTCGCCGCACGCACGGGATCCGGATACTCGCTGCCGCGCGCATTGCGGACGGTCGCCACATGATCGATGTTCACCCCGAGCCTCAGCCTTCCTGTGTTACCGGACATCACCATGCCTCCGTTGCAAGCGCGCGCCCGAGCGAAACGAGCCACCGCGTACAGGTTATCCGTTACTCGACCGGAGGCAACCCGCTGGCTTTCTTCGCCGCCTTGCGCGCGGCCTTTCCGGCCGCCTTCTCGGCCGCCTTGCGAGCAGACTTGCGGCGCAGTTCGGCAAGCTTGGCCTCCAGCCGGCCCCTGCGGCGGTTCTGATAGGCCGAAATCACCGGCACGCTGGCATAATAGAAGGCAAGCGACGTGATCAGGCCGGGAACAAGTCCGCCCACCAGATAGGGCAGCATCACCTCGTCGTAGAAGAGGCTCAGATGCGTCCAGTCCGTATCGGCATTGGTGAAGAGGGCACGGAAATTCCGCCAGAATTCGCGCCCTGCCTCGGCAAATGAATGCCACAGCCCCGTATCCGCGCCCTCATACCCGCTGCGCCCCAGTATCCATTGGCCGAGTTTCAGGTTGACCGCCGCAATGATCGGAAATGTAAGCGGATTGCCGACAAATGTAGCCAGAAGAGCGGCAACGATATTGCCGCGCATCAGCCTGGCCATGACGGCCGCAATCACGAAATGCAGGCCGAAGAAAGGCGTGAAGCTGGCGAATACCCCGCAAAAGATGCCCCGCGCGATCCGGTGCGGTGCATCGGGCAACCTGTTCACTCTGTGGTGCAGATACCTGATCGCCCTCTTCCACCCGCCACGCGGATAGATGAATTCGGCAACGGCCTGCAACGGGGAACGCTTATTGCGGCGCTTGAATACCAACTCTGCTTCCTTCAGCCCCCCTCGGAGGCGGCACTACACCGGGCTTGCGATCCGAATCCCGATACCGCTCGATCTCGGCAACGTCGCTCTCCGCCTCAAGCGCAGTGATGACGGTGTGAAGATGCTCGGCGTCCCGCAATTCGATATCGATCAGAATACGGTAGAAGTCCGGTTTCCGGTCCACGAACTTCATGTCTGCAATATTGGCCTTCTGCTCGCCGATCAAGGTGCAAATTCGCCCAAGAACACCAGAATCGTTGCTGATGGTGATATTCAACGTCACCGTATAAACCGGAGGATGTTTTCCCGAGTGCCATTGCAGATCGATCCAGCGCTCGGGCTGGTCTTCGAATTCCGACAGGACCGGACAATCGATCGCGTGGATGATCACGCCGCGCCCCCGATAACCGATGCCGACGATGCGTTCGCCCGGAACCGGCTGACAACATTGCGCACGGGCAAAGGCCTGTCCGGGGGCAAGCCCCGCAACGGCGCGTGCCGCTTCGATCTCATCGCCCGCATTCCCGGAAAGGTCGGGGTAAAGCGCCTTCACCACATCGCGCGCGGTAATCTCGGCACTGCCGATCCGGGCGAGCAGATCATTCGTGTCTTCGCACCCGAGGTGACGCGCTGCGGTTTCGAGGGCCTTGTCGGTTGCCCTTTTTCCCATGTGCTCGAAAGCCACCCGCGCCAGTTCGCGCCCCAGCCGTACGAAGCGCTGGCGATCTTCGGCCCGCAGGGATTTGCGAATGGCAGACTTGGCCTTGCCGGTCACCACGATATCAAGCCACGTTCCCTGCGGGCGCTGCCCCTCGGCAGTCAGGATCTCGACCGACTGGCCGTTCTTCAGCCGTGTCCAGAGCGGCACCCGCACACCATCAACCTTGGCTCCGACACAACTGTCGCCGATGCTGGTATGGATCGCATAGGCAAAATCCAGGGGCGTTCCCCCGCGCGGCAGCTTCACCACATCACCCTTGGGTGTGAAGCAGAACACCTGGTCGGTATACATCTCGAGCTTGACGTGCTCCAGAAACTCGTCCGTATCCTCGGCGGCGTCGAAATGCTCGGTAAGGCTTTCCAGCCACTTCGCCGGATCAACCGCAAAGGGATTTTCCGCGCGCACCCCGTCGCGATACGACCAGTGTGCCGCAACCCCCGACTCGGCCACCTCGTGCATCTCGCGGGTGCGGATCTGGATTTCGACACGCTTTCCGTCGCGCCCGGAAACCGTGGTGTGAATCGATCGGTATCCGTTTGACTTGGGCTGGCTGATATAATCCTTGAAGCGCCCGGGCACTGCACGCCAGCGGCGGTGAATAGCCCCCAGAACGCGGTAGCAATCCGCCTCGCTTTCGGTGATCACACGAAAGCCATAGATATCGGACAGACGGGAAAAACCCTGACTTTTCTCCTCCATCTTGCGCCAGATCGAATAGGGTTTCTTGGCCCGGCCGAACACATCGGCCTCGATACCCTCACGCTCCAGCTCCTTGCGGATATCATTGGTGATCTGATGGATCACGTCACCGGTTTCGCGCTGCAGGGTGATGAAACGGCGGATGATGGAACCGCGCGCCTCGGGGTTGAGCACCCGGAAGGCCAGATCTTCAAGCTCGTCACGCATCCACTGCATGCCCATGCGGCCGGCAAGCGGCGCATAGATATCCATGGTTTCACGCGCCTTCTGGATCTGTTTTTCGGGGCGCATGAACCTGATCGTGCGCATGTTGTGCAGCCGGTCAGCAAGCTTCACCAGGATTACCCGCAGATCCTTGCTCATGGCCATGAGCAGCTTGCGAAAATTCTCGGCCTGCTTCGATGCGCTGGATGACAGCTGCAGATTGGTCAGCTTGGTGACACCATCCACCAGCCCGGCGATCTCGTCGCCGAACCTGTCGGCAATCTCGTCACGGGTCGATTTCGTGTCTTCGATCGTGTCATGCAAGAGTGCCGTCACGATCGTTGCATCGTCAAGACGCTGCTCGGTCAGAATCGCGGCAACAGCCACCGGGTGCTGGAAATAGTCTTCGCCCGAGTGCCGTTTCTGGCCCCTGTGCATCCGCGCACCATAGGCATAGGCCTCGCGGATGAGCTTTTCATTTGTGCGGGGGTTGTAGTTGCGGACCAGCGAGATCAGGCCATCGACATCTATCATCCGGTCCGCACCCTGTTGCGGCCGGGCCGGCCCCTTACGGCTGGCCCTGCGCTTCCATCAAGGCCCGCAGGAGCTTTTCCTCGGACATGTCGTCTTCAGCGGGCTTGTCAACCTCGGCCCCCATCAGAAGCGCCATCGCGTCTTCCTCGGGTTCATCCACCTCGATCTGGGTCTGCAGACTTTCGATCATGCGCTCGCGCAACTCGTCGACCGGCTGGGTCTCCTCGGCGATCTCGCGCAGCGCAACAACGGGATTCTTGTCATTGTCGCGATCAACGGTGATCGGCGCGCCAAGGGCGACCTCACGGGCGCGATGCGCGGCCAGCAGCACCAGTTCGAACCGGTTCGGGACCTTGTCAACGCAATCTTCAACCGTGACGCGTGCCATGAGCGACTCCATTCAGCAAAATATGGCCAGAGGAACCTTATTTAGGTGTTTCCCCAACAGTTGACAAGCGTTGTTTCGAAAGAAGTCAGCCCCTTTCGGCAAACCTGACCGAACGGCGGACAGATTCGGGCAATGCCGCCAGCATTTCGGCAACCGTCTGCCCCAGCACCGGATGGCACCAGCCGGGAGCGATGTCATGCAGTGGCACCAGAACGAAGGCCCGCTCGTGCAGGCGCGGATGTGGCAGGATCAGGGTATCAGGTGCAACCGACATCTGCGACTGCGGCGCCAGATCATGCCAACGCATAAATTCCGCCCTGTCGGGCAGCACGGCATCGCCAAGGGCCAGCAGATCGAGATCAAGAATGCGGCTCTCCCACCGCCCTGCCCTGCGCCGGCCGAACTGCGCCTCGATCTCGTGCAGACGTGACAAAACGTCCTGCGCGGAAAGCCGTGTGGTCAACACTGCGGCCGCGTTCACATAATCGGGCCCGCTGTCAGGTGGAAAGGCTTGCGTCACACGGAACCGGCTAACAGCCTGAACCGAAATGTTTCCATCGTTCAGCGCCTCAAGGGCCGCATGCAGGGTTTCCGCCGGAGAACCTGATTGCGACTGCAGATTGGCCCCCAGTCCGATCAGCCCCTGTGGTTGTGAATTGTTACAAACATGACAGGTCAAGGGTTGCAGACGCTCCATAATTTACGTAATTCACGCAAGCAGTGTCCTGTCATTTTTTCGTACCCTACTTTCCACTCGCACTCACGGCAACAGCGGCAGGGCAGCATACCGGAAGGAAGATACATGTTCTACAGAGACGAACGGCTCGCGCTGTTCATCGATGGCTCGAATCTCTATGCTTCGGCGAAGGCTCTGGGATTTGATATCGATTACAAGCTTCTGCGCCAGGAATTCATCCGGCGCGGCAAGTTGCTGCGGGCCTTTTACTACACCGCACTCCTCGAGAATGACGACTATTCCCCGATTCGCCCTCTGGTGGACTGGCTGCATTACAACGGCTTCACCATGGTCACCAAGACAGCCAAGGAATACACCGATTCGACGGGCCGGCGGAAGGTGAAGGGCAACATGGATATCGAGCTTTGCATCGATGCCATGGAGCTTGCCCCGCATGTGGATCACATCGTTCTGTTCTCGGGAGATGGCGATTTCCGCCCGCTGGTCGAAAGCCTGCAACGCAAGGGAGTGCGGGTTTCGGTGGTATCCACGATCCGTTCGCAACCGCCGATGATCGCCGATGAACTGCGCCGTCAGGCCGACAATTTCATCGACCTTGCAGACCTCAAGGACGTGATCGGCCGCCCGCCGCGCGAACCTGCCCCGGCAGCAGAAAACCTGCAGGTGGCCGGCGAGGAATAGCGCACCACTCCGGCACGGAAACGTCGCACGATCCGCATGTGTGGTAACGGGGGTGGACCGGATTCTGTCTGCACCATACTATCGGAAAACGAACAGACAGCAGGAAAACCGATGCAGAACCTCCCCGCACTCACCCTGTATCTTGCGGCGCCACGTGGTTTCTGCGCCGGCGTGGTGCGTGCGATCCGCATTGTCGAACAGGCGCTCGAAAAATGGGGGGCGCCTGTCTATGTGCGCCACGAGATCGTACACAACAGATATGTGGTGGACGGGCTCCGCGCCAAAGGCGCTGTATTCGTGGACGAACTTGACGAATGCCCCGATGACCGGCCGGTGATCTTTTCGGCCCATGGCGTGCCGAAATCGGTGCCAGCCGCTGCGCGGGCGCGTAACATGATCTATGTGGATGCAACCTGCCCGCTGGTGTCGAAGGTGCATATCGAAGCCGAGCGCCACCACCAGAACGGCCTTCAGATGGTCATGATCGGCCATGCCGGGCATCCCGAAACCGAAGGCACCATGGGGCAGCTTCCACCGGGCGAGGTGCTTCTGGTGGAAACCGTCGAAAACGTGGCCGGCCTTGCTGTCCGCGATCCCGAAAAGCTGGCCTACATCACTCAGACCACGCTTTCGGTTGACGACACGGCCGATATCGTTGCTGCACTGAAGGCTCGGTTCCCGGCAATCATCGGCCCCCACAAGGAAGACATATGCTATGCCACCACGAACCGCCAGCAGGCAGTGAAGGAAATCGCCCCGAAGGCCGATGCCATTCTGGTGATCGGATCGCCCAACTCTTCCAATTCGAAACGTCTTGTCGAAGTCGCACGCGCTGCCGGCTGCCGGCATGTCGAACTGGTGCAGCGCGCCGCCGATATCAACTGGCGCGCCCTTGCGGGGATTGCAAGCCTCGGCCTTACAGCCGGTGCCTCGGCCCCCGAGGAACTGGTGAACGAAGTGATCGAGGCTTTCCGCGCACGCCATGATGTGACGGTAGAGCAGGTGGAAACCGCCCGCGAGAATGTCGAATTCAAGGTGCCGCGGGTGTTGCGCGAAAAGGAACGGGCATGAGCACCGATCAGACGGAACACCCAACGATTCGCCTGTTTGCCTATACAGACGGTGCCTGTTCCGGAAATCCCGGCCCCGGCGGCTGGGGGGTACTTCTGGTCGCCTGTGATGCGGCCGGAAAACCGCTGAAGGAGCGCACACTTTGCGGCGGTGCGGCCGATACCACAAACAACCGCATGGAACTTCTGGCCGCGATTCATGCGCTCGAAGCGCTTGAACGGCCGACCGCCATCACCATCGTCACCGACAGTGCCTATGTGAAGAACGGCATCACCGTCTGGCTGCATGGCTGGAAGCGGAACGGTTGGCGCACCTCAGACCGGAAACCCGTCAGAAACGAAGATCTGTGGCGCCGCCTGGACGAAGCCTGTGCGCGCCACGATGTCACCTGGGAATGGGTAAAAGGACATGCCGGCCACCCGCAGAACGAACGCGCCGACGAACTGGCCCGCCAAGGCATGGCCCCCTTCAAATCCGAAAAAGACAATACGACCCCGACCGCGGAAAACCGGAAGCTCCCGGATGTCTGAGCGCCTGAACGCGCCAGGTATCCGGCTCAATCCTCGTTGATGTCGCGTTCCCAGATCTTCACATGGCCACGGGATTTCGGAAACAGCCTGTGCAGAACGAACCACGCCACCAGAGACAGGATGGCAAACATCACCAGCGTAACCGGAAAGCTGGCAATCGCCCCCTCGGGGCCGACCACGCCGAACCAGACCAGCACCCCGGTGAACACCGCGCCGATTGCAAACCCCAGAAGCACGAAGAACGGAGCGAAGATTTCAAGAATGGCCAGCACCAGCGCCGCCGCCACCCATGCCCACCACGAGGCCCACAGGATCATTTCGGCTTCCCTTTCAACAGATTGAATGCTTCTCCGAAGGCATCAATGGCACTGGATGGCAGAATGATCGTCTGCTTGCCTTCGCCCTTGCCGACAACCGTCAGCGCCTCGACCTGTTTCAGCGCCACCTGATACTGTGCCGCCTCGATGCCGTTTTCACGGATCGCCTTGGCCACGACTTCCGTGGCATAGGCTTCGGCATCTGCCGAAATTCGGCGCGCCTTGGCATTCTGTTCTGCAGCGTAAAGCTCGGCATCGGCATTCAGTTCCACCGCCCGCTTCTGACCTTCGGCCTCGGTCACCTGGGCACGGCGCGCGCGCTCGGCGTTGAGTTGCTGCAGCATCGCCTCGCGCGTGGCTTCATCAAGATTGACATCCAGTATTTCGGCGCGCGTTACTTCGATCCCCCAGTCATCGACAGCGTTGGCCACCTGCTCCTTGACCTTGGCGATCAGCTGCTGACGGTGCGACTGCACCTCATCAAGCTCCATCTCGCCGATTCCGGCGCGCACGATCCCGGCCACGGTGGTGGCGATCGCGTCATCCACATCGCGGATGCGATAAACGGTTTTTTCAGGCTCCAGAATACGATAGAATACACTGGTTTCAACCTGCACCAGAACATTGTCGGCGGTGATGGCGTCCTGCTTGTGAGTCGGCAGCTGACGTTCAAGAATAGAAACCCTGTGGCGTACGCGGTCCAGGAAAGGCACGATGAAGTTGATCCCCGGCCCCAGCACCGCCCGCAGACGCCCGAAACGCTCGACCACATGCTTTTCCGACTGCGGCACGATCCGCACCCCGGCCATCACGACAAGAATGATCAACCCCGCCAGCAGAAGCCATACGAGATTGCTGCCAAAAAACTGATCGAAACTGAAATCGCTCATTGCATTGATCCTCCTGAAGTCATTCATATGGGGTGCCCGCATTCATGGCAAATGGGGAATCAATGCCGAAATTTCCCCCTCATCCCATAAAAATCATGCCTTTCCGGTCCGTTGGAGCATCCTTCCGTTTGCATGTACCCGGCTACATGTTTTCATGCCCGGGCGGATCTGAATTCCGGATGTTGTGAAAACGTATCACCCGTGTCATGCACGGAACATGCGCGAAGCCTGTCATTTCACAACCGGAAGGCCACCGTAAAATCACAAGATGCCCCGCTTTCTTCGTGCTCTTTGCCCATGAAATTGATATGCCACAGGCAACACGCATGTGAGCGGACACCCGAATGCCAGCCCTCTGCCGTGATTGCCTTGCCACCTTCGAAGCCGGTTCGCGTTGCCCGGAATGCCTTGGCGTGCGGGTGATTTCACATCCAGAACTTTTCGACCTGACCATCGCGCATATGGATTGCGATGCCTTCTATGCAAGCGTCGAAAAGCGCGACAATCCCGAATTGCGCAACAAGCCCGTCATCATCGGCGGCGGCCGAAGGGGGGTGGTATCCACCGCTTGCTATATCGCGCGTATAGCCGGAGTTCGCTCGGCCATGCCGATGTTCCAGGCGCTGAAACTGTGCCCGAACGCGGTTGTCCTGCGTCCGCGGGGCGAGGCCTATGCCAAAGCCTCGCGCGCCATCCGCGACATGATGAGCAAGCTCACCCCCGATGTGGAACCGCTTTCGCTGGACGAAGCCTTCATGGATCTTTCCGGCACCGCGAAACTTCATGGCGCCCCGCCCGCCATGATGCTGGCCCGGCTGGTGAAACAGATGGAAACCGAACTGGGCCTGACCGGATCGATCGGGCTGTCACACAACAAGTTTCTGGCGAAACTGGCCTCGGATCTCGACAAGCCGCGCGGTTTCGCGGTAATCGGCAAGGCCGAAACGGCCAGCTTCCTGCACGACAGGCCGGTGAGCATGATATGGGGCGTCGGTGCAACCACCCGGCAGGCGCTTGAAGCCGCCGGAATCCGCAGGTTCAGCGATCTTCTGCAATGGGAAAAGCAGGATCTGGCCGCGCGGTTCGGCAACATGGGCGAACGACTGTGGCACCTCGCCCGGGGGCAGGATGACCGGCGCGTTTCACCGCATGCCCCGGTAAAGAGCATCTCGAAGGAAACGACGTTCGAAGAAGACATAAGCGATCCGGAGCTGCTGGACGGCCACCTGTGGCGCCTTGCCGAGCAGGTGGCCGACCGCGCCAAGGCAAAGGGGCTTGCCGGGCGGGTGATAACCCTGAAACTCAAGCGCGCAGACCACCGGCAACTGACACGGCGCCTTTCGCTTCCGTATCCCACCCAACTGGCGGATCGCATCTACCGAATCTCGAACAAGCTTCTTGCCCTGGTCAACGATACGGGCCCGTGGCGGCTGATAGGTGTGGGGATCGGCGGCCTCTGTCCGGGAGAATACGCCCATTCCGGCGCCGATCTTCTGGATCCTCAAGCCGTCAAACGTGCCGGTGCCGAGCTGGCAACCGATCGCATCAGGGCCAGATACGGCCAGGATGCCATCCGCAAGGGGCGCTCGTTGCGATAAGGCTTTCCCGTCGTGCCGATTAAGATCACGTTAAACGGCAATCATTAACCTGCACCACATCAAATACGAAGGGTGCAGTGATGAATGCCGAAAGCATGGAACGTGAATTGCGCAATGCACTGGCCGCACATGGCGTATGGAAACGGAAACTGCGTGCCGCCATAGAAACGGGCCGGAGCATGATCGATCCGGCGATTGCACACCGTGATGATTGCTGCCCGTTCGGCAAGTGGCTGAACGGCCCGACAATTGCCCCACAGATCCGCGAAAGCGAATCATACAGGCGGGTTGCACGTCTGCATCGTGAATTTCACGAAGCTGCCGGAAACGTTCTTGAGCTTGTCGCAAGGGGCGAGCGCGAACAGGCAGATGCATTCCTCGGAAGCACCTTTGCGCTCAGTTCCAGCCGCTTGACGATGGCCATGACACGATGGCACAGAGAACTGCGCAAGGATCAGGGCACCACGCGCGCCTGAGCCAGCTGCCACGCCGGGAAAAGCGTATCATCGGCCCTATTCCGCCGCCAGCCGCCTGCCACCAAGGCCGATCCTTATCAACTGCGCGATGACACCCCGCAAACGGGTCCGCAATGCATCGAAACCGTCAGCCGGAACAATCCGTGCCTCATCCATGTAAAGCCCGCGATTGATTTCGATCTGCACCACGTGCTGATTGCGGGAAGGGCGCCCGTAGCGCTCGGCCGTGAAGGCGCCTGCAAAGGGCGTGTTGCGCACCACCCTGAAACCGGCATCGGAAAAGACGGCCGCAATGCGATCGACGATATCCTGCCGAGCGGCCGATCCGTATCTGTCGCCCAGCACGATGTCGGGATAACGCCCGCCTTTCACGCCGATGGAGCCGATTGCTTCGCTCGGCATCGAATGACAATCGAGCAGAATCGCTTCGCCAAAGGTTGCGTGCGTATCTCTCAGAAGCTTTTCCAGAGTGCGGTGATAAGGAATCCATTCCGATCGGATGCGCCTTTCGGCCTCGGCCAGGGGAATCCGGCCGCGATAGATCGCCCGACCGCCCGCCACCACCCGCGGCACCACCCCCAGTCCTGATGCAACGCGCGGATTCTGCACCCCTCTGCGCGTACCGGCAATCAGAGCCGGATCCAGTTCGTCCCGCCCCCGGTTCATGTCGATATAGGCGCGCGGCGCATTTGCCTGAAGAAGCGGGGCACCAAGATCGGGGGCATCGGCAAACAGGAGATCAACGAACGCGTCTTCGGACGAACGGATCGCCTGTTCACCCAGCACCGTCTGCCTGAGAAACGTTTCCGGATACTTGCGCCCGCTATGAGGAGATGCGAACACCACGCTCCCCGCCTGCTTTGGCGGCAGCCGCAATTCATAGGGCTCTGTGCTCATCCCGGCTCCTTCCATCGGCGCAGTATAACCTGTCATCGGCATCGGCAAAAAGTCCGAATATGCACCTCTGTGCAAAGGGATCGGCAAGCCGCGATTGCCCCTTGAACAGCCGTCCGACTCCTTTTATAGAGCCCTTGAGTGACGCGGTCCGGCCGCGTCCTGTTTGTTTGGGCTCCCTGGTTCGGATTTCCCGTCAGACAGGCGCGCACCGGGCTGTTCACGTGGAAACGGGCGATTAGCTCAGCGGTAGAGCACTTCGTTGACATCGAAGGGGTCACTGGTTCGATCCCAGTATCGCCCACCACGGATATCAACCCGAGGCGCGCCGACGCGCCGCGAAATGAGGAGAAGGCCGATGAAGGTCAGAAACTCGCTCCGCTCGCTGAAGAGCCGCCATCGCGATTGCCGCGTGGTGCGCCGCAAGGGCCGTGTTTACGTGATCAACAAGACACAGCGCCGCTTCAAGGCGCGTCAGGGCTGATCACCTTCGGTTGAGCACAATTGCGAAAGAGCCGCAGGCATCGTGCCGGCGGCTCTTTTCCGTCGCACCTTCACGGATCATTCTCTTCACGGATCATTCATAGCTGCGCCGGTCTTCGATCACCTTACCGTCATTCGGCAGGCTACCGGGGGACAACAGTTCGATCCGTCCCTTGAGCTTGAGCACTGCCACCACGCTTTCGCCGAAACGGCCCGGGTCGGCATCGGCATGGGCCTCGGTTTCGATCTGTACGATCATCACGTCCATTTCACCATCGCGCTCGGCAATCACCCGGGCCCGGACGATTTCGGGATGGCGGGCCACCAGTTCGGCCACCTGTTCGGGGCGAACGAACATGCCCTTGATCTTTGTTGTCTGATCTGCCCGGCCCATCCAGCCCTTGATTCGCATGTTGGTGCGCCCGCATGGGCTTGTGCCCGGTAGCACGGCAGAAAGATCACCCGTTGCAAAGCGGATCAGCGGATAATCGGGGTTGAGGGTGGTTACCACCACTTCACCCACCTCACCCTCGGGAACCGGATCACCGGTGCCGGGGCGCACGATCTCGACGATCACGCCTTCGTCCACGATCATCCCCTCCTGCGCCGCGCTCTCATAGGCGATATTGCCCAGATCCGCAGTGGCGTAGGACTGCAGGCACAGGATTCCCCGATCGGCGTATTCCTGCCTCAGCGAGGGAAACAGCGCCCCGCCCCCCACCGCGGCACGGGTGAACCGCAGCGCAACGCCCATCCCGTCGGCCCTGTCGAGAATGACCTTCAGATAATCCGGCGTGCCGGCATAGGCCGTGCTGCCGGCAGCGGCGGCGGCACGCACCTGCAATTCGGTCTGGCCGGTGCCGGCGGGCAGCACCGTGGCGCCTACGGCCCGCGCACCGTTTTCGAAGATCATGCCGGCCGGTGTCAGGTGGTAGCCGAAGCAATTGTGCACGATATCGCCTGCCCCTATGCCGCAGGCATGCAGGAAACGCCCCATGCGCCACCAGTCATGGCTGGTCATGCCCGGCTCATAAATCGGACCAGGGCTTTGGAATACATGATCGAATGCCTGCGGTGCATGGGTGGTAAACCCCCCGAAAGGCGGGTGTTCGGCCTGGGCGGCAACCAGTTCGGACTTGCGCAGCACAGGCAGTGCGGCAAGCGACTGAACCGTGGTGAAATCCGCCGGGTTCACATCGCCCAGGTGCTGCCTCAGGCCGGGCGCCTTCAGCGCATTGGCAATCTGCGCGGGCAAGTCACGGGCCAGCGCCGCTGCGCGTTCATCCGCGCTGCGGGTTTCAAGATCATCGTAATGAGTCATGATTACCTCTGCTTCACCTCAGCTTAGCCAGCGTTTGCGGCGGCGGTAGCTGCGCACGTCACGGAAGCTCTTTCTGCCGCTCTCGGACATGCCAAGATAGAACTCCTTCACATCCGGGTTCTCGCGCAACTCGGCAGCAGGACCATCCATCACCACACGCCCCGATTCCAGGATATATCCGTAATGGGCATAACGCAGAGCCGCGTTGGTGTTCTGTTCGGCAATCAGGAAGGAAACGCCTTCCTTTTCGTTGAGATCGCGCACGATCTCGAAGATTTCTTCCACCAGTTGCGGAGCAAGGCCCATCGAAGGTTCGTCCAGCAGGATGGTTTCCGGCCGGCTCATAAGGGCACGGCCGATTGCCGTCATCTGCTGCTCACCGCCGGAAGTATAACCCGCCTGGCTGCGCCGGCGCTCCTTCAGACGCGGGAAATACTGATAGACCATTTCAAGATCAGCCATGATCGCTGCATTGCCATCGCGTCGTGTATAGGCCCCGGTCAGCAGGTTTTCCTCGACGGTAAGATGCTCGAAACAGTGGCGCCCCTCCATGACCTGGATCACGCCCCGCTTCACCAGTTCCGAGGGGTTCAGTTCCTGCACACGTTCGCCGTTATAGATGATCGCACCCTTGGTGACTTCGCCGCGCTCCGAGCGCAGCAGGTTCGAAATTGCTTTCAAGGTAGTCGTCTTGCCGGCCCCGTTGCCGCCCAGAAGCGCAGTGATGCCGCCTTTCTCCAGGGCAAGGCTGACGCCCTTCAACACAAGGATCACATGATTGTAGATCACTTCGATATTGTTCACTTCAAGAAGCGCGTTTTCGGGTTTCGCAACGTCGAACATGAGAGCGTTCCTGATATTTTGTCTGCTGGATCCAGGCCCCGTGCAGGGCCCGGACCGGTTTCATCGGTTCAGACGCGCGATCATTCGCACGCACGCGGCGTGATGCCGTTTTCCTTGGCATAGGCCTCGGCATCGGCCTTGATAAGCGGCTGGATCACCTCCATGTCGGGTTCATAGTAATCGGTGATGATCGACCATTTCCGGGCTTCGGCATCCCATTGCTGAATCGCCGCCTTGCCCGGCCCCCCGTGGTTTTCGCAGGTTACCTTGAAGGAAGGGCCGAAATTGGGCATGCCCAGTTCGGCCATGCGCTCCTCGGTGATCTCCAGCGTCTCCATGCCCTTGCGCATGTCACTTGCGGTGATGTCCGCCTTGCCCGCGATTTCCTGCGCCTTGCGCGCTGCTTCGGCAGCCAGCATTGCCGCATAGATACCACGGTTGTAAAGCACCGTGCCCACGTTTTCACCACTGCCGGCAGCCTTGCCCGCATCGATCACGTATTTGCGCAGATCATCAAACAGCGGAAAATCGCTGCCCACGTTGTGGAATGTCAGCGCCTTGTAGCCATTGGCCGCGGCACCAGCGGGCACCACGTCGTTTTCGGAGCCCGACCACCAGATGCCGATGAAATTTTCCATCGGAAAGCGGATATTGGCAGCTTCCTGAATGGCCACCTGGTTCATCACGCCCCAGCCCCACATCAGCACGTAATCGGGCTTCTCGCGGCGGATCTGCAACCACTGCGATTTCTGCTCCTGTCCCGGATGGTCAACCGGTATGAGAGAAAGCTCGTATCCGTGCTTCTTGGCAAGCTCTTCAAGGGTGCGGATCGGCTCCTTGCCATAGGCCGAGTTGTGATAGAGAAGCGCGATCTTCTTGCCCTCGATGCTACCACCGTTGATATCAAGCAGGTGCTTGATGGCAACCGACGCCCCCTGCCAATAGTTTGCGGGATAATTGAATGCCCATTCAAACACAGTGCCATCCGCAGCCGAGGTGCGGCCATAACCCATGGTGTGAAGCGGGATGCCATCGGCCGAAGCCTTGGGGATCAGCTGATAGGTGATACCGGTGGAAAGCGGCTGATAGATGAGCGCACCTTCACCCTTGGTCGCCTCGTAGCATTCGACACCCTTCTCGGTGTTGTAGCCGGTTTCACATTCGATCACCTTGGTCATCACACCTCCGATACCGCCATCGCGCTCATTGAGCAGCGTAAAATAATCGGCATAACCGTCGGCGAAGGGCGCGCCACCGGCGGCATAGGGGCCAGTGCGATAACTGAGCGACGGGAACACAAGCTCTGCCATTGCCGGGCCCGCCGCCAGCACGGCGGCCAGAGCCAGGGCTGTCAGTTTCTTCTTCATCAGGTTCTTCCTCCCTTGGTTTTGATGCGGTATGCGGTTCTGCCTGCTTTCCGGTTCTTCTTCCGGCCTCCCCTCAGTGCGGGAAGGGCCAGAGCCTCAGTTTTTCCTTCGCAAGCCGCCAGAGTTGCGCGATACCGTGCGGTTCGGCGATCAGGAAAACGATGATCAGCGCCCCGACCAGCATTATTTCGAAATGGGTCGCCAGATCCGTGGGCCAGCCCAGCCCGCCCACCAACAGGTTTTTCAGCAACACCGGCAGAAGCACCATGAAGGCTGCGCCTGCGAAGCTTCCGAAAACCGAACCGAGCCCGCCGATGATGATCATGAACAGCACGAGAAAGGATTTCTGCGGCCCGAAGGCTTCGCCCACTTCGGCAGCCCCCAGATAGACGGCAAAGAACAGCGCACCGGCGATCCCCACAAGGAAGCTCGATACGCCAAAGGCCGTGAGCTTGGCCGGAAGCGGGCTGACGCCGATGATTTCGGCTGCGATATCCATGTCGCGGATCGCCATCCATTTGCGCCCCAGGGTGCCGCGTGTCATGTTGCGCACCATCCAGGCCAGCACGAACACGAACACGAGGCAGACCATGTATTTCGCCCAGGCTTCGGTATGTGGGCCGGTAACGGCCACACCAAAAACGGTGCGCTCGGGAGCCGTGATCTGCCCCGAGGCCGAATAGTTGTAGAACCAGGGCACCTTGTTGAACAGCCATACCAGAAAGAACTGGGCAGCCAGGGTGGCCACCGCCAGATAGAAGCCCTTGATGCGTAGCGAAGGCAGGCCGAACAACATTCCAACCGCCGCCGTGATCCCGCCTGAAACAATGATGTGAAAGACGATGTTGATCTCGGGGAAAGCCGTCATCAGCTTGTAGCAGGCAAAGGCCCCTACGGCCATGAACCCACCGGTGCCAAGGCTTACCTGACCCGCATAGCCGGTAAGCACATTGAGGCCGAGCGCGGCAATCGAATAGATCAGGAACGGCACGAATACCGCATTGGCCCAGTAATCATTGATCAGAAAGGGAATGGCCGCGAAGGCGATGAAGACAATCGCATAATACCCCCATCGATCAAGCCTGATCGGGAAGGTCTGGCCATCCTCCACATAGGATGTCTTGAAATCACCGGCTTCGCGGTAAAACATCAGCAGTTGTCCCTCTTGATCCTGAGCCAGGCAAGAACGCCCGTGAAAAATCCGACCCCGGCAAGAACCACATCAGCGGCAAACGCCTGTGGCGCCTCGGTTGGTGCATAGATCGCCAAGACGGAAAAGACGAAAAAGGCCGAAAAGCCGATCACTGTCATGATGGCGCAGAACTTCATGGCGTTTCCTCCTGTTGTGCTGTTCGCGTTCCCGATACGGGCAAGGCGAGCGTAGTCGAAGAAACACCCTTCATGCAAATATCTGCATGTTGCCGCGGCGCCTGGAAAAACTGCACGATCGTCTGTCATGTCATACTCTCTCGATGATCTTTTCCCCGAACAGGCCCTGAGGGCGGAACACCAGGAAGACCAGCGCCAGTACATAGGCAAACCAGTTTTCCGTGGCACCACCCACCATCGGCCCGACGAAGAATTCGAACAGCTTTTCACCCACACCAATAATGAGGCCGCCCACGATCGCACCGGGAATCGAGGTGAAACCGCCCAGCATCAGCACCGGCAAGGCCTTCAGCGCAATCAGCGAAAGCGAGAACTGAACACCTGATTTGGTGCCCCACATTATGCCCGCCACCAGCGCCACGAAGCCTGCGATCGACCATACCAGCACCCAGATGAAACGCAGGCTGATGCCAACCGAAAGCGCCGCCTGGTGGTCGTCGGCAACAGCCCGCAGGGCGCGGCCCTGCTTGGTGTATCTGGAATAGGCCGTAAGCGCGATCACCAGCACCGTGGCCACCATGGCGGCAATGATGTCGAGGCGGTCTATGAAGAAGCCGTAACCGAACCATTCATGGGTAACGTTCTCGATGGTTCCCGAAATCCCCTGCGGCAGGCCCACATCAAGCTTCTTGATCTCCGAGCCCCACATCAGATCGCCCAGCCCTTCCAGAAAGAAGGCCAGCCCGATGGTCGCCATGAACAGGATGATGGGTTCCTGATTCACCAGATGTTTCAGAACCAGCCGCTCGACAAGAATGGCAAACAGCACCATCACCCCCATCGTCAGAAGGATCGCGAGAAGGGAAGGCACGTTCCAGCCGAAGCTGGAAAGATGCGTGCCAAAGGTGGCGTTGATCACATGTGCAAAGGGGATCTGCCCGCTCTGGATGCCAACCAATGTGAGCGCGGCGAAAAGCGCCATCACGCCCTGGGCATAGTTGAACACGCCACTGGCCTTGAAGATCAGCACGAAGCCGAGAGCCACAAGCGCATACATCACGCCCGCCATCAGACCATTGATGGCCACCTCCACCGCAAAGAAGAACGTATCACTCATGGACCACCCCCAGATAGGCATCGATCACTGCCTGATCGTTGCGCACTTCATCGGGCGTGCCATCGCCGATCTTCCTGCCGTAGTCCATCACCACCACGCGGTCGGAAAGGTCCATCACCACCCCCATGTCGTGTTCGATAAGTGCAATCGTGGTGCCGAACTCGTCATTCACGTCCAGAATGAAGCGCGACATGTCCTCTTTTTCCTCGACATTCATTCCCGCCATGGGTTCGTCGAGAAGCAGAAGGTCGGGTTCCGCAGCCAGAGCCCGGCCAAGCTCTACCCTTTTCTGCAGACCGTAGGGCAGGCGGCCCACGGGCGTCTTGCGAATGGCCTGGATCTCGAGGAAGTCGATGATGCGCTCCACGACTTCCCGGTTCTCGACCTCCTCACGCTCCGCACGCCCCCACCAGATTGCCTGTTCAAGCATGTTGCTCTTCATCCTGGTAACCCTGCCCGTCATGATGTTGTCGAGCGTGGTCATTCCCTTGAAAAGCGCAATGTTCTGAAAGGTGCGCGCCACGCCCTGACGCGCTACCTGATAGGGCTTCAGCGGCGGGCGCTTCCTGCCGCGAAACCAGATTTCGCCCTCCTGCGGCACATAGAACCCGCTGATCACGTTCAGCATCGAAGACTTGCCCGCACCATTGGGGCCGATGATGGCGCGGATTTCGCCCTGGCGGATATCGAAACTGATGTTGCTGATCGCCGTCACGCCGCCGAAGCGCAGGGTGATATCCTTCAGATCCATCAGCACACCGCCTATGATGCGTCCATCCGGGGTGCGATAACCGCCTTCCGGGACTTCTTCCTTGTGCGTCAAGCTGCTCATTGTGCCGCCACCTTCGCGCTTGTCGGCTCTACCCGGGCATCACGGATCTCGAGCGTTGCCGAGATCGTCCCCTTGCGGCCGTCTTCATAGGTCACTTCGGTTTCGGTGAAGATCTCTTTCGAACCATCATAGAGCGCGGCTATGAGATCGGCGTATTTCTCTTCAATGATACGCCGGCGCACCTTGCGGGTGCGGGTCAGTTCGCCGTCATCGGCATCCAGTTCCTTGTGCAGGATCAGAAAGCGGTGAATCTGACAACCCGACAACATCTCGTCCTGCGCGACCGAGCGGTTCACTTCCTCCACGTGGTTCTGAATCATCTCGTAAACACGGGGATGCGCCGCCAGTTCCTGGTACGAAGCATAGGCAATGTTGTTGCGTTCGGCCCAGTTGCCCACCGCATTGAGATCAATGTTGATGAAGGCAGTGCAGAAATCGCGTCCTGCCCCGAACACCACTGCCTCCAGTATGTTTGGATAGAACTTCAGCTTGTTTTCCACGTATTTCGGGGCGAACAGGCGGCCATCGGCCATCTTGCCCACATCCTTGGCGCGATCGATGATGCGCAGATGGCCGGTGCCTTCCTCGAAGAAACCTGCATCGCCCGTGGCCACCCAGCCTTCGGCATCCTTGGTACTGGCCGTGCTTTCGGGATTCCTGTAATATTCCACGAACACGCCGGGCGAGCGATAGTAAACCTCTCCATTGTCACGGATTTCCACCTCGACACCCGGGCTTGGAATGCCCACCGTATCGGCCCGCACCCCGCCATCGGGCTGCTGGGTGATGAACACGGTGGCTTCGGTCTGACCGTAGAGCTGTTTGAGGTTGATGCCCAACGAACGGTAGAATTCGAAGATTTCGGGGCCGATCGCCTCGCCGGCAGTGTAACCAACGCGAATGCGGCTGAGGCCCAGCACATTCTTCAGGGGGCCATAGATGAAGATATCGCCAAGCGCATAGGAAAGCCTCTTGCCCAACGGCACCGGCCTGCCGTCAAGGATAGCCGCCCCCACCTTGCGCGCCACTTTCATGTAATGATCGAAAAGCCATTTCTTGAAACGTCCGGCATCCTCCATACGGATCATCACGCTGGTCAGCTGGGTTTCGAAGAAACGGGGCGGAGCGAAATAGTAGGTCGGGCCGATTTCACGCAGATCGCTGGGCATGGTTTCGGGGCTTTCGGGACAGTTCACACAGAACCCGCACCAGTAGGCCTGGCCGATCGAGAAGATGAAATCGCCCACCCAGGCCATCGGCAGATAGGCAAGGATTTCCTCGTTCTCGGTCAGATTGTCGAAAGCAGCAGAATTCCTTGAGCTTTCGATCACATTGCGGTTCGAAAGCACCACGCCCTTGGGCTTTCCCGTGGTGCCCGAGGTATAGAGCATCACGCAGATATCGTCATAACCAAGCTGTGCCAGCCGGCGCTCGAGTTCGGGATTCAACTCGTCATAAGCGGCGCTGCCCATCTTCTGGATATGGGAAAACTGGTGCAGACGGCCGTGATCGTATTTGCGCAGACCGCGGGGATCGACATAGATCATGTGCTCGAAATCGGGCAACTGATCCTGCACCTCCAGGATCTTGTCCACCTGCTCCTGATCGTCCACCACCGCGAAACGGGCACCGCAATGGCCCAGCACATAGGCCATTTCTTCGGCATTGGCGTCCTGATACATGGGCACCGGCACCGCACCCACCGATTGCGCGGCAACCATCGTCCAGTAGAAATGCGGGCGGTTGCGGCCGATGATCGCCACGAAATCCCCGGCACGAATGCCCAGCCCCAGAAGCCCGAGCGCTAGATCCTCGATCTCTTTCGCGGCCTCGGCCCAGGTCCAGCTTTGCCAGATCCCGAATTCCTTTTCACGATAGGCCGTGCGCGCACCGAAATGGGTCACATTGCGGGCAAGCAATGCCGGGATCGATGTCAGCGCATCCGACTGAGCCTTGCTGTCGGTCAAGTCTGGTCCTCCCTGGCCGCGCTTTTTCTGCGCGATCGTATTTCACCCCGAGGTGATTCCCATCATTCACAGAGTGTTGGATTTTTCTTCAAGGTCAAACTTTTCGTGACTTTTGCGGATTCCTTACGAAATGTAACAAGCGCCTGCCCCTCTTCCCCACCACCTGCGCAGGTGCTAGCGATAACGGGAAAGGCTGCACGATGACTCTGGCAACGAACGACACCGCAAAGCTCACACAGGCCGGACTCAACCTGATCGGCCAGGGCCTTTCGATCTATGATCGCAACCTGCGGCTGGTCAACGCCAACCGCCGCTTTCGGGAAATGTTCGCCCTGCCTGCGCGTTTCTGCACCCCGGGCGCCAGTTTTGCGGACACCATACGCTATCTGGCCGAACGCGGCGAATATGGCGAAATCGAAGATATAGAGGCCTTCGTGCAGGCCCGCGTGCGCCAGGCCCGTGAGTTCGAACCCCATTACATGGAGCGCACACGCGCAAACGGTCGCACGATCAGTGTCGAAGGCAGCCCCTTGCCCCAGGGCGGCTGGGTGGCGGTCTATACCGATATCACCGCGATCAAGCAGCATGAGGCCCTGCTGCGCGCCCGCTCGGAAGAGCTGTCGGATCAGGTGCTTGCCCATGCCGAACGTCTGGCCCAGACAAACCGTTCGCTGGCCGCCACCAATGCCGCGCTCGAAGAAGCCAAGCACCAGCTGACCGAGATGGAAGCCCGCATCCGCATGACAACAGAAATGATGCCGGCCCATATCGCCCATGTGGATACCAGGGGCTACTATACCTATTCCAACCAGCGCCTGCCGCTGATTCTGCCCTCACGCCCGGCCGAGATCACCGGAATGCATATCCGCCAGGCACTTGGCGAAAGCGCCTTCGCCCGCATCGAGCCACACCTCAAGCGCGCCTGCCGGGGCGAGGCCAGCGTGTTCGAATTTACCGATGAAGATTCGCAGAAGCGTATCCGCACCGCATTCACCCCCGATCTGCGCGAAGGGAAAGTGCGCGGAATCTACATTCTTTCAATGGACATTACCGAGGAAACCCAGGCGCGGGCCGCCCTGATGCAAACCCGCAAGCGCGAACTTGCCGCACAGCTTACCAGCGGGCTGGCCCATGATTTCGCCAATCTGCTGACCATCATCCTGGGCCTGCAAAGCAGGCTGTCACGCATGGATCTTCCCGAAGAGGCCCGGCATCTGATCGATGCAACCCGGCGCGCAGCCCGGCGCGGCGGCACCCTGCTTGATCGCATCGCTGCCATCTCGGCCCCGCGTCAGATCCGGCCCGAACCGGTGCTGCTTGCCGATTTTCTGAAGGATCTGGAAACCATAGCCTGCCCCACCCTGCCCGACAGTATCACGCTCGATCTCTCCTGCACAGGCCTCGAACGCCCGGTGCTTCTTGACCCCGGCTCCCTGCAGGATTCGCTGCTGAACCTGATCCTGAATGCGAAAGATGCGATCAGCGATGAGCCCGGCGCCATCCGCGTTGCGGCCCGCACGGTGCGCGATACATGGCTTGAAATCACCGTTTCCGATACCGGAACCGGCTTCAGCAACGAAGCCCTCGAACATGCGTTTGATCCCTTCTTCACCACAAAGGGCGGCGAAGGCTCGGGGCTCGGACTGTCGATGGTCTATGACCTGACCAGACTCGCCGGCGGACAGGTGCGGTTGTCGAACGGTCCGGAAGGCGCGATCGTCACCCTGCGGCTGCCACTGCGCCACGTGACCCGGCGGGCCGAGCCGCGCATGGTATTGCTGGTCGAGGATTCTCCCGATCTGCGCGAAACCCTGCGCGAAATGCTGACCGGCATGGGGCACCGCGTAGTTGAAGCTGCAACCGCCGAAGAGGGGCTGGCGCTTGCCACCCTGCCAGAAGTGGATTTCATCCTGTCCGACATCACTCTCAAGGGCGAAACCGGCGGCGACGAGATGCTCGACCGCCTGCGCGCCACGGGCAACAGCATCCCTGCCTGTCTGATGACATCGCTGCCGCCCAACGATCCCCGCCGCCTGAAGGCCGTCCGGCGCCACCCGCTTCTGAACAAGCCGGTCAGCGCCGATGAACTGGCTGCCGTTCTTGCGCTGGAGTCCGCATCATGACCTCGAACACACCCTCCTTGCCTGACCAACCGCTGGTCGCCATCCTTGATGACGAAGCGGAAATCCGGCTGATGCTTTCGGAAGCCCTGGAAGAAGCGGGATTCCGCACCCAGAACTTCGCCCGTGCAACCGAATTCGAAGCTGCCCTGAAGAGCACCACGCCCGATGTCTGCCTTGTCGATCTCGGCCTGCCAGACAAGGATGGCCTTGCCCTTGTTCACCGTCTGGCGCTGGAATCGGGCGCGGCGATCATCATCATTTCGGGGCGTGCGCAGGTGCAGGATCGGGTAACGGGCCTTGAACTGGGAGCAGATGATTACATCATCAAGCCTTTCGACCCGGCCGAGGTGGTGGCCCGCGTGCGCGCCCGCCTGCGGCGCAACCGCAACACGGCCAAAAGTTCGAACACCGCGCGCTTCAACGGCTGGACGGCGCATTTCGACAGCTATGTTCTGGTGGACGAGACGGGCAATGAAACCCCTTTCAGCCACGCCGAAGGCGAGGTGCTGCGACTGTTTCTCGAAAGTCCTCGACGGCTGATTTCCCGCGCCCGCATGCAGGAAATCCTGGGCGGCGCGGCAGGCGAAAGCTTCGATCGCGCAATGGATGTGCGCATCTCGCGGCTACGCACCAAGCTGCGGGAAGATCCGAAGAACCCCCGCCTGATCAAGACAATCTATGGCGCCGGCTACATCTTCCTCGGAGAGGTCAGATGGGAATGATCCCGGCCGCGCGGGCCCCGTGCCTCATTCGGCGGCAATATCGCTGTCAGCCTTTTCCACCCGCACCGCGGCGAACTTGAACTCGGGGATCTTGCCCCAGGGGTCAAGTGCCGGGTTGGTCAAGATATTGGCAGCCGCCTCGACATAGGCAAAGGGCATGAACACCATATCTTCTGCCACCGCGCGATCGGCCCGCGCCCGCACGGTGACGCTGCCGCGCCGAGTGGCAAGGCGCAGGCAATCGCCCGGGCGCACGCCCAGCCGGGCAAGGGTACGCGGGTGCAGAGCGCAGGTTGCCTCGGGTTCGAGCGCATCAAGCACCGCAGCACGGCGCGTCATCGATCCGGTATGCCAGTGTTCAAGCTGCCGCCCGGTGGTCAGAATCATCGGATAGTCATCGTCGGGCAGCTCATCGGGCGGAACGAATTCCGCCGGTGTGAAACACGCGCGCCCCCCGGGGCGGGGAAAACCATCGCCAAACACGATCGGTCGGCCGGGATCTTCGGGCGAAAGGCTGGGGTAGATCACCGAGCCTTCTCTCTCAAGCCGCTCCCAGGTGATGTTGTCGAGCGACTTCATCCCCTGCTTCATTTCGGAGAATACCTCGCGCGGGTGGGTATAGTGCCAGCCAAGTCCAAGCCTGCCGGCCAGATCAGTGATGATCTCCCAATCCGGGCGCGCCTCGCCAGGGGGCGGCACGGCAGGACGGGCGATCTGCACCTGCCGGTTGGTGTTGGTGACAGTCCCGGCCTTTTCGGCAAAGGCCGCCGCAGGCAGGATCACATCGGCGAACATCGCGGTTTCTGTCAGGAAGATGTCCTGCACCACCAGATGTTCCAGCCTGGCCAGCGCCGCCCGCGCATGGGTCAGGTCGGGGTCCGACATCGCCGGGTTTTCACCCAGGATATACATGCCGCGGATTTCACCCGCATGAATTGCCTCCATGATTTCCACCACCGTCAGCCCCGGTTCGGCGCTGAAGTCATCGCCGCCCCAGATCCCGGCAAAATGGCGGCGAACGGCCTCATCCTGCACCGGCTTGTAATCGGGCAGAAACATCGGAATCAGCCCCGCATCGGATGCCCCCTGCACATTGTTCTGCCCTCGCAGCGGGTGCAGCCCGGTGCCGGGACGCCCCACATGGCCGCACATCAGCGCCAGCGAAATCAGACAGCGCGCATTGTCGGTGCCATGCACATGCTGGCTCACCCCCATGCCCCAGAATATCATTCCGGCCCGGGCGGTGGCGAAATCGCGGGCGACAGCCCGGATTGCCCGGGCATCAATGCCGCAGAGATCAGCCATCTTCTCGGGGGGGAACTGCGCCAGATGGGCTTTTTCGGCTTCCCAGTTCTCGGTGCGGGTGGCAATATACCGGCTGTCGTAAAGCTCTTCCTCAACGATCACATGCATGATCGCATTGAGCAGCGCCACATCGGTTCCAGGGCGGAACTGAAGCATGTGGGTGGCGTGTCGCGACAGTGCCTGACCGCGCGGATCCATCACGATCAGCCTGCCGCCGCGCCTGGCAAACTGCTTGAAATAGGTGGCTGCCACCGGGTGGTTTTCGGACGGGTTGCAGCCGATCAGGATTGCCGCATCGGCATTCTCGATTTCGTTGAATGTGGTGGTAACGGCACCCGAACCGATATTTTCGACCAATGCCGCAACCGACGACGCATGACACAGCCGCGTGCAGTGGTCCACGTTGTTGTGCCCGAAACCCTGACGGATCAGCTTCTGGAAAAGATAGGCTTCCTCGTTGGTGCATTTGGCGCTGCCGAAACCGGCCACCGCCCGGCCGCCGTGCCGCTTCTTCAGCCGCAACATCCCCCCGGCCGCAGCAGCAAGCGCCTCTTCCCAACTGACCTCGCAAAAATGGGTCAACGGATCTGCGGGATCTGCATTGATCCCCTTTTCAGGCGCATCCTTGCGCCGGATCAGCGGTCTGGTCAGGCGGTGCGGATGGTGGATGTAATCGAATCCGAAGCGTCCCTTCACGCACAACCGGTTTTCATTCGACGGCCCGTTTGCACCGTCCACATGTCGGATGCGTCCGTTCTTCACCTTGACCGAAATCCGGCAACCGACCCCGCAGAAGGGGCAGATGGTCGTGGTTTCGCTATCGTGATCGGCACGGTCGCCGCGCTGCTGATCGTCAAGAAGGGCAGCTTCCATCAGGGCCCCGGTGGGGCAGGCCTGCACACATTCACCACAGGCCACGCAGGTGCTTTCGCCCATCGGATCAGCGAAATCGAAACCGGGCCAGCTGTCATGTCCGCGCCCGCTCATGCCGATCACGTCGTTCACCTGCACCTCGCGGCAGGCGCGCACGCAAAGCCCGCACTGGATACAGGCATCAAGATTGACCCGCATCGCCACATGACTGGCATCAGGAGGCGGCACGCGCTCTTCCTCAAGCGGCGGGAAGCGGCTTGCGCCTATACCCATCTCGGACGCGATCCCGTGGAAATGCGACGAGACATCATGCGCCGCCGCAGGCTGATCGGCCATCAGAAGTTCGACAACCATCCGCCGCGCGTGTTGCGCGCGGGGCGTATCGGTGCGCACGATCATCCCCTCTGCGGGAGTTCGGATACAGCTTGCCGCAAGGGTGCGCTCGCCCTCGATTTCCACCATGCAGGCACGGCAGTTGCCATCCGGGCGATAACCCGGCGCAGGCCTGTGGCACAGATGCGGTATCTTCAACCCGCGACCATGCGCCACTTCCCAGATGGTTTCGCCTTCGCGGGCCTCCACTTCCTTTCCGTCAAGCATGAAGCGAATCGTATTGCTCATGGCGCATCTCTCCCTGATTGGGGACATGATACCCGAAACAGCCACGCGAAAGACACCCATCGACGACACAAGCCGGCCATTTCCGCCGCCTTTCCGTTGCAGCCCTGCCCATGATCGGCACCTCCGGCCCCAGATCGCCATTGCCGCGCCCCGGACCTTGGCCTAATCCTGTTTCCAGACAGGAGGCCGACCCATGACACATCTGTGGATGCGCGCCGAGCAACGCCCCAACGAAGAGCGCGCGGGGCTGACACCCGAAGGCGCCCGGCGCCTGATCGAACGGGGCTTTCACGTTACCGTCGAAGACAGCCCCACCCGGATATTGGGCATCGAATCCTATCGCGATGCAGGCTGCGAGATCGTGCCCGCCTTCTGCTGGCCCGAGGCCCCCCGTGAAGCAATCATCCTGGGGTTGAAGGAACTGCCCGATGACAACACGCCGCTTGTCCATCGCCACATCATGTTCGGGCATGCCTACAAGGGGCAGCCTGCCGGGCAGCGCCTTCTGCGCCGCTTCATCGCAGGGGGGGGCACGCTGCATGATCTGGAATATCTGGTTGACGATCAGGGCCGCCGCGTGGCCGCTTTCGGCTATTGGGCCGGGTTTGCGGGGGCGGCTGTCAGCCTTCTGGCCTGGGCTGCCCAGGAAAAGGGCGATATCTGCCCGCCCGTGCAGGCCTGGCCGAAGAAGGATGCCCTGCTCTGCGATCTTTCGGCTTGCCTCGATGCCACCGGCACGCCGCGCCCCGATGCGCTGATCATCGGCGCGCTTGGACGGACAGGCTCCGGGGCGGGGGATCTCTGTGCCAAGATGGGCGTTTCCGTCACAAGGTGGGACATGGCCGAAACTGCCCATGGCGGCCCCTTTCCCGAAGTTCTGGAACATGCGCTGTTCTTCAACTGCATCCTGGCACGGACCGGCACACCGGTGTTCGTGGCGGACAATGCCGGAAGCGCCTCGCGCAAACTGCGGGTGATCGGCGATATCGCCTGCGATCCCGAAAGCGATTTCTCGCCCGTGCGGGTGTATGACCGCGCCACCACCTGGGCGGAACCGGCCCTGCGCGTGCATGATGCCCCACCGCTCGACGTGATGGCCATCGACAACCTGCCCTCGCTACTGCCTCTGGAATCCTCACGCGATTTCGCGAATCAGCTGCTGCCCTGGCTTCTGACCCTCGATGCACCGGATCGCGGTGCATGGGGGCGGACAAAGGCCGAATTCATCCGTCATACCCAAGCCCTGAAAGGAACACCGGCATGACCATGATCCACTGGTGCGGCACCGGCCTTTCCTCCATTCCCGGCCTGCGCCGGCTGATCGAGGAAGGCGAAGATGTAAGAGTGTGGAACCGCACCCCTGAAAAGGCCGGGGCAGCCGTTGGCGATCTGACCGACCGGATCTCTCCCCTTGACACGGACACTCTTGCAGATGCGCTTGAAGCGGGCGATGTAGTGGTGTCCATGCTGCCGGGCGACATGCATGTGCCCCTTGCGCAGATCGCGATCACCAAAGGGGCACATTTCGTATCATCAAGCTATATATCGCCCGAAATGCGTGCACTCGATACCCAGGCCCGCATGGCTGAGGTGGCGCTGGTAAACGAAGTGGGGCTGGACCCCGGTATCGATCACCTGATGGCGCACTGGCTGGTTGCCGATTACCGCAAAAGCCCTGCATATGCTTCCGGCAATCATGTTTCCTTCATTTCCTATTGCGGTGGCGTGCCGAAGATTCCGAATGCCTTTCGATACAAGTTCAGCTGGTCGCCGCTTGGTGTGCTGAAGGCGTTACGCGCGCCTTCGCGTTCGATCCGCGAATATGCCGAGCTTGAGGTGGCCCGCCCGTGGGATGCCCTCCGAAGCTATGATGCCCCGCTGCCGCAGCCCGAAACCTTCGAGGTTTATCCCAACCGTGATTCCCTGCCCTTCATCGCCCAGTACCATTTCGACCCGGTCTGGAAGATCCGCGAATTCGTGCGCGGAACGCTGAGGCTGAACGGCTGGGCTGCAGCCTGGGCCGATCTGTTCGCCGAGATCGAGCATCTCGAAGGCCCCGCAGGCGAAGCTCGGCTGAAAGCCCTTTCCGACGAACTGTGGGCGAAATACGCCTATGATGAAGGCGAACCCGACCGCGTGATCATATGCGTGGGGCTGAAAGCCGAAAAGGACGGTATCCCCGTCTATCACAAGACCTATGCAATGGATGCCTGGGGCGACCTGCGCGGCTCGGCCATGGCCCGGCTGGTATCACAACCGGTGTCCTTTGCAGTGCAGTCCGTGCTCAGACGCGAAATTTCACCCGGGGTTTCGGCAGCTCCCGATGATCTGCGGCTGGTGCTGCGCTGGCTTGCAGAAATCGAACATCTGGCCCAGCATCTCGTGATTGTCGATCATCTGGCTTGAACCTAACGTATCCCCTGTTCCACCTCATCAACGGAATAGCCCAGCGCCTCCAGACCGCTTTCAAGGAAATCCGCAAGCAAGGGTATGCCCAGAAGGTAATCTTCGGTGGGCGATATCGCCTCTTCCCTGGCGGTGCGAAGCGCTTCATCCAGTTCGCTGGCTGCAAAGGTATCGCGTCCGATCCACATCACCGCAACCAGGCTGGCCTGTTCGTCCCTGTTCAGATCGGCAATATACTGACGCAGTTCCTGTTCAGTAGCATCGCTCGGGCGCCCCTCCAGGATGGTTTCGGCATCCGCATCATCGGCCGGGCTGTCCCACCTCCCCACCCTGGCGCCCAGCTCGCGTGCCCGCAGAATGACCCTGGCTATCTTGTTGGTGCTGATTTCCAGCATGAGCGTTCCTCCGTATCGGCAGAATGCACGAATGGCATTTGCTTTGGAAGATCAGTCGCCGGATTTTCCGAGCGGCACCGGGTTTTGAGAACCGGCGCCGGATGGCGCCAGTTCCTCGAAATCGAAACTGTCGAGCCGCGCCGCGCGTTTGCCCGCCCGCTCGGCGGCCACGCCGATCCCGTCCAGATCGGCGCGTGCCTGATTGAAATGGGTGTTGAGCTTGCCCACCCGCTCAACCACCATCTCGACATCACGGTGCAACTGGCGCAGCGTCTTGCGGATCGCGCCGGCCTGCTCGCGCATCCGTGCATCCTTCAGGATGGCACGCATGGTGTTGAGCGTGGCCATGCAGGTTGTGGGTGACACAATCCACACCCGCGCTTCGAAACCGTCGCGCACCACCTCGGGAAAATTCGCGTGAAGTTCGGCATAGACGGCTTCGGACGGCAGGAACATCAACGCCCCGTCGGCTGTTTCGCCCTCGATGACATAGCGTTCGGCAATGGCCCTGATATGGGCACGCACCGCAGTGCGAAAGGCCCGCGCGGCCTCTGCAGCGGCGCGCTCGCTGTCCGCCCTGCGCAATGCCTCGTAGGATTCGAGGGGAAACTTGCTGTCGATCACGATCGGGCCCGGCGGATTGGGCAGGTCGATCAGACAATCGGCACGTTTGCCATTCGAAAGCGTGACCTGCATGCGGTAACTGTCCTTCGGCAAGGCTTTTTGCACGATATCATGCAACTGGATCTCGCCAAAGGCTCCGCGTGTCTGCTTGTTGGACAGGATATCCTGCAGGCTCAGAACATTTCCTGACAGCTTCTCGATATTGGCCTGAGCCTTGTCGATGGTTGCGAGACGTTCCTGAAGCTCGGCCAGAGAGCGGGTGGTCTTCACGGCGCTGCCGTGCACGCTCTCGCTCAGGCGTTGCTGCACCTCGGCCAGACGCTGCTCCATCAGCGCCATCATCTGGGTCTGCGCGGTGGCCTGTGTCTGAGCCACGCTTTGCAGCCCCCCCGAAAGCTGCGACTGGCCCTCCGACAGGATCCGCACCCGCTCGGCAAGCATGTTCATGTGGCGTGCAAGCGGCTCACCCTGACGGGCGGCACGGCGGGAGGCACGCACCGCCATCACCAGAAGAACGATCAGAACCAGCAGCACGCCGGCACCGGCAAGCGCGGCGATCACCAGCGGATCGCCCAGCGAGAGACCATGACTTCCGATCCCGATCACCGGCTCATCCTACCTGCGGCCAAACAGCTTTTCGATATCGGCAAGCTTCAGCTCCACATGGGTGGGGCGGCCATGATTGCACTGACCGGAATGAGGCGTGGCTTCCATTTCACGCAGCAGCGCATTCATTTCTTCCACCCTCATGCGCCGGCCCGAACGCACCGAGCCGTGGCAGGCCATGCGGCTGAGGATCGAATCGATCCGCGCCTTCAGCACCTGCGCTTCACCCAGATCGGCAATCTCGTCCAGTATGTCGTGCAGAAGGGCATGTGTATCCACCTCTCCCAGGATCGCGGGTGTTTCACGCACTGCAACCGCACCACGGCCGAATGGTTCGATCACCAGGCCAAGGCCCGCCAGATCATCGGCCTGCTCCAGCAAAAGCGCCGCATCGCTTTCGCTCATCTCCACGATATCGGGTATCAGCAGTGCCTGCGTCCGGATACCCTGCTCTTCCGCCTGTCGCTTGAGCCTTTCATAAACCAGCCGTTCATGCGCCGCATGCTGATCCACGATCACCAGGCCGTCGCATGTCTGGGCGATGATATAGTTTTCGTGTATCTGGGCACACGCCGCGCCAAGGGGCAGATCTTCGCCGGCAGAACCCTCTTCCTCGGGTAACGGCTCGAAACGCGCCGATGGTGCGGCCATTTCGGCAAAACCGGGGGTGGCATCCTGTGGCGCCTGCACGGCAGAGCTGGCAGCCAGAACCCGCTGCGCAGAACGATCAGCCAGGAGGCGCCCCTTCGCATGATGCTGACCGCTGCCCCCCGCGTTGCCCTGCACCAGGCCGGAACGGAAGGCCCCCAGCGCCATCCCCGCCACCGTGCTCGATGCCCGATGGCCAGCCTCGGCCAGCGCATGGCGCAGCGCCGAAATGATCAGGCCACGCACAACGCCTGGCGCACGAAACCGCACCTCGGCCTTGGCAGGGTGCACATTCACATCGACCTGACGAGGATCGCAATCGATGAACAGAACGGCCGCCGGATGGCGCCCCGCAGGCAGAAAATCGGCATAGGCCCCCCGCAAGGCGCCCAGCAGCAGTTTGTCACGCACCGGCCGGCGGTTGACAAGAAAATACTGCGCCACCGCCGCCCCGCGCGAATAGGTGGGCAGCGCCGCATGGCCGACAAGGCGGAAACCTTCGCGCTCGGCTTCGATCGGCAGGGCATTTTCCACGAATTCGGCACCCATGACCCGACGCAGACGCGCCGGCAGCGCAGCAAACAGATCGCCGGGGCAGGGATCGGCGCGAAAGCTGACGCGCCCTTCTCCACCGCCCGAAACATCACGCAGTGTGAACCCGACGCCGGGGGCGGCCATGGCCAGCCGCTTTACCACATCGTTGATGGCCCGGGTTTCGGCACGATCGGAGCGCAGGAACTTGAGGCGCGCAGGTGTTGCATGAAACAGGTCGCGCAGCTCGACCGTGGTACCTGGAGCGCGTGCGGCAGGGCCGAGCGAACCCACCTTTCCCCCGGAAACCGTGATGCGCGCACCTTCGCCGCCTGCCACCCGCGAAACGATGACAAGCCGCCCCACGGCACCAAGCGAAGGCAGCGCCTCGCCACGAAATCCGAAGCTGTGAATGTTCAGAAGATCCGAACCGTCGATCTTCGAGGTGGCATGGCGTGACAGCGCCAGCGGAAGCTCTTCGGGCAGCATGCCACAGCCATCGTCGGAAACCCGGATCAGCGTCTTGCCACCATCGGCAATGGCGATTTCCACCCGTTGTGCGCCTGCATCAAGCGCGTTCTCCACCAGCTCCTTCACGGCGCTCGCCGGCCGTTCCACCACCTCGCCAGCAGCGATGCGATTGACCGCAGCTTCGTCAAGCTGGCGGATACGCGGGCGAAAACCGGGACCTGATCGGCCCATATTGGGGGCGCTTGCACTCATGCTACAAGGTGTAGCATGAGCAACCGCGATTCGGCCAGCCGGCAGTTTGCGCTATTCGCCAAGCCCCTGCGGCTGGCCAACCACCACGAAATGCAGCTTTTCAGGGCGGTAAAGGCGCCGGATCACGCGCTGGATATCCTCAAGGGTCACGGCTTCGATCCGTGCGTTGCGGATATTGATGTAATCGGGCGGCATGCCCCGCATCTGCATGCCCACCAGAATGTTGGCGATCGGACCATTGCCATCGAAACGCAACGGATACGCCCCCGTCATATAGCGCTTTGCCCGCGCCAGTTCCTCGGCGCTCACACCTTCGCGCTGAAGGCGCTCCCATTCGCCACGGATCACCTTGATCGCGCTGGCGATTCGATCATTGGCGCTGGCCACATGCCCCATCAGCGTATCGGCAAGAACACGATCGGCCAGATAGGCATAGACGCCGTAAGTCAGGCCGCGCCTTTCGCGCACCTCCTTCATCAACCGCGATTGCAGACCGCTGCCGCCAACGATTTCGGTCAGCACATAGGCAGCAAAGAAATCGGGATCGTCCATGCCGATGCCCGGTGCGCCGAACACAGCCACCGATTGCGGGGTTTCGAATGGCACCACCGTCTGGCCGCCCTCCAGAAGCCAGGGGGCTTCGGGCGGCATCGGGGCACCCCTGGCGGGCAGACCGGACAGCAGGCCGTCAACCAGTTCGGACAGTTCGTCCGGGGTGATATCGCCAACCGCCGCGACATGAACCCGATCCCGTGCAATAACCCGGTTTCTGGCCTCGACCAGGTCCTCGCGCGTCAGTGCCGAGACGCTCTCGATCGTACCGTTGATCGAACTGCCATAGGGATGTTCACCAAAGGCCAGCCTGTTGAATGTCTGAAAGGCGATGCTGTCGGGATCCTTCTGATCGGAGCGGATGATCGACAGAACCTGATGGCGCACCCGGTCCACTGCATCCTGATCAAAGCGCGGCTCATTCAGCGCAAGCCGCAGAAGTTCTGCCGCCTCGGTGCGGTTTTCGCTCAACATCTTTGCCGAAACCGAAAGCGCATCGGGCCCCACATCGAAATGCAGTTCTGCGGCAAGACTGTCACGCCTTGCGGCAAAGGCGCGAGCATCGAGATCGCCGGCACCTTCTTCCAGCGTGGCGGTCATCAGATTGATGGCGCCCCGCTTGCCGGGCATATCAAGGCTGGCACCGCCGCGAAAGCGGATCTCGAGCGCCACGAAAGGGATTGCCTGCTCTTCGACCAGCCAGACCCGGAAACCACCGGGGGTGGTGATCTCCTGAATGTCCACTTCGGCCCTGAGCGGCGCAGCGAAAAGCAGAACAAGCCCCATGGCAACAGCCAGAACACCGTGAAAGGCGCCTGTGATACGGTTCATCGGATGGCCTCCGTGGTTTCGGAGCGCATGAGCCAGCCGGTCACGGCCCGGCGCCTGTCAAACAGGCGCCGGGCCGCAGCCATGATGTCCTCTTCGCTTGTCTGCTGCAGGATCCCGGGCCACTGGCGGATGTCATCGATCGTGAGACCCGCGGTCAGTGCCATGCCGTAACGGCGTGCCAGCGATTGCACGTTGTCGCTTTCGTATATGTATGCGGCGCGCAGCTGTATCTTCACCCGCTCCAGATCCTGCGGATCGACGCCTTCCTGCAGGAAGGATGCGATTGCCTCATCCAGAGCCTGTTCGCCCTCTTGGTGGCTTATGCCCTCACTCAGCACGACCATCAGACTGAAAGTGGTATCATCCAGCGACGTTCCGTCATAAAACGCTCCGGCAAAGATCGCGGTTTTCGTTTCGAACTGCAGCTTGCGGGCCAGGAATGATGTTGTCGGATTGCCCCCCAGGATCTGCGCCAGAAGCACCAGCGCCGCAGCTTCCTTCTGATTGCCCGGGTCGCGTTCCGGTGCCAGATAGCTGCGCGCCACATAGGGCTGAGCCACCCGCGGATCACGAAAGCGAAGCCGGCGTTCGGAAAGCTGGAGTGGCTCCTGCGGGCGACTGCGCGGAGACAGGCCGGCCGTTGGCCGAAGCGGACCGTAATACCGCCGGGCCATCGCGAACACCTCGGCCGGATCCACATCACCGGCAACGATCAGGATCGCATTGTTCGGCGCGTAATAGCGGCGATAGAATTCAAGCGCATCCCCACGCGAAAGCCTTTCGGCCTCGTGTTTCCAGCCGATCACCGGAATGCCGTAGGGATGATTCAGATATTGCGCGGCCCGGCGTTGTTCGGAAAACAATGCACCCGGATTGTTTTCGACCCGCATGTTGCGCTCTTCCAGAATGACGTTGCGTTCGGTGGCAATGTCCTGCTCGGTGAGCTTCAGGTTGCGCATGCGGTCGGCCTCCATCCGCATCATCAGCTCCAGACGATCACTTGAAACACGCTGGAAATAGGCGGTGGCATCCTGTGTGGTGAAGGCATTGTCCGAACCACCGTTTTCGGCAACCGTTGCCGAAAGCTCGCCCGCCTCCATGTTTTCGGTGGCCTTGAACAACAAGTGCTCCAGAAAATGTGCCACACCCGAAACGCCCGGCTTTTCATCGGCCGCCCCGGCCTTGTACCACACCATGTGCACCACGACAGGAGCACGGTGATCCTCGATCACAACGATCTCCATGCCGTTTTCAAGGGTAAAGGTGCTGACATCATTCGCCGCAGCGGCCGGCCCCGAAATCACCCGCGTCAGGAACACAAACACGATGACCTGACACACAACAAGGAATGCTGCCCGCATGAAACCCTCCGGTTTTCCGTCTGCCGCAACCTAAGCCCTTGCCCGCCAACCGCAACCCCGTCAACGTAAAAGTGATATACCACGGGAAGGAGAGCCGGGAATGGACCGTGAAACCCAACCACTGATCTTCGATGGCCACAATGATGTATTGCTCCGGCTTTTTTCGGAAGGCGGCGTAAAGGCCGCACCCGCCTTTCTTGAAGGGCGCGGCGGGCATGTGGACCTGCCACGTGCGAAAAAGGGAGGGCTGGGCGGCGGTTTCTTTGCAATCTATGTGCCCTCGCCCGATGACCGCGCCGACCAATACGCCGAAATGTGTGCCGCCAGCTATGATCTGCCGTTGCCCCCTCCGCTCGAGCAGGGCAGGTCATTGTCGGCAGCAATCGAACAGGCCGCGATCCTGTTGCGCCTCGAACAGCTCGAAGCTCTGAAGATATGCCGCAGCGTTGCCGATATCCGCAACTGCCTTTCCGGGGGAACGTTGGCAGCAATCGTGCATCTGGAAGGTGCCGAGGCAATCGATCCCGATCTGCATGTCCTTGATGTGCTGCATGCGGCAGGGTTGCGTTCGCTCGGGCCGGTGTGGAGCCGACCGACAATCTTCGGCCACGGCGTGCCCTTCGCCTTTCCGGCCGGCCCCGACAGGGGGCCGGGGCTGACAGATGCGGGGCGGCGCCTTGTAAGGCGGTGCAACGAACTGGGAATCATGATCGACCTTTCTCATATGAACGCGGCCGGCTTTCGCGATGTGGCGCGGCTCAGCAATGCACCTCTGGTGGCAACGCATTCGAATGTCCATGCCATCTGCCCCCATGCGCGCAACCTGACCGACAGCCAGCTTGCCATGATCGCAGAAAGCGATGGCATGGTAGGCCTCAACTTCGCCGCCGCCTTCCTGCGTGCCGATGGTCAGATGCGCGCCGATGTGCCGCTTGAAACCGTGCTGAGGCATCTTGACTATCTGATCGCGCATCTTGGTGAAGATCGCGTGGGTTTCGGTTCGGATTTCGACGGGGCGCTGATGCCTGCGAAAATCGGCGATGCCGCCGGACTGCCTGCCCTGCGCAGGGCGATGCGCGCCCACGGATATGGCGAAGGCCTGATCGAGAAGCTGTGCTACCGTAATTGGTTGAGGGTGCTTGAAAAGACTTGGGAGCAGCAGCAATAATTGTATAACTGGTAAATATAATCAACAGAGAGGAGTGAAAGCATGAGTTTCCTGAAAAACATTACAACGGCAGCCGCGATGGCGCTGATGGTGGGGCTTGTTCCCGCACCGGGCACAGCCGAAACACCGACCGACGTGCTGGTGATCGCCAACCGGATCGACGATATCACCACCCTTGATCCGGCTGAAAGCTTCGAGTTTGCAGGCTCCGATGTCAGCCGCAACATCTATTCCAAGCTGGTGAATTTCGACCCGATGAACCTTGATGCCGGCTATCAGCCGGAACTGGCCGCAAGCTGGGACGTTTCGGAAGACGGCAAGACCATCACCTTCACCATGAAGGAAGGGTTGAAATTTGCCTCGGGAAATCCGATCCGCGCCGAGGACGCGGCTTGGTCGCTGCAGCGCGCGGTCAAGCTCAACAAGACACCGAGCTTCATCCTTACCCAGTTCGGCTTCACCCCTGAAAACGTGGAGCAGATGATCCGCGCCGACGGCAACAAGGTGATCATTACCACCGACAAGCAATACGCCACCTCTTTCGTGCTGAACTGCCTCACCGCCACCATCGGCGGCATCCTCGACAAGGAAGTGGTGATGCAGCATGAAGTTGACGGCGACATGGGCAATGCCTGGCTGAAAACCAATTCGGCCGGCTCGGGCCCTTACAAGCTGGTAACCTGGAAGCCCAATGAAACGGTGGTGCTGGAAACGAATCCCAACTGGTGGGGGCCGGAACCTGCAATGAAGCGGGTGATTGTGCGTCATGTTGCCGAAAGCGCTACCCAGCGCCTGTTGCTTGAACGTGGCGATATCGACGTGGCGCGCAACCTGAACCCGCAGGATGTGGCCGGTCTCGAGGGCGCACCCGGCATTGCGATCGACAGCGAGCTGCGCGGCCGGATCATGTATATCGCGGTCAACCAGAAGCACCCGATCCTTTCAAAACCCGAGGTGCGTCAGGCGATCAAGTATCTGATCGATTACCAAGGCATGCAGGACAGCTTCCTCAAGGGCCAGTACGTGATCCACCAGAACTTCCTGCCCGCCACCTATCTGGGCGCGGTGGATGAAAATCCGTTCAGCCTCGATATCGAGAAGGCAAAGGAACTTCTGGCACAGGCCGGCGTTGGCCCCTTCGAGATCGAAGCCGGAGTGCGCGAGGCTCAGGAACGTCTGGAAATCGCCCAGTCGCTTCAGAATACCTTTGCCCAGGCCGGGATCACGCTGAAACTGACGGTCGGCACCGGCAAGCAGATCCTCGGGCGCTACCGCGCGCGCGATCTGGACATGTATATCGGCGCCTGGGGGCCCGACTATCCCGACCCCCACACCAATGCCGGCACCTTTGCCTATAATCCCGACAACCGCGATGAAGCCAAGCTGACCGGTCTTCTGGCCTGGCGCAACGCCTGGGATACCGACGGCCTGACACCAAAGGTGGAAGCTGCGGTGATCGAGAAAGACCGTGATCTGCGCGCGCAGATGTATCGCGACATCCAGGCAGAGTTTCGCGCAAAATCGCCCTTCGGAATCATGTTCCAGAGGATCGAGCAGACCGGGCGGCGCGACAACGTGCAGAACCTCAGCCTTGGCGGCGCCATCACTGCCGTATCCTACTGGCCGGTCACCAAATAGATGGCTCTGGCCGAAAGCAGGGGAACGGGGCGGCACAGGCTGCCCCGTTTCCAGCGCATCCTCCTGAAAATCGCGAAAACCCTGGTTTCGGTGGCAATCACCATGCTGGGGCTGATGTTCGTTACCTTCATCATCGGCCGGGTAATGCCGGTGGACCCGGTGCTTGCGGTGGTGGGCGAACGGGCCACGAACGAGGTTTATGAACAGGTCTACCGCGAAATGGGCCTCGACAGACCGGTGCTGGTGCAGTTCGGCTATTATCTGCGGGATGTGCTGCATGGCGATTTCGGCATGTCGCTGCTGAACGCCCGCCCGGTTTCGGAAGATATCCGGCGAGTGTTTCCCGCCACTTTCGAACTGGCCACCCTCGGAACCCTGATCGGAGTGCTCATCGGTGTCCCGCTTGGCGTGATGGCGGCAGTCCGGCGCGGCAGCTGGATCGACCAGATCGCCCGTGTGGTGGCACTGGTGGGTTATTCCATGCCGATCTTCTGGCTGGGGCTGATGGGGCTGCTGATCTTCTATGGCATTCTTGGCTGGGTCGGAGGGCCGGGGCGTCTGGACATTGCCTATGAATACATGGTGGAAACCCGCACCGGCATGATCCTGGTTGACAGCCTCCTGGCCGGCAACTGGGACGTGTTCCGCAATGCCTTCAGCCATATCATCCTGCCGGCCTCGATCCTGGGCTACTATTCGATGGCCTATATCAGCCGCATGACCCGCAGCTTCATGCTGGAACAGCTTTCGGCGGAATATATCATCACCGCCCGTGTCAAGGGCCTGCCCGAACGACGCGTGATCTGGAAACATGCCTTCGGCAATATCCGCGTGCAGCTGATCACGGTGATCGCGTTGTCCTTTGCCAATCTTCTGGAAGGCGCGGTACTGACCGAAACCATATTCGCCTGGCCGGGGCTGGGCTCCTACATCACCACCGCGCTGCTGTCGGCCGACATGAATGCGGTTCTGGGCGGCACTGTCGTGGTAGGGCTGATCTTCGTGCTGCTGAACATCTTTTCAGATCTTCTCTATCAGATCTTCGATCCGAGGGCGAAATGAACAGGCAGGATATCAGCCGGAATCCTGACGATCCACGCCTTGGCTTTCGGGCCTGGCTGCTGACCGATACACCCTCTTCGCGCCTGCATGCCCGCTGCGTGGCCTTTTATGCGGGCTGGTTGAAACTGCGTTCCAACACCATGGCCATGGTGGGGCTTGGCATCCTGATCCTGCTGGTACTGGTCGCGGCCTTCGCGCCCTGGCTTGCTCCGCACGATCCGCTGGCGCAAAACCTTGCCGGGCGGCTTCAACCCCCGCTCAGTGAAAGCCACCTTCTGGGAACCGACAGCCTGGGGCGCGACATCCTTTCGCGTCTCATATACGGTTCGCGCATTACCCTTTATATCGTGGCGCTGGTGGCACTGATCGCCCCGATTGCGGGGCTGCTGGTGGGAACCATCGCGGGCTATGCGGGGGGCATTGTCGATGCGATCCTGATGCGCATCACCGACATTTTCCTGGCCTTTCCGCGCCTGGTGCTGGCACTTGCCTTCGTCGCCGCACTTGGAGCGGGAATCGAAAACGCGGTGCTGGCGATCTCGATCACCGCCTGGCCGCCCTATGCACGCCTTGCACGCGCCGAAACGCTGACCATCCGCAATTCGGATTACATAAGCGCCATCCGCCTGCAGGGCGCGGGGCCGATACGCATCATCACCCGCCACATCTGGCCCCTGTGCACCAGTTCGCTGATCGTGCGCGTAACGCTTGACATGGCCGGGGTCATCCTGGCCGCTGCCGGGCTGGGCTTTCTCGGCCTTGGCGCACAGCCCCCCAGCCCGGAATGGGGCGCAATGATCGCCGAGGGACGCCGCTTCATCCTTGACAGCTGGTGGGTGGCCACCATGCCGGGGCTGGCGATTTTCACCGTATCGCTGGCCTTCAACCTGCTTGGCGATGGCCTGCGCGACGTGCTCGATCCGAAGGAGGGCGGCTGATGACCCGCGAACAACCGCTGCTCGACATCGAAAACCTCACCGTCAGCTTCCCCACCCGCCAGGGCGTTTTCGAGGCAGTGCGCGGAATATCCTTCACACTCGGACGCGAACGCCTCGGGATCGTGGGTGAAAGCGGCTCGGGCAAATCGATGACCGGCCGCGCCATACTGCGCCTGATCCGCCCGCCGGGGCGAATTACGGCCAGGCGGCTGGAATTCTCCGGCACCGATCTTCTGCAACTGGACGAACATGAAATGCGCAAGATCCGCGGCCAGCGGATTTCGATGGTGATGCAGGATCCCAAGTTTTCGCTCAACCCGGTAATGCGGATCGGCGAGCAGATCATGGAAATCTACCGCTTCCATACCGGTGCCGGCAAGCGCGCCGCGCATGCCCGGGCGATCGAGATGCTGGAGGCCGTTTCGATCCGCGATCCCGAACGGGTGATGCGCGCCTGGCCGCACGAGATGTCGGGCGGCATGGGTCAGCGCATCATGATCGCCATGATGATGGTCACCGAACCCGATATCCTGATTGCCGACGAACCCACATCGGCGCTGGATGTCAGCGTGCAGACGCAGGTGCTTTCGATCATGGACCGCCTGGTGCACGAACGGGGCATGGGGCTGATCTTCATCAGTCACGATCTCAACCTGGTGGCCAGCTTCTGCGACCGGGTGCTGATCATGTATGCGGGCCGGATCGTCGAGGTTTGCGCGGCCGATCGCCTGCATGAGGCGCAGCATCCCTACACGCGCGGGCTTCTGGGTTCGCTGCCTCGCCTTCACGAACCACGTCGCCACCTCGAGGTTCTGAAACGCGATCCCGCGTGGCGGGAAACCCCAAGCGTGAGTGGACGCCAATGAGCCGCCTCGTATTCAATGATCTCAGTGTATGGTTCGGCGAAGGCGCCAGTCGGGTGGATGCAGTAAGGCACGCCACTTTCGAGGTGCCCTCGGGGGCAAGTTTCGGCCTGGTGGGGGAAAGCGGTTCGGGCAAATCCACCATCCTGCGCGCGCTGATGGGGCTTGCGCCCGACTGGTCTGGCGAAATGATCGTGGGCGAGCAGCGGCTCGGCCCAAAGCGCAACCGCGCCTTCTACAAGCAGGTGCAGATGGTGTTCCAGGATCCTTACGCCAGCCTGCACCCGCGCCATTCGGTGGATCAGGTGCTGTCCGAAGTTCTGAAACTGCACGGCTTCCGCGATATCAACCGGCGTGTGCAGGCACTGCTTGATGACGTGGGCCTCGGCCCCGGCTTCCGTTTCCGTTATCCGCACCAGCTTTCGGGCGGACAGCGCCAGCGGGTGGCGATTGCCCGCGCTCTGGCGCCCGAACCTTCGGTGCTGCTACTCGATGAACCCACATCGGCGCTTGACGTAAGCGTGCAGGCCGAAGTTCTGAACCTGCTGAACGACCTGCGCGAAGAACACCGGCTTACCTATCTTCTGGTCAGTCACGATCTGGCGGTGGTTGCGCATATGTGCCAGTCAACCGCCGTGATGCAGAACGGCGAGATCGTCGAGATGCTGACCGTCGAGGACATGCGCGCGATGCGCGCCCGCCACCCCTATACCTGCCATCTTCTGGAAAGCGCGAGCGGCTACAATCCGAACGCGGCGCAGGCACTCTGATCTCCGGGCTGCCGAAGCCGGGTTACCGTAACCGGCCTGTAGTGCGCAAACGGCGCATAGCCACATTTCGTGGGCGTGGTGAACCGTTCGGTCTTGTCAAGTGGCAGATCAGAATATCAATATGGCACATGATCTCCGTCGCAATCCGTGACCATTCGAGTGCGTGATCCAATGAATGACAAGCTGAAACTGCCTCGGCAACAGGAAAACCGTTTCATGTCATGGCGCGACATGGTGATCACGCCGCTTATCTCCGGCGGGATCCTGCTGGCAGCCGGTATTGTCGCCTGGTGGCTTCACACACGTTTCGGATTCGACAGTTTCCTGACATTCGTGGCATTCTTCATCCTGCAGACGGCTTTCACCCTCGTGGTGCTGAAGATCTTGCGGGTGGTTCTGCCCATGAAGGAAGGCGTCTACAGCTATGCCGAAGAACCCCTGGCAGCATTCGCATGGAACCTTTACGGTTATCTCTGCATCACCCACCTGAACCTGTTCTATGACAAGATCCTGCTGCCGATCCCCTTCAGAAAGCCGTTCTTTCAACTGATGGGAGCACGGATCGGGGGTGGCATAGTGCCGATTTCAGGGCAGTTGCTCGATCCCCATCTGATCACTCTGGGGGCGAATGCGCATATCGGTGAAGACGCGCTGCTTACCCCCCATGCGGTGACTTCCGACAACCGGCTTTATATCAAGCGGATCGAAATCGGCGAAAACGTGATGATCGGTGCAAAATCGATACTGATGCCGGGTGTGCGGGTGGGGAAGGGCGCGATGGTAAATGCCATGTCGCTGGTTGCAACAGATACCGAGATTCCGCCCTGCGAAGTCTGGGGAGGAGTGCCGGCACGCAAGCTGCGCACGCTTCATCCGGAGGAGGGGGCGGCAAAAGGCGCGCTGTCCGACGCCTGAAGCCCTCGCCGCAACTTGTCACCCTCTGCCCGCGTTCCGGTGCCTGTGCAACGACCGAGGTGCTCCGGCCCTCTTGCGGTCATCGCGAAAAGGCGCTTTTCTGCCCCGACACCCGCAGGCCGGCCTGGCCCCGCAGGGCATCACGAAGCAGGAAAACACACATGAAAATCGGTATTTTCACACTGGCGCTGGCCTATATGCTCAGCCAGTTCTATCGTGCCTTCCTTGCGGTGCTGGCTCCTGCCCTTGAAGCTGATATCGGTGCCCGGCCCGATCAGCTTTCCTTTGCATCAGGCCTCTGGTTCCTGGCCTTTGCGCTGATGCAACTGCCGGTCGGCTGGGCGCTCGACAGGATCGGCCCCCGCCGCACCGCTTCGCTCCTGCTGGCGCTTGGCGGCGGAGGGGGCGCGCTGCTGTTCGCAGTGGCACAATCGCCGCTGCATGTACAGGGCGCCATGATCCTGATGGGGATCGGCTGTGCTCCGGTTCTGATGGCATCCTATTACATTTTTGCACGCAGCTTGCCGCCCCGGGTATTTGCCACGATGGCCGGGGCGATCATCGGGTTCGGCTCGCTCGGAAATATCGCAAGCTCGATGCCCATGGCCTGGGCCAGCGAAACCTTCGGCTGGCGGTTTTCCCTGTTCGTTCTCGCCCTGATCACCCTGGCCGTGGCCTGGGCGATCTTCCTGCTGGTGACAGACCCGGAACGCCCAGATCACGAGGCCGGCGCCGGGGGGTCGGTGCTGAGCCTTCTTGCTCTGCCGGCACTCTGGTTCATCTTCCCTATGATGTTCGTCAACTACGCCGCAGCCGCTGGCATCCGCGGGCTCTGGATCGGCCCCTATCTCGGCGAGGTATTCAGGGCGGATACTGCAGCGATCGGACAGGCAACACTGTTCATGGGGCTGGCAATGGCTGCCGGCAACTTCGCCTATGGCCCGCTCGACAGGCTGTTTCGCACCCGCAAATGGGTCGTGTTCTTCGGCAACCTCGCAGGCGCGGCCACGCTGTTTGCACTCTGGCTCAACCCTGCCGGCGGCTTCTGGTTTGCCATTCTGATGATGGCCCTTCTCGGATTGTTCGCTTCAAGCTTTCCCGTCATCATCGCCCATGCCCGCAGCTTCGTGCCACCGCATCTGACAGGACGCGGCGTCACCCTGCTCAACCTGTTCGGCATCGGTGGCGCAGGCATCCTGCAGGCCCTGAGCGGACAGGTGCACGCCGCCGCCGCCGCCCGTGCCAGCACCCCGGCCGAAGCTTATCAGGCACTGTTCCTGTTCTTTGGCGGTGCGGTCCTGGCCGGCACCCTGCTCTATCTTTTCAGCCGCGACAACACCGCCTGACGCCACATCTGGCCCTCGGCAAGGCTGCCTCCTGCGGCCCATTGCCTCTGGTCAATCGCGGTTGTGGCGATTATAGCGGGCGGCTTGATGCATCCACAGCATTTCCTGACGAGGCCCGATGTGACAACCGATTCCCTGACCACTCTCCGGCGCGACTGGCTGGGCAACATCCGCGCCGATCTTCTGGCCGGGCTTGTGGTGGCGCTGGCACTGATCCCCGAGGCGATCTCGTTTTCCATCATCGCCGGCGTCGATCCCAAGGTGGGGCTCTACGCCTCGTTCTCGATCGCGGTAATCACCGCCATCACGGGCGGGCGCCCGGCAATGATCTCGGCCGCCACTGCCGCCACGGCGGTGCTGATGGTGACACTGGTAAAGGAACACGGGCTGCAATACCTGCTGGCCGCCACGGTTCTGGCGGGGCTGCTGCAGATCGCCGCCGGCTTCCTGAAGCTGGGCAACGTGATGCGCTTCGTTTCGAAATCGGTGATGACAGGTTTCGTGAACGCATTGGCGATCCTGATCTTTCTGGCCCAGCTGCCCGAACTGACCGGCGTTACATGGGAAACCCATGCGATGATTGCCGCGGGGCTTGCCATCATCTACCTGTTCCCGCGGATCACCACCGCCATTCCCTCGCCCCTCGTTACCATCGTGGTGCTGACGGCACTCACCCTGTGGTTCGGGATCGATGTACGCAACGTGGGCGACATGGGTGATCTGCCCGATACCCTGCCGGTATTTCTCATCCCGGACATCCCGCTTGACCTGGAAACTCTCAAGATCATCTTTCCGGTTTCCGCCGGGGTAGCCGCCGTAGGCCTTCTGGAAAGCCTGATGACGGCCTCGATCGTCGATGATCTTACCGACACCCGAAGTGACAAGAACCGTGAATGCGTGGGCCAGGGAATCGCCAACACCGCCACCGGCTTCATCGGCGGAATGGCTGGTTGCGCAATGATCGGACAATCGATGATCAACGTGAAATCGGGCGGCCGCGGACGGCTTTCAACCTTCGCTGCGGGGATGTTTCTGCTGATCCTGATCGTGGGGCTGGGTGATCTGGTGGCCAGGATTCCGATGCCGGCCCTGGTCGCGATCATGATCATGGTATCGATCGGCACGTTCAGCTGGTCATCAATCCGCGATCTGCGCATGCATCCACGCTCGTCCTCGATCGTCATGCTGGCCACGGTGGCAGCCACCGTCCTTACCCACAATCTGGCAATCGGCGTGCTGACGGGCGTACTGCTTTCGGGGCTGTTCTTTGCCGGAAAGATCGCACAGATCTTCCGCGTTACCTCGGAACTTTCGCCGGAAGGGCACGAACGGACCTATCGCGTTGCCGGGCAGTTATTCTTTGCCTCTGCCGCCGAATTCATCGATTCCTTCGATTTTCACGAGGCATTGGACCGCGTGGTCATCGATGTAACCAACGCCCATATCTGGGATATTTCCGCCGTTGCCGCGCTTGACAAGGTGGTGATGAAATTCCGCCGGGAAGGCGCCGAGGTTGATATAGTGGGAATGAACAAGGCCAGCGAAACCCTTGTTGACAAGCTGGCCACCCACGACAGGCCCGGCACCATCGAGCGCCTGATGGGCCATTGAGGAGAGCGCATATGACACGAATCATCGCCCTTGTTGACGGCTCTGTCTATTCCGAAAGCGTATGCGATCACGCGGCCTTTCTCGCCACCCGATCAGAGGCCGAAATCCTGCTGCTGCATGTGATCGGAAGACGCACTGCCCGCCCCGAAGATCTGTCAGGATCGATCGGCCTTGGGGCGCGCACGAAGCTGATGCGCGAACTGGCCGAGCTTGACGAGAAACAGGCAAGACTGGCGCTGAAGCGCGGGCGCGCCATTCTGGAAGACGGCAAAGCGCGCCTGCACAGGGCAGGGGTTGCAAGGGTCGGCACGGTTCTGCGGCATGGCGATCTGGTCGAAGAACTGACAGCGCTCGAGAAAGACGCCGATCTGGTGGTGATCGGCAAGCGCGGCGAAGCCACCGACTTTGCGCGCCTGCACCTTGGCAGCAACCTCGAACGCGTGGTGCGTGCCAGCGCCCGGCCGGTGCTGGTGGCGGCACGCGCCTTTCGCCCTGTCAGCGATTTCCTGGTGGCCTTCGACGGGGGGCAGACGATTGTCGGCGCCCTTGAATGGATAGCCGGAAACCCGGTGTTCAGAGGGTCGGGATGCCGACTGCTGATGGTGGGAAGCGATACGCCGGAAACCCGCGAAGCCATCGAAGGTGCCGCCGCATTGCTGCGCGGGGCAGGTTTCGATGTTGCGTGCCAGATCGAGGCGGGCCAGCCCGAACGCGTGATCTGCGAACAGGCCCGAACCCATGGCATCGATCTGCTGGTAATGGGCGCCTATGGCCATTCCCGCATCCGCAGCCTGATCATCGGCTCGACGACAACCGCACTGGTGCAGAGCTGCCAGTTGCCGGTGATGCTGTTTCGCTAGAGGCACAGCCCGACACCCTTCACCCTCACATGCCTGCACACCGGCCCGACAATCGGAAATGTCAGGCGGCCGACTGGTGGCGCCGGCCACGGTTGCCGCGCCGTTTCTTGCTGCCGAAACCGCCTCCGTGGCGCCGGCCGCCGCCACGAGGCGCCGGCTTTTCCTCGACCGGGCGTTCACCACCGGCCACCGAAATTTCCAGATTCATCAGCTTCTGGATCTGACGAAGATAGCCGATCTCGGTTGCCGAAACGAAGGCGATCGCCTTGCCTTCCTTGCCGGCGCGCGCCGTGCGCCCGATGCGATGCACATAGTTTTCCGGCACTTCGGGAAGATCGTAATTGTAGACATGGCTGACATCGGGAATATCGATTCCACGTGCTGCCACATCCGTGGCCACCAATATCCGCGCCTGACCCGACTTGAACGCACGAATTGCGCGTTCGCGCTGTCCTTGCGACTTGTTTCCATGGATCGAAACCGCGTCATAACCCGCGTTTTCCAGGTGTTTCTTCAGCTTCTCGGCGCCATGCTTGGTGCGCGCGAATACCAATGCCAAACCGTCGGGTGAAGTATCAAGGTAATCCTTCAGAAGTCCGGTCTTTTCGCTCTGCGGCGAAAAATGCAGCGACTGGCGCACCTTGTCCGCCGCCTTGCCGGGGGTGGAAACCTGGATACGCTTCGGATTGCTGAGATAGGCAGCGGCCAGTTCGTTCATCTGCCTGGGCATGGTTGCCGAAAACAGCATGGTCTGACGTGGCGTCCCCAGAAGGGGCGCGATGCGGCGCAGGGCATGGATGAAACCCAGATCCAGCATCTGATCGGCCTCGTCCAGAACAAGATGACGGGTCTGGCCAAGATCGATGGCACGGCGTTCGATCAGATCGATCAGGCGGCCGGGCGTGGCCACCAGGATATCGGTACCCCGCGAAAGCATCCTGATCTGGCGATTGATGGAAACACCGCCCACCACCAGATTTACCCAAAGGGGCGTGTCCTTCACGTATTGGCGCAGGCTCTCGGCGATCTGATTCACCAGTTCGCGGGTAGGCGCAAGAATCAGGGCGCGGACGGTTTTCGGCGCAGGGCGTCGGCCCGCGGCCAGAAGGTTTTCGATCAGCGGCAGGCCGAAGGCAGCCGTCTTGCCGGTGCCCGTCTGGGCAAGACCAAGGATATCGTGCCCAGCCAGGGCCAGCGGGATTGCCTGCGCCTGGATCGGAGAAGGTGTTTCATAACCTGCCTGCTCGACAGCTTTCAGAAGTTCGGGCGAAAGGCCCAGGTCGGTAAATTTGGTCACGCATGACCCTTTCTTGTGGTTGGGCAGCCCGCTCGGGCCACCGGATATCGGCGAGCCAAGGCCTTTCACGGCCACGGCCTGCGGTTGCCGGCCCCGTACAGGGCCGCCAGCACCCCGCGTGAATGGGAACTTCGGGAAAGGACTTTCGCGCCCCCTGGCGCCCGGTGCCGGAAAAGGCGGGGCCACTCACGCGGCGGCCACCCGGGATAAAGGGCATATCGGGCCTGCAGCCGGCAATGTCAACAAAATAAACCCGTGGGGGGCTTTTACCTGCCCCGCCTCTGCGTTATGAGGCCCTCTGCCTGCAAACAGAAGGAGTGCCTTTCATGGGCTACAAAATCGCCGTTGTCGGGGCCACGGGCAACGTAGGCCGCGAAATGCTCAACATTCTGGCCGAGCGCCGGTTCCCGGCCGATGAGGTGATCACTCTGGCCAGTCGCCGTTCGCTGGGAACCGAAGTAAGCTGCGGCGACAAGACCCTGAAAACGCAGGATCTGGAAACCTACGATTTCGAAGGCACGGACATCGCCCTGTTCGCGATCGGTTCGGAAGCCACCAAGAAATATGCTCCGCGCGCCGCCGAAGCGGGCTGCCTGGTGATCGACAATTCCTCGCTCTATCGCTACGATCCCGAGATCCCCCTGATCGTGCCCGAGGTCAATCCCGACGCGATTGAAGATTATCGCAACCGCATGATCATCGCCAATCCCAACTGCTCGACGGCACAGATGGTGGTGGCGCTGAAACCGCTGCATGACCGGGCCAGCATCAGGCGGGTTGTCGTCAGCACCTATCAATCGGTTTCCGGTGCCGGCAAGAGCGCAATCGACGAGCTGTGGGATCAGACCAAGGGCATGTATGTACCTGGGCAGGAGGTAGAGCCAGAGGTATTTCCCAAGCAGATTGCCTTCAACGTGATCCCACAGATCGACGTGTTCCTCGACAGCGGCGAGACCCGGGAAGAATGGAAGATGGTAGCCGAAACGAAGAAGATTCTGGATCCGTCGGTCAGGGTAACGGCCACCTGCGTGCGGGTGCCGGTATTCGTTGGTCATGCCGAGGCAATCAACGTGGAATTCGAGGAATTCGTGGACGACGACGAAGCCCGCGAAATCCTGCGCGAAAGCCCCGGTATCCTGGTCGTCGACAAACGCGAGCCCGGTGGCTATGCCACGCCTGTGGAATGCGTGGGAGATTACGCCACCTTCATCAGCCGCATCCGGCAGGACAGCACGGTGGAAAACGGCCTGAACTTCTGGTGCGTCTCCGACAACCTGCGCAAGGGTGCGGCGCTGAACGCTGTACAGATCGCCGAACTTTACATCAACCGGGTGCTGGGTACGGGCTGATGCCCGTCACATGGGCGGGCGGTGGCCGTCATGGCCACTGCCAAGGCGTCAGACCGGCACGAAACTGCCGGCTTCGGTATCGTAATATTCCAGTTCGCCTTCGCGAATATCGATCCACAGCCCGTGCAACGAAAGCTCTCCTGCTTCGACGGCCTCGTGCACGAAGGGGAATGTTATCAGATTATCAAGTGACGTCACGACCCCCTGCTTCTCGAGCTTCTGCAGAAGTTCGTCACTGTCGGAAACCGGGGCGTCCTGCACCTTTTCCCAGGCCGGGCGCAGCAATTCTATCCATGTTGTCACGTAAGAATCGCCTGCACCCTTGCTGGCGGAATCCTTTGCGCAGAGCTCCGCACATCCCTTTACCCCCCCGCAGTTGGAGTGCCCCAGAACCAGCAGATGCGCCACCTTCAGCACCGTAACGGCGTATTCCACCGCCGCCGATGTGCCGTGATGGGCTCCGTCGGGTTCGTGCGGGGGCACCAGGTTGGCAATGTTGCGGTGAATGAAGAACTCACCCTGTTCGGCGCCGAAAAGCGCCGTGGCCTGCACCCGGCTGTCGCAACAGGCAATCACCATGGCACGCGGGCGCTGCCCTTCGTCTGCCAGACGACGGAACCATGCCTTGCTTTCCTCATAGGCGGTGGCCTTCCAGCCGTGATAACGCTTGGCAAGATAGCTGGGCAGGGGCTTGGCATGATGCATGTGCAGACTCCTTTTCTGGCTGCCTTCGATATAGGCAGAATTTGCCGAGATATCGAGAGATATATCCACTTCCGGATCAACCAATTCTAAGGATTTTCAGGTAACCCTTTCGTGCGGTGCGGGGGTATCAGCCTGGAGGGTATAAGGGTGGTGGAACTGACTGTTCTGTTGGCGCGAAAGGATTCCGTATGTCTCAATCAGGCCCGCCTTGACCAGTTGATCACCGAAATGGGAGAAACGGGCGCACAGAATGTGATCTGCCGGGCACTGGAAGCGCTGACCGCACGGCTTTCCGAACTTGAAGAACATTTCGCAACAGGCAGAACGCACGGCATTCACAAGCAGGCCAAAAGCCTGATCGGCATTGCCGAGCAGATCGGAATGGATACTCTGGCACAGGTGGCCAGGGACGTGCACGACTGCAGCGCACGACATGACCGCGTGGCCCTGTCTGCCACGCTTGCCCGCCTGATCCGCATCGGTGATTGCTCACTTCTCAAGATCTGGGAATTGCAGGACCTTTCCGGCTGACATCAACACAGACCTCTTGCGGGTATCGCGTGTTCCGCTAGGGTTGCTGCAGTTGTCCTGCCGATACCCCGCAAGGAATACGCCATGCCAGAAACCCGGCTTCACGATGATCAAATGATGCGCTTTGCACCAGCCGATGCCGAAGCCATACCTCTCCATGTGCTGGAACAGGGCACGGCAGTAAGTCGCTGGCTGGCAGATCAGCCGGAAGCAGTGCGCCGATGGCTCGAGGCCTGCGGGTTCACCGGTGCTCCAGGTCAGGCAGCTCTGGTCCCCGGCGAAAACGGCGCTCCCCTCATGGCGGTTGCCGGGTATGGCGATAAAACGGCACGCGCCGGTTCGCGTTTTCTGCTGGCCCGCGCTGCAGCACGTCTGCCAGAAGGAATCTACCGCATAGCCAGCGGGCTGGCAGGCCCGGCGCATGAAACCGAAGCACTTGGCTGGCTTCTGGAAAGCTACCGCTTCAGCCGTTACCGAGCACAAAAACCGATGTCGGCACGGTTGCAGGCATCCGAGGGGCTGGATACAGCCCGCCTCGAGATCATTGCCGCCGGCGAGCGTCTTTCCCGCGACCTGATCAACACCCCGCCCAACGACATGGGGCCGGATGAACTGGAAACGCGCTCGCGTGCCCTGGCCGAAGAACACGGCGCCAGCATTTCGGTAACAAAAGGCGCGCAGCTTCTGGACGGCAACCTGCCGCTGATTCATGCCGTGGGCCGGGCCAGCCCCCGCCCGCCCCGCCTGCTTGACATGCGCTGGGGAGAAAACGGCCCGCAACTCACACTGGTGGGGAAAGGCGTATGTTTCGATACCGGCGGGCTCAACCTCAAGCCCGGCAATTCCATGGGCCTGATGAAAAAGGACATGGGCGGTGCCGCCACGGTGCTGGGCCTTGCCCACATGATCATGGCGCTTGGCCTTACATTGCGCCTTCGGGTATTGATTCCGGCCGTTGAAAACGCCATTGACGGTGCCGCCATGCGACCACAGGACATTCTGACAGCCCGTAACGGCCTGACGGTGGAAATCAACAACACCGATGCCGAAGGGCGCCTTGTGCTCGCCGATGCACTCGCCCTGGCCGATGAGGAAGGGCCCGATCTGCTGATCTCGGTTGCAACGCTTACCGGCGCGGCGCGGGTGGCGCTCGGCCCCGACATCCCGCCTTTCTTCACCGATGACACACAGCTTGCGAATGCACTTGCCGATGCCGCAGACAGGGCAGCCGATCCCTTGTGGCGCCTGCCTTTCTGGAAGCCTTACGAAAGAATGCTCGAACCCGGCATCGCCGATCTCGACAATGCGCCCAAGGGTGGTTTTGCCGGGGCCATCACTGCCGCGTTGTTTTTGCGCCGGTTTACCAGCCAGGCCCGATCCTACGCCCATTTCGATATTTACGGATGGCAGCCGGAAGCCGCCCCCGGTCGCCCCAAGGGCGGCATTTCGCAAGGTGCACGCGCAATCCTTTCGGCATTGCCCGAGGTGCTTGAACGATGACTCCGGAGCTTCATGCCGTCGTCGCACCGCTGACCGATCTCTGCGGCAGGCCCGGCGGGCCTCGCGAACGCCAGCTGCTGCACGGCGAGGGTTTTCTGGTTGAACGGACCCGCAACGGCTGGGCCCTTGGCGAAACCGCAAAAGATGGTTACCCCGGCCATGTGGCGCTGGCCGATCTCGGCCCGCCGATCCTGCCGACGCATCGGATTGCTGCGCCTGCCACACATGTCTATCCCGCACCTGACATGAAATCCGGGGGCGGCCACGCATTGCCCTTTGCCGCCCTTGTCGAAGCCATCCCGGAAGAGACGAAAGGCAACGGCTTCGTTGCCCTGACCAACGGCAGCTTCATCCCCGCGCGCCATCTTGCCCCGGTCGAGCATCTGTATGTCGATCCGGTAACGGTCGCAGAAATGTTTCTCGGCACACCCTATCTGTGGGGTGGCAACAGTATCTGGGGGATCGACTGTTCGGGGCTGGTGCAGGCGGCACTGCTGCTGTGCGGCATGGAATGCCCCGCCGACAGCCACCTCCAAGAAAAAGCCGTGGGCAGGGAAATCGGCGATGATGAGCCGACCGAACGCGGCGATCTTCTGTTCTGGAAAGGCCATGTGGCAATCGCCGCCGATGACAGCACCCTGATACATGCCAATGCGCACCACATGGCGGTAGTGCGCGAACCGATCGAGTCTGCCATCATCCGGATCGCTGACCAGGGAGACGGTTTTCCGACCTCACGCCGCCGCCCCGGCCGACCGGACGGGGGATGCTAACCCACTGGGCGAATCAGCTTCTTTTCAAGAACACGCAGCACTGTTTTCAGGTCATGCCCCCGGCGCAGCACGTGTCCATCCATGGCCACAACCGAATACTGTCCCTGCCTCAACCGAAGTCCGGGGCGTTTCTCGATACGATAGAGGGGATGCTCGGCCGTCCGGCGAAAAACCGAAAAGACGGCCACATCGCGCAGGCAGGAAATGCCATAGTCGCGCCATGCTCCGGCGGCAACCATCCGTCCGTATAGAGAAAGGATCGTGCCCAGCTCTTGGCGGTTGAACGAAACCGCATCCGAAACCGGCAGCGGCATTCCCGGAGCAGGCGGATTCTGAAGGCTCATGTGATGATGCTGCGTTGGACCGCCGCAAAAATCAAGCAGGATCGCATTTTTCAGGATTGCTTGGAAATACCGGGAAGTGCCCTGAAATGGTCATGCGATTTCCCGATACCCGCCCTTTTGCGGCCAGTATTCGGCGGCATGTTCCATCTTGTAGCGTAAAACGCTTGCCCCGGTGCCGTGTGTTCAATAGCCCCCACCCAAGCCTGCGGTACCGGGGACGGAATTACCAGGCATCTCCGCCCCCGGGCGGAGGTGCCTGTCGTTATGGATGCCGGGCGCCGCGCGGCGCTCAGCCGACAGCGGCGAAACGCCGTGCAAGGCCCGGGTCGGCGGCAGGCATCGGCCCGGTATCGGGCACGGAGCTGTCAAGCCAGGCCTCCGAGGCAGGTAGCAGAGCGCGATAGGTTTCGGCAACCAGCCGGCGCAGATCGGTGCGCGGCAGCGTCGGCGGCATGAGTTCAGGCGGAACATCCGGATATTTCAGAACCAGCCGGCGCCAGCGATGGATCAGAAGAATGCGTGCTGCCATGGCATCAAGCCCGCCCGGCCCGGACGCAGCCAGCCTTCCGGCCTGCTCGGCGTCACGATACATGGCCGCCAGAGCCGCATGGTGATCGGGTGTCACGATCCTGCCGGCAAACCCGGCGGGCAAATCTCCAAGCGTTCCGGCAACCACAAGATATCCGGGCAAGGAACCGGCACCCTCCGGAATCAGCCACACACCGCTGCCGACCGGCAACGCGTCCTGTTCGGGCCGGCCGCTGCCAAGTGCCAGACTCCAGCGCGTCACCGGGGCCGGGCGAGGTGGCGCATAGACACGCGCCAGGGCCGGGCCGAATTCGCGTTCGCCCATGAGGCTCAGGCTGTAATGGGTGTTGCGGCCGTCGCGCGTGCGCTCCACCCAGCCATCGCGCGTCAGGCGCGAAAGCGCCGTGCGCAGCGCACCCGGTTCGACGCGGATATGCTGCAACAGGTATCGCAGCCGGCGCGAGGCAACCCGCCCGCCGCGGTGGAGCACCACATCACCGAAGATGGTGATGACAAGCGACCAGACCCGTATCCGGCCTTCGCCGTGCAGCGCCTTGATCAGGGGGGAAAGAAGATCGTTCATACCCCCCTTTAGCGGGAATATGCGACCATCGTCAAAAGCTCGTATTCCGCTACCTGCTCATGGCGCTGGTTGTAAAGCGTCACATCCCAGGCCACCTCGCCGTATTCATCGGTGCGCCGTGTCTTGCGTTTGCATACCAGACGCACACGGATGCTGTCGCCGGGGCTGACGGGTTTCTGAAAACTCAGCGAATTCAGCCCCGTGTTGGCCAGAACCGGCCCCGGGTCGGGCTGCACGAACAATCCGGCGGCGAAGGAAAGCAGCAGATAGCCATGTGCCACACGCCCGGGGAAGAAGGGATTGGCGGCAGCAGCTTCCTCGTTCATATGCGCATAAAATGTATCGCCCGTGAACGTGGCAAAATGCTCGATATCCTTCATAGTGACAGCCCGGCTTTTCGTATGCAGGGCTTCGCCAACCTCGATTTCGCCAAACGTGCGGCGAAAGGGATGAGCCGACCCCTTCTTCTCGGCCGCACCCTTCACCCATTGGCCGGTGATTGCGGCAAGGATGTCGGGGCTGCCCTGCACAGCTGTGCGCTGCATGTAGTGCAGCACGCCGCGCACACCGCCCATTTCCTCGCTGCCCCCGGCACGACCCGGTCCGCCATGTGTCATGTGTGGCAGAGGCGAACCGTGACCGGTAGCTTCATCGGCACTGTCGCGGTTGTTGAAATAGAGCCGCCCGTGCCAATGCGCCATCTCCAGTGTCAGGTCCCGGGCCACGGCCGGGTCGGCAGTGATGACCGAAGCCACCAGACTGCCCTGCCCCCGATTGGCAATGTCGGCGGCATGGGCAAGATCGCGATAGGGCATGAGGGTGGAAACCGGGCCGAAGGCCTCGGTCTCATGCACTGCGCGGGCAGCATCGGGATCATCACAACAAAACAGCATGGGTGACAGGAAGGCGTGCCCCGCCCCGGCACAATCGGGGGGCGCGGCATCGGGAGCACCGAACACGCAGCGGGCCTCATCCGCAATTCGGCCGGCCCGAGCCAGAACATCGGCCCGCTGCGCTGCCGATACCAGCGCCCCCATATGCGTGCCTACCTCGGCGGGGTCTCCGATTTCTATCCTCTCAAGCCGGGCCCGCAGCGATTCGATTGCCGGATCAAGCAGCGCTGCAGGCACGATCATGCGCCGGATCGCGGTGCATTTCTGACCGGCCTTGGTGGTCATCTCGCTTACGGCTTCCTTTATGAACAGGTCGAACTCCGGCGTGCCCGGCGCTGCGTCGGGGCCAAGGATCGAGGCATTGAGACTGTCCTGCTCGGCAATGAAACGGGTGCCCCGTTCGATCAGGCCGGGTTGTGAACGCAGCGCCAGAGCGGTGCGGGCAGATCCCGTGAAACTGACCACATCCTGCGCGCCCAGGCGATCGAGCAGATCACCCGTTCCACCCACGATCAACTGTAGCACGCCTTCGGGCAGCAGCCCGCTTTCAAGCATGATACGCACAGCGGCTTCGGTCATGAAACTGGTTTGCGTGGCCGGTTTCACGATCACCGGCATGCCAGCCAGCAGGGCTGGCGCAAGCTTTTCGAGCATTCCCCAGACAGGGAAGTTGAAAGCATTGATATGCACCGCCACGCCGCGCAGCGGCACGGCCACATGCTGGCCCAGAAAACTGCCCTTGCGTGAAAGCTGTTCAATCCCGCCATCGAGATGAACATGCCCCTCGGGCATTTCACGCCGCCCTTTCGAGGCAAACACGAACAGCGTGCCGATGCCACCGTCGATATCGATCCAGCCATCCTTGCGGGTCGCTCCGGTCAGGGGGTTGAGAGCGTAAAGCTCTTCCTTGCGGGCATCCAGATACTGCGCCAGCGCCTTCAGCATCTTTGCCCGCTGGTGAAAGTTCATCTCGCGCAGGGCAGGCCCGCCGCGCGTTGTGGCCCAGTCGATCATGGCCTGAAAATCAAGCGCGCCCCCCCCGGCACGGCCGATTTTCCGGCCGGTGACCGGGCTTGCAAGCACCCGGGCCTCGCGCCCCGGGGCGATCCACTTTCCGGCGGCATGGCTGTGAGGTTCGAGCATGTCTGTCCTCCCTGTCGTGGCAGGCATTACTATTGACCATACGGTCGGCTTTGTGCAAGCTGCTTCCGACAGGAGGACATGAATGACACCGCAGGAACGCGCCGAAAGATGCGCCGCTGTGATGTGGGCAGAAGATGCGGCATCGCAGGCAATGGGCATGCGGATCGCCCGCGTGGCCCCCGGCGAGGCGGTTCTCACCTTCACCGTGCGCTCCGAACATCTGAATGGCCACGGTATCTGCCATGGCGGATATATCTTCGCCCTGGCCGACAGCGCCTTTGCCTTTGCCTGCAACAGCTACAACCGCATCGCCGTCGCGCAGCAGAACCAGATCACCTACATGAGCCCCGCACGCGAGGGAGAAGAGCTTGAGGCCATCGCCGAAGAGGTAAGCCTTGCCGGGCGTTCGGGTATTTACGACGTTACCGTTTATGGATCCGACGGGCGTATGGTGGCCCTGTTTCGCGGGCTTTCGCGCATCATGCCCGGTGCCCATTTCGAAGAACCCGAGGATACAGGATGAACCACGCCTATATCTGCGAAGGCCTGCGCACACCGATCGGCCGTTACGGAGGCACACTCTCGGCCGTGCGCCCGGATGACATGCTGGCCCATGTACTGGCCAGGGTGATGGCATGCACGCCGGGCCTGCCGGGCACGGCGATAGAGGAAGTGTTTGCCGGCTGTGCCAACCAGGCCGGAGAAGACAACCGAAACGTTGCGCGCATGTCGGCCCTGCTGGCGGGCCTGCCCGATACCGTGCCCGGCACCACCATCAACCGCCTGTGCGGCTCGGGGATGGACGCGATCGGCTCGGCCGCGCGCGCGATCATGGCGGGGGAAATCGACGTTGCGCTGGCGGGCGGCACGGAAAGCATGAGCCGTGCACCTTTCGTGCAGCCCAAGCCCGAGACAGCCTTCAGCCGGCATGCGGAAATCTTCGACACCACCATCGGCTGGCGGTTTGTCAATCCGCGCATGCAAGCGCAATACGGCATCGATTCCATGCCGGAAACAGCCGAGAACGTGGCCGAAGAATTCCACATATCGCGCGCCGATCAGGATGCCTTTGCCCTTCGTTCGCAGCATCGCGCCGCCGCGGCGATCGCTTCGGGGCGGATGGCCGAGGAAATCACGCCGGTTACCATTCCCGGGCGGCGCGACGATCCGGTGATGGTGGCGCAGGACGAACATCCGCGCGAAACCAGCCTTGAAAGGCTCGCAGCCCTTCCCACACCCTTCCGCGAAGGTGGCAGCGTAACGGCGGGCAACGCCTCGGGCGTCAATGACGGGGCAGCGGCGTTGATCGTGGCCAGCGAGGCTGCCATAACGAAATACGGGCTCGGCCCCAAGGCGCGCATTCTGGGCATGCAGACGGCGGGCGTCCCTCCCCGCATCATGGGCATCGGTCCGGCTCCGGCCAGTGAAAAGCTTCTTGCCCGCCTCGGACTTTCCATCGGCGACATGGATGTGATCGAACTCAATGAAGCCTTCGCTGCCCAGGCGCTGGCGGTGCTGCGCCGCCTCGGCCTGCCGGATGATGCCGAACATGTGAATCCGAATGGAGGTGCCATCGCCCTTGGCCATCCGTTGGGGATGTCGGGCGCACGCCTGATTCTGACGGCGGCGATCGAACTTCACAAGCGTGACGCGAGGCGAGCGCTCTGCACCATGTGCATTGGCGTGGGGCAGGGAATTGCCATGGTAATCGAACGGGTCTGAAACCCGCAGAACGAACAGGGAGGAAACGCGATGGAGGATCTGGCACCGCGCCGCGAGGATCTTGATCCGATCGAGATCGCCTCGCGCGACGAGATCGAGGCGCTTCAGCTTGAACGCATGAAATGGTCGCTGGCCCATGCCTATGAAAACGTGCCTTTCTACAAAGCCGGATTCGATGCGGCCGGCGTACACCCGGATGATCTGAAATCGCTTGCCGATCTGGCCAGGTTTCCCTTCACGCTCAAGCAGGATCTGCGTGACAATTACCCCTTCGGCATGTTTGCCGTGCCACGTGAAAAGGTGCGCCGGCTGCATGCCTCGTCAGGCACCACCGGACAACCCACCGTGGTGGGCTATACCGAGCGCGACATTCGCACCTGGGCCGCGGTGGTGGCGCGCTCCATGCGTGCTTCCGGCACAAGGCCGGGGGATGTGGTGCATATCGCCTATGGCTATGGCCTGTTTACCGGCGGGCTTGGTGCCCATTATGGTGCCGAAGCGCTGGGATGCACCGTCGTTCCCGTTTCGGGCGGGATGACTGCCCGGCAGGTGAAACTGATCGAGGATTTCGGCGCCTCCACGATCATGGTTACACCCAGCTACATGCTTTCGATACTCGATGAATACCGCACCCAGGGGCGGGATCCGCAAAAGAGCCCGCTCAAGGTGGGCATCTTCGGCGCCGAACCCTGGACGAACTCCATGCGCGTGGAAATCGAGCAGGCCTTTGACATGCACGCTGTCGATATCTACGGGCTTTCCGAGGTGATCGGCCCGGGCGTGGCCAATGAATGCGTGGAAACCAAGGACGGGCTGCATATCTGGGAGGATCACTTCTATCCCGAGATCATCGATCCTGCCACCGGCGAAGTGCTGCCCGATGGCGCGTTTGGCGAACTTGTCTTTACCTCGCTTACCAAGGAGGCCTTTCCCATCATCCGGTATCGCACACGCGATCTCACGCGCCTGCTGCCCGGCACCGCACGCTCCATGCGCCGGATGGAGAAGATCACCGGCCGCTCGGATGACATGATCATCCTGCGTGGCGTCAACATCTTTCCCACCCAGATCGAGGAACAGCTTCTGAAGGTTGCGGCGCTGGCCCCGCATTTCCAGATCGAACTGGTGCGCGAAGGGCGAATGGATCAGATGATCGTGCATGTAGAGCTTGCCCCCGGCGCCACGGACTGTGAAGGCGCATGCCGGGAGCTTCAGCAGAAGATCAAGCGCAACATAGGCGTATCCACCCGTGTGCAGCCGGCCGCGGCAGGCGGCGTTGCCCGCAGTCAGGGCAAGGCCGTGCGGGTAATCGACAATCGGCCGAAGGAATAACCGATGGCCCGGGGAATTGCCCGCGACCACGCAGAGAAACGCGCTGCCATTCGCAAGGGTGCAGCGGAGTACTTTGCCACCCACGGATTCGACCGGGCCTCAATGGCCGGGGCAGCCGCCCATTGTGGTGTGTCGAAGGCACTGCTTTACCATTATTATGGAAGCAAGAACGATCTTCTGTTCGACATTCTCGACACTCACCTGTCCGAGCTTCTTCAGGTTGTCGAGGCCGTGACACCAGGCCCCGAACGGCTGCGCCGCCTGATCCACGCGATTCTGACGAATTATCGCAATGCCGATGCCGAACACATGCTTCAGGCCGACGCCCTGGACAAGCTGCCTGCCGAGCGGCGCCGGCCTCTGGTCGAGGTGCAGCGGCGTATTGTCCGGGTGATGGAACAGGTTCTGGCCGAAACCGCATCCGGACAGATTACCAACCCGGCACGGCACCGAGCCCTGGCCATGGCCGTATTCGGCATGCTCAACTGGTTTTACATGTGGCATCGCCCGGGCAAGGGTGTGAGCCGGAAGGAATATGGTGATCTTGTCGCCGATCTCGTACTGGGAGGCCTGCCTGGGCTTCTGGAAAACACGGGGAAAAACCCGCCCTAGTGCCTGTCGCGCCGAATCCGATCATGTGCGACAGGCTCTAGCCACACCATACACGCGTGATCCGCTCTTGTGCATCAAGCCCGATATTCAGCCGTACGGGATTGTAATCCATGGTCACAACCGTTCCCGGGCGGATGATCCGTGTTGCCGGCGGCAGCGCGACAGTGTTCAGCACGGCGGAAGGGTGTCCGATCATCCCCTGGTATCGCGGCACGTCACAGGCTGTATCTTCACGGTCTGTACTTTCATTCGCAGGAAACACCCCCGTGCAGCCAGCAACCAGGGCAAGCATGGCAAATGCCGCTTTCATCTTGCCCCCTGCTCCTTCGCTTCCTTACACGCATAACGCGCCAGGAACATGTCCACCGCTCCATTCAGCACACGCATGATTTCCGTTTCCGGAATATCGTTCTGCACACCGCACAGGAGACGGGGAAAGAACGATGCTCTGCACAGTTCGGCAAACTGGTCTGCCGCCAGATCGAAATCCTGGATCTCCAGACGGCCCTCGGCGACAGCTTCACGGAAATAATCCGTCAGTCTTTCGCGCAAGAGCTGGGGGCCGGACCTGTAGAAATACGCTCCGAGATCGGGAAAGCGATGCGATTCCGCAACACAGAGGCGATACATGCTGAGTCCGAAATCGGATGTGAAGAAAGCGATGATGCGACGCCCGGCCTCGACCAGAACCCGGCGCGGATCATGGTCCCCCTGCAGCAATTCGATCGCATTATCTGCCTGGCGCAGGCATTCGCTCTTGGCAACCTCGGCAAACAGCAGGCGCTTGTCGGGGAAATAGCTGTAAAGAGTTGCCTTGGAAACACCCGCAGCACGGGCGATTTCGTCAACGCTTGCGCCTTCGAAACCATCGCGCATGAACACCGCCCGGGCACCCTCCAGAACCTGATCGAACTTGCGCCCCTTGCGGACGGTGCTGGCGGTTGGTGTGGCCTCGGCATCCCTCATGGCGGGATTATAAACAGCACGGTTCAGTTGGCGCAAGAAACAAGATCGGCCCGGCACAGGGCCGGGCCGGGGCAGGCGGTCAGTTCCGGTCGGCACAGTTTTTTTCCGCAGCACCGATATCGGAACAGCTTTGCCCCTGAATGACAGGGGCCGGGAAATCGAGACGGGGCAGGTCGAATGACAGACCGAAAGCCAATGCAGGCGAAGCCATGACGGCAAAGACCAGCATAAGCATCATTCTGGAAAAGCGTATCATGATACACCTCTCTTGCAGTTATGGCACCAGCCAGAAATAAACAGAACGGTTCAGTTTTTCAAGCCGATTCCAAACTGAACGGTTTGCTTTTTTTCGGATTGCCTGCTGCTTGATGTTCGCTATTCTGGAACGATTCCAATACAGGAGGCAGACATGATACCAGGAATCGGCTTTCGCCGTCGGTTTTCGGATCTCAGCGAGAAAGAGATACTGGCCCTGGCAATCTCGTCGGAAGAAGACGACGCGCGAATCTACCGAACCTATGCCGACCGGCTGCGCGAGCAATATCCGGCATCGGCAGCGATTTTCGAGAAAATGGCTCGGGAGGAAGACGAACACCGCCGCCAGCTGATCGAACTGTTCCGGAACCGGTTCGGCGACACGATCCCGCTGATCCGCCGCGAGCATGTCGCCGGTTTCTATGCCCGTCGTCCTGTATGGCTGATCGAAAATCTGCCGCTCGAACGTATCCGCGAGGAAGCGGCCATCATGGAACGCGACGCCGAACAGTTCTATCTGAAGGCAGCGCAACGCACCCGTGATGCCGCCACACGAAAGCTTCTGGGCGATCTTGCGGCAACCGAATCGGACCATGTGAAGACCGCGGTTTCCCTTGAACAGGAACACCTGAACGAAGATATTCGCGAAACCGAAGATCGCGTCAGCCACCGCCAGTTCGTGCTGACCTGGGTGCAGCCGGGTCTGGCCGGCCTGATGGACGGATCGGTTTCCACCCTTGCACCGATCTTCGCCACAGCCTTTGCCACCCATGATACCTGGACCACCTTTCAGGTGGGGCTCGCAGCTTCTGTCGGGGCCGGAATCTCGATGGGCTTTACCGAAGCCGCATCAGACGACGGCCAGCTTTCCGGGCGAGGCTCGCCCCTCAAGCGGGGCATTGCTTCCGGAATGATGACAACCATCGGCGGCCTGGGGCATGCCCTGCCCTATCTGATCCCCGATTTCTGGACTGCAACCACCATCGCCTTCATCATTGTTTTCATCGAACTCTGGGCCATCGCCTGGATCCAGAACCGCTTCATGGAAACCCCGTTCCTGCGGGCCGCCTTTCAGGTGGTTCTCGGCGGCGCGCTGGTATTCGCGGCCGGCGCACTGATCGGACTTGGGTAGCACGCCCAGATGCACGGCAGACTGGCGTGCCCTGCGTCTGCATGCTAGGCGCAGGACATGCTGGAGATATTCCTGAAAACCCTGCCGTTCTTCGCGCTCATCGGGCTTGGCTATCTTGCCGTTCGCCTGCATTTCTTTACCACCGAAGCCACTGTCTGGCTGACACGATTCGTCTTCTATTTTGCACTGTCCGCCATGCTGTTCCGCTTTGCCGCTGATCTTTCGCTGGCACAGGTCTATGATGGCAGGTTCGTCATTGCCTATCTCACCGGAACTGCTGCCGTCTATCTGCTGACAATGACGGTTGCCTTCCTGCGGGGGCTGAAACTGGCCGAAGCCGCAATCGAAAGCCACTGTGCGATAACCGGCAACGTGGGATTCCTCGGCCTGCCGATGATGGTTCTTCTGCTGGGGCCCCAGGCCGTGGGGCCGAACATGCTTGTGCTGTCGCTGGATCTGATCGTCTTTGGCAGCCTGGTCGTGGTGCTGATCACCGCCAGCCGCGAGGGCCGCCTTTCTCTGCGTATCGTTCAGACGATCGGGGCGGGGCTTCTGAAAAACCCGATGATCGTCTCGATCCTGCTCGGGCTGGGCTGGGCCGCACTGGAAACACCTTTGCCCCGCCCGGCAGACGAATTTCTGAAACTGCTCGCCGGGGCAGCCACACCCACTGCCCTGTTCGTGATCGGTGCCTCGCTTGCCGAAAAATCGGCCGAAAGGCCATGGATCGCCAGCTGGCTTTCATTCGCCAAGCTGGTGCTGCACCCTCTTGCTGTTGCCTTCTCAGCGCTCTGGCTGTTCAGGGTCGAACCCTTCGCCGCCGGCGTGATGATCGTTCTGGCGGCCCTTCCGGTGGCAGGGAACGCCTTTATCCTGGCGCAGCATTATCGGGTTGCGCCGCAACGGGTTTCGGCGGCCATTCTGGTTTCAACATTTGTCAGCGTGGGAACCGTTGCGCTGATTGTAGCCCTGGTACAAAGCCGATGACCACCCTGTTCATTGACGCCGACGCCTGCCCTGTCAAAACCGAAGCCGAACGGGTAGCCACCCGCCATGGCCTGCAAATGTATCTGGTGTCGAACGGCGGGTTGCGGCCTTCGCCCAACCCCCTGATCACGGTGATTTTCGTGCCCGAAGGCCCCGATGCGGCCGATATCTGGATTGCCGAACGCGCCCACGAAGGGGATGTGGTCATCACCAGCGATATCCCGCTGGCCGCAAAGTGCCTTGGCCACGGAGCCCGCGTGCTGCGCCCTGACGGCAGCCGCCTTACCCCGCAGAACATCGGCCATCAGCTGGCAGTGCGCGATCTGGCGGCTGACCTGCGTGCCGCTGATCCTTTCCGGAAGGGTGGCGGCCGACCCTTTACAAAACGGGATCGCTCGCATTTTCTTTCGGCACTTGAAAACACGATTGCCGCCGCACGGAAGGATGTTGCCGGATGACCCTGGAAAGCGGACCGGAACCGCCAGATGGCAGAGGGAGCTGCCTGCGCAGCGCACCCTGCAAACACTTCAAGAGACCCTGACATGAACATCCCCTTCATAAGCCGGCAAACCGGAGAAGCCTGCCTTGACTGGCTGGCCCTTACCAGGGCCCTTGAAGCCGGCCATGATCTGCCTCGCGCCGAACTTGGCGATACGTTCCTTTATCGCAAGTCCGACACGTTTCTGACCCGCTCTGCCTGGATCGACGGCCTTGGTCTTCTGGTGAAGGCCGCAAGCGTATTTCCGGGCAATCCGACCAGGAAGATTCCGGCCGTAAACGGCGCGGTAACCCTGTTTTCCGACAAGGACGGCACACTTGAGGCACTGATCGACTTTCACCTGGTAACAAAATGGAAAACCGCAGCCGACAGCCTGCTGGCGGCGCGCCGGCTGGCCCGCCCCGACAGCCGAACCGTGCTGATCGTCGGGGCTGGCGCCGTAGCCCGTTCCCTGATCGAAGCCTACGGCGCCGGCTTCCCCGAAGCCGGCATCAGCCTGTGGAACAGGACGGCGGAACGGGCCGAAGCGGTAGTGCGCGACTATCCGCATGTTCAGATCCTGCACGATCTGGAACGGGCGGTGCGCGACGCCGATATCGTCAGCGCGGCCACCATGTCAACCAAACCGCTGATCCGCGGCGAATGGCTGCGCCCGGGCCAGCATGTTGACCTGATCGGCGCTTATCGCCCCGACATGCGCGAAGCCGACGACGCAGCCCTGACACGCGCCTGCATTTTCGTGGACAGCCGGGAAACCGTGCTTGATCATATTGGCGAACTGGCAATCCCGATCGCCACGAAGGCAATCACCCGGCAGGACGTGATCGCCGATTTCTATGACTTGTCACGGGGCACGTTCCGCCGCCGGCACGATGACGAAATCACCCTGTTCAAGAACGGCGGCGGCGCGCATCTTGATCTGATGACAAGTCGGCACATTCTGGACAGGTGGCAAAAGCAGTGATCTAAAAGCTGAAAACCGGCCTCCGAGGACGCAACAGCGCTGCCGGATGGCACAGGCAACAAGAGAAGGGCGCGCATGATGGTGTGGTGGTGGGGTGTTCTGTTGCTGGTTCTGGCGCTGTTGGCACTTCCGCTCATTCTCGAGCGGCATCGCCTGCAGATGAACAGCACCACCCGCCGCAACGCTCCAGGCCGGTTTGCCGAACTTACGCAGGGGCTGACCCACTACCAATGGCATGGCCCGGCCCGGGGGCCGGTGATGGTCTGTGTGCACGGGCTGACCACGCCAGGCTATGTCTGGGATGCCCTGATCCGCCGCTTTACCATGATGGGCTTTCGGGTGCTGACCTATGATCTTTACGGTCGTGGCTATTCCGACCGCCCGCCAGGCCGGCAGGATTGCGAATTCTTCCTGATGCAGCTCGAAGATCTCCTGCGGGATCAGGGCATCAAGGAAGGGATCGAACTGGTCGGCTATTCGATGGGGGGCACCATTGCCACCTGCTATGCGGCGCGTCATCCCGACACGCTCGACCGGTTGATCCTGCTGGCCCCGACAGGCCTTTCCTATCGTCCGGGCAGCCTTGCCCGTTTCATGATACGCACCCCCCTGATCGGAGACTGGCTGATGATCGTTTTCGGCGGCTGGCTGATCCGGCGCGGAATACTTGCCGAATCCGAAACCCCTTCGGAAGTGCCTGACATCTATGAAAGACAGGCCCGCGAAACACGCTATCGCGGCTTTCTGCCGGCGGTTCTGTCCAGCATGCGCCACATCCTTGGCAAGGATACCTCGGCGGAACACCGCAAGATCGCCGGAACCACCGTTCCGGTGCTGGCCATCTGGGCAGAAAAGGACAACGTGATCGGCCTGGAAGGAATGGGGAAACTGGCGGAACTGAATCGCAGGGCCCGTCAGGCAGAAGTACCCGGAGCGGGCCATTCCATGGCCTATACCAATCCCGATATCGTGATCCGGGCAATGCAGCAATTCATGCGCGAGGTTTGAAATTGCCTCTTTTCGATGCCTTCACGTTCCCGTCATGCCGACCTCAACCGATTGCCGACTGATCGATGGGAAAGCGACTGGCGGACATATATGCGCAGGGCGTCGCAGCCGGCATCCTGAACGATGATCCGGCCCAGCGGGCCGTATTGCCGATTCTGGAAGACATGCGGACAAGCCTTCAGTCCGGAAGCTCAGAGACATCCGGTATTCTGGGCCGGCTGTTCGGCCGAAACAGGAACACACCCACAGGCCTTTACCTGTGGGGCGGCGTCGGGCGCGGCAAGTCGATGCTCATGGATATCTTCACCGAAAACCTGGAGATCACCGAAAAGCGCCGCCTGCATTTTCATGAATTCATGCAGGAAATGCACGACAGGCTTGCCCATGCGCGGGAAAGAACCCAGGATGATGCAATCACCCCCGTGGCACAGGAAATGGCCAAGGGGCTTCGGCTGCTTGCCCTTGACGAGATGCAGATAAACGACATCGCCGATGCAATGATCGTCGGACGGCTCTTCGAAAGGCTGTTCGAAGCGGGTGTGGTGGTGATCACCACCGCGAACCGCCCCCCTGACGACCTTTACAGAAACGGCCTGAACCGGGGCCTGTTCATACCCTTCATCAAGCTGCTCAAGCGGTACATGGTAGTGCATGAACTGGCCAGCCCCACCGATTACCGACGGAATACCCTGGCCGGCACCGAGCGCTGGCTTTGTCCGGCCGATCAGGCTGCCCGCGCTGCCATCACCCGCATATGGCAGGATCTGACCGGCCAGAACGCCGCGCCACTTACCCTGCGGGTGAAGGGCCGAAAGGTGATCATACCGGCTTTTCACAATGGCGTGGCCCGCGCACGCTTTCACGATCTGTGCGGAACGGCCCTGGGGGCGGCCGACTATCTGGCCCTAGCGAAAGCAGTCCGGCTTCTGGTGCTGGAGGACATTCCCTGCCTCGGACGTGACAACTACAACGAGGCCAGACGGTTCGTGACCCTGATCGATGCCCTCTACGAGGCCCGAACCGGCCTGATCGCAAGTGCCGCCGCAACACCCGAAATGCTTTATCTTGAGGGCGAGGGCAGTTTCGAGTTCGAGCGCATCGCAAGCCGTCTGCACGAGATGACAAGCCCCGAGTGGGAGCGCTAGAACCGGCCGGTGCCTTCCACGGCCCTGCGCAGCCTGCTGCTATGCGTTTTCCCGCAGCACGATACCGGCAAGATAGAGCGACCCGCAGATCAGGATCCGGGCGTGGGCGCACTCGGCAATGATCTGCCTGATCGCATCTTCCACACCGGATGCCACCCGCGCCGAAAGGCCCGCCGCACGGGCGATGGCGGCCGTTTCGGCCGCAGGCAGGGTATTAGGCTCTTCCGGAACGGACACGGCCACAAGGCTTTCGGTAACGCCTGCCAGAGGGCGCATGAACCCGGCCACATCCTTGGTATTCAGCATGCCGCAGATCAGATGCACGGGGCGCATCACCGGCAAGGTGGCCAGATGGCGGGCGATGGCCTCGCCCGCGGCCGGATTATGGCCGCCGTCAAGCCAGAGTTCGGCCTTCTCTCCTGCTGCCTGCACCAGTTCCCCCTTGCGCAATCGCTGCATGCGGGCCGGCCAGCGGGCATTGGCAAGCGCTGCTGCACAGGCGGCTTCGGCTATTCCCAGATGGCGCAGGGCAGCCAGCGCCATACCGGCGTTTTCGTACTGGTGTGCGCCGGGCAAGACCGGCAACGGCAGATCGAGCAGGCCGGTTTCATCCTGAAATACAAGGCGTCCGCGTTCTTCCCACACGTGCCAGTGCTGACCTCGGACGATCAGCGGCGCGTCCAGACGGGACGCCCGTGCCTCGATCACCTTCAGGGCCGCCTCGGACTGGGCGCCAACCACACAGGGCACGCCGCGTTTCAGGATGCCTGCCTTCTCTCCGGCAATCTCGGACAGGGTTTCACCCAGAAAGCCGGTATGATCGATGGAAACCGGCGTGATAAGGGTAAGGGCCGGCCGTTCCACGACATTCGTGGCATCAACCCGCCCGCCAAGCCCCGTTTCCAGCAGGGTGAAATCGGCAGGAATGCGTGAAAAGGCCAGCAGGGCGGCCACCGTGGTGATCTCGAAATAGGTGATCGGATCGGAACCGTTGGCTGTCAGACATTCGTCAAGAAGTTCGCTCAGGGTCTGCTCGTCGATCAGCTCGCCGGCCAGACGGATACGTTCGTGGAAACGAACCAGATGGGGCGAGGTATAGACATGCACACGCCTGCCCGCGGCTTCAAGCCCGGCGCGCAGCATGGCCAGTGTCGATCCCTTGCCGTTGGTGCCGGCAACATGGATCACCGGCGGCAGATTGCACTCCGGATGGCCCAACGCCGCCAGCAACCGCCACACGCGATCAAGTGTCAGGTCAATGATTTTCGGGTGCAGGCCCTGCATGCGCTGCAGGATCATGTCTGACCCTCGGGGGCGGTTCACTTCCCGGCGGCCTTTTCAGAGGTGGCCGCTTCGTCGGGATTTGCCGTCGCCTCGGGATCCGGAGTCTCATCCACAGCCTCCGGCCGGGGCAGATCACCCTTGATCGGCGGACTTTCCCGCATGAGCATCCGGGTTATCGTGATCAGTTCGTCGCGCAGATGCCCTCGGTGCGTGACGCGATCAAGCATGCCGTGATCAAGCAGATATTCCGAACGCTGAAAACCCTCGGGCAGTTTTTCTCCGATGGTCTGCTCGATCACCCGGCTGCCGGCAAAACCGATCAATGCGTTCGGTTCGGCAATCTGCACATCGCCAAGCATGGCATAGGAAGCCGTGACCCCGCCGGTAGTGGGATGCGTCAGCACCACGATATAGGGCAGGCGCGCCTCTTTCAGCATCTGAACCGCAACCGTGGTGCGCGGCATCTGCATGAGGCTCAGAATTCCTTCCTGCATGCGCGCGCCTCCTGCGGCGGAAAACAGGATGAAGGGACACCGGCCCTTTACGGCACGCTCGACCCCGGCAAGGATCGCATTGCCCACATACATGCCCATGGAACCACCCATGAAGCGGAAATCCTGTGCGGCCGCCACGATCGGCGTGCGGCCGATCTCGCCCTCGGCCACCAGCATGGCCTCTTTCTCGCCGGTTTTCCTGCGAGCTTCCTTCATGCGGTCCGGGTATTTCTTCTGATCTCGGAAACCCAGAGGGTCAGACGGCGCCTCGGGCACGTCAATCTCGGAAAACACACCGCCGTCAAACAATGCGGCCAGACGATCGCGTGGGCTGATCGGCATGTGATGATCGCAGTTCATGCAGACGTTCAGATTGTCCTTCAATTCGCGATGAAACAACATGGTGCCGCACTCCGGACATTTCGTCCACAGGTTCTCGGGCACCTCGCGGCGCGAGAACAGCGAGTTGATCTTCGGGCGAACATAGTTCGAAATCCAGTTCATGGGATGGCACCCTGATCGTGAAACATTGCTCCTGAAATAGGGTGCCCGCGAAGGAAATGCAATCGCTCGGGCCCGCGCCGCACGGAGGCAGACACCAGGCTTCAGCGCGTCAGCACGAAACGCAGCACACGCCACAGGAACAGCAGCAGAAGCGTGTTGATCCCCAGTGCCACAGCCCATTCGGCAGCATTCGCCGGCGTCGGAATGACAAACAGTGAAAGGCTGGTAATCGTTCCGTCCATTGAGACGATCAGCAGGGCGAACAGGTTGTTGGCGAAATGCAGACCCATGGCAGCCCCGAGATTGCCGGTCTGTACCACAAGATCACTGGCAATCAGCGCAAAAACGAACACGGTGGCCACGATCAGCCACGATACCGCGCCGAACTCGGGATCGTAGTGCAGGACCGCAAACACCATCGCCGGCAGGCCCATCCAGACCGCGCGCGCCGAAAACCGCGCTGCCAGTTGCTGTGGCAGGTAGGCCCGGAAAACCAGTTCCTCGGATGCGGTTTGCAGCAATACTGCTGACACCGCAAACGGCAGATAACGCAGCCAGACATCAAGCGGCAGATTATCGTGCGGCGGATCAAGGGCAAAGGCAAGGGCCGTGAAAACCCCGAGGAAAAGCACCGAAATCACGGCCGCGATCACGAATGCGCGCAGCATCTCGTCAAATGGTCCGAAAAGCGTGCCCGGGCCTCGGAAATGGCAGGCTGCCGCTGCCACGACGGCACCAAGACCAAGCCCCGCGAAGCTCAGGAGCAGCACAAGTGTGGGCATCGGACGGGACGCCCCCGAAACCATGCCCAGAAGCGGCTGCACCCCGGTCGGCTCTGTTGCCAGGAACATCCCGGCAAGCATCAGTGCCGAAAGGCCAAGATAGGTGAACAGAATCAGCAACAGCCCCAGCAGCAACCGCCAGATTTCGGGATAAAGCCGGGCAGGTGCGATATAGACTCTGAACTCGGGCGTTGTCATCCTTGTCTGTCTGCCTGACTGCCGGCCTGCGCTCGCGGCACCCTATACGCGATGGCCTGCCTGCGCAATCGCGCTTGTGGATCGCGCGGGCCTCGCCTATTCAAAAACCGACCGCTGGAAATGAGAGGCCACGATGAAGAAGAACACCCGCTACGACAAGTCCCGTTTGCCGAGCCGCCATGTGACAGAAGGCCCCGAGCGTGCCCCGCACCGCTCCTATCTTTATGCCATGGGGATCAGTGAAGACGAGATCCATCAGCCGTTTGTCGGCGTGGCCACATGCTGGAACGAAGCCGCGCCCTGCAACATTGCACTCAACCGCCAGGCCCAGGCCGTGAAGATGGGGGTAACGGCAGCCAGGGGAACGCCGCGGGAATTCACCACCATCACCGTTACCGACGGTATCGCCATGGGGCATGAGGGGATGCGCTCATCGCTCGTCAGCCGCGAAGTGATCGCCGACAGTGTGGAACTGACCATGCGTGGTCATTGCTATGATGCGCTGGTGGGCCTTGCAGGATGTGACAAGTCGCTTCCCGGCATGATGATGGCGATGGTGCGGCTGAACGTACCCAGCGTGTTCATCTATGGCGGATCGATCCTGCCGGGGCGCCTTGATGGCAAGGATGTGACGGTGCAGGACGTGTTCGAGGCCGTGGGCCGACATCAGGCAGGCGAGATATCCACCTGCGAACTCGAGAAGCTGGAGGCCGTGGCCTGCCCCTCGGCCGGAGCCTGCGGCGGCCAGTTCACTGCCAATACCATGGCTTGCGTGAGCGAGGCGATCGGCCTTGCCCTGCCCAACAGTTCAGGCGCACCGGCCCCTTACGAAAGCCGCGATCAGTATTGCGAAGCTTCCGGAGAAGCGGTGATGCGCCTGATCGAGAAGAACATCCGCGCCCGCGATATCGTGACCCGCGAAGCCCTGATCAACGCCGCCCGCGTGGTGGCCTGCACCGGGGGATCTACCAACGCGGGGCTGCATCTGCCCGCAATCGCCCATGAGGCGGGGATTGACTTCGATCTCGATGATGTCTGCGACATCTTCCGCGATACGCCCTATTTCGTCGATCTCAAGCCCGGAGGCGCCTATGTGGCAAAGGATCTTTACGAGGCAGGCGGCGTGCCCGTGGTGCTGAAAGAGCTTGACAGGGCCGGCCTTGTCCACCGCGATTGCCTGACCGTCACCGGCCGCACGATCGGCGAGGAAATCGATATCGTGACCCGCGAAGCCGACGGCCGGGTGATCCACCCGGTTTCCAACCCGATCAGCAAGACCGGTGGCGTTGTCGGCCTGAAAGGCAACCTTGCCCCCGACGGGGCCATTGTGAAGATCGCCGGCATGAGCGACGACCAGCTGGTATTCACCGGGCCCGCACGGGTGTTCGAATGCGAGGAAGACGCCTTCGAAGCCGTGCAGGAGCGGAAGTACAATGAAGGCGAAGTGATCGTGATCCGCAATGAAGGCCCGGCTGGCGGGCCCGGCATGCGTGAAATGCTGGCCACCACTGCGGCCCTTTCGGGCCAGGGCATGGGCAAGAAGGTGGCGCTTATTACCGATGGCCGTTTCTCGGGTGCCACCCGCGGCTTCTGCGTGGGCCACGTCGGCCCCGAGGCGGCGCATGGCGGACCGATCGCGCTGATCCGCGATGGCGACATGATCACCCTTGATGCAATCAGGGGCGTGATCTCGGTAAACCTTTCCGACGAAGAACTGGAAAGGCGCCGCGCCGAATGGAAGGGCCCCCGCAAAACCGGCTATGCCTCTGGTGCGATCTGGAAATATGCGCAGACGGTCGGCCCGACCAGATACGGCGCAGTCACCCACCCGGGTGCGAAGAAGGAACGCCATGTCTATATGGATCTCTGACCGCACACGGGCTGCCGTGCCGGGCATCCGGAACGCCATACCAACTTTGCGCTTCCGCCTTGTGGGGGCGGTCGGTGGCATGCTGATCGCCCTCTCCGGGTGTTCCGATGATCAGGCCGGCCCTGGCAGCATCCGCCTTTTTGCACCATCGAATACAAAAAGCATGCTGGTCGCGGACGGACGGATCAGGATCACCGGCCCCAAGGGTTTCTGCATTGACCGGATGGCCTCTCGTGACAATGCCCAGGGCGCATTCGTGCTTCTTGCCAGCTGCATGTCCCTGCGCGCCACGGCACACAGATCCGCTCCGGCGGTTCCCGTTCTGCTGACCCTCACCGTGTCGGGCAGCGGCATGCCGGATTCGATCGCGCGGTCACTCGATCGCCTTGAAGTGTTCTTCACCACCCCCTCGGGCCGCGCTGCGCTGAGCCGGGAAGGCAACCCCGCGGATGTTCGCATTCTGGAAACCCGTGTGTCAGGGGGCGTTTTCTACATTCATGCGCGCGACAGGGGCAATGCCCGCCTGCCAGGCGCCGGCAACGAATACTGGCGCGCGCTTTTCGATCTTCAGGGGCGGATCGTGACCATCTCGGTCATCGCCTCAGCAGAAATCCCGCTTGCGTCGGAAACCGCCCATGCCATGCTGAGCGACTTCGTGACCCGGCTGCAGAAGGAAAACATGCAGCGAAAACCCGAAAGAGCCACACAACCGGATCTGGATACACGCATCAACACCTCCGGTCCGCAGGTGATGCTTGCCGAAATGCATCGGAAATCATTTCCGCCGATAATCCGTTTCTGTTAAGGAACCAGCACCCCCGGCCAGAAAATGCAACTGTGCAGGCCCGAAACAGATGGCAAAGATAATAGAGCAACTGTTGCACGAAAAGGCACTGCGACGTTGGCGCAGGATTGCGACCGAAGCACCAACAACCGATCTTGCCACCCTGCGCATCCATCGCGCGCGGGCACAGGCCCTTGAACATCAGCTGCGCCGTATTCTGCATATTGCCGACAGCCGGCTGTCACTTCCCCTGGCGGGCACCAATGCGATTGAGCGACCAATCGGAACCGACTGGGCCTGGCGCCCCGAAATCTGGCATGGTCGCATTTTCCCGTCAGGCACGGTTGCGGCGGCAAACGGCACGCGCTTTGGTTCCGAGGCGCGCATCTTTCACGATTGCCCGGTATCCGAACTTTGCCTGCGACAGGTCCGGAACCGGCATGAAGACGTTCTTGCTCCTTTCGCCCTGCGCATGGATGTGTTCCGCTTCGATGGCAGTTTCCTTTCCCTGGCCCTTGAACTGCCACCGGACAGCGTGGCCGGGTTGCGCAAGACACATCTGCTTCGCATGGATATGCATGTCGAATTTGAAAAACCCCTTGAAATCTTTGCCCGCCTCAATATCAGGCACGGCCCCAACACCGAACAACTGGTGCGCGAACTTCCCCGGCGCGAGGGTGAAGTCCTGGTAGAGTTCGACCTGGCCTATTCCAGGCTGAACGAGAAACGGATCGAGCGCATGTGGGTAGATCTGATCTTCGAAGAGCCTGAAATGAACCAGATTCTGCTGCGCGATGTAACATTCATACGTCGCCCGCGGGCAGAAATCTGAATATCGGAAGGACACGGGGGATGAACAACCTCACACTGATCGCAACGCATCTTTCGCAAGGAACCCTGAAGGCCGTTCTTGTCGGGGCGCCCAGCGATATCTCCCCCCCGGCCATCGAGATAACCCATCATGGCAAACCCCTGTCGGGCCTGACCATAGAAGCGACCCGGGACAAGAAGGGCGAATGGAACCTGCATCTGCCCATCCCCCCCGAACTGCTTTCGGACGGGGTGCAGACCCTTCTGTTCACCGACCCGTCGAACGGCGCGACGCTGGGCAGTTTCACCATTCTGTGCGGTGACGCGCTTGACGAAGACATTCGCGCGGAAATGGCTCTGCTGCGCGCCGAACTCGACCTGCTGAAAAGCGCTTTTCGCCGGCACTGCCGGGAAAGCGTCAGATAACCGGACCAACGCACGGGCACCGCCTCCAAAAGGCTGCCATCACTTCTGTCTGTGACGGCGTACCGCCTTCTTTCCGGCCTTTTTCCGACCGGTCTGTTTCCGCCCCGGCTGACGGCCGTGGGGCTTGCCCTTTCCTCGCGTAGCCCGGCGGCCCCTGGGCAAGGGATGCCCTTCCACTTCGAGCATTTCCAAGAGCAGCCCTCCGGTTAGCGGCACGGCTTCGCTCAGACGGACGGTCGCACGCATGCCAAGCGTCAGTTTCAGCCCGCTTCGCGTGCCCACCAGGCTTTGCTCATCAGGATCATGGTGGAAATATTCCTGCCCCAGAGAACGCACCGGAACCAAACCATCGGCACCTGTTCCTTCGAGTTTCACGAATACGCCGAAGGGCGCCACCCCGCTTATCCTGCCCTCGAATTCGTTACCCACCCGTTCGGCCAGATAGGCGGCAAGATAGCGATCCGTCGTATCACGCTCGGCCGCCATCGAGCGGCGCTCGGTATCCGAAATGTGTTTCGCGATCTCGGGGAGCCGCTCGATGGTTTCAGGGGCAAGGCTGCCCTTGCCCCAGTGATGCGCCGAAATCAGTGCCCGGTGCACGATCAGATCGGCATACCGCCGGATGGGTGAGGTGAAATGCACATAGGAACGCAGCGCCAGTCCGAAATGGCCGAAGTTTTCGGGATGGTAATAGGCCTGCGTCATCGAACGCAGGGTTGCGAGATTGATCAGTTCGTCATGCTCGGTGCCTTCGGCCTGGGCAAGCAGACGGTTAAGGTGACGGGTCTGAAGAACCTGCCCCTTGGCCAGAACCAGGCCCGATTCCCGCGCAACTTCGCGCAAGGCATCAAGCTTTTCGGGCGAAGGCTCTTCATGCACCCGGAACAGAAGCGGGCTGTCGTACCTTTTCAGATCTTCTGCCGCCGCCACATTGGCCATGATCATGAACTCCTCGATTAGACGGTGGGCATCAAGCCTTTCGCGGAAATCGACGGAAACCACCCTGCCGCTGTCATCAAGGATGATCCGGCGCTCGGGCAGGTCCAGTTCCAGCGGCTGACGCCGTTCACGCGCCTTCAGCGCAGTGCGCCAAGCCGCATAAAGCGGTTTCAGCACCGGTTCGAGCAGGGCCTCTGTCCTGTCATTCGGCCGCCCGTCGATCGCATCCTGCACTTCCTGGTAATGCAGCGAGGCGTGCGAGCGCATCATCGCCCGCATGAAACGGAAATCAATCATCTCGCCATCCGCGTTCAGAACCATGCGCACCGCGATACAGGGGCGATCCTCGCCTTCGATCAGGCTGCACAGATCAGCCGACAGACGCTCGGGCAGCATCGGCACCACACGATCGGGAAAATAGGTCGAGTTCCCACGGCGATAGGCTTCGCGGTCAAGCGCCGAGCCTGGGCGCACATACCAGGCCACATCGGCAATTGCCACCCAGACAACATGCCCGCCCTTGTTATCGGGGGCGGTGTCGGGTTCGGCGTGGCAGGCATCGTCATGATCGCGGGCATCCGAGGGATCAATGGTTATCAGGGGCAGGGTGCGCAGATCCTCGCGCCCGTCCAGAGGGGCGGGGTCGGCCCGCTTGGCCTCTTCCAGAACCTCGGCGGGAAACTCATCCGGAATGCCGTGTTCGTGAATGGCGATCAGCGAAATCGCCTTTGGCGCAGTCGGATCGCCCAGCCGCTCGACGATCCGTGCAACAGGAATCCCCAGACGCGAACGCGGACCGATCTGTTCGGCCTCGACAAGCTCGCCGTCGCGCGCATCTGCGGTTTCCGCAGCCGGCACCTTCCATTCACGATCGCTGCCCTTTTCGATCGGCAGTATGCGCCCGCCCTCGGCACTTTTCCGAAATATGCCGAGCACCTTGCGGCGGGTGCGGTCGATGCGGCGGATCAGCCGGGCCCGATAGCGGAATGCATCATCATCCTTCACTTCGCTCAGCCGGGCAAGAATGCGGTCGCCTTCACCCAGTGCGGGCTGCCCGGGGCGTTCGGCCAGAACGATAGCTGGCGGATCGCCCTTGCCCTGCCAGTCGATGGGCTGCGCTGTCAGGTCGCCATCGGGGGTCGGCGCGTTGACGATCAGCACGCTCACCGGGGGCAACATTTCGGGATCACGATAAGTCTTCCTGCGTTTTTGCAGATGTCCTTCGTCCTCAAGTTCCTTCAGCAGCCGCTTGAGATCGATCCTGGCGGCCCCCTTGATACCGAAGGCGCGCGCGATATCACGCTTGCCGGTTCGGGTGGGGTTTTCGGAAATCCATTGCAGGATTTCCTTCTTGGTCGGAAATTTTCTCATGCGGCCACCTAACACGCAGCCGGCACCGCGTCATCGGTCAATCTGGGCAAGATCGGCAGATGTATCGACATCGCACAACATGCTGACAAAGGCAATACGGTCACTGTGCACGGTTGGCAGGCTGTCGGCAAGTGCAAACGGAGTTGACCAGCGCACCCCCAGGAACAAGCCCGCAGGCGGAGCCGGTGGACGCTTCAGCCCGGCAAGCCAGAATCCCCCGTCTTCAGCCGGGCCGAAAACGGCTCTGTTCCGGCCTAGTTCGGCAAAGGCGCAGGCGATATGGGCCCGGCGGATACCGGGTATGTCACTGCCCACGATCACCACGGGGCCAGGCGGCGCCTGCCTGAATACACGCGCCATCCGCATGCCGATATCGCCCTTCCCCTGAGGCATCCGGCCCAGATCAGGGGGCCAGAAACGGCTGAGCATCCCGGCCCGGTCGGGTGCAACCGAAAGCAGGGTCTGCCAGCGAGGATCCCGTACCTCCTGCAAGAGCCGGAACGCCTGATGCCGGGCCCACCAGACAGCGGGAATCATGCCGATTTCCTGGCCCAACCGGGTTTTCACCCGCCCCGGCCGAGGCTCTTTCAGCATCACGACAAGGCGAGGAAAATATCGGTATTCAGGCGAAATAGTCACGCAACATACGCAGATATATGGCTTTCAGGCGCTCAATCTGAACGATCTCCACACGTTCGTCTACCTGGTGCATTGTCTTGCCCACAAGGCCGAATTCGACAACCGGGCAGTGATCCTTGACAAAACGCGCATCCGATGTTCCCCCCGAAGTGGACGGTTCGGGATCAAGGCCGGTTTCCGCCTTGACGGCACGTGCAACCAGCTCCGAAAGCGGCCCCGGCGGTGTCAGGAAACTCTCGCCTGAAACCTGAACGGCCATGCCGAAATCGACACCGGTTTCGGCGGCCACGCTGTCGGCCTCGTGCCGTAGCCATTCGGTCAGGTCTGCCGAATCATGCGCATCATTGAAACGGATATTCACCGAGGCCCGGCAACTGGCCGGAATCACGTTTGAGGCGGGATTGCCCGTATCAATCGTGGTAGGTGCCAATGTGGAAGCATCGAAATGCCTGGTGCCCTCGTCAAGCACGTGTTGCGACAACCGCACGATCAACCGCGCGGTGGCCGTAACCGGATTGCGCGCCCGATGGGGGTAGGCCGAATGCCCCTGAATCCCCTGCGCCGTGAAATGCGCCGTCATTGATCCACGCCGGCCGATCTTCATCATGTCGCCCAGTTGTTCGCGGCTGGTCGGCTCGCCGACAATGCAGACATCCATCGCCTCGCCCTGTTCTGCCATCCAGTCGAGCAACGCAACGGTGCCGTCGGTGGCGGTGCCTTCCTCATCTCCGGTAATCGCCAGGATGACAGCACCGTCAGCCGGAGCCTTTCTGACGAAGTCAACCGCTGCGGCAGCAAAGGCGGCAACGCCGGATTTCATGTCGGTCGCGCCCCGCCCCCATAGCCAGCCATCCGTGATCCGACCGCTGAACGGCGGATGCGTCCAGGCTGCCGCGTCACCGACAGGCACGACATCCGTATGCCCGTTGAAACCGAAGCTGCGCCGGGCCCCCTTGTTGCCCCAACGTGCAAAAAGATTGGCAATTCCGCCCCGATCCACCCGATGGCATTCGAAGCCCGCTTGCGAAAGCAGCCGTTCAAGCAGCTGCAAGGCCCCGCCCTCTTCGGGCGTCACCGAAGGGCAGCGGATCAGTTCCGAGGCAAGTTGAACCGGGTCTGTCGGGGTCATCACGGCTTGTCTCCTTGTATGTGTCCTGCGATAGCGCCAAGCGCCCGCGATCGCAATCCCGTGCATCCAAACGACGAAAGCGCGGGCAGGACACCCGAAAGCCGGACGGAGCCACGCAGCCACCGGCCGCATTCTGCAACCATGCGATACGTCTTGTTTGCGATATGTGCCGTTGCAGCCTGCTGAACCCGACGCTAGAGTGGAAACTTCGGACTCCCGCCCCGTGTTCGAAAAGGGAAAGGCTGATGCGTCTTTTGGTATCTGGTGTCATATTGTTCATGCTTGCCCTCCCTGCACAAACACAGGAACTGGGCGTTGTCACCATCGAACGTCCGCCGTTTGTCATGCTCGAAAACGGAAAGTTGACCGGCTTCAGCATCGATCTGTGGCATGCCTTGGCCGCCGACATGGGAAAAACCTCGGCCTTCCGGGTTGTTGACAGCTTTCCCGGCATGCTCGCCATGGTCGCCAGTGGTGAGGCCGATGCGGCGGTCGCCAATATCACCATCACGCTTGATCGCGAAAAGATACTCGATTTTTCGCAACCGATCTTCGATTCCGGGCTTCAGATCATGATTCCGGCCGATGGGGGTGCGGGCCCATCGCTGTTGCGGGCGCTGTTTTCCGGGAATCTGCTGATCGCCATCGCCCTTGCCTTCGCCGCACTCTGGCTTGGCGGAATGCTGATGTGGTATTTCGAGCGCAACAAGCAGGAATATTTCGCAAAATCGCCGCGCAGGGCCATGTTTCCGGCCTTCTGGTGGGCGCTCAACCTGGTTGTGAACGGTGGCTTCGAAGAGCGCGTTCCCCAATCGCGCTTTGGCCGGGTATTAGCGGTTTTCCTGGTTATTTCATCCCTGTTTCTGGTGTCTGTCTTCGTTGCCCGGATCACAGCTACAATGACTGTGGATGCCATCCAGAGCGCGGTCAACTCGCTCAATGATCTGCATGGAAAACGGGTGGGAACGACAACAGGATCAACCGCCGCCCGGTATCTAGAGGCGCGTAATCTGCGTCATGCAGGCTATGAGACCCTGGACCAGATGATCACGGCTTTCGAGGCCGGCAAGCTTGATGCTGTGGTGTTCGATGCACCGGTGCTTGCCTATTACGTGAATACCCGCGGACGCGAAACGGCAATGCTGGCCGGGCCGGTATTCCGGCGCGAGCAATACGGGATCGCCCTGCCGACAGGCAGCCCGCTTGCCGAAGCGATCAACCAGAGCCTGCTGAACCTGCGTGAAAACGGAACCTACGATGACATCCATCGCAAATGGTTCGGCTCAGGCGGGGGCGGCTAGCGCCTCTACCACACCGGGCAGCTCTTCCGGAAGCCGGCATCGCCTGCTGGCGTATTCCAGTTCAGCCGCCGTGCCATATCCCCATTCAACGCCGATTGCCTGCATGCCCACGCGGCGGGCGGCTTCCATGTCGTGAATCCTGTCTCCGATCATCAGACAGTCTTGTGCCTCAAGGCCAAGTACTGCAAGCGCATGGGCCAGAAGATCACCCTTGTCATTGCGTCTGCCATCAAGTTCGGGGCCGAACTCGGCCTCCATGAAAGGCGCAAGACCGAAATGCGCCGTGATGCGGCGGGCGTATGCATGAGGTTTGGCCGTGGCGATGCATAACCGGTAACCTGCACCGGAAAGTTGCGCCAGCGCTTCGGTGATGCCATCATAAACCCGGTTTTCGAACAGGCCGATTGCCTGATAACGCTCTCGGTAAAGGAAGATCGCCCGCTCCACATCACCAACCCCGAGACGGAGAAACGTTTCGTTCAGCGGCGGACCGATCACCCAGTCAAGATCACCCTCGGGCATGGGATGACCAAGCACATCAAGCGCATGACAAAGCGACCGGAGTATCCCCGGCTTCGGATCGGTGAGCGTGCCATCGAGATCAAGGAATACGGTTTTCATCTGCTGCCGGAGGTTCACACCCGCTTGCCTCATCGTCATCATCGCCGAAGAATGGCGTCACCCGGGCAATGATCACGGCATTTTCATCAATTGCGCGCTGCATCAGGTTCTGCTCTTCACTGGAAATGTCATGCCCGTCGGCCTCGCGTTCCTCGCGCGTGCCGTATCCGGTAACATCAAGCGGCGCCAACCCCGCCTGTTTCAGGATCGCCACCGTTTCACGCACCGCTTCCGCTTCGTCGACGCCCGAGGCGTAAACCATCAGCGCCGCCCCGCTGGCGCCTTCGGGCAGGCCATCGCCTTCCTTGCGGCCAACCTGCACCAGCAGGGTATAAACCTGCTGCGAACGCTTTTTTCCGCCTTCAGTCACGCAAAAGATCATTGATTGCGGTTTTCGAACGCGTGCGTTCATCAACCCGCTTCACGATCACGGCACAATAGAGACTGATTCCGTTCTTCGAAGGCATCGAGCCCGCCACCACCACCGACCAGGGCGGCACTTCGCCATACATGACCTCGCCAGTTTCACGATCGACGATCTTGGTAGACTTGCCGATGAACACCCCCATGCCCAGCACCGAGCCTTCACGCACGATGCAGCCCTCGACCACCTCGGAACGCGCACCGATGAAACAGTTGTCCTCGATGATCGTGGGGCCGGCCTGCATCGGCTCCAGCACCCCGCCGATGCCGACACCACCCGACAGATGCACGTTCTTGCCGATCTGGGCGCAGGAGCCGACCGTGGCCCAGGTATCCACCATGGTGCCCTCGTCCACATAAGCGCCCAGATTCACGAAAGACGGCATCAGCACCACGCCTGGCGCGATATAGGCCGATTTGCGGACAACACAGGTGGGCACGGCACGAAACCCCGCAGTACGGAATTCGTCTTCGCCCCAACCGGCGAACTTGCTGTCCACCTTGTCCCACCAGGTGCCGCCTTGCGGACCACCTGGCTGCAACTCCATGTCTTTCAGGCGAAAACCCAACAGCACCGCCTTCTTGGCCCACTGGTTGACATGCCAATGGCCATCCTCCTGCCGCTCGGCCACTCTGAGTCTGCCACTGTCAAGCGCGTCCAGCGTATCCTCGACCGCCTCACGAATTTCCCCGCCCGTTGCCGGCGTGATCTCGTCACGTTTTTCCCAAGCGGCTTCAACTGCATTTTCCAGCTGGGTTCTGTTCATCGGTCTGGCGGCTCCTGTTGCGGTTTGATATCTGGTCTTGATCTGCGAAAGCCTATAGACGCTGAGGCTTCAAGGCGCAATGCGACCAAACGAGAGAGACAAGATGAACAAGAATCACCGCCGCCATCCCTTCCGCCATGCGCGCGACGACGCGAAGGTGATGAAGGAAATCCCGGACACGCCACAGACGCGTTCGCCAGCCTACAGGCTGGCCTTTACCGATACCGATTTCCTGTGCCGCGAAGAACTGCGCCCGGTGCGCCTGCAACTTGAACTTCTGAAGCCCGACATGCTGATGACGGAAGAAGGGATTGTCTCAACCGTGGTGCTGTTTGGCGGCGCGCGTATTCCCGAACCTGCAAAGAAACACGAAGCACGCACCGAAACCCTGGCCGGGCTTTCGAAATACTACGACGAGGCGCGTGCGTTTTCACGTCTCATCACCCTCAAGAGCCTGGAAAGCGGCGGGCGGGAAAATGTGATCATGTCGGGTGGAGGGCCAGGCGTCATGGAGGCCGCAAACCGCGGAGCGGCCGATGCGGGCGGACGCTCGATCGGACTGAACATCGTATTGCCTCACGAACAGGCGCCTAACGAATACGTAACGCCCGAGCTTTGCTTCAACTTTCACTATTTCGCCATCCGCAAGATGCATTTCCTGATGCGGGCCAAGGCAATCGTGGTATTCCCGGGCGGGTTCGGCACGATGGACGAACTGTTCGAATCTCTTACACTGATTCAGACGCAGCGTATGGAACCGGTACCATTCCTGCTGTTCGGCGAGCAGTTCTGGCGTCGGATCATCAACTGGGAAGCACTGGCCGAAGCCGGCACCATCTCGGCCGAGGATCTGGAGCTGTTCCACTTTGTGGAAACCGCAGAAGAGGCTGTCAAAATCATCGAAACCTGGGGAAAATAGGCTCTATTCCCGTGCAACAGGGCCTGTATCAGGGGGCAGCGCATCGGCCCTGCCCTTGCGGCGGCTTCTGCGGGTGCGCTCGGTGGCCGATTTCAGCTGACCGCAGGCAGCCATTATGTCTTCGCCCCTCGGCCGGCGCACCGGGCTGGAATAACCCGCCGCATTCACGATCTCGGCAAAGGCCCGGATACGATTGTTCGACGAACGTTCATAAGGCGCGCCGGGCCATTCATTGAAGGGTATCAGATTGATCTTGGCCGGAATGCCTCGAATCAGATCCACCAGCCGGCGAGCATCTTCATCGCTGTCGTTCACGCCCTTCAGCATCACGTATTCAAAGGTGATGCGTTCGGAATTGCTGGCCTTGGGATATTCGCGCAAGGCCTTCAGCAGGGTTGCGATATTCCATTTCCTGTTGATCGGCACCAGACGATCACGCACCTCATCGGTGGTGGCATGAAAGCTGACGGCCAGCATGCAGCCGATTTCCTTGGCCGTGCGGGCAATCAGCGGCACCACTCCCGAAGTTGAAAGCGTGATACGTCTGCGCGAAATCGAAATTCCTTCGCCATCCATCGCGATCTTCATTGCATCACGCACGTTTTCAAAATTGTAGAGCGGTTCACCCATACCCATCAGCACGATGTTCGACAGCAACCTCCCCTCGGGTGGAAAAGGCTCGCCGACTCCGGGCCATTCATCAAGATCATCGCGCACCACCATGATCTGGCCCACGATTTCGCCCGCCGTCAGGTTGCGCACCAGTTTCTGGGTGCCGGTGTGGCAGAAGCTGCAGGTGAGTGTGCACCCTATCTGGCTGGAAATGCAGAGCGTTCCGCGGCCTTCCTCCGGAATATAAACCGCCTCCACCTCGGACCCGCCACCAACCCGCAGCAGATATTTTCGGGTACCATCCTGCGAAACCCGTTTCGTCACCACTTCAGGCACGCGGATATCAAGATGTTCGGCAAGGCGGACGCGCAGTTCCTTGCCAAGGTTCGTCATCCCGGCGAAATCGCGCAAACCCTTCTGATAGATCCACTGCCAGACCTGAGCAGTGCGCATCCCGGCCTGACGCTCGGATACGCCGGCCTCGATCAGGGCTTCGCGCAGCGCATCGCGGGAAAGGCCGACAACATTACGCCGCACGCCTTCTTCGATCTTGCGCGGTATGGTTACGACATCCCGAGTGATCGGCGCATTTGCCTGCATGTTCAAGCCTTCCCTGAATGACCGGACAGCATCACATACAGGAATTCAGCAGCCAAATCCAAAGGAAATGCCGAGCGTGCGGCCCGGCACAGGTGCTTCCCGGCCGAACTTCAGCCCCCACAACGCTTGGCAGCTTCCTCAACGGCCGCCGTGAACCCGAGGAGCGAGAACGTATCTTTCGTCACGGTGCCCGAACGGCCCGATATGCCGGTCAGAATGGCTTGCGAGCCCCGCTTCATCGCCGTGATGATCCTGCTGTCATCGTCTTTGCTTGCCGGCCAGGCCCATTCGCCATCGGTAAACAGTTCGTATTTCTTGCCATCGATATCCATGCTCACGGTCGAACCCGCCCTGAAACCGTATCCGCCCGTGAAAGAAACTTCCCCTTTCACATTCGCCGACGGCTTGAAAGAAACAAACAACAGGATATCGCCGCGGCGCACCGCAACCGGGCGCCCGTCCTTCGTGTTCACTGTCTTTTTCGGGGCGGACACCGCCCAGCATTCCGTGGGGTTGCTTTCCACGAAAACGCTCCAATCGGTTTTGGCCGCCACACGATTGGTGGATTCCTGCGCCAGAACGCCACTTGCGGACACCAATGCCAACATGCCGCCAATGGCCATGGCCTGAAGTGATTTCATCGTTTACAGCCTCCAAGCTGTTTCAGCCTCAATCTCGCGTGCGCCTTCCTTCTTGTTTTCTTCAGGCGCATGGTATCTGTCCCGATAGAAGCATATTAGCCCAATCGCGCAACCAGGTAAAAGCCCCTGTGGCAGAAAATCGCGGAGCAGACAGACACATGACAGGCACAGCAATTCCAATGGCCGAGATCTGGCGGGGAAATTTCCTTGAATCCATCCACTACGGACAAGCCGTGGTTTGTGATGAGACCGGGCAGATCACAAGGGTCTGGGGGGACCCCGGGCAGGTGATCCTGCCACGTTCGTCATGCAAGATGGTGCAGGCGCTGCCCCTGCTTGAAAGCGGCGCGGCCGATGCTGCGGGCCTGTCCGAAGAACACCTGGCGCTTGCCTGCGCCTCGCATCAGGGCGGTGTCATGCACACCGATCGTATAGCGCGCTGGCTGACCGATCTGGGGCTGACAGATGATGATCTGCGCTGCGGTGCGCATATGCCACGCGACAAACAGGCCTTTCGCGCCCTGCTCTGCGCCGAAAGCGCACCACGGCAGATACATAACAATTGCTCGGGAAAACACGCCGGATTTCTGACCCTGAACCAGCATCTGGGCGGAAACAGAGATTATATTGCCCCCGATCATCCGGTGCAGCATACTGTGCGCGAGGCTTTTGAAGAAATGACCGGAGAATCCTCTCCGGGCCACGCGATCGACGGCTGCTCGGCCCCAAATTTTGCCACATCCCTGCAGGGCCTTGCCCGGGCCATGGCCCGCTTTGCCGCTGCGCGAGCCGATTTCGGGGATGCTCGTGAACGGGCGGCCGCACGGCTGGTGCGGGCCATGCGGCGCTACCCTGATCTTGTGGCCGGCAAGGGGCGGGCCTGCACCGAACTGATGCAAGCCATGAAGGGGCGCGTGGCGATCAAGACCGGGGCCGAAGGGGTGTTCGTGGCCATCCTTCCCGAGCAACGGCTTGGAGTGGCACTGAAAATTGCCGATGGGGCAACCCGGGCCGCAGAATGCGCCATTGCCGCCATTCTGGCAAATCTCGGCGCGCTTGACCCCGAGCATCCGGCCGCGCGCCGGCGCATGAATGCCCCCCTGTATAACTGGAATGGCCTCAAGGCTGCCCGGATCCAGCCTGCTTCTGCACTATGTTAGGGCCTGTCCAGCGCATACAAACGCATCGCGATCATACCCCTGAAGATAGAGAAGCGCCGTAAGATCTCCATGATTGATGCGAATGTCGCATTTTTCAGCCACGCTCGGCTTGGCGTGCAAGGCCACCCCTGTGCCTGCAACCGACAGCATCCCCAGATCATTTGCACCATCACCCACTGCGATTACCTGCGCGGGCACGATATCAAGACGATCCACCAATTCATGCAGAGCCCTGACCTTGGCTTCACGGCCCAGGATGGGTTTTTGCACTTCGCCCGTCAGTTTTCCGTTTTCGACGCAAAGCGCATTGGCGCGGTGCTCGTCAAATCCCAGATCAGCCGCCACCCTTCTGGTAAAATCAACGAACCCCCCGGAAACCAGCACACAACGGGCACCATGCGCCTTCATGGTGGCAACCAGTGTTCGCCCTCCCGGTGTCAGGGTGATCCTTTCGTTCAAAACCTTCTCTATCACTGCGTAATTCAAGCCTTGAAGCAGGCTGACACGGGCCTGCAATGCTGCTTCGAAGTCCAGTTCGCCATTCATGGCGCGAGCCGTGATCTCGGCCACGCGGTCTCTCACTCCGGCCTCGGCCGCCAGTTCGTCGATACATTCCTGGCCGATCATCGTGCTGTCCATATCAGCCAGCAGCAGCTTTTTCTGTCGCCCGACAGCTGGCTGGATCACCATGTCCACCCCTGCCTGCTGGAGTTCTTCCCATACCTGCCAACGGTTCTCCGGCAGGTCAGGTATGGAAAATTCGGCCGCCTCGTCTGGCGCCAGCCACGACACCGCGCCCCCCCCCCAGGCATTACGCAGGGAATCGACCAATGCCGGATCAAGCCCAGGAGCTGCGGGGTTGGTCAGCAGGGTTGTTACATGCATTGGCTTACCTTGCTCATGAAAAATGTCGCATTTCACGAATGATGTGGCGCATTAGCGCAGTTTTTCCGCTTGCACCAGCCCCGCCAAGTGATTATCGCCACAGATGGGACACCCCTCCCCAACGAGGGGCGCATATCTGGAAGGATACCATGACTGAACCAGTGAAACCGGCTGCGCGGCCGGCCAATCCGCGTTTTTCGTCTGGCCCTTGCGCCAAAAACCCTACCTGGACACTGCAACAGCTTGCAAACGCCGCGCTCGGGCGCTCTCATCGTGCTCCGATCGGCAAGGCAAGACTGAAGCAGGCCATCGAAACAACCCGCGAAATTCTGGATATACCCGAAGATTACCGTATCGGTATCGTGCCTGCCTCGGATACCGGCGCGGTAGAGATGGCGTTGTGGTCATTGCTTGGCACACGACCGGTGACGCTTCTGGCCTGGGAAGGTTTCGGCAAGGGCTGGGTAACCGATGTGGTAAAACAGCTACGCCTCGAAGCCACTGTGCTGGAAGCCGATTATGGCGAACTTCCCGATCTGGGGGGCGTCGATTTCACGAACGATGTGGTTTTCACCTGGAACGGCACCACGTCGGGCGTGCGCGTGCCGGACGGGGACTGGATCCCGGACGATCGCGAGGGATTGACCATCTGCGACGCCACTTCGGCGGTATTCGCTCAGGATCTGCCGTGGAACAGGCTGGATGTCACGACCTACAGCTGGCAAAAGGTTCTGGGCGGCGAGGCTGCGCACGGAATGCTGATCCTGAGCCCCCGAGCGGTCGAACGCCTTGAAAGCCACACGCCGCCGTGGCCGCTTCCCAAGATATTCCGCCTCACAAAAGGCGGCAAGCTGATCGAAGGCATCTTCGAAGGCGCCACGATCAACACCCCCTCGATGCTCTGCGTCGAAGATTACCTTGTGGCGCTCGACTGGGTGAAATCAGTAGGCGGTCTGAAGGGTATGATCGCCCGCACCAATGCGAATGCAGCCGTGTTAGAGACATTTGTAAACGAGCGCGACTGGATCGAAAATCTGGCAAAGGCGCCCGAGACGCGATCGAACACCTCGGTTTGCCTGAAGTTCACCGATCCGCGCATCGGTGATGGCGCGGCATTCGCCAGGGCAGTTGCAAAGCGGCTGGATGCGGAAGGCGTAGCCCACGATATCGGCGCTTATCGCGATGCACCGCCGGGCCTGCGGATCTGGTGCGGTGCCACGATCGAAAAAAGCGATCTGGAAGCGCTGATGCCCTGGCTCGACTGGGCCTTCAACACCGAAATCGGCAACTGATTCCAGCCGGCCGCACAGCGGCCTCCCACTCGAAAAAAGGAGCCAGCATCATGGCACCCAAGGTTCTTGTTTCCGACAAGCTTTCCGAAACCGCCGTGCAGATCTTCCGAGATCGCGGCATCGATGTGGATTTCGAACCCGATCTTGGCAAGAACAAGGTTCGCCTGCGCGAGGCAATCGGCCAGTATGACGGCCTTGCCATCCGCTCGGCCACCAAGGTAACGCCGAAGGTCCTTGAAGCCGCCGGTCGCCTCAAGGTAATCGGGCGGGCCGGCATCGGAGTTGACAATATCGATATCTCCGCCGCCTCGAAAAAGGGGGTGGTGGTAATGAATACCCCCTTTGGCAATTCCATCACCACTGCTGAACATGCCATCGCCCTGATGATGGCCGTTGCCCGCCAAATTCCCGAGGCAAACACCTCGACCCACGCCGGAAAATGGGAAAAATCCCGCTTCATGGGAGTCGAAGTCACGGCCAAGACCCTGGGGCTGATCGGTTGTGGCAATATCGGCTCTATCGTTGCCGATCGTGCCCTGGGGTTGAAGATGAAAGTGGTTGCATACGATCCCTTCCTGAGCGAAGAGCGCGCAGCAAGGCTGGGCGTGACCAAGGTAGAGCTTGACGATCTTCTGGCACGGGCCGATTTCATCACCCTGCATGTGCCGCTGACCGACAAGACGCGCGGCATCCTTTCCGCCAAAAATATAGCCAAGACAAAGAAAGGCGTGCGCATCATCAACTGCGCGCGCGGCGGCCTGGTGGATGAAGAAGCGCTGGCCAGGGCCTTAAAGGCCGGTCATGTTGCTGGCGCCGGATTCGACGTGTTCGAACATGAGCCCGCCACCGACAGCCCCCTGTTCGGGCTTGAAAACGTGGTCGTCACGCCGCACCTGGGTGCCTCTACCCGCGAAGCACAGGAAAACGTGGCCATTCAGGTGGCCGAACAGATGTCGGATTACCTGCTGACGGGGGCGGTCAGCAATTCGCTCAACATGCCTGCGGTAACCGCCGAAGAGGCCACCGTGATGGGGCCGTGGGTGAAGCTGGCCGAACATCTGGGAGCCTTTGTCGGGCAAATGACGGAAGAGCCGATCAAGGCAATCAACATCCTTTACGATGGCGCAGTCGCCGAAATGAACCTGCCGGCGCTGGAATGCGCCACCATCGCCGGCATCATGAAAGCCACCAACCCGGATGTGAACATGGTCTCGGCCCCGGTGATCGCGCGCGAGCGCGGTATACATGTTTCTCAGACCACGCAGGAAAAATCCGGCGTGTTCGATGCCTATATCAAGCTTACCGTGGTAACCGACAGCCGCGAGCGCACCATTGCCGGAACCGTGTTCAGCGACGGCAAGCCGCGCTTCATCCAGATCAAGGGCATCAATATTGATGCCGAGATCGGACAGCACATGCTTTATACCACCAACAAGGACGTGCCGGGCATTATCGGCACCCTCGGGGCCACTCTCGGAGCTGGCGGTGTCAATATCGCGAATTTCACCCTGGGGCGCAAGGAAGTGGGCGGCGATGCAATCGCACTTCTTTATGTTGACGCGCCGGTGCCCGAGCCAGTGCTCCGGTCCCTGTCGAAAACCGGGATGTTCCAATCGGTGAAGCCGCTTGAATTCGCAGTGGCCGAATAAGCCGGGATTCTCCGAAAACCCCGCCTCGGAAAAGAGGGCGGGGTTACCTTGCCGGCTGGCTCACGCCTTCTGCCGGGCCAGTTCCAGAGCCTGCAACAGAATGTTCATGTCGCCGACATGATTGGCAAGGATCAGCACGAGGCGGGCATTGAGCGCATCGGATTCCTCCTTGCTGCACCCTTCATGTGCGGCCATGAGCGCTGCATAGAAGGCATCGGCATCAGCGATATTCGGGGTGGTGATCAGTTTCGCCATGTCATGCCTCCTCTCGTGCGGTTGCACGCCGGAATGCCGCGATAACGGCTTCCGGCTCATAGACGGTCCAGCGAGCAGCCACATGCTGATCGGGGCGAAGCAGGTAAACGGCTTGCCCGGCCTCGCCAAGGTAGCGTTCCGCAAATTCCGGGCTCTCGTCGGCTGAAAGCGCGACAGGTTCGATTCCCAGCCCCGAAAGATCCTTTTCCGGAACAGCCTCTGTATCTATCAGCAGCAGCTGAAAGCCATTGCCGAGACGATCAAGCAACCAGCCTTCGGAAAGTGGTGCATCCACTGCCGGGGCGCCAGGGCGCAGACTTTCGGGCAATACGTTCGAGTCGGGGCCGTTCAGGGGCGAGCCATCATAGATTGCCGGCACCGACAGCCGGCCGGTATTGATCATCGGACGGACCGGGACATGCCTTTCGGCCAGATCCAGAACCGCATCGCGGAAGATGCGGCTGGTCTCGGTTTTCGGGGTAATGAATTCGGTCGAGCGGGTCGAATTCAGAATGTTTTCATCGGCCGCCATCACACGTTCGTGGTCATAGCTGTCAAGCAGCGTTTCGGGTGCCTTGCCCCCGAGCACCAGCTTCAGCTTCCACACGAGATTATCGATATCCTGAAAACCGGAATTCGCCCCGCGCGCGCCGAAAGGAGAAACCTGATGCGCCGCATCCCCTGCAAACAGCACACGACCATGGCGGAAATGCTCCATCCGCCGGCACTGGAAAGTGTAGATCGACACCCATTCCAGCTCGAATTTTGTATGCTCCCCCAGCATGGCACGCAGACGACGGATCACCTTTTCGGGCTTCTGCTCCTCTTCCCTGTCGATATCCCAGCCTAGCTGGAAATCGATACGCCACAGATTGTCGGGCTGCTTGTGCAACAATGCCGACTGGCCTCTGTTGAAAGGCGGATCGAACCAGAACCAGCGCTCGGAAGGAAATCCGGCCTGCATCACCACATCGGCAATCAGGAAATTGTCCGCAAATACCTGCCCGACGAAATCCATGCCGAGCATCCGGCGGGTTGGCGAAGCGGCGCCATCACAGGCGATGATCCACTCGGCCTCAAGATTGTAGGGGCCGTCGGGAGTGGCGATTTCAAGGGTCACATGATCATCATGCTGGCCTATGGCCTCAACCTTGTTCCGTCCGCGCAGATCGATGGGCCTGCCTTCTTCCTGCAGCGCCCGCAGGCGCTTTACCAGATATTCCTCAAGGTAATACTGTTGCAGGTTGATGAAAGCGGGAAACTTGTGCCCGGTTTCTTCGAGCAGCCTGAAGGCATATATTTCGCGATCGCGGAAGAACACCCTGCCGGTATCCCATTGAACACCTTTGCGAGCCATTTCTGAGGCACACCCGAGCCGGTTGAAAATCTCGAGCGTGCGCTTGGAAAAGCAGATCGCACGCGACCCGAAGGAAACCTTGTCATTGTCGTCCAGTACGACAACCGGCACACCCTGCTGGCCAAGGTCGATCGCCGCCGCCAGCCCCACCGGTCCGGCACCGATCACGATTACCGGATGACGCACCGGAGTGGATTCATCCTGATCCGGATGACGCCTGTAAGGATATAGCGGAATTTCGAATATCTTCCGTGCCATGGTGCGTTTTCCGTGTTCAGGATTCAGCCCTGCAGGGCCTCCCACATTTCTATATCACGCTCGGCAGTCCAGATACGGGGGGTATCGATGCCCCGGGCTTCGTCATGGGCGCGCGCCACGTTGAAGGGCAGGCAATGTTCGTAGATCGCGTAATCGCTGAATTTCGGATCACATTCGGCACGGACCGCATCCCAGGCCTCTTTCAGGCTGCCGCCCCGCTGGGCCACGCGGGCAGCAGGGCGATAGGTGGAGCGGATGAAATCTTCGGTGCAGTCCAGGGCCTTGTTCACCATCTCGCGCCCGATCAGAGCATCACCACGCCCCGGGGCGATGGCATCAAGATCAAAATCGCGGATGGCGTCAAGCGTGGCGGGCCAGTCGTTGAAATGGCCATCGCCACAATAACAGGCCGAATGATATTCAACGATGTCACCGGTAAACATCACATTGGCATCGGGCACATGGATCACGATATCACCTGCCGTATGCGCACGGCCAAGGTGCATCAGATCGATGCGCCTTTCGCCAAGATAGACACTCATCCTGTCATTGAAGGTAACGGTAGGCCATGTAAGGCCGGGAATACTTTCATGACCCTGGAAGAGGCGGGGGAACCTCTGAAATTCGCTTTCCCAGTCTTCCTTGCCGCGCTCGGCCACCATGGCGCGTGCCTTCTCGCCCATTATGATCTGATCCACGCCATAGGCCGAAGCCCCCAGCACCCGCACGGCATGGTAATGGGTCAGCACAAGGTGGGTGATCGGCTTGTCTGTCACCTTGCGGATCTCAGCGATCACTTTCTGCGCCAGACGCGGCGTGGCCTGGGCCTCGATCACCATGACACTGTCATCCCCGATGATGACGCCCGAATTCGGATCACCTTCGGCGGTAAAGGCCCAGAGACCGGAACCGATCTCTGTGAAGCTCGTTTTCTTTTCTTCCAGGTCACCTTGTGACGCGAAAGCCTTGCTCATGTCATTTCCTTCTCTGTTCCTGCCTTGAAAGGCATCCGGGGATACCCCGTATCATCGCGGGTCAGCCGCCGGCGTCAGGATATTCGAGCGCCGGCAAAACCGTTCCGCGGCATTCGCCGAAACCGATCCTGTAGCCCGCGCCACAGGCCATCCCACGCAAGGTAATGGTATCGCCATCCTCGATGAAACTGCGCTGTATGCCCCCTTCAAGCTCAAGCGGTTCCCTGCCGCCCCAGGACAGTTCGAGCAGCGATCCGCGATTTTCCTTTCCGGCGCCCGAGATCGTTCCGGTGCCCAGCAGATCCCCCACCCGCATCGGGCAGCCCGAGGTGGTGTGATGGGCAAGCAGCTGAGCGGGAGAGTAATAGAGTTCGCGCATGTTGGTGCGCGCGATGATGGTTTCTGCCCGACTGGCGGTGGCAAACGCAACTTCCAGGTCAATATCATGAAGCATCGGACCCGGCTCTTCGAGATAGGGCAGCAACGGCACTTCGCGCGCAGGTGTCGGAACGCGAAAAGGCTCTAACGCTGCCCTGGTCACGATCCATGGGCTGATCGTTGTTGCCGAGGCCTTGGCCTGAAAAGGGCCCAGAGGCTGATATTCCCAGACCTGAATGTCACGGGCCGACCAGTCATTGAGCAACACGTAGCCAAAAATCATCTCATCGGCCCGCACCACACTCACCGGCCCTTCGGACGGCTGCCCCACGATCACTCCGATCTCAAGTTCGAAATCGAAGCGTCGGGTTGGCGCAAACTCCGGCATCGGTGCATCCGGTTTCTTGATCTGCCCCCAGGGACGGTGAAAATCCGTATCCGAAACCACCACCGAGGAGGCGCGCCCGTTATAGCCGATCGGGATGTGAAGCCAGTTGGGCGGCAGGGCATTCCCGGGCCCGCGAAACATGGTGCCCACATTGGTGGCATGATGCTTGCCGGCATAGAAGTCGGTAAACTCCGCCACCCGGAAAGGCAGATGCATGGTGGCCGAAAGACGATCAACCAGATAGGTTTCCGCCATCGCCTGAACGGGCGAGTCTTCCCCAAGTGCGCCAATCAACCAGATGCGCAGACGCTTCCAGGCCTCGGGCCCGAGCGCCATGAAATCATTCCAGGCCGGGGCACCAAAAACACGCCTGTCGAACAGACCAAGGTTGTTGTCGGCCTCCAGCGCTGTCAGATCAAGGATGCAATCTCCGATAGCCACTCCGCAATGCGCAGCCCCACCCCTTGCCGAAAAAACGCCATAGGGCAGATTGTTGAGCGGAAAATCCGTCTCTTCGCGATTGGCACTTTCGATCCAGGACTTCATCAATGGCATGGCATTCGTTCGAACTGAGGCCACAACGGGCCGGTTTTCAGAAACTGTCGCGCACCAGAGCCCGAACACGCGGCAACATTGCAGGGTTCCGATGGAGCGGCGGAAGAGTGCGGGATCAAGCCGAAACGCCGCGCATTGCAATACTGTGCCACAAGTCGGATATCGGCAAGCCCACTACTTCACCACGGAGGACAGTCACCCGTTAGTGGTGCAAGGTTTCATTTTTCTCCCGGCGTGCCATCAAATTTCCTTTCGATATCCTTCCAGCAGTCGATGTAATCGTCCTGGAGTGGCGCCTCCCTTGCAGCGAATTCGGTCAGGTACTGGGGAAAGCGGGTTTCGAACATGAAACTCATCGTGTTGTCCAGCTTCTCGGGAACCAGTTCCTGAGTGGTTGCGGCCTCGAAGGCGTTCTTGTCGGGGCCATGCGGGATCATCATGTTGTGCAGGCTGAGCCCACCGGGCACAAAGCCCTTGGGCTTGGCATCGTAGATCCCATAGATATTACCCATCAGCTCCGACATGATGTTCTTGTGATACCAGGGCGGGCGAAAGCTGTGTTCGGCCACCATCCAGCGCTCGCGAAACAGTACGAAATCGATATTTGCCGTGCCGGGCACCCCTGAAGGGGCCGTCAGAACCGTGAAGATCGAGGGATCGGGGTGATCGAACAGGATCGCACCCACCGGCGAATAGGTGCGCAGATCGTATTTGTAGGTGGCATAGTTGCCATGCCAGGCCACCACATCAAGCGGGCTGTGATCGATCTCGGTGGCATGAAACTGCCCACCCCATTTCACCACCACGCGGCTTGGCATCTCGCGATCCTCGAAAGCCGCCACGGGGCATTTGAAATCGCGCGGGTTGGCCAGACAGTTGGCCCCGATCGGCCCGCGCGAGGGAAGATCAAACTTCTGCCCGTAGTTTTCGCATACGAAGCCGCGCGCAGGCCCTTCCAGAAGCGCAACCCTGAACACAAGCCCACGGGGGATGATCGCTATCTCCTTGGGCTCCAGATCGATGATGCCAAGTTCGGTATAAAAGCGCAGGCGCCCTTCCTGCGGCACGATCAGAAGCTCGCTGTCGGCCGAATAGAAATACTCGTCCTCCATGCTCTGATTGATCAGATAGATATGGCTGGCCATCCCCGCCTGCGTATGCACATCACCTGCTGTCGTCATGGTGCGCATGCCGGTAAGAAAGGTAAACGGTTCGTCAGAGTAGGGCACCGGATCCCATCGGTATTGTCCGAGCGAGATCACGTCCGGCAGCACATTCGGCGCCGATTTCCAGTATGGAAGATCGATCTTCCTGAACCGGCCCGTGTGCTTGACCGAAGGCCGGATACGATAGCACCATGTGCGTTCGTTCTGGCCACGCGGTGCGGTAAAGGCTGTGCCGGAAAGCTGTTCGGCATAAAGACCGTAGTTGCACCGCTGCGGGCTGTTCTGTCCTTGTGGCAGAGCGCCGGGCAGGGCTTCGGTTTCGAAATCATTGCCGAAACCAGGCATATATCCTTCATGCGTGCCGCAATATCCTGGTGCCTTGGTCATTCTTTCCGGTAATTCCTGGATGTTCATCGCATTTCCTCCGAATCCTCCCTCGGCGGGATCACGATATCGTTGCAACTGCAACGATGTCAATCCGCACCACCCTTGCAACATCTGCCAATCCGTGGCCTTTTGTGCAGAACACCAACCCGGAAGGTCTTGTCGTCATGCCTGAATTCGAACTGGATACCTTCCTGCCCTATCAGCTTGCCATTCTGGCAGACCGGATGAGTCGTCAGTTTTCGGCTCTTTATAACCAGAAATTCGGAATCTCGGTATCCGAATGGCGGGTAGTGGCCCACCTTTCACAGGAAGAGGCCGTAAGCGTGCGAGAAATCCACAGAAAAGTGGACATGGACAAATCAAAGGTAAGCCGAGCCGCCGCCCGGCTTGAACGGGCCGGATACATCACCAAGAAAACCAACCCCGGGGACAAACGCCTTGTAGAGCTTTCACTGACCGAAAAGGGCCAGGCCATGATGGCGAAAATCACACCGATGGCCCGGGCCTACGAACAGGAAGTGCTGCGGATCCTCGGCCCGCATGCCACATGTTTTCGCGATGCCCTGGAACACCTTCTGCGCCAGGAGTAACGCAAGGTTTCAGTAGAATCCCGGCTGCCGGTGCAAGAACAGCTCGCATGCAAGGAGAGCGGAACATGAACGAAATCGTCATTCTGAGCGCCGTGCGCACCGCAATCGGCACCTTCGGAGGCACGCTCGCCGATATGCCTCCGGCTGACCTTGGCGCGGTGGTCAGCAGAGCCGCCATCAAGCGCGCAGGGCTTGATGGCGCCCGGATCAGCCATGTGGTGTTCGGCAACGTGATCAATACGGAACCTGCCGACATGTATCTCGGCCGGGTTGCCGCAATGAAGGCCGGAGTGCCGGAAACGGTGCCGGCAATGAATGTCAACCGGCTTTGCGGTTCGGGGGTTCAGGCCATTGTCTCGGCTGCTCAGAGCCTTTTGCTGGGCGATGCCGATCTTGCCCTGGCCGGCGGAGCCGAATGCATGAGCCGCGCGCCCTATATTCTGCCCCAGGCCCGCTGGGGGCAGAAGATGGGCGATGCCGGTGCGCTCGACATGATGCTCGGAACGCTCAATTGTCCTTTTGGCAGCGGCCACATGGGGATAACCGCCGAAAACGTGGCAGCCGCACATGGCATTACCCGCGAAGAACAGGATACCTTCGCCCTTGAAAGCCAGAACCGCGCCGCACGTGCGATCGCAGAAGGCTGGTTTGCGGAAGAAATCGTGCCTGTCGAAGTAAAGACACGGCGTGAAACGTTCACGTTCGATACCGATGAGCACCCCCGCGCAACCACACTGGAGGCACTGGCGAAGCTGCAGCCGGCTTTCAAGGAGAACGGCTCTGTTACGGCAGGGAACTCCTCCGGTATAAACGATGGTGCTGCAGCATTGGTGCTGGCTCGGGCCAATGTGGCGAGGGCGGAAGGGCTTGCCGTCGAGGCCCGTATCCTGGGCTATGCCCATGCAGGCGTGCGGCCCGAAGTGATGGGCATCGGACCTGTGCCGGCGGTTGAACTCCTGTTCCGGAAAACGGGCCTGGATGCGGATGATTTCGATGTGATCGAATCGAACGAGGCTTTTGCCGCCCAGGCACTGGCCGTTTCCAGGGCCCTTGGCTTAGATCCCGCGCGCGTGAACCCCCTCGGAGGAGCCATCGCACTTGGCCATCCGGTGGGCGCAACCGGCGCGATTTTGGTTGTGAAGGCCCTTCACTATCTGAAACGCACCGGCGGGAAGCGCGGCCTCATCACCATGTGCATTGGCGGAGGACAGGGCATTGCGCTGGCGGTCGAACGTCCGTGACTGCCTAACGCAGCGAAATGCTGCTGCGAGCTGCGCGCCCCTCCGCATCAATAACCGACAATACCGCAAAGCCGGGAACCTCCAGATCAAGCTGTTCCTGACGCTCGTGGCCGGCAATCACCCGCGGCTCACCATTTACAAGCCACGTGAAGGGCGCCTTGCCATCGCGGACCTTGACAACCACCGGCCCCTCGGCCACGACCACTGCCCCATCGGGCGGAAAGCTGATCTCGGGGGCACCGGGTGCATGTGTGAAAAGGGTGTTTCTGGGGCGGAAATGGCGTAGCGGCGGGGGAAGTTCCGCATTGCCGGCAATCAAGGCCGTGGGCGGGGGCGGAGCAAGCGGCGAAAGCGCAGGCTTGAGGCGTTGAAAGGCCTCGAACAGCACCGGGGCCGCCAGGTCCGCGCCAAAGACACCTGGCACCGGCGTACCATCCGGCCGCCCCATCCACACCCCGATCACATGCTGACCGTCATAGCCGATTGCCCAGGCATCACGGTGACCATACGAAGTGCCCGTCTTGTAGACCAGGCTGTTATGGGGCGCTCCGGGGGGCGGAGCCAGGCCGGAAAGGATATTCCCCACATGCCAGGCGGCCTCCCGGGAAATCAGGGCACCTACGTTTTCTGCATGTTCAGTATCTGTCCGTGCCACGACATGCAATCGTTGCAGCCTGCCACCAGAGGCAAGCGAGGCATAAAGCTGCACGAGGTCGTGCAGCGAAATTCCAAGCCCGCCCAACACCACTGCAAGCCCGGGCTTGCCACCGGGAACAACCGGCTGCACATCCGCCCGACGCAGCCGTGCCACGATCCGAGCGGGCCCCAACGCATCGGCCAGTTTCACCACCGGCACATTGAGCGAAAGCTGTAGCGCCCGGCGCACCCTGATCGTGCCACGGAACTGGCCATCGAAATTTTGTGGCACGTAACGGCCAAAAGCCGTGGGGCTGTCATCGATCAGGCTTTCGGGATGCACGAGCCCTTCGTCAAACGCCATGGCGTAGATCAGCGGCTTCAGGGTGGAACCTGGCGAACGCAAGGCACGCGTCATGTCAACAAAACCCTGACGACCATCTGCGCGATAGCCGGCCGAACCCACCGAGGCAAGAATCTCTCCGTTGCGATGATCCGCAACCAGAATGGCAACCGAAAGGTGCATATCCTGTCCGCGGATGGCGAGACGCGCCAGCTCTTCCAACTGGCGCTGCAACCCGCCATCAATGGTCAGGTGCAAACGGCCCTCCGCAGGGTTTTCCGCAACAAGGCGATCAGAAAGATGCGGCGCCAGTGCAGGAAACGGTCTGCGCCTTGCCGGAACAGGCTCTGTTTTTGCACTGTTCGCATCTTCCGGGGGAAGCGTGCCCGCAACAACCAGCCGATCAAGCACCCTGTTGCGCGCCCGAACCGCAGTGGCATGGTGCAGATCTGGCCGGCGATATTCGGGCGCCTGAGGCAACGCGATCAGCAACGCCGATTCGGCAGGTGTCAGGCGCCGCGGCTCCTTGCCGAACCAGGCGAAGCTGGCCGCGCGCAACCCTTCGAGATTGCCGCCATAGGGCGCACGATTGAGGTAGAGTGTCAGGATTTCCGGTTTGCTCAACTGCCGTTCAAGGGCCAGTGCCACGCGAATCTGCCGCAGCTTTCCCGAAAGTTTCCCGGTGCTGCCCCGCTCGATCAACCGCGCGGTCTGCATGGTCAGGGTAGAGCCGCCCGAAACGATCCGCCCGTGCCAGACAGCCTGCCCAAACGCCCGCATCATGGCCAGCCAGTCAACACCGCGATGACGCCAGAAACGTTTGTCCTCATAGGCTATGAGCATCTTCAGGAATGCCGGATCGGCATCTGCCAGCGCCACAGCCAGGCGCCAGCGCCCGTCGTCAACGGTATAGGCCCTGAGAAGGCGACCATGACGATCGCGCAGTTCCGGCGAGGTTACCGAGATCAGAGGCGGCAGTTCGGTGGCATCAATCCAGGCATCGAACCTGTCGCGCAATGCAGCCGCCAGGAACAATCCCAAGGCCAGCCAGATGAAGACCTGGCGCTTCACGGATTCCGTTCCGTTACACGCACCCGGGCCGCATCATCATGGGCACGAAAGACCGGACGATACATGTCTTCCACACTGGCTGCAGGCTGGTGATAAACACCGGGTGACACCGCGCGCACGATATAGGCAAGCTGGAGCGGCTTGTCGGACAGCCAGTCAACCGCTGCCACAAAACGGTCGGACCGGGCCTCGCTGTGACGCACCTCATCCACAGCCGGTTCCAGCCAATCAAGCGCCCGGACATCACCGCCGGCCAGAAGATTCGGATTGTCTATCTCGAAACCGGCAGGCAGGGGATCACTGATGATCAGGCGGGCTTCCCTCTTGCCGTGGGGGCGCACTGTCACAACCGCCACGAGCCGCGTGCCGGCAGGAATACCCTCGGGGGCGGTTATATCCACTTCCGTGCCATTCATGGTGTAATAGTGACGCTCTATCGTATATCCGTAGCCGCGTGCCGGCTCAGGGCTTTCGGGCACCCCGAATGCCGTCAGGGTAAGTATCTGACTGCGCCCACCATCATTGCGGACAACCAGCGGCGCATCTTCGGTCTGTTCCTCAAGCACCCGCACCAGGGGGATTTCGACCGGTACACCGTCGATGGAGATTCCCGCAAGCATGGGATCGGCCACGAGCGCCCCGGCCGCCAGAAGCGCCCAGGCCGCTTCCTGCGTTGAGCGCGGCTGGCCTGTGCCGGCATTCAGGCGATCGATCAGCATGTCGCGATCAATCACTGTACTGCGCGCTTCGGTTGCAAGTGCCAGTGCACCGGCAGCATCGCGCAATACGGTGCCGTAATCGGCACGCCAGATGTGTGATTCCCGCTCTGCAACAGACATCGAAATCATTTCTGCCGCGCGCGCAAACATCCGGTCGGCACGGGCCTGATCCCCGTAATGTGAAAGCGCCGCGCCAAGCTGCGCGGCGGCAAGCGGCGTGGAAAAGGCCTTGGCTTTGACATCGGCATAGTAACGCAGATCGCCAATGGCCGCAGCGCCTTCGCGCGCCAGCACCATCAGCGCATAGGCCAGATCTTCCCCGCCCTCGTCGAAATCGCCGTAATAGTTCACCTGATTGCGCAGATTGTCCATTGCATTGCGAAAGGCAACCTGCGGCACGTGGTGCCCCCCGGCCCGTGCGCGGCTGAGGAAATCACTGACATAGGCATCAAGCCACATATCGCCCTGATCCGGGCGCCACAAACCAAAGGCACCGTTTGGCGACTGGTTGTTCAGAACCTTCTCGATCGCCTGATCAATACGCGCATCCATATCCCCGCGTGCGCCCAGCCCCATTGCCCCGGCCACATCCGACAGATAGAGAAGCGGCAGCGCCTTCGAGGTGATCTGTTCGCTGCAGCCATAAGGATAGTTGTCGAGCGCGTTCAAGAGCCCTGGTACATCAAGCCGGGCAAGCGGTCCGAAAGCCAATATGACATGCCCCGTGCCGGGACGCAGACCGGCAAACACATCACGCGAAAAGGTAAAGGTGTCGCCAGCGGCCAGTTCGAAACGGCTGGTGCGGGCAATTACCGGATCGTTGTCGATCACAGAGATTGCAAGCCTTTCCTCAAGGTCTGTGCCATCCGGCGTAACAAGATGAACGGCAATCTCGTGCTCTCCCGGACGCCGGGCCACAATCGGCACCGGGATCCGTGCGGTTTCCTTCTCTCTCAATGTGATCTTCGCCGGAATCCGGCTCTGATCCAGCGCGATACCATCACTTGAAACCTTGAGTTCCACTTCGCCCGCAGGGCCATCGGCGTGGGTGATCTCAAGCAGAAGGCGGCTCTGATCCCCTGGTGCCAGGAACTGCGGCAGGCTTGCTGACAGCACGACCGGATCACGAACCAGAACATCGGTGCTGGCATTTCCGACGCCGGTTTTCGACCATGCCACCGCCATCAGCCGCAGCGTTCCGTTGAAGGCCGGCAAGTCGAAACGGACCCGGGCCATTCCATTCTTGTCAACCCGCACCGGACCACTGAAGAAGGTGACCAGTTTCTTCATCGGCGGCGGCGATTTCAGCCGTGCATCGCTGCCGGCATCCCCCCCCGAACGAACCCGGCCCATACTGCCGTTCATGCCGTCGATCAGGCGTCCGTAAAGATCGCGCAGCTCCATCCCCAGGCGGCGCTGACCGAAATAATGGCCTGCCGGATCGGGGCTTCCGAAATCGGTGAGGTTGAGAATACCCAGATCCACCGCCGCGATCACGGCATGGCCTTCCTCTTCCGAACGCAGGCCGTTTACCCTCAGGGCAACCTCAAGCGGTTGACGCGGCTGCGCTTCCGGCGGAACCTCGAAACGCACCGCAAGCCGGTGGTCGCCGGGATCAACCTGCGCATAGGAAAGCCCGAGCGCGCGCGCCGGGTTGCGCCCGGCAGAAACATCCATCGGGCGGATCACCGTTGCCATGACATAGGCCCCGGCGCCCCATTCATCGGTAACCGGCAGTTCGACCAGGTTTTCGCCCTTGGAAACCTCTATTGTCTTCATGTCGATCAGACGATTCGACATGACCGTGATCAGGGCCCTCCCGGCATGGCGGGGTACCAGCCTCAGGGTTGCGGTTTCGCCGGGCCGATAGGCAGGCTTGTCGAGCGAAAGCTCAAGCACATCGGGCGTTGCCGATACATCGGCCGCCGCATACCAACCTGCAGAAAACCCGAGCGAGGAAGACACGTGGTCTCCGCCCAGTTGTTCGACCCTGATCTCATATCCGCCCCATTCAACCGGAACGCCAATCTCAAGGGGGGCATCACCTTCAAATTCAACCTCGGCACTTTTCACCAGTTCACGGGTGGTAACCGGCTCCCACTGCCACTGCCCCCCGTATTGATACCACTGATAACGCGTGTGCACCCGGTTCACCGTCCAGCGCAGCTTCATCGGGATGGGCTTTTCATCGGGGCCGATGGACAGGATTTCGAAGCGGGCTTCGCCGCCTTCGGGCACCACATCATCAAATAGCGGCCTGATCCCGATCAGTGGCCCGACAGGCGCCAGCGGATGCACGATCTGACGTTCGACAGGCCGGCCCGAACCTTCGGAAACCCGTACGGTAAAACGTGCTTCAAGGAGACGCGAGGCCGCGTCGGCCTCGGGGAAGACAACGGGAATTTCCACCTTTCCCTTTCGGTCGGTCCTGAATTCTGCCGGAAGGCTTTCGCTCACCGGCGAAAAGGGAATGTCATGGCGACCGAAGCGATAACCGGGAAGAGTTTCCAGTGCCTTGCGCGGAACGATCCGCACCTCTCCCTCAACCGTGAGATCAGCGGCCGGGGCACCGAACAGATAACGCGCTTCAAGCATCAGCGACGAACTGTCGGAAAACCGCAGTGGGCCTTCGGGCAGTTTCAGTTCGAAATCGATCCGTTCGGGAATGAAATCCTCGACCAGAAATTTCGTTGTGGCAATCGGCGGCGCATCCGGATCGGCATGAAGGGCCAGACGCCAGGAGCCACGCTGCGCGGTTTCGCCAATCGGAAAGGTGAAGACATACCCGCCCGCCCTGTCATCATGAGAAACCCTGCGGCTGTATTCAATTCCATCCGGACGGCGCAGGATGGCCGTAACCGGCAGACCCTCGATCGCCTCGGCGTGCCCGTCGCGCAACAGCGCCGTTACATGCACCGTATCACCGGCACGATAAACGCCTCGTTCGGTCGTGAGGAAGGCATCGATCGCCCCGGCCGGCGGGCGCCCCTCGACCCCGCGATCGGAAAGATCGAAGGCCGGATCAGTGAGCGACAGAAAAGCAATATCCCGATCAGCCTCCCGAGCGATGATCAGCGCCGGAGCCTTGCTGCCCGTTCCTTGCGTGATGGCCGCAGGGAAATGCACATAACCGCCTGCATCGGTTCTGGCTTCGGCCAATATCGCATTTGCGCGCGACACAAGCGTGATCTCGGCACCCTCGACAGGCAGGGCGTTGGCAAGGCCGCGCACGAACACATGCACGCCATCGGCGCCTTTCATCGAGGCCAGCCCCAGATCGGAAAGCACGAACCACTGCATGCTGGCGGGATTTTCGTAAGGATCGGCCCCAGGCACCCTGGCCTCAAGCGCATAGATCCCGGGCGGCAGGTCGGCGATGATCCCGCCCATGGGCAGGCGGGTGGTAACCTCCCTGTTCAGTTCCATCTTCACCTCGCCCGTGCCGCGCCAGACCTCTTCGGCAATGTCCGATGCGAACTGTTCCTGCTGCCAGAAGCCCAGGGGGCGGCCGAAATACCCGTTCTGGAAGGTGCGCTGCAGGTTCCTGTCGCTGATCCTGTGCAGCACCAGTTCGACCTGACGGAGGTTCACCGTTTCAACGGGCAGTGCCGCATCTGCCGCCCGCGGCAGAACATAACCACGCCCGGGGAAGCGAACCAGCGGGCTGCGGTCACGCACATAATGGCGAATGGTCACCGATCTGTTCAGGGTTTCGCCGCTAGCTGCGGGCAGACCCTCACGAAAGGTAATTTCATAGCGTTGTCCATGATCAAGCCCCCCCACACAAAGCTGACGGCCGGAAACCTCCAGTGGCATGTCGGTATCCGGCAGCTTCAGATAGGGGACATAGTCAAATCCGCCCTGCACCAGCTTTTCCGAAAAAACCGCGCATATCCGTGGCACGACAGCATCGCTGTTCACGGTATCTTCAACCACGCGAAACCCGTATCTTGCACGGGCATGCTCAAGCAGTCTGGCCGTTGCTTCGTCGGGCATGATCTTTTGTGCCAGCACCAGCGCGGGGATCATGTCGCGCCCACGTTCGGCGGCCTCGAATGCCAGTGCCATCGTCCGCAAGGCTCTGGCCTGCTGTTCGGGCGTATCGCTGCGCAGCCAGGCATTCACCGCAACCGGCAGCACACCAATACGCAGCTTTTGCAGCGCTTTCATATCATCTGGCTTCAATTGCCGGGCAAGATCCGAGAAATCCGCCCAGAAGGCGGCCTCATCCGTCAGCACGATCCCCTTGCCGATCAGACGCAGCGCCGCAAGGGTGCGGCCGCCGCTGGCAAGCGTCCTGGCTTCGGCAGCAAGCTGCAGAGCGGATCTGCCCTCGGGGAAAAACTGCATCGAAATCGTGTCTGCCAGCTCACGGGCCGCTGCAAGATCGGATTCGCGCAGGAAATCGGCCTGCTCGGCCCGCATTTCGGCACGGGCCTTCACGGCAGGTGGGGTATCTACCACCCGGCCGGAAATCGCACCGGTATAGGGCCTTTGTTCGTTCACGGCACTTTTCGGAAAACAGGCCTTCGACCGCGCATTATAGGTGAACGCCTTGCAACGCCTGTCATACAGACAGGCCTTCTGGCAGGTTCTGAAGTCGGTGTCGCGAAGCGTGGCCAAATCCGAGCCATAGAAGTCGATGCCTTGCGAAAGAATCGCACGGCGATCCGGAATCAGATCCCTGGCCAGAAGCGTTCCCGGAAACACGGCCAGCACGATAAGCAAGCAAACAATCCTAGGCAAGCAAACAATCCTGAACATTTCGACCTCCAAATGAACACCTTGAATCACTGCCCCGATAGCAGGCCACGGTCAACATCAATTCCTTTTGGGGCAGTTAAGAAGCTGTTCACCTTGTTTTGCGATTGTTCCTGGCAACAATCCGCCGCCGGAGGAAGGGCAATGAGCATTATCGACAAGCTGGCGGAAGAAAGGCGCGCGCGCCTGGCTGCCGAAAGATTGTTGAAACAGAAGCAGGAGGAATTGCTCGCCGCCAACAGGAAACTGGGCAAACATGCACTGGCCCTGTCCGAGGAAATCGTTGAAAAGCGCCACGAAGTGCAGGAGGTGCGCTCGGTCGCCGAATTGTTGAAGGGCGAGAAAAAACAGGCACTGAACCAGCTGAAGGAAGCCGAATTCAAGGTGGAGATCGCCGAGCGCCGCCTGTGGGATTCGATCGAGACCATCCAGGACGGTTTTGCCGTTTTTGATGCCGATGATCGCCTGATTGCGGCCAACTCCGCCTATCTTTCTGCCTTCGACGGGCTTGAAGAGGTCAGGCCCGGTGTAACCTATGCGCGCATCACCCAGCTGATGATCGAGGAGGGAATCGTCGATACAGGAGAACTGCCCCCGGAAAACTGGCGCGAAGAAATGATTGAGCGCTGGTATTCCGATCCGATCGATCCCAAGGTGATCAAGCTCTGGAACGGGGCCTACATCAAACTGATCGACCGCCGCTCGAAAGAAGGCGATGTGGTCTCGCTTGCACTCAACATAACAGATACGATCCGCTATGAAGCCAGGCTGAAGGAAGCCCGCGAAAAGGCCGAGGCCGGCAATCGGGCAAAATCTGCCTTTCTGGCCAATATGAGCCACGAAATCCGCACCCCCATGAACGGCATCGTAGGCATGGCCGAGATCCTGAAAGAAACAGAACTTGACGACGATCAGCGCCTTTACGTGGATACGATCAGAAATTCGGGAGAGGCGCTTCTCGTCATCATCAACGATGTTCTCGACTATTCCAAGATCGAGGCCGACAAGCTGGTGCTGCGCCCCGAGCCCTTTGATCTTGAACGCTGCATCCACGATATCACCACCCTGCTCAGGCCCAGCACCCAGAACAAGCCCGTCGATATCCTGATCGATTTCGACATGTTCATGCCTACCCGCTATCTTGGAGATCCGGGCCGCGTCCGCCAGATCATGACGAATCTCATCGGAAACGCGGTAAAATTCACGAACGAGGGGCATGTGCTGATCCGGGTCTGCGGCCTCGAGGTGGGTGAGAGCCGCGAACGTCGCATTCACATTACCGTTGAAGACACCGGTATCGGGATCCCCGAAGACAAGGTCGAACACATCTTCGGCGAATTCAATCAGGTTGAAGACGATCGCAACCGCCGCTTTGACGGAACTGGCCTGGGCCTGGCCATCACCAAACAGCTGGTGCAGCTCATGGGCGGGGAAATCTGGGTGGAATCCATTCTGGGCGAAGGTTCCTGTTTCGGATTTCACATCACCCTGCCGGTCGTGACCGATGAAAACAACATCCCCACGAAACCGCTTGAACGAATTCGGCGCGCTCTGATCATAGATCCGGAAAAGGCGGGTCAGAGCGTGATTTCAGGGCAACTCGCCGTATTCGGCCTTGAGGTAAACTGCCTCTCGTCCGGTGAAACGGCGCTGGCAACCGACCTTGGACAATACGATGTGATCTTTGCCGACCAGAGTCCACCTGACATGGATGTTTCGGAACTGATCCATGCGCTGAAACAGGCCGGGGAAACTCCGGTTGTCCTGCTGGCCTCGGACCAGAATGCCGATGCCAGCGGAGCCGACATCGTCATGAAGAAGCCCACTCTGCCTCGGGAACTCTACAGAAACCTGCAGGAACTGGAAGAACGACGCGCTCCGGTTTTCGGGCTTTCTCCAGACATGTCCATGCGTGACGCAGATGAGTTCCGTTTCACCGACAGCGGGCCGGATGGCACGACGCCGGAAAAACGCAGGATGCGGGTGCTTGCCGCCGAAGACAATCGCACCAACCGGCTGGTCTTCTCGAAAATGGTAAAGGATCTCGAAATCGAACTCAGGTTCGCCGAGAACGGGCGCGAGGCCGTCGCAGAATATCGAAACTTCGAGCCTGACATGATCTTCATGGACATTTCCATGCCCGAAATGGACGGCAAGGAAGCCACGCGCAGCATTCGCGAAATCGAGCGGGAAAACGGGCGCCATGTGCCGATCGTGGCACTGACTGCCCATGCGATGAGTGGAGATGGCGAAAACATCATGGCGGCCGGTCTCGATCAGTATCTCACCAAACCCCTGCGCAAGGCGGCAATCATCGACACGATCAGGGAACTCCAGCCCGACGATGTTCGATCTGTAATCCCGGAACACACGGCCGCAACAATATCCGGAAATCACGAAACGACAGCTGCGGAATAGACCCCGCACCCGGGGCTGCGGGCATCGGCCCAATCCTTTTGTTCAGCAGGCGCTGAAACCGGGCGGTGCCCCATGCCGTTCAGCTTGCGCTCTCATCCCGCAGAAAAACCCAGCGGTTTCCCTTGCTCATCCCGGAACGATAGCGATAGCCCCCGCTGTCGAAGTCCTTCAGGCTTTCCGGATCGGTCAGGTGATTTTCCATCATGAAACGCGCCATGGCACCGCGCGCCTTCTTGGCAAGAAAACTTACGATCTTCGCCTGCCCGCCGCGCTCTTCCATGAATACCGGCGTGATGACCCGCAGCCGCAGGATCTTGAGATCGACAGATCTGAAATATTCAACCGATGCACAATTCACCAGAATATCGGTTCCGGCCTCGGCGGCATCTTCTTCGAGTGTCCTGGCGATCTTTTCTCCCCAGAAATCATACAGATTCCGGCCACGCGGATTGGCCATCCGGCTGCCCATTTCCAGCCGGTGCGCCTGGATCAGATCATCGGGGCGCAACAGCCCGTAAAGCCCCGACAGGATACGCAGATGCCCCCGGGCCCAATCCAGCGCATGCGCGTCAAGCGTGGCGGCATCAAGGCCGGTGTAGGTATCGCCGGCAAAGGCATGAATGGCTGGCCTGGCGGTTTCCGGTGCGGGATCGGCGCTGAATGCACGAAAGCGGTCCGCATTCAGGCAGGCAAGTTTTTCACTGATCCCCATCAGTTTCTGCAGATCGGGCGGGGAAAATTCGCGCGCCACCCTGACCAGCTCTACCGCCTCTTTGGCGAAACGGGGCACGGTTGCACCGGAATGGGAAACCGGGGCCATTTCGAGCCGCTTTGCAGGAGACAGGACAACAAGCATGACAGCGCTCCTCGTTTGCGCGATTCCATCGGGAACAGACCCTAATCGTCCCTGTTCAGGATTTCCAGAAAGGCCCGGCCGAAACGTTCGGCGCGGCGCTCACCAAGAATACGCGTCAGTGCTGCCACATCCACGGGTTTTTCGGCGGCGACCCGGGCCAGTTGCGCGGCAGAGCAACGCATCGGTTTCTGATGGCCGTCGGCCCCGCGCATCAGGGCCAGCTGGGCTTCCGCAAGACGATCATAAAGTGGCCCGGCCTCACGCCCTGCCAGCTTGCGCCGGGCCGGATGTTCCGGAGGCAAAACCTCACCCGTGATCACCTCCAGAAACTGCGCCCCATAGCTTTCCAGCTTTTTCGCACCCACACCGGTGATGCGCATCATCTCGTCAGAGGTGGCAGGGCGCTGTTCTGCCATCTCGATCAGGGTGCGATCATTGAAGATCATGTAGGCCGGCAGACCTGCCGCCTCGGCCAGAGCGCGGCGCCTGGCTTTCAGCGCACTCAGCAGCGGCGCATCTTCTTCGCTGACCAGCGCCCTGGCCGACGAACGGCGCGCCGTGTCCCGTTTCAGCGTGTCCCTGCGCAGGGTAACCCCGACCTCACCGCGCAGGATCGGGCGGGCGGCTTCAGTCATGCGCAGTGCGCCGTGGCGTGCAGGATCGGGGCGGATCAGATCCTGCCCCATCATCTGACGAAAGATGGCCTGCCATTCGGCCCGGCTGTGCTCGCGCCCGACACCGAAGGTGGGCAGGCGGTCATGACCGCAAGCACGCACCTTTTCGGTTTCGTTCCCAGTGAGGATATCGATCAGATGCCCTGTGCCGAAATACTGATCCGTACGCAGGATCGCGGAAAGCGCCTTGCGAACGGATGTCGTACCGTCAAATACCCTGGGAGGGCGTTCACAGTTGTCGCAATTGCCGCAGGGCGCGCTTTTCTCTCCGAAATGGCGCAAGAGAACCTGACGACGGCAGACCTGGGCCTCGGCCAGCCCCAGCAACATGTTGAGCCGGGCATGATCGGCAGCCCGCCGCTCGGACGGTGCTAGGCTTTCGTCGATCTGGGCACGGCGCAGGCGGATATCGTCGGCGCCGTAAAGGGTAAGGGTTTCGGCCGGTGCGCCATCGCGCCCGGCGCGGCCGATCTCCTGGTAATAGGATTCGATGGATTTCGGCAGATCAGCATGCGCCACCCACCGGATGTCGGGCTTGTCCACCCCCATGCCGAAAGCCACAGTGGCCACCACGATCAGCCCATCCTCGTGCTGGAAACGGGCTTCGACAGCCCGGCGGTCTGCTGCCTCCATGCCACCGTGATAGGCACAGGCCACATGGCCCTCATCCACGAGGGCGCGTGCCAGGGTCTCGGTCTTGGAGCGAGTTGCGCAATAGATGATTCCGGCCTGCCCCCGAAGAGCATCGGCGAAAGACAGTATCTGGTGGCGCGGCTTCTTCTTGGCCTCGAAGGCAAGGCGTATGTTGGGGCGATCGAACCCCTGCAGGAAGATACGCGCAGACCGCCCGCCAAACAGGCGGGCAATGATCTCTTCGCGGGTTTCGCGATCAGCGGTGGCGGTAAAGGCGGCCAGCGGCACATCAAGCGCCGCACGCAAAGCACCGATGCGCAGGTAGTCGGGACGGAAATCATGCCCCCATTGCGAAACGCAGTGCGCCTCGTCCACCGCCAGAAGCGAAATATTGGCCCGGCGCAGCATGTCTTGCGTCGTTATCGAGGCCAGACGCTCGGGCGCCATGTAAAGAAGCTTCAGCCGGCCGACATGGAGCGCCTCGAACACGGCTGCACTTTCCTCTTCACTGTTGTGCGAGGTAAGCGCGCCGGCGGCAACACCTGCCTCCTGCAGGGCCCGAACCTGATCGCGCATCAGGGCAATCAACGGCGAAAGCACCAGCGTGACACCGGAACGACATAATGCCGGCAACTGATAACAAAGCGATTTGCCGCCACCCGTAGGCATGATTGCCAGCACATCCTGTCCCGCGATCACAGCTTCGATGATTTCACGCTGACCGGGCCGGAAATCGCTGAAGCCGAAAACCTCGGCCAGTTGCTGTTCTGCGTCTTTCACGATGGAAAGGGCCTGCTCACGGAAAGGGCTAGTAGCGATAGAAGAAACCGGCGTTATTGATCAGGATCGTCTGGACGATGATCAGGATGATGAAAGCCACCAGCGGTGCGAAATCGATACCCCCGGCAGGAGGCAGGATACGCCGGATCGGACGATAGATCGGCTCAAGCAGCCGGTTCAGCGCATGCCAGATCTGGGCCACCAGCGGCTGGTGCAGATTCAGCACCTGAAAACTGATCAGCCAGCTCATCACGATATGCACCACCATGATGAACCACAACAGATTGAGCAGCATCATGATGATCTGATAAAGCGATTGCATGTCGGCATTCTCCGGCTGGTGTTCCGATTGCTGCCCAGAGGTAATGGCGGCAGCATCATTGTGCAAGCATTTCACTCTGCGGCTTCCGTAACGTCGGGGTTGACGGGATCAAGGCACCCAACGATCCTTCCCTCACAGCAGGGAGGCCGGCAATGTATCCGTTTTTCCGGATGATGAAAGAGCTGTGGGTGCACCGCAATGATCCCCCGCTCGGGATTGGCGAACCGCATGTTTCGCATCATGTCTGCTGGCCCTGGGATCTTGACTTCTGGTTCGAACTGAACAACGGTCGCACCCTCACCCTTTACGATCTCGGCCGCATCCCCATGGCGCGGCGGCTGGGGCTGATCCGGGCTCTGCGTAAAAACGGCTGGGGGCTGACGGTGGCCGGGGTATCGGTGCGCTATCGGGCACGGGTGCGCCTGATGCAGGGTTTCACGATGAAAAGCCGTGCGCTTGGCTGGGACGATCGTTTCTTCTATCTGGATCAGTCGATCTGGCTGGGCGAACGCTGCGCAAATCAGGCACTCTACCGTGTGGCCGCAACCGGCCCCGAGGGCATCGTGCCCCCCGCAAAGGTGGCTGCGGCGATGAATATTCCGGAAAATGGTCCGCCCCTTCCCGAATGGGTGCAGAACTGGATCACAGCCGAAGCCAGCCGCCCCTGGCCTCCGGCGGCCTAGGCGAATGTGCACGCTTTTCTTGCAAGAGCCTTGTCCTGCCTGCCATAACAGGCCTGAACAGGGACGGAGCACCGCATGACACAGGCAGCAGCAGACCACCTCACCACCCTTGGCAGCACGTCCATGCGCCGCCGTATCCGGGGATGGATGATGTTCGACTGGGCCAATCAGCCCTTTTACACGCTGATCCTCACATTCGTGTTCGGCCCCTATTTCGCCACCGTGGCCACCAGTTATTTCATGAGCACGGGGCTTGCCGAAAATGTGGCTGACGCCCGGGCACAAAGCCTCTGGTCCGTAGGTCAGACGATGGCAGGCCTGTTCATTGCCTTCACAGCTCCGATCCTTGGGGCCTTTGCCGATAATACCGGCCGGCGAATTCCCTGGATCATTGCCTTTTCCATACTCTACGTCGGCGGAACCTGGGCACTATGGTGGACAATACCCGACGGTTCCACTCTCTGGATGTCGCTTCTGGCTTTCGGCATTGCCATGATAGGTGCGGAATATTCCCTGATATTTGTCAGCGCCATGCTGCCCGATCTTGGCGATGATCACGAGGTGGGGCGTATTTCAGGCAGCGGCATGGCACTGGGCTACGCGGGCGGCGTTCTTTCACTGTTCATCATGTTGCTGCTGTTCGTGGAACAGGACAGCGGCAAGACACTGATCGACCTTGATCCGGCCTTCGGGCTGAACCCCGAGATGAAGGAGGGAACACGCTTTGTCGGGCCCTTTGCAGCACTTTGGTATCTGCTGTTCATGATCCCCTTCTTCCGCCGGGTGAAGGATACGCAAAAACCGAAACCGGGCAATGCAAGAGGAGCGTTGCGCGAACTGGGGCGCTCGATTCTTTCAATCGCCAGACGCACCAGCCTGGCCGCCTATCTTGCGTCATCGATGTTCTACCGCGATGCGCTCAATGCGCTTTACGCCTTCGGCGGCGTCTATGCGACACTGGTGCTGAACTGGTCGATCACCAATATCGGCGTGTTCGGCATCATCGGCGCGATCAGCGCGGCCTTCTTCACCTGGATCGGCGGCTTTGCCGACAGGCGCTTCGGCCCCAAGCCCGTGATCCGTTTCAACGTGCTGGTGCTGATCGCGGTTACCGCCGTGATCGTCGGCATGTCGCGCGACAGCTTCTTTGGAATCCCCCTGTCCGAAGGCTCGGCCCTGCCCGATATCGTGTTCTACATTCTCGGCGCCACGATCGGCGCGGCGGGGGGCGCATTGCAATCCGCCTCGCGCTCAATGATGGTCCGCCATACCGATCCTGATCGCCCCACCGAAGCCTTCGGCCTTTATGCGCTTTCGGGCAAGGCCACGGCCTTTCTTGCGCCCGGGCTGATCGGGTTGGTCACCTGGCTTACTGACAGCCCGCGTCTTGGCGTTTCGCCCGTGATCGGGCTGTTCGTTCTGGCTCTGATCCTGCTCAAATGGGTAAACCCGAAAGGAGAAAGAACCACATGATACGTGGTTTTCTGCATGCTGTGCTACTGTGCATTCTGCCGTTGACAGCAAGCGCCGGCGCACCCGAAGCGCGCAAACTGTTCGGCAGCAAGGATGCTCCGGCTCCCCTGCCCCCAGCCCCGGTCGGGGCCTATGCAAAAGGCTGTCTGGCCGGAGCGGTGCAACTGCCCGAAAGCGGCCCCACATGGCAGGCCATGCGCCTTTCGCGCAACCGCAACTGGGCACATCCCGAAATGGTGGATTTCGTGCAGGATCTGAGCCGCAAGGCCCGCGCTCTGGGAGCTGCGGGACTATATGTCGGCGACATGTCACAACCCCGCGGAGGGCCGATGAAAAGCGGCCACCGCTCGCACCAGATCGGGCTTGATGCCGATATATGGCTGATGCCGGCAATGCGCCTTGACCTGACGCGCACCGAACGCGAGAATCTTTCAGCCATATCCATGCGGCGCGCCAGGGGAGCCTTTGTCAATGAACGCTGGAGCCGCTTTCAGCACGAGATCCTGAAAACCGCGGCGCAAGATCCCCGGGTTGCACGAATATTCATCTTCCCGGGCGCCAAGGTGCAAATGTGCAAGGACGAGAAAGGGGACCGCAGCTGGCTCAGGAAGATCCGTCCCTGGTGGGGGCATCATTATCATTTCCATGTGCGCCTCAGATGTCCGAAAGGGGCGCGTAACTGCCTTGATCAACCACCACCCCCTCCGGGCGATGGCTGTGATGCTGCACAAAAATGGGTGAACGATATCCTGAATCCGCCACCGCCCGATCCCGATGCGCCACCGCCACGAAAACGCCGGCAGCTGACGCTTGATGATCTTCCCCGTCAGTGCCGCCAAGTGCTGAAAGCCCGCTGACGTGCCTGGCGCATGCGCTTCGATAACTGTTCTCGGCAATTCTGCCATCTCCGGCTACCTTTGCATGGCCAGCCGGACAGTCGGGGCTGATGACACCCGCTGAAACCGTTGGGTTGAATATCTCTTGCCATGCGTCTGCCAGCCGGCTAACAGGGCGTGCCCCGCCAACGTGCGGGGCCAAGTCTCCGCAACCTTGTCAAAACGGATCAAGCACATGCAGAAGATTCTTCCCGGCGTTCTTGCCATGGCCGCAATCGTGGTGGCCAGCAACATCCTTGTACAATTCCTGTTCGGCCAATGGCTTACCTGGGGCGCCTTCACCTATCCGCTTGCCTTTCTCGTAACCGACGTGATGAACCGTGTCTATGGCTCCGCCGCCGCCCGCAAGGTGGTATTTTCGGGTTTTGTCGTGGGCATCATATGCTCGTTTGTCGGCACCCGGATCATGGGCGAATTCGGGCCGCTGGTCACGATGCGGATCGCGCTTGGCTCGGGTCTTGCCTTCCTGACAGCACAGCTGCTTGACGTTGCGGTGTTTGATCGCCTGCGCAAGGGCACATGGTGGAAAGCCCCTTTCGCCTCAACCCTGGTGGGCTCTTCGGTCGATACCGCAATTTTCTTCACCATCGCCTTTTCCGCAACGCTGGCATTCATCGAGCCGGGTAACGACATTTCCTGGGCCAACGAGGTCTTGCCGCTTCTGGGCATGGGGCCGGAAGTGCCGCTGTGGGTATCGCTCGCCATCGCCGACTGGCTGGTGAAGCTTTCCCTGGCACTTGTGGCTCTGGTGCCATTTCGCATGATCGTTACACGGCTTTCACCGGATGTTACGTGAACGTTTTGACATCAACCCGATCTGTGGCAAGCTGCCCTTGTCTGGAACAATCAGAAAGGAGGTGCCAATGGTCATTGGGAAACAGGAGCAGTTGGTAAAGGTCACGAGCGGGGCAGGTGTCTAGGGGGCAGCCCCTCTATACATTCTCCCGGCTCCGGGCATCCTGTTTTGCCCGCTTGCCACCTCCGAATTCTCGAGGAGAGCCCCCGCCGCATATGCGGGGGCTCTTTCCGTTTGTGCACACAGGCTCTAATCTTGCATCATGCTGCGGATCAATGACGATATCACTCTTGCCGATCAGGAATTGAGCGAAAGCTTCATCCGCACCTCGGGGCCGGGCGGACAGAACGTGAACAAGGTATCATCGGCCGTGGAACTGCGCTTCGAGGCAGCGCGCAGCCCCAACCTGCCCCCGGTCGTCAAGGCCCGTCTGCGCCGGATTGCCGGGCGGCGCTGGACAGCCGACGGCGCCATCGTGATCCGGGCCGAGGAAACCCGCAGCCAGGTGCGCAATCGTGAAATCGCCCGCAAACGCCTGCGGAAAATGATCGAGAAGGCATTGATCACACCCAAAAAGCGGATCAGAACACAGCCAACGCTGGCCTCGAAACGCCGGCGTATCGAAAGCAAGGTGCGGCGCGGGCAGATCAAGGCCCTGCGAGGCCGGATAAGGGGCGAATAATGAGCGAAACCGAACTGATCCTGCGCCGGCGCAGACTTCTGGGGCGCCATGTTACCACCTTCTATGATGAACCCTTCGCACCGGTCCGCGGCGAAGGTGTATGGCTTTATGACCGCACCGGAAGGCCGTATCTCGATTGCTACAATAACGTTCCGCATGTGGGGCATTGTCATCCACGGGTCGCTGAAGCCATCGCGAAGCAGACAGCAACGCTCAATACCCACACCCGTTATGTACATGATCTGATCCTCGACTACGGCGAACGCCTGACTGAACACCTCGGACCAGGGCTTGACAGCATGATCATGGTCTGCACCGGTTCCGAAGCAAATGACGTGGCAATCCGCATGGCAGAGGCTGTTACCGGAAGGCGCGGCCTGATCGGCACCGATAACACCTATCACGGCAACACCTCTGCAGTCAGCCAACTGAATGCGCACAAGACACCAATAGGAGGATTCGCCGATCATGTGCGCAAGGTGCCGGCCCCCGACAATATCTTTCCCCTGGGCGGCAGCCCTGACGGTCAGGCCAAGGCATTTTGCGCAGAGGTAGAGAAGAAAATCTCCGAGCTGCAGGATACGCCCCATGGCTTTGCCGCGCTCATTCTCTGCCCCTATTTCGCAAATGAGGGCTTCCCCTCCCTGCCCCGGGGCTTTCTTGACCGCACCGTAAAGGCAGTACACCGCGCCGGCGGACTGGTGATTGCCGATGAAGTCCAGCCGGGTTTCGGCCGCCTCGGCAGCCATTTCTGGGGACACGAACGGCTGGGGTTCTCTCCCGACATCGTGACCCTGGGAAAGCCGATGGGAAATGGCTATCCGGTAGCCGGGGTGGTGACATCTCCGGAAATCCTTGAAACCTTTCAGAAGCAATTCCGCTATTTCAACACTTTCGGCGGCAATCCGGTGGCAGCCGCCGCTGCGATGGCCACGTTCAAAGTGATCGAAGACGAGGGCCTGCAGGAAAACGCTCGCATGGTCGGAGCCTATGCGCTGGAGCGGCTGCGTGAGATTGCCGACAGGCAGGAAGCGATAGCCGATCTGCGCGGCGCCGGGCTGTTTCTGGGGCTTGAACTGATCCGGGAAGATACCCCGGCAACGGATCTTTCCGCAATGTTAGTGAATGAAATGCGTCGGCGCGGTGTGCTTTTGCACAGCACAGGACGATACGCGCACATTCTGAAAATCCGCCCTCCGCTGGTATTTTCGCATGAAAACGCCGACCTTCTGGCCGAGACACTGGCCTCTGCCTTTGATACCGTCATGTCACGCCAATGAAAACGGCCGAGGTCATCCCCCTGGCCCACGCGGCGCTTTCCTTCTGGGATCTGCCCGAACAAGAGCCCCATCTTGTCAGCCATCGCGAAAACGCAGTGTTTCGGGTAATCGACCGCCGCGGCAAGCCCGCAGCCCTGCGCCTGCATCGTCCCGGCTATCAGAGCAATAAGGCGATCCGTTCGGAACTGACATGGGCCGAAGGATTGGCCAAAGCAGGGCTCGGCGTTCCCCGCCCGATCCCCACCCGACATGGCGATCTGATCGCACCAGCCCCCCGCATTGCTTCGCTGGTAACCTGGATCGACGGCGTGCCTCTCGGCGCGGGTGACAGGCCCCTTGCCTGGCCTCCCGCACAACAACTCCGGCTGTATCGGGCCTTGGGCAAGGCCTTGGCACGCCTCCATCTGCTCAGCGATACGCTGACCCTGCCGGAATGGTTCGAGCGCCCCCGCCTTGATACACAAGGCCTTCTGGGAGAGGCCCCGCTCTGGGGAAGATTTTGGGAAAACCCGGCGCTTTCGCCTGAAGAACGCCATCTTCTGGGATCAGCACGAAAACAACTTCGGGCAATATTAGAGACTGCTTCAAACCATCTCGATTTCGGCCTGATTCATGCCGATGCCCTGCGCGAGAATGTTCTTGTGACGAAGACGCAGACCGTGCTTATCGATTTCGATGACGGTGCTTTCGGCTGGCGAATGTATGAACTGGGCGTGGCCATGTCGCAGAACTGGCAAGAGGAAAATGCCGCACGCCTGTCGGATGCCCTGCTTGATGGCTATGCCGGCGCACATTCCCTTCCGCGCAACAACGAAGCGCTGCTTCACGCCTTCACCACCCTGCGTGTGCTGGCCTCCTGCGGCTGGGCAATCAGCCGTTACCCACCCGAAAGTGATCGGATGCGGCTTTACGCGGCCAGAGCAACGGAAGCGGCACAACGTTATCTGGAACGGGAAAGGCTTTATTAGAGCCTATACCAGAACTTCCTGCGCTATCTGCTCGCCCACACCGAACACACGCTTGTAGCGTTCGATCTCTTCCGGTGGCCCCATGGCCTTGTTGGGGTTGTCGGAAATTTTTACCGTTGGCCGCCCATCGGCTGAAACCGCCTTGCACACCAGTGAAAACGGCGCCAGCCGATCACCCGGCACCAGCCCGCGAAAATCGTTGGTCAGCAATGTGCCCCAACCGAAGGAAACCTTTACTCGATCGCGAAAGCGCTTGTGAAGTGCGATGATCCTGTCGGCATCCAGACCGTCGGAAAAGATTACCAGCTTCTGTCTGGGATCTTCCCCCTGTGCCTTCCACCAGGCAATCGCGGTTTCGGCACCTTCTGCCGGATCGCCGCTGTCGATGCGGATACCCGTCCAGCTGGCAAGCCAGTCGGGTGCGTTTTTCAGAAACGGCTTCGTTCCGAAGGTATCAGGCAGGATGATGCGCAGGTTGCCCTCATGTTCTTCCTGCCAGTCTTCCAGTACCTTGTAGGGCGCGCGAGCAAGCTCTTCGTCATCATCCGCGGCCAGCGCGGCATAGACCATGGGCAGTTCATGGGCGTTGGTGCCGATTGCCTCGATATCGCGGCGCATGGCGATCAGGCAATTCGAAGTGCCAACAAATTTCTTTTCGCCAAGACCCTCCTGCATCGCCTGCACGCACCAGTCCTGCCACAGGAAGCTGTGGCGACGACGGGTGCCGAAATCGGCAATGCGCAAGCCTTCAAGCGAACGCAATTGCTCGATCTTTTCCCACAGTTTCGACATGGCCCGCGCATAGAGCACCTGGAGTTCGAAACGCCCCATTTCATGCAGCACCACGCGCGAGCGAAGTTCGGTAAGAATCGCAAGTGCGGGAACTTCCCACAGCATCACTTCGTGCCACTTTCCGGTGAAGGTCAGTTCATACTGGCCGTCGCACTGGTTCAGCTCGTATGGCGGCAAGCGGTAACCTTCCAGCCATTCCATGAAATCGGGGCGAAACATCTGCCGCTTTCCATAAAACATGTTGCCCCTGAGCCAGGTGCTTTCGCCGCGAGCCAAACGGATGGTGCGAGCGTAATCAAGCTGTTCGCACAGTTCGGACTTATCGATCAGTTCTGCCAGGCGAATATGCCTGCTGCGGTTGATCACCTTGAAGGTCACTTCGGTACCGGGTTTGTTGCGAAAGACCGACTGACACATCAGGAGCTTATAGAAATCGGTATCGATCAGAGACCGAACGATCGGATCAATCTTCCACTTGTGATTCCAGACACGGGTGGCGATATCAACCATCATCCAGCCCCTCAAGGCATACTCCGGCTGCCTTCATGGCCGCGATGGCCGCGGCCAGCGATCCTTCAAGATCGATGGCGCGCGCAAGATCAAGGCGCACGGTTACGTCATGGCCAAGCCTTGCCGCATCAATCGCCGAATAGCTGACACAGAAATCGGTGGCCAGACCGACGAACACAAGCCGTTTCAGACCGCGATCCTGAAGATATCCATGCAGGCCGGTGGGAGTTGCGTGGTCATTCTCGAAGAATGCGGAATAGCTGTCGATCGCCGGGCGAAAACCCTTGCGGATCACAAGATCGGCCCGGGCAGTCTCAAGGCCGGGGTGAAAATCGGCACCCGCACTGCCCTGAACACAATGATCGGGCCACAGCACCTGAGGCCCGTAGGGCATCCGGATCGTTTCAAAAGGATGCCTGTCCGGATGGTTCGAGGCAAAAGAGGAATGATCGGCCGGGTGCCAGTCTTGTGTCAGGACAACAGCAGGAAAGGTGCTCATCAGCGCATTGATCCCGGGCACGATCTCATCGCCCTGCGGCACGGCAAGCGCGCCGCCGGGGCAGAAGTCGTTTTGCACATCGATCACGATCAGGGCTTCATCCGCATTTCGCATGGCGTTCCTCTCTGCAATGGCTCATGGGTAAGCAGGTGGGCGGGCCGCGTCAACGCCCGGGCCTTGCGGTGTGGCGACAAGCGGCATAAATCAGCCCCATGTTCACCGTGGCTGCACTCTATCATTTTACCCATTTCCAGAAGCCCGCCGCCCTGCGCGGGCCCTTGCTGGAACTGTGCCGCCGCGAAGGCATCATGGGATCCTTGCTGCTGGCACGTGAGGGAATCAACGGCACGGTAGCCGGCCCGCAAGACGGAATCAGGGTGCTTCTGGCTCATATCCGCACCCTGCCGGGATGCCGGAATCTGGAACACAAGGAAAGCCGGGCCCGCGAAATGCCCTTTGGCCGGATCAAGGTGCGCCTTAAACGTGAAATCGTGACAATGGGGCAGCCCGATGTCGATCCGAGCGCAGGCACCGGCCATTATGTTGATCCCGCCGAATGGAACGAACTGATCCGCGCCGAAGACGTGATCGTGATCGACACCCGTAACGATTACGAGGTATCGATAGGCACATTCGAAGGGGCGGTGAACCCCCGGACATCCAGTTTTCGAGAATTTCCGCAATGGTGGGAAGCAAACCGCCACCGCTTTCACAACAAGCGCATCGCCATGTTCTGCACCGGCGGCATTCGCTGCGAAAAATCCACCAGCTTCCTGCTGGGGCAGGGCTTCAAGGACGTCTATCACCTGAAAGGCGGCATCCTGAAATATCTTGAAGACGTGCCCGAGGAAGAAAGCCTGTGGAGCGGGGCATGTTTCGTGTTCGACGGGCGCGTCAGCATCGAACACGGGCTGCGCGAAGGCCCTCATGTCCTGTGCCACGCCTGTCGCCGTCCGATCCTGCCTGAAGACAGGAAACGCCCGGAATACGAAGAAGGCGTGAGCTGCCACCTGTGCCACGACAGCCATGACGAATCTCGCAAGGCGCGCTTTCGCGAACGCCAGAAACAGATCAGGCTGGCCCGGGCACGGGGCATGCAACACCTTGGCCCGCCACAGGGCTGAAACCCCGGGACGCCGGCTTCAGAAATCCAGATTCTCGACGCTCAGTGCATTCTGCTGGATGAATTCCCGCCGCGGCTCGACCACATCGCCCATCAGCTTGGTAAAGATGTCGTCGGCTTCGGCCACATCGTCGATCTTGACCTGAAGCAGGGTGCGCGCTTCCGGATCCAGCGTAGTTTCCCACAGCTGGTCCGGGTTCATTTCACCAAGCCCCTTGTAACGCTGCAGGCTGAGGCCCTTTTCGCTTTCTTTCAGAATTGCCTTCAGAAGTTCTCCGGGGCCGTGGATCAACACTTCACGTTCCTTGCGCTCCAGCGTTGCAGGGGCACGGTAAACCTCCTGCAGGTTCTCGGTCATCGCGCCAAGACGGCGCGCCTCGACCGAGCGCAGCACTGCCCCGTCAAGCACCCGCACCTCCTCCACGCCGCGCAGGATGCGTGCCAGGCGGATACCGTGATCCTGGGTGGGCCGGCCCTGCCAGCCGCGTTCGTATTCAGGTGCGATCAGATCAAGCCGGGCGACGATGCTGTCGGCAACGGCCTGAAGATCCCTGTCCACATGGCCCGGCACAAAGGCCCCGGCAATTGCGGCCTGCTCCAGGATGTGGCGCGGGTAATGGGTGGGAAAGGCATCAAGGATACGCCGCACCTGGCGCGCGGCATTCACCACCCGCACCAGATCACGGCCCGAGATATCTTCACCCGTGGAAAGGCGCAGAATGGCCCCCTCGGTGCCCATCTCGATCAGATAATCCTCAAGTGCGGCCTGATCCTTCAGATACACTTCCGATTTTCCCCGGCTGACCTTGTAAAGTGGCGGCTGGGCAATATAGAGATAACCACCTTCGATCAGTTCGGGCATCTGACGGAAGAAGAAGGTGAGCAGCAGCGTACGGATATGGGCGCCGTCCACATCGGCATCCGTCATGATTATCACCTTGTGATAGCGCAGTTTCGAAATATCGAATTCATCGCGCCCGATACCGGTGCCCAGTGCCATCACCAGATTGCCGATCTCCTGGCTGGCAAGCATGCGGTCGAAGCGTGCCCGCTCGACATTCAGGATTTTCCCGCGCAGGGGCAGGATGGCCTGGGTCATGCGGTCGCGGCCCGTCTGGGCCGAACCTCCGGCACTGTCACCCTCTACCAGAAACAGCTCGGTCTTGGCCGGATCCTTTTCCGAGCAGTCCTTCAGCTTTCCGGCAAGAAAGTTTACATCCATTGCCGTCTTGCGCCGGGTAAGTTCACGTGCCTTGCGCGCCGCCTCGCGCGCCACGGCGGCCTCGATGATCTTGCCCACGATCACCCTGGCCTCGTTCGGGTGTTCCTCGAACCACTCGGCAAGCTTCTCGTTCACCAGGCTTTCCACTACCGGACGCACTTCGGAACTGACCAGCTTGTCTTTCGTCTGGCTGCTGAACTTCGGATCGGGCACCTTGACCGAGAGCACGGCCGTCAGACCCTCGCGCGCATCATCGCCGGTAAAGCTGACCTTTTCCTTTTTGGCAATCCCCGAGGATTGAGCATAATTGTTGATGGTGCGGGTAAGGGCACCGCGAAAGCCCGCAAGGTGGGTGCCGCCGTCGCGCTGCGGAATGTTGTTCGTGAATGGCAGAACCTTCTCGTGATAGCTGTCATTCCACCACATGGCCACTTCCACCGTGATGCCGTCCTTCTCGCCCTTCATGTAGATCGGCGCATCGATCAGCGGGGTTTTCGAACGGTCGAGATAACGAACGAATTCGCGCACACCGCCTTCATAACAGAATTCCGCTTCGTGCGGCTCGGACGGACGCTCATCGCGCAGGATGATCCGCACGCCGGAATTCAGGAAGGCCAGTTCGCGCAGACGGTTTTCCAGTGTATGAAAATCGTAGTTGATATCGGAAAAGGTGTCGGTCGAGGCAAGAAAGCGCACCTCGGTGCCCTTTTCTCCGTTGGCCGGGCCGACAACACGCAGGGATTCTACCGTTTCACCACCCTTGAAGCGCACGAAATGCTCGTTCTCATCACGCCATATCCTGAGCTCCAGCCATTCGGAAAGCGCATTTACGACCGAAACGCCCACACCGTGCAGGCCGCCCGATACCTTGTATGAATTCTGATCGAATTTCCCGCCGGCGTGCAGCTGGGTCATGATCACCTCGGCAGCCGAAACACCTTCCTCCGCATGGATATCCACGGGAATGCCGCGGCCGTTGTCACGCACGGAAACGCTTGAATCGGAGTGGATCGTCACGATCACCCGATCGGCATGGCCGGCCAGCGCCTCATCGATGGCGTTATCGACCACCTCGTAAACCATGTGATGCAGACCCGATCCGTCATCGGTATCACCGATATACATGCCCGGGCGCTTGCGGACCGCATCCAGGCCCTTGAGAACCTTGATGGAATCGGCATCGTATCCCTGCGGGATTTGCTCGTTTTCGGCCATGTGTTTCTTCCCTGATATTCCTTACATCATATAGGTGATCCAAGGCGGGATGTCACGCGATATACACAAGATTTGGGGTATGGCATGCATGACAAGGCAAACGCTCAGAGCGGCAGAATGCACGACTTTCCAGCATCGTCCCGCACCACCATGTGCTGTGCGCGATCACCCAGCGCTGCAAACAGTTCGGCTTCGGCGCCCGTCATCCAGGCCTGAGCGCCAAGCGCACATATTTCATCGTAAAGCGCTGCCCGGCGATCCGTGTCCAGATGCGCCGCCACCTCATCAAGCAGCAGAATCGGCGGCGCCCCGAAGCTTTCCGCCAGAGCCCGGGCATTGGCCAGCACCAACGAGATCAGAAGTGCCTTCTGCTCGCCCGTAGAGCATTCCCGCGCGGGAATGCCCTTGGCAACATAGAGCGCCTGAAGATCGGCGCGATGAGGGCCTGAAAGGGTGCGGCCCGCAGCCATATCACGTATGCGACCTTCGGCCAGGGTGGCGGCAAGGGCCTCGGCATCTATCGGCTGGTCGGGGCTGCTGTCAGGGCCGGTTAGGGCCAGATCGGCCGTCGGAAAGGCGCTGCCCGCCCGAGCCTGGTGCCGGGCCAGCAGATCAAGCGCCACAAGACGATTGCGATGGATGCGCGCACCATGTTTGGCCATCTGGCGTTCAAGCACCTGATACCATGCCGAATCGCGCACACCCTCTTTCATCAGGCGGTTGCGCTCGCGCATTGCCTTTTCATAGGCGAGCACGGTTTCGCCATGGGTTGGTTCGAAACTGAGGGTCATGCGATCAAGAAAACGGCGGCGGGCCTCGGCACCCTCCGTCCACAGCCTGTCCATCGCCGGCACCAACCACAAAATGCGCGCAATCCGCCCCAATGCCGTCTGCGGGGCTACCTTGCCATCGATCCGTTGTGTGCGGGGCTGGTCGGGTTCGGCGCGGATCTCGATCTCGTGAACATGATCAGGGCTTTTCAGCTGGGCCGAGATCTTCCAGCCCACCGCTTCGGGGCGACGCGCCAGAACAGCGGGCGAAGCCCGGCGCAACCCACGGCCCGGCGACAGCAGCGACAGGGCCTCGAGTATGTTTGTCTTGCCGGCACCATTGGGCCCCGACAAGACAACCGGGCGGACATCCAGATCAAGCCGCAGGGCCTTGTGCGAACGAAAATGCGACAGCGCAAGCCTGGTGACGGCAAGTTCCGTCACGACCGCCCCGTCACACGCGCATTGGCATGACAACATAAACCGCGCTGGTATCGTTCCCTTCGCGCATCAGTGTCGGATCGCCTGCAGAATTGAACATGAACACCGCATTCTCGCGATCCACCTGGCTGGCGATTTCCAGAAGATACTTGGCATTGAACCCGATTTCCAGCGGCTCATCGCCATAAGCCACGGCAAGCTCCTCCTCGGCCGCACCGCTGTCGGGGGCATTGACAGAAAGCACCAGACGGTCTTCGTCGAGCGCCATCTTGACCGCACGCGAGCGTTCGGAGGAAACCGTGGCAACGCGATCGACAGCCTTTGCGAAATCCGAGGCATCAACTTCTAGCTTGCGGGTGTTGCCGGTGGGAATGACCCGGGTATAATCGGGGAAAGTTCCATCGATCACCTTCGAGGTAAGGGTGATGTCGGGTGTGGCAAAGCGCACCTTGGTTTCGGAAACCGAAACCGCGATTTCGGTGTCGTCATCGGCCAGGAGCTTGCCCAGTTCGGCCACGGTTTTTCTGGGCACGATCACGCCCGGCATGTTTTCGGCGCCTTCCGGCAACGGAGCATCTATCCGCGCCAGGCGGTGGCCATCGGTGGCCACGGCACGCAGCACCTTGCCACCTTCGCCTTCCGCCACGTGCAGATAGACCCCGTTCAGATAATACCGCGTTTCCTCGTGCGAGATCGCAAATTTCGACTTGTCAAACAGGCGCCGCAGCACCGGTGCTGCAACCGAGAAATTGGATTCATACTCCGAACTGGCCATCACCGGAAAATCTTCTCTGGGCAGTGTGGCAAGCGAAAAACGCGAACGCCCTGCTTCAACGGAAAGGCGCCCCGATGCCGGATCGTCCGAAAGCATAACCAGCGCCCCGTCCGGAAGTTTGCGCACGATTTCGTGCAGCAGCACCGCATTCACCGTGGTTGCTCCCGCGCGCACCACCTGCGCGGACGCCTTGTCCACCACTTCGATATCAAGATCCGTTGCCCTGAGAGAAATGGCTTCGCTCTCGGCCTCGATCAGAACATTGGCCAGGATCGGGATCGTGTTACGTCGTTCAACAACCGATTGCGCCTGCGACACCGCCTTCAGAAGTGCCGCACGCTCGATACTGATTTTCATGGTCCACTCCTGCTAGGCCGGGGGCACAGAAATTAACTCTTTCTGCGCCCGTCTCAAGTGTTTTCTGGACTGTTCAATGCTTTCCGAAGATCGTCAAGGCCGTTTGGCGCGGCTCAATCTTCCAGACTGCGGCGCAGGATCTCGACATCATCGGCAATCTGGCTGTCCGAAGCCATCAGCTCTTCGATCCGCCTGACCCCATGCATGACCGTGGTATGATCGCGCCCGCCGAAACGGCGCCCGATCTCGGGCAGGCTGCGCGAAGTCAACTGCTTGGCCAGATACATCGCCATCTGACGAGGGCGCGCAATGGTGCGCACCCGGCGCGGCCCGATCATGTCGGACAGGCGGATATTGTAGTGTTCCGCCACCTTCCGCTGGATTTCCTCGATGCTGATCTTGCGATCCGAAGCACGCAGGATATCGGCAAGGCAATCCTGAGCCAGCTCCAGGGTGATTTCGCGCCCGACGAGCGATGCAAACGCAAACAGCCGGATCAATGCACCCTCAAGAGTGCGCACATTGCCCGAGATGCGTTGTGCCAGAAATTCCAGAACACCATCGGCAATGCGAAGGTCGCCATATTGCTGGCGCTGCTGCTCCACCTTGTGCTGCAGGATGCCCAGACGCAGTTCATAGTCGGTGGGATGCAGATCAATCACCAGGCCACATTGAAGACGCGACTTTATCCGCTCTTCCATATCCTTGATCTCGCCCGGGGCACGATCGCCCGAAATGACCAGCTGCTTGTTTTCCTGAACCAGAGCATTGAATGTGTGAAAGAATTCGTCCTGGGTCGAATTCTTGCCCGCAATGAACTGCACGTCATCGATCAGCAGCACATCAATACTGCGAAACTGCTGCTTGAATTTCAATGCCTTGCTGTCGCGCAGTGCTCGTATGAAACGATACATGAACTGCTCGGCCGAGATATAGACGATCCTCAGCTCGGGTTTGCGAATTTGAAGGGCATGGGCAATGGCCAGCATCAGATGCGTCTTGCCCAGCCCGACCCCCCCATAAAGGAACAGCGGGTTGTAGGCTACCGGGCCACCCTCGGCCACGCGGCGGGCGGCGGTATAGGCAAGTTCGTTCGGCTTGCCGACAACAAAACTGTCAAACGTGAAGCGCGGGTCCAGCGGTGCCTGCGGCAGGCCGAAATCACCATCTCCATTGCCGCTCCGCACCCGAGCCGGAGTTGCGGGCACCGGCTTGCTTCCTGCCGCCGTTCCGATACCCGATCCCTTCGTGTCATTCTTCGCCCGACCCTGCCTGCAAACCGTGAATCGGATACGGCTCACAGGCTTGCCGCCCCGGCTCATCAGATGCTTGATCTGATCTGCAAAATTGCGGGATACCCAATCCCCTACAAACTGCGTCGGCACCGAAAAGCTGGCAACCCCGTCTTTCAGGCCGGTGAACTCGAGAGGTTCAATCCAGGTGACAAAGCTGTTCTTCCCAACCGATTTCCTGAGTTCTTCCTTGACCTTGCCCCATGTCGAATCCGTCATCCGGTAACCCATCCAAGTTTTCACTGCCATGGCCCCCGCTCACCGGCAGGCCCGCCGGCTTGATTTCCGGCTCGATACCGGCACCGACTTCCCTCTTTCGCGTTCTCCACATCGCCATACCCTGCACAAAACGACAGAAGCCGCCTTCGCCAGAAGGAAACGCGTCGTGACAAGCGCCGGACCAGCGCGGGTAGATGGACAAACCCGGCCCTCAGACAGCCGGCGACATGACCCGCCAATGCCCGAAGCGCCCTGTCGAATCAGGGCCAGATACCGATTGTCCCCCCAAGGACGATGTGAATCACCAAGGCAAGCTAGCAAGCCCCCTGCGGACCGCGCAACAGAACTTCGATCTTGACTCGCGCTTTGTAGAAACGAATCTTTTCGTGTTGAAAAATTGCCAGACGAACCGGTTTCAAATGCTGCGCATGCGAAAGAAAAGGAGCACCGCCGGAAACGGTGCTCCCTTGCGAAATCGAAGGTCCGGCCAGGCTTCAGCCGATAGCTTTCACCCGGGCCGAAAGACGCGACATCTTGCGCGCTGCCGCGTTCTTCTTGACAACGCCTTTCGTCACGCCGCGCATCAGCTCGGGCTGGGCGGCGCGCAAAGCGGCATTCGCTGCTTCCTTGTCACCTGACGCAATCGCTTCCTCGACCTTGCGCAGGAACGTCCGGATGCGCGAACGGCGTGCCTTGTTGATCTGGTAGCGGCGCAGGTTCTGACGGGCGCGCTTTTTCGATTGAGGCGTATTGGCCATGTTTCTGTTCCCGGATTTTGGGCTGCATGAATCTGAATTCGGGCTTCTAGGCCCGACTCACGGTCAAGTCAACGGGGGGCGATGATTTTATTGCCGCGGTGCCATCCGGCGATTCCGGTTACCTGTCCCGGAACTGGGGTTCACGCTTCTCAAGGAAGGCCTCCATGCCTTCGGTCTGATCATCGGTGGCAAACATCGATTGGAACAGGCGGCGCTCGAACAGAAGGCCCTCGGCAAGGGTGGTTTCATAGGCACGATTGACCGCCTCTTTTGCCGCCATGCTGGCGATCAGGGACTTTTCGGTAATCTTGTGGGCAGTGGCCAGCGCATCCTCGATCAACTTCTTGGCGGGCACCACACGGCTGACGAGCCCCGCACGCTCGGCCTCCTCGGCATCCATGAAACGCCCTGTCAGATGCATTTCCATCGATTTCGACTTGCCCACGAAACGGGTCAGCCGCTGGGTACCACCAATGCCGGCGATCACGCCCAGGTTGATTTCCGGCTGGCCGAATTTCGCATTGTCGGCGGCTATGATGAAATCGCACATCATGGCAAGTTCACATCCTCCGCCCAGGGCATAGCCCGCAACGGCAGCAATGATCGGCTTGCGAATGTTCCGGATCGTCTCGGCCTCGGGGCCGAACAGATCGGCCGAGAATACTTCCGTGAAACCTTTCGCTGCCATTTCCCTTATATCGGCGCCAGCGGCAAAGGCCTTTTCCGAACCGGTAATCACGATGCAGCGCACCTTTTCATTGGCGTCGGCACTCTTCAGGGCATCGGTCAGCTCGTGCAGAAGCTGCGCATTCAGTGCATTCAGTGCCTCGGGGCGGTTCAGGCGGATGAGAGTAACATGATCTTCGGTTTCGACGATGAGGGTTTCGTAAGCCATGAGTCGGCCCCGTGTTGTTGCGGTTCAGGAGAAAGTGATTATCAGTCCCGTCACGCGGATCAAGCTATCTTTGGCATTGCGGACAGTGAAAGGTTGATCGGCCGGCCTGCGTGATTCGGTTGATTTTCCCTTTGCAGCCGGGGGCCAGGCAGGGCTGGCCCTCGCGCCCGTATACACGGAAGGCATGCTGGAAATAGCCAAGCTCTCCGTCGGTCTGCCGGTAATCGCGCAGGCTGGAACCGCCCGATTCGATCGCCTCGCTCAGCACCGTGCGGATCGCCGGCACCAGCCGCCGCAACCGAACCGGAGCCACCTGTCCGGCCTTGCGGCGGGGCGAAATGCCGGCCCGGTGCAGGACCTCGCATGCATATATGTTGCCAAGCCCTGCCACCACGCGCTGATCGAGAAGGATACTCTTGATCGGCCCCTTCCGCTCCTTCAGGCGCGTGGTCAGGTAATCTTCGTGAAAATCGTTACCCAGAGGTTCGGGGCCAAGGCCCGCGAGCAGGCGATGGTTTTCCAGATCATGCGTGCTGCAAAGGTCCATCATGCCGAACCGGCGGGGATCGTTGAAGATGACACGTGCGCCGCCTTCCATGTCAAGCACCACATGATCATGGCGGCCGGGCCGGCAGGGCGGCGTTCCGCCTGTCCCCGAAATCAGCATCCGCCCCGACATGCCCATGTGCATCAGCAGCGTTTCTCCGCTGTCGAGATCGGCCAGGATATATTTCGAACGCCGCCCAAGCCGCAGCACCCGCGCGCCCGCAAGCCGTGCCTCCATGCGCGGCGGGAAAGGCCAGCGCAGATCGGAACGGCGCACATCCGCCCGGCGGATCAGAGCGCCTTCCATCACCGGCAGCAGGCCGCGGCGTATGGTTTCCACTTCGGGCAGTTCGGGCATGGCGCGCTATTCTCCTGCGGGGCCATTGTATCAGCCGGCTGGCCCCTTATAAGAGAGGTTGCAACAACCGACGGCAAGCACATATGAACGGGCAAGATCAGAAAACTACCCATTTCGGCTTCAGGGCAGTGGCCGAACGGGAAAAGGCCGGTCTCGTTCACGGTGTCTTCACCAGTGTGGCATCAAGATATGATATCATGAATGATGCCATGTCGCTTGGCATCCACCGCCTGTGGAAAGACGCAATGATGGACTGGCTGGCCCCACGGCCGGGCCAGAAGCTGCTTGATGTGGCCGGGGGTACGGGTGATATCGCCTTTCGTTTCCTGAAACGCGCCCGACAGGCTCATGCCACAGTGCTTGATCTGACCGAATCGATGCTGCGCGCCGGCGAGCAGCGCGCCGAAGCGGCACAGATGGCCGACAGCCTTGATTGGATAGTGGGCGATGCCATGGCCCTGCCGTTGGCCGACAACAGCTTCGACGCCTATACGATCTCGTTCGGAATCCGGAATGTAACGCGCATCCATGGCGCCCTGACCGAAGCCTTCCGGGTGCTGCGCCCTGGCGGGCGGCTGATGGTGCTCGAATTCAGCCATGTTCCGAACGAACTGATGCGGAAGATCTATGATCTCTATTCCTTCAACATGATCCCGCGGCTTGGTCAGCTGATTGCCCGCGATCGTGACAGCTATCAGTATCTGGTGGAATCGATTCGCCGCTTTCCCGATCAGGAAACCTTTGCCGGGATGATCCGCGGTGCCGGGTTCGAAAACGTGAAATACCGAAGCCTTACCATGGGCATTGCGGCGCTGCATTCGGGATGGAAAATCTGAGCAATGCGGGGCCCCCACAACATCCTGCGGCTGATTCGCACGGCCGCCACCTTCGAGCGCACCGGCGCCCTGGGCGTGGTGCTGCGCGAAATGGATGCGCCCCGATCGATCCGTATTGCCGCACATGTGGCAGGCTGGCCGATGAAATGGCTGGGGCTGAAAGGGGATCCCTCGATGCCGCCGGTGACGCGGGCTCTCACTGCCCTTGGCCCGGCCTATGTCAAGTTCGGCCAGCTCCTTTCCACGCGCCCCGACGTTGTTGGCGAAGATCTGGCATGCCAGCTGCGGGTGCTGCAGGATCGTCTGCCGCCATTTTCCACCGGCGAAGCCCGGGCCACTGTGGAAGCCGAACTTGAACGCCCGCTGGAAGAACTGTTTTCGGAATTCGGCGATGCCGTTGCCGCAGCTTCGATCGCCCAGGTACACAAGGCCCGTCTGGCCGATACCGGCGAAGATGTGGCCGTGAAGGTGCTGCGCCCGGGAATAGAGCGTGCCTTCCGCAAGGATATCGATGCCTTCTATTTCGTGGCTTCCATGATCGAACTCCTCTCGCCCGCCTCACGCCGCCTGCGCCCTTCCGACGTGGTGGCGCATTTCGATGGCGTGGTTGCAGGCGAACTTGACCTGCGGATCGAAGCCTCGGCCGCCTCGGAATTTGCTGCCAACACGAAGAACGACACAGGCTTTCAGGTGCCGAAAGCGAAATGGGATCTTTCGGCCCGCCGGGTGCTGACGCTGGACTGGGCCGAAGGCATCCCACTGGGCGATACCGAAGCACTTCGCGCTGCCGGGCATGATCTGGATGCGCTTGGCGAAAGGGTGATGCAGCTGTTCCTGAACCATGCCCTGCGCGACGGCTATTTCCATGCCGACATGCACCAGGGCAACATGAAGGTGGCCGAGAACGGCGACATCATCGCCTATGATTTCGGTATCATGGGTCGGATCGACGAATATACCCGCCGGGTCTATGCCGAGATCCTTTATGGCTTCATCCGCCGCGATTATCAACGCGTTGCCGAAGTGCATTTCGAGGCCGGCTACGTGCCCGCGGATCAGGATGTGCATGCCTTTGCCCAAGCCCTGCGTTCGGTAGGCGAACCGATTTTCGGTGCGGACGCAACCGCCATATCGATGGGCCGGCTGCTGCACCACCTGTTCGAGGTGACCGAGCGCTTCGGAATGGAAACCCGAACCGAGCTGATCCTGTTGCAGCGCACAATGGTTGTTGTCGAGGGCGTGGCGCGCTCGCTCAATCCGCATATCAACATCTGGCATGTGGCTCGCCCGGTGGTCGAAGATTACATCAGGCAGAGTATCGGTCCACGCGCAATGGCGCACGATCTGCTGCGCACGCTGCGGGTGCTTTCGCGTTTCGGCCCACGCCTGCCCGAAATCGCCGAAGCCAGCCTGAAACGCCAGTCCGAACCACCAGCGCAGTCCGCCGGCCCTTCACGGCGCATGGCATTGGGGCTGATGGGGCTCGGGGCGCTCGTTGCCGCTGGCGGATACGGCCTGTTCCTGCTGCTTTGAAACCGGATATCGCGCCGCATCCGGCAAGACATGCACTGACGCCGCGTCCGGGAGTGACAGTTCCGCGGCACCGGCGCATTATCGCCCGGAGCATCACACGAACATCGCGCTGAACGGAGGTTTCCGGCATGACCGATTACCCTCATCTCCTCGCCCCACTCGACCTTGGCCATGTCACGCTGAAGAACCGGGTGCTGATGGGATCGATGCACACCGGGCTTGAGGAAACGAAAGACTGGAACCGGATCGCCGGGTTCTATGCCGCCCGCGCCCGGGGTGGTGTCGGGCTGATCGTGACAGGCGGCATGGCCCCCAATCGCGAAGGCGGCGTATTTCCCGGCGCCGCCGGCCTGTTCAGCGCCGAAGACATTGCCAATCACCAACGCGTCACCGATGCGGTGCATGCCGAAGGCGGCAGGATCGCCATGCAGGTCCTGCACGCCGGACGTTATGCCTACAGCCCCGAATGCGTGGCGCCGTCACCGGTCAGGTCTCCCATTTCTCCCTTTCCTCCGCGCGAACTGGATGAAGCCGGTATCGAAAAGCAGATCGCCGATATCGCCACCGCTGCGGCGCGGGCACGCGAGGCAGGCTATGATGGTGTCGAGGTGATGGGATCGGAAGGCTATCTGCTGAACGAATTCCTCGTCACCCGTACCAACAGACGCACCGACCGCTGGGGCGGTTCCTACGAAAACCGCATGCGCTTTCCGCTTGAGGTGATGCGTCGGGTGCGGGCAGCCGTGGGCAATGATTTCATAGTGATCTACCGCATCTCGATGATCGATCTTGTGCCCGACGGAAGCACCTTCGACGAGGTTCTGCAGCTGGCGCGCGCAATGGAAGAAGCCGGCGCTTCGATCCTCAATACCGGCATCGGCTGGCACGAGGCCCGCATTCCCACCATCGCCACATCGGTTCCGCGCGCGGCCTTCACATGGGTGACGGAAAAGCTGATGGGGCACGTATCGATACCGGTGATCACCTCGAACCGCATCAACACCCCAGAAGTGGCCGAAACGGTGCTGGCCGAGGGCAAGGCCGACATGATTTCCATGGCCCGCCCCTTCCTGGCCGATCCGGATTTCGTGAAAAAGGCGGCCGAGGGGCACGGCGATCAGATTGCCCCCTGCATCGCCTGCAACCAGGCCTGCCTCGATCACACCTTCAGCGGAAAGATTTCAACCTGTCTCGTCAATCCGCGCGCGGCTTTCGAAACCGAGCTGGTGATCGAGCCCGCCGCAGAGCCGAAATCGATCGCCATTGTCGGCGCCGGGCCGGCCGGGCTTTCCGCAGCAATCACCGCCGCCGGACGCGGCCACCGGGTAACGCTGTTTGAAAAGAGCAACCGCATTGGCGGCCAGCTTGACATGGCCGCAGAAATCCCCGGCAAGGAAGAATTCCGCGAGCTGATCGCATGGTATCGGCGAATGCTGAAGCGCGAAGAAGTTGAACTGCACCTCGGGCACAAGGCGGATGTCGATACGCTCGAAGGATTCGATGAAATCATCGTCGCAACCGGTGTGCGCCCCCGCAATCCGCGCATTCCGGTGCAGAAGGGCGCAAACGTGCTTTCCTATCAGCAGGTACTGCGCGAAAAACACCCGGTGGGCAGACGTGTGGCCATCATCGGCGCCGGCGGCATCGGCTTTGACGTGGCCGCTTTCCTGGTGGAACCCGATCACCCCACCCTGCACCTTGAAGAATGGCTGCGCGAATGGGGGGTGACAGACCCTGAACGCGCACGCGGCGGCCTGGCCCCCGAGGGCCCGCAGCCAGCCCCCCCTGCGCGGCAGGTGGTGATGATGCAACGCAAGGCGGAAAAGCCCGGCCGCCGGTTGGGCAAGACAACCGGCTGGATCCATCGCGCCACACTGCGGATGAAAGGGGTCGAAATGCTTTCGGGTGTCACCTATGAACGGATTACCCCCCAGGGCGTTGTGCTGCGCATCGGCGAAGATGCCGAACCACGGCTGGTGCCTGCCGATACGATAGTGCTCTGCACCGGGCAGGAAAGCGAGCGCACGCTGGCGGAATCACTGGCAGCTGAGGGATTGCAACCGCATGTCATCGGGGGCGCCGATCAGGCCGCGGAACTGGACGCCAAAAGGGCAATCGATCAGGGCACCAGAATCGCCTCGAAGCTGTAAAAAACGCAGGATGCTGCGCTATCGCGCGCTTTTTGCGGCTGTTCAGCCCTGCCGTCAGCCCCGTCGCCAAGGGTGCAACGATCACGGGAAAACCCAAGTATTGTCGATCCTGATCCCCATTCCTGCCCGATTTCCCCATCATAACCTGTGCCAAAGCAAACAACCAGAACAAGGTAACGGGTACAAACATGGATCGACTGGCCGAAATGGAAGCCTTTGCCACCGTGGTGGACCAAGGTGGCTTTACAGATGCCGCCAAGAAAATGGGAATCTCTAAATCCGCCGTCTCCAAGCATGTTTCCTCGCTTGAGGCCCGTCTTGGCGCACGCCTTCTGAACCGCACCACGCGCCGGGTCAGTCCCACCGAAATCGGGCTTGCCTATTATGACCGTGCGCGCCGGGTGCTGAACGATGCCGGCGAAGCCGATGCTCTTGTCACGTCCATGCAATCGGCCCCCTCGGGTTTGCTGCGGATTTCCGTTGCCACCGATTTCGGTGTCAACCACCTTTCGCCGGTATTGGGAAATTTCCTGCAGGAATACCCCGACATCACCGTGAACATGGTGCTGAACAACCGCTACGTCGAACTGATCAGCGAAGGTTTTGATGTTGCCGTGCGCATAGGCGAACTGGAAGACAGCACGTTGCGTGCCCGCAAGCTGACAGAAACCAGCAAGCGGATGATCGGCGCGCCATCCTATTTCGAGAAATACGGCCGCCCGAAGAAAATTGATGACCTAAACGAGCACAAACTGCTGCACTATACCAACCAGGCCAATGGCGCTGTCTGGAAACTGACAGCCCCCTCGGGCGAAAAGCGCCAGGTGCGCACTTCCGGATGGCTTTCGGTGAATGATGGGCAATCCCTGCTCAATGCCGCGATTGCCGGCCTCGGCATCGCCTATCTGCCCAGCTTCCTTTATGCTGATGCCATGAAGAAAGGGCTGGTGGAAGAGGCCATCCCCGATCTTCCCGTGGAAATCCAGGGTATCTATGCTGTCTATCCTCCGGGGCGCTTCACCCAGCCGAAAGTGCGCGCCTTCATCGATTTCCTTGTCCAGTCCTTCGCAGAGAAGGGGCCTGACAACTGGTAAGCGCGACATGACCATGACAGGGCCGGACGGATAGTCCGGAACATGACACGGCAAAAGCGACGGATCAGCGGGTCGAGGTGAGGATTGCCTCGACCCGCCGGTTCATCGATCGCCCCTCCTCTGTCAGATTTGACGCCCGTGGGGCCAGATACCCCATGCCGGCGGCGCTGATCTGCCCCGGACGCACGCCATACTCCGCCACAAGGCGGTCAACAACCGCCGTGGCGCGCTTTCTGGAAAGCGCGATGTTTCCGGGCAGCGTTCCCTCGGCATCGGTATGGCCCACCAGAACCACACGGCGCTCGGGATTGGCCTTCAGATAGGCGGCAAGCGCCTCAAGCGATTCGAAACGACGGTTGCTGAGCGCTGATGAGCCGGTTTCGAAAGAAAGATCCTCAAGCACCACACGCCCTTCGCTTTCAAGCCGGGCAGCAAGATCGATGTTCTCTTCCGGTTGCGAAAGGCGGGGCTGCCCTGCAACTGGCAGCGGGGATTTGGCTGCGGGTTTTCCTGTTGCCTTCACCGCTACATCGGCATGGGGCGCAACATGGATCATCTGCACGAATCCCGTGGAGGGGCTGCGGCTGATCAGAAGAGCCACGTGCTCCGTCGTCTCCTTCCCCTGCTCTGCATCAACAGGGCCACCGGAAACCTTACGGCGTGCCGACAGAAACCGGAAATTCCCCAGATCCACATGCATGTCGGGTTCGGGAATCACCGTCATGCCATAGCGAAAATCGAACCCCCCGCAGCCAAGCGTTTCGCATTCGAACAGGATTTCGAAGCCAGCATCTTTCAGCTGCTTGCGCAGCGGATCCAGGATCTGCAGGGTGGTCAGCCCGGTGTTCTCCAGCTTCCACGCCTGAAGGCTGACATGCCCGATGGCCGTTTCGGACTTCATGTCACCTTCTTTCCAGGGGCCGACAGGCACCTGCACCGAACCGGCCTTGCTGGTTTCTGCATGCGTCAGCACGGGAATACCGGGAAAATCGAGCGTAAGCGGCCACAGGGCGACCGGCACCAGCGACAAGGCAAGGGCAAGCGGAAACAACCGGCAGATCATCTGTGCGCGCCGTGATACTCTTGATTGGGATGCATGCCAGTGGCCGAGGCCACGCGGTTCGTCATGTTGAAGAAGGCGGCCACGTTGGCGATATCCCATATGTCGCGATCACTGAACCCGGCATCGCGCAGCTGCACCCGATCCGGATCTTCGATTTCGGCGCTGTTCCTGGTAACCTTTTCGGCAAACTCCAGCATGGCACGATGACGCGGCGAAAGATCCGCTACCCTCCAGTTCATCACCAGCATTTCGCCAAGCACAGGATCGCCCGACAGTTCACGAACGGCAGCACCATGCGCAACAAGGCAATAGAAACACCTGTTGATGGCCGAAACCACCACCGCAATCATTTCTCTCTCAAGCTTGGAAAGCCCGCTGTCGGCCAGCATCAGCTGATTGTAAAGAGCCACGAAGGCATCAAGCTTGCCGATGTCGAAAGCATGGGCCTTCAACACGTTCGGCACCAGCCCCAGCTTTTCCTCGCAAAGCGCAAAATACCTTGCCGTGGCCTCGGGCAGCGGATCGACCATTGGCAGATCAAGCGCCATTGGCTGTTTGTTCTTCCCGGTTTCCGGCATCGTCTGCGGCCTCCTTGTGCACACGGTAATGATACTGTTCCACAATCTCCATGCCGAGGGAAGCATAGAGCCGGGCAGCCCCCGCATTGGCCTGCGTGACCGCCAGCATCAGAGCCTCGGCACCTTGACGCACCGCCCATTGCGCGGCGGCACGCATGATACCGGACCCCACGCCCTTACGCCGCTGCGATGGTGTTACCTCCAGCGCATGCAGCATGGCGACCCCGTTGTGAACAGCCACGAAAGCCACCCCTGCGGCGCAGTTGTCGTGGCGGGCAAGAATGCCGGTCTTCGCGCATTCCACGCGCGCCATTACGGCCTGCCGCCCGGGGCCGATGCCGCCTGCTTCCCAGAGTTCGTTCATGATCGCAAGCGGTGGCCAGACCGCAAAGGCCGAAACCGGAAGCGGGGGAGGATCCGCAAGCCTTTCAGCAGAGCCCATGTAAAGATGCGAAGGATCCTTCACCGCATAGCCGGCATCATCGAGCACCTGATCGAGATCGTCGCCTCCGGGGCCGACCATGAACAGCGGCGCCTGTTCGAGAGCTGCCATTTCCGCTTCGGCAACCGGCAGCAATTCGGCGATCATGGCCTGTTTCAGGGGCTCTTCAAGCGTTGCTGCGCTTACCCTCTGGCCGCCACCACGGCCTTCGCGGATCATCCAGGGTCCGACCCGGCGGCACCCGGCAGACGGCCAGGTGGCCGCGAGAACCTCCATGGACCGTTTCAGAGAAATGTCTTTCATGCGGCATCCTCTCCGAAAACGTTGCGCAGATGCACCTCGGCCGCTTCAAGAATTGCTCTGTCGGTGCCACGCAACACCACATAGCTGCCATAGCGCCCCTGCTCGACGAACGGATATGAACCGATGGAAAGATCCGGAAACTCGGCCGCAATGGAGGCCAGCGGCCCGGCGATATCGCCCTCGGGGCGGTTGATCCGCACGGTGATGCTGTGCAGCGGCGTACCCCCTGTGAGCCGGGGCAGGAGCGAAGCCAGCATCGCCTGAAAGATCGCCGGGACGCCCGCCATCACATGCACGTTTTCGATAGAAAAACCCGGCGCTGCCGAAACCGGATTCTCGATCAGGGTCGCCCCTTCGGGAATGCGCGCCATGCGCAGGCGGGCCTTGTTCAGATGCTGGCCGGTGCGGGCATAATGGGCTTCGAGCAAGGCGCGCGCATCATCGCGTACACGGATCGGCACACCGAAGGCGACAGCGATGCTGTCGGCGGTGATGTCATCATGGGTAGGACCGATCCCGCCCGAGGTAAACACATGATCATGGGCCGATGCCAACGCGCGCACTGCATCGATGATCGCTTCGTGCCGGTCGGGTATCACCCGCGCTTCGCGCAGATCGATACCATGGCGGGAAAGCTCGCCTGCAAGGTGATGCAGATTGCTGTCACGCGTGCGGCCCGAGAGGATCTCGTCGCCGATTACCAGCATGGCGGCGGCAGGGTTTGGCATGATGCCTCCTTGAGGGTGGTCCGTTTCCGGTATAGGCCCCTATCCATGCGCTTTCAAACCCCGCTCATACCTGCCCGCCTGATCCGCCGCTACAAGCGTTTCCTTGCCGACATGCGCCTTGACGACGGGCGCGAGGTGACAGCCCATTGCGCCAATCCCGGATCCATGCTGGGGTTGGCCGAAGCCGGGGTGAAATGCTGGCTTGAACCCAATGACGATCCGAAGAAGAAACTGAAGTTCGGCTGGCGGCTGGTCGATCATGAAAACGGCCATTTCACGGGCGTCGATACCGGCTTGCCCAACCGGGCCCTGCGTGAATCTCTTGAATCGTCCGGTGTGCCGGGACTGGCCGGATACACCCGGATCCGCCCCGAGGTGACATACGGAACCGGCAGCCGGGTGGATTTCCTGCTTTCGGGCAGTGGCCTTCCCGATCTTTACCTCGAGGTGAAAAGCGTGACCCTGTCCCGTCGCCCCGGCCTGGCCGAGTTTCCCGACAGCGTGACCACCCGCGGCACCCGCCATCTTGAAGAACTGGCAGCAATGGTGCGCACCGGACATCGGGCGGTGATATTCTATCTGGTGCAGCGTACCGACTGCACGGAAATGACCCTTGCCCGCGACATAGACCCGGCCTATGGCATGGCCTTCGATCGCGCCCGCGAGGCCGGTGTCGAGGTGCTGAGCCACGGCACGCGGATCACTCCCGAAGGTGTGTGGCTTGGCACACCCCTTCCGGTGATCCGGGATCATGTGCCCTGACGAGGAGATGCCCCCGGGCTCTGGTATCCGCTGTGCGGGTGCGGTAATCAGAGGCGAAAAACCCCAGGAGGCTTCCCTTGAAGGAAAAGCGCGGCCGCATCACACGCGATGGCATCAGGATATACGAACCGGAAGATTTTGCCGGCATGCAGAAGGCAGGATGCCTTGCTGCAAGGCTGCTTGACGAGGTAATCGCGCAGGTAAGGCCGGGTATCAGCACGGCCGAAATCGATGCCTATATCACCCGCCGAATCACGGAAGAAGGCGCCACCTCGGCCACCATCGGCTACAAGGGTTATCGGCACGCCAGCTGCATCAGCGTCAACCACGTGGTCTGTCATGGCATTCCCGGCGACAAGCGGCTGAAAGAAGGTGACATCCTCAACATCGACATCACGGTAATCGTCGATGGCTGGTATGGCGATTCCAGCCGCATGTATGTGGCGGGTCGCCCCGGTCGCAAGGCCGAACGGCTGATGCAGGTAACGCATGACGCCCTGATGAAGGGGATCGAGGCAGTCCGGCCCGGGAACACCTTTGGCGATATCGGCCATGCCATCCAGACCCATGTGGAAGCGCAAAGGATGAGCGTGGTGCGCGATTTCTGCGGTCACGGCCTGGGGCGAGTGTTCCACGCACCCCCCAATGTGCTGCACTATGGCCGCCCCGGCACCGGACCGGTTCTGGAAGAAGGTATGTTTTTCACGATCGAACCGATGGTAAACTTGGGCCGCCCCGAAACCAAGGTTCTGAAAGACGGCTGGACGGCCGTGACACGCGACCGCTCGCTTTCGGCACAATACGAACATTCGATCGGGGTAACGGCGGATGGCGCCGAGATATTCACCCTTTCGCCAGCCGGCAGGTTCCATCCCACCTGGGAAGGCTGAAACCGGCCACCGAATGCGCGACAGCGCCGGAATTCAGCTGCGCTCGGGTTCGGCCCCTGCCCCGAGGATCGTGATCCAGGTATCGCCGTAACGCCGCCGATCAAGAGTGACGAACCCCGGCGGTGCAACCTGGGGAGCATTTTCTTCCCATATCACCAGCGCCCCTTCCGCAAGCCAGCCACCGGCCGTGGCCGATGCCAGCGCATGTTCGCCCAACCCCTTGCCATAGGGTGGATCGAGAAATACCAGCCGGCAGGGTTCACCGCTGTTCAGCGGCAGCCGGGTGGCATCGGCATGCAGCAATGCTGCATCATCCCCACACCGGGCACGCGCGAGATTCTCGCGGATCAGCGCCTGTCCCTTGCGCCCCTTTTCCACGAAAGTCACATGCGCCGCTCCTCGCGAAAGCGCCTCGAGGCCGAGCGCACCGGTGCCTGCGAAAAGATCAAGCACTCGCGCACCGGTAAACGGATCACCATATGCACCTCCCACGAGCACATTGAACAGGCTTTCGCGCACCCGATCAGAGGTAGGACGCAGACGCGTACCCGGAGCACTCCGGCCAATGTCGGCCAGCCGCAGCCCCCGGTGTCTGCCAGCTATGATCCTCATGGTTTCAGAAGTGCCCTGAGGTCGGTTTCCGGTTCGGCAATCAGATCGGGGGCGGGGGATCGGCCCGCCTCGATCAGCCGCTTGGCCACCATGTAGGCGCGCGGATCATTCATGGCATCCACCGCAATCAGCCTGTCACCCCGCCAATACCAGACCGATTGCACATCTTCCCGCGCACCCGGCCGCACGATTACCCGCTCGTATCCCGTGGAAAGTCCGGCGATCTGCAGCTTCACGTCATACTGATCCGACCAGAACCAGGGCCGTGCCTCATAGATCTCTCCGGCCCCCAGCATGTTGGCGGCCACCGCTTCGCCGTGGTCAAGTGCATTGGGTACGCTTTCCAGACGGATCCGCCCATCGCCCCAGGGAAACGATGCACAATCCCCCGCAGCCCAGATATTCGGGGCCGATGTGCGGCCCAGCGCATCAGTGCGAATACCGTTTTCAAGCACAATGCCGGCCATTTTGGCCAAACCGGTTTCGGGGCGCACACCGATACCGACGATCACGAAATCGACCGGCAGGGTTTCACCCCCCTCCAGAACCGCCTGTTCGACCTTGTTCCTGCCCGAAAGCGCCGACAGGCTGCGGCCCTCAAGAATATGCACCCCATGACGTGCATGCAGATCACGGAAGTAATTGGCCGTTTCCGGGGCCGCCACCCGAGACAGGATTCGCTCCGCCGCCTCGATCAGCGTAACCTTCAGCCCCTTGCTTGCCGCCACCGCCGCCGCCTCAAGCCCGATATATCCCCCCCCCACGATCAGCACCCGCCGACCGGCTTCAAATTCAGGGGCAAGCGTATCGATATCCGACAGGGTACGCACATAGTGAATGCCGCTCAGCCTTCCGGTCATGCTTTCCGGCAACCGAACGGGTGCCGCGCCGGTGGTCAGCGCCAGCTGATCCCAGGCGATGGCCTCGCATCCGATCCGCAGGATCTTCGCCGCCGGATCGATTGCCGTCACCGGCTGTCCCAGACGCAGGGTGATCTTGTGTTCGTCGTAAAAGCTTCGGGGGCGAAGGAACAGTCGATCTCGTGTCATCTCACCCAGAAGATAGGCCTTGGAAAGCGGTGGACGCTGATAGGGGGGGAAGGGTTCGGCCCCGATCAGGGTAATCGGGCCTTCATGGCCAAGGGCACGCAACCTCGCAGCAAGGGCGGCACCCGCCTGTCCGGCACCGATAACGGCAATATGTGTCACGAGTCGGATTTCCCGCTGGTTCCGTTGTCGGCAGACAGTATATCATGGCGCAGGAAAGGCAAACCGGCATAAATGCCACAAAACCATGCAACAGGGAGAACCGGAATGACCATCAAGCCAGGCGACAGACTGCCCGATGCAACGCTTCTGAAGATGGGCCCCGAAGGTCCGCAGCCCAGAAGCATGGAAGATCTTGTGAAAGGGAAAAAGGTGGTAATCTTCGCCGTGCCCGGCGCTTTCACCCCCACCTGCCACAATGCCCATGTGCCAAGCTTCATGCGCAACATGCAGACCTTTGCCGACAAGGGCGTGAACCAGGTGATCTGCATCAGCGTCAACGACCCGTTCGTGATGCAAGCCTGGAGCCAGGCCACCGGCGCGGCAGCCGCGGGGGTTGAGATGCTCGCCGATGCTTCGGGCAGGTTCACCAGGGCTATCGGCATGGATTTCGATCTTGCGCCAGCGGGGCTGCATGGCCGCTCACTGCGCTATGCGATGCTTGTCGAAGATGGCGAAGTGAAGATCTTGCACGTCGAAGAAGACGCCGGGCAATGCTCGGTTTCGGCTGGCGAGGCATTACTTGAGGCGATGAACTGAAACCATGCGAATGCCGCAGGGCCGGCGCCCTCATCCCTTGCGATAGGGGGCATGGCGATCGAGGGCCATGATCTCGGCTGCCACCGCTTCACGCTCGGCCACCAGAAAATCGGCCACCGCCTCACGAAACCCCGGGTCATTGATCCAGTGCAACGAATGAACCGGCACCGGGCGATAGCCGCGGGCGATCTTGTGCGCGCCCTGTGCACCGGCTTCGACACGTGAAAACCCGGCCGAAATCGCATATTCCACAGCCTGATGGTAACAAAGCTCGAAATGCAGAAAGGGATGATCTTCCGTGCAGCCCCAGTAGCGGCCGAAAAGTGCCTCACGGCCAATGAAATTGAGCGCGCCGGCCACCCAGTTTCCATCGCGACGTGCCATTATCAGAAGCACATCTTCACGCATGGTCTCATGGATCAGGTCGAAAAAGACGCGCGAAAGATAGGGGCGCCCCCATTTGCGCGTGCCCGTATCCTGATAAAAGCGCCAGAAGGCATCCCAATGTCCAGAGGAGATTTCATCACCTGAAAACATATGGATGGTGCCACCAAAATTCTGCGCCCGGGCGCGTTCTTTCCGGATTGCCTTGCGTTTGCGCGAAGACAGCGCCGAAAGGAAATCTTCGAACCGATCATATCCTTCATTGTGCCAGTGGTATTGCAGGCCGGTGCGATGCAACAGGCCGGCCTCGGCGCCTGTCTCTGCCTCGTCGCGTGTGCAGAAGGTGATGTGCAACGAAGAAAGTCCGTTTTCGGCGGCAAGGCCGACGGCACCGGCCAGGAGAGCGGCACGGCCTGTGGTCTCGTCGCCCGGACGGGCAAGCAACCGCCGCCCGGCAACAGGGGTAAAGGGCACAGCGATCTGCAACTTCGGATAGTAGGCACCGCCGGCACGGGCATAGGCATCGGCCCAGGCAAAATCGAAGATATACTCGCCATGGGAATGTTCCTTGGCATAGGTCGGAGAAACCGCGATCAGTTCATCCCCGCGCCACACGGCAAGGTGAAGCGGCTGCCAGCCGGTGCCGGGCCCCACCGAACCGCTTTCTTCAAGCGCCAGCAGAAACCGATGGGTGCTGAAAGGATCAACCGGCCGCCCGCCATCCTGCCGCACTTCCGGACAGGCGCAAGCGTCCCATGCATCCGGTGCGATCTCGCCGATCGAACGGCAGACACGGGTATCGGTTTCTGCGGGTTTCATCCTGGCAGGATGTGCGGGCTCTATCGGTGTGGTCAAGGTACGTGGCCCGGAACGTTCTTTCTGAACGAATATCCGCAATCCGGGTGTGCGGCACTCATGGTCTGCCGCCGATCACCTCGGAAATCTCGCCGGCAGCACAGACGACAGCAGTGGCATAGCGAACGATCGAATCATCATCGAAACGCCCTGCAGGCCCCGATACCGAAACCCCGGCTACAGCTTCGCCAAACCCGTTGCGTATCACTGCGGCCACACAGCGCATCCCCGCATGGTGTTCCTCGTCATCAAGCGCCCATCCCCTGGCCCTGATCCGGGCAAGATCAGCCATCAGCGTCTCGGGGGTGATCAGGGTGCGCGGCGTGAAGGCGTCAAGCCCCCGTGCACGCAGGATCGCCGCGATTTCACGCTCGGGCAGGGCGGCAAGTATGGCCTTGCCGATACCCGAAGCATGCATCGGACTGCGCGAACCGGGCCGGAAGAAGGCGCGCACCGGGTTGCGGGTTTCAACCTGAGAAACGAAAACGATCCATCCATCTTCGAGAATCGCGAGATTTGCCGTTTCGCCTGTATCCTCCATCAGCCGGTGCATGATCCGGCGCGAGCCATCCACAAGATTGGTGCCCATCAGATAGGCCGTACCGGTGCGGTAGGCTCCGATTCCAACCGACCATTCCTGCGCGGTTTCATCGAATTCGGCAAACCCGTGCTGCTGCAGGGTGGCCAGCAGCCGATGCGCCGTGGATACCGGCAGCCCGACTATATCGGCAAGATCGCTCAGCCTGGCGCGTCCCTCGCCCGAAAGGGCCTGCAACAGCATCAGCCCACGGTCCAGTGCGCGCACGGGCATGATCCCGGAATCCGGACGGGCGGTTCTGGGGCGCCCTCTCTTGCGCTTGAGCATGGTTTCGGACGACATCCTTCGGGTTCTCCTGTTCATTGCGGGCCAGACGGCACGGGTGATTCCCGGCGGGAGGGAATACGCTTCGCTTCCCTTGGAAATATTTTCCACAGCAAGTCATAACAGTGATTATGAAAATGTAAAATATAGGAAAATCAGTGGGCTGCCTGTCCTCCCAGGAAATCGGAAAGTATTTTCAGAAAAATTGAAAAATCCCACTACCAAGATATGATGATGGCAACGGTCGCGCGACTGCACCCAGATCTTGAACCATTCCGAGGAAATCTGCCATGTTCGGCCTCAACCCGGTGTTCATCCCAGGCCCCACCAACATTCCCGACCGCCTTCGCAATGCGATGAACGTGCAGACCCTCGATCACCGTGCACCCGATTTCGTAGAAGTTTTCGCACCGGTCCTGCATGATTTGAAAAAGGTGTTCCGCACCGAAAACGGCGAAACCTTCATCTTTCCGTCCAGCGGCACCGGAGGCTGGGAAGCGGCGATTACCAACACACTGAGCCCCGGCGACAGGGTTCTGATCGCCCGCTACGGCATGTTCAGTCACCGCTGGATCGACATGTGCCAGCGCCACGGCCTGGATGTGCAGGTGCTCGAGTGCGAGTGGGGTACCGGGGCGCCGGCCGATCGCTTTGGCGAAATCCTGGCCGCCGACAAGGGCCATGAGATCAGGGCCGTGCTGGTCACTCACAACGAAACCGCGACCGGCGTGCTTTCGGACGTGGGCGCCGTGCGTGCCGCCATCGACGCCGCCGCCCACCCGGCGATGCTGTTCGTCGATTGCGTTTCTTCACTTGGCTCGATGGATTTCCGCATGGACGCCTGGGGCGTGGACGTGGCCATTTCCGGTTCGCAGAAGGGCTTCATGCTGCCGGCCGGCGCCGCCGTTCTGGCGGTTTCACAAAAGGCACTGGCCGCCGCCGAAGATGCGCGCGCGCACCGCTGCTACTTCGATTTCCGCGACATGCGCGTGGCCAATACCTCGGGCGGTTTTCCCTATACCCCGCCGCTCAACCTGATCTACGGCCTGCGCGAGAGTCTCGACATGCTGTTCGAAGAAGGGCTCGACAATGTTTACGCCCGCCACCGCCGACTGGCCACGGGCGTGCGCAAGGCTGTCGATGCCTGGGGGCTGAAGCTGGTGGCAAAATCGCCCGATCTTCATTCCGACAGTGTCAGCGCCATCTATGTTCCCGAGGGTTTCGATTCCAACGCGCTCACCGATCACGCCTACAACGCCTATGGCGTATCCTTCGGCATCGGGCTGGGCAAGATGGCCGGCAGGGCCTTCCGCATCGGCCATCTGGGTGCACTGACCGACGTGATGGTGCTTTCGGGGCTGGCCACTATCGAGATGGCGATGAAAGATCTGGACTATCCGATCGCACTTGGCGCCGGGGTGGCCGCTGCGCAGGAGCATTTTCGCAACACCGCCGGCGATCAGGTTCGAGCCGCGGCATAGAGGAGGCGCAAGATGCAGATTCCCACCTATGAAGATGTCGAAAAGGCACATGAACGCATCCGCCCCCATGTGCACGAAACCCCTGTCCTGACCTCGGAAACCTTCAACCGGATGACCGGGGCCGAACTTTTCTTCAAATGCGAGAATTTCCAGAAGGCCGGCGTGTTCAAGGCCCGTGGAGCTTCGAATGCAGTGTTTTCCCTGACCGACGAACAGGCGAAACGCGGCGTGGCCACCCATTCATCGGGCAATCACGGGCTGAGCCTGTCCTATGCCGCCGGACGACGGGGTATTCCGTGCCAGGTGGTCATGCCCCGCACCGCCCCCGAAGCCAAGAAGGAAGCCGTGCGCGGCTATGGCGGCACGATCACCGAATGCGAGCCCTCGACCAGCTCGCGTGAAGAAGTCTTCGCGAAGGTGGTGGCCGAAACCGGGGCCGAATTCGTGCACCCCTACAACGATCCGCGGGTAATCGCCGGGCAGGGCACCTGTTCGCGCGAACTGATGAACCAGATCGAGGGGCTGGATGCGGTGATCGCCCCGATCGGCGGCGGCGGGATGGTTTCGGGCACCTGCCTGACGCTTTCGAACATCGCCCCCGATGTAGAGATATTCGCCGCCGAGCCGAAACAGGCCGATGACGCCTGGCGCTCCTTCAAGGCCGGCCACATCATCGCCGACGATGCGCCGGTAACGGTGGCTGACGGGCTGAAAGTGCCGCTCAAGGATCTGACCTGGCATTTCGTGAAGAATCACGTAACCGATATCCTGCTGGCCGAAGAGCAGGAAATAATCGACGCCATGTATCTGATCTGGCAGCGTATGAAGATCGTGGTCGAACCATCAAGCGCGGTAACACTGGCTACCATCCTGAAAAACAGGGAACGCTTCGCGGGCAAGCGCTTGGGCGTGATCCTGACAGGTGGCAACGTGGATCTGAAGAAGCTGCCCTGGATGTGAATCAGGCACAGGAGGACACCATGAAAGACATGAATTTCGAAGAATACGAAGTTGGCTACAACATTCCCGCCAAACCCGGCATGAATGCCGCCGATGTGCAGACACCCTGTCTGATCGTTGATATGGACGTGCTCGAAGAAAATCTCGACAAGATGCAGAAGGCTGCCGATCAGATGGGTGTGCGTCTGCGCGTGCATGGCAAGATGCACAAATCGGCCGATATCGCGAAGATGCAGATCGAACGCGGCGCCTGCGGTATCTGCTGCCAGAAGGTAAGCGAGGCCGAGGCCTTTGCCCGCGAAGGCATCAAGGACATTCTCGTTTCAAACGAGGTGCGGGATCCGGCCAAGATCGACCGCCTTGCCCGCCTGCCGAAGCTGGGGGCGCGCGCGATTGTGTGTGTGGATGACATAGCCAATGTCGCCGATCTTTCCGCCGCGGCCCAAAAGCACGGAACCGAAATCGAATGTCTGGTGGAAATCGACTGCGGCGCAGGCCGCTGTGGCGTGACAGAAACCGCCGATGTCGTGAAGATCGCCAAGGCGATAGATGCGGCCCAGGGGCTGAAATTTTCCGGTATCCAGGCCTATCAAGGTGCCATGCAACACCTTGACCGCTACGAAGACCGCAAGGAAAAGATCGACATCGCCGTAGCCATGGTGCGCAAGGCTGTCGATGCCCTGAAGGCCGAGGGGCTGGAATGCGACATCGTCGGCGGCGGCGGCACCGGCAGCTATTATTTTGAAGGTACGTCAGGGGTTTATAACGAACTGCAATGCGGTTCCTATGCCTTCATGGATGCCGACTACGGCCGCATCCTCGACGAAAACGGCCAACCGATTTCAGAAACCCAGTTTGCCTCGTCACTGTTCCTGCTCACCCAGGTGATGAGCCACGCCAAGCCCGACAAGGCGGTGGTCGATGCCGGGCTGAAAGCGCAATCGGTTGATAGCGGCCTGCCCAAGGTGCACGGTATCGAAGGCGTCGAATACGTGAAATGTTCGGACGAACACGGAGTGATCGCCGACCCCGAGGGCAAGCTTGCGATCAACCAGAAGATCCGCCTGATCCCCGGACATTGCGATCCCACCTGCAATGTGCATGACTGGTATGTGCTTGTCCGCGGAGACAGGGTGGAAGACGTGATCCCGGTCACCGCACGGGGGCTTGCATACTGATGCTGATCGTAACGGAAGAAACCTGCCGGAAGGTGATGACGCGCCCGCTCGCCTATGAGGCGGTCGAGGCGGTGTTCGGTGCCATGGCGCGGGGGGATGCCTGGAATTTTCCCGTGGTGCGCGAAGCCATCGGGCACGCCGATGCCCTCTACGGCTTCAAATCGGGCTTCGATCGCGCCAGCCTGGTGCTGGGCGTGAAGGCCGGCGGCTACTGGCCGCACAACGCCGGGAAGGGGCTGACAAACCATCAATCCACCGTATTCCTGTTCGACCCAGACACCGGGCAGCTTTCGGCACTGGTGGGGGGGAATCATCTTACCGCCCTCCGCACTGCGGCGGCTTCGGCGATCTCGATCAACCACCTGGCACGCAAGGATGCAAAGGTGCTGGGCATGGTCGGCGCCGGGCATCAATCGCAGTTCCAGTTGCGCGCGGCTGCCGAACAGCGCGGCTTCGAACGCGTGGTGGCATGGAACTATCATCCCGACATGCTGCCCAATCTGGCACGGGTGGCGGAAGAGCTTGACCTGCCCTTCGAGGCGGTGAGCCGCGAAGAGCTGGGGGCGCAGGCCGATGTGATCATCACCATCACCTCGGCCCACGAACCGCTGCTGATGAAAGACTGGATCCGCCCCGGCACGCATATTGCCTGCATGGGCACCGACACGAAGGGCAAGCAGGAGCTTGATCCCGAAATTCTTGCCGCTGCAACCGTGTTCACCGATGAGGTGGCGCAGTCCATCACCATCGGCGAGGCCCAGCATGCCGTTGCCAACGGGCTGATCGCAAAAGACCATATCACCCCGATCGGAGCAGTGATCAACGGTGTCCATCCCGGACGGACATCGCCCGCAGAGATAACGCTGTTCGATGGAACCGGGGTTGGCCTGCAGGATCTGGCCGTGGCCTCGGCTGCCGCAAGAGATGCTGGCGAGAAGGGTATCGCAGAGGAAATCATGCTATGATCAGCATTGGCTTTCCGTCTGTGCCGGCATGCGCCAGGCGGAAAAAGGCCCGGAAAACCGGAAAAAACCAGTAAAACAAGGGCCGACCGGCGGTGTGACAAAATCATGAAACCGCAACCAGGAGACTTCAACAAGGAGGAGAACCAAGATGAAAACCAACAGACGCGATTTCCTGATGAAGGGCGCGGGGCTGGCAGCCGCAGGCACGCTGGCTGCACCGGCGATTGCCAATGCCCAGGCAAAAACCATTACCTGGAAGATCCAGACATCCTGGCCCGGCGGCATCGGGCTGCAGATATTCAAGGACTGGTGCGCCTCGATCAAGGAAAAATCCGGAGGCGAGATGGAATTCATCCCCTTTGGTGCCAAGGATGTGGTGGGCGATTTCCAGCTGTTCGACGCGGTAAAGAATGGCGTTCTCGATGCCATGAACCCCTTTACCCTTTACTGGGCCGGCCGCATTCCGGCTTCGGTGTTTCTCAGCTCCTATCCTCTGGGACCACGCCAGCCGGGTGAATGGGACGTGTTCTACTATGGTCTTGGCGGGCTTGAGATGGCGCGCGAGCTGTTCGCCCGTGAAGGCATGTATTACGTGGGGCCCATCCAGCACGGCCCGAACATCATTCACTCGAAGGTGCCGATCCGCTCGATCGATGACTTCCGCGGCCGCAAGATGCGCCTGCCCGGCGGCATGGTGGCCGAGGTATTCCAGGCACTTGGCGCCAAGACAACCCTTCTGCCCGGATCGGAAATCTTCCCGGCGCTTGAAAAGGGCACGATCGACGTGGCCGACTATGTGGGTCCGGCCATCAACTATGCACTCGGCTTCAGCCAGGTCACGAAATACGTGGTGCTCGGACCGCCGGGCTTCATGAGCGTCTATCAACCGGTTGACCTGATGGACCTTACCGTGGGCATGAAATCCTGGGAAGCGCTTCCGGACGATCTGAAAACCTTCGTCGAGATGGAAGTGCACGCCTATTCCGACATGCACCATGCCGCAATCCAGAAGGCCGATCAGGACGCCTGGAAGAAGTTCGAGGAAGACGGCGCCGAAGTGACACGCCTCAGCGAAGACGATGTGGAGGCACTGACCGAGATCGCCGTGCCGATCTGGTTCAAATGGGCCAACAAGGACAAGGACGCCGCCCGGGTGTTCAAGGCCCAGCTTGATTACATGATGTCTCCCTCGCTCGGATACGTGACGGAAGACATGATCGCAGGCCACGATCTCGATCTCTGAACCTTCACCCACATCCGACGGGCCCGCACCCTGATCGTGCGGGCCCGCGCATTGGCACATCTGGCTCACAGGAGTTGAATCCATGCCGAGCGTCGATTTCGTGTTGCCGCACTGGCTCTATTGGTCAGGGCTCGTCATCTTTCCGCTGGTGGCGATGTACATGGCCCGCCGTCCCCAGCCGCCAAGGGGCTCGCGCAGCCTGGGCGTAGCCTATTTCATCTGGCTCGTAGGGGGCATGTTCGGCTTTCATCGCCTTTATCTGAAAAACCCTTGGGGATTCCTGTACTGGCCGCTCTTTGCCGTCATCCTCTTTGCCAACGGGCATCAGCGCGATGCCCGGGTGGCCTATTCTGATGCGGTAGCGGCCATACAGGGGATCGAGGGCGCATTGAACCGCAGTGAAAACCGCATTCGCAAATCAACCGGCATCATCGAACAGGCCGAGGCAAGGCTGGCCGAACTGCCGGAAAGCGAAGAATCCGCCTCGGCCCGAACGCGCCAGGAGCGCAGGATCGCCAAGGCCGAAAAGGCCATTGCAACGGCCGAAGCCAAGCTTGCCGATCTGCGCGCCGAGGCCGCCACCCTGAAACCGGCACTTGCCGAAGCCGAAGAGCGGCGGAATTTCTGGTCATCCACCGCGTATTATGCCTTTCTCCTGATTGCGGCCTTCATGGCGATAGATTTCTTCCTTGTTCCGTCCATGCTGAAGGCGGCGCTGAAGAAGATTGCGGCCGAACCGCCCGAAGAAATCGAACGCGAAACACTGAAGGACGATGCCGATTACGTGGGCTCCGGCCTTGCCGGCGTGATCGATCGCATTTCCCTTTTTGCCGGAGAGTTCGTGGCCTACTGGTCGGTAATCGCGGTGTTCGTCTACTACTATGAAGTAATGGTGCGCTACGTGTTCAATTCGCCCACGAACTGGGCCCACGAAGCGATGTTCCTGATGTTCGGAATGCAGTATCTGATCGCCGGCGCCTATGCGATGCTGACCGAAAGCCATGTGCGGGTGGATATCTTCTATGCCAGTTTCAGCCCGCGAGGGAAGGCGATCGTTGATCTTCTGACATCGGTCTTCTTCTTCATCTTCGCCTTCACGCTTCTGTGGACCGGCTGGATATTCGCGGCTGATTCCATTCACCAGAACGAAGTCAGCTTTACAGAATGGGGCATTCAGTACTGGCCCGTGAAAATCACCATCGTGCTTGGCGGCGGCCTGCTGATCCTTCAGGGAGTTTCTCATGTGATGAAGGATGCCGCCACCGTGCTCAACCCTGAGCGGAGGATTTCAAATGGGGCTTGAGATCGGAATAGGCTGGCTGACCCTGATCATGTTCGGGTCATTGCTGGCACTTCTCATGGCAGGGCTGCCGCTTGCCTTCGTCACCGGGGGGCTTGCAGTGGTATTCCTGTTCCTTCTGGGCGACATGGATACACTCAACATCGTGCCAAGCCGCATCTTCCCGCTGATGACGGATTATCAGCTTTCGGCGATCCCGCTGTTCATATTCATGGCAGCGATGCTTGAGCGCGCCGGGATCATCAAAGACATGTTCGACGTGATCTACAAGCTTCTCGGAGGCTTGCGCGGCGGACTGGCCTCGGCCACCATCATTGCCTCTACCATCCTTGCGGCAATGGTAGGTGTGATCGGTGCGGCGGTGGTAACGATGGGTATCATCGCCCTTCCGGCGATGCTCGAACGCAAGTATGATCCCAAGATTGCCATGGGATCGATCATGGCCGGCGGAACGCTTGGCATCCTGATTCCGCCCTCGATCCTGGCCATCATCTATGCGGTGGTGGCCGAGCAGTCCGTGGGCGAGCTGTTCATCGGCGCCGTGATCCCCGGCCTGATGCTTTCGGGGCTCTACATTCTCTATGTCACGGTCCGCTGCTACATCAATCCCGATCTCGGGCCGCCGATTCCGGAAGGCGAGCGCATCAGCTTTGGCGAGAAGCTTGCGCTGCTGCGCAAGATGGGGGCGCCGATCACGCTGATCTTCGTGGTATTCGCCACACTGTTTTCCGGCGCGGCAACACCGGTGGAAGCCGCGGGAATCGGCACCTTCGGCTCGTTCATGGTGGCGGCGCTGCACGGTCAGCTTGACTGGCGCACCGTACGCGAGGCCTGCCTGACCACGCTCAAGGCTTCGGCCATGGTGATCTGGATCATGTTCGGGGCCACCATCTTTGTGGGGCTCTATGTGCTTGAGGGCGGACAACAGTTTGTCACAAGCGCTCTTGATGCCACAGGCCTTGGTCGGTGGGGGATACTGATCCTGATGATGGTGATCCTGATCATCCTCGGCATGTTCCTCGATTGGGTGGGGATCCTGCTTCTGGCCGTGCCGATCTTCGTGCCGATCATCAAGAGCCTTGGCTTCGATCCGCTGTGGTTCGGGGTGCTCTATCTCGTCAACATGCAGATGAGCTTTCTCTCTCCGCCATTCGGTTATGCCCTGTTCTATCTGCGCGGCGTGGCACCTCCCGAGATTCCAATGTCTGACATCTTCAGATCGGCGCTTCCCTTCCTGGCGTTGCAGCTTCTGGGATTGGTTCTGTGCATGGTCTTCCCAGAGCTGATCACCTGGCTGCCGCGCCTGGTATATGGCTGAGGGGCAGCGCAACCGGATATGTCAGGGGCGGGTCTGCGGCCCGCCCCGTTTCTTTCGTGGTCAGGCCCGCGTTCTGCCCGGAATGCAATGCCGCCCAGCCGGTTATCCCTTTTCCTTTGGAAAAATCGCCAGCAGCACCATCATCGAACCCAGCATGGCAAGATAGCCTGCGAACGCATGCGGCGCGAGAGCGGGGATGCCGCTCAGCAAGAGCCCGTCATTGCCGCCCGGTATGATCACAGAGGCCGCACCCATCAGCATGCCGCCAGCCAGGCATGCCAGTGCCCGGCCAAATCCCGGTAGCCTCAGGATGAAACGACCCTGTCTGATCGCAGCGGTAATGCCGCCGGCCACCATGGCCAGCGTGCTGCCAACCGCCAGAGGAACGGGGCCGGATTGAACGATCTGCCAGGCCCGGTATCCGGTCTGTATCATGACCGCTGCAAGATCCCAGCCCTTCACCGCGGCAAACAGACTGCCACCGCCGATACCAATGACCATGGCAATCAGAAGGCCAGCAACAGGACGGCGACGCATGGTGCGCAGATCGAAAACGAGCGTGAGCGCAATGCCGGCAGCGATCAGGAAGCCCAACGCCATCCAGGATGTCGGGGCCGCCACCAGGGCCACCGGGCCCTCTTCCTCAAGCCGGTCGGCCAGAGCAATCCGCACCGCCAGCGCCCCGGCAACCATGCCCGGCAGCGTTGCCAGATAGGCAAGGTTCCCGCCAACAAGCTGTACGAAGGTCCCAAAGAAACAGCCGCGGTTCAGCCAGGCCCCGGCACCCAGGACAACGCCGCCCACCAGGGCAATGTCCAGACGATCGTGGGTGCCGCTCAGAGCTACATCACCGGGAAAGAGCCACGCCAGGGGAACCACCACCAGAAATGCCCATGCAGCCGCACCGAAAAAGGCCTGCAGACGCTCGAACCGACGCCTGCGGACGATCTGCTCGGCCGCAGCATAGGTGCACAGCCCCCCGGTTTTCATGGCGAACCCCACCGCAAATGCAACCAGCAGCACGAGAACGGTAAATGTCATCTGGAAAACATACCCCGGCTTCCCGGCATGAAAGATCCTTTTCTCGGGCCGGAAACAGGCTCAGCCGATCGCCGGCGTTGCCCATTGGAAAGCTCCGCTCGGAATCTCGGGCGTGTAACCTTCGAAAGTAATGTTGTCGGCCACCTGGCGCGCCCGCAGTTCCTCACCCCTGTTGTGAATTGTCCAGCACAGCACCGGAACACCGCCTTCCTTCAATTCGCGGACACGCGGACTGGAAAGATCAGCGGCCTGATGGCTGATGAAGCTTGCGCCCACGCGCTTGAAATCGGGTATCTTGCGAAGATGGTGGCGCACGCGCCGGGGCAGAAGCGGCCAAGCCGACAGCGAAAACGGTGCCGTGGTCAGGCCGCGCGGCACATGGGGAGCAACTTCGGCAAAAACGGCAATCGCATTGGGATTGAACGACATCACCGCCACATCTCCGTGGTATTCGTCGAGCGCCCGCGCGATGCTTTGCTCAAGCACACCCACATCCTCGCCCATGATCCCGTCCTGATCCTTTACCTCGATCAGAACCGGCACCCGCCCGGCCACCAGCGACAGGACTTCGGAAAGCGTCGGGATGGTTTCGTCGGAACCGATCAGCCGGATGCCTTTCAGTTCGCTTGCCGTGCGCTGGCGGATCGGGCCGGACGCATGGGAAAGCCGGCCGAGATCGTAATCGTGAAACACCATCGCTTCGCCATCGGCCGACTGCTGCACATCAATCTCGATACCATAGCCCGTCCCGATCGCCGCCTCGAAGGCCGCGCGCGAATTCTCGGGCCGGCCCGCTGCGATATCATGGTAGCCGCGATGTGCAATCGGCGGGCCAAGAAAGGAGTGCGGAAGCGATGCCATGCGCCCTAGCCGATCTGGAAGATGCCTTCAACCTCGACCGCCACACCGAATGGCAGGGCCGAAACTCCGACCGCCGCCCGCGCATGGCGCCCGGCGTTGTCGAATACCTCGACCATCAGATCGGATGCTCCGTTGATCACCTTGGGCTGATCGGTGAAATCCGGGGTCGAGTTGACAAAACCCGTGAGCTTCACCACCCGGCGCAAGCGTGAAAGATCGCCGCCACAGGCAGAACGCAACTGGGCGATCAGAGCAAGCCCACAGGCCCGTGCAGCGACAGCCCCGGCCGCTACATCCATATCGTCGCCAAGCCTGCCGCGGATGAATTCTCCATCGTTCATGGATATCTGGCCCGAGATGAACACCAGATCGCCCACCACCACACAGGGCACGTAATTGGCCGCCGGAGCGGGTGCATCGGGCAGGGATATGCCCAGGTTGGCCAGCCGCTGTTCGATCGGATTGCTCATGCTGATTCTCCTGTATCCGGAAGGCTTTGCTCCGACGCTACAGCCGTTGCGCCAATGGCGAAACCGCAAAATCAGGATTCCCGGAAAGCCTTGCGGAAATAATCGGTCAACGGCTTCACCAGATAGGCCAGCGGCGTGCGGTCGGCTGTGCGCATGAAGGCCTCAACCGGCATTCCCGGAATCAGCGCCGCATCCTTGCCAAGCTTCATCGCTTCACCTTCCGCAAGCATGATCTCGACCCGATAATAGGGCACCTGGGTGCGCTCGTCCACGAAGGCATCCGCCGAAACCTGCATCACCTTTCCCCTGAGTTCGGGAATGGTGCGCGAATTGAATGCCGGAAAGCGCAACTCTGCCTCCTGCCCGGGGAATACCTCGTCGATATGGATTGGCGGAACCTTGGCCGCGATGACGAGGGGGCGATCCTGCGGAACGATATAGAGTATCGGCTCTGCCGGCCGAATCACACTTTGCGGGCCGAAGACGGTCAGACCATAGATCACGCCCGAAGCCGGAGCACGAATGTCCAGACGGCTCAGTCGCTCGCGCGCGGCATTGCGCTTCTCGGTCAGCTCCAGTTCGCGCACACCAAGATCCCGCAGTTGCGAGATTGCCTCTTCGCGGCGGGTTGTTCCGAGCTTCAGGATCTCGAGATCGATCTCGGTAATCCGGCCCTCGGCCTGGGCCCTTGTCGCGGTCAGTTCGCCCATGCGGCCGCGCAACTGTGCGTCTTCACGCTGCAGCGCCAGCACTTTCGACGCCTGCGCCAGCCCACGATCAAGCAAGGCTTGCTGATTGGCCAGTTCCTCACCAATCAACCCGATCTGTTTCTGCAGGGCCTCCTGCTGGGCAATGATGCCGTCGATCTGATTGGCTATCTGGGCGCGCCGCTTCTGCAACTGCTCAACCGATTTCGCCAGCGTTTCAAGCCGGGCATGAAACAGCCGCTCCTGTCCGGCGATCAGTTCCGCAACCTCGGGGTTTTCCTGTGCGGCAGCCAGCAATTCGGGAGCAAAGATGATCGTCCGGGCGCTGTCGCGTTCGGCCTCAAGCCGCCCCCGCCGCGCCAGGATCTCGTAAAGCTGGCTTTCGATGGTGGCAAGATTGCTGCGCAGGATCGAAGGATCGAGCCTGATCAGCACATCACCGGCTTTCACCTTGTCACCTTCCTTTATCCGAAGTTCCCTGACCACCCCGCCATCAGGGTGCTGCACAACCTGGCGGTTTTGTTCGACTTCAACCTGCCCGCTCACCACCACCGCGCCTGAAATGCGCGCCAGTACCGACCAGCTACCAAAGCCCCCGACCAGAACGAAAAGAGCCAGAAAGCCCAGCAACAGCGGCCGCCGGGCCGACCATGGTGCATGGCCCCCGGATTTCGCCGTTTCCGCCCGGCCGCCCTTGGCGCGTTCTGAGCGCCGCGCGGCATCAGGTGCCGGCCTTGTCATGTCACGCCCCCCTTCTGGCCGGATTGCCTTATCTGTTCGTGATTCTGGACCATCGCCTTCAGCACCTCGTCCTTCGTTCCGAAGGCACGGCGCATGCCACCTTCTATCACCATCAGCATGTCGCATTCCTGAATGGCTGCAGGACGGTGCGCCATGATCAGAACTGACCGCCCCTCGGCCTTGAGATTCCGGATTGCAAGGTTGAGTGCCAGCGAACCTTCATTGTCAAGGTTCGAGTTCGGCTCATCGAGCACAAGGATCACCGGATTGCCATACATGGCTCGGGCCAGACCGACACGCTGAAGCTGTCCGCCCGAAAGCCGCCCTCCGGCGGCCGTGACGCGGGTATTGTAGCCATCCGGAAGCCGCATGATCATGTCATGCGCGGCAGCCTTGCGGGCGGCTTCCACAATGGCGGCCTCATCGGGATTTGCCTGCAGCCGGGCTATATTTTCGGCAATGGTGCCATCAAACAGCTGCACCCGCTGAGGCAGATAGCCGATATGGCAGCCAAGCGCCTGTGGATCATACTGATCAAGGGTTGCACCATCGAGCCGGATCTTGCCCCCGGCAGGACGCCAGAGGCCCGTGATCGCGTTTGCAAGCGTTGACTTGCCCGCCCCCGAGGGCCCGATCACCCCCAGGGCCTGCCCCGGTTCCAATCGGAAACTGACCATGCGCAGGCTGGCAACCTGTTCACCTGGCGGGACCACTGTCAGCTGGTCGGCCACCAGCAGCGCACGGGGCACAGGCAGGGCAAGGCGCGGCGGATCAGGACGGATATCAGAGAGCAGACGGCCAAGGTTCTGCCAGCCCCTGGCCGCACGTTGCACCACCGGCCACTGGCCCAGGGCCAGTTCGATCGGCGCAAGCGCACGGCCCATCATGATCGATCCCGCAATCATGGCACCGGCCGTCAGCTGATCCTGCAACACAAGCCAGGCGCCAAGCGCCAGCATTGCACTTTGCAGGAACAGGCGGAACGTCTTTGTCATGGCGCCAAAGGCCCCGCCGGCATCTGACGCGCGGATCGATTCCTGAAGTGCCTTGCTTCGGGCCTGCTGCCAGCGGTCGAATGCGGCATCGCGCATTCCGAGGCTTTGCACCAGATCTGCCTCGGTGCGGATCTGTTCTGCCATGAGGGCCGCCCGATGGGCCGCAAGATTGGCATTCTGCACCGGTTTTCGGGTAACCAGCTGGTTGATCAGGGTGATCAGGATCAGGATCGCTCCGCCGCCCAGCGCCAGATAACCCAGCCACGGATGAAACAGAAAGATCGCGGCCAGGAAAAGAGGCGTCCAGGGAATGTCGAACAGAGCGCTCAGAACCGGCGAAGACAGCAATCGCTGCACCGCCTCAAGATCGGCCAGTGCCGTGGCGGCAAGCCGGGGGCTTCGGTTGGTGGTGCCGGCCTTCAGAACCGCTTCGAAGACGCGGCGTTCGAGCCGGACCTGAAACCGCGCACCGATACGGGCCAGAACGCGCCCGCGAGCATGGTCGAGAAGACCCATCATCAGAAACAGGAACGCCACCAGCACCGAAAGCGCCAGCAGCGTTTCCTCGGACCGGCTTCCCAGAACCCGGTCATAGACCTGAAGCATGAACAGCGGGCCGGTCAGCATCAGAAGATTGACGAAGGCGCTGAACAGGCCCACCGCGGCGAACAGCCAGCGGTTTTCGCGCCGCGCCGCCCGCAGCTCTTCCTGGCCCGTCTGATCGTCCGGCGGTTGCTTCATGCCTCTTGTCTCACCTGTTGCCTTTTCGCTGACAGCGCCCGGCAATTCCGCAAACGCCGCCACTTCGGGTTGTCATGCGCATTCCATGGCCTTACTTCTGGCCGGGAAGTGCTATCAGCCGGAACCCGTTCCGATTGCCTCTATTAACATCGAACCACCAACAAGCGGTTGAGATCGCCATTGCTGACGAAAAGCCATAAACTCAGGAGCGGATCAGTGCAACTGCTCTGCGCCGCCGCCGTGGCGCTGACTGCGGCCTGCACGCCACGGAACCCTCCTGCAAGCCACATCAGCGATCCTTACGAAGCCCGCAACCGTGAGGTTCATGAACTGAACAAGAAAATCGATCGACTGTTCCTGAGACCGGCGGCGCGCGGTTACGGCAGTCTCATACCCGAACCGGTGCGTAACGGCGTGCGCAACTTCACCGAAAACCTGAACCTGCCCGGCATGGTGGTGAATGATCTGTTGCAGCTCAACATCGAAGACGCCCTGCACAATTCGGCGCGCTTCCTGTTCAATTCCACATTGGGTCTTGGCGGCATTCTCGATCCCTCCGACGGCATGGGGCTTTACGAACGCAGCACCGATTTCGGCGAAACGCTCTACGTCTGGGGATTCGCCGAGGGGCCCTATGTCGAACTGCCGCTCCTTGGCCCCACAACACAGCGCGGCATGGTGGGCAAGGTGGTTGATCTCTTCATCAACCCGTTGATGCATGAACTGCCCGATTCCGAACGCCATCTTGCACGTTTCGCATCATTTGCAACAAAGCTTGGCGATCGCTATGACTATTCGGATACGGTGGATGCAATCCTGTATGAAAGTGCCGACAGCTATGCGCAGGCACGCCTTCTGTTCCTGCAGAATCGCAGATATGAATTGAGCGGAGGCACCATTGATGAGGGAAATGACATTTTCGAGGAACTCTATGGTCAATGAACAACCGACACGCCGTGCGGCCCTTGGTGGCCTTGGCGCAGCCATGCTGACAACGGCCCTGCCGTCGCCGGTTCTCGCCCTGACCACCGGGGAAGCGCGCGCGCTGGTCGATCGGCTGGTTGGAGAAATCAATGCCGTGATCAATTCGGGCAAGTCCGAAGAGGCGATGCTGCGGGAATTCGAGACGATCTTTGCCAAATACGCAGATGTTCCGGCGATTGCTCGCTATGCGCTCGGGGTGGATGCGCGCCGCGCCTCGAAAAAACAGCTGCGCGAATTCACCAAGGCTTTCCAACGCTACATTTCACGCAAATACGGCCGGCGATTCCGCGAGTTCATCGGGGGAAAAATCATCGTGAAACAGGCCCGCAAACTGAAGAAATTCTACGAGATCAAGACGATAACCAAACTGCGGGGACAAGAGCCCTTCGAGGTTGTCTTTCACGTATCGGATCGCTCGGGCAAACCGCTGTTCTTCAATATCTTCATCGAAGGCATCAACATGCTTCTGAGCGAACGTGAAGAAATTGGTGCGATGCTCGACAAGCGCAAGGGCAATATCGACGCGCTGGTCAATGATCTGGAAAGAACACAGTAGCGGAACCAGCTGCTTCGCATCCTCTTGGCTTCAACCGGGTGGTGCCTTGTGCAGGAAGGATGATGATGAATGGTCGAACGGGTCGCCCTCATCGGAACCGGCCTGATGGGCACACGCATGGGGATGCGTCTGCTTGAAGCCGGATTTGCCCTGACGGTATGGAACCGAACGCCATCAAAGGCCGATGCCCTGCTGGCAAGAGGGGCAAGATCGGCCGAAACTCCGGCCGGGGCAGCCGAAGCCGCAGATACCGTCATCACCATGCTGTCCGACGGCGATACCGTCCGCAAGATTCTGGAACAGAACGGAGTGGCCTCGGCCATGAAACCGCCCGCGCTGTTCATCGACATGAGCTCTGTTGCCCCGGATGAAGCCCGCGCCCACGCCCGTCTGCTGGGCGCGAAAGATATCGAGGCCATCGATGCCCCTGTTTCTGGCGGCACCAAAGCCGCCGAAGAGGGCACGCTGGCGATCATGGCCGGCGGCAATGCCGTTGCTTTCGAGCGCGCAAGACCTGTGCTCGGTGCAATGGGGCAACCGGTGCATGTGGGGCCGGCGGGCGCAGGCGCATTGGCGAAACTGGCCAATCAGACAATCGTGGCCGGTGCCATCGCTGCCGTGGCCGAAGCGATGCTGCTTGTCGAGCGCGGCGGAGCCGATCCGGTTGCCGTGCGGCGGGCGCTGCGCAGCGGCTTTGCCGACAGCAGCGTTCTGCAACAGCACGGCAAAAGGATGACCAAACGCAGCTTCGCTCCCGGTGGCCCTGCTCGTCTGCAACTGAAGGATCTTTCCAATATCCTGAAAGCCGGCCGAAATCTCGGGCTGGATCTGCCCCTGACCAAAGAACTGCACGAACGCTTTGCCGTGCTTTGCACGAAGCTTGAAGGGGCGGATCTTGATCACTCGGCATTGTTTGTCGAACTGCTTGCCCGCAACGGACTCTGGCCGGAATCCGGGCCGCAACCCGGAAACGACAAAACCGGTTCCGATCAGAAACCCGAAGGGGCATGATGCGCGGCATCCGCTGCAAGACAATCCGCCCCGGGCAGAATCGATGGCCTCCCGGGGCACGAAAGGTTTCATCCCGACGATTTCGAAGAAACGTTCAAAACCTGTATGAAAGACGCTCTGAAAACTCCGGCGCGAAGGATCACCCGGCACAGAGCAAATGGCTTGTCCTGCCGCGTGCCGTTTCAGGCCAGGCGCTGCATCACTCAGGGCAGAAGCTGGGGGTCGGGGGGCGCGGCAGGTGTGCGCACGCCGAGCCTGCGCCAGCGCCGCAACTCGCGGTATTGATCAAGCGACTGCCTTTCATAGGCACGGAAATACACATTCACGTTGAACAGACGTTCCAGCAGCCGCCCATTGTTGCGGTGGCGGTATTCCAGATCTTCCGCAGCCAGGGTCTGACGGATGGCGGGCGCGATGCCGTGACGCGCAGCATGGGCCACCAGCGCCGAATCGCCCCGGGCACCGGCGCCAGACCGGCCACCGAGAACGGCAACCGCATCGGCCCTTGGCGTCGGGTCAACCAGATTTCTGCCGCCGGGTGTCGGTTCCGGCAGAGCAGAATAATCCTCGGGCATCTGAAGGGGCTTGTTGGGAAGAATTGCGAATTCGTCGGGCCCCGACCTGTTGGCCGTGACATTCATCAGCCGTGGCTCCTTGCTGCCACCGCAGGCCGACAGGAACAAGGCAGCCATCACCGCCGCCGTCATTCCGCCCCATTTGTTCATGACTCGCTTCTCCTTCACCGCGTGGCGCATGTTTAGCGCATGTTTAGCCGCGCGTCACGCCGTCTTGTCGGGCTTGTCGGCAGGCGCAAACAGGACAAGGCCGAATGCCCCGGCAAAAACCGCGATATCTGCCACATTGAACGAATAGGGATTCTCGATTCCGCAGCACGACATGTTGAGAAAATCCGCCACCGCGCCATAAAGCACACGATCCACCACATTGCCAAGCGCCCCACCGATCAGTATCCCTGCACTCAACCGCGCATGCCATCCCGCGCCGGGCTTCCTGATCCAGAAGAATACCGCAACGACTATGGCCAGCGCCAATCCGATCAGAAACCAGCGCATCAGGTCAGAGCCGATGTCGAGCAGACCGAAATTCACCCCCCGGTTCCAGGCCATGCGAAAATTGAGAAACGGCGGCAACACGTCGATCTCGCCCCGATTGCGCAGATCAAGCCAATGCACCACCAGATATTTCGTGACCTGATCGGCCAGAAAGGTCCAGAACATGGCCCAGAAGGTAAGCTTCATGACTGCTCCTAATGCCGGAAATGGCGCATGCCGGTGAACACCATCGCCAACCCCGCTTCGTCAGCCGCAGCGATCACCTCATCATCGCGTATCGACCCGCCTGGCTGAATGATCGCCGTTGCACCCGCCTCGGCCGCTGTCAGCAGGCCGTCGGCAAAGGGAAAGAAGGCATCAGACGCCACCACCGAACCCTTCGTGGGCACTTCGGACAAGCCAAGCGCTTCGGCCATGTCGCGCGCCTTCTGCGCCGCAATCCGGGTGCTGTCCACACGGCTCATCTGGCCTGCACCCACACCCACCGTGGCGCCGTTCTTCGCATAGACAATGGCATTTGATTTCACATGTTTCGCAACCTTCCAGGCGAACATGAGATCGCTCAGTTCGGCCTTTGTCGGAGCGCGTTTCGTGACCACCTTCAGATCGCCGGATGTCAGCGCACCGTTATCACGATCCTGCACCAGCCAGCCGCCCGCCACCCGGCGCCAGGTTTCGCCCGGTTCGCGCGGATCGGGCAGGCCGCCGGTGGTCAGAAGGCGCAGATTCTTCTTGGTGGCAAATATCTCTTTCGCTTCATCCGTCACATCGGGGGCAATCACCACTTCGGTGAAGATCTGAACGATCTCGCGCGCGGTTTCACCGTCGAGCCCCTGGTTCAGGGCAATAATGCCGCCGAAAGGGGAAACCTGATCGGTGGCAAAGGCCTTGCGATAGGCTTCCAGCATGGTAGCACCGCGGCCCACCCCACAGGGATTCGAGTGCTTGATGATCGCACATACCGGGCCTTCGGCCGGATCGAATTCGGCCACCAGTTCAAAGGCCGCATCGGTATCGTTGATATTGTTGTAGGAAAGCGCCTTGCCCTGATGCTGCACCGCACTTCCCACGCCAGGACGGGTGCATCCATCCTTGTAGAAGGCCGCCTTCTGATGTGGGTTCTCGCCATAACGCAGGCTTTGGGAAAGAGCACCGGCAACAGCCTTGTGGCGCGGAGCAGCTTCGCCGATGGCCCCGGCCATCCAGCCGGAAACTGCCGCATCATAGGCCGCGGTGCGCGCAAAGGCATTCTGGGCCATGCGGCGACGGAAAGGCAGCGTTGTTGCACCATCATGCGCGACCAGTTCCTTCAGTAGCGCCGGATAATCGGCTGGATCGACGATCGTGGTGACAAAGCCATGGTTCTTGGCTGCGCCGCGGATCATCGCCGGCCCGCCTATATCGATGTTTTCCACGCAGTCGTCGTAATCGGCCCCCTTGGCCACGGTAGCTTCGAACGGATAGAGATTGACCACCAGAAGATCGATCGGGCCGATCCCGTGTGCATCCATCGCCGCCAGGTGATCGGAATTGTCACGCAGGGCCAGCAGCGCGCCATGCACCATCGGATGAAGCGTTTTCACCCGTCCGTCCATCATTTCGGGAAAGCCGGTGATTTCCGAAACGTCCTTCACCTGAAGGCCGGCATCGCGCAGCATTCCTGCCGTGCCACCGGTGGAAATCAGCTCCACTCCGCGTGCCGACAGGGCCTGCGCCAGATCAAGCAGGCCGGTCTTGTCGGACACGGAAAGAAGCGCGCGTCTGAGCGGCACGGGTGCAGTCGTATCTGTCATTTCGGAGATCCCAGATTGTCACTCGGTTTCGTTCAGGCCGTCATCCCGTTCCAGATCCCGGACATGAACCGGGCAGCTCTTCCCCTTGGTGAACGACCAGTGTATGCGCATCGCATAGTCGAACAGGCGCCAGGATAAAACCATCTGTTTCGCCGCACGGGGCTTGAGGCGCCCCTTTTCCAGATAAACGCTCGGTTCAAGCCTCAGATCGGCGCGGCCGCGATAGCGGAATACCCAGATTTCGCCACTGCGCAGAACCAGCGAAACCGCCTTGCCGTTCATGTCGATTTCTGCATCCACATCCGGATGCAGATGAAAGCGCAGGCTGCCGGCGATACCCAGAAGCCTTTCGCGGTCCATGGCCTTGTCGAACTGGCGCCTGTGCAGATCCGACACCGTGGCCAGAGTATCTTCACCATGCAGTGCCGCCCCATCGAACGACAGTTTCAAGCGGCGTGCATGTGTCAGACCATGCGTGCTCACATAGCCATCATGTGCGGCGTGCAGGCTTGTCCCTTCGGGGCCGGAGTGCTGCTGCAAGGGCACATGTGTCGGAATATCCACCAGCATCCCGGCGCGTCGTCCACGCCCCAGCCGTGACGAGGAAACCCCCTCGATCACCAGTGTCGAATGCGAAGGCGTCGCACGCCCGGCCTTCCACCATTCCTCGCCAAAGGCGGCGCCTGATCCGCAGTTGACGATCACCGGCCGGCGCCCCGATGTCATTTCAAAGGCCAGGGTCGAAGCATGCGCGCCATATGAGGCCCGTCCGGTGGGGGGCGGGCTGGCATCAATGATGACGGTCGTCCGGCCACCATGCAGACGCGCATAGCCCATTGGCAGACCGGTGGCGATCTGCCCCCGCACACCGGAAGCCGCAAGCGCCAGCTCAAGCCGCCCCTCCAGGCCACGGTCGCCACCGTGAAACCGGGCAAGGCTGCCATCACCGTGGCGCAACGCCCGCAACGTCGGGGCAATACGCTCGATCGCCTCCAGGTGTGCGCGTTCGGTCATCCGCCCGGCACTGCTCAGCGCCGATGCCGCCCAGATCAGATAGGTCAGCACTTCAAGCAGTTCTTCGGGATTGCGGGTGGGAATGCCGCCGTTTTCATCGATCTGGCCGGCACATTCCCGTGCAAGCCCCTTCATTGCCGGTATCACATGGCGCTCCATACCCATCAGCGCAAGCCCCGCGTAGATGAGCCCGCAAAGCGCCTCGAAGCGTGGCAGGCCCGGGTTCGCGGCCTCCCAGCGGCGGGCAAGAAATATGGTCTGCTGACCAAGCGAGCGGAAATATGCCCGGGACGCGGCAGACGGCTGCCCGTTGAGCAGAAAGATGGCATGGTTGATCCAGCGGATCAGCCGGCGGCCCGTCAGAGCGGGCGACCAGCCCACTCCCCGCCCCCGGCCATAACGACGGATCCATTCGAATGTCCATTCCTGGGCGCGCTGGCAGGCCTTGGCATCACCAACCGCCGCCAGATCGTCAAGCCAGGCGAAACCATGCAGTTCCTCTTCGAACTTGCGACAGGGCCGGGGCAGATCCCAGATCATGGTATCGGGTGCTTCGATCAGATGGCCGGCAAACTGGAAATTTCCGGCAAGCAGCTGACGGCCACGGGCAAGCATGCCGATCGAACGTGGCTCGGGCTGATAGGTGAAGCCGGTAGCCGGGTGCAGCCGCGCACTGAGGCGCGCATGGAAATGATTAAGCCAACGCCGTGCGCTTTCCGGCAGGGTTGGGGGCATGTTCCCGATATATGACACGCTCTGCCTCGGCCTTCGCTGTGATGGCTGCCTGCGCCTGATCATAGGCATGCCGCCAGGCAAAGTCACCGGGCATTTCGCCTGACCGGAGAACCTGGTGCAGCCTGTTGCGTCTTCCTCAGAGCCGCGATGAAGAAACCATCGATCCCGCCTCGGTCGGCCCAGATATCGGGCGTCAGGCGCAGTCCGCCACCCTTGGCGCACCAGCTTTCCCCGACACCGGCACAGGCCATGACCGCATCGTTGTCAACCCGAAGGCCCGGGTGACGTTCGCAGGCCTCGGCAATCTGGATCTCACCTTCCTCCGGCAGCAGACTGCACGTGCAGAACACCAGCCTTCCACCCGGTTTCAGCAAGGTCAGGGCATGATCGATCATACGCGCCTGAAGCTTGAACAGAGCCGGGAAATCACTGCCGTTCTTCACGTGAGGCAGATCGGGATGGCGGCGAATGGTGCCGGTAGCCGAACAGGGCGCATCAAGCAGAATTGCATCATAAGGCGCATCATGCCAATGCAGCATATTGGCCACTTCGCAACGCACGGAAAGGCCCGTGCGCGAAAGGTTTTCCGCCAGCCGCTCCATGCGGGCAGGCGAGATGTCAATCGCCGTCACCTCGGCCCCGGCGGCAGCCAGTTGCATCGTCTTGCCACCCGGCGCGGCGCAAATGTCCAGCACCCTCTCACCCGGCACCGGAGCCAGAATGCGGGCGGGCAGGGCCGCGGCGGCATCCTGCACCCACCACGCGCCCCTGTCATAGCCTGGAAGTGCCGAAACCTGCCCCACACCGGAAAGCCGCACGCTGCCGGTAGGCAGAACCTGACCACCAAGGCGCGCAGCAAGTGCGGCTGCTTCGCCATCGCGCGGAGTAAGATCAAGGGGCGGTACGCCTGCATGAACCTCTTCCATTGCCGTTATCCGCGCCTTGCCATAGGTTGCGATCAGTGGTTTTCGCAGCCATTTCGGCAGCCGCGAAGGCGGCAGGGCCTGCCAGACTTCGGGCAGAACCCTGCGCAGGACCGCATTTACCAGACCAGCGGCAGGACCGGTATGCTTTCCCTCGCGCATGATCTGCACCAATGCGTTGACCACCCCGTGCGGAGCCTCGCCCAGAGCGCAGATCTCAACCACCCCGAGGCGCAGCGCATTGTGCACGGCAAGTGCCGGGCGCTTCCTGAGAAAGGCGCCAAGCAGGCGATCGGCGCGATCGAACTGGCGCAGGGTCTCGGTAGCCAGGCGGGTGGCCCGCGCGCGATCCGCGGGAGCCAGGCGCGCAAGGAGACCTTTCTCTTCGGTCAGTTCGGCCAGCAGCCGACCCTTGCCGACAACGCCATCAAGCATCTGCAGCGCAGCCCGACGCGGAACAAGCCCCTGCCGCACCCGACCAACCCCCTTGTCTCCGCTGCCCGGATTGCAGCCCGTCATCGCGCGCCCTCTTGCCTGTTATCCATGCGCCCTGTATCACACATGCCAGCATAACAAGGATCCGCGCCATGAGCGACACTCCCCATCGCGCCGGCACGAAACTGACCGCCGCCGCAAGGCGCGCACTGGCCGAGGCCGAGGAACGCCGCCGCCGGGCTGCAACCGGCAACCGGGCCCTTCCCAGGGAACTGGGCGGACGCGAAGGCCCCGATCCGGTGCGCTACGGAGACTGGGAAAGGAAAGGCATTGCGATCGACTTCTGATCCTCCGATGTCTTCCGCTCACAGTCCGAGAACATCAGCCATGCTGTATTCGCCGGGTTTGCGACCCTGGCCCCAGAGCGCAGCCCGCAACGCGCCCCGGGCGAATATCGCACGGTCGGCAGCCACATGGCGCAGAACGATGCGCTCGCCCGGGCCGGCAAAGATCACATCATGTTCGCCCACGATATCTCCGCCACGGATCGCGGCAAATCCGATATGACCGCGCTGACGCGGGCCAGTGATGCCATCGCGGCCGCGATCGCTCACCTTGTCAAGTGAAGCACCCCGCCCCTCGGCCGCGGCCTCGCCCAGCATCAGCGCCGTACCCGAAGGGGCATCCACCTTGTGACGGTGATGGGCTTCGACGATCTCGATGTCGAATTCCTCGTCAAGCGCCTCTGCCACCTGCCGGGCAAGACGCACCAGAAGATTGACGCCCAGACTCATGTTGCCGGCCCGCACGATCACCGCATGGCGCGCTGCGGCAGAAAGCTTCTTCAGATCATTTTCGGAAAAACCGGTCGTGCCGATCACATGTACAAGGCGTGCCTGCGCCGCCAGCGCTGCAAATTCCACGGTGGCCGCCGGAGCGGTAAAATCGATCACGGCCTTGGCGCGGGTGAATGCCTCGAGCGGATCATCCTCGACCTTCACCCCCAGCGGCGCGCACCCCATCGCCTTGCCCGCATCGCGGCCGATCCACGCATGGCCCGGCCGTTCGATCGCCCCCACCAGCCGTGCCACGTTGCTCTCGGCAATCAGCCGCAGCAGCATCTGCCCCATGCGCCCCGAGGCGCCTGTCACAACGATCCCCGGTAGTTCCTCGCTCATCTGTTGTCTCCTTCAGCCACAGCACCCCTTTAGCGCCCGGCGGCGTATTTGGCAAAGCGATGGTTGCACCGGACCCGTGGCAGGCTTAGATGGCTTGCATGGGAAAACAAAAGCATCACGGCCAGCGCGGCCCTTCGCAACGCCAGCTTCGGGTGGGCGAACTGCTGCGCCGCACACTCTCCGACATCCTCATGCAGGGCCGCATCCACGATCCCGAACTCAACCGCCTGTCGATCACCGTGGGCGAGGTGCGCCCATCGCCGGATCTGCGGGTGGCCCGGGTGTTCGTGATGCCTCTGGGCGGGAGAAACCGAGAGGACGCCTTGAAGGCCCTGCGGCGCAACCACCCTGAAATGCGCCGGTTGCTGGCCCGCGAAATCACGCTGAAATACATTCCGGAACTGAGGTTCGAGATCGACGAAACCTTTGATCTGATGGACCGCGCCCGAGTGATGTTCGAGCAGGAAGAAGTGAAACGCGACACAGCCCCGCCCGACAAGACCGAGGACCACGAGGAATGACCCCACGCACGGTTCTGTTCGCGGCCTTTCTGATGGCCGCAACCCTGCAGGTCACCACACCGGCCGGCGCCGCCAACTGCCGCAAGGCCGAATTTCGCGGCATCGGTTACAGCCTTTGCGAAACCGTTGCCGGAAAGGATGATCTGCGCCTGTTCCTCAACGACGGAACCGGCCGCCCCTGGGGAAGCTTTACGCGCATCAACAAGGTGCTTGCCGAAAAAGGACAGAAGCTCAGCTTTGCCATGAATGCCGGCATGTTTCACCCCGACCGCACGCCGGTCGGATTGTATGTGGAATCCGGCAAGATGCTCATCCCGCTGGCTGACGGCGGCAATTACGGAAATTTCGGACTGAAGCCGAACGGAGTGTTCTGCATCATGCCCACAAGCTTCAGTGTTACCGAAACCCTTCGTTTTCGCCGCGAGCGGCCAGCCTGCATATACGCCACGCAATCGGGGCCGATGCTGGTGATCGCCGGGCGCATTCATCCGCGCTTTCTTGCCAGTTCCACCTCGCGCCACATTCGCAATGGCGTAGGCGTCAGCCCCGACGGCAAGCGCGCCGTGTTCGTGATTTCGGATATACCCGTTACCTTCCATGAATTCGCAAGCTTCTTCCGCGACAGTCTCGGCCTTCGTGACGCACTTTATTTCGACGGCAAGGTTTCCCGGCTTCACGCTCCATCGCTCGGGCGCTCCGACAGCGGCCTGTTCCCGCTGGGGCCGATCATAGGAACGGTGGAACAGGCCAGAGAACACGTTGGGCTTGACCGGTAACGCAAGGGGCGCTAGCAGGCCCCCCTGCATGATCTCCAGGAGGCACCCGTGGGACGCAGACGCAAGGGCCGCGACATTTCCGGCTGGCTGGTCATTGACAAACCCGCCGGCATTACCTCGAACGCGATGGTGAACAAGGTGCGCTGGGCCTTCAATGCAAAAAAGGCCGGCCACGCCGGCACGCTTGATCCGCTGGCCACCGGTCTGCTTGCGGTGGCGCTTGGCGAAGCCACGAAAACGGTGCCTTACGTGACGGATGCGTTGAAAGCCTATGATTTCACCGTCCGCCTTGGTCAGGCCACGAATACCGATGATGCCGAGGGCGAGATCATCGCCGAAAGCGGCCACCGCCCCACCGACAGTGAAATCGAAGCCGCCCTGCCCGCCTTCCGGGGCGAGATCATGCAGGTTCCGCCGCGGTTTTCGGCGGTCAGAATCGGCGGCGAACGCGCCTATGCGCTTTCACGGGCCGGTGAAGACGTGGAACTGGAGGCGCGCCCGCTCTGGGTCGAGGAACTCGTTCTTCTGGAACGCCCCGACCCTGATCATCTGTGCCTGCGCATGGTCTGCGGAAAGGGTGGCTATGTGCGCGCCATCGCCCGCGATCTGGGCCGGATGCTGGTCTGCCACGGCCATGTCACGGCGCTGCGCCGCGTCTGGGCCGGTCCGTTCGATCTTGAAGGGGCCGTCACCCCGGACGGGATCGAACGCCTTGCCCGCACTCCCGAAATCGACAGCCTGCTGCGTCCGCTTGAAGAAGGACTTGCCGAACTTCCCGAATTGCGCTGCACCCCCGAAGGCGCGGCACGGCTGAGAAACGGCAATCCCGGCATGGTGATCACTTCTGATGCCGAATATGGCGATGAAGCCTGGGCCTCGCTTGACGGACAGGCGGTGGCAATCGGAATCTACAAGGCAGGCGAACTGCACCCGACCCGCGTATTCCGGCCCTGATGCGCTTTTTGCCTGCCAATCCCCTGCAGTTCGGTGCAACCATGGCAAACCGGCCGAAAACAGGCCTCTTGCCCTTCGCCATCCGCTCACCCCATAAATACGCATGATCACGCGCAGCCATATCAAGGGCGATGCCCCCTCGACCGCCATCTATTCCGATTGCGAACGCTACCGCTATGCCCTTACCCGGATATGGAATGATGCCTCCCGCCGGGCGCTGTTCGTTATGCTCAACCCTTCGACCGCCACCGAGGTGCAGAACGATCCCACGGTTGAGCGCTGCGAACGCCGCGCCCGGGCATTGGGCTTCGGAGCATTTCGCGTATGCAACATCTTTGCCTGGCGCGCCACCGATCCCCGCGACATGCGCGCAGCCACCGACCCCGTGGGGCCGGCAAATGATACGGCCATTCTTGAAGGCGCCGCATGGGCCGACCAGATCATCTGTGCCTGGGGCACGCATGGCGAACACCTTGAACGCGGCCCTGCCGTCGAACGCCTTCTGCGGGCCACCGGCCGCCCCCTTCATCACCTTGGCCTGACGCGCGCCGGACACCCGAGGCATCCGCTTTACATCGGCTATCACGTGCATCCGGTGCTCTGGCACAAGGAACCCGCCAATGCCTGCTGATTCGCCCCGTGAGCTTCGAAACGATACCGCCCGTCTGTCCCGCGAGATCACCGACCTGCGCGAAGAACTCGTGCGCCTCAACAATCACCGCTTCGTGCGTATCCACAATTCTCTGTGGCGCCTCACGGCCTTCCAGTTCCTGCGCGGGCTCGCCTTCGGGCTGGGATCGGTGATCGGAGCCACGATTCTTGTCTATCTTCTTGTCACGATGCTTTCCCAGATCGATTTCATCCCCATCATCGGCGAATGGGCCAGACAGATTGCCGATATGATCCGGGAGAACGGCACCAGCCGGTAAACCCCCTTTTCTTTCACAGGGATTCATCCTATATCCCGCATCTGCCTGAATCACCGGCCCCGCCCGGGCAGGCTGCCTCCGACCGGACCTTGCTGGACGACATCCCGGCTTGCGCCCGTAATCGCAAAACCGAAAAGGAGACCCCGATGTCGATCACGAAGGAAGACAAGCAGGCGATCATGAAGGAATACGCAACCCACGAAGGCGACACCGGCTCGCCCGAAGTGCAGATTGCCGTGCTTTCCAAGCGCATCGCCAACCTGACCGAGCATTTCAAGACCCACAAGAAAGACAATCATTCGCGCCGTGGACTTCTGATGATGGTGGCCCAGCGCCGCAAGCTGCTGGATTATCTGCGCGGCAAGAGTGAAGAACGCTATCAGACCCTGATCAAGCGCCTTGGCCTGCGCCGCTGAAGGCTTGCGACAAAAGCCGTCATCATTACGGAAACGCGCCCGGTCGGGGCGCGTTTTTCCTTTGGCTCCACGGGCTGAAATGCCCTGTCTCGTTCTGGGGCTCTGATCAGAACCATTGCACAAACGATCACGGCACCGCTAAAAGACAGGGGGCATGCAGGACGGCGCGGATCATGGGCAAGGCACTCGAATACGACGAAATCATCGTATCGAACGGGATCAAGGTGCCGTTCGTGCCCGAGATCATCACGCCCAGGATCGAGCGTCCGATGCGCAACAACCGTTACGAAGGCGGCGAATGTCTGACGGTGCGGAAAATCCTGCGCCCGGGGGATCGTGTGCTCGAACTGGGCGCCGGTATCGGGCTGATCTCCTCCGTGGCGGCACAGGTTGAGGGCATCGCGGCCGTAACCGCTGTCGAGGCCAATCCGGAGCTGATCCCCGTGATCCGGGAAACGCATCGCCTGAACGGCATCCGGAATGTCGAGCTTCTGAACGGTATCGTCACTGCCAACGGACAGAAAAGCGCACCCTTCTATCTGCGTGCCGATTTCTGGGCCTCGTCAATGGAACCCGGACCTTTTCGCTATCGCAAAAAGGTTGATCTGCCCTGTTTCGACATCCACGATCTGATCAGGGAAAGGGAACCTGCTGTCATCGTCTGCGATATCGAAGGGGGCGAACTGGGGCTGTTCGATCAGGCCGACCTTTCCGGTGTGCAGGCGCTGGTGATCGAATTCCACCCAAAGGTCTATGGTGAGGAAGCCGTTAATGAAATTACCCGCAGCCTTGAGGCCAGAGGGCTGGTTTTCCAGAAACAGAAGAAACCATCAACCGTTCGCTGCTTTCTGCGGCCCGAAAGAATACCGGCAGCACCGACACGCCGGCGCCGTGAGGAAACCTCCCATCCCGATCTGTCGGGGCTGCAGGACAGACCCTGGAAACCGAAATCGGCCCGGTTTCTGGTTGCCACATGCATGAAGGACGAAGGTCCGTTCATCATCGAATGGCTGGCCTGGCACAAATCCATCGGCATCCAGGATTTCGTGATCTTCACCAATGATTGCACCGACGGAACCGATCAGCTGCTGGACCGGCTGGAAGAGATGGGCCAGTTGCGGCATCTGCCCAACCCGGCGCTGGCAAGCGGCCATACAGCCTTCCAGCCCGCGGCTCTTGCCTACACGTCATATCTTTCCGAATTCCGGAAAGCGGATTTCTTCATCTCCATGGATGTGGACGAATTCATCAATATCCGCCTGGGCAAGGGCAGGATGCCGGACCTGCTGGAAAGAACCGGCCCTTTCGATGCCCTGTCGATGAGCGAACTCAACCACGGCAGCAACATGGTTGAAAATTTCACGCCCGGCCTGGTAACAGAACAGTTCCCGCGCCATCAGAGGGAACGACCGGGCAAGTGGAAATCGCGCCGGGGCGTGAAAACCATTGTCCGGCTGGGATCGAAACTGAAGCATATCCGCAATCACCGCCCCGACCTGCGGAAGGATGCCGGGCCGGTTGTCTGGCTGGACGGATCGGGCCGGCCGCTGACCAGCCTGCACGAGGATCCCAGCCAGAACGGTATTGATGTCAGAGGAACCTATGAACTTGTGGTTCTGGATCACTTTGCCCTGCGGTCTCTGGAATCCCATATGGTGAAGATGTTCCGCGGCGATGTGGTGGTAAAGGGCAAGATGCCTTCACCCCGATACTGGCGCCTGCGGGATCGCCAGAGCGATCTGACCTCGACTTTCGAACGCCAGCAGCCGGCTTTCAGAAAAGCCTATGACGATCTGATGCAGGACAGGAAACTGGCTCGTCTTCACCGGGCGGCCTGCAGGGCCCACAAGGCCAGAATTGCCAAACTTCTGAACCAGCCCCTGTTTCAGGAACGCAGGGCATGGATCAAGAACAATATCTGGAAAGGTTTTCTCGAAGAGGCCGATGCAGGAAAATAGCCGTTCAGATGTTCATTCCCGCCTTGCGACGGGCCTTGAATGCGCTACGAAACATCGGAATCCACCGCTCCAGGCCACGCTCGGCAAGGTAGGCCTCGATATTCTGGCGGTAGAGATAGATATTCTTCCTGGCCCGGATCATCCTGTAGAACCCCTGCTCTGAAAGAGTGCCTGCAAATGCCTCTGACATGATCGGCTTCAGAACATCCATCTTGCGCAGCAACAGAGCCGATTTGTGCCCCAGGCCGAACCCCCGCAGCCCGATGACATTTGCTCCGCGCAGACGTTCGAAATGTTTACGGTCGAGTACATGGAAGGGATCATGCACCACATAGATCCGCGCTGCGGCGCCTGTCTGTTCGGCCGCATCGGAATAAGGAAGCGACCAATCCGCCGCACGCCCCTTGGCAAAACGCGTTTCCCAGGGAACCAGGCCTTCGTTCAACGTGGTCTGCGGGCTGAAAGCGATCACGGTTGCGCCAGGTGAGAGGCCGGAGAAGGTCAGAGCACCAAATCCGCCCATGGAGGTGCCGCAGAATGCCACCCTTTCGAACTGCCCGAAAAAACCGTCCGACTTCAGCTTTTCCAGCATTTCGATCAGGCCCTGATCCCGAAACCAGTGCGGCACCTGTGAATAGATTCCCAGATGGCTCCAGCCACTGTCGGCCAGAAACTTTCCGCCCCAGGGCTCGCGATCATACCTCCGGTTGCCCGCATCCGAAAGATTGTCGAAGGAAACAACCAGCTGATGCTTGCCGCGATCCACAAAGGAAAGGCTGTGCACGCCTCTTTTCAGAAAGAATCCGTCATTGGGACCGGCCGGAAATATTTCACGATACCAGCTTGGCACGCCGCCAAGGTCGGATTCTCCGGGGGTGGCCATCTTGCAGCCCTTAACGCTTGTGAATTACGGCAACCTGATGCCGCTTTCTGCGGTTGAAACCGGCCTGAAACACGAAACATCCTGAAATATCATGGCGCAAGGCATTGAACTGTTCGGCAACGGCAGGATCCGAATGGACGAATACCCCCTCGGTCTGATAGCGATAGAACAGTTCACCCGTCTTGGTGATTCCCGGTTTTTCCATCGTCTTTGGCTGCCAGCGCAGATCTTCGATGATGTAAAGCCCGCCCGACTTCAGCCGCGGAAACAGCTCCAGAAAGCCGTTTTGCTGGTGGTGCGATGCGTGCGAAGCATCATCCACGACAATATCCGGTGGCGGCATCTCCCGGGTAGCCGCGGCGATATTCGCACGCTTTTCCATGTTGCACCGATAAAACGTGAACCTCTCGTGTTCGAACCACGAAAAATCCGAAATATCCAGCCCGTGGACATGCGCCCTTGTGAAATATTCCAGCCACATCCGAACCGACGGCAGGTCGTCCGTTCTGCGATCGGCATCCACACCATGTTCAGGCCCGCCGATCAGAAGCCCCATTTCCAGAAAATTGATTTTCCGGGTGCGATAGGGAAGGAACAGAAGCTGATAAAGTTCGGTATAACGGTGTTTCTTCGAGCCCTTGTCCGAGCCGTATTTGTCAGCCAGATCCGTCAGGTTCACCTGCCCGCGCCCAACCTTTTCCGCAGCGGGAACAGGTTTGACAGCAATGGCAGCCACCGGCACGGCCCCTGTCTTGCGCTCCCCGGATCCGGACTTTGTCCGGGGGGAAGGCAACGGAGCCAGGGAGGGATCGATACCATGCTTCTTCAGCAACCGCCCAAGCAGGCTTGCAGGATGTGGCGCGCCGCCTTCCCTTTCGACAAGCCGCGCCCGCATGCGCCGGCCGTAGAGATGAACCGAAAATGTGTTTTCAGTGATGTAGGCACTGGTATCGAAATCCGGTTTCAGCATCTTGCGGCGATCACGATAGGCGAACGGATACAGACATTCCTGCGGCAGCGCGTATCTGTCTTCGCCGGTTTTCTGCAGGAAATGGGTAACCGCATGCGGCCCCCAGACACCCCAGGGCTGCTCGCTGGCATGAACCGGATTTCCGCTTTCGGCCGCCTCCTTCAGCTGACGCGTGTATTCCGCATCATACCAGGTGGGAATGGCAAATTCGTCGTTTGTGAACTCCAGCAGTTCTTGCAGGGCATCACTGTCCTGCGGAAGCCCAAGGACACCACCATTGATGTGCTTTTCCGATTCCCAACCATAGAAATGGCCGGTGGATGTCTTGAAGGGCCTCATGCAATAGGCATCTGTATCGGCCCAGATCGTGCGGTCGCTTCTTTCCAGCATCCTGTAACGGAACAGGTCGGAATGCAGCGCCGGACTGCCGGTGCGCCGGTGCGCCAGAAAATCGGTACGCGGCAGGATCCCGGATGCATCTGCCAGTTCGATTCCCTCGGGAACATTCCGGAGCGGCCCATAGTGATACAGCTTCACGTGATGGCCGGCATCCACGAAAGACTTCAGGCAAAGCTGTTCGAGAAAGCTGAGCGGCCCCTCCATCCAGAGGGCGGCAATCTGGTATTCGGGCGCGGACACTGTTCCTGCCTTTCTGCTGAACCCCGCATTATCCGAATCTGCTTGCCGGACGTGCAGTCATGCCTTGTCCTTATCAGATCCTCGCCGTGTAACGGCATCGCTGTCTGGTATCGTTTTCTGCTTGATCTCGGGGATGAAAGCAAGTGTCGGCACCGATGCGCCCGTATTCCCACCATCATCCGAACAGGCCCGATAACATCAGGGAACGATATCCCCTGATACCCCTTCCCTTCCGGCACGATTTCCGCTAAGTGCCTGCAATCCGAAGAGGTAGCGCCATGATCCCGGCGCTGTGGATGAACGGGAACGGGATCGGCGGCAATGGGGCCGCCATGCAAAGCAGGAGATCCGGGAGGGCCCGGAAGTGCTCCTAAGAGGAAACGAAATGTTCAACATTGTGAAGAAAGAAATGCAGTGGGGGGATGAAACCCTCACTCTGGAAACGGGTCGCGTGGCCCGTCAGGCAGATGGGTCCGTCATCGCGACGCTGGGTGAAACCAGCGTACTTGCCGCCGTGACCTTCGCGCGCGAGCAGAAGCCGGGGCAGGATTTCTTCCCGCTCACGGTTCACTATCAGGAAAAATACTATGCCGCGGGCAAGGTGCCCGGTGGTTTCTTCAAGCGTGAGGCCCGCCCCACCGAGAAGGAAACCCTTACCGCCCGCCTGATCGATCGTCCGATCCGCCCTCTGTTCGTGGAGGGTTTCAAGAACGAAGTGCTGGTGATGTGCACCGTGCTTTCCCACGATCTGGTCAATGATCCCGATATCGTGGCCATGATCGCGGCCTCGGCCGCTCTCACCCTTTCGGGGGTGCCCTTCCGCGGGCCGATCGCCGGCTGCCGCGTCGGCTATGCGAACGGCGAATACGTTCTCAACCCCGACGTGGATGACATGCAGAACCTGCGCGACAACCCCGAGCAGAAGCTTGATCTCGTGGTTGCGGGCACCAGGGATGCGGTGATGATGGTGGAATCGGAAGCCTACGAGCTTTCGGAAGACGAGATGCTCGGCGCTGTCACCTTCGGCCACGAGCAACTGAAACCGGTGATCGATCTTATCGTGGATCTCGCCGAAGACGCTGCAAAAGAGCCTTTCGAATTCACCCCGCCCGACTATTCAGATCTTTATGAAAAGATCAGGAAGCTCGCGGAAACCGACATGCGCAAGGCCTTTGCCATCCGCGACAAGCAGGAGCGCGTGGCCGCCATTGCCGCGGTGCGCGAAACGGTGAAGGAAAAGCTGAGCGAAGAAGAACAGCAGGACGAGAACCTTTCTTCGGCCTTCAAGAAGCTTGAAAGCGAAATCCTGCGCGGAGAGATCGTTGAAGGTGGCAAACGGATCGACGGGCGTGACCTGGCCACCGTGCGGCCGATCGACTGCACCATAGGCCTGCTGCCGCGCACCCATGGTTCGGCGCTGTTCACCCGTGGTGAAACCCAGGCACTGGTGATCACCACGCTCGGCACTGGTGACGACGAACAAATCATCGATGCCCTGCACGGGAATTTCCGCTCGAACTTCCTGCTGCACTACAATTTCCCACCCTATTCGGTGGGTGAAGTGGGGCGCGTGGGGCCACCGGGGCGGCGCGAGATCGGCCACGGCAAGCTTGCATGGCGCGCGCTGCAGGCGGTGCTGCCGCCGGCAACCGATTTCCCCTACACGATCCGGCTGGTATCCGAAATCACCGAATCGAACGGATCTTCTTCGATGGCCACGGTCTGTGGTTCTTCGCTTTCGATGATGGATGCCGGCGTGCCGTTGAAAACCGCGGTGGCCGGCATTGCCATGGGGCTGATCCTCGAGGGTGACAAGTTCGCCGTTCTGACCGATATCCTGGGCGACGAGGATCACCTCGGTGACATGGACTTCAAGGTGGCCGGCACCAGAAACGGCATCACCAGCCTGCAAATGGATATCAAGGTGGCGGGAATCACCCCGGAGATCATGAAACAGGCGCTGGCCCAAGCGAAGGATGCCCGCAAGCATATCCTTGGCGAGATGAACAAGGCGATCAGCGGCGCCGGAGATTTCTCGGAACACGCCCCACGTATCGAGACCATGCAGATCCCGGTGGACAAGATCCGCGAAGTGATCGGTTCGGGTGGCAAGGTAATCCGCGAAATCGTCGAGGTTTCGGGCGCCAAGGTCGATATCAACGATGACGGCATCATCAAGATTGCCTCAGCCGACCAGAATGCCATCAGGAAAGCCCATGACATGATCAACGAGATCGTCGCCGAACCCGAGGAAGGCAAGATCTACAAGGGCAAGGTGGTGAAGATCGTCGACTTCGGCGCCTTCGTGAATTTCTTCGGAAAGCGCGATGGCCTTGTCCATGTCAGTCAGATCGAGAACCGCCGCCTCAATCATCCTTCCGATGTGCTGAAGGAAGGGCAGGAAGTCTGGGTGAAGCTTCTGGGCTTTGATGATCGTGGCAAGGTGCGCCTTGCCATGAAGATGGTTGACCAGAAAACCGGCGAAGAAATCGGCAAGGAAGGCAGCTAGGCACGGCTTCTTTTGCCTGAGAAGATGCCCGAAAGGGCGCGAAAGGAAAGGCCCCGGCAAATGCCGGGGCCTTTTTCGCAAGCTTGCCGACCGTGACGGCAACGTACCTTACGCAAGCCCCATCCGTTCTGCCACGCCGGCACCATAGGCAGGATCACATTTCGAGAACAATTCCACCTGCCGGCGCACGATCTCTTCGGGAACACCCTGCATGGCACGGGCGATGTTGTCCATCAGGCGGCCCTGCTCCTCGGCACTCATCAGGCGGAAAAGGTTGCCCGGCTGGGTGAAGTCATCGTTGCCCTCACGATGATCGTAGCGATCTGCATCACCCGAGATCTTCAGCGGCGGCTCCTTGGCGCGCGGATCCTCTACCGGACCACTGAAGGAATTGGGTTCGTAATAGGCATCCGGATTACCGCTGGCAATGCCACCATATGTGTTCATCTCTCCATCACGGTGGTAATGATGCACCGGGCAGCGGGGGCGGTTTACCGGCAGGGTTTCGTAATGGGTGCCCAAACGGTGGCGATGCGCATCAGCATAGGAAAAGATGCGCGCCTGGAGCATCTTGTCGGGGCTCCAGGAAATGCCTGGCACGATATTCGACGGGCTGAAGGCCGCGTTTTCGATTTCGGTGAAATAGTTGTCGGGATTACGGTTGAGCTCCATCACGCCCACCTCGATCAGCGGGTAATCGCCATGCGGCCACACCTTCGTAAGATCGAAGGGATTGTAGGGGGTTTTCTCCGCCTCTTCTTCAGGCATGATCTGCACATAGAACTTCCAGCGCGGGAAATTGCCTTCCTCGATAGCGCCGAAAAGCTGCTCCTGATAGCTTTCGCGCGAACGCCCGATCACCTGCGCAGCCTCTTCGTCGGTCAGGAATTCATGGCCCTGTTCCGTCTTGAAGTGGAACTTCACCCAATAGCGCTCGCCCGCCTCGTTCCAGAACGAATAGGTATGCGAGCCATAACCGTTCATGTGCATGGGGCTTTTGGGCAGACCGCGGTCCGACATCAGGATCGTCACCTGATGCAGCGATTCCGGGCTGAGCGACCAGAAATCCCACATGGCCGTGGGCGAGCGCAGATTGGTGCGCGGATGGCGCTTCTGGGTATGGATGAAATCCGGGAACTTCATCGGATCACGCACGAAGAACACGGGCGTGTTGTTGCCCACCATGTCCCAGTTGCCATCTTCGGTATAGAACTTCAGGGCAAAACCGCGCACATCACGTTCGGCATCGGCCGCGCCCTGCTCGCCTGCCACGGTGGAAAAACGGGCAAGCATGGGGGTTTCGGCCCTTGGCTGAAGGGCCTTGGCACAGGTGTATTTCGAAATGTCGCCGGTGATCTTCAGCGTGCCATAAGCACCCCAGCCCTTGGCATGCACGGTGCGTTCGGGAATGCGCTCGCGATTCTGATGAGCCAGTTTTTCAAGCAACTGGTAATCCTGCATCAGAAGCGGCCCTCGCGGACCTGCCGTAATGCTGTTCTGGTTGTCGGGCACCGGCGCACCGGCAGTAGTGGTAAGGGTCTTGCGGCTGGCCATTATGTTTCCTCCTTGAAACACGGATGAAAGAGATGGCCTGATCCTACGCTTCATATATTATAAGGTCCAATGGGAATAACTTTACGGACCAATAAGAAAAAGCAATGATAACCCTGCGTCAGCTACGCTATTTCGAAGCCCTCGCCCACACCCGCCACTTCGGGCGCGCGGCCGATCTTTGCGCCATAACCCAGCCGGCCCTTTCCCAGCAGATCAAGGAACTCGAGACCGTGCTCGGGCTGCGCCTTGTCGAGCGCACGCCCGCCGGGGCGCATCTGACCCCAGCCGGTCGGGAAATTGCCCAGCGGGCTTCTCGCATACTGTCCGAGGTGCGCGATCTCCATGAATTCGCCATCGCGCAGCAACCACCCCTGTCCGGCCGGCTGGCACTTGGAGTGATCCCTTCGATTGCGCCTTATCTTCTGCCAACACTGCTACCCCGCCTGCGCCGCCACTTTCCGCAACTCGAACTGGAACTGCACGAAGCCCGAACCGACCCTATACTTGCCGAACTGGCCGACGGCAGGCTTGATCTTCTGCTGCTCGCCCTTCCGGTCACAGATCCGGGCCTGACCACCGAAGCATTGTTTGACGATCCCTTCCTGCTGGCCGCACCGCAGGACATGGACCTGCCCGCTCCCGCAGCCTGCCTGCCGAATCTGATCGCAAGTCAGCGACTTCTGCTTCTGGAAGAGGGTCATTGCCTGCGCGATCAGGCGCTGGCGGTTTGTGCCCTGCGCGAACGCGAGCGGATCGACACTTTCGGGGCCTCGACCCTGACCACCATCATGCAGATGGTGGCGGCAGGCATGGGAATCACCCTTCTGCCGGAAATGGCCATGTCCGTCGAGGGGCGCACACCGGGGGTGAAGCTGATGCGGCTGGAGCCCCCCGAACCAAGCCGCACCATAGGGCTGGCATGGCGGCGTGGCTCACCCCTTGCAGAGAATTTCCATGCCTTTGGAAACGTGGTGCGCGAAGCGCATCAGCATCTCTGCCAGATATCCATTTCCCTGCCCTGAACCTTCGGAAGGAATATCAATCCAATGAAAAGGCCCCCGTCAAAACGGGGGCCTTACATCATGGTTCGACAGGAAGATCACTCGGGATCCCTGGTGAAACGCAGGTAGGGCAGCACCACGTCCACTTCACCAAACCTGCTTCTGGCTTCCTCGTCATCCACGCCAAGGGCCACGATCACCCGCTCACCGTCACGCCAGTCGGCCGGAGTGGCCACCGGATACTTGTCGGCCAGCTGGATGGCATCGAGAGCGCGCAGGATCTCATCGAAATTGCGGCCTACGCTCATCGGATAGATCAGCATCAGGCGAATCTTCTTGTCGGGGCCGATGATGAAAGTTGTACGCACGGTAGCCGAATCGGCTGCGGTGCGACCGTCGGGCAGATAGGCATCGGCGGGCAGCATGTCATAAAGCTTGGCAACTTTCAGGCTGCTGTCGTCGATGATCGGAAAATCCACCTTTTCACCGGCGAACTGTTCGATGTCGGCGATCCATTTCTTGTGATCTTCCACCGAATCCACCGAAATTCCCATTACCTTGGTATTGCGCTTCTTGAATTCGTCATACAGTCTGGCGACCGCACTGAACTCGGTGGTGCAGACCGGGGTGAAATCCTTGGGATGTGAAAACAGGATCGCATAGCTGTCGCCAATCCATTCATGCAGGTTGATGGTACCAAGCTGGGTATCGGCGGTGAAATCGGGGGCAACGTCGTTGATGCGCAGTGCCATGTGCAGCTCCTTTTCTGAAAATATCTGCAGGTTTCGGATTTCGGCCGGGGCACGAACCCCTGCCAATCGGAGTTCTCGAATCGTTATATAGGCCAAGCCGCCAAAGTTTAGAATGGTTCTTAATCTGACAGGTTGCCGCATCCCGGCACAAAAGCGCTGCACGCCACTCTTGAACCTCTCCGGAAGCAGTGTCAGGCTGTGCGCGAACCAATGGAGGATACCATGCTCGACAAACGTCAGTTCTATATCAACGGCGCATGGGTGAACCCTGCCGAACCCAATGATTTCGAAGTTATCAACCCCTCGAACGAAGAGCCTTTCGCCGTGATCTCTCTGGGCGGCCGGCAGGATACCGATGCCGCAGTGGCAGCCGCGAATGCGGCCTTTCCCGCCTGGGCCGCCACCAGCCGGGAAGAACGACTCGAACTCCTTGAAAAACTGCTTGCGGCCTACAAGGCGCGCGCCGAGGAAATGGCACAGGCCATGAGCCAGGAAATGGGCGCCCCGATCGACTGGGCACGCAGCGCACAGGTAGGGGCCGGCAGCTGGCATCTGCAGGGCTTTGTCGATGCGCTGAGAGATTTCACCTTCGAATACCGGTTCGCCACAGATGAGCACCACATCCTGGAGCCAATCGGCGTGGCCGGGTTGATCACCCCCTGGAACTGGCCGATGAATCAGGTAACCCTGAAGGTTGGCGCGGCCGTGGCGGCCGGTTGCACGATGGTTCTGAAGCCTTCTGAAATTGCGCCGCTTTCCTCGATGCTGTTTGCCGAAATGATGGACGAGGCCGGCTTTCCCGCCGGCGTGTTCAACTTGGTGAATGGCGATGGCCCCGGCGTGGGAACCCAGCTTTCCACCCACCCGGGCATTGCCATGATATCGTTCACCGGATCAACCCGTGCCGGCATTCAGATATCCCGGGCCGCCGCCCCCACCATGAAGCGCGTTGCCTGCGAACTTGGCGGCAAGGGCGCCAACATCATCTTCGAGGACGCCCCCGAAAAGGCTGTGAAGATCGGCGCCATGAAAGTGTTCAACAACTCGGGTCAGTCATGCAATGCGCCCACCCGGATGCTGGTGCATCGCTCGCGCTATGATGCGGCGGTCGAGCAGGCGGCATCACAGGCCGAGGCCACCGCGGTCGGCCCGGCGTCGGCCGAAGGCCGTCATATCGGCCCGGTCGTATCGGAAGCCCAGTTCGGAAAGATCCAGGATCTGATCCAGAAAGGGATCGACGAGGGCGCGCGGCTGGTGGCGGGCGGACCAGGGCGGCCCAAGGGGCTCAATCGCGGATATTTCGTGCGCCCCACCGTCTTTGCCGATGTCAGAAACGACATGACCATCGCCCAGACCGAAATTTTCGGTCCCGTACTTTCGATCATCCCCTTCGACAGCGAAGAAGAGGCGATTGCCATTGCCAACGATACGGAATACGGCCTGACGAACTATGTTCAGACGGCCGATGCCGAACGGGCAAAACGCATGGCCCGCCGGCTGAAATCGGGCATGGTCGAGATGAACTACAAGAGTTTCGCACAAGGATCTCCGTTCGGCGGGGTGAAGATGTCGGGCCTTGCGCGTGAAGGCGGACGGTTCGGAATTGAAGAATACCTGATCCTGAAGGCCGTAAGCGGCTGGGAGAAATGATCCCTGCCGCATGTGCTGCGGAAAGGCATATGTGGCCTCCCTTGCCCAGGGGGCCTTCGTCATGCGCGCCATGGCACGGAAGAAGCCGGCTTTCACGTAAACGTCATTTTACGCCTGCCGGAGGTTCGGAAATGCTGTGCCCGGACCTGAAGCGGAGAAAGGCCATGCCCGGGCGGATATTTGTGGCTGGAGGAGGTGCCCTGGCACTTGGAATTGCCGCATGGCTGCTTGCGGGAATGAGCGATGCCACCAGAACCGCGGCTCCGGGCATGGGCAACATCGCAGATGGCAAAAGGCTTTATGGCGAATATTGCGCCTCCTGCCATGGGGCCAATCTGGAGGGGGCGCCCAACTGGCAGACACCCAATCCCGATGGAACCCTTCCCGCACCGCCCCATGATGCCACCGGCCACACATGGCATCATGATGACACGCTTCTTTTCGAATACATCAGGCTGGGCGGACAGGCGGCCCTTGCCGCACGAGGGCTGACCGATTTCAGAAGCGGCATGCCGCCCTTCGGGGAAATCCTGACCGATGCCGAGATCAGTTCCATCCTCGCTTATATCAAATCCACCTGGCCTTCCCGCATCCGTGAAAGTCAGGCCCGTCGGAATCGTGGCGGATAGACGGCACGGCTATTCACATTCATTCACTCATGTTCTCGCCGCAGGATTACCGAGCCCACCGAATAGCCGGCACCGAACGAACAGATGATCCCCAGATCGCCCGGTTCCAGATCATCTGAAAACTTCGAAAACGCAATGATCGAACCAGCCGAAGAAGTATTTGCGTAATCCTGCAGGATATTGGGCTGTTCGCCCGGTGTGGGTTCGCGCCCCAGAACCTTGCGGCCAATGAAATCGTTCATTGCCTTGTTGGCCTGATGCAGCCACATCCGCCTGAGCCGGTCGGGAGAAATGCCTTCATCGTCAAGATGAGAAAGCATGTGCTTCGATACGATCGGAAGCACCTCCTTGAACACCTTGCGGCCGTTCTGCATGAACTGCATGTCGCGCCTGTCTTTCATGCCGTCGGGGCGACAGCGGCGCAGAAATCCGTTGTTGTTTCGAATGTTGTTGGAAAACTGTGTAAGGCAGCGGGTTGAAAGAATTTCGAAATGGGGTGCCCGGACATCTTCCTTGCGCATCACCAGTGCAGCGGTACAGACATCGCCGAAAATGAAATGACAATCACGGTCGCGCCACTCAAGATGGCCCGAGCAGATTTCCGGATTGACCACCAGAGCCGCCCGCACCGAACCAGCGCGGATCATGTCGGCCGCGACATGAATCCCGAATGTGGCCGAAGAACAGGCCACATTCATGTCGAAACCGAACCCCTTGATGCCAAGCAGATCCTGCACCTCGATCGCGATCGCCGGGTAGGCGCGCTCGTGATTCGAAGCCGCAACGATCACCGCATCCACATCCGCAGCGGACCTGTCCGCCTGTTTCAGGGCCTGCGTGCAGGCGTCTATCGCCATTTCAGCCATGAGGGAAGGCTCATCATCGCTGCGCTCACGCAAGAGCGGATGCATGACTTCCGGATCAAGAACGCCTGTCTTGTCCACCACATGTCGCTGCTCGATACCGCTGGCCTTGACGATGAACGCCTCGCTCGAATGTTCCTTCCGGGCCATATCCCCGGTTTCGATTTCCGCCTTGTGCCGTGCGTTCCACAGATCGGCATAGGCATTGTATGACATCACCAGTTCCTTGTTGGTAATGATCTCGCCGGGGGTAAATACGCCGGTTCCGGCGATCACTGGCTGATACATGAGCCGCCTCCTTGGTGGTTTTCCCAAAAGGCCCCGAAGAACATGAAACGTCAAGCCCGCATCGGCTAAAACGGCACCGGCACACGAAAGCGCATGCCCTGCCCTCCATCGGGATGGCGCAGGCGCAAAGTTTCCGCGTGCAGCATCAGGCGCGGAGCCCGCCGCGCCGCGCCCGTCGCATAGAAGGGATCTCCCAGGATCGGGTGCCCGATTTCTTTCATGTGTACTCTGAGCTGATGGCTGCGCCCGGTTTGCGGCATCAGGCGCAGACGGCTGTTTCCGCCCTCATGGCGCATCAGCTTCCAATCGGTAACTGCGGGCTTGCCGCGCTTGAAATCCACATGCTGCTTCGGCCGGTTCGGCCAATCGACGACAAGCGGAAGGTCAACGGTGCCCGCCTTGTCGGCCACCTTCCCCCAGACCACGGCCACATAGCCTTTCTTCACCTGCCGTTTTTCGAACTGCCGGCCCAGATGGCGCTGGGCGTGGGGCGTCAGAGCGAAAACCACCACCCCCGAGGTATCCCGATCAAGCCGGTGCACCAGAAGTGCCTCGGGGAAAGCGCCCTGCACCCGCGCAAGCAGGCAGTCGGAAAGGTGCGTGCCCTTGCCCGGTACGCTCAGCAGCCCGCTTGGCTTGTTGACCACGAGAACCTCGTGATCCTGATGCAGGATATCAAGCGGCTCCTGCGGGGGATCGTATGCATCGCCTTGCATACAGGCTTGATCGCACGCACCCCGCCCCGGCGCAACGCAGCAATGCCGGCGTGAATTCGCAAGCCGGCAAAAAAGCCACAGCAACGTTTTGCAACTGCATATTTTCACAGCCTTTTTCTGGACCGATCTCTGCGATTGGGCTAAGTTGCGGGAAAACGGGGCACCAACGATCCCGAACCTGAGGCAGACATGAATTTTCCAGAGCGGTTTTCGGACCTGCCAGAATACGCGTTTCCGCGCCTGCGCGGCCTGCTGGATGCTCACGCGCCCGGCGCCGAGCCGATCGACATGTCCATCGGCGAACCGAAACACTCCTTTCCGTCTTTCGTTCCAGATATCATTGCCGAAACGGTTGCCGAATTTGGCAAATATCCCCCGAACAACGGATCTTCGGAATTGCTGTGTGCAATTTCGGACTGGCTCGCGCGCCGCTATGGTGTAACGGTTGATCCCGAAACCGAAATCATGGCCCTGAACGGCACTCGCGAAGGGCTTTGCAATGCCGCGATGGCGCTTTGCCCCGAAACGAAGAACGGCAAAAAGCCGGCCGTGCTTGTTCCCAACCCGTTCTATCAGGCCTATGCGGTAGCGGCGCTTTCGGCAGGGGCCGAACCGGTTTATGTGCCGGCCACGGCAGAAAACGGCTTTCTGCCCGATTTTGCTGCCCTGCCTGACGAAATTCTGGAGCGCACCACGATTGCCTATCTCTGCTCGCCTTCCAATCCACAGGGCGCAGTAGCTGCGCCCGAATACTGGGATACCCTGCTCAGGCTGGCCGAAAAACACGATTTTCTTGTTTTTGCTGATGAATGCTACAGCGAGATCTATCGCGATACACCCCCCGCAGGCGCGCTTCGGATCGCCCGTGAAACGGGTTCCGATCCGGAACGGGTGCTGATCTTTCATTCTCTTTCCAAGCGTTCGAACCTGCCAGGGCTCAGGTCGGGCTTCGTGGCCGGCGGGCCGCATGGCCTGCGCCGCATCCGTCAGTTGCGCGCCTATGCCGGCGCACCTCTGCCACTGCCATTGCAGCATGCCGCGGCAAGGGCCTGGGCCGATGAGAACCACGTTGCGGAAAACCGCGCCCTCTATCGCGAGAAATACGCCATTGCCGATCAGATATTCGAAGGTATTCCGGGGTATCACCCACCAGAGGCGGGTTTCTTTCTCTGGCTGCCCGCCGAAGATGGTGAACGGGCCACACTGAAACTGTGGCGAGAAACGGGTGTTCGGGTGCTTCCGGGGGCCTATCTTGGGCGCGAAACCGGAATTGAAAACCCCGGTAAGCCTTATATCCGGGTCGCCCTGGTGGCCCCGACAGAAGAAATGCAGCGCGGCCTGATCCGGCTTCGCGACTGCCTGTATGGTTGAGGACGGTTGAACATGGCATCCTATCAGATGAAACAACGGGATCAGTTGCTGGACGCAAGAACCCAGGCGGCCCTGGAGCGACGCGGCAAGGAATTGCTCGGCCTTGCCATGGTCGGTCTGGGCATCCTGACATTCATGATGCTGCTTTCCTATTCGCCCGACGATCCCGGCTGGCTGACGGCAACCGATCAGCCAGTTCACAACTGGCTCGGGCGCATCGGTGCAGCTGTTGCCTCGCCGCTCCATGTGATCGCTGGCTGGGGCGGATGGGCGCTTGGTCTGGCGCTGGTCGTCTGGGGGCTGCGCTTCATGCTGCATGCGGGGGAAGAACGCGCCCTCGGGCGCGTGATCTTCATCCCGATCTTCATTGCCGTCCTGTCGGTCTATGCCTCCACGCTGGTTCCCCATGCGGGCTGGATGAACGATTTCGGCCTTGGCGGAATGTTCGGCGATACGGTGCTTGGCGCCCTGCTCAACATCTTCCCGGTGGATTCTGCCTTGGGAATCAAGATCGTTTCCGGCATTCTCGCATTCTCTGCGCTCGCCATCGGGCTTTACGCGCTCGGATGCACCCGGGCCGAGCTCGGAGCCTTCCGCCGCTTCCTGTTTCTGGGGCTTGTTCTGGTTTACGAGGTCGCGCTTCATCTGCTGAAGGGCACGCTGCGCCTGCTGCTGCGTGCGGGGGGCGGCGTCTCGGAGCGCCTGGCCGCAATGCGTACGCGCCGACGCCAGCTGCAGGAAGAAGCGCCGGCCCGGCACCAAACCATGCCGCTGGATCCCCGGCCCGCCTCTCCTTCCACAACGTCGGCCCCCGACCCCCGGGTAATCCGGACCATCGTCAAGCCGCCCGCGGGCGATGTATCTCTTTCGTCGGACGCCGATCCGCAGCCAATTCCAAGACCGGGGATACTCGATCGTCTGCCGTCGCTTCTGAAACGACAACCCGATCCTGAACCGGCCAAGCCGCAACCCGGGGCGGATATTCCCGAAACCGCATTCAGCGAAGACAGGATCAGGGAGAAGATCGCGGATGCGATCAGATCCCGCGTTCGCCAGCCGAAGATCGTTCAGACCGGACGCGCCGAGCCGGTGCTGACCCGCCACACGGGACCGCAACCGGTGCTCCTTGACGATCAACCGGCGCCGCGCACAACACCCGATGCCGGACATGACGGCCCGGCCGCCGCATCAGCAGCCTCCGCAAGCATTCCGGCAGCCCCTTCCGCCCCCGTGCAAAGGCCGGTTGTCCAACAAGTACTGCCAAGATCCGTGAAGCCGTCGCGTCAGGCGCAAGCCGAAGCCCAGCCGACCCTTCAATTCGAAGACCGGCAGCACGATTTCGAAAAACCGCCGCTTGCCCTGCTGACCAATCCCGAAAACCTGCCGCGTGTTCAGCTTTCGGAAGAGGCGCTTGAACAGAATGCCCGGATGCTGGAAACGGTGCTTGATGATTACGGTGTCAAGGGCGAGATCGTCAGTGTTCGCCCGGGCCCGGTGGTGACAATGTACGAACTGGAACCCGCGCCGGGGCTGAAGGCCAGCAGGGTCATCGGGTTGGCGGATGACATCGCGCGTTCGATGTCGGCCCTTTCGGCGCGGGTTTCCACCGTGCCGGGGCGCAGCGTGATCGGTATCGAGCTGCCGAATGATACCCGGGAAAAGGTGATGCTGCGCGAAATCCTTTCAAGTCGCGAATTTGGCGACAGCACCATGCGCCTACCGCTCGCACTGGGCAAGGATATCAGCGGCGAACCCGTGGTGGCAAGCCTTGCGAAGATGCCGCATCTGCTGATTGCAGGAACCACGGGTTCGGGCAAGTCGGTGGCGATCAACACGATGATCCTGAGCCTGCTCTACAAACTTTCCCCCGAGGAATGCCGGCTGATCATGATCGACCCGAAGATGCTGGAACTCAGCGTTTATGACGGCATCCCGCATCTGCTTTCCCCGGTGGTGACCGACCCCAAAAAGGCCGTGGTCGCCCTGAAATGGGTAGTGAGCGAAATGGAGGAGCGTTATCGCAAGATGTCGAAAATGGGCGTGCGCAACATCGAAGGCTACAACGGCCGCGTTCGCGATGCGCTGGCCAAGGGCGAGATGTTCAGCCGCACCGTGCAGACGGGTTTTGACGATGAAACCGGCGAACCCGTTTTCGAAACCGAGGAGTTCGCACCCGAAACCCTGCCCTATATCGTGGTGGTCGTTGATGAGATGGCCGATCTGATGATGGTTGCCGGCAAGGAGATCGAAGCCTGCATCCAGCGCCTGGCGCAGATGGCCCGCGCCAGCGGCATCCACCTTATCATGGCTACCCAAAGGCCTTCGGTTGATGTCATTACCGGCACGATCAAGGCGAACTTTCCCACACGGATTTCCTTCCAGGTAACAAGCAAGGTGGACAGCCGCACCATTCTTGGCGAGCAGGGTGCCGAGCAGCTTCTGGGCATGGGCGACATGCTCTACATGGCCGGCGGATCGAAGATTACCCGCGTGCACGGCCCCTTTGTCAGTGATGAAGAGGTTGAAGAGGTGGTAAATCACCTCAAGTCCTACGGCCCGCCCGAATATGTCAGCGGCGTGCAGGAAGGCCCGGATGCCGACAAGGAAAGCGAACTTGATCTGGTGCTTGGCCTCGGCGGCAATACCAGCAAGGAAGATGCGCTTTACGATCAGGCCGTACAGATCGTGGTGCGCGATCGCAAATGCTCTACCTCCTATATCCAGCGCAAGCTGGCGATCGGCTACAACAAGGCGGCGCGGCTGGTGGAGCAGATGGAAGAGCAGGGCCTGATCAGTGCCGCCAACCATGTGGGCAAACGCGAAATACTGGTACCCGAGCAGAACTGAGCAACTTTTCACCGTTGCTCGCGGAATTGTGACAGGCAGGGGGTGCAATCCCCCTGCCAGGCAATTAGATTGAGGGTATGAAACTCATGCGTCTTCTGCTTCTGCCGATCCTGCTTGCCGCGCTGTCCCTGCCGACACAGGCGGCCGGGTTGTCTCTTGACGAGATTTCGGCCTATCTGAACAGTTTCAAGACGGCCAGGGCCGGCTTCACACAGATCAATGACGACGGTTCGACCTCAACCGGAACGCTTTACATCAAGCGCCCCGGCCGGATGCGTTTCGAATATGATCCGCCCCAGAAAGCGCTGGTTCTCGCCAGCGCCGGCACCGTGGCGATCTTCGATCCGAAATCGAACCAGAGCGCCGAACAATATCCGCTGAAGCGCACACCGCTCAGCCTGATCCTGAAACGTCGGGTGGATCTGAAACGCGCGAAGATGATCGTTGACCACAGATCCGACGGACGGACGACAACCATTATCGCCCAGGATCCCGCGCATCCCGAATACGGCCGCATCGAGCTGGTGTTCGGCACCGATCCGGTTCGGCTGCAGAAATGGATCATTCACGACGATGCCGGCGGCCGGACGACCGTCATCCTTCAGGGCATGAAAACCGGCGTGCAATTGTCCGCCAGCCTGTTCAGCATCGTGCAGGCCGAAGAGGAACTGTTCAGGCGCCCCAGAGACAGATAGGTCGTATCACCTATGCCCTGCCGCAGCTTGTCAGTTGCCGGCGGTATGTCGCGGCGCGGCTTTCCACATCGCCGGCAATCCGCAAAAGCCAGCTCTTGCCACGGTGGCTGCCACGCGCATACCCGGCGCGGCCCTGATGATAGGCAAGATACTGATTGCGGGCATCCGAAAGCGGAATACCCAGGATTTCCTCGGATTTAGCCATGTACCAGCCCATGAAATCGGTGGCATCGTCGATATCATCGCGTCGCGCGCCATAGCGCCCGGTTTCGCGCTTGTATTCTTTCCAGGTGTTGTCCAGCGCCTGCGCATATCCGTAAGCCGAGGACTGCCGACCCATCGGGATAACCCCAAGCGCAAACTGCAGGGGGGTGCGGGCATTGCCGATGAACTTGCTCTCCTGATAGATCGTGGCCATCTGCACATGCACTGGCACGCCCCATCTCCGTTCGGCATTACGCATGGCACGCAGATATTTCGGCCGCTGTTCCACAATGCTGCACGCATTATCCAGGTTGCGCGGCGCTGAATAGTTTCCGCTGCCACAGGACGCAACCAGCATCATCAGCACCGTCGCACGAAGAAGTCTGCCCATTTGCCTCTCGTCATCTTGCCGTTTTTTTGTTGTTTGAAGCAGAATAGCCGAAATTTTTCCACCGGTAAAATTGTAATTGGCGGATACGGCGGCCCGACGCTTTCATCTGCAAAAGGGCAAGGCCTCGGGCACCGGACAACCGGCTGAACAATATCGGACTTCGCGAAAAGACTGTCACGACTGTCTTGTTCCGAATCACAATCTGTTTCTGAATTGGCGAGGCCACAGCCATGGACTCTTCCCCCGGTTTGGACGTAAAAGGTGGCAGGGGCTGAAAAACGATGCTCAAGCAACGCGCAAAATATCACCTCGGACAGGTTGTCCGCCACCGGAAGCATCCCTTCCGGGGGGTCATATTCGACGTGGACGCCACATTTTCGAATACCGACGAATGGTATGACGCCATTCCCGAAGACAGCCGTCCGTCGAAAGAACAACCCTTCTACCACCTGCTCGCCGAAAACGATCAGAACTACTATGTCGCCTATGTCTCGGAACAGAATCTGATTGCAGATTATTCCGGCGAGCCGGTCACGCACCCCGATCTTCCCGACCTGTTCGGCGAATTCGAGGAAGGCTGTTATCCGCTTCAGTTCCAGCTGAACTGATCAATACCCGAGCGCGCAACCGTCCTTGCGCGGATCGGACGCGCCGACTAGCACCCCGGCCTCCTCGTTTATCTCGATCGCTTGTGCGCCGCCAAGCGGCATTTCGGGAACGACAACCCGATGCCCCATGCCGGCAAGCCTTTCACGCACGTCAGCGGCATAACCGCGTTCCAGCTGCAACAGACCCTTTTCGGGAAAACTGCGCGGCCCGTCGATCGCCGTCTGCAGATCAAGCCCATAATCGATCAGATTGGAAATCAACCGCACATGCCCGCAGGGCTGATAGGCCCCGCCCATCACCCCGAAGGGCATGCAGAACCTGCCCTTCTGCCGCAACATGGCGGGTATGATCGTATGCATCGGCCGCTTTCCTCCGGCGGCTTCATTGGGATGGCCACGCTCAAGCGTGAAGCCGGCTCCCCTGTTCTGGAACAGGATGCCGAACCTGGAAGATGCGATCCCTGATCCGAAGGCGTGATAGATCGAGTATATGAGCGAAACCGCCATGCGATCCTGATCCACAACGGTTATATAGACGGTTTCCCGATGTACATGCTGTGACAATCCCCGCGGGTCTGCCATTGCCCGGTCCGGATCGACAAGTGCCGCCAGAGTTGCAGCGGTCTGCTCCGAAAGCATGTGCCTGAGGTTCTGAACATGTTGCATGTCGGCAATGAAGCGATCCCGCGCGTCATAGGCAAGTTTTGCTGCCTCGGCCTCGATATGGGCGCGCCTCGCACCAAAGGGATTCAGGGCGGGCAGGTCGAAATTCTTCAGGATATTCGCCAGCAGAATTGCGGTGGCTCCCTGCCCGTTCGGCGGATGTTCTATCAGTTCGATGCCCTTGTAGCTGCCGATTATCGGTTCGGTATATTCGCATGCGGTTGCCGCGAAATCTTCGGCCGTATGGGTTCCGCCCGCTGCCCGCAACGACTGCACCATGTCTTCGGCAACTTCGCCCTCATAGAAACCCGCGCGCCCTTCGGCAGCAATGCGGCGCAGAACCTCGGCCTGAGCAGGCGCGCGAAACACGCTTCCGGGTGTCGGGGGCTGTCCCTGCAGCAGGTAGAAGTTTCGTGCATCTTGCCGAAGGAAACCGGCACTTCTGGCCCAGTCCGCTGCCACCCGGGGAGCAACCGGAATGCCCTGCTCGGCATAGTGAATGGCTGGTGCAAGGCTTGCATGCAGGCCCTGCCTGCCCCAATCCTGCACCAGGCGGCAAAAACAGTCCACGGCGCCCGGAATCGTCACGGCATGGGGAGAATGGACCGGTATTTCCGCATGACCTGCCGCGCGCAGTGTTTCGGCATCAAGCCCCGCAGGCGCGCGCCCCGAACCATTGAGCGCCACGATCCTGTCTTCTCCGGCCGGCTTGAGAAGGACGAAACTATCCCCTCCGAGCCCCGTCATATGCGGTTCGCAGATACCCAGCAGAGCCGCGCCAGCCACGGCTGCATCAACGGCATTTCCACCGTTTTCAAGCATCTGAATGGCAACTCTTGCCGCCAGCGGATGCGATGTCGCACACATCCCGTTCAGTGCGTGAACGGTTGAACGGCCCGGAAGATGGAAATCGCGCATTGTTCCTCCTGATATTCGCGAGAATACTAGGCCGTCGGTTTCCGCTTTCCAAGCCATGCTGACAAAAGGATATCCCCAAAAAAACGAACCCCGGCATCGCGCGCTGGGTGGGGGCTGTTAAGCGCGATGCCGGGGGAAGCTTCAAGCAGCTACAATCCGGGTTTCGCAATCCATTCTGTCGAGGATTTGGAATCAATAGGGCTTTTTTGCGATTTCATTCACGGTAGCCTGCCACTGAACATTCATCCGCCTGGGATCAAAGTGTACGCATGGCTCATGTTGCATGACCTGCCCGCTTTCACCGGACACCCGAGCGGTTTCGGTGAAACGGGGACTGCATCAGGTGGGGCACAGGCAAGCCAATGCTCCCGGACCCAGGGTCAGGCCCCATTGATCCTGATCCTAGAGGGCCCTCAACAGTTCTCTCGTGGGCCAGGCATCGGCCGGCAGACCAAGGCGGGTCTGCTCCTTTTGCACCGCAGCCCGGGTTTTTGCCCCGAGGATGCCATCAATCCTGCCCACGTCATGGCCACGGGCCGCCAGCTTTTTCTGCAAGAGCTTCATCTGCTGCACTGACAGGCCCGGGTCGGGATTGCCCGGATCGAAAACCGGCGCACCTTCAAGGCGCGTCGCGAAATAGGCCGCCGTCATCACATAGACAAAACTCCTGTTCCATTCGAAATAGACATCGAAATTTGGATAAGCCAGAAAGGCCGGCCCCTTGCGGCCCATCGGCAACAGGACCGAGGCCTTCGAATTGCCTCTGCCCAGGAACCGGCCCGTGCGCGGCCTTACCCCCATGGCCACCCACTGTCTGACCGACAGCTTGTGGCCAAGGCCTGTCCTGCTCCAGTCCAGATCATGCGGCACCACGATTTCCTGAAGCCAGGGCTCGCCCGGACGCCAGCCCAGGCTGCGCAGCATGTTCGCACCGCTCATCAGCGCATCAGGGGGCGATGTCTTCAGGCGAATGTGACCATCGCCGTCACCATCTACCCCGCTTTCAAGAATATCGCCGGGCAGCATCTGCACCATGCCGATTTCGCCAGCCCAGGCGCCCCGTGTCCGAACCGGATCGAAATCGCTGCGCTCATACAGCTTCAGCGCTGCAAATATCTGGGGGCGAAACAGGTGCGGTCGCCGGCAGTCATGCGCCAGCGTCACCAGCGCATTCAGCGTGTTGAAGCTGCCCTGCACCTTTCCGTAATCGGTTTCAAGCGCCCAGAAGGCCAGCAGCACGCCGCGTGAAACGCCGAACTCCCGTTCGATACGATCGAACACACGGGCATATTTTCTTGCGTTGGCCCGTCCGTTGATCATACGGTTTCTGCTGATCACCGAACGTGCAAAATCAATGAAGCTCTTGCGGAAAACACCTTGGGCGCGATCAGCACGGATCACTTTCGGATCATGGGCCACGGCGTGAAAGAATCTGTCAACGACAGCCGGATCATGCCCCCGCGCCACGGCCTCTTTCTTCAGCCCCTTCACAAACTGGCCAAAACTGCCTCCGCACCTCGTCTGTGCTGCAGCCGAAGCAGTTGCAAAATCCGAAAGGACCAGAAAAAGGACAAGGGCCCGAATGACTGGACAAAGCATTCTCATGAATGGCTCCCGCATTGCACAGGGACAACCCCAGAGTAACGATCCAGGGCCACAGAGCAAGCATTCACCCCGAAAGCACGGCAAGAACGACAATGGCCACCAGCACAGCCCAACTGCGCCACAACACAGAAACGGCACTTGCAATATCCGCGGGTGCCGGCGTGCGCCCCTCCGGATACACATGGGGAAAATCGCGCATCTGCCCGTCATAGCTGCGCGGACCGGCCAGTGAAACGCCCAGAACCACAGCCATTGCGGCCTCGGGCCAGCCCGCATTCGGCGAACGGTGCAACCGGGCATCGCGCAGCACCAGAGGAAAAGCGCCCAGACGACCATGAACCGCCAGTATCAGCAGGGCGGCAAGGCGGGCCGGAATCCAGTTGAACAGATCATCAAGCCGCGCTGCGGCCCAGCCGAACGCACCGTATCTGGCATTTCTGTAGCCGATCATGGAATCGGCCGTATTGACGGTCTTGCAGACCAGCAGGCCCGGCAGCCCCAGCACCATATACCAGAAAACCGGCGCCATGACGCCATCGCAGAAATTCTCGGCCGCGCTTTCGATGGCGGCACGGGCTATTGCGGTTTCATCCATGTCAGCCGTGTCGCGCCCAACGATCCGGGCCACCTCGCGCCGGGCCGACCGAACCGAATGCATCAAGGCTTCGCCAACCTTCCGGACATGGTCCGCAAGACTGCGCTGTGCCAGAACAATTGCAACAAGAAGCGCTTCGAGCAGGCCGAAATCGGGCAGAATGTGAATGGCCAGGCCTGCACCCCATGCACCGGCGACGAGGGCGATTATCGCCACAACCCCCCTGAGACGGCGGCTCGGGGGATGGTTCAGGGTCTTGTCCAGCCAGGAAACGGCCTTTCCCATAAGCACTGCAGGGTGCGGGTAGCGGCGCCAGAGCCAGTCTGGTTCTCCCAGGGTTGCATCGAGCAGCAGTGCCATCAGAAGAATTGCCGAACCGCTCACAGAGCCGCCTCCAGCCGCGGCCAGCCATCTGCCCCGGGTATCCCGAGGCGCAGCCATGTGTCGGAATAGGGAAAGATACGGCTCCAGATACGATGCCCGGCAAGGCTGTCCTGCCATTGCCGTGCACTCGGAACCTCGTAAAGGCGAAACAGATCGGTGCCGCCAACGGGTTTGGCCCCGTGACGAACCATCAAGATATTGAGACGGGCAGCATCCCTTGCAAGGCGTGCGCGCATCTGCTCGGCCCAGACTCGGTCGGCCAGGGCACGGGTTGCAATCGAAAGTGCCGGCCCGGAAACCGGCCAGGGGCCAAGCGCCTCCCGCAACGGGGTGATTACGGCGGGATCGCCAAACGCGAAACCCAGCCGCAGCCCCGCAAGTCCCCAGAACTTGCCAAAGCTCTTCAGGATCAGAACGCCAGGCTGTCGGGCCATGTGAATCAGGCTGCGCGCAGGTGCAAGATCGCAGAAGCTCTCATCGATCACCATGATCCGATGAGGGCCCGCCTTTCCTGCAGGCTTGTCACGGTCGGGTATCCAGAAATCCCCCGTGGGATTGTTCGGGTGCACGATTACACGAATTTCAGCGGCGATTTTGCCAGAGGCTTCGCAGATCTCCCACCCGGCTGCTGAAAATGCCGCTGCATATTCGTTATAGGTGGGCATGTCGATGCGCACCCGTTGCGGAGGCAGCACCCCCGGAAGCCGCGATATCAGCGCTGACAGCCCCGGTGCCGCCAGCGCGGCAGCCACATCCGGCACATCCCAGAATGCCCGTGCGGCGTGTTCCAGGGCCCGGCAGGCGCATTCGTCCGGCAGCTCCGCCCAGGCCTCATGCGGAATGCGGGGCACCGGATAAGCATGCGGATTGATCCCGGTGGAAAGATCCATCCAGTCAGCACGGGCACCGCCATGCACGGCAATCGCGGCATCCAGCCCGCCTCCGTGATCGCGGGGCGCGCTCATTCGGCATCAATCAGCGGTGGATGGCGCGAAACGAAGTGGCCCCTGACCCCTTCGGGCCATTGCCGATAGGGCACCTGGCCACTGCGGCTTTCGGCATGCAGGCGAGCAAAGCACAAGATGGCCTCGGCTGCCATCCTGTCGGGGGTGAATTCGCCAAGGCTGTAAGCGATCTTTCCATGAGCCTGAATGGAAACATTGCAAGCGCGTGAACATCCCATCAGGCAGGAAAACCGGCGCGTCCTGACATCTCCGTTCGCGTTTTCCTCGATCAGTGCCGCCAAGGTTTCGCCATCGGTGCAATGTCCGTTATCTTCGGCCCTGTTTTCAGCGCCTTCCCGCTTGCAGGTATCGCAGATTGTTATCCAGGTCGTCACGTCTTCCTCCACCGCATGTACACGAAGCCCGATGAAGCGGATTTTCGCTCATCTGGCAAGTTGGTCAGAATTGTTAACATATCTTAGGAAAGCATTAACCATTTGTTAGCTAGTGTTAAGGAAACATTTGCGGGGGGAACGGTGTGTCGGTAAAGCTGGTGAATGACACACGGAGGCTTCATGCTGGTTCTGATAGTGGAAAGTAACGAGAACCTGGGCAGGATATGGTTGCGTCATCTCGAAAGGCTGGGGTTTGACGTTACACTTGCGACAACCCAGAAACAGGCGATCGACATCCTCAGGGAAAAGGATGTAGCGGTGATCGTGCTGGATCTGGTGCTGGAAGACGGCAGTGCCTTTGCGATTGCCGATTTCGCCAGTTACCGCCAGCCTGATGCCCGCGTGGTTTTCGTGACGAACACCACCTTCTTTTCGGACGGGTCCATTTTTCAGCATATCCCGAACGCCTGTGCCTTCCTGCAAAGCGAAACCCCGCCGCAGGATCTGGCCGCAATGGTACAGCATTACGCAACCCATCACTGACCGTCGCAATCCGCCCCGCAAAAGGCACAATTCCGATTGCATGCGTCGGGCCCCGGGCCTATACCCCTTGAGTGACGAAGCCCAGAGGGCCAGAACGGTTGGCTGCATGACGATCGACCCAAGCCGGGGATTCGAAGCAGCGTCGTCGGGAGCAGGTGGCAAAGGCCGCGCGCACCCCTTTTGGGTTGGCTCGAAAGGAGAGGTGCGATGCCCGCAAAACACACAGACAACCAGAAGATTGGCGTGATGATCTGCGGCCACGGATCGCGTGCGCAGGCCGCAGTGGACGAATTCGCCGTGCTGGCAGAAAAACTGCCCGCCCTGCTGCCCGACAACTGGGAAACCGAATATGGTTATCTTGAATTCGCCAACCCGGTGATCCGCGACGGGCTTGACCGCCTGCGTGAAAAGGGTTGCACCCGCATCCTGGCGGTACCGGGCATGCTGTTTGCCGCCATGCACAGCAAGAACGATATCCCCACCGTGCTCAACACCTATGCCCGCAGACACGGGATCAGGATAACCTATGGCCGAGAGCTGGGCGTGGATCCGAAGATGCTGGCGGCGGCCGGTGATCGGGTGCGCGCGGCAGTGGCGCAGGCCAATGCCGAACTGGGCGAGATACCGCTTTCCGAAACCTGTCTGGCTGTCATCGGACGCGGCGCCAGCGACCCGGACGCCAATGCCAATGTGGCCAAGATTGCCCGCATGCTCTGGGAAGGCATGGGGTTCGGCTGGTGCGAGGTCGGGTATTCGGGTGTCACGTTTCCCCTGGTTGAACCAACGCTCGAACATGTGGCCCGCCTTGGCTATCGGCGGGTCATCGTGTTTCCCTATTTCCTTTTCACCGGCATCCTGATCGATCGCATCTATGGCTTCACCGATCGCGTGGCCGCCAGACATCCCGGAATCGAATTCGTGAAGGCGGGCTATCTGAGCGACCACCCCAAGGTGCTGGAAACCTTTGCCGAACGGATAACGGAACAGATTGGCGAAATGGTGCCTCCCACCTGCGGCACCTGCAAGTATCGCACCCAGGTGCTGGGTTTCGAGGCCGAGGTAGGGGCGGTCCAGGAAAGCCACCACCACCATGTGGAGGGCCAGGGCGCAAGTGCGCCGGGATCGAACGTGACAGATTGCAGTCTGTGTGAAGATTTCTGCACCGGGGAATGCCGTCTGGATATGGTGCATCATCACGGACATCACCACCACGGCGATCATGATCATCACCATCATCATCCGGAATACCCGCATGCAAAACATCCCCTTGGCCCCGAAAGCGTGCGAAAGGCAGGGGCATGATCCGCGACAAGGGCACATCGGGCAGCAGGCAGGTGCACGATGCGTCCCTATGAGAAGAATCCCAGTGCAATCTATGCGCAGAGCTTCGCAATCGTTCGCCGCGAAGCCCGGCTTGATCGTTTTCCGCAGGATATGGAAGCAATCGCGGTGCGCCTCATACATGCCTGCGGAATGATCGATGTGGCCGACCGGCTGGATTTTTCGGCCGAGGCCTTCGGGGCCGGACGGACAGCCCTTGCAGAGGGCGCTCCGGTGCTTTGCGATTGCGAAATGGCAGCCGCCGGCGTGATCCGGCGTTATCTGCCGGCCGGAAACGACGTCATCGTCACGCTCAACGCGCCCGCCGTGCCTGATCTGGCACAGCAGATCGGCAATACCCGTTCGGCAGCAGCAGTCGAACTTTGGCGCAATCACCTGAAAGGCGCGGTAGTTGCAATCGGCAATGCGCCCACGGCACTTTTCCATTTGCTGGAGCTTCTCGACAGAGGCTGGCCGAAACCCGCGCTGATCCTCGGATTTCCGGTGGGTTTCGTGGGTGCTGCCGAAAGCAAGGCAGAGCTTGCCCGCGATTCTCGGGGCTGCGAATACGTGACACTGCGGGGGCGGCGCGGCGGTTCGGCCATGGCCTCGGCAGCGGTAAACGCGCTTGCAACAGGCATCGGGAAGGAAAACAACGCATGAAACCCTGGTTGCATGTGGTGGGCATCGGTGAAGACGGCCTCCAGGGGCTCTCACCCGCTACACGCGCGGTGGTGGAAGCGGCCGAGGTGATCGTGGGGGGCGAGCGCCATCACGATCTGGCGCGCAATCCCGGTGCCAGGCGCATAACCTGGCCCTCACCCTTTGATACATTGACAGAAAAGCTGACATCCCTGCGGGGCAGGCGGGTGGTAGTGCTCACTTCCGGCGACCCTCTGTGGTATTCGGCAGGTGCAAAGCTTGGCCAGCTGTTTGCACCGGATGAGATAACCTATCACCCTCATGTGGGCGCGTTCCAGCTTGCGGCGGCGCGGTTGGGGTGGTCGATGGCCGATGTTGAAACGCTGACCGTTCACGGACGCCCGATCGAGCAGATGATCGCCTTCATCCAGCCCGACCAGAAGCTTCTGATCCTCACGACAGGCGCCGAAACACCACGCCAGATCGCACGATTCCTGACCGAACGCGGTTTCGGCCAAAGTCGTATGGTGGTGCTGGCCAACATGGGCGGCCCGAAAGAGGCGCGCTTCGAGGGTGTGGCGGAATGCTGGAAAACCGAAGTGCCTCCCTTCAATACGCTGGCTGTGGAATGCATCGCCGCACCCGATGCGGCACTTCTGCCACGGGTGCCGGGGCTGGCGGACGATCTTTTCCACCACGATGGCACGATGACAAAACAGGAAGTGCGCGCCGTCACCGTGGCCAAGCTGATGCCGATGCGCGGGGCGCTCTTGTGGGATGTCGGCTGTGGTTTCGGATCGGTCGCGATCGAATGGATGCGGGCCGCGCGCTATGCCCGGGCCATCGGAATAGAACCGCGTGCCGACCGTCGCGCCATTGCAGCAGAGAATGCGCTGGCACTTGGGGTGCCGGGGTTGCGGATGATCGACGGCAAGGCCCCTGCAGCACTTGCAGGGCTGCCCGCGCCCGATGCAATTTTCATCGGTGGCGGGCTTTCTTCCGGAACCTTTGCCGCCTGCTGGAAAGCGCTGCGCCCCTTGGGCCGGCTTGTGGCCAATGCCGTGACGATCGAAAGCGAAGCGGTTCTGGTCGCCCTTCATCGCCGCCATGGCGGAAACCTGGTGCGGATCGGTACCAGCCGGCTTGAGCCGCTCGGAAAGATGCATGGCTGGCATCCCTTGCGCCCGGTGGTGCAATGGAGCCAGATCAAGCGATGAGCGGCACGCTTTACGGCATAAGTCTGGGGCCCGGCGATCCCGATCTGATGACGCTGAAAGCGGCCCGGCTGATTGCGGCAAGCCCGGTGGTGGCCTGGCCGGCCCTGCCCGGAAAGGAAAGCCTGGCACGGACCATCGCCGCCGCTCATATCGCCTCCGGCACCCGCGAAATCCGCATGGACATTCCCATGACCTCGGCCCGCACGCCCGCTCAGACCGCCTATGACCATCACGCCGCCACCATCGCCGATGAACTCGCGGCAGGGCGGGATGTGGCCGTGCTCTGCGAAGGCGATGCATTGTTCTATGGCTCGTTCATGTATCTGATGGCACGCCTTGTGCCCCGGTTTTCCTGCAAGATCATACCGGGGGTTACAAGCGTCACCGCCTGCGCAGCCGCCGCAGGCTTGGCCCTTGCGGCCCGCAACGAGCGGATCACCGTTCTGCCCGGTCCATTGCCTGAACACGAGTTGAGAATGCGGATAGAAGGCGCAGAAAGTGTCGTGATCATGAAGGTAGGACGGCACATCGGGAAGATCAGGCGGGTATTCAAAAGCCTCGGGCTTGGCAAGCGGGCCGTCTATGTGGAGCGCGCCAGCCTGCCGGACGAACGCGTGCTGCCGCTGGCAGAAGCCCCCGATCCGGCACCGTATTTCTCGATGATCCTTCTGGTAAAGGGGGGCGATCCGTGGCTCTAGATCCGGTTGTCATATGCCTGTCCCGGACAGGCGAAACGGTGGCGCGCGGCGTGGCGGATGCGCTTGGCGTGCCGCTGCATGGCCGTGAAGGCCGGGTGGCACGGGCCGATGTCTTCTTTCCCGATGCGCTCGAGCATATCCGCACGCTGTTTGCCTCGGGAATTCCCATAGTGGGGGTATGTGCCAGCGGCATCCTGATCCGGGCCGTAGCCCCGCTGCTGACCGACAAGCATGCCGAACCGCCGGTGCTTTCGATTTCCGACGATGGAGCAGTGGTCGTGCCACTTCTGGGCGGGCATCGCGGCGCCAACCGGATGGCACGACAAATCGCCGAAACCCTGGAAGCGAATGCCGCTATCACCACTGCAGGCGATACAGCGCTTGGCGTTGCTCTTGATGAACCGCCCCCGGGGTATCGGCTGGCCAATCCTTCGGACGCCAGAAAGATGATGGCCGCGCTTCTTTCAGGTGCAAGCCTGCGCCAAACGGGCGAGCGGCTGTTCAACCTGCCCGATACCGCCAACGGCACGCTGGAAATCCGTGTAAGCGAAGCCCCTGCAAAGGGAAGCGAAAAGCGGCTTGTCTATCATCCGAAGCAGTTCGCACTGGGAGTTGGCTGCGCACGCGGTGCCAGCCCCGATGAACTGTGGCAGCTGGTGCAAAGGGTGCTGAGCGACGCCGGGATCGCACCGGGCGCGGTGGCCAGCGTCAATACCCTTGACCTGAAAGCCGATGAACCCGCCGTGAATGCACTGGCGCACCGGCTGGGTATCCCCCTGAGGCTGTTTTCGGCCGGAGAACTGGCCCGGGAAGAAGGGCGCCTGGCCAATCCTTCGGAAGTGGTACGCGCTGAAGTGGGATGCCCCGGCGTAGCCGAAGGGGCGGCACTGGCTGCCGCAGGAAACAAAGGCGTTCTGGCCGTGGAAAAATGCAGGAACGCCAGTTGCACTGCGGCCCTGGCGCGCGCACCAGAGCCGATCGTCACCCATGCCGGGCGCGCCCGCGGGCGGCTTGCGGTGGTGGGAATCGGCCCGGGACAGGCAGCCTGGCGCACACCCGAAGCCAGCCGCCTGATCGCAGAAGCCGATGAACTGGTGGGATACGGGCTTTATATCGATCTTCTGGGCCCCCCGGTTGCCGGGAAACCCCGGCGCGATTTTCCCCTCGGGGGGGAAGAGGCACGCTGCCGCTATGCCCTTGAAGAGGCCGGCAAGGGGCGCAACATTGCCTTGGTATGCTCAGGAGATGCGGGAATTTACGCCATGGGTGCGCTGGTATTCGAACTTCTCGACCGCACCCCGGAAAATGCAGGCGTGAGCGATGCCGCGCGCCGTTCCGAAGTGATCGTCGCGCCCGGCATATCGGCGCTGCAGGCGGCTGCCGCGCGCGCCGGGGCACCGCTTGGCCATGATTTCTGTGCCATCTCGCTGTCCGATCTCCTGACCCCGCGCGAAGATATCATCAGGCGCCTCCATGCCGCCGCCGAAGGGGATTTCGTGATCGCCTTTTACAATCCCGTTTCAAGACGCCGACGCAGTTTGCTGACCGAAGCCCGCGACATCCTGCTTGCACACCGCCCTGCCAATACTCCGGTATTGCTTGCGTCAAGCCTTGGCCGCCCTGAAGAAAACCTGCTGTATCGCCAGCTGGCCGATCTGCAGGTTGACGAGGTGGACATGCTGACGCTGGTTCTGGTCGGTTCGTCCAGAAGCCGGCTGGCCAGCCTCGGAGAAGGGCCTCGCATGTTCACCCCGCGCGGCTATGCCAAACGGATCGACGGATAACCCCCATGGAACGCCTTCGGCAGAATAATTGCGGATCACTCGAAAGGATCTGGAAATGACGGTTTATTTCATCGGTGCAGGGCCCGGAGATCCGGAACTTCTGACCCTGAAGGCGCAGCGCCTGATCGCAGCATGTCCGATATGCCTTTATGCAGGATCACTGGTGCCGCCCGAAGTGGTGTCTGGCGCACCGGAAGGCGCGCGGATTCTGGATACCGCAGCAATGACACTTGATGAAATCCACGCCGAAATCCGTGCCGCGCATGAACAAGGCCGGAACGTGGCCCGCGTGCATTCAGGCGATCCATCGCTTTACGGGGCAATCGCCGAGCAGATCCGACGCCTGAAAGCGGATGGCATTCCCTACCAGATCATCCCTGGCGTGCCCGCCTATGCGGCCGCAGCCGCGGCTCTTGGGCAGGAACTGACGATTCCCGAAATTGCGCAGTCGGTGATCCTGACCCGGGTTTCCATGCAATCAACTGCCATGCCCGGGGGCGAAACTCTTGAAAACTTCGCTCGCACCGGCGCAACGCTTGCCATCCATCTGGGCGTGCGCAACATGCGCGAGATCGAGCGTGTATTGACCCCCCATTACGGCCCCGACTGCCCGGTGGTGGTGGCTTATCGGATCGGCTGGCCCGAGCAGATGCTGATTCGCGGTACCCTGCAAGATATCCGTCGGAAGGTTCGTGCCGAAAAGATCACCCGCACAGCACTGATCCTGGTGGGCCCGGCGCTTGGAAATTCTAAAGATTTCAAGGACTCAGCCCTGTATGATCCGGCCAGACCTCATGTTTTGCGCCCCGTTGCGGGTGTTGATCTGATCGAAGAAAACAATACCTGAAGACGAAACCGCGCAACCGCCCGCCGCCCTGCGTGGTTTTCCCGGCCGGTAACTTGACGTTCACCACGAACATGGCATTCTGACCGCACTGGGGGTGAACCGATGTTTGAATTTCTGCCGAAGGAAGTGCGCGAAGGGCTGGAGAAGGCCCGGAAGCGTGATCTCTATCGCAAGAGCCGCCTGCGCGTGCATACGGATAACGAAGTGTTTCCGGTGTTGAAGTTCTGGGGTACGGGTTTTGCTCTTGATGCCGAGAACGCACCGCATCTGCGTGGTCTGGTTGACCTTTACGAGGGTGGGCGGCACCTGTATCAATGCCTGATCGTTGCCTCGGAAAAGGAAAACGACGTGACAAGCTATGAATTCAAGCGGGTGACGGAAGCGAAGGACAAGGCACCGCTTGATTTCGTGCGCCCGGACGATGCGCCCATTGCCCTTCTGGGGCAGGGTTAGGATCGGGTTTCGGTTTTTGCTCCGGTCGGCGTGATACGCCGCTGGTTTTCGATTCCGGCACCGAAATCTGCGCTCTGGCAGGGTGAGGGCTTCGCCATTTGCGAAATACGGCATCAGCCGGATATGGTTGCGATCCTGTCTGCACCGCAACCATCCGGGAACATGACGCTTGCTTTTGCTATTGCAGGTCGGCGAAAGCCGATCTCATGCGGGCAACCGCATCTTCCACCCGCGCCCGGGGAGTGGCCAGATTGAAGCGAAGGAAGCTCTCGCCGCCTTTTCCGAAGCTTTCGCCGTGGTTGGAAGCAATCTTTGCCCCCTGTTCAACACGACGCAGTATTTCATCCTGCCCCATGCCGGTGCCCGAGAAATCGACCCAGGCCAGATAGGTAGCTTCCAATGGCATCGACCGCAGCCCGGGAATAGCATTTATGCCTTCATCAAACAGGCGCCGGTTTCGATCCAGATAGCACACCAGCTGGTCCACCCACCTGGCCCCTTCGGGGCTGTAGGCGGCTTCTGTCATCGCCAATCCGAAACTGTTTGCCGATATGCCAAACCTGGCCATGGTGTCGCTAAAACGCTTGCGCAGGGCCGGATCATGAATGATCACGTTGCCGCTGTGTCCACCAGCGATGTTGAAGGTCTTGCTCGGCGCGGTCAGCATTATCAGCCTGTCGGAAACATCGGGCGCGGCTACGGCCATTGGAATATGCCGGTAGTCCGGCATCACCAGATCATGGTGGATCTCATCCGATACCAGCACCAGATCATGGCGAAGGGCAAACCCGGCCATTGCGCGCAGTTCCTCGTGGCGCCACACCCGCCCCCCGGGATTGTGCGGTGAACAAAGAATGACCATCTTCTCGTTGCCCGTCATCAGCGCATCACAGGCATCGAAATCCATTTCGTAACGACCGTCGCGCATCAGCAACGGGCATTCCTTCACACGTCGTCCGCTGGCACGGATCACCCGGGCGAACGCATGGTAGACCGGAGTGAACAACACCACCTCATCGCCTGGCCGGGTGAAGGCCTCGATACACAATGCCGTGCCGTTCACCAACCCGTGGGTGGTAAAGATTGCAGCAGAGTCCACTTCCCAGCCGTGGCGCTCGGCCATCCACCAGCAGATCGCATCACGATAGCTTTCGTCATCGCCATAATAACCGAACACCCCGTGATCAACCATCTTCTGCAGGGCTGTCCGAATGCATCCGGGTGCCTGGAAATCCATATCGGCCACCCACATGGGCAGCCCGTCTTGCTCTGGCACGCCGTAGATGGATTCCATCATGTCCCATTTCAGGGAATGGGTCTTGCGGCGGTCAATATTGCAATCGAAATTCACATGAGGCCTCCTGGAAATTCGGGATCAAACTAGCGCAAAGAACGGCGGGCGCAAGAGGCGTTGCGCAGATCCCCCCCTTGCCCTAAATGATGTGCATGACCATACGCCCGATCCTTATTCACCCCGATCCGCGCCTCAAGAAGGTCTGCCCCCCGGTCAAGGACATCACCGGCGAGCTGCACAGGCTTTCCCAGGACATGCTTGAAACCATGTATGACGCACCGGGCATAGGCCTTGCCGCACCCCAGGTGGGGGTGCTGAAGCGCCTGATCGTGCTGGATGCCCAGCGCGACAAGGATGCGCCTCGCGCACCCATCGTGATGTTCAACCCGGAAGTGATCGCCAAATCCGACAATCTGAACACCTATGAAGAAGGATGCCTTTCAATCCCCGAACAGTTTTCCGAAGTGACTCGCCCGGCCGAAGTGACTGTGCGCTGGATCGATACCCGGGGTGAAGAATGCCAGCAGGATTTCGACGGCCTCTGGGCCACTTGCGTTCAGCACGAAATCGATCATCTGAACGGGGTGCTGTTCATTGATTACCTGAAGCCGCTGAAACGCCAGCTGATCACCCGCAAGATGATCAAGCTCAAGCGCGAGCGAGCACGCGAAAAGGCCTGAGGAAAGAACCATGCGTCTGGTTTTCATGGGAACACCGGATTTCGCGGTGCCGGCGCTGAGTGCGCTGACCGAGGCCGGACATGAAATCGCGGCCGTCTATACCCAACCGCCACGGCCGGCAGGGCGTGGCAGAAAGGCACGTCCCTCATCCGTGCATCTGCGCGCCGAAGAACTGGGCCTTTCCGTTCGTCATCCCGTCTCGCTGAAAGATGCCGAAGCGCAGGCCGAATTTGCCGAACTTCAACCCGATGTTGCGGTGGTAGCCGCCTATGGGCTGATCCTGCCACAGCCTGTGCTTGAGGCCCCGAGACATGGATGCCTCAACATTCATGCCTCTCTTTTGCCCCGTTGGCGGGGTGCCGCGCCCATTCACCGCGCAATCATGGCGGGCGATAACGAAACAGGCGTGTGTATCATGCAGATGGATGAAGGGCTTGATACCGGCCCGGTGCTGATCTGCAAACGCACGGCGATCACACCCGAAGACACCACCGCTGCCTTGCATGACCGCCTTTCGCGAATGGGTGCCGATCTGATCGTGACAACGCTTGAACGGCTGGACGAACTGGAACCCAGAGCCCAGCCGCAGGAAGGCATCACCTATGCCCGGAAGATCGACAAGGCAGAAACGCGGATCGACTGGAGACGCCCGGCTGATGATGTTGATCGCCATATCCGCGGGCTCAGTCCCTTTCCCGGTGCCTGGTGCATGATCGGGGATGAGCGGGTGAAACTTCTGCGCAGCCGTCCGGCCAGAGGCAAAGCTGCTCCAGGCGAGGTTCTGAAGGGCTTCACGGTGGCCTGCGGTGAAAACGCGGTTGAAATCCTGGAGGCACAACGACCAGGAAAGCTGGCACTGTCGGCAGAAGAATTCCTGCGTGGCAAGGCATTGCCAGAACGGCTGCGTTAGTGTCGGTTCCGGCTGCGTTTCAGCGCCATGATCTCGAGCGGCAGGGCGCGCCCGTAATCATGTGCGCCCCGGGCGGCACGCCACAAACAATAGGCAGCCATCCGCCAATGGAAGAACGCCGCCAGGCGGCGATAGCGCGCCACAGCCGTGGGATCGCCATATGCCGCCAGAAAGATATTCTCTTCTGCACGGGAAAGCGATCGCGCGCCATAAAGAAAACGCATGGCCGGAGAAAGAAACATGGCCAGATCTTCGCAAGGATCACCCAACGCGGGGCATTGCCAATCGATCAGCACGAGCCTGCCGTCATCTTTCTGGATCATGTTTCCCGGAACCGCATCACCATGAACCGGCACGGGTGACATCAGCGGCGGCACATCGCCTTGCGGCATCAACGCAGCCAGGCATCGCGCCATGCCCGCCGGGCACCGGGTCAGAATGGCTCGCGCTTGCAAGCGAAGTGCATGTGCGCCCGAGGCAATCCGGCGCAGGGCCTGTGCCCGGCAATCTGCCGGCACCATATGCAGTCGGCGCAACAGGCGACCAGCGGCCTTTGGGGTGCATGCACCAGGGCGGCCCGGCTGATATTCATAGATCAGACAGGACCCGGCCCCCGTTTCGACAAATCCGGAAGGTTCTGGTGCGAGGCCCAGTGGTGCAAACCGTCCGAGCGCCTGGTATTCGGTAATCGGACAATTCGGAAACAGCGGGTTCTTCATGCCGGTTTTCGGGAAAAGCTTGACCACCACATCGGCTCCGGACCATCGCACCCGCCACACATGATTGCTGCGCCCCCCCGAAAGCCTTTTCCAGGATGCGTTGGCCGGAATGGCCCCGGCCTGTTGAAGCGCCCCGAACAGCAAGGTCGGGGGGGTGTTGCCCCTTGTAACTGCCCTGGCGGTGGCATGCTGGGCCATCGGTTCGGTTCCTTCGGTTGCGGGAATGGCTAACAGGAAACCGAAAGGGAAGGTTGTCAACCCCGGACACTTGAACCCCGGCAAACGGTGCTTTGCGCCGGTCAACACCCTTGCCCGAACCCGCATGAAAGGTCGAACCCGGCGCCCGGGCAAGCCGAAACGCCGCACACCGCTGCTGCTGCCTTGCATGAAGCCCGCAGGACAGCGGACCTGCCCGACACGAAAAGAAGGGCATATCGGCTGCCTGTCAGCTCCGCACCTGTGTTCAGCCGGGCGTGCGCAGCGCAGTGATGTCTTCTGCCGTCACTTTCTCGCCGCTGTCCATTACCAGAACAGCCTTGTCGTCTTCAAGGCGCACTTCTCGGATGGTGGCAAAGATTTCGGCGTGTTTCGTGCCCAGCGATTTTCCCTCCTTGTAGCTTTCAACACTGAAACTGTAGATGCCGGGCGGGAAGGGTTGACCGCTTTCGCTGACACCGGCCCATTCGACAGCTGCACCCGAAAGACCAATGGCACTGCGGCTGACTTCCGCGCCAGTTACATCCCGCACGACAAGCACCGCCTGATCGGCATCCTGATGCGGGGCAGGGAAGATCGTCACGGGACTGCCCGCGAAACGGGCCGGCATCTGTGCACGCGCCTCCATGCCCACCCAGCCGGCCAGTTGAACAAGACTGTTTCCCGAAAACCCTCCGGCAAGCGTTTCCAGAAGCTTGTTTGTCTTGATCTGCTGCTCAACCCCGGAGAACGTGGCAAGCTGAACGGCAAATTCTTCCGACTTGATCGGATTGAAAGGATCCTGATTCTGCATCTGGATCGTGAGCATCTTGAGGAAGGTATCGAAATCTCCGGAAAGCGCGTTGTTTTGCGCCTGGGCGGAATTTCCGGATATCTGTGGAGCAGGTGAGGGTGGGCCTGAAGGCGGAACGGTAACCATTGCTGTTTTCCTTTCAGATACGAATTACAACCTCAGATCGAGCCTGTCCTGGGGGTCAAGTACAAGGGTGGCGGATGATGGAGGCGCCGAGACATCGCTCTCTTCCGGCACCGATGATGACGAACTGCCTGCTGCAGCGCTGCCATGCGCCTGCGGAAGGCCACCTTTTTCGCCACTGCCGGGGCCGAAGCTGAACGATGCGTTCTGATAGCCGATGTCACGGAATTCCTGCGCCAGTGCCGGGATGTTGCGGCGCATCAGATCCAGGGTATCGGGGCGGTCGGCAACAATGCTGACCGTGATTGCATTGTTGTCACCCAGCGAAAGGGTGATGCGGACACGTCCGAGTTCCTCGGGGCTAAGAACCAGTTCGACGGGGCGTTCGGAAAACTGTGCGGCGGCCATGGCGATCTGATACGCGGCATGACGCTCGATCGGCAACAGGCCATGCTGCATATGGCTACGGTTCATACCCGTTGCTTCGGGTATCCGCCCGTGTGTCATGCCATCTTCTGCAAACTGCAACGGAGGCCGCTCCGAAGATTGGGATATCGGTTCAGCCGACACTTCGCTGGCGCCGGCCGCATCCGCCGCGATCTGTCCGTCGAACCGGACCGGCAACACTTCCCGGCCGGTTGTGCCACCGGTTTCGGCCGATACGCCTGTAATCCGGGCAGAAGCCTGCATCACGGGAATGGAAGCACCCGTTTCGGAAAGCGCCGTAACCGGCTCCGTGGCTGGTCCATGCATCAATATCTGTCTGGAAACAGGGGCCGCATCGGCTGCCAGGGCCTGCAACGCCGTGCCGGATGAAACCTGCCGGACAGCTTGCTGCGAACCATCTTCAGCCCGAACTGCGCCCTGCCCCCCGGAAGATCCGGAAGAAGGCATCGGCGGAATATCAGATTGACTGAAACCCGACGATCTTTCGGCCAACAAGGGCGCCGTCGTCATGGCGCCGCCAGAACCATCGCCTTGCAACTCTGCACTTTTCTGAAAGCCGGGCAGGATCAGATCCGCCATTGCCGGCGCGGACGCAGGCAAAGCACGGTTCCGGGGTGCGTTTTCGGCAAGAGAACCCGTCGGCAACCCGTGTTCGGCGAAGAATTTCCCCTGCCCGCTCCTGTCTGCAACCAGCGCACCGCCAGCCGGGTCATCCGCTGACGGTTGCGGCAAAGCAAGACGCATCTCCCGATTGCCGAAATATTCCGAACCGCCCGCCCAGCTCGGAGGAATCCTCTCGGCTGCGGCAGACCGCACCGGATCGGATTCTTTCGATGGCCCAAACGAAAGAGGGATATCGGCAGCCGGTTTTGCTGCCGGATCCTGCGGCAATGCCGGTGGCACAGACGCCGGCTGCACCGGAAGCTTTTCACCCGATGCAGAAAGCACCAGAAATACAGCCGGCAGATCTGTCGGCACATTTTCGCCATCTCCGATCACCCCCTCTTCCGGCATTTTCCCGGACCGGGAAAGAGGATGAGTTGTGGCGTGAGATACGGAATGATCTGCCGACCCCTGATCACGGGCCTGTCCGTCAGCGGCAAGCATGAGTCCGTTCATCTGCAAGGCAGCGGCGGGCCGCGACAGAAAAGGCCGTGCGCCCGGCCCGGAAAAACCCACGGAGCCCCGTTCGGCAGCCACGGGCACGGGATGATCTTCGTTCGCTGAATGCCCGGACAGGGCCAAGCTGGCTGCCTGTTCGTAACGCTCCGGCATGCTCGCAGGCAGGGATGAACGCCCTTTCGGGGGTAATGCGAAATCGGTAAACTCCCTGCCAAGCATCTTTTCGAAAGCAGCAGCCGGACGAGCGGGCACACCACCGCCCAGAGGATCTTCGGGTATGCCGTGCCGAGAAGGAATCCCTCCTTCATTGATCACCTCTGCCAGAGTGGCTATCGGCATTGATATGTGCATTTCGCTTCCCGGAATTCTTCCCGAACCAGCCTGCACCCTGACAGCAACAGCTTACCGTTTTCTTTACCGGTTGAAGCCATCCTCGGGAAAACTGATTCCAATTTGAGGAACCGTCATGGCCGATCCGATCGTGTTTTCCGATACCTCTCCCGCACATGCTTCTTTCGTGCGCAAGCCACTCTCCGGCGAAGCCCGGAAAGACGAGGCCCTGCGCACGGCGGCCCGCGAGCTCGAAGCAAATTTCCTGGCCGAAATGCTGAAAGCCTCAGGTGCTTCGAAGGCAAACCGCAGTTTCGGCGGAGGAGAAGGCGAGGATCAATTCTCTTCATTCCTGCGGCTTGAACAGGCGCGCGCAATGGCGCGGGCCGGCGGGATCGGTCTGGCAGAAAGTCTGTTTGAAGCCCTGAAGGAGCGCTCTCATGCCCCATGACGTTTCACGAGAATATCTGGAAGCGCTTGAAGATTTGCTGGAGCAGGAGCACCGCTTTCTGATGACGGGAAATCTTGATGGCGCCTGTCGGCTCGTGTCCCGAAAGCTGCGCCTGCTGGATCACCCGGCCCTGCAGGCACCCGCTCACGATACAGACCCGGAACCTGTCCGCCGCATCCGCCACCGGGCAGAACGCAACCAGGCCCTGCTTTCGGCCGCTATTGATGGTGTGCGTGCAGCAATGAAGCAGATCGAGGCGCTGCGCAAAGGCCCCGCCCCGCTAAATACCTATGGCCGGGACGGCCGCCGCCTGACATTGACTTCCGGAGGTCGGGGGCTTGAAAGAAAGGCCTGAAAGACGGAACCCGCGGTGGTTCCGGTAATGTTCAGTTGATTCAAATCTGCCCGAAATCACCCTTCCGCCATTAGGATTCCCTTAGCAAATCACCTCCAAAGTTGCCCTGCATCCGGAAAGGATGGCACGGAAACGGGAAATCCCGGCTTGTCCGTATGCGTCAGAATGACAGTCCTTCTGCCCTGGCGGGCAGTTCACGAAACGCCGGCGCAAAAGCGTCTCAAGGCATGCATGAAGGAATAAAAACATGTCCAGTATTCTGACAAATACCAGCGCAATGGTGGCTCTTCAGACCCTGAAGAACACCAACAGCAATCTGATGAAGGCACAGAACGAGATTTCCACCGGCAAATCGATTGCATCGGCCAAGGACAACTCGGCGATCTGGGCGATTTCCAAGGTCATGGAAGCCGATGTGAACGGTTTCAAGGCCATCTCGGACAGCCTTGCGCTTGGTGAATCCACAGTTGCCGTCGCCCGGCAGGCCGCGGAAACCGTTACCGACCTGCTGACCCAGATCAAGGGCAAGATCGTAGCCGCGCAAGAAGACAATGTGGACCGCAACAAGATCCAGGCTGATATCACCGCCCTTACCAAGCAGATCGAATCCGTCGTAAGCGCCGCTCAGTTCAACGGCCTCAACCTGGTAGATGGTTCCGTGACCACCACCAATACCGATGGCAATATCGGGATCGACATTCTGTCCTCGCTCGACCGAGATGCTGCCGGTACCGTGACTTCCAGCTCGATCGGCGTGGCGGCGCAGAACCTGTCGCTGACCGGCGGCCTGGCGCTGACTCCAGCCGCAGCTTCGGTTGGCACCGACGGCGGCACGGCTGGCGTCATCGATGCCAATGATGGCGGCACCACCGACTTCATCAAGCTCGATACTTTCGCATTCCTTGATGCCTCCGGTGGCGCCACCGGCTCGGTAGCTCTTGCTCGCGGCACTGCAGGTCTGGACAATACCGTGGCCGGCGGCCTGATGGCCGGCGACGAACTGACCTTCCAGATTGGAAGCATCGAGGCCAAATACACCGTGCGTGAAGGTGATACCGCGGAAGCGATCGTGGCCGGGATGAAAACCGCCTTCCAGGCAGCGGGGCTGAGCAGTGCCGATTTCACCATGGACATCAGTACGGTTGCCGGCGAGTTGACGATCACCAATAATACAAACGCGGCGGTCAGCTTCTCGTTCTCGGCCTCTCGCGGGTCGGGCGGGCTGTCTGCCCTTGGATCGATCGACGTGACCACCGCAACCAACGCCACGGCTGCACTCGGCTCGATCGAGAATCTGATCCAGACCTCGATTGATGCCTCGGCCAGCTTCGGTTCGGTCGAAGGAAGGATCGAAATTCAGAGCAATTATATCAGCAAGCTCACCGATTCACTGAAAGCCGGAATCGGAGCGCTGGTCGATGCCGACATGGAAGAGGCTTCGGCACGGCTGCAGGCACTGCAGGTGCAACAGCAGCTGGGCATTCAGGCCCTTTCCATCGCCAACCAAGCACCGCAGTCGGTTCTGTCGCTCTTCCGCTAGGGCATTGGCGGGGCATCGAAAGGTGTCCCGCTTCCCCAGCATCCGTGACCCCAGAAATCCGAAGGACGCGACATGAACGCTTACGACATGGCCCGCACCACCTATGCCGCAACCACCGCTCCAGTCCGCACCGACCGCGATACCGAATACGACGCTTTCGCGCGCATCACCCGCCAGATGAAACGGGCCGCATCCAAACCCGGTGATTTTCCTCTGCTTGCAAAAGCCCTGCACGACAATCGCCGTCTGTGGAACATTCTGGCGGCGGATATTGCCTCTGAAGGCAACGCCCTGCCAGCACATCTGCGTGCCCAGATTCTCTATCTTGCCGAATTTACTGCTGTTCAGAGCCGCCGTGTTTTGAACCACGATGCCGCAATCGACGTTCTGATCGATATCAATACCGCAATCATGCGTGGCCTGCGCAATCAGGAGACCGTGGCATGAGCGGACTTGTTCTGAAACTCTCTCCCAAGGAACGTATTCTGATCAATGGAGCCGTAATCGAAAACGGCGACAGGCGCAGTCGTCTGTGCATCCTGACACCAAACGCCAATATTCTGCGCCTCCGTGACGCCATCCATCCGGATGAGGTCAACACGCCGGTTCGCCGTGTCTGCTATATTGCGCAGCTCGTGCTGTCGGGCGATGCGGAAAAAGAACAGGGGCGCATGCAGTTGTTGCGCGGTATCGAGCAACTCAGCCGGGCCCTCACCGATCATGACAGCCGCCAGCACCTGGACACAGCCACCGAGGCTGCCCTCTCCGGGAATTTCTATCAGGCACTGAAGGCATTGCGCACCCTGCTGCCCAGGGAAGAGCGGCTCCTCGCTGCTCATGCGATGTGATGTTTCAACCCGTTGTCCCGTTTGGCGGTTATGCGGGTTGGGCCTTTCTGACCCGCACCTTGGAGAAACAGCGGGAAACTTTTGCGAATGCATCCGGTATCCAGCGAGACACCGCATATTTCCGCAAGCACATCGGCAAGATCAACAGCGCTGCCGAACTGGTTAATGACCGCACCTTGCTGAAAGTTGCCCTTGGCGCTTTTGGCCTTGATGATGACATCAACAGCAAGGCCTTCATTCAAAAGATCCTGGAGGAAGGAACCCTTTCTCCCAAGGCACTGGCCAACAGGCTTCCCGACAAACGCTATCTTGAGTTGTCCAAGGCCTTCGGATTCGGCGACCTTGCAGTCCCACGGAACAAGATCAGCGATTTCCCGAAAGAGATAACCGCGCTTTATGAGACACGTCAGTTCGAGATTGCCGTTGGGAAACAGAATGCAGACATGCGCCTGGCGCTTTCCCTCGAGCGGGATCTGGCAGAAATCTCGGGCAAGAACAACAGCGAAAATACAAAGTGGTATGAAATCATGGGCCGTCCGCCTTTGCGCAAGGTATTCGAAACAGCCTTCGGTCTTCCCTCTTCCTTTGCCGCGATCGATCTGGATACTCAACTGAAAACGTTCAGGGCCCGAGCCGAACAAGCCTTCGGCAACAGCGACATCAGCCGCTTCTCTGACTCCTCTGAAAGAGAAAAGCTGATCCGGCTCTTTTTGCTTCGCGCGGACCTTCAGACACAAAGCGCTCTGGTTCAAACTGTAAGACTTCCGACTTGATCCGATGTCCACCTTAACGAACGGCGCTGAGGATGGGGGTGTCTGAACTGGAGCCCATCTTCATGCTTCGACCTTTGCTTCAGCAAGGAACATGGCAAGCGCAGCCGCGTCAATCGGCTTGGGCACAAAGCACACCCGATCACCACGCTTGCGAGACAACACCGACAGGTCGGCCTCCCGTCCCGATGTCACGATGATGCGCCAGGGAGCGCGCCGTTCCAGACAGAGATCAACCAGTTCCAGACCGGAATGCCCTTCGTCCAGATGGATATCGGTCAGAAGCACATCGTATTCGTGATTTTCCAGCAGCAGCCGCCGGGCCTCGGAAAAATGCGAAGCACCATGCACATCATGGCCCATCCGCCGCAAGAGGCGCGCTGTTTTCCGCAATGCATCGGCCTCATCCTCGACCAGCAGGATCCTGACCGGCTGGGTGCATGGTTCGGTCTTTTCGGTTTCTTCTTCCACAACGGGCAACAGCAGGCGCACCTGTGTGCCTTCGCCGGGGCGGCTTTCAATCTGAAGATCCCCTCCCGACTGAACGATGAAACCATACACGCTTGAAAGGCCAAGCCCCGTTCCCCCGCCATCCCCGCGCGCCGAATAGAAAGGCTCCGTTGCGCGCTTGAGTTCGCCTTCATCCATGCCGCACCCGTCATCTTCGATCTCGATCACGGCCATGTGGTCTGACCCCTTGCGCACTGAAATGCGGATATGGCCAGCGCCCTCGATCGCCTGGCTGCTGTTGAGGCAGAGATTGAGTATTCCGCTTTCCAACTGGCCGGGATCAACCCGCACATGCAGGGGTTTTGGGCCAAGGTCCGTCTCAAGCCGCACACCATCCTTGAGGCCTATGCTCACCAGATCTTCCAGACCCGCCACAAGCGTGTTCAGCTCGATCACTTCGGGTTCCAGCCTTTGCTTGCGGGCAAAAGCGAGCAGCCGCTCGGTAAGCGATGTGCCGATTTCGACAGCGCTCGCAATACGCTTGCGTACGGCCGATGTATCCCCCACATCGCCGCGCACTTCCAGCAGGTGCAGGTTGCCCGAAATCGATGAAAGGATATTGGCGAAATCATGCGCCACTTCGCCGGTTACCCTGCCAAGGCTTTCGATGCGCCTGATCTGACTCAGGCGCTCTTCAACCTTGCGGCGTTCGGTCTCATCGGTGAACAGCCATATTTCACCACCGTCGGGAAGCCGCGAGCAGCGCACTTCCAATACATCGCCATCCTTGCCATGCAGTACCATGCGCGGCTGGAAGCCGTTACCAAGCTCTTGTCTTTCGGCATCCCCGGCAAACGGGGACGATGCCAGCACCTGAGTGATAGGCACATTGCGCAGCATAAGACCGTCGGGCAAACGCAGAACCCGCGGCAGACACGGGTTTGCGGCTGTCAGGCGCCCGGTTTCATCGGTGATCGCCACCCCATCGCTGATGTTGTTGAATATCCGCTCGAACAACATGTTTCTCTGCCGCAATTGCCGATTGCTTCGATCAAGCCGAAGCGCATTGGCGCGGAAAACCCGGAACGCCCGCAGAAGCTTGCCGATTTCATCTACCTTTCCTTTCGGGCGCGGCAGATCCACCTTGCGGTCGCCTTTGGCAAGACGTTCCATTGCATCGGAAATCGCGTGGATATTGCCGGTGACATAACCCGAAACATACAATGCCGCGATTAGGGCCGTGAAACCACTGCCTAGCCCGATACCGATGATCGCCAGCTTCGCAAGGTTGATCGAGCTGGTGGTCTCCTGCCGGTTTTGGGAAAGAACATCTTCAGCGGCCCTGGCCTGCTCCATCGCCACTTCGCTGATTCGGCCGGATTCATAGCGGATACGAAACAGCGCGCTCTGCGCAAACAGATTCTGATCCAGGTCGCGCCGGCGCACGGCAAACAGGCCATCCTCGCCTTCACTCAGGGCAAGCATCTCGGCAAGGAATCCGCGCTGCTCGGCCGTCATTCCTGCGGTCTGGCCTAGTTGAGCCACCGTTCGGGTGAATTTGCGCTGATATTCGCCAAGGCTCGGAAGGCTGTCCACATAGGCCGCGCTGATCAATGCGCCAGCCGCCTTCTGCAGGGCAGTCCAGTTGCGGCGCTCTTCCGGCTCCCGCGATCCATCGCTTGCATTTTTGGCAAACAGCTTGTCGAACTCGGCAAGAATGGCGCGTTGCCGGATCATGATGTCATGCTGCGCATCAAGCCGGTCAGCCGCAACGATCAGATCGGCCAGAGCCTGCTTCATGTTTGTCAGTGATGACGATACCTGTCTGGCAAAGCCGTTGGCAGTGATGTTTCTGCCATTTTCGTTTGCCGACAACTGGGAATCGATTTCCTGGATCGCCCGGATCAGCGCCTCTCCCTCCGAACGGATGAGATAAGGGGACCGAAGGCCCAGCAGGAACGGCGCCGATGTCACAAGCTCGGCCGAACGCTTTGAAAGCGCCAGTGCGCGGGCAACTTCCGTCAGGGTATCGCGATGCAGGTTCTCCAGCTTTTCATCGGCCCTGTCGAGGGCATACCAGGACAGCAATCCCATCAGGAACGTGGCAGCGGCAAGCAATGCCAGAGCCAGATGCAACCTCAGACGAATGCCCGGCGTTGCGCTTCCCGGGCGGCGTCTGCCTTTCATCTTTCCAGCCCGCCCGGATCGGTTACAAATATATAGCCCTGACCGCGGCGCGTCTGGAGATGCACGGGCTTCGAAGGGGCAACCTCTATCTTGCGGCGCAGACGCAGGATCAGCACATCAATCGTGCGGTCAACGTATTGCGACAGATCATTGCCAAGCTCTGCCAGAAGTTCGGTGCGGGGGATAACCCTGTTGGGGTTGCGCAGAAAATATTCCAGCAACCGATATTCCGCGTTGGTCAGCGGTATCTCGGAACCATCGGAAGCATAAAGCGCCCTGTGCACGGTATCGAGCACATTACCACCAAAACCGAGGTCGCTGTCGCCATTTGCCGTCATGTGTTTGCGGGGCGGGCCCTGTGTCGCGCCATATCGGCGCAACACGGCCCGCAGGCGCGCGATCAGTTCGCGCGGATTGAACGGCTTCATCAGATAATCGTCGGCTCCGGTTTCAAGGCCCACGATCTTGTCAACCACATCTCCGACACCCGTCAGCATGACAATCGGCAAATCGAGACGGTTACGTATATCTATCGCAAGCGTCAGGCCCGATTCCCCCTGAAGCTTGAGATCGATCAGCGCAAGATCGATATCCGGATACTTGCCCAGGGCATGAAATTCCCTGCTGCTGCCCAGCAGGATGGTTTCGAATCCGTTGTCACCAAGCAATTCGGCCAACGTGTTACGCATGTCGGGATCATCATCGACGATCGCTATGGTCGGCCGACCTTCGAAGGATGCATTCATCATTTCCCCTGGCTTTCTCATTCTTCTTTCAATCTAATGCATTCCGTGTTCTCGTCCAAACGGTCTTGCGGTTCATGTCGCCCGGCAGTGCGACGCATCAGGGCCGGGATTGCAATCACTGCCTGCCTACCGGCAAAATATTGTTAACACAAACCGGCGTGGGACACAGAGCGGGATGTAATAGTGTCATCAGGGCATTACCCATGCCGATCACGATAACGCGACCGCCCGAAGTGCATATTTTCAGACCGAACGGGCGGCATCTGAACTCCAAGGGAGACAAGACATGATGAAACAGCATTTCCTTGCCGCAGCCGTGCTGGCCTCGGCGCTGACCGCCGCCCAGCAGACCACGGCCGAAGAACTCAGTATCGTATGCAGCAACGAACAGGATTGGTGCGACCTGATGACCAGCGCCTTTACGGACAAGACGGGGATCGGCGTTTCCATGGTGCGCAAAAGCACCGGCGAAACCCTGGCCCAGGTGCGCGCCGAGGCTGGCAATCCGAAGATCGACGTCTGGTGGGGGGGCACCGGTGATCCGCATCTGATCGCCGCCGCCGAGGGTCTGACCCAGCCTTCCACAGTTGACACCTCAGAGCTTCTGGGCTGGGCCCAGCGCATGGCCGACATTTCGGAAGGACGCACCATCGGTATCCACCTTGGCGTGCTCGGAGTCGCCTATAATGAAGACGTGCTGAAGGAAAAGGGCATTGCTCCGCCCGCCTGCTGGAAGGATCTGGCCGATCCCCAGTACAAGGGCGAGATCCAGGTAGCCAATCCCAACAGCTCGGGCACGGCCTATACCCAGCTGGCAACGCTGGTGCAGGTGTTCGGCGAAGACGAGGCCTTCAAGCTGCTGCGCGAGATCGGCAAGAATGTCAACCAGTACACGAAATCCGGCTCTGCTCCCTCCAAGGCAGCAGCGCGTGGCGAAACCGGCATCTCGATCGGGTTCATGCATGACATGGTTAAGCTCGCCAAGAAGGGTTTTCCGCTGAAGATCGTTTCGCCCTGCGAGGGCACCGGATACGAGGTGGGCGGCGTCAGCATCATCAATGGAACAAGAAATTTCGATGCCGCGAAAAAATTCGTGGAATTCGCGCTGAGCGCCGAGGCCCAATCACTCGGGCCGCAGGTTGGCGTGTATAACGTGCCCTCAAACAAGAATGCGACCCTGCCGCCGGAAGCACCCGACCCCTCGACGATCAAGCTGATCGACTACGATTTTGCCACCTATGGCAGCAGCGAGACGCGTGAGCGGCTGCTCAAGCGGTGGGACGAAGAGGTGAAAGGAACAGACAACTGACAAGCCCGGGCCCTTGTGGAGGCCGGCGCTGTTCGGCCTCCTGTCGGCGGATCGTCCAATGAAACGGATTGTCTTTCAGTGGATTGCCACAGGTCTGGCAGGATTCTGCCTGATACCCTGGTATATGACAGACAGCGGTTTCTGGCGCTTTCGCTGGCTGGGCGATCTGACCCTGTCCGAGAATGCGCCGGCACTGTTGCAGGTTCTGCTTCATGGCCGCTTCTGGCTGGCCGGCGCTCTGATCGCGCTGGTCGCGGCGGCAATTGTGCAGATCGCCGTGAAATCTCCGGTGCGGGCCGCCCGGTTTACCGCCGCAATCGCTGCAGCCGGCCTGGCCTGGACAATGCTCCAGGGCCTGATCATCGTGCGCAGCGGGCCACGCCTGTTCCACGATCTGTTGGCCAATACGCCAGCCGAAACCGGGCAGATCGGCTTTGGCGCCGGTGCTGCTGTCACGCTTCTGGGGCTGTTGTTCGTATTGACAACCGCCATATCCGGCATGGGTCGGGGGCGGGGAGATGCCTTTGTTACCGGCATGATCGGCCTGATCGTTTCATTGGTGGGAATCTTTGTCTTCTATCCGGTAGTACATATCCTGATCAGCGCCTTCCAGACAAGAACCGGCCTGTTCGACCTTGCCCTGTTCATCTCACGCTTCTTCGATCCCGAGATCTGGGGCATCGGTTGCCTGATCGGACAGGGCGGTTGTGGTCCGGCGATCAACTCGCTCATCCTTGCAATTGCCACTGGCGCGGGAACCACCCTTCTGGGGCTGGCCTTCGCGCTCATCTTCACCCGCACGCAATTCATCGCCAAGCCACTTCTGCGGGTGCTCTCCGTGATCCCGATCATCACGCCCCCTTTCGTGATCGGTCTGGCACTGATCCTTCTGTTCGGGCGTACCGGAGCCGCAACCGAGCTTTTCTCTGATATTTTCGGTATCGAAAAGTCTCGCTGGCTCTACAGTTTCTGGGGGATCTACATTGCACAGATGCTTTCATTCACCCCGATCGCCTTCCTTGTTCTGATCGGCGTTGTCGAGGGAGTAAGTCCCTCGATGGAAGAAGCGTCGCAAACGCTCAACGCCAACCGCTGGCAAACCTTCGTGCGGGTTACCCTTCCGCTGATGCGTCCGGGGCTTGCTGCTGCCTTTCTGCTCGGGTTCATCGAAAGTCTTGCCGATTTCGGTAATCCGCTGGTGCTTGGCGGCAACTTCAACGTGCTTTCAACCGAAATCTATTTTTCGATCGTCGGTGCGGTGGCCAATCCGGCACGCGCTGCAACTCTTGCGATCGTTCTGCTTGCCCTGACGCTTGGCGCCTTTCTGGCCCAGCGTCGCTGGGTGGGCACGAAATCCTATGCCACGGTCACCGGAAAGGCGGATTCGGGCGTTCACGTGGGGTTGAGCGCCGGTGTAAAATGGGTCTGCTATCTTGCCGCATTACCCTGGGCCGCCTTTACAGCCATAGTTTACAGCATGATCATCTTCGGAAGCTTCGTGAAGCTCTGGGGTTATGATCACAGCTTTACGCTCGAACATTACATCCGCGCTTTCGGCACGAAGATCAGGGATGGTGTTCTGAAGTTTTCAGGCGTTGCCTGGGACAGCTATTTCACCACTCTCAAGATCGCCTCCATCGCTGCACCACTCACTGCGCTGGTGGGGCTGACCACGGCCTATCTGCTTGTGCGCCAGAACTTCCGCGGCAAAAGCGCTTTCGAGTTTTCGACAATGCTGAGCTTTGCCATACCGGGAACGGTGATCGGGGTAAGCTATGTGCTGGCCTTCAACTTCCCTCCGATTGAACTGACCGGAACGGCGATCATCCTGATCGTCGTCTTCGTGTTTCGCAACATGCCGGTGGGCGTGCGCGGCGGGATCGCCGCAATGAGCCAACTGGACCGAAGCCTTGATGAGGCTTCGATCACGCTTGGCGCCAATACCTTCACCACGGTCCGCCGGGTAATCGCACCCCTGCTCGGGCCGGCAATGGTGGCTGCGCTTACCTACAGTTTCGTGCGTGCGATCACCTCGGTTTCGGCGGTTATCTTTCTGTACACGGCAAAGCACAACATGGCGACAACCTTCATCGTCGGCCGGGTGGAAAATGGTGATTACGGCCTTGCCATCGCCTATTCGGCAGTGCTGATTGTTACCATGCTCGCAGTGATCCTTGCAACGCAGCTCATGTTGGGCCGCCGTCGCTTGCGCCGCGAAACCAGGATCGAGGCCACAGGCACGACCGGAGCACGCGTATGAGGAAAAGCATCCGGAGGGGCAAGGCATGAGGGACGGCACGGGAAAGGGTTCGGTCGTGTTCACCGATGTGGTGAAACGCTATGGCGACGTTACCGCCCTGAAGAAGCTCTCGCTCTCGATTGCTCCGGGTGAACTGGTCACGCTTCTTGGCCCTTCGGGCTGCGGCAAGACGACCATGCTTCGCCTGATCGCAGGCCTTGAAGCTGCCACGGAAGGCCGGATCTTCATCGGCGGTGAGGATGTAACCCATCTGTCGGCCACCTATCGCCGGGTTTCCATGGTGTTTCAGTCCTACGCGCTGTTTCCCCACATGAGTGTGGCCGAAAACGTGGCTTATGGCCTCACGGTCAGCGGCATGTCGCGCGCCGAAGCCCACGCAAAAGCTGAAGACGGCCTGAAAATGGTGGGGCTGGCAGGTTTCGGCGCACGGTTGCCATCCGAGCTTTCAGGCGGCCAGCAACAGCGCGTGGCGGTTGCTCGTGCCATCGTTCTTGAGCCCGAAGTTCTGCTTCTGGACGAGCCTCTTTCCAATCTGGATGCAAAGTTGCGGCGTCGGGTGCGTGAAGAAATCCGTCAGATTCAGCAGGATCTGGGCCTGACAACCGTTTACGTGACCCACGATCAGGAAGAGGCCATGGCCGTTTCCGACCGTATCATCGTCATGCGCAATGCCGAAATCGCACAGGCCGGCAGCCCCCATGATCTGTATCAGCGGCCGAATTCTGCCTTCATCGCCGATTTCATCGGAGATGCGAATCTGGTGAACTGCGAGGTGCTCGAAGTCGGGGTGCAGACATGCCGGGTGCGTGTGGCCGGACAGGAAATCACCCTGCCTGTCGGTTTTGCGGCACAAGGGCCGGCGCGGCTTGTTCTGAGGCCACATGACCTGTCGTTAACCACCGAACCCGGTCCGGCACGTTTCCCTGCCTCGATTTCCTATGCAACCTATCTCGGCAGCCAGATCCAGTATACGATTCACGGCAAGCTCGGCAATCTGTTCGTGATTGCTCCACCTGTTCACACGCCCTTCAGGGCAGGAGACACGGTCCATGTAGCACTCTCTCCTGAAAAAGCGATGCTTGTTGCGGATGAGCCGATCGACACCTGAACAACGGCCGTAAGTCGCGTGTTTGTGCGACAGTTTGCCAAACCATGCTTCATCTTGTGGTTTTCTGCTGCATGTTGTGGAGTTTCATGCTAGATCTGCATAAAACAAGAACATGGCAGGTGGGCAGATTGAAACCCTCGATCTTCAGAAAAGGCGTGGTTGTGAGCGCTCTGATGCTGGGCGCTGTTTCGGCAACGGCACTTTTTGCCGACGCCCTTCTGACCGGGAGAACCAATCTTTATGGCACCCCCGGTCTGATCGACATGCCCAGCGCCGAAAGTGCGCCTGACGCGCAGCTTTCCTTTTCGTCCGGTCACTTCGGAAAAACTTCGCGCAATACCCTGACTTTCCAGATCACCCCGCGCCTTTCCGGAAGTTTCCGCTACTCGGCATTGCGTGGTTATTATCCCCCCGGCTTTCCCGATGGCGAAACCCTTTATGACAGGAGCTTCGATCTGCGCTTTCGCCTTGTGGATGAAGAGCGCAACGGCTGGCGCCCGGCGGTTGCCATCGGCCTTCAGGATTTCATGGGCACCGGCATCTATTCAGGCGAATATGTGGTTGCCACCAAGACGATCACCGATCGCCTGCATGTGACGGTCGGCCTCGGTTGGGGGCGGCTTGGAAGTGCAGGTGGCATCGGCAGCCCGTTCGGAGCCCGTCCGCCGCTGGATTTCGGGGAAGGTGGCAAGCCGAATTTCGATCAATGGTTCCGCGGACCTGTGGCACCTTTCGGCGGGATCGGCTGGCAGGTGAATGACAGGCTTGCGCTTGTCGCCGAATATTCATCCGATGCCTATGCCGAGGAAGAGGCACGGGGCATGTTCCGGCCCCGGTTGCCATGGAATTTCGGTGCCAAATACCAGATCCGCAAGGGCATCACGCTGTCGGGCTACTATCTTTATGGCAGCGAGGTGGGCGCTCAACTCAATTTCGCGATCAATCCCCGGCATTCCGGTGCGCCCAGCGGCAACGAACCGGCCCCCCTTCCGGTCAAACCCCGCACCAGCGCCGCAGCGCTTGGCTGGGATACGTCATGGACAGCCGATCCCGATACGGCAAGGGGCGTGCAGAAAGCCGCCGCCGAAGCCCTGGCCAGGGATGGCATCCTGCTGACGGCAATGGCGATCGGGCCGCGAAGCACCGAAGTTCATATTGAGAACCGGCGCTACCTGGCCCAGCCACAGGCGATCGGGCGCACCGCCCGCGTGCTGACACGCGCCCTGCCCGATTCGGTGGAGACCATCACCATCGTCAATATCGACCATGGCCTGCCGATCAGCCGCATCACCCTGAAACGACGCGATATCGAATTGCTTGAAAATGCGCCGGCGGCAGCAATCCTTTCACGGGCTCGGATCGAAGATTCCACCGGTATTGCGAATACTACCCCGGTGCCTACCGAAGGTGTACCGCCGCGCCTTGTATGGTCGGTCGCACCTTACACGATCTTCAGCCTGTTCGATCCCGACAACCCGCTGCGTGGCGATGCCGGCCTTCGGGTGCGGGCCAGCTACCGGTTTGCGCCGGGTTTCGAGGTTTCCGGCGCGCTCCGCAAGAAACTGATCGGCAATCTCGACGATATCACGCGAGTGTCCGATTCCACCCTGCCGCATGTGCGCTCGGATGCATATCTCTATTTCAGGGAGGGCGATCCGGCGCTCGAACATCTGACCGTATCCTGGTATGCCCGTCCGGGGCGCAATCTCTACAGCCGCATGACCGCAGGTTATCTTGAACAGATGTATGGCGGCGTTTCCGGCGAATTGCTTTGGAAGCCTGTTGACAGCCGCCTCGCATTCGGAGCCGAGATCAACTATGTCCGGCAAAGGGATTTCGATCAACTGTTCGGATTTCAGGATTACGGTGTCGTTACCGGTCATGTTTCAGCCTACTACATCTTCGGAAACGGCTTCCACGGACAGGTGGACATTGGCCGCTATCTGGCTGGCGACTGGGGCACAACGATTTCACTGAACCGGGAGTTCGCCAACGGCTGGAAGATCGGAGCCTATGCCACATTTACCAATGTGTCAGCGGAAGAATTCGGCGAAGGCTCGTTCGACAAGGGCATTCGCCTGACAATTCCCTTTGGCGCGCTCACCGGCCAACCGTCGCGCGCCAGCAGCAAGATCACGCTGCGGTCGCTCAATCGCGATGGTGGGGCGCGTCTCCATGTGGATGGGCGTCTGTATGAACGCGTGCGCGAAAGCCATCGCCCCGACCTGGAAGAACGCTGGGGAAGGTTCTGGAGATGACAGGCTTGCGGCAAGGAATCCTCTTTCCCCTTCTGGTGCTTGTGGCTGTGCTTGCCGGATGCGGCAATGACCCTGGCGGCGGAACCGGCACCCAGCTGATCGGCAGTATTCTGAAGGGGAACGGCCAGAACGACACCCCGAAAACCACGCCGGCCAGCATCGACCCTGCCGGGCTTGTTCCGATCGCCCTGCGCGCCGTCAAGGGGCCGGTGATGCTGGCTGTTGTGGAAAGCCGCAATGCCATTGCCATCATGGGGCGCAGCGCCCGAAACGGCCCTTACAGCACCTGGATCACCGCCAGCCGGCAGACCGTTACCCTGAAACACGGGATCGTCACCGCAACCCGTGGCCTTGGTGACGATCTGATGAACGCCGATGTGGACTCTGTCGCCTCCCTGATCCGCACCCGGCATGCCGGAACAGGCTGGCGGGCAATGTACTTCCTTGACGGCGAAGGCAAGACATACCGCCTGGATCTGCAGTGCACGGTAATCCCGGGGCCCGCACAGCCGCTGACGATCGGCAAGCTTCGGATTGCCTCGCGCCGGGTGGATGAAACCTGCCATGCCGGCAACCTGACTGTTGAAAACACCTATTGGACAGACTCTGCCGGCCGGATCTGGCAGGCCCGGCAGTGGGTCAGCCCCGGTGTCGGCTATCTGGTTACTCAGCAACTACGGCGTTAATGGCCGTGCGTCCGGCTGTGCCGGTGCGGAACCATTCCAGCGTCTGGCGTATTCCCGTTTCCAGATCGATCAGTGGCCTGAAACTGCACCTGTTGCGAATGCGGGTGATGTCGCAGACGTTGTGCAACACCTCCCCCGGCAACATCGGAGCATGTTCGATTCGTACACGGGCTGAAAAATCACCCGCGATCTTCTGAAAGAGTGCCGCAAGATCGCGAACCGAAGTGCCGATGCCGGTGCCTATATTGTAAATTCCCCGGGCGTCCTCGGAAATTACAGACATCACCGCACGCGATACATCCCTGGCATGGATGAAATCCCGGCTCTGATGACCATCTCCGTTTACACGCAACACACCATCGCCCAGACAGGCACGACAGAATCGTGCCACCACGCCCTGATGACATGCACTGTTGGGCCCATAAACATTGGCAAACCGAAGGCTTGTGTTGTTCATGCCATATGTCGCCGCATACGCGGCCAGCATACCCTCGACCGCAAGCTTCGTGGCTCCGTAAGGCGAAAGCGGATTGGGCGGATCGCTTTCCCTAATCGGTGTTTCCTTGTTGCCGACGATGGCCCCGCCGGTTGATGCAAAGATCAGCTTGGCGCTGATTTTATCCTGCCGCAGATGCTCAAGCAGAACATGCGTTCGATTCACGTTGTTTTCATGGCAGAAGGTCGGGTCGGTGATCGATTCCTGAACAGTGGAGCAGCCTGCCAGGTGAACGATTACATCAGCATCCCGATAGGCCGGCAGGGCCTCGGGGCAGACAAAACAGCAGTTGTATATCTGATCGAAGATGGTCTGCCCTGCTGTCAGGCTGTTTTCGTTCCAGTCGATTGCAATCAGGCTGGTGCCCGGGTGATTGCGGCGGATATAGCCGGCCAGATTCAACCCGATGAATCCGAGGCCGCCCGTGATAACGATGCGCATCCTGTGCCTTTCGTTCGCAACTATTCTCTTGCGCAGGCAGGCTGCGCTTTTCGCTTCCCTGCATTCTCCGCTGCACACATTGCCCGCCCGTCCGTCAAGACCCACCCCTCGACATCCGAACTATACGGCACATTTCGCCTTTCCACGCAACATCGGACACAAGCGGCACCATCGGGTGATGCCTTCATGTGGGAAGGTGATGGAAACCAGTCACAGCGAACGGGCCCTATTCTGCCGGAACATGAATTTCCCGCCAGCGGACAGCCTTGCGGCGGGGCAGGCGGAACAACTCGGCGGCAGTCAGATACATGATATAGAGATCCAGCCTCAGGTTTGCGTTCCTCTGATAGATCAGATCCAGCCGTGCCTTGCGCGGGATGCAGCGGCGCCGATAGACCGCATCGGTTTCTTCAGGTGTCTTGCAGCGGGCAAGTATATGTTCTTCGTGATTGTGATAGATGATCGTGGCCAGGCCCGTGATTCCCGGCTTGCTCTTCAGGATCTGACCGTAAAGGCCCGGAAAAGCCCTCACATAGTTCGGATCTGGCGGGCGAGGTCCGACAAAGCTCATATCCCCCCGAAGCACGTTGAACAGTTGAGGAAGCTCATCGATCCGAGTGCGCCGCAGGAAACGGCCCAACGGGGTGATCCTGTGCGTCTTGTCGCCGCCGGCCACACCCCTGTTTTCCTGCGGATGAACGCAGCGCATGGTGCGGATCTTGTAAAGCATGAAGGGCTGATCGACGGTTTTCATCCGCTCGGATACGAACAGGAACGGAGCACGGCCTTCCTGCATGCGCATGATCACCCATACGATACCAAGAACAGGAAGTGCCGGCACCATCAGCACCAACGCAAATCCGATATCGAAAATCCGCTTGGCGGTCACTGTCCTTCTGTCCCTGCCTTCGGTTTTGCGCATCTTGTCAGCGCCGCCATCCAACCCTCTTCGCAAAGAAGACGCCAGAGGGAAAAACACCGCTCTCTTGTCATGAACTCGGCTTGCAGTCTGCATCTTCTTATGAAGAATCCCGCCGTTTTTCAAATGCCCCGACACGCCCATTGCGCGAAACGCGAAAAAGCGCCGACGGAACCGGAAAGCCCCGCGGCGCTTTCGGGCCATCAGGCCCGGCATGATCTCAATAACGGTAATGCTCGGGCTTGAAAGGGCCTTCAACCGGAACGCCGATATAAGCGGCCTGTTCGGGTGTAAGCTCCGAAAGCTTCACTCCGATCTTGTCGAGATGCAGCCGCGCCACCTTTTCGTCCAGATGCTTGGGCAGAACATAAACCCTGTTTTCATACTTGTCGCCCTTGGTCCACAGTTCTATCTGCGCCAGAACCTGGTTGGTGAAACTTGCGCTCATCACGAAACTGGGATGACCGGTTGCGTTGCCCAGATTGAGCAGACGACCTTCGGAAAGCAGGATGATCCGGTTGCCCGAGGGCATTTCGATCATGTCCACCTGATCCTTGATGTTGGTCCACTTGTGGTTGCGCAGGGCCGACACCTGAATTTCATTGTCGAAATGGCCGATATTGCCGACGATGGCCATATCCTTCATCTCGCGCATGTGCTCGATGCGGATCACGTCCTTGTTGCCGGTGGTGGTAATGAAGATATCTGCATCCTTCACCACATCTTCCAGGCGCACCACCTCGAAACCATCCATGGCTGCCTGAAGGGCACAGATCGGATCAACCTCCGTAACCTTCACGCGCGCACCGGCACCAGCCAGACTGGCAGCCGAACCCTTGCCCACATCACCATAACCGCAGACAACGGCCACCTTGCCGGCCAACATGACATCGGTGGCCCGGCGGATGCCATCTACCAGGCTTTCGCGGCAACCGTATTTGTTGTCGAACTTCGATTTCGTGACACTGTCGTTCACGTTGATTGCCGGAAAGGGCAGGCGGCCTTCTTTCATCAGCTCATACAGGCGGTGCACGCCGGTGGTCGTTTCCTCGCTGACTCCCCTGATCATGTCACGTTGTCTGGTGAACCAGCCGGGGCTTTCCTTGAGGCGCCTGCGGATCTGGGCAAACATTGCCTCTTCCTCTTCCGAATGCGGGGTGGCGATCAACTCTTCCTCGCCGTTTTCAACCCGCGCCCCCAGAAGCACATAAAGTGTGGCATCGCCGCCATCATCAAGAATCATGTTGGCCGTACCCTCGGGAAACTGGAAGATGCGGTCGGCATAATCCCAGTATTCCTCAAGTGTTTCGCCCTTGATCGCGAAAACCGGCACACCTGAAGCGGCGATCACCGCGGCAGCGTGATCCTGTGTGGAAAAGATGTTGCAACTGGCCCAGCGCACATCGGCACCAAGAGCCACCAGGGTTTCGATCAGAACCGCCGTCTGCACCGTCATGTGCAGGCTGCCGGCGATCCGCGCGCCCTTCAGGGGTTTTTCCTCTCCATATTCTTCACGCAGGGCCATCAGCCCCGGCATTTCGGTTTCGGCAATGTCCAGCTCTTTGCGCCCGTAATCGGCCAGAGAGATATCCTTGACAATATAATCCTTCGGCATCTGCCGTTCTCCTGCTTTGCATTGGTCGCGCGCCTGATAGCATTGCCGTTCGCGCGCCACAATGGCAGGAATGGCTTGCCGGTGATTTGCTGCCGGATGGCCGTTTTGTGAAGAGCATGAGGAACAGATGAAACAACCCCGTGCATGGCAACGCATGTTGTCGGGCCGTCGGCTTGACCTTCTCGATCCCACTCCGGTAGACATCGAGATCGAAGATATCGCCCACGGCCTTGCCTTTGTGGCCCGCTGGAACGGTCAGACGATCGGGGATCATCCCTATTCCGTGGCCGAACACTCTCTTCTGGTTGAGGAAATCTTCTTGCTGATCCGGCCCGAAGCACCTGCAAGGTGGCGCCTTGCCGCGCTTTTGCACGATGCGCCGGAATACGTGATCGGTGACATGATATCGCCGGTGAAAGCTGCTGTCGGTCCGGATTACGGTGCACTTGACGAACGCTTGTCGGCGGCCATTCACATCCGCTTCGGTCTGCCCGCGATCCTGCCTGCCGGCATCAAGAAACAGATCAAGCAGGCAGACCGGATCAGCGCCTGGCTTGAAGCCACCCAGATTGCAGGTTTTTCGCAGGCCGAAGCCGACAAGCTGTTTGGCAAGCCTCGCCTGCAATCTGTTATGAGTCTGAGCATACGCCCGCGCCCGCCGCTGGAAGTGCGCGAGGCATTCAAGAGGCGCCACAAGAGCCTTCTTGAGCAGATATAGAGCCTGTTTTCAGATATTGCCCCAGGCTGGTTGGCGCATCATCGGCACACAACACCCGCGGCTTTCCCGCCCTGCCGCCAGCCAATGAATTGCTCGCGGTTGAAAGTCAGGACCAGATCGCCCCATCGCAACTGCTGCGCAATGCCCTTGGGGCATCCCTTCAGGCCTGCGTCACGATGCGCGCCAAGTGTGCGATCAAGTGCACGGATCACCCCAGCCGGAGAACGGCCGAAATCGATCCGCATCTGTTCCGGCCTTACTGAAATTCCGGCTGAATCCGGCTCGAATTCATGCCGGGGCCAGCTCTCGTCCGGCACGCCGGGCATACAGGCACAAAGCGCAAGAAACAGCGCGCCCCGTTTCACTTGGGGCTGCGCTTGGCCAGTATGCGTTGCAGAGTGCGCCGGTGCATGTTGAGACGCCGTGCGGTTTCACTCACGTTTCTGTCGCACAGCTCATAGACCCGCTGGATGTGTTCCCAGCGCACTCGATCGGCGCTCATGGGATTTTCGGGCGGCGGCGGCAGTTCGTCCGGCTTGGCCAGAAGGGCGGCGGTGATGTCGTTGGCGTCAGCGGGTTTCGACAGATAATCGGTAGCACCGATCTTCACCGCGGCAACGGCCGTGGCAATCGCGCCATACCCCGTGAGAACCACCACCCGCGCATCAGGGCGCTTTTCGCGGATGAGTTCGACAACATCCAGGCCATTGCCGTCTTCCAGTCGCAGGTCAATCACTGCATAAGCCGGCGGCCTGGCTGTTGCCATCGATTTCCCTGCAGCAACCGATTCAGCCGTTTCCGGTTCGAAACCCCGCCTTTCCATGGCCCTCGCAAGACGGCGCAGAAACGGCTCGTCATCATCCACCAGAAGCAGCGACCTGTCCTCACCAATCTCCTGCAGCCTGTCGTCCGACATTGTGCGCCTCCGGCCCTGTCCTGTTCTTGAACAATTCTAGGCTATTGCGGAGCGGTGTCAAATTTTCACGCGGGCTTTCATTCCGGCATCACTCATTGGGCAGCCTTGATGAAACAGGCCAGACGATCCGCCATCTGTTCAGGGCTCACATTGCGATCGAAAAACTCGACAAAACCATGCGCGGGCAACATGAAATAGGTATAGGTGGAGTGATCCATCAGATAGTATTCGGAATCACCATCCTCCTGTTTCTTGTAATAGGTCCGAAAAGCCCTGGACGCCGCCTTCACCTGCTCGGGCGTTCCGGTCAGCCCCAACATGCGGGGGTGCATGACATCGGTAAACTCGCGCAGCACCTCGGGGGTGTCACGCTCGGGATCAATCGAAATGAAAACCGGAGACACCTCGATGCCCCGTTCTTCGAGAATGCGCACGGCTTCTGCATTTCTTGCACTGTCAAGCGGGCAGACGTCCGGGCAGAAGCTGTAGCCGAAATAGATCAGGGTTGGCCCCTTGATCACATCCTTGTCGGTAACGGTGTTTCCGTTCTCGTCAATCAGGGTGAACGCTCCGCCGATGGCACCAGCCCCTCCGGCAATCCGGCTTGTTCTGCAAGCTGCGAACGGATCATCGGGTGTTTTGAAATAGGTCATGTATGCCAGCCAGCCAAGCAGGAGGCTGCCTATGGCAAGAGCCCCCACGACAAATGATTTCGGCATTTCGATCTCCGCTTTCCGGGAATGCAGGTTCTCTCCGATTTCAACATAGATGACCCTTCCCCAAGCGCAATACAATCGGATAGGTTGCCGCATGAACGGGTGTGCAATGGCTGACAGACCTTCACCACTGCTGATAGATGCCGCACAGGTAAATGCGGTACGGTTGCGAACCTTCGTGGTGCTGCGCTGGATCGCCGCTCTGGGGCAGATCGCTGCCGTTGTCGTGGCGGTCGTCTATTTCGAACTCGATCTGGATCTTGGTCTGTGCTTCATGGCCGTTGGCACGCTGATCATTGCCAATCTGGTGGCCATGATTGCCTATCCCGAAAACAAGCGCCTGTCGGAAAAGGAAGCCACGGCCATGCTGCTGTTTGATATCATGCAGCTGGCTTTCCTGATCTATCTTACCGGCGGGCTGCACAACCCCTTCGCCCTGCTGATGCTTGCGCCCGTTACCATAGCCGCATCGCTTCTGAACCTGCGCGCGACAATCATCGTGGGATTGATAGCCGTCAGCCTGATTTCCCTTGTGGCCTATTTCCATGTTCCACTGCACACCAAGCAGGGCACCAAAGTGGAAATGCCTCCAATCTTCGTGTTCGGATTCTGGATATCGATCATCATCGGCGCCGCATTTCTGGGCTTTTATGCTCATCGGGTTACCGAAGAAGTGCGCGCCATGTCACATGCCCTTCTGGCAACGCAGATGGCACTTGACCGACAGCAGAAGCTGACGGACCTGGGCGGTGTGGTTGCTGCAGCCGCACACGAGCTGGGAACCCCCCTTACCACGATCAAGCTGGTCAGCACCGAACTGCTTGAAGACCTTCGGGATCACCCGGATCTGGCGGCCGATATACAGCTGATACGGGATCAGACCGACAGATGCCGCGATATCCTGCGCTCGATGGGCGAGGTCGGGAAAGAAGATCTCCTGCTCAGATACGCACCGCTTTCCGCTTTGCTCGAAGAAGCCGCAAAACCGCATATGAACCGCGGCAAGACCATACATTTCGAGATTCACCCCGATCCCAATGCCTCAAGAAGCGAACCCGAAATGCGGCGCGCGCCCGAGATCATCCACGGACTACGGACCCTTATCCAGAATGCCGTGGATTTCGCGCGCGCGAATGTCTGGATCGAAGCCCGCTGGACGAAAGACCGGATAACGGTTCGCATCACGGATGACGGCGAAGGCTTTCCCCCGCACCTGCTGGGCCGTATCGGCGAGCCGTTTCTGCGCCATCGCAAATCTGCGGTCGAACGTGCGCTGCGCCCCGGATACGAAGGAATGGGGCTTGGTCTGTTCATTGCCAAGACACTGCTTGAGCGTTCGGGCGCAGAACTCAGTTTTGCCAATTGTTCCGATCCGTTCCTGCGTGCCAATGAGCGTCCCGAAAAATGCGGCTCTGTTGTTGTTGTTACATGGCCTTATGATGAAATCGCGGTGGATGAGCACGTGTATCGCCAGGCCCTCGGAGAAAACCGGCCTGTCGAAAGCTGACGCCTTGCCGACCTTCGGGTTGATTTTCCGGGTCCGCCCTCTCCTCGGTTAACGCGCCATTAACCATTGTTTCTCACAGTGGCCCCATTGCTGTTCTGGTATCCGGAAAGCCCAAAATGTCATCATTGTCTCCTCTGGCTCTTGTCACCGTTCTTGCCGCTTCCTTCGTTACGGCACTGCTTTCGCTCTGGGTTGCATCCAGGATGGGTCTGTCGCGACGCACAGCCGAAGCCCGGCCCGGAGACACAGAGGGAATCGTTTTCCTGTTCGACGGAGAAGAGCTTGTCGATGCCACCCCCTCGGCCCGCCATCTGCTGAAATCCGCGCCGGGCAAGACCAGTGGATGGGAATGCTTCCAGGCCCTGTTCCTGCCGCGTTTTCCCTCCTTGAAGGACAGGCTGTCCAATCGAAGCGACGAGGGCTCCTGTGAGGTTTTGCCGATCAACCAGGCCGAGCAGGACAGGCTGATAGCTGAATGGTGGGGCAGTATGGTGCGGATTCGCCTGGAATCCGCTGCCGAAAGCCAGAAACCGGCCAAGATCGACAGGATCAGCCTTGGCGCGCTTGAACGTGAACTGGAAATCCTTCGCAAAACAGCCGAGCTTGCACCCTATCTGGCCTGGCAGGAAACCCCGGACGGTCAGATTGCCTGGGCAAACCGCGCTTATCTGAAGCTGGCTGAAAAGCTGAACCCGGAGGGAGAGGGGGCCTGGCCTCTGCAAAAACTGTTTCCGGCCCTGACTTCCGCCCAAGCAAGCGAAGCACCCGGAATGCGCCGGATTTCCGTAACAGCCGACGGCAAGAACCGGCAGTGGTTCGAATGCAGGGTTTTTGCCGTGTCGGAAGGGCACCTGTTCTTCGCCATCCCGGCCGATGCCGTGATACACGCTGAAAAGGCGCTGCAGAACTTCATCCAGACTCTTTCTCTCACCTTCGCCCATCTACCCACGGGGCTGGCTATCTTTGACCGCAAGCGGCAGCTGACACTGTTCAACCCGGCCCTCACAGATCTGCTTTCACTGCCTGTCGATTTCCTGAGTGCGCGGCCGACACTCAACGCCTTTCTGAACCGAATGCGCGAAAAGCAGATGATTCCCGAGCCGAAAGATTACAAGAGCTGGCGTCAGCAGATGGAAGATCTCGAGACAAAGGCTGAAAACGGCACTTACGAGGAAATCTGGAACCTGCCGGGCGGACAAACCTACAGGGTCATCGGCCGTCCGCACCCTGATGGTGCCGTTGCCTTTCTTTTTGACGACATCAGTGCCGAAGTTTCCCTGACCCGCCGCTTCCTTTCCCAGATCGAAACAGGTCAGGCGGTCATGAACAGCTTCGACGAGGCAATCGCCGTTTTTTCACCAAGCGGCATCATGACCACGGCAAACAAGGCATATGCTGCGCTCTGGCAACATGATCCGACTTCTGCTTTTGGCGATATCCGCCTCGCGGAGGCATTGTGCCACTGGCAGAAATACTGCACTGCCGATTCCGGTACATGGTATCGGATAAGGGAATTTCTTGCCGCCCCCGGAAAGCACGCCGCTCAACGCGGACAACTTTCGCTGAAAGACAGGCGGCGCCTTGATTACCGTCTTGTTTCCCTGCCGGGCGGCATGGCCATGGTCGGGTTCGCGATCGCGTCTGATCGCGCAGCCTTCCAGAGCCAGCGGGGCAAGATACCCTGGTCGGCAAGGGCTTGAGGCGAACGGGGCTTGCAGGGCGCTCCCAGTTCGCTAAAGTCGCCGGCATGTCGGCGCTCAGCCATACGTTTCATCTTTCATCACCTGCCGAGACTGCAGCGCTGGCTCTCAGGCTGGCGCCGCACCTGCAACGGGGCGATACTCTTCTGCTGAAAGGGCCTATCGGAACCGGGAAGACCTTCTTTGCACGCAGCCTGATCCAGCATCTTCTGAACACATCGGAAGACGTGCCCTCACCAACCTATACAATCGTGCAGACATATCCGGCGCACCGTTTCGACATCTGGCATTGTGATCTTTACCGCCTGACCGCGGCAGACGAAATTGCCGAACTTGGCCTGGAGGACGCTTTCGAGACGGCCCTCTGCCTGATCGAATGGCCTGAAATACTGGGCAAGACGACCCCGCGAAACGCACTTCGCCTTTCCTTTGAAATGGCTGGGAGTTCCGGGCAACGCCGGCTTGTCATCTCGGGAGATGCAGTCAGATGGGGCGATGCGGTGGAGGCGATGCGTGAACGGTCGTGAGCAAGCGCTTCGCGCATGGCTGGCCTCGGCAGGAAGGCAGGGGGCAAGGCTGGAACCGCTTGCAGGCGATGCTTCGGGCCGGCGCTATTTCCGCCTGGCGTCAACCCGGGCACGGAAAGGCGCAGTGCTTATGGATGCCCGAGTATCGGCACCGGAACAGCTGTGCCGGTTTGCCCGGATCTCGAACCACCTGCGAGCGCTTGATCTCAGCGCTCCGGCAATATTCGTCTGTGATCCCGAAGCCGGTTTCATGTTGCTTGAAGATCTGGGCGATGGTGTCTTTTCACGGGTGCTCGAAAACGAACCGTCACAAGAGCAAGCCCTGTATGCGCGCGCCGTGGATGTGATTGCAAAGATCCAGAGCGCGCCTGCACCCGAAGAGCTTTCCGAATACTCGCCGACGGTAATGGCCGATGCCATTGCTCCCGTTTTCGACTGGTATCTTGTCGGAACGGGAATTTCGAAACAAGATCTGAAATCTGTCTGCCAGGCCGAGATACGCGCAGCCCTTGACAACTGTTCGGCCGGAAACCCTGTGCTTTCCCTGCGCGACTTTCATGCCGGAAACCTGATGTGGTTACCGGAGAGAAAAAGGCTGTCTGCCGTCGGGCTTCTAGATTTTCAGGATGCCGTGATCTGTCACCCGGCTTATGACCTTGTTTCCCTTCTGGAAGATGCACGCCGCGATGTGGGTGAAGAAACACGCAGACAGGCTGTTCGGCGGTTTGCCGAACACAGCGGCCTTTCAGAGGCCAGCCTGTCCGCCGATCTGCATGTTCTGGGGGCCCAGCGCAACCTGCGCATTCTGGGTGTTTTCGCACGGCTTTGCCTGGAACAGGGACGGGATGGATATATCGACCTGCTGCCGCGTGTCTGGGCGAATCTTGTCCGGGATCTTTCCCATCCCCGCCTTTTCGGATTACGGTCTGTTCTTGCTGACACCCTTCCCAAGCCGACAGCGGCCATGCTGAAGCGATTGAGATCAATATGTGCGGAACACCTCGTTCTTTGATGTTGTTTGCGGCCGGCCTTGGCAAACGCATGGGAGCACTGACCAGAGACAGGCCCAAACCGCTGATAATGGTGGGGGACAGACCGTTGATCGATCACGCACTTGAAATGGCGACCAATGCCGATATTGACCCTGTCGTGGTAAACACCCATTACAGGCATGAAGCCTTGGCTGCGTATCTTGATGGCCACGCAAAGAACCTGCGTATCTCGCGCGAAATACCAGACCTTCTGGAAACCGGTGGCGGGCTGCGTGCGGCATTGCCGCTACTGGGAAACAGCCCGGTATTCACCCTGAACAGCGATGCCGTATGGGTTGGGGAAAACCCGCTTCTGGCACTACGAAATGCCTGGGATCCCGAAATCATGGACGGTCTGCTGCTGCTGCTGCCGCGCAAAAACGCTCTTGGCCACAAGGGGCAGGGCGATTTTCTGCTCGATCCCGACGGGCGGATCACCCGTGGTGCCGGATTGGTCTACAGCGGTGCACAGATCATTCGGACAGAACTGCTGGCAAGGATTCCCGAAAAGGTATTTTCCCTGAACAGACTATGGGACATGCTGATCAAACGACAACGCCTGTTCGGTCTTGTCTACAAGGGCCAGTGGTGTGATGTGGGATACCCGGAAGCCATCACGACTGCCGAAAACCTGCTGCGGGAACATTCAGATGCCTGAAGCGCGTGCCGGGGCCAAGCTGTTTGCATTACCGCCTGGTGCGGATTTTCCTAAAGCCTTGATTCAGGGTCTGTTCGAGCGGTTCCCCTTCCCAAATCCGCTTGATCTTGCGCGTGTCCGGATATTCGTCAGCACCCGCCGCATGCAACGTCGGATCATCAGGCTGCTCACATCCGGTGATGCGCTGATCCTGCCCCGGGTCGATGTGATCTCGGATATCGGTGCTTCGGTTTTTGTGCCTGGTGTGCCTCCGGCCATGTCCCCCCTGCGCCTGCGTCTCGAGCTTGCACAGCTTGTTGCCCGACTGATCGAAGCCGAGCCGGATCTTGCCCCTCGCTCCGCAGCCTTCGATCTGGCCGACAGCCTGGCCGACCTCATGGGTGAAATGCATGGTGAAGGCATAGGCACCGAAGCGATCCGCAATCTTGATGTTGCCGACCTTTCCGGCCATTGGCAACGTGCGCTTCGCTTCATCAATATCGTGCAGCAGCATTTCGAAGACCCGGAACGGCCCGATACCGAAAGCCGTCAGCGCATGGTTGTCAAGCATCTTGTCCGGCAATGGAAAGAGAACCCGCCGGACTATCCGGTCATCATCGCCGGATCAACCGGTTCGCGCGGCACGACAAGACTTCTGCTTGAAGCGGTTGCCTGTCAGCCTCAGGGTGCGGTGATTCTGCCCGGATTCGATTTCGACCTGCCGCCACATGTATGGCTCAGCCTTGATGACGTGATGACGGCCGAAGATCACCCACAGTTCCGCTTTCGTGCCCTGATGAAAGGCCTGAGCCTCGAATCGCAGGACATCGAACTCTGGACAGAATCGGCAAAAGCGCCATGCCCCGCACGCAACCGGCTGGTTTCGCTGGCCCTGCGACCTGCGCCGGTAACCGATGCGTGGCTCGAAGAAGGCCCGAAAATGGCTGATATTTCAGATGCCACGGCACAGATGACGCTGATCGAGGCCCCGAGTCCACGGGCCGAAGCCCTGGCCATTGCCTTCAAGCTGCGTGAATGCGCAGAAACCGGCAGGACGGCCGCCCTGATCACCCCCGACAGAACCCTGACCCGCCGGGTCAGCGCCCTGCTCGACCGATGGAACATCGAACCCGATGACAGCGCCGGCGAACCTCTGCCGCTTTCCCCTCCGGGAAGGTTTCTGCGACAGATTGCAGCTCTGTTCGGGCAAAAACTGACCTCTGAACGCCTGCTGGCCCTGCTGAAACACCCATTGGCAGCCGGCAGCGAGGAAATACGTGGCCGGCATCTTTCATGGACCCGCGCACTTGAACTTGACCTGCGCCGGAACGGACCTTCGTTCCCGACCCCGGAAAGCCTGCAGGACTGGGCGGCAAACAGCGAACCGGCCGATAACGGTCGGTTCGAATGGGCCGTGTGGCTTGGCAGCCTTCTGGAGGGGCTGGAAAAGATCGGCACCCGTTCCCTGTCAGCCCACCTTGAACACCATATCGCCCTGGCCGAAAACCTGGCAGCCGGACCCGGAGCAAAGGGTTCGGGCGCTCTCTGGCTTCGCAAGGCCGGCGAAACCGCGCTTCGGGCCGTTTCCGAATTGCGTTCGGAAGTCTCTCACGGCGGCAGCATGTGTCCGGCGGATTATGCCGCGCTTTTCCATGCGGTTCTCGATCGGCATGAAATACGTGATCCCCTTCGGCCCTACCCTGGCATCATGATCTGGGGCACGCTTGAAGCACGCGTTCAAGGAGCCGACCTGGTGATTCTGGCCGGCCTGAACGAAGGCACATGGCCTTCGGCTGCACCTGCCGATCCCTGGCTCAATCGCGAAATGCGCAAGCAGGCCGGACTGTTGCTGCCCGACCGGCAGATCGGCCTGGCTGCCCATGATTTTCAACAGGCCGTTGCAGCGCAAGAGGTGATTCTTTGTCGCTCGATCCGCGACGACGAAACCGAAACGGTTCCCTCCCGGTGGCTCAACCGCCTTACCAATCTGCTTGCAGGACTGGGCAAGGAGGCGCGCGCCCTTGAAGGCATGCGCCAGCGCGGTGAAGCGCTGATGCAGCTTGCCGCCGCCTTTGAAAAACCCGCGCCGGTGCCTGCCGCCGCGCGTCCCTCGCCACGCCCGCCGGTTGAAGTGCGGCCGAAGCGGCTGTCGGTCACTCGGATCGAAACGCTGATACGCGATCCTTACGCCATCTATGCGGAATACATCCTGCGCCTGCGCCCCCTTGATCCGCTGAAGCGCCGGCCCGATGCCGCCTTGCGAGGCACGGTTCTGCACACCGTTTTCGAGCGCTTCATCAGAGAAAGACCCAAGGGGCCGCGCAAGCAGGCAAAGGACAAGCTTCTGGAAATCGCCGAAAATGTATTCGAGCACGAGGTGCCATGGCCTGCAATACGCTATCTGTGGCTTGCAAGGATGGCCCGGATTGCTGACGATTTTCTTAAGTATGAGGAGCATCGTGCCCGAACTGCCGAACCGATCGCCCTGGAGATTCGCGGTGAGGCGAAGATCCCGACCCTTGACTTCACGCTTGTCGCCCGGGCTGATCGCATCGATCGTGGAAAGCACGACGGCACCCTGCTGATCTATGACTACAAGACCGGCACGGCACCATCCCGAAAAATGCAGAAATACTTCCAGAAACAGCTGTTGCTGACTGCGGCCATGATCGAACGCGGAGCCTTCAGGGCGCTGGGCAAGAACTGCAAGGTGGCCAAGGCAACCTATATCAGGATAGGCGCATCCTACAGCGAGCAATCAGCACCGCTTGACAGCTATCCGCCCGACAGAACCTGGAAAGAGCTTGGACAACTTGTCGGGGCCTATCTTGAACGTGAAAGAGGGTTCACTTCCTGTCGGGCGATCGAAACGCTGCGCCATGATCTGCCCTATCAGCACCTTGCCCGTTTCGGAGAGTGGGATCTCGCCGATGAACCGGTGCCGGAAAAGGTGGAATGATGCCGCATGACAAAGCCACCAAACGTCAGATTCTGGCGGCCGACCCGGGAATCTCCACATGGCTTTCGGCCAATGCCGGATCCGGCAAGACCCGGGTTCTGACTGATCGCGTTGCCCGCCTGTTGCTGCAGGGTGTCCGGCCCCTTCACATTCTCTGCCTCACCTATACGAAAGCCGCGGCAAGCGAAATGCAGAATCGTCTGTTCAGGCGGCTTGGCGAATGGGCAATGCTTGGGGATGACCCCCTGCGCGAGGCGCTCGAAAGGTTGGGTATTGCCAGCAGCGCAATCGATGACGCGAAGCTGCGCGAGGCGCGGCGTCTTTTTGCCCGCGCCATTGAAACTCCGGGCGGGCTCAAGATCCAGACGATCCATTCCTTCTGCTCATCCCTGTTGCGGCGCTTTCCGCTTGAGGCAGGGGTTTCACCACAGTTCGGAGAAATCGACGACCTTACCGCAAACATTCTTCGTGATGAAATACTTGAGGAAATGGCCAACGGGCCCGATGCCCCCCTGGTCCGTGATCTTGCGCAACATGTCAGCGATCAGGATCTGGGATCGCTGACCCGGGAAATCACCAGGCATCGCGAGAAACTGGCACGACCGCCGAACAGGGCTGCCATCTGGAATACTCTTGGTCTGAACCCTGCCGAAAACGAGAAAAGCATCCTGAGCCGGGCGCTCGGCAATAACGGATCGGCACTGCTGAAGGTTTTGCTTGATATCCTGCCCAGGGGGTCAGCGAATGATGTCAGGGCCGCAAAGAAATTATCGGCCATTGATCCCGGAAACATCGGATTTTCCGACCTGGAAATCATGGAATCCGTCTTTCTGAGCGGCAAGGGCGCAAAACACCCCTTCTCCGCCAGGATCGATACCTTTCCCACAAAGAATACACGCATGTCTCTCGGTAATCGGGTGAAAGAGCTGAACATGCTGATGCAGCGCATCGAAACGGCACGCCAGCAACGCCTGTCCCTGCAGGCGGCACACCGGACGCTTGCCCTGCACGCGTTCGCCCATGTTTTCCTGAAGAAATACGAGATGCGCAAACAGCAACAGGGCTGGCTTGATTTCGATGATCTGATTCTGTGCGCAAAGTGGCTGCTGCAGGATCCCGGTGCAGCGCAATGGATATTGTTTCGCCTGGATGGCGGAATCGATCACATCCTTGTGGACGAGGCACAGGATACCAGCCCCGATCAATGGGAGGTCATACGTTGTCTGGCGCAAGAATTTGCCGCCGGCGTTGGTGCTCGCCCCGATGTTGAGCGCACGATCTTCGTTGTGGGTGACAGGAAACAGTCCATATATTCCTTCCAGGGTGCCGATCCTGACGGGTTCGATCGCATGCGCGGCTATTTTCAGGATCGGATCACACGGGCATGCAAACCCTTTCAGAACCTGCTTCTGGAATATTCCTTCCGGTCCGCCGAACCCATCCTGCGCCTGGTTGACAACACGTTCAGGCCCTTTGCCGATACTGGCGGTATGGACAAGAATATCGCCCACAAGGCTTTCCGAAACGACATGCCAGGGCGGGTTGATCTCTGGCCTCTGGTGCCCGGAACCGAAGTCGAAATGCGCGAATGGCACGATCCGGTCGACAAACCAGCACAGAATCACCACGATTCGGTTCTGGCCAGCCGGATTGCCGGGCAGATCGAAGACATGCTTGCGAATGCCACGATCCCCCACGAGAAGGCAGGCAACGAAGCCTGGAACATGCGCCCGGTGCGGCCGGGCGATTTTCTGATCCTCGTGCAAGGGCGTCAGAATCTGTTCTTCGCCATCATCCAGGCATGCAAGGCCAGGAACCTGCCCGTTGCCGGCGCCGACATGCTGAAGATCGGTACCGAGCTTGCCGTGCGCGATCTGGTTGCCCTTCTGTCTTTCCTGACGACACCTGATGATAACCTGTCGCTCGCCGCTGTCCTGCGTTCACCCCTGTTCGGGCTGAGCGAACAACAGTTGTTCACCCTGGCGCACGGACGCAAGAAGAACGCCTTGCTGTTCGATGCGCTGAAGGCGCAACGCAAAGCGTTCCCGGAAGTCATGCGGGTTCTGGATGACCTGCGAGACAAGGCCGACTTCATGCGTCCCTATGATCTGATCGAGCGTATCCTCAATCGACACGACGGACGCCGCCGTCTGATCGGCCGGCTTGGCCCGGAAGCCGAAGATGGCATCGACGCCCTGCTTTCCCGGGCCATGTTTCATGAGACAATCGAACCGCCCAGCCTGACCGGTTTCCTGGCCTGGTTCGAAAGTGAAGAAATCATTGTCAAGCGGCGGGTTGACAGCGCCGGTGACAGAATCAGGGTGATGACCGTTCATGGCGCAAAAGGGCTTGAAGCCCCTATTGTCATTTTACCCGATACACTCAAGGAAAACCCGCGCTCCAGAGAAAATCTGCTTGCAGATGGCAGCAGCATCATCTGGCGGCCGCCCGGCGACAGCTGCCCTGAAAGTATCTCGGCTCTGCACGACCGTGAGAAGAAACGACAGACAGAAGAAAAGCTGCGCCTTCTCTATGTGGCCATGACCCGTGCAGAAAAATGGCTGATCGTCTGTGGCGCAGGAGCGGAAGAGGGCAAGAGCAGCAGCTGGTATGAAATCATACGGCGGGGCATGAAGGAAAGTGGCGCATTTTCTCATCGCTTTGCCTTTGACACGGAAAATCCGGGTCTGCGTCTTCAGTCCGGCGCCTGGGAAACCCCTCCGTCCCCAGCATCTGATGCCGGGCTGTCGCCTGTTCCGTCTGTTCCTGCCTGGGCTTTTGCCCCGGCCCCCGCACTCGAACGCCCGAAGCAACCCCTTTCACCATCGGATCTGGGCGGCGCAAAGGTGCTGCCCCTCGAAACCGGTCACGACGAAGGCCATGCGCTGCGCCGGGGACGGCAGGTTCACCTGTTGCTCGAACACCTTCCCCACCATCCCCGATCAGACTGGCCCGAGATCGCCCCTGGCATACTGGCTGCATCCCCCGACCCCTGCACTGAACACGAAATGCAGGAACTGCTGCAAGAGGCAACCCGCGTTCTGACATCACCTGGCCTCGCCTACCTGTTCGCGCCGCAGGCCCTGAGAGAAGTTGGCATCTCTGTTGCGCTGCCGGAACTGGACGGCCAGCGGATCAATGGCAAGGTCGATCTGTTGCTGGAACACCGGGGCAAGCTGCTGGCGGTTGATTTCAAGACCAACCGGATCGTTCCCGAACGCGTGGCCGACGTGCCCGAAGGCCTGCTGCGCCAGATGGGCGCCTATGTGGCCGCTCTGGCCCGGATATGCCCCGGCCGCAAGATCGAATCTGCCATTCTCTGGACGCATACGGCCAGCCTGATGGTCTTGCCGAACGATCTTGTAACTGCGGCACTGCGTTCGACCAAGCTCCCTTGACGCTGCCGAAGGGGCCGCCTAGGTTCCGCGAAGCAACCAAGGCCGAACGCAGGAGATTTTTCATGGCAACCGTCGCTGTATCCGATGCCACCTTCGAAGACGAAGTTCTGAAGTCCGATATTCCCGTTGTGGTGGACTTCTGGGCTGAATGGTGCGGTCCCTGCAAGCAAATCGGCCCTTCGCTTGAGGAAATCTCGGAAGAGATGGATGGCAAGGTGAAAATCGTCAAGGTGAATGTTGACGAGAATCCCAATACTCCGGCCCAGATGGGCGTGCGCGGCATTCCGGCGCTTTTCCTGTTCAAGGATGGCCAGGTTGTTTCGAACAAGATCGGCGCAGCACCCAAGGCTTCGCTGGTTGAGTGGATCGAAGGCTCGATCTGAGCCTTGGCACTGGGCCACCAAGGGGCGCCATTGCGCCCCTTTTTCATGCGATCTTGTGTATGTCCTTAACGCCGCCATAGTATCGGGCGGGGTTTAACAAGGGGTTTCTCATGTCTGAAGAGCAGTTTCCCGGCTGGCATGGCACAACCATCATCGCCGTCCGCAAGAAGGGAGAGGTGGTCGTGGCTGGTGATGGGCAGGTGAGCCTGGGTCAAACCGTCATCAAGGGCACTGCGCGCAAGGTGCGAAGGCTTTCCCCCGGCGGCCATGACGTGGTGGCTGGCTTTGCGGGCTCTACCGCAGATGCCTTTACCCTGCTTGAACGGCTCGAAGCCAAGCTTGAAGCAACGCCGGGCAATCTTGCGCGCGCCAGCGTCGAGCTGGCCAAGGATTGGCGCACCGACAAATACCTTCAGAAACTCGAAGCCATGCTGATCGTTACAGACGGCCACGTGCTTCTGGTCATTACCGGCGCCGGTGATGTTCTGGAGCCCGAACATGACATCGCCGCCATAGGGTCGGGCGGCAATTTCGCCTTGGCGGCTGCGCGCGCCCTGATCGACAGCGACCTTGGCGCCGAAGAAATCGCCCGCCGGGCCATGGCGATTGCCGCCGATATCTGCGTTTACACGAACGGCAACCTGACGGTGGAGAAAATCGGCAAATGACAGATCTGACACCTCGTGAAATCGTTTCCGAGCTCGACCGTTTCATCATCGGACAACACGATGCGAAACGCGCCGTTGCAGTGGCGCTTCGCAACCGCTGGCGCCGCAGACAGCTGCCCGATGATCTGCGCGACGAAGTCTATCCCAAGAATATCCTGATGATCGGCCCGACTGGCGTCGGCAAGACAGAAATCAGCCGTCGCCTTGCAAGGCTGGCACACGCGCCCTTCATCAAGGTCGAGGCCACGAAATTCACCGAGGTCGGCTATGTGGGGCGCGATGTTGAACAGATCATTCGCGATCTTGCCGACGCTGCCATCGCCATGACACGCGAACACATGCGCGAGAACGTAAGGGCAAAGGCCGAGGCCGCGGCCGAAGAGCGGGTGATCGATGCCATTGCCGGAGAAGGCGCGCGCGAAGCCACACGCGAGATGTTTCGCAAGAAGCTCAGGAACGGAGAGCTTGACGACACCATCATCGAACTTGACCTTTCCGACAACAGCAACGTGTTTCCGGTATTCGATATTCCCGGACAGCCCGGCCAGGGCATGGGGATGCTCAATCTCGGAGACATTTTCGGAAAGGCTTTGGGCGGACGCACCGTGCGGCGGCGGATGAGCGTTGCCGAAAGCCACGATGTGCTGATCGCCGAAGAGGCTGACAAGCTTCTTGATGAGGAAACCGTTACGCGCACGGCGCTTGCATCCGTGCAGGAAAACGGCATCATCTTTCTGGATGAGATCGACAAGGTCTGTGCACGAAGCGATTCACGCGGTGCGGATGTAAGCCGTGAAGGCGTGCAGCGCGATCTGTTGCCGCTGATCGAAGGAACCACCGTTTCAACCAAATACGGCCCGGTCAGAACGGATCATATCCTGTTCATCGCTTCTGGCGCCTTTCATGTGGCCAAACCTTCCGACCTGCTTCCCGAACTGCAGGGCAGATTGCCGATCCGGGTAGAATTGCGCGCTCTGACCGAAGACGATTTCGTGCGTATCCTGACGGAAACAGACAATGCTCTTACCCTTCAGTACAAGGCGCTCATGAAAACCGAGGGTGTCGAAATCGAGTTCACCGAAGATGGAATTTCGGCACTTGCCAGAATTGCGGCCGATGTGAACCAGAGTGTCGAAAATATCGGGGCCCGTCGGCTTTATACCGTCATGGAGCGGGTTTTCGAAGGGCTTTCCTTTTCCGCCCCGGACAAATCCGGCTGTCGCGAAATCATTGATGCGGCCTATGTGGAAACGCATCTTGGCGAGCTCGCAAGATCAACGGACCTCAGCCGTTACGTTCTTTGAACCGGTGATGATGCGCCTTTCCGGCGCCGGCGCAGATATACATAATATGCCCCCCCGCCGCCATGCCGGCGATGCGCCGGGCATATTTCAAGAACTGCCGAAGAAAGCGGAGGCCTGGCCAGCCACTGGGGCACATGCTGGCGAAGAATGCCCATGCGAACCGGGATCGGGCCGCCATCGTCCCTGTTCCGTTCGCCTTTTCCCGTGATTACCAGAACCAGCCTGCACCCGGCGGAATGCGAAGACAGGATGAACCGTGTCAGTGCCGGCTGTGCCTGCGCAAGCGTCATGCCGTGCAGATCAATGCGTTTTTCCGGCCGAAGCTTGCCACGCTGAAGCTTGTCATATGTCTTGCGGTGCATGGAAACGGACACCGTCTTTCGCTCCGGCTTGCAGATGGCAACGGGAACAGCGGGCGGATCGGCCTTTTCACCGATCGAGAAACCGCTGATCCTTGCATTGCCACGCGGCCTTTCCTCGAATTGCCCGATCGGGTCCGGCAAGATTTTTTCCTGTGGCCTTTTCCCCGATACAAGGGGGGTTGCCTTTCCGGCCACTTGTTGCCACAGCCTTTCTTCGTCAGGGCGAAGGCGTCTTGTCTTGCGGCTCATTCGGGATTGCCTTCCGGCACAAGGTCATATGCAATCTGGATCGGCAAAAGCACAATCATGCGGCCGCCATCACGCACCATACCAGCCCTTTTTCCGGCCTCGCTTCCTGTGCCAAAGAAAATATCGCCCCTCTGGGCACCCTTTATCGCTGACCCGGTATCTTGTGCGATCATCAGTCGGCGCACGGGCTTCTTTCCTTCGGTCTCGATCCAGACCGGTGCCCCCAAGGGAACATGGCGCGGATCTATGGCAAGTGAGCGCTCGGCTGTCAGCGGGCGATTCATTGCGCCAACGGGGCCGGCATCGGGATCCAGCCCCTTGATTTCCCTGAAAAAGACATACGACTGGTTGACCCAGAGCAGATCACGGCCCCTTGCCGGGTTGCGCCGCACCCAGTTGCGTATGACCTGCGCCGAAACCTGATGCTCGGAATAAACCCCCTGCCGGACCAACTCTTGCCCGACCGAGCTGTAGTTTCTCCCATTGGATCCCCCATAACCGACCCTCAGCACCCCCCCTTCCTGCAGCCTGATCCGCCCAGAGCCCTGGATCTGCAGAAAGAAAATATCGACCGGATCCTCAACCCAGGCCAGTTCCAGCCCCCGGCCGCGCAAAACACCGCTTTCCTCGATCTGCTGCCGCGTCAGCCAGGGGATACCTTCCCTGACCTCTGCAGGTTTTCTGTAAATCGGATAGCGAAACCGTGCACTGCGCTTGCGCGACCCGGAAAGCTCTGGTTCGAAATAACCGGTGAAACGTGCAGGATTGCCATCATTTATCAGAACCGGGCGGAAAAACAGTTCAAAAAACCTGCGTGCGTCCGGCCCGCTTTGCGCCAGCGCGCACAGCGCCTGCCATTCCGCATCCTTCATGATTGAGCAGGTGTTCAGAAACACATCAAGCGCGGCCTGATGATCATCGTCCTGCCAGCCGGCAAGATCATCAAACCGAAGAATCGAATGACTTGCATCAGCGCCGGGCGCGGGCCTTGTCATTGCCAGACCCGCCGCACAAGCCAGCGCCAGCAATCCATGCCTCATGCGTCCGTTGCCACCAGCTTCCAGTTGGGGTCATCCGCTCCCATGATGCGTGCAAATGTCCATACATCCTTTTGTCGCTTGATCTCGTTGGGATTCCCTTCGATGATCTCGCCTTCCCGATTGCGAACCACATAGGACAGTTCGCTCACGAATTTCACGGTGATCTCGGCTTCCCTGGTGTCCGGATCAAAATGGGCATCCTTCAGTTCCATCTCGCGCAGACCGACAAAGGTTGCTTCTACCGAAATACCGCTTTCCTCGCGCCGGTCGATCACGCTTGCAAAGGCTTCATAAACATCCTTCGAGAGAAACGGCATGACCGATTCAAGATTGCCGCTCTCGAACGCCATCAGGATCATCTCATATGCGCCGCGCGCACCTTGCAGAAATTCCGTAACGCTGAAATCGGGCTCCAGCGCTTTCATTGCAGCAAGTGCCTTGGCGGCTTTGCTGTCAGAGGATACATGATCGGCAATATCCGCGTCCGGACCACCTTCGATCACTTCAAACCTGGGTGATTCAGGCCCCGAGGCATCCCATTCGACACGCGGTTTTTCATATCCTTCGCGAGTTCCGAGCACACTGCGCAGTTTCAGAACAAGGAACAAAAGAATTCCCGCAAGGACAATTATCTGGAACATTGGGTCGTTCATCTTCTCACTTTTGCGGTGGCAGGATGGAAACTGGCGGCGCCAAGACATATGTAGGGGCTGACGGGGAGCAAGTCCACCGTATGAACAGGCCTGATGGGGGCAATATGTGGTTGTTTCTTCTTTTCGTGGCGGTTCCGATGATCGAAATCGCTCTTTTCATAAAGGTCGGCGGATTGATCGGGTTGTGGCCCACGTTGGGAATCGTCGTTCTGACGGCACTTGTCGGATCGTGGCTGGTGCACATGCAGGGGGCCGTAGCACTTGGCCGGCTGCGCGAATCGCTTGGTCGGCTGGAAGATCCAAGCGAGCCCCTGGCCCATGGTGCGATGATTCTTGTTGCCGGCGTTCTGCTGCTGACACCGGGATTTTTCACCGATGCTGCCGGCATCCTTCTGCTGCTACCGCCTGTGCGGGCAGCTGTCATGAAATATGTAAAAGCGCGGGTGAAGATCAAAAGCTTCGGCATCAATGCTGAAGCCCACACATACCACGAAAGCACCGGCCCCATCGATGCAGATTACACGGATGTCACGCCGCACGATCACAGGCCTGTTCCGCCACCGGGCCGCCACGGGCATTGAGCCCATCCCGGCAAGCTGCTAGAGAACACCGAAATCTTGCAGGAGAAGAGCGATGGCCAATAACGGTGAGAAGAAGAAAGAAGAGCAGCAGCCCCAGCCTGTTCCGGTAAAGATGCAGGTTCTGGCCCAGTATATCCGCGATCTTTCTTTCGAGAATATCGTTGCCCAGAAAGGCGTGGGCGGAGAAGTGACCCCGGATATTCAGGTGCAGGTCAATCTTGACGCCAAGAAACGCTCGATCGAACATCAGTTCGAGGTGATTTCCAAGTTCAACATTGCCTCGAAAAACAAGAAAAGCGGTGATCCTCTGTTCATCCTTGAACTGGAATACGGCGGAATCTTTCACATCGAAAACGTGCCTGAGGATCAGTTGCATCCTTTTCTTCTGATCGAATGCCCGCGAATGCTGTTTCCCTATGTGCGGCGGATCGTGGGCGATATCACCCGCGATGGGGGCTTTCCTGCGCTCAATCTCGAAAATATCGATTTTCTCGCCCTGTATCGCGCGGAGCTGCAGCGACGCTCTCAGGAAGAAGCTGGCAACAAGCCGGTTTCCTAACCGTATTTCTTCCAGATGGCATCAGCGCCCAGTGAATCCACCAGCTTCCTGTGCGCCGCTTCTTCTGCTGGCGTCAATCGCGGAGCCAGAGGCTCGGGCCTGGTCCGGGAAAACCGTTTTTCATGGGTAATCTGTACCTCTGCCCGGGTTGTTCCGATCGTCAGACCAAAATCGGGCTGACGACCGCCTATCAGTTCCAGATAGACCTCTGCAAGAATTTCCGAATCCAGAAGCGCGCCATGCAGGGTGCGGGCTGAATTATCGATTCCGAATCTTCTGCAAAGCGCATCCAGCGAGGCTGGCGAACCAGGAAATTTTCGTCGTGCAAGCGCCAGCGTATCCAGTGCCCGCGACATGGGAAGCGGCGCGAGATCAAGCCATTGCAGCTCTGCATTGATGAACTTCATGTCGAATGGTGCATTGTGAATCACCAGACGCGAGTCCTGAATGAAATCCAGAAAATCCCGCACGATATCACGAAACAACGGTTTGTCGGCCAGGAATTCATCGCCAAGGCCGTGTACCTCGAATGCCGATTGTGGCATCGGGCGTTCTGGATTCATGTATTGATGATAGGTTTTGCCCGTGGGAAGGTGGTTCCACAGTTCGACAGCACCGATCTCTACAATACGATCTCCGTTTTCAGGCTCGAATCCAGTGGTTTCCGTGTCCAGGACGACCTCACGCATTGGTTGTTGTCTTTCTTATTTTATCAATAATATCAAACACCTGACTGCGTACGCCTTCCAGACTGTCAGTTACGATCACATAATCGGCGCGGCGGCGTTTTTCAACATCAGGCATTTGTCTGGCCAGAATCGTTTCGAACATGTCCTCGGTCATGGTTTTCCGCTCCAGAACACGCCGACGCTGTTCTTGTGGCGGAGCCGTCACAACTGCAATGGCATCGAATTTCGTTTCATTTCCCTTTTCGAACAGCAAGGGAATATCGAAGACCAGAACAGGGGCTCTTTCCGTGCGGATGAAATCCTGCCTGTCTGCTTCGACCAGAGGATGAATGGCCTTTTCGATCTGCTCGATCGCTCTGGAATCGCGGGAAATCCAGGCCTTGAGCTTTTCCCGATCAACAACCCCGTCGGTAATGGCATCAGGGCATATCCCTGCGATCGCTTCGGTTGCCGCCCCTCCTTCTTCGTAAAGCTTGTGCACGGTATCGTCAGCACTCCACACCGGAATCCCGGCTTCGGCAAACAGACGTGCGGTTGTTGTCTTTCCCATGCCGATGGATCCCGTAAGGCCCAGCAGGAAAGTATTGCCGTTCTTCATGCCAGAATGGCCCTTCGTAAGGCTTCGTTCACTTTGGGGCGCACACCGAACCAGCGTTCAAACGCGGGCACGGCCTGATGCAGAAGCATACCCAGACCATCCACCGCTCGGCAGCCCTTCTCTTGTGCAGCCAGCAGAAGGCCTGTTTCGAGCGGTGCATATACCAGATCCGTTACAACCGTATCCCGAGACAGCCCGCCGAGGGGTATACGGAGTTCGGGCTTACCTGCCATCCCAAGGGATGTGGTGTTGACAACAGTTGCTGCTCCTTCAAGCATATCCCCGGCCTGAACCCAGTCATATACGCTGATTTTCGGGCCGAATTCGCTGCGCAAGGCTTCAGCCCGTGCCCGTGTGCGATTTGCAAGACGCAGCTCGCTAACCCCGGATTCGATCAATGCGGCGATCACTGCCCGCGCTGCGCCGCCCGCCCCGAATATTGCGGCAGGCCCGGCTTCCGGGTTCCAGTCCGGCACATTTTGCCGCAGGTTTTCCATGAAGCCATAGCCATCTGTATTGTCGGCATGAACCTTGCCATCCTTGCGGAAGATAAGTGTATTTGCTGCCCCGATCAGCGCGGCTCTGTCCGTAACCAGATCGGCAAGTTCCAGAACGGCTTCCTTGTGGGGAATGGTTACGTTTACCCCGACGAACCCCATTTTCGGCAGGGCATGGATCACGGATTCAAGATCCCGATGGTCCACATCCATGGGAATGTAATGACCTTTGATACCATGGGTTTTCAGCCAATGACCATGCAGAATGGGAGACTTGCTATGTGCAACAGGCGATCCGATCACCCCTGCCAAAGGTATTTCATTATCATTCATGATGCGATGATCCCCCTGTCCGCAAGATAATTCAACAGTGGCAGCAAGGGTAGTCCGAGAACACTGAAATAATCACCACTTACCTGATGAAACAGGCGAACCCCTTCCCCTTCAAGTTTGTAACATCCAACGGAATCGCGAATACCAAGCCGGTTTCTTTTCAGATAACCTGAAATATATTCATCGGAAAAAGCGCGCATTGTCATCCTGACAATGCCAACATGGCGCCACTGAATCTTGCCGGCTTCACAGACCACGACAGATGAAAGAAGCTGATGTGTCTGCCCTCTGAGTTTTCGCAGTATGGTTTCGGCTTCTTCAACCGTTTCTGCCTTGGTGATGACCGTTCCCTGCAGATCAAGCACCTGATCGCATCCGATCACAACAGCATCCGGTCGTCGTGAAGAAACCTTGCGCGCCTTGTGTTCGGCCAGAGCATCGGCAATTTCCCTGGGTCTGACGCTTTCGGCTTTCAGCGCCAAGCGGATGGCATCTTCATCTGTATTCGCAGGATCTACCTCGAAATTCAAACCCGCGTTTCGAAGAAGCGCTTGTCGTGTTTCCGAAGCCGAAGCCAGCACCAGTCTTGCTGTCATGTGCATGAACCTGTGACAAAAACGCAAGGAAGGAATCCCAAATCTTGCTGATCAGATGCCTTTCGATCCGTCTTGTTGAAAAGACCCATGCTTATCAGCCCTTCCAGGAAGATTTTCGACAAGGAAAAAGAATGGTTTTTCTTACAGGACAACATACTTCACAGCAGCTTTTCCACAACAACCATATACCACAATCCAAGGCAGTGCCTTTGTGATATACTTATGAAATGATCTCTTTTCTCATGTTTCCAGATGTTCATTCACAATCCATTCCCAAGTGGATATCTCTGTGGCCTGAACAATAATCCACAGGAAAGTGGTTCCCTACTAAATCAACAATATTTTCTTTTCCTTTATTGTTATTTAGAGAAAACCAAAATCATACGGGCATGGCCGATGGCAGATATTCTTGCAAATCTTTATCCTTGGACAAAAGCACTGCATATCATCTCGGTGATAAGCTGGATGGCCGGGATATTCTATCTGCCCCGGCTTTTCGTTTACCATGTCGAGTCTGTCTCTACGGGATCCGAAACATTCACATTGTTCGTGACCATGGAGCGAAAGCTGTTACGTGTGATCATGAATCCGGCAATGATCGCAACCTGGGTTTTCGGGCTGATGCTTGTTTTCACGCCAGGTATTGTGGATTGGTCGCAGATCTGGCCATGGTTGAAGGCGCTTTCTGTAATCATAATGACCTGGTTTCATCATTGGCTTGCCCTGCGATGGAAGGATTTTCGTTATGGAAGAAATACCAGAAGCGGGCGCAAATACCGTCTGATGAACGAAGTGCCGACCATACTGCTTCTGCTGATCGTGTTTTCGGTTGTTCTGAAGTTCTGAGATTGACTCGCGGCATGACAGATCCTAGATAGACAGCAGGTCTGCCATTCGGCAGGATATTTCCCATTCACAACATGGATCGCGTCATGCAGGCGCCGGGTATTCTCATGACAACCGAACGTCTTAACCTTGCAGAGCTCAAGGTAAAATCTCCGAAAGAACTTCTTTCAATGGCTGAAGATCTGGAGATCGAGAACGCATCGACAATGCGCAAGGGCGATATCATGTTCTCGATCCTGAAGGTACGGGCAGAAGAAGGATGGGAAATTTCGGGCGATGGCGTACTTGAAGTTCTTCAGGATGGTTTCGGATTTCTTCGTTCGCCCGAAGCAAACTATCTGCCCGGGCCTGATGATATCTATGTATCGCCGGAAATGATACGAAAGTTTTCCCTGAGAACCGGTGATACGATCGAAGGTGTCATCCAGGCGCCTCGTGAGAACGAGCGTTATTTCGCTCTGACAAAAGTTCTTCAGATCAACTTCGAAGAACCGGAAAAGGCAAAGCACAAGATCAATTTCGATAACCTGACTCCGCTCTATCCGGATCAGCGCTTCAAGCTTGAGATCGAGGATCCAAGCATAAAGGACCGTTCAGGTCGAGTCATCGATCTGGTAGCACCCATCGGCAAGGGACAGCGTTCGCTGATCGTGGCGCCACCCAGAACCGGAAAAACGGTTTTGCTGCAGAACATTGCCAATTCGATCGAGAAAAACCACCCTGAATGCTATCTTATCGTTCTCCTGATTGATGAACGGCCGGAAGAAGTGACGGACATGCAGCGCAACGTCAAGGGTGAGGTCGTTTCTTCAACGTTCGACGAACCTGCAGCACGCCACGTTGCCGTGGCTGAAATGGTTATCGAAAAGGCGAAGCGCCTTGTTGAACACAAGCGCGATGTAGTGATCCTGCTCGATTCGATCACGCGGCTGGGGCGTGCTTACAACACGGTTATTCCGTCTTCGGGCAAGGTTCTGACAGGTGGTGTCGATGCCAATGCCCTGCAGCGGCCAAAACGGTTCTTCGGCGCGGCGCGCAATATCGAGGAAGGGGGGTCTCTGACTATTGTTGCTACTGCCCTTATCGATACCGGAAGCCGCATGGATGAGGTGATCTTCGAAGAGTTCAAGGGCACTGGTAACTCGGAGATTGTTCTTGATCGCAAGATCGCCGACAAGCGCGTATTCCCTGCGATCGACATTCTGAAATCCGGAACTCGCAAGGAAGAGCTCTTGGTAGACAAGGCACACTTGCAGAAAATGTATGTTCTGCGTCGGATTCTGAATCCCATGGGAACTACGGATGCCATTGAGTTTCTGCTTTCGAAACTCAAACAGACCAGAACGAACGAAGAGTTTTTCGATTCGATGAACACTTAAATTATTGTTGTAAAACAATAGTTTACAGGAATGGACACAATTTACGCCCTTGCAAGCGCTCCGGGGAAAGCGGGGATCGCGGTAATGCGGATTTCAGGTCCGCAGGCAAGATATGTCCTTGAAAAACTTGCAGGCAAGGTGCCGGAGCCGCGCAGCACTGCGCTCAGGGCCATTAGAACAACCACCGGGGAACTGCTGGATCAGGCGCTTGTGATCTTCTTCGAAAATGGCCATAGCTTTACCGGTGAGGATGTGGCCGAGATTCATCTGCACGGAAGCCCGGCCATCATCCGTGCAGTACAGGAAGAATTTGGAAAGATCGGAAATTTGCGTCTGGCCGAACCAGGTGAATTCACCCGGCGAGCATTGGAGAACGGGCGTCTTGATCTGGCGCAGGTCGAGGGTCTTGCTGATCTGATCAATGCCGAAACTGAAGTCCAACGACGCCAGGCCGCGCGCGTATTTGCGGGGGAGTTTGGAAAAAGGGTGGAGCAATGGCGAAGCCTGCTGATCCGGGCAGCCGCGCTTCTGGAGGCATCAATCGATTTTGCCGATGAGGAAGTTCCCGAAGATGTAACGCCGGAAGTGATTCTGATCTTCGACGACATTACCCGTGAGTTCCAGGCGGAAATCCGGGGTTCGCACGTATCGGAACGGATAAGGGATGGATTCGAAGTGGCGATCATTGGGGCGCCGAATGTTGGAAAATCGACGCTTCTGAATGCCTTGGCAGGACGCGATGCTGCCATCACATCAGAAATTGCAGGAACAACACGAGATGTGATCGAGGTTCGAATGGATCTGCGCGGCCTGCCGGTTACTTTTCTCGATACGGCGGGACTGCGGGAAACCGAAAACCAGATCGAGAGGCTTGGCATACAAAAAGCCATAGAACGGGCAAAACACGCTGATCTGCGCTTGTTTCTTGTTGAGGGTGAGGTTCAGTGTCAGGATATCGAACCTGATGGTGATGATATATTGATCGAGGCAAAAGCTGATCTTCGCCAGACTTCAGGGTTTGCCGTATCTGGCAAGACTGGCCAGGGGATTGGCGAGCTGATAGAAAAAATCGCTTCGATCCTGGAAAAGCGAACTGCTGGTGCAGCAATGGCGATTCGCGAAAGGCACAGGCAAGCCATTGAAAAAGCATTGAGAAATATAGCAGCGGCACGCGAAATGATTGTGGATGGGCCAAGGCAGATCGAGGTGGCCGCAGAAGAAACCAGATCTGCTATAAGAGCGGTCGAATCTCTGGTTGGCCGAATCGATGTCGAACATGTACTTGATGAAATCTTTGCGAGTTTCTGTCTTGGGAAATGAGGATTGTTTCACGTGAAACACAGATCCAGTGATGTGATCGTGATCGGTGGGGGTCACGCCGGCACCGAAGCTGCCCACGCTGCTATGCGGATGGGGGCTCGGGTGATCCTGATCACGCTTTCCCGTAGCGATATCGGAGTAATGTCCTGTAATCCTGCTATTGGCGGGTTGGGAAAAGGGCATCTTGTGCGCGAAATCGATGCGCTTGATGGTATAATGGGGCGCGCAGCTGACAGAGCGGGGATCCAGTTCAGGTTGCTGAACAGAACCAAGGGTCCGGCGGTGCAGGGCCCCCGCGCTCAGACCGACCGGGGGCTCTATCGTGAAGTAATGAAAAAAGAGTTTTCCCGGACCTCGGGTCTCGAAATCATTCAGGGGGAGGTGGGCGATCTTGTGCTGGATGGCGCACAAGTTTGTGGTGTTGTGCTGGCCGATGGAAGCAGACTCATGGCTGGGGCGGTTGTTTTGACAACCGGAACATTCCTGCGGGGAATGATCCATATTGGTAACAAGACCAAACCAGGAGGCCGAATTGGGAACAAGGCCTCGATCCACCTTGCGGAACGGATACAAGATATGGGGTTTGCTTTGGGGCGCCTGAAAACCGGCACGCCCCCTCGCCTAGATGGGAGAACAATTGACTGGAGTGCTCTGGAAAGCCAGCCAGGAGATGATGATCCGGTAATGTTTTCGTTCCTGCACGAACGACCATTTGTGCAGCAGATCTCTTGCGGAATCACGCACACGAATACGCGCACACACGATATCATTCGACGAAACCTTGAATCATCAGCCATGTACGGAGGGATGATCGAAGGGGTCGGGCCTCGGTATTGCCCGTCTATTGAAGACAAGATCGTCCGGTTTGCAGAAAAGGACGCACATCAGATATTTCTAGAGCCCGAGGGGCTTAAGGATCACACCGTGTATCCGAACGGCATTTCAACATCTCTCCCGGCCGAGGTGCAGGAAGAGTATGTGCATTCGATCAGAGGGCTTGAAAATGCCCGGATATTGCAACCCGGTTACGCGATCGAGTATGACTACGTAGACCCCCGAGCCTTGCGACAAACCCTTGAAGCAAAAGAGTTTCCCGGTCTTTTCCTGGCGGGGCAGATAAACGGAACGACGGGTTATGAAGAGGCCGCCGCACAAGGGCTGGTGGCTGGCCTCAATGCGGTGGGCAAGGCGTTGGGTCGGGGCGAGATAAGGTTTGGTCGTGCCGATTCCTATATTGGTGTCATGATCGATGATCTTGTAACCCGGGGTGCGAGCGAACCATACAGGATGTTTACCTCACGGGCCGAATTCCGTCTTTCATTGAGGGCGGACAATGCCGACCAGCGCCTGACACCAAAGGGACGGGAATTCGGCTGTGTGGGTGAAGAGAGATGGCGGGTGTTCGGGAAAAAACTGGAACAGCTGCAAAACGCCAGAACCACTCTTCGGAGGCAGGAATATACTCCGGGTGATCTGCAGGCCTGTGGTATCTTGGTGCGTCAGGATGGCAGTCGGCGTGACGGGCTCAGCGTGCTCGCCCTCCCGAATGTATCATTTGACGACATGGTGCGACTTGACCCGCACTTGAATGAAGTGCCGGAACATATCCGCGCCCAGATCGAGAAAGAAGCGCTTTACATGCATTATATCGACAGGCAGAAGCGGGATATTGAGGCCCTTGCTCGTGATGAAGCGCATGTAATTCCTTATGATTTTGATTATTCATCGCTGAGCGGTCTTTCGAATGAGCTGCGCACAAAGCTCGAGGCCGTTCGGCCGGGAACTCTGGGGCTGGCTGCAAGAATAGAGGGCATGACTCCAGCAGCGCTTACGTTGATTCTCGGCAAGTTGCGTCAAGTGGAAAAAAAGCGCGCGGTTCGATGAGCGATTCCGGAAGGGTGCGCTTTCAGCGCGCGTTCAGTGTTTCACGTGAAACAATGCAGCGGCTTGAAATACACGCGGCGCTTCTGAAAAAGTGGAATCCCAGGATAAATCTGGTTTCAGACCGCACCCTGTCCGAGATGTGGGATAGACATTTTGCCGATTCGGCACAGATATTGGGGTTAGCTCCTGTAAGGGCCACAAGATGGGCTGATCTTGGATCCGGTGGTGGTTTTCCTGGTGTTGTGCTTGCGATTCTTGCAGCTGAATCCCGTTCAGGCGCAAAGTTCACGCTGATCGAAAGCGATACACGCAAGGTGGCCTTCATGAATACGGTGCTTCGGGAAACCGGGGTTGATGCGAAGGTGCTGTGTGAGCGGATCGAGGTGGCGCCCCCCCAGGCGGCAGATGTTGTTACGGCACGCGCTCTGGCGCCTCTTGACAAGTTGATCGGTTATGCGCACCGTCATCTTTCTTCTGTGGGTGTAGCAATATTTCCGAAGGGCGCAAATGCAGAAAACGAGCTGAAAACGGCTGTTGCCCGGTGGCGATTTCGATTAGAAAAAATCCCGAGCAGCACGGATCCGTCTGCCGTGATCCTGAAAATGGGAGACATTCAGAATGTCTGAGCCGGTGCCAGGCCGCAAGCCGAAGATTATCGCTGTTGCCAATCAGAAGGGTGGTGTCGGCAAAACCACCACGGCGATAAATCTGGGTGCCGCCCTGGCGGCCGAAGGGTTCGAGGTGCTTCTGATAGATCTTGATCCGCAGGGAAATGCATCAACCGGACTTGGGATCGAGGTGGAGGATCGCGGGCTGAACACATATGACCTGTTGCTCGGAGAGGCTGACTTGCCCGATATTGTCAAGAAAACCGATACGGAACGGTTGTCAATCGTTCCGGCCACAACCGATCTGAGCTCGGCAGACATCGAACTGATATCCAATGAAAAACGCAGTTTTCTTCTGCATGGCGCGCTTTATCGGCCAGCGATGGAGGAGGGCGGATTCGATTTTGTCCTGATCGATTGTCCGCCGTCTCTCAACCTGCTTACGATCAATGCGATGGTCGCGGCAGATTCCCTTCTGGTTCCGTTACAGAGCGAATTCTTTGCTCTAGAGGGGCTTTCGCAGCTTATGCTGACAAAGCGAGAGGTAAGCCAGACTGCAAAGAAGAACCTGCGCTATGAAGGCATTGTCTTGACGATGTATGATCGGAGAAACAACCTTTCACGGCAGGTCGAGGCAGATGCGCGCGAAAACCTGGGTGACCTGGTGTTCAAAACTGTCATACCGCGTAATGTGAGACTGAGCGAAGCGCCTTCCTTTGGGATGCCGGTGTTGGAATATGATCCAACCTCGAAGGGCAGCCTTGCGTATCGTGCCTTGGCGCGTGAGGTGATCAAGCGCAACAAGATGTAGGCTCAGGCAAAGGAACCAGCAGCATCGGAGAAGTGGAATGGCTGACAAGAAACGCGAACGACGCGGTCTCGGACGAGGTCTTTCCGCGCTGATGGCAGATGTCGGATCAGAGGTTTCCGATGAAGAACCGTTTTCCGCCCCTCTGGCGGACAGAACAATTCCAATCGAAAAGATCAGCCCGAACCCGGACCAGCCGCGTCGGGATTTCTTGCAGGAAGATCTGGAGGAATTGGCCAGATCGATCAGGGAAAAGGGTATTATCCAGCCCCTGATCGTTAGAAAAACCACTGATAAATCAGTGCCTTACCAAATAGTTGCCGGTGAAAGGAGATGGCGGGCCGCACAATTGGCGCAGTTGCACGAGGTGCCGGCAATCATCCGGGAATACAGCGATGCAGAAGTTCTGGAAATCGCGATAATCGAAAATATTCAGCGCACCGACCTGAACCCGATCGAAGAAGCGGCAGGCTATCGTCAGCTCATGGACCGGTTTGGCCATACTCAGGAAATATTGGCCCAGGCGCTTGGCAAGAGCCGAAGCCATATTGCCAACCTGATGCGGCTTCTGAGCCTTCCCGATGAAGTTCAGGGGTATCTGCGTGAAGGAAAGCTTTCGGCGGGCCATGCGCGCGCATTGATCACGGCCGAAGATCCGGCAGTCCTGGCGCGCGAGGTGATCCGGAAAAAGCTTTCGGTGCGTGAGACCGAGCGCCTGGTGAAGAAGCCGGCATCAACTGCCAGGATTCGGCGTGATCGCCCGGAAAAGGATGCCGATACGCGGGCCCTCGAAGCGGATCTTGCGGCCAATCTTGGCATGAAGGTTGCAATCAATCATGTTCCGGGGCAGGAAAACGGAAGCCTGACAATTTCCTACAAGTCTCTGGAAGAGCTTGATGATCTGTGCCGGCTGCTTTCGGCTACACCTCCGGCCGACTCCAGATAAAGATGAGAACCGCACACAGGATTGCAGCCTGAAGAAGCAGAATCCAGGGTTTCAGCCCCAGCAAGAGCGAAAAGCCCACGGCCGCAGCAATAGAGGCAGATGCCAAAATCTTCGCGCGCCGATCTATTGCTCCGTGCTCGTTCCAGTTCTGAATTGCCGGGCCGAAACTCGGATGGTTGTGAAGCCAGTCATGAAGGCGCTCGGAAGATTGCGAAAAGAAAAAGGCGGCAAGCAGTATCAGCGGAACGGTGGGCAGCAGGGGCACAAAGGCTCCGATCGCGCCAAGCGAAAGAGCTGCAAGTCCAAGCATGAGCCAGATCACCTTCATGTCAGTCTTCCATGAGTTCGCGCAACACGGCGTTCAGAACAATTCTGCCACGCGGTGTTGCTTGCAGGCGATCATCAACTTGCATCAGAAGCCCCATGCCCTGGAACATGTCCAGCTTTTCAGACCGAAGACTATTCCGGGACAGTTTATCCATTCTTGATAAGGATACCCCTTCACTCAGGCGCAATCCCATCATCAGATATTCTCGGGCCTGATCGACAGGGGGAATGGGTTGTACTGAAACCTCCGGCGTGTGGCCGCCTTCCACGGCTTCAAGCCATGCACCGGGATTGCGGCAGGCTTCGGTTGCATGGCGCTGTCCGGACAATGTCAGGCGCCCATGGGCACCCGGGCCGATTCCCGCGTAATCTCCGTAGCGCCAATAGATCAGGTTGTGGATTGATTGCTGCCCTTCGGGAGCATGGTTGGAGATCTCATAGCAGGGCAGGCCGGCCTTATCGCACAGTTCCTGTGTGAGATCGTACATGTCTGCTGCAAGGTCCTCGTCTGGCAATCCGTGCAATTTGCCGGCGCGGGCCAGAGAGCCGAAAGCTGTCTGGGGTTCGATGGTCAGCTGATAAAGCGAAAGATGATCCGGCTCCAGATCAAGAGCCGTTTCGAGTTCGTCTTTCCAGGCGCTCAGGGTCTGATCCTGACGCGCATAGATCAGATCAAAACTGACGCGCGGAAAAATGTCTCGGGCCGTTTCAACGGCATTCAGAGCTTCGGTTGCGTCATGCATGCGCCCGAGGCGTCTCAGATCGTTGTCGTTCAGGGCCTGCACCCCGACAGAGACGCGATTGACCCCGGCTGCGGCATATTCGTGAAACCGTGCAGCCTCGGCCGAAGTCGGATTGGCTTCAAGCGAGATTTCGCAGTCGTTGGCAAGATCCCAGGCTTCGTGAGCCGCTTCGATTACGGCCTGTACCGTTTCGGCTTGCATCATGCTGGGTGTACCGCCACCGAAGAAGATCGAACTCAGAACCCGGGGGCCTGTCAATTCCCGGAGGCGGGCGATTTCGCGGCGATAAGCACCGGTCCAGCGGTGATGATCGATACTGCCAGCCACATGCGAGTTGAAATCGCAATAGGGGCATTTCGCCTGACAGAAAGGCCAGTGCACATAAAGGCCGAAACCTGCTTCCTGCCAGTCTTCAGGCAAGGCAGGCACGGATCAGCCTGGCGAAGGCATCGGCGCGGTGGCTGATTTCCTTTTTTCGCGCGGGGTCCATTTCACCGAAGGTTTCTGTTTCGCCATCGGGAAGAAACATCGGATCAAAACCGAAACCCTGTACGCCTCTTGCGGGCCATACGAGCCGGCCATCAACGCGGCCTTCGAATATCTCATCATGCCCATCAGGCCATGCAAGGCAGAGAACACAATGAAACGAGGCCCGCCACGGTTCAGGCGCATGACGGGCTGCAAGCTGATCCCGAACCTTTTGCATTGCCACGGAAAAATTGCGCCCCGAGGCTGTTTCAGCCCAGTCTGCGGTATGTACCCCGGGCGCTCCGCCAAGGGCCTCGACACAAACGCCGCTATCATCCGAAAGGGCCGGCAGGCCGCTCGCCTGTGCTGCAAAATGTGCCTTGATACGGGCATTACCGGCAAAGCTTTCCTCGGTTTCTTCAGGTTCTTCCAGTCCGAGGTCGGCTACAGAGGTAACGCTTATTCCGAAAGGGGTCAGAAGCGCGCCGATCTCGGCAAGTTTTCCGGTATTGTGGGTGGCGATCACCAGCCTTTTGCCGTCAAGGCGCCGCATCAGATCACCGCGGCCTTTTGCGCGGCGACAAGTTTTTCAATGCCCTTGTCGGCCAGTTTCAGCATCGCATCCATCTGACCGCGGGTAAAGGTGGCGCCCTCGGCTGATATCTGTACCTCGATCATATTACCATTGCCCAGCATCACGAAATTTCCGTCAACTCCGGCTTCGCTGTCTTCTGCATAATCCAGATCAAGCACTGGCTGACCGGCATAGATACCGCAGCTTACGGCAGCAACCGGCGCAGCCAGCGGATCAGTGGTGATTTCGCTGGCTTTCAAAAGCCTGTTCACAGCAAGCCGCAGGGCCACCCAGCCCCCGGTGATTGCGGCGCACCGGGTGCCGCCGTCGGCCTGAAGCACATCGCAATCAATGGTGATCTGCCGTTCGCCAAGAGCCGAACGATCAATGCCCGCACGCAGGGCCCGGCCGATCAGGCGCTGGATTTCCTGGGTGCGACCCGACTGGCCGTTTTTCGCTTCGCGCCGTGTTCTCGTGTTGGTGGCGCGCGGCAGCATGCCGTATTCGGCGGTTACCCAGCCCAGTCCCGTGTTGCGCAGAAATGGTGGCACACGCTCTTCGAGCGTGGCCGTGCACAGCACATGGGTATCTCCGATACGCATCAGACAGCTGCCTTCAGCGTGTTTCGTAATGCCGGTTTCAATTGAAATCGGGCGCAACTGATCTAGATTCCTGCCAGAGGGGCGCATGTTTCGTCCTTCCATGTGATGCCGGGTCCAGATACCCTTGTGCTCGCATGAATGGCAAGCCCGATTGACCTGTGCCCCTGGACGCCTTTAATGGCATTTGATCCATGAGGTAGGCCGATGAATGCCCAAGCAGAGCTTCTGGAACAGTTGAACAGCCGCAGCCGTGAGGTTTTTCGGTTGCTGGTGGAAGGGTATCTCGAAACCGGTGCGCCGGTGGGGTCTCGTACGCTGACGCGGAGCCTGAGCGAGCAGATCAGCGCTGCTACGGTGCGCAACGTGATGCAGGATCTGGAACATCTGGGCCTTCTCGAATCACCGCATGTTTCGGCTGGCCGCGTGCCAACCGAACTGGGGCTGCGGCTGTTTGTGGACGGGCTGCTGGAGGTTGGAGACCTTGATGTGGAGGATCGCGAAAAACTCGATCGAAGCCTTGGCGTGACACATGGCACGAACGATACCGAAATCGGCACGGTGCTTGATCGGGTGGGGGCCGTCCTGTCAGGGCTCACGCATGGTGCAAGCCTGGTGCTTGCTCCCAAGCACGAGGCACCGATCCGTCATATCGAATTTGTCAGCCTGGCACCCGATCGCGCTCTTGTGGTTCTTGTCTTTGCCGACGGACAGGTTGAAAACCGGGTATTCACCCCGCCAGCGGGGCAGACACCTTCATCAATGCGCGAAGCAGCCAATTTTCTTAACGCACTGGCCGAAGGGCGAACCCTTCAGGAACTGCGTAACATCATCACCAGGGAAATAAAGATCCGGCGGCAAGAGCTTGACAGGCTCGCGCGCGAGCTGGTCGAGAGCGGAGTGGCCCTGTGGGAAAATGCCGGTGAGCCCTATGAACGACTGATAGTCCGCGGTCGGGCCAATCTTCTGGTTGATGACGCGGCGGCAGAAGACCTTGAGCGCATCAAGGAACTGTTCGACGATCTTGAGCGCAAGCGTGACATTGCAGAATTCCTCGAGCTGGCAGAAAAAGGCGAAGGGGTGCGCATTTTTATCGGCTCCGAGAACAAACTCTTCTCACTTTCGGGTTCATCTTTGGTTGTTTCTCCCTATATGAACACGGACCGGAAGATTATCGGCGCGATCGGAGTGATCGGGCCCACACGCCTGAACTATGGTCGGATCGTTCCGATCGTGGACTATACGGCGCAATTCGTGGGCAGGCTGCTTTCCGATCAAGGCTAAGGGATGAAACTGAAACATGGCTGAAGAGAAACAGGAAACCATCGCTGAAGAGGCTCAGGATCAGGATTCAACGGCAGAAATGCCGGAAACGGATGCGCCGGCCAGCGACGAGGTGAGCGATATTGAAGCGCTGCGTCAGGAACGCGACGAATACAAGGACCGCTTCATGCGTGCACTTGCGGATGCCGAAAACATTCGTAAACGGGGCGAACGGGATCGGCGCGAAGCCGAAAAATACGGTGGTTCGAAGCTGGCGCGTGATCTGTTGCCGGTTTATGATAACCTGAAGCGTGCCATCGAGGCGGCCACGGAAGAGCAGAGTGTGGCATCGGAGGCGCTGATCGAAGGGATCGAACTTACCATGAAGGAGCTGATCCGGGTTTTCGAAAAACACGGAATTGTTCCTGTCGCACCACAGGTGGGCGATAAGTTCGATCCCCAGCTGCACGAGGCAATGTTCGAAGCGCCCGTACCCGGCACCCGCGCAGGCGAGATCATCCAGGTGAACAGCGATGGATTCATCCTGCATGATCGCCTGTTGCGCCCTGCGCAGGTGGGTGTTTCCTCGACGCCCGCAGACAGTCAGAAGCAATAGGCCTCAACCACCGTCTTCCACAAGGGTTTTCAGTTCATAGATCAGATCAAGGGCCTGCCTTGGCGTCATGTCGTCGGGGCAGGCTTTCTTCATGCGCTCTTCCAGCGGCGAAATCCTGTTGTTTGCCGATGGCGCGGGCTTGGGGGGAGCAGCCTTGAACAGGGGCAGATCGTCGATCAGGGCTTTTTGGGTGCCTCCGCCTTCGCGTTCGCCTTTTTCAAGCGCTTCAAGCACAATTCTGGCGCGCTCGATCACCGCTTCGGGCAGCCCGGCCAGGCGTGCCACCTGCACACCATAAGAGCGATCTGCCGTACCTTTGCGAACCTCGTGCAGAAAGATCACCTTGCCCTCCCATTCCTTCACGGAGACAGTTGCGTTTTGCAGGCCGGCAAGACGGGCGGCAAGATTCGTGAGTTCATGATAGTGGGTGGCGAAAAGGGCGCGGCACCGATTTGCATCATGCAGATGCTCAAGCGTGGCCCAGGCAATGGAAAGCCCATCATAGGTGGCTGTCCCGCGGCCTATTTCATCAAGGATCACCAGTGCGTTTTCGTCGGCCTGATTCAGAATTGCTGCAGTTTCAACCATCTCGACCATGAAGGTCGAGCGCCCGCGGGCCAGGTCGTCTGATGCACCGACACGGCTGAAAAGCTGGCTGACCATGCCGATTCTGGCCGAGCGCGCCGGCACGAAGGTGCCAACCTGCGCAAGAAGGGCAATCAGCGCATTCTGGCGCAGGAAAGTCGATTTCCCCGACATGTTGGGGCCGGTCAGCAGCCAGATATGCGCGCCGTCCGAGCCATCGGAAAGGTCGCAGTCATTGGCAACAAAGCCTTCGGCCGCCTGTCGGCGCAATGCCTGCTCAACAACCGGATGACGCCCCCCTTCTATTTCAAAAGCACGGCTTCGCTCCACGCAAGGGCAGCACCAGTTTTCGTTTGTTGCAAGATCGGCGAAAGCAGTGGCCAGATCGATTTCAGCCAGTGCACGCGCGGCGGAAGATATTCCGGCGGAATGGTCCAGAATTTTCTTTTTCAGACTTTCATAGAGGCGTTTTTCGATCTCGATTGCCCGATTGCCAGCATTGTGTATCCGGGTTTCCAGCTCAGAAAGCTCAAGCGTTGTGAAGCGCACGGCATTGGCCGTGGTCTGGCGATGGATGAAGGTTTCGGAAAGCTGCGGGGAAAGCATCTTTTTCGCATGAGTCGCCGGTGTTTCGATGAAATACCCCAACACGTTGTTATGCTTCACCTTGAGTGATTGAATACCGGTTTCCCCGATGTATTTTTCCTGAAGTGCGGCAATCACGCTGCGGCCTTCGTCACGCAGTTTGCGCATCTCATCCAGCTCAGGGTCATGACCGGGAGCAATGAAGCCACCTTCGCGGGCAATGACCGGGGGGTCGGCCACAAGGGCTTCATCAAGGGCCTGGAACACGGAGTCATGGCCGGAAAGATCGCGCGTGGCTTCGGCCAGAAGCGACGGCAATTCGAGATCCTTCAGAATGCGATGCAGGGCCTTGGCCTGTGCCAGACCGTTTCGGATCGCGGCCATGTCGCGCGGCCCCCCGCGATCAAGGGCGAGGCGTGACAGCGCACGGTCCATGTCAGGCGATTTTCGCAGGAAATCACGCAGAGTCAGAGACAGATCTGACTGTTCGTACATGAAAGCGACGGATGCCTGTCGGGCTTCGATCACTTCAAGGTGCCGCGAGGGGCTGGAAAGGCGTTGTTCAAGCAGACGGGCACCGGCGGCAGTGATTGTGCGGTCGATAGCGTGCAGAAGCGATCCTTCGCGTCCGCCATTCATGCTTTCGACAAGCTCGAGATTGCGCCGGGTTGCGGCATCGATCTGCATCACGCCATCAAGCGCTTCGCGCTGGGGGGGACGCAGCAGCGGCAACTTTCCGCGCTGGGTAAGCTCAAGATAATCTATCAGCGCTCCCATTGCCGAGAGCTCGGCGCGCGAGAACTGGCCGAATGCGTCGAGTGTCTGCACACCGAACTGGGCACAAAGCCGCTTTTCGGCTGATGTGCTGTCGAAGCTGGCAGGGGCAAGCGGGGTGGGGGCACCACCGATATCGGTGATCAGAGCTTCATATCTTTCGCGCCGCGTTTCCGAGATCAGCACCTCGCGTGGTCCGAGCCGCGCAAGTTCGGGACCAAGACGGACCGGGGGGCAGGACATCACGTGAAAGGTGCCTGTAGATATGTCAACCCAGGCCAATGCCGCCAGATCACGCACCTCGGAGAAAGCCGCCAGGAAATTGTGCCGGCGAGCCTCAAGAAGCGAATCCTCGGTCAGTGTACCGGGGGTTACCAGGCGCACCACCTCGCGTCTGACCACCGCTTTGGAGCCGCGCTTCCTGGCTTCGGCCGGATCTTCCATCTGTTCGCAGACGGCTACGCGAAAACCCTTGCGGATCAGTGTCTGGAAATAGTTCTCGGCCGCCCGGACCGGAACACCGCACATCGGAATATCCTGCCCCAGATGCTTTCCGCGCTTCGTGAGCGCGATATCCAGCGCCTCGGCCGCAGCCACGGCATCATCAAAGAACATTTCATAGAAATCACCCATCCGGTAGAACAGGAGCGCATCCTTGTGCTGTTCCTTGATCTCGAGATACTGCGCCATCATCGGCGTTACGGTGGCTTTCTGGATGGTCACGATGTCCCCCCGGATGTTCTGGCCGGATACTACTCGCAGCGGCAGCACAGGAAAACCCGCGAAACGCCAGATATTGCCGCGTCCGGGGAAGGGCGTTATTGGCTAGGAAATCCGAACAGGGAACAGGTCAGCATGTCCGACAATACGAAAATCACGCCAGAAGAAGCCCTTTCCTATCACCACGAGCCGGTGCCCGGAAAATTCGAGGTGTCGCCCACCAAGCCCATGACAACCCAGCGCGAGCTTTCTCTGGCCTACAGCCCCGGTGTAGCGGTGCCTGTAGAGGCGATCGCGGAAAGCCCCGAATGTGCCTATGACTATACGAACAAGGGCAACATGGTAGCGGTGATTTCGAATGGCACGGCAATCCTCGGCATGGGCAATCTTGGGGCGCTTGCCTCGAAGCCGGTGATGGAAGGCAAGGCGGTGCTGTTCAAGCGTTTTGCAGATGTGAATTCGATCGACATCGAACTTGAAACCGAAAACCCCGACGACTTCATCAATGCGGTAAGACTGATGGGGCCGGCCTTTGGTGGCATCAATCTTGAGGACATCAAGGCGCCCGAGTGCTTCATTATCGAACAGAAGCTGAAGGAAGTCATGGACATTCCCGTATTCCACGATGATCAGCATGGCACGGCGGTGATCTGTGCCGCCGGGCTTATCAACGCGCTGCACCTTTCCGGCAAGAAGCTGGCGGAATGCCGGATCGTGGTGAACGGAGCCGGAGCCGCGGGAATTGCCTGTCTCGAGCTGATCAAGAGAATGGGCGCGCAATCCGGAAACTGCCTTTTGTGTGATACCAAGGGGGTGATCTGGAAAGGCCGCAAGGAAGGCATGAACCAGTGGAAATCGGCCCATGCGGTGGAAACCAATGCCCGCACGCTTGGAGACGCGATGAGGGGGGCAGACGTGTTTCTGGGGGTTTCGGCCAGGGGCGCGGTAACACCGGAAATGGTGGCTTCGATGGCGCATGATCCCGTGATTTTCGCCATGGCAAATCCCGACCCTGAAATTACCCCCGAGGAAGCTCATGCCGTGCGCGAAGATGCCATCGTGGCCACAGGGCGCAGCGATTACCCCAACCAGGTGAACAACGTTCTGGGATTCCCCTATCTGTTTCGGGGTGCGCTTGATATTCACGCGCGTGCAATCAACGATGAAATGAAGATCGCCTGCGCCGAGGCTCTGGCCGAGCTGGCCCGCGAAGATGTGCCCGACGAAGTGGCCATGGCCTATGGCCGCAAGCTTGTTTTCGGGCGTGATTACATCATCCCCACGCCGTTCGACCCGCGGCTGATCCACACGATTCCGCCGGCCGTTGCCAGGGCCGGCATGGATACCGGCGTGGCGCGTCGTCCGATCATCGACATGGACGGCTATCGTGAATCGCTGAAGGAACGCCTTGATCCTACAGCCGCAATCCTGCGGGGACTGCAGGCGCGTGCCAAGGCGGCACAGGCGCGCATGATCTTTGCCGAAGGCGATGATCCGCGTGTGCTGCGGGCCGCGGTTGCCTATCAGCGCGCCGGATTCGGAAAGGCGCTTGTCGTGGGGCGCCAGGCTGATGTGGCGCAAAAACTTGAGGCCGCCGGGTTTGGCGATGCGGTGGCCGAGCTTGAAGTGGTAAACGCCGCCAGTACACTCCACCTCGGGGAATACAAGGAATATCTTTACAAGCGCCTGCAACGAAAGGGATTCGACCGAGCCGATGTGCATCGTCTGGCAGCACATGATCGCCATGTGTTTTCGGCGTTGATGCTGGTGCATGGTCATGGTGACGGGCTGGTCACAGGCGCCACTCGCAAGTCGGCGCATGTGCTGGAACTGATCAACAAGGCAATGGATGCGTCTTCCAGGGTGGGAGCGGCAGGAGTCACCGCGCTCTTGCACAAGGGGCGGATCGTGCTTGTTGCCGACACGCTTGTGCACGAATGGCCAGATGAGAATGATCTGGCCACCATCGCCGAGCGCGCAGCCGGTGTTGCGCGCTCGCTGGGGCTTGAACCTCGCGTGGCCTTCGTGAGCTTTTCAACCTTCGGCTATCCGGTAAGCGAGCGTGCCGAAAAGATGCACCTTGCGCCAGAGGTTCTTGACAGGCGTGGCGTTGATTTCGAATACGAAGGTGAAATGACGGTGGATGTTGCGCTCAACCCAAAGGCCATGGCGCAGTATCCGTTCAGCAGGCTTTCCGGGCCGGCCAACATTCTGGTGGTGCCGGCGCGTCATTCGGCCTCGATTTCGGTAAAACTGATGCAGGAAATGGCCGGAGCCACCGTGATCGGTCCTATCCTTTCCGGGGTCGATCACTCGGTTCAGATCTGCTCGACGGTTTCAACAACGAACGATATCCTGAACATGGCGATTCTTGCGGCCTGCAAGGTAGGGTAATGCCGCATCGTTTGTTCGAGTCAGCAAACGGGACCCATTTTCGGCGCTTTGCTGCTTTTGGCAGCAGGTCGGGCCGGCCCGGCGGCAACATTCCGGAAGACAGCATCCGGGCAAAACATTGGTATGGTACTGCCATTCGCAACACCGGTTCCTTTGTCCTGATGTCCTGCCACCACGACAAGATGAATGAAAGCAGGCTGTGTCAGATCCTATTTCGGCGTCTGATCCCGCTTTGCCAGAAGCTTCAGGCGCAAAGCATTCAGCTTTATGAAACCTTCGGCGTCTTTCTGATCATAGGCGCCGGCGTCATCTTCGAAGGTTACATGCTTTTCTGAATAGAGCGAATGATCCGACCACCGTCCGACAGTGCGGGCCAGACCCTTGTAGAGTTTTACCCGCACCATGCCGGTCACATGTTCCTGGCTCTTGTCGATCAATGCCTGAAGCATTTCGCGCTCGGGTGAAAACCAGAATCCGTTATAGATCAGCTCGGCATAACGCGGCATCAACTCGTCTTTCAGATGCGCGGCGCCACGATCCAGGGTGATCTGCTCGATTCCGCGATGCGCCTCAAGCAGGATTGAACCGCCGGGCGTTTCATAGATCCCGCGCGATTTCATTCCCACGAAGCGGCCTTCCACCAGATCAAGCCGCCCGATTCCATGCTTTCCACCCAGTTCGTTGAGCCGTGTCAGAAGCGCGGCAGGAGAAAGCTTTTCTCCATCGACAGAAACGGCGTCGCCCCCCTCAAAACCGATCTCTATATATTCGGGCTGGTCAGGGGCATCTTCGGGGCTTGTCGTGCGCTGATACACGTAATCGGGTGCCTCCACGGCCGGATCTTCCAGCACCTTGCCTTCGGAAGAGGTGTGCAGAAGATTGGCATCAACCGAAAAAGGCGCTTCACCGCGCTTGTCTTTTGCGATCGGGATCTGGTGCGATTCGGCGAACTCCAGAAGTTTCGTGCGACTGGTAAGATCCCATTCCCGCCAGGGTGCGATCACCCTGATATCGGGGTTGAGTGCATAGGCGGCAAGCTCGAAACGCACCTGATCATTACCCTTTCCGGTGGCGCCGTGGGCGATGGCATAGGCACCGGATGCGGCTGCGATTTCGACCAGACGTTTCGAAATCAGCGGCCGTGCGATCGATGTGCCAAGCAGATACTGCCCCTCGTAAACGGCATTGGCGCGGAACATCGGAAACACGAAATCGCGCACGAACTCCTCGCGCAGATCCTCGATATGTATGTTCTCGGGTGCAACGCCCAGCATCTCGGCCTTCCTGCGGGCGGGCTCAAGTTCTTCGCCCTGACCGAGATCGGCGGTAAAGGTAACGATCTCGCAACCATATTCGGTTTGCAGCCACTTGAGGATGATCGAGGTATCGAGCCCTCCTGAATAGGCGAGGACAACTTTTCTGGGCGCCGACATCGCGTTTCTCCAACATGTTGCTTCAGGCGGCGCTTATCCGGTTTGCCACGAAAGGGCAAGACGGCAAAGGTTGACCGACCTGACTGCAGAGCCTAGAGGGATGAAGGCATGAACAGACAGGAGGCCGGAATGCAAGGCTGGAAGATTGTTGTCCATTCGATCCGCATGGTTTTCGGGAATATCGGCGCTGCATTGCGGGTTTCGCTTCTCCTTTATCTGATCCAGATGGCTACCAGCCTTTATGCCGGGGGCAGGATCGGACATCAGATGATGGCTTTGGGGCAGATGGGGCAGATTCCCGAAGGCGCTCTTGGATATTCTCTGCTGCTTCTGGTGGTGACAGTGCTTACCAGTCTCTGGATTGCGGTTGCCTGGCACCGGTATGTGTTGCTTGAAGAAGAGCCGGGGGCGTTTCTTCCGCCCTTTCGCATGCCGGAAATACTGCAGTATCTGTGGTTGAGTCTTCTGATCGGGATCATCATGATCGTGGCCGGTATCGTTCTGGGGATAGTTGCCGGGGCGCTTGTGGCAACTCTGGCCGGCGGCTTCGGAGAAGGCGGGCCATCGAAGGGCAGCATGATTATGATCATGCTGATCGTCTATTTTCCGCTCATCTATCTGTTTTACAGACTGAGCCCGGCCCTGCCGGCTGCGGCCCTGGGAAAGAAGATGGGTTTGGGGGAGGCCTGGAGCGTAACGGCCCCGGCATCGGGTGCGATCTTTCAGGTTTCGATTCTTGGTGTGGGTGCCATGATCGTCTTGTCCGTTCCGCAGAGCTACATGAACCCGGGATCTCTGGTCAGCCTTGTCTATACCGGCGTTGTCAACTGGGTTTACATGATGGTGGGCATCAGTGTGCTTACCACGATCTACGGAATTTATGTCGAGGGGCGGGAAATCTGAGATATGGCAGGCTTCCCCGACAAAGCCCGCGCCGCGGCCAAGGCCATGCGCGGGCTGTTCGAATCCACGCCACTGCAACTGAATGATCATCTGTCAAAGCGCCTTGATGCGGAAATCTGGCTGAAGCGCGAGGATCTGACACCGGTGCGAAGCTACAAGATCCGCGGCGCATTCAATGCCATGCGCAAGGTATTGGCCAGAAAGCCCGGGCAGAAACTGTTTGTATGTGCCAGTGCAGGAAACCATGCACAGGGCGTGGCCTATGTCTGCCGCCATTTCGGGGTGAAGGGGGTAATCTTCATGCCCGTTACCACACCACAGCAGAAGATCGACAAGACGCGTGTCTTTGGCGGGGACAGTATCGAAATCAGGCTGGTGGGCGATTATTTCGATGATACCCTTGCCGCCGCGCAGGAATTTTGTTCCGAAAGCGCCGGGCATTTCCTGGCGCCTTTCGATGACGACGACGTGATCGAAGGACAGGCATCGGTCGGGGTGGAAATTCTTGGCCAGCTTGGCAAGGCGCCAGATCTGGTCGTGCTGCCCGTAGGGGGCGGCGGGCTTGCTGCCGGCGTCACCCATTATTTCCGTGCGGTATTGCCGGGGTGCGATTTTCGCTATGTCGAACCCGAGAGGGCACCAAGCTTCAAGGCAGCGATCGAAGCCGGAAGGCCCGTGATGCTTGAGCGGGTAGATAATTTCGTTGATGGCGCGGCCGTGGCTCGGATCGGCGATCGGCCCTATGCCAAACTGAAGGAGACCGAACCCGACCAGATTCTGCTGGCGCCCGAAGACAGGGTTTCAGCCACCATTATCGAGATGCTGAACATCGAGGGAATTGTGCTTGAGCCTGCCGGCGCACTTTCGGTAGACGTGCTGCCCGATCTGGCCGGGCAGATCCGGGGCAAGACGGTGGTCTGCATCACGTCGGGCGGCAATTTCGATTTCGAACGCCTTCCCGAAGTGAAGGAACGCGCACAGCGTCATCTTGGTCTCAAGAAATATTTCATCCTGCGTCTGCCCCAGCGACCCGGTGCACTGAAGGAATTTCTGAATGTTCTGGGGCCCGAAGACGATATCGCGCGATTCGAATACCTGAAGAAATCTGCGCGCAATTTCGGCTCGGTCCTGATCGGAATCGAAACAAGATCGGCGGCCAGTTTCCCGCTTCTGTTCAAACGGCTTGACGAGGCCGGGTTTGCTTGGCGCGATATCACCAATGATGAGGTGCTTGCCGAATTCCTGATCTAGGCGGCCCGCCCCTGAAGGCCGAGTTTTGCCAGAAACTCCTTTTTTGAAACATCGTATGTGTGGACGATCCGACCAAGATCGATTTCGCCCATTGCTCCGTCGGTTGCGGACTTCTCGCCTGTTTCACACAGTGCGCCAAGCTCTGCAAATCCGAGGTTTAGCGCACTGCCCTTGAGAAAGTGCAGAAGCTCCTCAAGCCGTGCCGGATCGCATGCGGTTCTCAGTTGTGCGATGGTTTCGTCCACTTCTTCCAGAAAAAGTTCGACAACCTGGCTGATGGCGTCTTCACCAACCTCGTTGCGCAATTCATCGAATCTGTTCCAGTCTATCATCCTCACCTCCACCAATCAGGCGAGCCCCACGGCCCTGAAGGTAGGCTGGTCGGATTAACAGGATGTAAGGAAAAGGGATTAGTTCCATTCAATTTTAGGTTTCAACCGCTGTTAACCGATTGCTGCGAGTAATTGCGTCGAGTTTGCAAAGGAAACGTAATGGTATCCCGTTCTTCACAGAATATTGCTGAAGAAGATTCCAGCGAAGATACGGCTGCGCCTGATGCCGCAGGTTACCAGCGGCCGAGGGTTCTTGTTGCTGATGACAGTCGGTTGCAACGGCATATTCTCGCCACACTTCTGAAGCGCTGGGGATATGAGGTGATCGAGGCGGCTTCGGGTTCGCAAGCGCTTGCAGTATGCCGTGAACGCCCGATCGACATCGTGCTGAGCGACTGGATGATGCCCGGTCTGAACGGCCTTGAGTTCTGCCGCGAATTCCGCGCTCTCGAGCGCAACGAATACGGGTATTTCATCTTGCTGACGTCCAAGAGCGAAAAGGAAGAAGTGGCGCGCGGCCTTGATGTGGGGGCAGATGATTTTCTCAGCAAACCGGTCAACGGGGGCGAACTGCGTGCCCGCATTCAGGCAGGAGAGCGCATTCTCAGAATGGAGCGCGAACTTCAGCAGAAAAACCGGATGGTGACCGATGCATTCAACCAGATCCGCAAGCTTTACGACACGATCAACCGCGATCTGATCGAGGCTCGCAAGCTTCAGCAATCCCTCGTGCGTGACCGGCACAAATCCTTTTCCGGTGCTGATGTTTCCCTGCTTCTGCGTCCAAGCGGCCATGTGGGCGGGGATCTGGTGGGGTTCTTTCCGGCAGGCCGGAAAAAGGTCGGGCTTTATGCCATAGACGTGTCTGGTCACGGCATCACATCGGCCTTGATGACAGCGCGGCTGGCGTCGTCGTTCTCTTCGGTGGCCCCTGATCAGAATCTGGCTCTGACCCAGCTGAAGAATGGAAAATATGCCCCGCGCCCTCCGTCAGACGTTCTGGTAGATCTCAACCGTCAGGTGCTGAAGGAGCTTGATACGGAAAATTATTTCACCCTGATACTTGCCTTTGCCGACCTGGAAACCGGGCGTGTGGTGCTGACGCAGGCGGGGCATCCGAATCCTGCGGTAATGCGGGCGCGGGGTGGGGTGGAGTATTTTGGAAACGGGGGATTTCCGGTTGGTCTGATCGACCAGGCGACCTACGATGAATTCGAGATAACCCTCGGGCCGGGAGACCGGCTTTTTCTGATGTCTGACGGCTTTGCAGAGTGTGAAAATGAAACCGGTGAACAGCTGGGCGAAGGCGGGCTTGTCCGCATGCTCGAAAAAAGCCGGAGCCTTCGTGGCGAAGCCTTTCTGGAGGCATTGATCTGGGATTTGCAGGAACATGCAGGTAATGGCGACTTTGCCGATGATGTTTCTGCGGTTCTGTTCGAGTATCACCATAAATCCGGATGCACGAAATAGCCTTTCAGCCGAGCCTGCCCAGTATGTACTGCGTGAAATGCCTGTCGCCTTCGTTGGTAAGCATTTCAGTGGCCAGGGAAGGTGGTACCCAGATGGCCATGTGTCCGGCTTCGGTGGGCGGACCGATTTCCAGGACCGGTCGGGCCAGATATACATGGCACAGCTTTTCAGCCCAGAAACCGTATTCGGGCATATAGGTGAACCTGCGGAAAGAACCCAGCCGGCGCGGGTTGGCGATATGCCAGCCGGTTTCCTCGCATACCTCCCGGTGCAAGGCTTGCAGCGGGGATTCGTCAGGGTCGATCCCTCCGCCCGGAAGCTGAAATTCGGATTCCGGGGTGTCCTGTCGGGTAATCAGCATGCGGTTGTCGCGAAGCAATACGGCATAAGCCCCCAGGCGCAGCCTGTAGCGGCGCCGGGTGTTTGCCGGTTTTCCAAATCGGGGAATGCTCATGTTGCCTGTTCCGGTTGCTTGTGCTTGCCCCTTCCATAGCTGCGGGGTATGCCAAAGCAAAGTCCGCAGGAACAGGAAACATGACAAGCCCCGAAACCTCCTGGGATGATGGCGTACTGCCTTTTCAGCTGGATCGTTGTGATGTGCGTGGTCGGGTGGCGCGTCTGGACGGTGTTCTGGAGCGGATCCTTGCGCAGCACCGATACCCCGGTGTGATCGAAGGGCTGCTCGCAGAAGCCGCACTTCTGACGGCGATGATGGGCCAGATGATCGATTTGCGCTGGAAGCTGTCATTGCAGGTGCGCGGAAACGGGCCTGTCCGTATCATTGCCACCGATTATTACGCGCCGGCAAAAGCAAATGAGCCCGCCCGGATGCGGGCCTATGCAAGCTTCGACAAGGAACGGCTTGCAGATGACAGCGTGCCGTTTGCGCAGATCGGGCAGGGTTATTTTGCGATCCTCATGGATCAAGGCAAGGGAAGCGAGCCCTATCAGGGCGTGACCGCGCTTTCCGGCGGCAGCCTGGCAGCCAGTGCCGAAGCCTATTTTGCCCATTCCGAACAGTTGCCAACCCGGTTCCGCCTAGCGGCTGGCCGATCGCATCTGCCGGGCCGCCCGCCCGTGTGGCGCGCCGGAGGTATCATGATTCAGCAGATGCCAAAGGGTTCGGATCCGGCCCGCAAGGCCGGTACGGATGAGAATCGCTTCGAAAACTGGCAACGGGCGAATCTGCTTCTCGATACGGTGGATGACCTGGAGCTCGTCGGCCCGCGTCTGGGCCTGCCCGAAGTGATCTATCGGTTGTTCCATGAAGAAGTGCCGCGGGTTTTTCCGCCCCAGGTGATCGAATTCGGGTGCAGCTGTTCGGCTGCCCGTGTGCGCGAGAGTCTCTCGATCTATTCCGCCAAGGATATCGGTCATATGACAACCGACGCCGGGATTGTTACCGCAGATTGCCAGTTTTGCGGCGCACATTACGAATTCGATCCGGAAACCCTTGGCTTTGAAGCAACGAAGGAGCCATCGGGTGAGCGCAGATGATCTTTGTGACAGCCTTCGCGCAGCCGTTTCTGCCGGATCAGAACGCACATCGGATTTCGATCTTGATCCCCGGCCGGACGCTCCGGAAGGCAGACTGCGGCCGGCAGCTGTCCTGATAGCCCTGTTTCCCGACAGGCGGCAACCGGGGCTGTTGCTGACCAGGCGCTCTTCGGCCCTGCGTCATCATCCGGGGCAGATCGCATTTCCTGGGGGCAAGCTTGATGAGCAGGACGGAAGCGCGGAAGCCGCGTCCCTGCGCGAGGCAGAGGAAGAGGTAGGCCTAAGCCCCGACAAGGTTGAGATTCTGGGGTCTCTGTCGCCGCATCATACGGTGACGGGATTTTCGATAACCCCTGTCTTGGCCATAGTCAGAGACGATTTCATCCCGATTCCCAATTACGAAGAGGTGGCCGAGGTGTTCTTCGTGCCGTTTGCGCATGTAATTGATCTGGAAAGGTATTCGGTTCAGTCAAGGGCCTGGCGCGGACGCAGAAGGCATTATTATGCCGTTCCCTGGGGGCCCTATTACATCTGGGGGGCAACGGCGCGGATATTGCGCGTTCTGGCGGAAAGGGTGGCGCAGTGAATCGGATTGAAGCCGAATGGATAAATCGCCCCGACACGCAGAAGGTGGCCGGAATACTTGACTCTGCCGGCAGGCAGATCTTTTTCGTAGGTGGCTGCGTGCGCAATACCCTTCTGGGTGAGCCTGTCGATGATATTGACATTGCAACCGACGCGCCCCCCGAAGAAGCCCTGAGTCTGTATCGGTCCGAAGGTCTGACGGTTGTGCCGACGGGTATCGATCATGGCACCATCACCGTGATGGTGAACCATGTTCCTTATGAAATCACGACCTTCCGCCGCGATATCGAAACCGACGGACGCCACGCCAGGGTGCAGTTTTCGGATAACCTCGCGGAAGATGCCCGACGCCGCGATTTCACCATGAATGCCCTTTATGCAAGCCGGCACGGGGAAATTGTCGATCCCTTGGGAGGGTTGGGGGATCTGCAGGCGCGGCGCGTACGGTTTATCGGCGATCCCGATGCACGGATCAGGGAAGATTATCTGCGTATTCTCAGGTTTTTCCGTTTTCATGCCTGGTATGGAAATTCCGAAAAGGGCCTGGACCCGGCAGGCTTGCATGCCTGCGAGGAAAACCAGGTGGGTATGGAGACGCTTTCAAGGGAAAGGATCACCGCAGAACTGCTCAAACTGCTGGCCGCGCCCGATCCGGTGCAGGCTCTGCAAGTCATGGGCGAGACCGGTATTCTCGAACGCATCCTGCCAGGTAGCAAGACACGGGCCGTTTCCGATCTTGTCGGACTGGAATACCGCCACGGCCTGACGCCGGCACCGCTGCGCCGCCTGGCTGCGCTTGGTGATACAAGCTGGCAGGCACGTCTTCATCTCAGCCGCAGTCAGCGGAAAACGCTGGAACGGTTGCGTGATCCGGCCATCAGGGGGTTGCCGGCTGCGGTTCTGGGCTATCGTCTGGGGCGCGATCTTGCAATGGATGCCGTTCTGATACACGCGGCCGAAACCGGTATTGATCCGGAAGAAAGCAACTTGTCTGAAATCGAACGCGGCGCGGCTGCGAAATTTCCTCTGAAAGCGGCAGATCTCATGCCCGAATACACAGGGCCGGCACTGGGCCGCAGGCTGGCGGAGCTTGAACGCCGGTGGATTGAATCCGGGTTCTCACTTTCGCGCGACGAGCTGTGCAGTGAAGCTTGAGATTGAAAAGCTTGGGTATCTGGGCGATGGCGTGGCCCCCGGGCCGGTCATTGTGCGCCGTGCACTGCCAGGAGAGCTGGTAGAGGGCGAGGTCAAAAAGGGTATCCTGGCGGCCCCCCGCATTCTTGTGGCATCACCCGAGCGCGTGCGCCCGCCATGCCCGAAATTCCATTTGTGCGGTGGTTGCGTATTGCAACATGGATCCGATACGCTGGTGGCGGGGTGGAAGCGCGGCTTGGTGGTGCATGCGCTTGGCGTGCAGGGGATCACGGCGGAAGTCTTGCCAACCGTTGCTTCACCCCCGAACAGCCGCCGCCGCGCCGCGATTTCGGCCAGACGAACGAGGAAAGGGGTCTGTCTGGGGTTTCATGGACGGGCCTCCGGGATGATCGTTCCGATCGAAAAATGCACCGTATTGCACCCGGATCTGCTGGCCGCGCTGCCGGCACTTGAGCAGATCGCGCGCATCGGTGCTTCGCGCAAATGCGAGATCAGATTCACGATTACCCGGACATTGAGCGGTGTGGATGTGCTGACGGAAGGCGGCAAGCCGCTTGATCCTGCCCTTCGCGAAATGCTGGCCGAAATGGTGATGGAGCACGGTTTGGCGCGTCTGATCTGGGGAAATGAACCGATCGCAACCCTTAGCCCGCCCCGGGTTCGCTTTGGCCGGGCTGATGTGGAATTGCCACCCGGGGCGTTTCTGCAGGCAACCGAGCATGGCGAGAAAACCCTGGTTTCTGCTGTGTCAGAAGCGGTTTCTGATGCGCGCTGTATCGCCGACCTGTTTGCCGGATGCGGTACCTTTGCGCTTTCCCTGGCCGAGCGGGCCAAAGTTCATGCGGTAGAAGGTTGTGCGGAAATGCTTGGGGCGCTCGAGTCGGCATGGCGGGTATCGGCCGGAATGAAACGGGTAACCGTGGAGCATCGAGATCTGTTTCGAAATCCGGTTCCGGCCGAGGATCTTGCCGGCTTCGATGCGGTTGTGGTCGATCCGCCGCGGGCAGGTGCCGAAGCACAGATTCACGAAATCGCAAAGGCGCATGTGCGGGTAGTGGCTTTGGTATCTTGCAACCCGGTGACATTCGCCCGCGATGCCCGCATTCTGAAAGCTGCGGGCTATCGCATCGGGCCGGTGCTGGTTGTGGATCAGTTTCGCTGGTCGGCCCATGTCGAGATCTTCGCGCGATTCACCTTGGCGTGAAGGCACGAATAATCCTGTGCGCTGGTTGAAAAATGAAGTAGAAACCGGAAAACGGACGGGCAACGGGCAATACCATGAGGGCAGTGAGATTGGCGCTGCTTGTCGTTACGCTGGTGATGACGGGCGGATGTGCTTCGAAATTCATGAAATACGATGGCCCGGAAGTGACCGGAATCGTGGTGCTGAAGGGCGAAAGGCGCATGTATCTTCTGCATGAAGATCAGGTGCTGAAAGCCTACAGTATAGATCTCGGATTTGCACCGGAAGGCGACAAGCAGTTCGAAGGAGACGGCAAGACGCCCGAGGGCGACTACATCATTGACCGGCGCAATCCCGACAGCGCCTTTTACCTTTCCCTCGGTATTTCATATCCCGACGAGGAAGATATTGCCGAAGCCCGGGCATTGGGCAAGGATCCCGGAGGCGATATCTTCATTCATGGCGGCCCACGGCCCACAGATCCCCGTCGCCCTGATTGGACATGGGGCTGCATTTCCGTATCCGACAGGGAGATTCGGGAAATCTACGCCATGGTGAAAGACGGCACGCCGATCTCGATCCGTCCATGACCTGCGGCACCGCAGTCAGTGCTGGTTGGTTTGCGGGCCACCGGTAACAAGTGTCCACCATATCTTTCCGCTGGGCTCCTGATACCAGGCAAATCCCATTTCGGTGGTATAGGGATCAAGGATCACATCACGCGTGCCCTTGTCCTCCATCCATGCCGCAAGAGTTTCCAGTTCTGTTTCATAGGTTTCGGAGATGTTCTCTCCCCGGAACATTCCCGGATAGCCGGTGCGCTGAACCCGCTCCAGGGGCGAAGACCCGTCAGAGCCGAAATGCCAGGGGCGGTTCTGAACCGACATGTCGCGTGAATGGGTTGCTGCCGCAGCGGTGAGCTTGGGGTCAAGGCGCAGCGGCGAAAGTCCGGCAGCCTGACGCAGGGCATTTACCGCATCAAGCATGCGATACTGGATTTTTGCCTTGTCGGTATTCTTGATCCTGTACACCTTCGGGAGAGGCTTGCCGTCAGGGCCGATACGCGGGCCGGAGGGCTTTTCGCAGGCCGACAGGGCAAAAAGTGCTGCGAAAGCCAGTATCACAAAGCGTTTCATCTGTGGATTACCCCGATGTTATTGCAATCGCCTCTATAGCTGTTTGGCATCGCAGATCAAACCCACCTTGCGCAGAATTGCAAGATCACATCTGATTGATTTGCGATTGCAGCCCTTTCGCCATATATGACAGGGGCGCAAACAGGATATCGGGCGAAGGAGTGAGAAATGGCCAATCGTGTTCCGAGCAGGATAAGCCGCCGGTTGTTTCTTGGAGTGTCTGCAGCGGCAGCAGGGGCACTGGCAGCTCCGGCACTGGCTCTGACGGGAACGAATGCCGGCAAAAGCGTTCGTCATAACATTTCGAGTTTTCGCGCGCTACAGTGGCGGCCCTATTTCAGCAATCTGAAAAACGGGGCCATTCTTGTGGACACCACATCGCGGGCACTTCATTTCTGGTCGGAGGACGAGAGTATCTACAGGCTCTATCCCACCAGCGTGCCGCTTTCCGAAGATCTCACGCGCCGCGGGCGCACGAAGATCGTGCGCAAGGTGGTGGGGCCAAGCTGGGCTCCCACTCCGGCAATGAAGAAACGCAATCCCGAGTGGCCGGACTTCATTCCGCCGGGCCCCGACAATCCGCTAGGTACCCATGCGCTTTATCTTTCGTGGCGCTATTATCGCATCCACGGCACCCAGGATACGCGCAAGATCGGGCGGCGATCGTCGAACGGCTGTATCGGCCTTTACAATGAGCATATCGCTCAGCTTTTCGAGCTTACCAGGGTGGGAACGCAGGTGCTTCTGATCTGATGATCCACCTGAACCGGGAAAGTGAAAGAGCGGCCTTTGCGCCGCTCTTTTTCATCTCTGCTCCAGCCAGTTGCAGAGGTTTTCCTCGATCACCGTGGCCAGTGCGCCGATATGATCCGGGCGATCGTTGAGGCAGGGAATATAGGTGAACTGCTCGCCACCGGCCTTGATGAAGGAATCCTGGATTTCTTCGTTGATCTCTTCCAGCGTTTCGATGCAATCAGCCGAAAAGGCAGGGGCAACCACTGCAATTTTCTTCTTGCCGTTACGCGCAAGGCGGGCCACTTCATCCACGGTATAGGGCCTCAACCATTCCTCGGGGCCGAATTGTGACTGGAAGGTAGAGGTGATTTCGTCGTCATTCAGGCCCAGTTCGGCTTGCAGCAGGCGGGTGGTGGCAATGCACTGGCTGAAATAGGGGTCGCCCTCCTCCCTGTAGCGTTCCGGCATGCCGTGATACGACACCACAAGAATATCGGGCTTGTCAGACATTTTCGCATAGGCTTCGCGCACCGATGCAGCCAGAGCTTCCATATAGGCGGGGTGGTTGTAATAGGGTGGCACCGTGCGCACGGCGGGCTGATGCTTTTCGGTTTCCAGTGCCCGGAAGAAGGCATCGTTCGCAGTGGCGGTGGTGGCACCGGCGTATTGCGGGTAAAGCGGGAAGAAAAGGATCCTGCTACAGCCTGCCTGCACCATTTCCCGCACCTTCGAGGATGTCGAAGGATTGCCGTAGCGCATGCAGAAATCCACCATCACCCGATCGCCGAAACGCTCTTGAAGCATGCCTTCCAGCGCTGCTGTCTGGGCCTTGGTGATGGTCATCAGGGGGCTTTCGCCCAGGTCGTGATTCCAGATGCTCTTGTAGGCCGCGCCCGAAGTGAAGGGGCGTTTGGTCAGCACCATCAGCTGCAGGATCGGTTGCCATCTCCACCAAGGGTAATCGATCACCCGCTTGTCTGAGAGAAATTCGTTCAGATAACGACGCATCGGCCAGTAGCTGTAGTGATCCGGAGTTCCGAGGTTGGCGAGAAGAACGCCCGTTTTCCGGGATTTGGCGGCCTCGTTCTGATACTGAATGGCTGGCATGTGATTGTCCTGTAGCTTGCTCATGCTGGTGATAGCAGGTTTTCATCTGCCATCAATTGCGCTGTTTGGGCGCATCATCCGGCAGGGGAAATTCGGCAGAGCCCAGAGCATCGGCCAACCGGGCTTGCGCCGAGCCGGGGCGCAGGGGTCTGGGCTGATCGGGTGAGGGGGCCCAGCCCGTAAGGAATATCATTTCGAATGTGGCGCGGATACGCCCGTCACCATCGGCAAAGGCCGCTTCATAGCGGCGTGCGGCCTCGGCAAAAAGTACACGGGGTGCAAACCGGCGGTGGCGTGCGGCCAGGGCATTGGTTTCGCCCATGGCGCGCAGATCGCGCATCAGGTGAAACGGCGTTTCATAACTGACGACAAGTGGCAGGCTGTCAGCTACGGGCATCGCAAAACCGGCGCGCTGCAGAAGCGCCCCGAGATCGCGGATTTCCCCCATCGGGAGAACACGCGGAGAAAGTCCGCGAGAAAGCGCGATCTCGGCTTCAGCCAGACAGGCCCGTAATTCGTGAAGGGTCTGCCCGCCGAAGAGAACGCCAATGAACAGCCCGTCCGGCCGAAGTGCCCGGCGACACTGAACAAGTGTGCCCACCGGATCGTTCGCCCAGTGAAGCGCAAGCGCATGGATGATCAGATCATGCGCTTTTTCCTGAAGATCAAGGGTTTCGGATTCCGGCACGATTCGCGCACGGGGCATGAAATCCTGCCAGAAATCGGGAAAAGCGGTCACGATCGCCGGTTGTGTAAACCGTCTGTTAACCTCGTTCAGTCTTTCCTTGATCGTGTCTGCGGCCTCGGTGTGCAGAAACAGGGCTGCTGCCGGCATGGCGCGCGCGCGATGGCGCTCAAGGGCTCTCCTGTCGGTCAGGGCGGGGGGGTTGGTCATCATTATCCTCGTTTCGAGGATATTTAGGAGGTCAGAGATGCAAATGCAAAGCGTGGCGCAGCTTGTTTACCCCTCGCAATGCTTGTCATGCGGTGATCTGGTGGAGGATGATTTCGGCCTGTGCAGCCGTTGCTGGCGGGATACGCCCTTTATCAGCGGGCTTGTCTGCGACAAGTGCGGTGTGCCATTGATGGGGGCCGAAGAGGGCGGGGCCGGCATGTCTGCGTCGCCGCCGACGCCATTGTGTGACGATTGCATGAATGTCAGGCGGCCCTGGTCGCGCGGGCGGGCGGCCTTGCTTTACGAAGGCAACGGGCGCAAGCTGGTGCTTGCCCTGAAAAATGGCGATCGTCAGGATCTGGCGCCTCCTGCTGCGGGCTGGATGGCGCGTGCGGCACAGCCGCTGTTGTCTGACAACATGCTGATCGCGCCTGTGCCGCTGCACTGGATGCGCCTGATGAAGCGGCGTTACAATCAGGCGGCATTGCTGGGCATCGAGCTGTCGCGCATTCTTCAGCGCGCCATCTGTGTTGATCTTCTGCAGCGTCCAAGACGCACCCGCAAATTGGATGGGCTTGGTGTTGAAGAGCGGTTTGCAATGATCTCGGGCAGCATTCGTGTGCATCCGCGCCGGCGGCATCTCCTGATCGGTCGGTCGGTGCTTCTGATAGATGACGTGATGACATCAGGAGCAACCTTCGCTGCGGCAGCCGAAACCTGCCTTGCTGCGGGGGCGCGCGATGTCTCGGTGCTTGCGCTGACGCGCGTTGCGAAGAGCATCTGATTCCTGATAAGGGGGGCCATGCCCTCTGGATTGGAAAACATGAAAACCATCGAGATCTATACCAAGCCATATTGTGGCTATTGCCTTGCTGCGAAACGCCTTCTGACCATGAAGGGGATGACCTTCACCGAAATAGACATATCTCGCGATACCGAGCAGCGCCAGGTCATGCAGGCGCGTTCGAACGGGCGCTTTACAGTACCGCAGATATTCATCGGCGAAGTGCATGTGGGCGGTTATGACGAGCTGAGTGCTCTTGAGCGTTCGGGCAAGCTTGATGCGCTTCTGGCGGCCTGAGCCATGCTTCGTGTGGCGCTTGTTCAGCTGAATTCAACCGACGACCCGCAGGAAAACCTGCCCGTAACCATCGATTTCGTACGCAAGGCCGCAAAGGGCGGTGCCAGTTTCGTTCTGACCCCGGAAGTCACGAATTGCGTTTCAACGAGCCGGGCCTTGCAGCATGAGGTGCTGCAGGAAGAAGGCGAAGACATAACCCTTGCAGCGCTTCGCCAGGAGGCCCGCCAACTGAAGATCTGGCTTCTGATCGGCTCTCTCGCGCTGAAAACGGATGATCCTGACGGGCGGTTTGCCAACCGCTCGTTCCTGATCTCTCCACAGGGAGATATCGTGGCATGGTATGACAAGATACACATGTTCGATGTGGATATCTCGGCCAGCGAGACGCATCGCGAATCTGAAGGGTTTCGCCCCGGAAACCGGGCTGTTCTGGGGCAGACGGAATTCGGCGCTGTCGGAATGACCATCTGTTACGACCTGCGGTTCCCCCAACTGCACCGTACGCTGGCCAGGGCGGGCGCGACGATCCTGACAAGTCCGGCCGCGTTCACGCCGGTTTCGGGCGCGGCACACTGGCATGTTCTGCTGCGTGCGCGGGCAATCGAGAACGGATGTTTCGTTCTTGCTCCAGCCCAATGCGGGCAACATTGCATCAGGCGGGGGCAAAGGCGCCATACCTATGGCCATTCGCTGGCGGTTTCGCCCTGGGGCACGGTCCTGGTCGATGGCGGTGACAGGCCCGGGGTTTTCCTTGTTGATCTTGATGCTGATGAAGTGGAAGAATGCCGTCGCAGGATACCTTCAATAAGTCATGACCAATTGTTCGAGGGGCCCGCCTGATGAGTGACACGTATAACGATCCCCTGGCCGTTGCGCTGTTCAGCGAAATCCTGATGGCCGACCAACTGGCACGTAACCGCCTTGGGAAGGCGTTGCCGAAGGGTATGGAGCTTTCGCATTTTGCGGTGCTCAACCATCTTGCACATGTGAATACCGAGCGCAATCCGGCCCAGCTTGCTGCAGCGTTCCATGTCACACGGGGTGCGATGACCAACACGCTTTCCAAGCTTGAATGGGCCGGTTATGTGCATATCCGCCCCGACTGGGAGGATGCGCGGCGCAAGCTGGTCGTGATCAGCCCGGCCGGTCGGACGGCCCGTGACGAGGCGCTCAGGGCGATCACACCTGTTATAGCCGAAGCCGTCAGCAGCATAGGCAGCGAGAGGGTGCGCGCCGCGCTTCCCGTTCTGCGCGAACTGCGTCAGAGGCTGAACGAAGAAGAATAGTGCAGGTGGTTTCGGCCTGTGGCTCACGCGGGCTTGACGCTGGCGGTCACGTAGTTCACGGAAAGATCGCGGTCTGAAAGCGACCAGCTCCAGGCAAGGGGATTGAACACGAAGCCCTTGCGGTCGATCGGCGAAAGCCCGGCGGCCTGCAGCTTTTCGAAAAGTTCGTCAGGCGTTATGAACTTGCGCCAGTCATGTGTGCCTTTCGGCAGCCACCGCATGATATGTTCGGCCCCGATGATGGCCATCAGATAGCTTTTCGGATTGCGGTTGATCGTCGAGCAGATCATCAGGCCGCCGGGTCCGAGCAGGCGTGCGCAGACATCGAGGAATGCCTGTGGATCCGGCACATGCTCGACCACCTCCATGTTCAGCACGACATCGTATTGCTCGCCGGCGGCGGCCAGCGCTTCGGCGGTTGTGTGCCTGTAGTCGATATCAAGCCCCTGGGCCCTGGCGTGAATACGGGCCACCGGGATGTTTCCGGCTGCCGCATCTGCACCGGTTACCGTAGCGCCAAGGCGCGCCACGGGTTCCGACAACAGCCCTCCGCCGCAGCCGATATCGAGAATGCGCAAACCTTTCAGCGGTCCGGTGTCTGACAGGTTGCGCCCGAACCAGTCCGCGATCTGGCTGGTGACGTAATCCAGCCGGCAGGGATTGAGCATGTGCAGAGGCTTGAATTTTCCATCTGGATCCCACCATTCGGCAGCCATGGCTTCGAATTTTGCCAGTTCGGCGGGATCGGTGGTGTTTTCTTCAGTTTGCATTCTGGCCCCCTTGTGTTCTCTTATGTGTGTCACGAGAGAACCGGTGGCAAGGACAAATAGGTAATTCATGGACAGAACCGCAGGGCAAAAAAACGCAGTTGTGTCACTGTATCCGCAGATATCTCCTTATGATCAACGGATGCTGGAGGTTGGTGGCGGCCACAGTATTTACGTTGAACAATGCGGCAATCCGAAAGGTCTTCCGGTGATCGTGCTGCACGGAGGACCCGGCGGCGGTTGCAGCCCGATGATGCGGCGGTTCTTCGATCCCGAAGCCTATCGCATCATTCTGTTCGATCAGCGCGGTTGCGGGCGTTCACGCCCTGTTGCCAGCGTTGAAAACAACAGCACGTGGCACCTGATTGACGATATAGAAACGATCCGCAAGACACTGAACATAAATCGCTGGGTCTTGTTCGGCGGCAGCTGGGGGGCAACGCTGGCGCTGATATATGCGATCAGCCATCCTGACCGCGCGGCTTATCTGGTGCTGCGCGGAGTATTTCTGATGACGCGGGCCGAGCTTGACTGGTTTTATGGAGGCGGTGCAGGGGCCTTCTGGCCGGATCTCTGGCGCAAGTTCACCGAAGTCATTCCGGAAGACGAGCGGCACGATCTGATCGCAGCGTATCACAGGCGGCTGTTTTCAGGCGACAGGGAAACCGAGATCCGCTTTGCGCAGATCTGGGCCGGATGGGAAAATGCCCTTGCCTGCGTGGCGAGCATGGGTCATGCTCATGCCAGCCCGCCAGAATATGCCCGCACCTTTGCACGGCTTGAAAACCACTATTTTCACAATTCCGGATTTCTGGACTGTGATGAATGGATCCTGAAGAAACTTTCCGCGATCCTGCATGTCCGGGCCAGTATCGTGCAGGGCCGGCTTGACATGATCTGCCCGCCAGCCAGTGCCTGGAGGCTTGCCGAAAACTGGCCTCGCGCCGATTTGCACATGCTATCGCATTCGGGGCATGCCTTGTCGGAGCCAGCCATCAGTGAGGAACTTCTGCGCATAACAAAGGCGTTGCGGGCTCTGGGCCCGACGCTGGATATCTAGACGGCCTGAAAGGGATGACGGTTTGAATATTCATCCACTTGCCTTTCAGGAGACATTCATGCTCCGGCGAAATCCTGCGCGGAGAGGCTGATGGCATCGATCGGAAACATAATTCTGAGGCGGCTTGCCCTTGGCATTCTTACCCTGTTCATCGTGTCCATCGTGATTTTTCTGGCTGTCAATGCGTTGCCCGGCGATTTCGCACAGGCGATTCTGGGACAGGGAGCAACGCCTGAAGCCGTAGAGGCAATCCGCCGCGATCTTGGTCTGGATCAGCCCTTGGCAACACGCTATGTTCAATGGCTCTGGCGCATGTTGCACGGCGATCTGGGCATCAGCTTTGCACAGGCCAATTTCGCAAGCTACGTGGGATCGGCCAGCGATGCCGGGGCTGTTACCGTAGCCGAACAGCTTGCGCCGCGTTTTCGCAACACGCTTTTTCTGGCCGGTGTCACGGCCGTTATCGCGGTTCCGCTTTCGGTTGGGCTGGGGATCCTTGCAGCGCTTTACAGGGGCTCGGTTTTCGATCGGGGGGTGAACATATTTTCGCTGGTATCCATTTCAAGCCCCGAATTCTTTCTGGCTTATGTGCTGATCCTGTTTCTGGCGGTTCTGGATCCGGTCTTGCCGTCGCTTTCCAATATATATGAGGGCATGAGTTTCGGTGAGAGGCTGTTCAAGACACTGCTGCCCGCGCTGACCCTTACGCTGGTAGTGACAGCCCACATGATGCGCATGACCCGGGCCGCCATCATCAATCTGCTGGCAAGCCCCTATATAGAGATGGCGCGCCTCAAGGGAATCGGGCCGCTCCGGGTGATCCTGTGGCATGCATTGCCCAATGCGTTGGCCCCGATCATCAACGTGATCACGATCAACCTGGCTTATCTCGTTACCGGGGTGGTGGTTGTCGAGGTGGTGTTTGTCTATCCCGGCATCGGGCAGCTGTTCGTTGACAGCGTCAAGATTCGCGACATCCCCGTGGTGCAGGCCTGCTGCCTGATATTTGCGGCAGCCTACATTCTGATGAATCTTGCTGCCGACATATTGTCGATTCTTTCGAATCCACGCCTGAGACATCCGAAATGAGCATGTGGCTGCAGTTGATTCTGGTGCTTCCCGTGATGGCGCTGAGCGCAGCCGTGCTGCTGCGGTTCGCGGGGCGCAGGGCATTTCCTCAAAATGCTTATTGGCGCGACATGCCCCTTGGCGTGGCCTTTGGTCATGTTCTGGCCGCGGGGATGCTGGGCCTGGCAGTGAAGCTTTATTTCATTGACAGAATCGTATTCTTCCGCTGGGCGGTGCACGGGTTTGGCATCTGTGCGGTTGCCGGGTATCTCTTCCGTGCGGCCGGGCGCCACATCGGCCCCGCGCCCTTGCGCAAGCTGTTTCGCCAGATGCCGCTGACGGCGGCGTTCGGCATTCTGACGGTGCTGGTTTATGCTTTCATTGCGGTCTTTGCCGGTTGGCTCGCACCCTATGGACAGGCCCAGATCTTCGAGGCGGTGAACGTGCTGCCCGGCACCGACCCGGCGCATCCGCTTGGTACCGACCAGATCGGCCGCGATATCTTTACCCGCCTGATTTACGGGGCCCAGAACACCGTTGGAATAGCTTTCGTGACGACACTCATCGCTTTTTTCCTGGGCGGGACACTCGGGTTCCTGGCGGCCACCATCGGGGGCCGGTTTGATCAGTTTCTGTCGCGAAGCGTCGATGTTCTGATGGCGATACCGGCGCTTATCTTCGCTCTGCTGCTGATGACGATCGCTTCGGCCTGGGCCGGCTCCGAACGCTGGCTGCTCACGGTCTACATGGTGCTGATCATTGCGCTGATCGATTCCACCCGGGTATTTCGCCTGGCGCGCGCGGTTGGCAGCAATATCGTGGTAATGGATTATATCGAGGCCGCGCGTCTGCGGGGCGAGGGGCTGGCCTATCTCGTTTTCCGCGAGATCCTGCCCAATGCCACGGCCCCCCTGCTGGCCGAATTCGGTCTGCGTTTCTGTTTCGTGTTTCTTACCATTGCGGCGCTTTCCTTTCTGGGGATCGGCATACAGCCCCCGCTTGCCGACTGGGGAACCATGGTGAAGGATCTGTCGCAGTTCATCAATTTCGCGGCCTTCAGTCCGTTGACGGCGGCTTTGCCGTTGATGGCGGCCGGGGCGATTGCACTTCTTACCGTTGCCGTGAATTTCATCGTTGACTGGATGTTGCAAAGATCGTCGGGGCTGAAGGAATGAAGGAAAGGCTTCTGAAAATTCGCGATCTGCGCATCGAAGGATTGAGCGATGAGCAATGGTGGCCGATCGTCCGGGGTGTCGATCTTGATCTTTCGCGGGGTGAGGTTCTGGGCCTGATCGGAGAATCCGGCGCCGGAAAATCGACGCTTGGTCTGGCTGCCATGGGTTATACGCGCGATGGCTGTCGCATTTCGGGCGGGCTTGTCGAATTCGACGGGATCGACATGGTGCATGCGCCGGCCCATGTGAAGCGCGATCTTCTGGGCCGGCGGATCGCCTATGTGGCGCAATCGGCCGCGGCCAGCTTCAACCCTGCACACCGATTGCTCGGGCAGTGCACGGAAAGCCCGGTGCAGCATGGGGTGATGAGCCGCTCAGAGGCAGAGGAACGGGCGATCGCCCTTTACGAACGCTTGCGTCTGCCCGATCCCCAGCAGATCGGTTTCCGCTATCCACACCAGGTTTCGGGCGGACAACTGCAGCGGGCGATGACGGCGATGGCAATGGTCGCGAAACCCGACCTCATCATTTTCGACGAGCCAACCACCGCACTTGACGTAACAACACAGATCGAGGTTCTGGCGGCCATTCGCGACATCGTGCAGCAATCGGGCACGGCGGCGATCTATATCACCCATGATCTGGCGGTGGTGGCACAGATGGCAGATCGCATCAAGGTATTGCTGCGTGGTGAAGAGGTGGAAGAGGCCGATACCCGAAGCATGCTGGCATCTCCGCGCGAGGATTACACGAAATCGCTCTGGGCTGTACGCAGTTTTCAGCGTCCGGCCAAACCTGCCGTGGCGCAGGGTGTCAGCCCGCTGATAAGGCTGGAAAAGGTTACGGCGACATATGGGCAAGTGCCGGTGCTGAAGGATATCAGCCTTGATATTCATTCCGGACGTACCGTGGCGGTGGTGGGGGAATCGGGCTCGGGGAAATCAACCGCTGCACGGGTGATCACCGGACTGCTGACGCCACGTGCGGGGCGTGTTCTGCTTGATGGCGTGCCGCTTCCCGCAAGTTATCGGGATCGGGGCAAGGATCATCTGCGGCAGATCCAGATGATCTATCAGATGGCCGATACCGCGCTCAATCCACGCTGCACCATCGGCGATATCATTGGCCGGCCGGTGGAATTCTACATGGGCCTGACGGGGCGCGAAAAGCGCCGTCGGGTAGAGGAACTCATGGTTCAGATCGAGATGGAGCCGGGGGAATACATGAATCGTCTTCCGGGAGAGCTTTCGGGCGGTCAGAAACAACGGATCGGCATTGCCCGCGCCCTCGCTGCCGAGCCCCGCTTCATCATCTGCGACGAGGTGACAAGCGCGCTTGACCAACTGGTTGCCGAGGGCATCCTCAGACTGCTTGCGCGCCTGCAGGATGAACTGGGGCTGGCCTACATGTTCATCACGCATGATCTGGCCACCGTGCGTGCCATTGCCGACGAGGTTGTGGTGATGAAGGAAGGCCGTGTGGTAGAGGCCGGCCCGAAAGACAGGATGTTCCACCCGCCGCATCATCCCTATACGGAGCTCCTGCTGAGTTCCGTGCCGGAAATGGAGCCGGACTGGCTGACCCGGGTGCTGGAGGCGCGCGGGCCGTCAGAGATCGGCGAGGCAGCAATTGCTAAGATGAACAACAGCGAATCATCCGGATCGCCGGATGCCTGAAGTTTCCAAGGGTAATCATGCCCGCAATACAACAAGAGGGAGGAAAAACACATGTCACGGATCAGCAGACGCGGATTGTTGAAAACGGGTGTGGCTGCCGGGGTGCTTGCCGCCAGCGGTCTGCCGCTCATGGCTGCGCCGAAGCGCGGCGGAAAGCTGGTGCTGGGGCTTGCCGGCGCCAGCACGTCAGACAGCTTCGATTCCCGCACCCATTCCGATACCTTCATGGCGATTGTCGGGCAGGGGACCGTTTTCGACTGTCTTACCGAAGTTGCGGCTGATGGTTCTCTGGTCGGCGAACTGGCAGAAAGCTGGGAAGCCAGTCCTGATGCCAGGGTCTGGACATTCAATCTGCGTAAGGGTGTAACCTTCCACAATGGCAAGGCCTTCGGAGCCGACGACGTGATCGAATCCCTCAACATGCATGTTGAAGAGGGGTCGAAATCGGCGGCGAAGCCGATCATCTCGGCAATTACCGAGATGAAGAAGCTCGGCGAACATCAGGTTCAGTTCACGCTTGGGGCGGGAAATGCCGATTTTCCCTATCTGATGTCGGATTATCATCTTCTGATCTATCCTGCGGGTCAGATCGAGGAAGCCATCGCCAAGGGGATCGGCACCGGACTTTACAGGGTGGACAGCTTTGATCCGGGTGTGCGGTTTGTCGGCAAGCGGGTGGATAGCCATTACAAGGATGGCCGCGCGGGTTGGTTCGATGAGGTGGAATATATTGCCATCAACGATGCGAATGCCCGCATGAACGCGCTGATGACGGGGCAGGTGAATGCGGCCAACCGGGTCGATTTCAAGATCGAGCCTCTGATGAAGGCCAATCCCCAGATCGAGATTGTCGAGGTGACCGGCAACCGCCATTATACCTTCCCCATGCTTACCAAGGTGGCACCGTTCGACAATGTCGATGTCCGTATAGCGCTGAAACATGCGATCAAGCGCGATGAAATGGTGAGCAAGATCCTCCAGGGGCACGGTCGTGTGGCCTATGACACCCCGATCGGCCCCGCAAATCAGTATTTCCATGAAGATCTCGAGCCGATCCCCTATGATCCCGACAAGGCGAAGTTTCATCTGAAGAAGGCCGGATATGACAGGCTCGATATTGATCTTTCGGCCTCTTCCGCCGCGTTTGACGGAGCTGTTGATGCGGCGCAGCTCTATCAGGCTTCGGCAAAACCTGCCGGGATCAACATCAATGTGGTGCAGGAGCCGGCAGACGGCTACTGGTCGAACGTCTGGCTGAAAAAGCCGTTCTGTGCTGCCTACTGGTCGGGCCGGGCCACGGAAGACTGGATGTTTTCCACCGCCTATGAAGCTGGTGCGCCCTGGAACGACAGCCAGTGGGACGATCCCGAATTCCAGGATCTGCTGATCAAGGGCCGTTCGGAGCTTGACAGCGAGAAGCGGCGCGAAATCTATCACCGGATGCAGCAGATCCTGCGTGATCGTGGCGGGGTGATCATCCCGATGTATGCAAATTTCGTGCAGGCTGCCAGTACGGCACTTGGCCATGCCGATCAGATCGGCAATATCGGTGAAATGGACAGTGTTCGCATTGCGGAACGCTGGTGGATGAAATGATGATCTGAAAGCACCTTGAAACGCCCCGACAAGCCGGGGCGTTTCACATTTTGCGCGAAGGGCTCAAGCAGTTCTTGCAGATTCGCAGCGATCGCCCTATATGAAAGGCAACAGCGGCGCGTTGGTTTCCACCCCAACGCTCCACCGGGAAAGAGCAACGGGCCGCGCGCCCGTTTTTTTGTGTCTGGAAGAAATGAACGATCTGATCGCAAAAGCCGCCATTGATCGCCGCCTGGCTGAGATCGTCAGACCCGTTGTCGAGGGCCTGGGATATGAGCTGGTGCGCGTGCGCCTGATGGGGGGAAAAAGCAAGACGGTGCAGGTAATGGCCGATCGTCCGGAAGGCGGGATCGAGGTGGACGACTGCGCCCGGATATCGAACGAGCTTTCCGCCGTGCTTGACGTGGAGGATCCGATCGAGGAAGCCTATTCGCTTGAGGTCTCAAGCCCCGGGATCGACCGGCCGCTGACGCGACTCAAGGATTTCGACAACTGGCAGGGTTACGAGGCCAAGCTTGAAACAGCCGAGCTGATCGGCGGGCGCCGTCGCTTTCGTGGCACGCTTGGCGGCACCGAGGGCGACGAGGTGCTGATCGAGATTCCCGCTGGCGGTGAAACGGGCAAAACCGTCACGATCGGGCTCAGGTTCGATTGGCTTTCCGATGCAAAGCTTGTGCTTACCGATCATCTGATCCGCGAAATGTTGCGCCAGCGCAGGGCAACCGGCGTGATCGACGAAACGAAATTCGACACTATCGAAACCGAGGCTCCCAAAGACGGGGACGCCGGGGAGAAAGAGGACTGACATGGCCATTACAAGTGCAAACCAGCTTGAACTTCTGCAAACCGCCGAGGCCGTTGCCCGCGAAAAGATGATCGATCCCGAACTGGTGATCGAGGCAATGGAAGAAAGCCTCGCGCGGGCGGCCAAGAGCCGCTACGGCAGCGAAATGGACATCCGCGTTTCCATCGACCGCAAGACCGGCAAGGCCACCTTTACCCGCGTGCGCACGGTTGTGGAGGATGACGAGCTTGAAAATCACCAGGCACAGATGACGGTGGAAGAGGCCCGCCAGTACATGGATGATCCCAAGACAGGTGACACTTACGTGGAAGAGGTGCCGCCGGTGGAAATGGGCCGCATTGCTGCCCAGAGCGCAAAGCAGGTGATCCTGCAGAAGGTGCGCGAGGCCGAGCGTGAGCGCCAGTATGAGGAATTCAAGGACCGTGTCGGCACCATCATCAACGGGGTGGTGAAGCGCGAGGAATACGGCAATGTGATCGTGGATATCGGCCGGGGCGAAGCCATCTTGCGCCGTAACGAGAAGATCGGCCGTGAAAGCTATCGCCCCAATGATCGTATCCGCGCCTATGTGAAGGATGTGCGCCGCGAGGCCCGCGGCCCGCAGATCTTCCTGTCGCGCTCCGACCCGCAGTTCATGGCCGAACTGTTCAAGATGGAAGTGCCGGAAATCTACGATGGCATCATCGAGATCAAGGCCGTGGCCCGCGATCCGGGCTCGCGCGCCAAGATCGCGGTGATTTCCTATGACGGTTCGATCGATCCCGTGGGTGCCTGTGTCGGCATGCGCGGCTCGCGTGTGCAGGCGGTGGTAAACGAACTTCAGGGCGAAAAGATTGACATCATTCCCTGGAGCGAGGATCAACCCACCTTCCTGGTGAACGCACTGCAGCCGGCCGAGGTCACGAAGGTGGTGCTTGACGAGGAGGCCGGCAAGATCGAGGTCGTGGTGCCCGATGATCAGCTTTCGCTGGCAATCGGGCGGCGTGGCCAGAATGTGCGACTGGCCAGCCAGCTTACCGGTCTGGATATCGATATTCTGACCGAAGCCGAGGAAAGCGAGCGCCGCCAGGCCGAGTTTGCCGAGCGCACCAAGCTGTTCATGGAAAAACTTGATCTTGACGAATTCTTCGCCCAGCTTCTGGTGGCCGAAGGTTTTACCAGCCTTGAAGAGGTTGCTTATGTGGACCTTGACGAACTTCTGGTGATCGATGGCGTTGATGAGGAAACCGCAAAAGAGCTTCAGGCTCGCGCCCGCGATCAGCTGGAAGCCGCTAACCGCAAGGCACTGGAGCACGCCCGTGAACTTGGCGTCGAGGACAGTCTGGTGAATTTCGCGGGCCTCACCCCGCAGATGATCGAAGCCCTGGCCGAGGACGGTATCAAGACGCTTGAAGACTTTGCCACATGTGCCGATTGGGAGTTGGCCGGAGGCTGGACAACGGTGGATGGCGAACGGGTGAAGGATGAGGGCCTGCTCGAAAAATTCGACATGTCGCTTGAAGAGGCGCAAAATCTTATCATGACGGCCCGGGTGATGCTGGGCTGGGTGGACCCGGACGAGATTGAAGGCGACAAGGCCGAAGATGGCGAAGAAGAGCGCGAGGCAGGAAACGAAGAGAGCAGCGGTGTGCAGATTGCGACAGAGAGCGAGGAGACCGGAACCTGAACGCAGGAACGGAGCAGAACATGAGCCGCGGCGGTCGCAGAAAGGAACGCGGTGCCCCCGTGCGGCGCTGTATCGCCAGTGGCCAGGTGCGGCCGAAAGCAAGGCTTTTGCGTTTCGTGGTGGATCCTGCCGGTTTGATTGTGCCGGATGTGCTTGAAAAGCTGCCGGGCCGGGGTATCTGGGTCAGTGCCGATCGCGCTTCGCTTGAGCAGGCGATGGCCAGACAGCTGTTTGCGCGCGCGGTGCGCGCTCCGGTAAAACTGCCGGAAAGACTGCTGGACGAGGTCGAGACCCGGCTTGCCAATCGCCTGATCAGCCTTCTTGCCCTTGCGCGCAAGGCCGGATTGGCGGTAACGGGGTATGAAAAGGTGAAGGGCTGGCTTGAAAGCGGTCGGGCACAGATTCTGATCCAGGCTTCGGATGGATCGGAGCGCGGAAAATCGAAACTTCGCCCGCCCGGTGGTTCCGAAACCCGGATCGAGGTGCTTACCGCCCGGGAATTGGGTTTGGCATTCGGGCGGGAAAATGTGATACATGGCGCGCTCGCGTCTGGCGGACTCACGCAGCGTGTTGTAGAGGAAGCGGAAAGGCTCAAGGGCTTGCGGGCCGATCTCGGCGAAATTGACGCCGGAAAGGAAAAGACGACCACATGAGTGAGAATGACGGCAAAAAGACTCTTGGCCTGCGTGGCGGCCCGCGTGCGGGCAGTGTGAAGCAAAGCTTCAGCCACGGGCGCACCAAGAACGTCGTGGTGGAGACCAAGCGGAAGCGTATCGTGGTGCCCAAGCCCGGAGCGCCGAAAACGGTTGCCCCTTCGGGGCCCATCGTGGGCGATCCGCAGAAACGCCCTGCCGGGATCAGTGATGCCGAGCTTGAGCGGCGCATGAAGGCATTGAAGGCCGCCAAGGCCCGTGAGGCCGAGGAGGCCGAGAAACGAAAGGCCGAGGAAGCCACCCGCGAGGCCGAGCGTATCCGTCGCCGGGCCGAGAAGGAGGCCAGGGAACGCGAAGAACAGGAGCTTCGCCGCAAGGCGCGTGAGAAGGCCGAAGCCGAAGAACGCAGCCGCAAGGAAACCGCAGCCGCAAAACCTGCACCGCCGCCGGTTGGGCCCGAACCGGCTGGTTCTTCTTCGCGTGGTGGTGGCAGGCCCGCTGTCAGCCCTCGCAAGGCCGAACGGGAGGGGCGTGATCGTGCACCCAAGGGCAAGGGCCGCAATGAGGGGCGAAGGTCGGGCAAGCTCACGCTCAGCCAGGCGCTGTCGGGCGAGGGCGGAAGGCAGCTTTCGCTTGCGGCGATCAAGCGCAAGCAGGAACGTGCGCGTCAGAAGGCCATGGGAGGCAATGTCGAGCGCGAAAAGGTTGTGCGCGAGGTGCAGCTGCCGGAAACGATCGTGGTTCAGGAACTGGCCAACCGCATGGCCGAGCGCGCGGCCGATGTTGTCAAGGCGCTCATGAACATGGGTATGATGGTGACGCAGAACCAGTCGATCGATGCCGATACCGCCGAACTGATCATCGAGGAATTCGGCCACAAGGTGGTGCGGGTTTCCGATGCTGACGTCGAAGACGTGATCACCCAGATCGAGGACAGGCCCGAAGATCTGAAGCCGCGTCCGCCGGTGATTACGGTGATGGGGCATGTGGATCACGGAAAGACATCACTGCTCGATGCCATACGGCATACCAAGGTAACTGCGGGCGAAGCCGGCGGGATCACCCAGCATATCGGCGCCTATCAGGTGGAAACCGATGACGGAGCGGTGTTGACCTTTCTTGATACGCCGGGCCATGCTGCCTTTACGTCGATGCGGGCGCGCGGTGCGCAGGTAACCGATATCGTGGTGCTTGTGGTGGCGGCTGACGATTCCGTGATGCCGCAGACGATTGAAGCGATCAATCACGCCAAGGCGGCCAATGTGCCGATGATCATTGCGATCAACAAATGCGACAAGCCGGATGCCGACCCGGACAGGGTGCGCACCGAGCTTTTGCAGCATGAGGTGATCGTTGAAAAGCTTTCCGGCGATGTTCAGGATGTCGAGGTATCCGCGATCACCGGACAGGGGCTGAAAGAGCTTCTCGAGGCTATCGCACTGCAGGCCGAAATTCTGGAGCTGAAGGCAAATCCGAACCGTCCGGCCCAGGGCGCGGTGATCGAGGCCCAGCTTGATGTGGGGCGCGGACCGGTGGCCACGGTTCTGGTTCAGCACGGCACCCTTCGCCGGGGTGATGTTTTCGTCGTGGGCGAAAAATGGGGCCGGGTGCGTGCTCTGATCAATGACAAGGGCGCGCGTGTCAAGGAGGCCGGGCCTTCTGTGCCAGTCGAGGTGCTTGGCCTGCACGGCACCCCAGAAGCGGGTGATGTGCTCAATGTTGTTGAAACCGAGGCCCAGGCGCGCGAAATCGCCGAGTATCGCGAGAACGTGGCCAAGGAAAAACGCGCGGCCCAGGGTGCGGCCACGACGCTTGAACAGCTGATGGCCAAGGCCAAGGCTGACGAGAACGTGAAGGAGCTGCCAATCATTGTAAAGGCCGATGTGCAGGGCTCCACCGAGGCAATCATCCAGGCAATGGAAAAGATCGGTAACGAGGAAGTGCGTGTGCGCGTGCTGCATTCGGGCGTTGGCGCGATTACCGAAACGGATATCGGTCTTGCCGAAGCCTCGGGAGCTCCGGTAATCGGCTTCAACGTGCGGGCCAATGCATCGGCCAGGGCGGCGGCCAACCAGAAGAGTGTCGAGATCCGCTATTATTCGGTGATCTACGATCTGGTCGATGATGTAAAGGCTGCTGCTTCGGGCCTGCTCAGCGCGGAAATCCGCGAAAAGTTCATCGGCTATGCCGAAATCAAGGAAGTGTTCAAGGTTACCGGGGTTGGCAAGGTGGCCGGCTGCCTTGTGACCGAAGGCGTTGCGCGGCGCTCGGCCGGGGTGCGTTTGCTGCGTGACAACACGGTAATCCACGAAGGCACGTTGAAAACGCTCAAGCGCTTCAAGGATGAAGTGCCCGAAGTTCAGTCGGGTCAGGAATGCGGTATGGCCTTCGAGAATTACGACGATATCCGCCCCGGCGATGTGATCGAAATATTCGAGCGTGAGGAAGTCCAAAGAACGCTAGAGTGATGGACAGCAGGGCGCAGGAAATGACGAAGGAGAGGCGTTGAGCCCCCTTCATCGTTCATGGCAAACCGGAATGATCAGGCAGCAATCGCGCAGACGGGATAACCTTCGTAAATCGTCGAATCAAGGCAAACGGCAATCTTGCCATTCGGCAGGTTTCGCACGAAAACCCCCTGTATTGAAACGCAGCTTCCGATGATGATGGTGCGTAGCATCGGTTTGCTTCCTCCCCCAGGCTGATCAGCCGATGAGAGAATTTCTCATTTTTTCAGGAAAATCACGCAAAAAATGAAGACAGTTGCAATTTCATATATTGCACTGTTGATAAATGCCGAACAAAGGAGCCAGGATTTTCGAAGATCATAGAAAATCGCGCAGAAATGCAACAAGGGGGATGTCTGCCGGAGGCATCGGATAGTTGCGCAGATCCGCAGGCCGCACCCATTTCATCTTCTGGTTTTCACGTGGGCGCGGCTGCCCCTGCCATTTCCGACAGGCGAAAAGTGGCATCAGAAGGTGAAAGTCATCATAGGAATGGCTGGCGAAGGTCAGCGGGGCAAGACAGCTTTTCCAGGTGTTGATGCCAAGCTCTTCCTCAAGTTCGCGGACAAGGGCGGCTTCGGGCGTTTCGCCGGCTTCGATTTTTCCTCCCGGAAATTCCCACAGCCCGGACATGCTCTTGCCTGCCGGGCGCTGGGTCAGCAGGATGCGTCCGTCCTTGTCGACAAGCGCTACCGCAGAAACGAGAATCAACTGTGTCACGAGCGGTAATCCGCATTGATCGCGACATAGCGCTGGGTGAAATCGCAGGTCCAGACGGTACTTTCGCCGCCGCCAAGCCCCAGATCGACGGTAACCTTCAGCTCGGGGTTCTTCATATAGGCAGCGGCGGTGGCTTCGTTGTAGCCGGGTGCGACCCAGCCGTTTTCAGCCACAAGGATATCTCCGAACCGGATGGACAGACGATCACGATCAGCCCGTGCACCGGATTTTCCCACAGCCATCACGATGCGGCCCCAGTTCGGATCTTCTCCGGCGAAGGCGGTTTTTACCAGGGGCGAATTGGCGATGGCCATGGCCACTTTGCGGGCATCTGCAGTGTTTGCCGCGCCACGAACGCGGATCTCGACGAATTTCGTGGCGCCTTCGCCATCACGCACCACCTGATGCGCAAGGTCAAGCATGACACCATGCAGTGCCTTGCGAAAGGCTTGGGCGGCGGGGTCCGTGTTGCTGGTGATTTCAGGGGCTGCGCTCTGGCCGGTGGCGGCCAGGATCAGGGTATCGGATGTCGAGGTATCTCCGTCCACAGTGATGCTGTTGAAGGTTGGCCCGGTGAGATCGCACAGCATTTCCTGCAAAAGCGGCTGGGCGACTCTGGCATCGGTAAAGATGAAAACCAGCATCGTTGCCATGTCGGGGGCGATCATGCCGGCCCCTTTGGCAATACCGGCAATGCGGATCTCCTGCCCTGCGACCGAAACAGTCGTGCCCGCCCCCTTGGGATAGGTATCGGTGGTCATGATCGCTTCGGCGGCTTCCTTCAGTCCGCAGGGCGAAAGCCGTTCGGCAAGTTCTCCGATCTTTTCCGTGATCCGTTCGTGGGGAAGCGGTTCGCCGATTACTCCGGTTGAGGCAATGAATACCCGGGTTTCGGGAATGCCGAGCGTTCTGGACACGGCTGCCGAGATGGCCCGCACGGCCTTCAGACCATGGTGGCCGGTGAAGGCATTGGCATTGCCCGAATTCACCAGGATTGCGGCCCCCCCTTCGGGGGGAAGGCCGGTTTTCGCCACGCAGTCCTCTACCGGCCAGGCGCGGGTTGCCGATTGTGTATAGACGCCGGCAATGGTGGAGCCGGGAGCAAGGCGGGCAAGCATTACATCCTTGCGGCCCTGGTAACGCACGCCTGCTTCGATGGCCGCCAGTTCAACCCCTGAAACGAGGGGCAGATCGGGAAAGCTCCCCGCCGCAGCAAGCGGCGAAAGCCATCTTTCCTTGTCTGTCGTCATCATCTGGCCTTGTGCTCTCAGTCGAGCAGACTGCTGTCGCGCAGGGCCGAGGGCGGGATCTTGCCCGCTTCCGCCTTTACGACCTTGGCGTTCCTGGTGATATCGGCAACGGCCTTTTCAAGGGCTTCGCGTTCAAGCTGGGCTTTCAGTTCGTCCCGTACGTCCTCAAGCTTTGGTGCATCCTTGAGGCGCGTTTCATTAAGCTTGATTACATGCCAGCCGAATTGTGTTTCAACGGGCTCCGAAATCTGGCCGGGCTTCATTGCCACCACGGCATCCTCGAAGGGCTTGACCATCATGCCCGGGCCGAACCAGCCGAGCGCTCCGCCGTTGGGGCCGGAAGGGCCCGTCGATTTTTCCCTTGCAAGATCGGCAAAATCGGCACCGGCTTCGAGTTCCTTGATGATGGACTCGGCCTCTTCCCGGGTTTTTACCAGAATGTGCGAAGCGTTGTACTCTTTCGAAGGTTCGGCATTGGCAAAGCGCTTTTCATATGCGGCACGAATGGTGTCATCGGTGACGGCTTCCCTGGCAATCTGTTCGATAACGGCGCCGGCACGCAGAAGGCGGCGCTCGTTCCTGACACCGACTTCCACCCGTTTGGGCGGCGTGCCCTCCAGCGCCTGGGAAAGGGCCGTCTGCTGGATGAGCTGCTGCAGGATGCCGTCGAACAGAACGTCATCGGGTAACCCCTTGTACTGATCGGGCAAGGTTTCCGCGGTTGCGATCATTTCGCCAAGGGTGATGTCTTCTCCGTTCACGGTGGCCACCACCGTTCCGGCGGTGATCTCTTCCGCAATTGCAGGAAAGGCCAGCCCGGTCGTCAGGACGGCTGCAAAAAAACGGTTCTGCCAGGGATTATGGCGGTTCGACATCTGTTCTTCCTCTGATATGGCCGTGCGGTTGCGTGGCGTTGACACTATCTCTGTGGCCCCTTACATCCCCAAAGGGATGTGGTCACGCCACAAGCCTTGTTGCAGTCATAAGACTGCAAGCGATGCGGGGCAAGTCGTCCTTGATCGTGAACATGCAAGCGAATTGCCGTGAGAGTTGAACACGGCACGGAGAAAAAATGCTGGGTATCGGAACACTTGCCAAAAAGATTTTCGGAACACCAAATGATCGTCAGATCAAGGCGGTGCGGCCTGTTGTCGAGCAGATCAACGCGCTTGAGCCCCGGTTCCAGAAGCTTTCGGATGAAGAGATCATTCAGAAAACCCGTGAATTGCAGAAACGCGCCAAATCAGGCGAAAGTCTTGACGATCTTCTGCCCGAAGCCTTTGCCAATTGTCGTGAAGCGGCGCACCGTGCGCTGGGCCTGCGCGCTTTCGACGTGCAGCTGATCGGTGGCATTTTCCTGCACCGCGGCTATATAGCAGAGATGAAGACGGGCGAAGGTAAAACGCTGGTCGCCACGTTTCCGGCCTATCTGAATGCGCTTACCGGCAAGGGTGTGCATATCGTTACCGTCAACGACTATCTGGCCAAGCGCGATGCGGAATGGATGGGAAAGGTTTATTCGGCACTTGGCATGACGGCGGGGGTTGTCTATCCGCATCAGCCCGATGACGAAAAGAAGGCCGCCTACGATGCAGATGTCACCTATGCCACCAACAACGAGCTGGGCTTCGACTATCTGCGCGACAACATGAAATCCGAACTCAGCGAAATGAAGCAGCGTGGGCACCATTACGCGATCGTGGATGAGGTGGATTCGATTCTGATCGACGAGGCACGCACTCCGCTGATCATTTCGGGCCCGACGCAGGATCGCACCGAGCTTTATCAGACAATCGACAAGATCATCCCCGAGCTTTCCGAAGAGCACTATACGATTGATGAAAAGACCCGTAACGCCACCTTTACGGATGAGGGCAACGAATTTCTGGAAGAGCGTCTGCACGCAGCCGGGATTCTGCCCGAAGGACAAAGCCTTTACGATCCGGAATCGACCACGATCGTTCATCACCTGAATCAGGCTCTGAGAGCGCACAAGCTGTTTTCGAAGGACAAGGATTACATCGTGCGCAACGGTGAGGTTGTTCTCATCGATGAATTCACCGGCCGGATGATGGCGGGGCGTCGGTTGTCGGAGGGTCTGCACCAGGCAATCGAAGCCAAGGAAGGCGTGGCCATTCAGCCCGAGAACGTGACACTGGCTTCGGTCACCTTCCAGAACTATTTTCGCCTCTATGACAAGCTGGCGGGGATGACGGGCACCGCCCTGACGGAAGCCGAAGAATTTCAGGAAATCTACAAGCTCGGGGTTGTCGAGATACCCACCAACAAACCGGTGATCCGTATTGACGAGCATGATCGGGTATATCGCTCGGTTCGTGAGAAGAACGATGCGGTTGTTGAGGCAATCAGGGAAGCGCATGAGAAGGGCCAGCCGATCCTTGTGGGCACGACTTCGATCGAGAAATCGGAAGAGCTTTCCGGGCTGTTGACGAAGGCGGGTATCAGGCACAATGTCCTGAATGCCCGCCAGCACGAAAGGGAAGCCCAGATCATAGCAGAGGCCGGAAAGTTTGGCGCCGTTACGATTGCCACCAACATGGCCGGACGCGGTACAGACATCCAGCTGGGCGGCAATGTCGAGATGAAGGTTCTGGAAGCGCTGGCGGCCAATCCCGAAGCCGACCCTGAACAGATTCGCAGGAAGATCGAAGCCGAACATGCCGAAGAACGGCAGAAGGTTCTGGATGCTGGCGGGTTGTTCGTTCTGGCTACCGAACGCCACGAAAGCCGCCGAATCGATAATCAGCTTCGTGGTCGTTCAGGGCGGCAGGGCGATCCCGGCCGTTCGATCTTCTTCCTGTCGCTCCAGGATGATCTGATGCGTATCTTCGGTTCGGACCGGCTTGAAAAGGTTCTGTCCACGCTTGGCATGAAAGAGGGTGAAGCGATCATTCACCCTTGGGTGAACAAGTCGCTTGAAAAGGCTCAGGCCAAGGTTGAAGCGCGCAATTTCGACATTCGCAAGCACCTTCTGAAATTCGATGATGTGATGAACGATCAGCGCAAGGTGATATTCTCGCAACGTCGCGAAATCATGGAGGCGCAGGATCTTTCCGATATCGTTCAGGACATGCGTCACGAGGTGATCGACGATCTGCTTGATCGTTACATGCCGGAGGGCAGCTATCCCGAGCAGTGGGATACCGAAGGGCTTTATGCTGCGGCGATGGAGCATCTGGGTATCGATGTGCCGGTCATCGCCTGGGCCAGAGAGGAAGGCGTTGATGACGAAGTAATCCGCGAACGTCTGGTCAAGGCGGCTGATGAATTCATGGCCCAGAAAGCCGCGGCATTCGGACCCGAAACCATGCGCCAGATCGAGAAGCAGGTTCTGCTGCAGACGATCGACACAAAATGGCGCGAGCACCTTCTGACGCTTGAGCATCTGCGCTCGGTCATCGGGTTTCGTGGCTATGCACAGCGCGATCCGCTGAATGAATACAAGACCGAGGCCTTCCAGCTGTTCCAATCGATGCTGGACAGCCTGCGCGTGGATGTTACCAAACAGCTGGTGCAGATCCGCCCCATGTCGGAAGAGGAGCATGCAGCAATGATGCAGCAGCTTCTTGCCCAGCAGGAAGCCCAGCAAGAGGCAGGAGCATCGCCGGAAAGCCCGGGTCATTCTCCCCTTGTCGAGGGGTTCGATGAAAGCGATCCGTCAACTTGGGGAGATCCGGGCCGAAACGATCCGTGCCCATGTGGATCAGGCAGAAAATACAAGCACTGCCACGGCAGGATTGTCTGACATCTGAAGGGCGGCAGAAGAAAACGAATCTGCCTGTTTCCGAAGGCACGAGGATGGATCAGGATGTGCCGGTTTCAGACTGTTGTCCCACGAAATCCGGTCCATGTTGCTGCTCTGCCATAGGGAAAATTTAAATGGCACAGACAATTCGCCATGTGCGGATTTTCAGGTAGGTTGAAAATCTGGGTGGGAGCTTGGCATCCTGGAGAATCGCCTTGCTCACGAAACTGAAACGGCTCGACCGAGGAAAGATTGTCACGGTTCTGATCACGGTTTTCATGGCATGGGCAACCGGGTTTGCCATGCAGAACAGTGATTCGATTGCCGAAATTTTTGGCAGGAAAGAAGGGCCGCCTCTTCAGCACGTCAGGCTCGCTTCTGCCGATATGAACGGTGAAACCGATGATGTTTTCGTGTCATCCACCGCATTGCCGAGCCTGCCCGCTTCAATGCTGCGCTCCGGATTTCCAGCTGTCCGCCTGACGGGTTCTGCCGGCCTTTTGTTTCCGCAGAAGGAAACCGTATCGGCCGGAATTCTTGAGAATGAGGCTCGCTTCAGCCCGTTCGGCATCGCATGTGGGCCGCGGCTTTCTGCCATTGCAGCACGGGAAAGGGCAGAGGTTCGGCTTATGCTTGACGCCCCTTGCAAGGCAGAACAGATCGTAGAAATTCTTCACGAAGGTCTTGTTTTCACCGAACTGACATCAAGGACCGGGCATGTATCGGTTACAGTGCCAGCCTTGGCCGAAAAGGCCAGGTTCACGGTGCGTTTTGCCGACAGGACCATGGTTCATGCAATGGCCGAGGTTCCGGAAGTCATCGATCATGATCGTATTGTCCTTCTCTGGCAAGGCAATGCCGATCTGAATATCCGCGCACTTGAATTCGGCGCGGATTATGGTGACGTGGGCCATGTGCAGGCTGAGGCTCCGGGTCATGCTGCCGGCCGAGATGAAGTGCGGGGCATCATCATGCGTCTGGGCAGGTCAGACCGGCCTGAAAATGTCAGACATGCTGAAATTTACAGTTTTCCGCGAGCCATGAGCAACCGGAGCGGAGCCGTGCGCCTTGCTCTGGAAGCAGGCGTGAACGCTTTTACCTGTGACCGTGAAATAGAAGCAACAGCGCTTTGGAAAACTGTGGCCGGGGTGATGAGGCCAACTGATATCGTGCTTTTCATGCCCGGCTGTAACAGGATTGGCAACAGGCTGGTATTGAAAAATGTTCTTCCAGATCTGAAGATCGCCAGGAACTGATCCGAAACTTCTGGATGCCTGGAATGAAAATGCTGTATGCGGCATTGATCGCCGCGTTGGTTCTTGCCGGCGGCACCGGTGCAGCCGACCAGCCTTCGCAGAAGAAGGTTTTGCTGACATCGAAAGACGGTGCGCTCAGCATAAGCGGCACGCTGTTGGGCTTTGACGGCGAATTCTACCGCATCAGGACAGCTCATGGCAATTTGACGGTGGATGGTGAGGGAGTGACCTGTAAAGGCTCCGGTTGTCCTGACCGTGAAAATTTCATTGCCCGCATGACGATTAGCGGATCGCGCACAATGGGCGACGTGTTGCTTCCTGCCCTTGTCGAGGCATTTGCAGTTCAAGAGGGCATGAAGCTGCGCCGGGTTGTGCGGTCCGACAGGGATTTCGATTATGTCCTGCGCCGGTCGGGTGATGGCCGCGAAGTGGCGCGGCTTGCCTTTCGCCTGTCGAATACCGAACAGGGGTTGTCCGATCTGTTGGCGGGAAAGGCGGATATGGCCATGGCCTTGCGGGAAATCCGTTCGGAAGAAAATGATGTGGCGAAAAAAACGGGGCTGGGGGATCTTTCAATTGCCAGGCGGGCAAGGGTGATCGGGCTTGATGGGTTGGTTCTGGTGGTTTCTCCCCGCAATCCGGTTGAAGGTTTGTCGTTCGAAACCCTGGCCGGAATTTTTGCAGGCCGAATCGCGAACTGGCAGGAAGTGGGCGGGCCGGATGCCCCGATCGCCGTGCATACCCGCGGCCCCGAATCCGGTTTGACACAAGGTTTTCAAGACAAGGTCATGCGGGGATACGGCCTGGTTTTATCGGACAAAACCATTGTCCATGAAAGCAGCGAAGATCTGGTGGATGCCGTTGCAAGAGATCCCTTTGCCATCGGGCTTGCCAGCTATTCCGAGGTGGGAAATGCCAAGGTACTTTCCCTGACCGGAGAATGCGGATTTGCAATCCGACCTTCGATATTGACCCTGAAATCCGAAGATTATCCACTCGCCACGCCACTGTTTCTGTATATGCCGCGTTATCGTTTTCCCGAGGTGGGGCGTGATTTCCTGCGCTTTCTTGGCTCGCATACTGCGCAACTGGTAATCCGGCGAGCTGGATTCGTTGATCAGCAACCGCTTGAAATTTCCATCGGGTCGCAGGGTGAGCGCCTGGCCAATGCCATCACCGCCGCCGGCAAGGAGACGAAACTTGCGGATCTGAAAGAGCTGGTTGCAGAACTGAAACCAGCGCGGAGACTGTCGGTCACGTTCCGGTTTCAGGCAGGTTCGACATTGCTGGATGCGCAATCTCGCGCCAATGTCGTGCTGTTGTCACATCTGCTGAAGGCTGGGCAGTATCATGACAAGACCATCATCTTCGCGGGATTTACCGATGGAGAGGGCACGGCGGAAACAAACAGGCTTGTTTCCGAGAGGCGCGCAAATGCGGTTCACGATGCTGTTCTGAAAATGGTGGATGGCATTCAGGAGCAGCAGTTGAAATTCCGCATCAAGGCTTTCGGGGAAACGTTGCCGATAGCCTGTGACACTGAAGCCTGGGGGCGCCGGATCAACCGACGTGTCGAGGTGTGGTTGAGGTGAGCTCCGGCCCCTGACCTTCGATCAGAGATAGCCTGCCGATCGGAAGCTGAGTTCACGCGATTTCCCGATGATCAGGTGATCATGCAAGGTTATGCCCAGTGCTTCTGCTGCTTTCCGAACCTGGCCCGTCATCGTGATGTCCTGCTCTGACGGGGTTGGATCGCCGGAAGGGTGATTATGCACCAGGATCAGTGCCGATGCGTTCAGCTCCAGCGCGCGCTTCACAAGTTCGCGTGGATAGACGGGCACATGATCGACGGTTCCACTTGCCTGCTCTTCATCAGCGATCAGCATGTTCTTGCGGTCAAGATACAGAACGCGGAATTGCTCGGTTTCCCGGTGTGCCATGGTTGTATGGCAATAATCGAGAACCGCATCCCAGCTTGAGATTACATGACGTTTCAGAACCCGCGCACGTGCCATCCTGTGAGCCGCAGCTTCAATGATCTTGAGCTCCAGAATAACCGCATCGCCCACACCCTTTACTGCGGCAAGCCGCTTGCGCGGGGCTGACAGGACGCGATTGAAATCGCCGAATGTATCCATCAGGCGTCGCGCCAGCGGTTTAACGTCTTGCCGTGGAATGGCGCGAAACAGGACAAGCTCAAGAAGTTCGTAGTCGGGCATGGCACCGGCTCCACCCTCCAGAAACCGTGTGCGCAGGCGCTTGCGGTGATCCTTGATGTAAGACGGCAGCCGGCCTGCAAGAGGCGTTGGCGAAACCGCTTCATCCGCTTCGAAAAGAGGGAGGCCTATTTCGGAAAAGTGATACCCGGAACTCATACCGTCAGGCTGCGACGATTTTCTGAAAATTCGGTTAATGCATGTTAACCATGCCGCGCATGACGCAGATTGTCAGCTTTTCATGCTTTCCCAGAAGGATTTCACCGTCTGGAAGAATTTCGATCCGGCTGGATTGTTGTCATTCGATATTTCCTCGAATTCCTGCAGAATCTCCTTTTGCCTTGCTGTCAGGTTTACCGGGGTTTCTACATGCAGTTCTATATACATGTCACCCGTGACGCCGCCGCGCAGTGCCGGCATGCCCTTGCCGCGCAGGCGCATCTGTCTGCCCGACTGGCTGCCGGCCGGCACCTTTACCCGCGATTTTCCACCGTCTATTGTCGGCACCTCGACCTCACCGCCAAGAGCCGCCTTTGCCATGGATACGGGAACGCGGCAGTAAAGATCGGTCCCGTCGCGCTGAAACAGAGAGTGTTCCTGCACGTCGATGAAAATGTAAAGATCGCCGGGCGGTCCGCCGCGAAGTCCGGCTTCGCCTTCACCGGCAAGACGGATACGGGTGCCCGTTTCCACACCTGCCGGGATGTTGACCGAAAGCGAACGCTCTTTCTCAAGCCGGCCCTGCCCGCGGCAGGTTGCACAGGGATCCTTGATCATGTGGCCTATGCCCCCGCAGGTGGGGCAGCTGCGCTCGACCGTAAAGAAGCCTTGCTGGGCCCGCACCTTTCCCATGCCTGAACAGGTGGGGCACAGTGCGGGCTCGGCCCCGCCAGCAGCACCCGAGCCATTGCATTCGCGGCAGGTTACCGATGTGGGAACGGTTATTGTTTTCTGGACGCCGGAAAAGGCTTCTTCCAGTGTGACACGCAAGTTATAACGCAGGTCAGATCCGCGCGATGCGCGCTGTCGGGAAGATTTGCGCTGGCCCATGAAATCGCCAAACAGATCTTCGAAGACATCCGAGAAAGCCGAGGCAAAATCGCCCCCCCGCGTTCCAAAGCCCGCACCGGCACCCGTGCCGCCCTCGAAGGCGGCATGACCGAAGCGGTCATACGCAGCACGCTTTTCGGGATCCTTGAGCACATCGTAGGCTTCGTTCACTTCCTTGAACTGGGCTTCTGCGTCAGGATTGTCAGAGTTGCTGTCGGGATGCAGCTCCCTGGCCTTTCTGCGATAGGCCTTCTTGATTTCTTCGGCAGAGGCATGAACGCTGATGCCCAGGATTTCATAATAGTCGCGCTTTGCCATCCCGTTTCCTCTTCAACATGACTGGCCGGCCCGAGTTTCTCAGGCCGGCCAGAAAGAGTTCAGAACTCCTTATGCGCGTTTGTCTTCGTCAATGTCTTCGAAGTCGGCATCAACGATATCTTCATCCACGCCGCGGGGCGCTTCTTCTTCGGAACCGCCGGATTCACCGGCAGCTTCTTCCTGTTGCGCCTTGTAGATCGCCTCACCCAGCTTCATGGCCGCGTCGGTCACGTTCTGGATGCCAGACTTGATCTTGTCGGGATCATCGTCTTCGATGGTTTCCTTGAGCGCACTTACGGCAAGCTCGATGGCTTCCACCGTGGCGGGATCCACCTTGTCACCATGCTCTTCCAGCGATTTTTCGGTGGTGTGGATCAGGCTTTCCGCCTGGTTCCGGGCTTCGATCAGTTCCTTCCGCTTGCGGTCGGCTTCGGCATTGGCCTCGGCGTCCTTGATCATCTGTTCGATCTCTTCCTCGCTCAGGCCGCCCGAAGCCTGGATGGTGATCTTCTGTTCTTTCCCGGTACCCTTGTCCTTGGCGGAAACCGAGACGATACCGTTGGCGTCGATGTCGAAAGTCACCTCGATCTGCGGCACGCCACGTGGTGCGGGCGGGATGTCCTCAAGGTTGAACTGGCCGAGCAGCTTGTTGTCGGCCGCCAGTTCACGCTCGCCCTGAAATACCCGGATCGTCACGGCTGACTGGTTGTCTTCCGCGGTCGAGAAGATCTGCGACTTCTTCGTCGGAATGGTCGTGTTGCGATCGATCAGGCGGGTGAACACGCCGCCAAGCGTTTCGATCCCGAGGCTGAGCGGTGTCACATCAAGCAGAACGACATCTTTCACGTCGCCCTGCAGCACGCCGGCCTGGATTGCGGCGCCCATGGCCACCACTTCATCCGGGTTCACGCCCTTGTGTGGATCCCTGCCGAAGAACTTGCTGACTTCCTCGGCCACCCTGGGCATCCTGGTCATGCCGCCAACCAGCAGCACCTCGTCAATGTCGCCGGTGCTGAGGCCGGCATCCTTCAGGGCATCCTTGCAGGGTTTCATGGTGCGCTTGATCAGATCGCTGACCAGGCTTTCCAGCTTGGCGCGTGTGAGTTTCACCACCAGGTGCAGCGGTGTGCCGTTGTTCGGGTCCATCGAAATGAACGGCTGGTTGATCTCGGTCTGTGTGGCCGACGAAAGCTCGATCTTGGCCTTTTCGGCAGCTTCCTTCAGGCGCTGCAAAGCCATCTTGTCTTTCGTCAGGTCGACGCCGTGCTCTTTCTTGAATTCTTCCGCAAGGTAATTGACGATACGCATATCGAAGTCTTCACCACCAAGGAAAGTATCGCCGTTGGTGGATTTCACCTCGAACAGGCCCTCGTCGATTTCCAGTATGGTCACGTCGAAGGTGCCGCCGCCAAGATCATAGACGGCGATGGTCTTGGCGCCGGACTTGTCCAGCCCATAGGCCAGCGCGGCCGCTGTTGGTTCGTTGATGATCCGCAGCACTTCAAGCCCCGAGATCTTGCCGGCATCCTTTGTGGCCTGACGCTGGGCGTCGTTGAAATAGGCGGGAACGGTGATGACGGCCTGCTTGGCGTCTTCGCCAAGATAGCTTTCGGCGGTTTCCTTCATCTTGCCGAGGATATAGGCCGAGATCTGACTGGGCGAATATTTCTCGCCGCGGACTTCTACCCAGGCATCTCCGTTGCCGCCGTCAACAATCTTGTAGGGGACGATCTTCTTCACGCGCTCCACTTCCGGATCATCGATCCGGCGCCCGATCAGGCGCTTGACGGCGAAGATCGTGTTTTCGGGGTTGGTCACGGCCTGACGCTTTGCCGGCTGGCCAACGAGAACTTCTTCTTCTGCGAAGGCAACAACGGACGGGGTCGTGCGTTGGCCTTCGGCGTTTTCGATAACCTTCGGCTTGGCGCCATCCATGATGGCGACGCAGGAGTTGCTTGTACCGAGGTCGATACCAATGACTTTAGCCATGTCTTGTTCCTCTCTTTCGGCGATGTTATGGGGCGAAAACCCTAAGAAGGCATTTCCGCCCTGATCCCAATTTCCGATCGGGCCATCCCCGATCACGCTTCTTGGCGTATATAAGAAGGGGGTATGCGCTCTGCAAGCGGCGGCAAGGCCGGGAAGTCGGATTCGGTGCGAAAACATGAATTCGGGTGCAATACGATACAGCGTCAGCAGCACATGAGCATTCAGCCAACGGTTCGTATCAGGGGTGCCGAGGTGTACAAGGGGTTCCTTTCCCCGGAACGGCAGCAGAAGATTGTCGCCGACATACGTGCCGTTCTGCGCAAGGCGCCGTTGTTCTCGCCGGTTACGGCCGGAGGGCGCCGGATGTCGGTACGGATCACATCAGCCGGTGCGCTCGGCTGGATATCCGATCGGAAAGGCTATCGCTATGAACCCTGCCATCCTTCCGGTACACTCTGGCCGCCGATCCCGGAAAGCGTTCTCGATCCGTGGTGCAGGATCCTGCCCGCAACGCCCTTGCCCGATAGCTGCCTGATCAACTTCTATGCGCCGGGTGCCCGGATGGGAATGCATCAGGATCGAGATGAAGCCGATCTGCGATGGCCGATCCTTTCGGTTTCTCTGGGCGATGACGCGGTTTTCCGAATCGGGAGAGTGCAGCGCGGGGGTGCTACGCAATCGGTGGTGCTTTCTTCGGGGGACGTGCTGGTGATGCGCGATGAGGCCCGGTTGGCCTATCATGGGATAGAACGCATTTGCCCCGGCACCTCGTGTCTGTTGCGCAATGGCGGGCGGCTCAACCTCACGCTGCGTATTGCCGGCAATCGGGCCTGAGCTAGCGCGCCACCAGATTGCAGCAGCCCGACAGCAACAACGGTGCCGCGCCGCCGGTTCCGGTTTCGATGATCAGATCAACGGTCAACCCCGCAAGCCTGTCACTCATCACGCCGCATTCCTCGCGCCGGATCACGGCCGTGGCCTGAGAGGTTTCGGCTAGCGCCTTCATGCGCAGCGCATATCTCCACGGTCCACCCGTGATCCATTCCGTGGTGAAGGCAAGGCTTTCCATGTCAGGGCTGGAAAAATCCGCAACCCCGAGGTCGATGGCGAGATTCCAGAAAGGTTCGCCGCCCCAGCAGACAAGCGGCAGGGAAAGGGTGCTGCTGTCCTGTCCGGGCAGGCGTTCGACGTAGCGCATGGAGATCCATCCATTGGTTTCTGACAGGGGGATCCGGCCCCAGCGTCCGTCGGGACTGACGGCGGTGATCTCGATGCCGGTTGCGTCGGGTGCGAGGGTATCAAGAATTTCGGCCCGGGCAGAGGGGGCCGCACGCACGTTCAGGACATCATCCGCGGCCACGTCTCGTACGGCGTAGAGCGCGGGCAGCTCCCAGGGTTGGGGAGGGGGCGATTCGCTGCGTGCACCCTGGGAAAGGAAGGTGATCCAGATCAGGATGGCAACAAGGGTATGCGGGAAAGACATCATGGTAAATCTCCGGCATCCGACCTTCTGTCGTGGTTATCTGCGCGCTGCCCAGCTGATCGAGGCGTTCTTGCGCGTATAGAATTCTCCCATCAGGCCAATCATCAGCAGCACGAGGCTGACCGTGATCGCATATTCGTATGAACTGTAATGCGGATTGTAATTGATGAAGGCATACCCCCGTGCCTGATCGATGCAATGAAACAACGGATTCCAAGCAAACAGCGCGATCTTGCTGGCCGGCAGGGTATTGGCCAGGAACATCTTGCCCGAGGCGATCATGTTGGCCCGGGAATAAACCATCGAGGCAATTCCCGTGAAGCTGGGAAACCAGGGTTTCAGGGCAAGAAACACCATTCCGATTGCAATCCCGGAAAACCAGGACAACAGGAACATCGCAATCACTCCGACCGGCTGGTAAATCTCGATCGGTTTCACGGCCACATGATAGGCGAACAGAACGATCGCCGCCGACAGGATCTGGATATAGAGCGTTCCAAGCGCAGCCGACGTGATGGCAACTGCGGTGTTCATGGGCGCATGCAGCATCATCGGCGAAGCCGGGCCTTCGGAGTTGACGACGGCACCCATTGCCTTTGTATGGGTGACGAACAGGAATATGCCGGACATGATGTAAAGCAGGAAATCGCCCCGAACTGCGCTGCCGCGCAATCCGAGCAGTGAAAACATCACATAGAATGCGGCAATCAGGATGACGGTCTGCAGCATGTTCTGCATCAGACCGATCAGGGCGTTGCCGTGGCTCTTGCGCACATGACGAACCGTCGCGTGATAGATGACCGATGCCAGAGTGGCTGCCGCCTGCGTGTTCGTCCGTTTTCGCTGTCTCTGAAACATCCGCCAGAAATCCGGTGTTCGGTTGTCATGTCACGCCGATAGCAGGGATTTCTTGCCGTTCCCTTGATGTGGAAGCATAAGGATGCGAGGAACATCCTTCAACAATTACGGGCAGGCGGGAATGCACGGAGGGCCACAGATGGATATCGACAGGATGACAAGGGTTTTCCGCCGCCTCGCACTGGAAGCGGGCGACGAGATCATGAATATCTACAATTCCGGTGATTTCTCGGTTAGCGTCAAGGCGGATCACAGCCCCGTAACGGCGGCAGACCGGGCGGCCGATGCGGTGATTGCGGCCGGGCTGAAGAAAGCATTCCCCGATATTCTGGCAATCACCGAGGAGCAGGCAGCGACCCACGGGAAGAGCGCCGGGAACTTCATAATCGTCGATCCTTTGGACGGGACCAGGGAATTCATCGGCAGGCGGGGCGATTTCACCGTGAACATCGCATATGTGGAAAACGGCAGGCCCTTGCGCGGAGTTGTCCATGCACCGGCACGCGAACGTTTGTTCTATACCGTCTCCGACGGAAGATCTGTCGAGGAAAAAGGGCCGTTTCCCAGGGACTGTCCCGGCAAGACAAGGGACATCTCGGTGGCAGAGCCTGATAATGATGCGCTTGTCGTCGTGGCTTCGAAATCCCACCGGGATCAGGCAACCGATGATTATATCTCGAGGTATCAGGTCAGAGAGTGTCGCAGCGCCGGCTCGTCACTGAAATTCTGCCTGGTTGCCACCGGAGAGGCCGATCTTTACCCGCGGCTTGGTCGGACCATGGAGTGGGATACCGCAGCGGGCCATGCGGTGCTTTCGGGGGCTGGGGGGCAGGTTGTGCGGTTTGATGATCTCAGGCCGCTCACTTATGGCAAGCCGGGCTACGAAAACCCGTTTTTCATTGCCTGCGCTCCCGGCGTCATGTTGAAACGGCCCTGACGATCCGGGACTTTTGTGCGTTTCTTCCTTCCGAAAGGTAAAAATACCACGGCAGTTTATTGAAAGCTCCTGAATTATTGATCACAACCGAAACACTGTTGAACTGTGGGAATGCCGTTGTTATGCCGCAGCATGCCCGCAAGGCTTTTAGAGGGAATTCATGAAGCGCAAAGTGACAAAGGCGATCTTTCCCGTGGCTGGCCTCGGAACACGTTTTCTTCCTGCAACGAAGTCGGTTCCAAAAGAGATCATGACCCTGGTGGACCGACCGCTCATTCAATATGCGATTGATGAGGCGCGTGCTGCCGGCATCAAGGAGTTCATCTTTGTCACGTCGCGTGGCAAGGGGGCGCTCGAAGATTATTTCGACACAGCCCCCGAGCTTGAAAATGCCCTGCGCAGGTCGGGCAAGACGGCTTTGCTCGAAGAGTTGAAGAACACCAACATGGAAAGCGGTGCGATTGCCTATATCCGCCAGCACAGGCCGCTGGGCCTTGGCCATGCAGTATGGTGTGCGCGGCGTCTGATTGCGAACGAGCCTTTCGCGGTGATCCTGCCCGATGACGTGATTGCCGCAGAAAAACCCTGCCTGCAGCAGATGACCGAGGCCTATGCCGAAACAGGCGGGTGCATGGTGGCCACGATGGAAGTTCCGCCCGACAGGGTATCGGCCTACGGAATTCTTGATGTCCGGGAAGACATGGGTAACATGGTTTCTGTGCAGGGCATGGTCGAGAAGCCCTCCAGCAAAGATGCGCCGTCCAACCTTGCGGTGATCGGACGTTATATTTTGACCCCCCGGGTTCTTCAGAATCTCAACCGGATCAAGCAGGGCAGCGGTGGCGAGGTGCAGTTGACGGATGCCATCGCAGAAGAGATTCATCACGGGCGGGATGTCTTTGCCCTGCGTTTCCGGGGCCAGCGGTTCGATTGCGGGTCGAAGGCCGGCTTCCTTCAGGCAACAGTAGCCTTCGGCCTTTCCCGGGAAGATCTTCGCGATGAATTTGCGCAATATCTCACAGAGATGGTGGCGCTTCAGAAAGCCGCGCAATAGGCGGGAGCGCGGGCGTTTCCCGGTGTCTGGCCTTTTGGTGCTGTTGACACCGCCATCCCAAAAAAGCGATCAGGTTTCGCAAGGGCGCAGCCCCGGCGGCGGGCAAATGGCCTATCGGGAAGGAGGCCTGACACATGGGTTTCGCGCGAGAGCTGAAAACTGCCTATCTGTTGCGCTGGAAACGGCGGCGGCTGCTTTTCAGGGCCCTGCGGAAACGCCATGAGCTGCGGGCTGTTCGGAATCGCACCTCGTGCATCGGCAAGCGGGATATCCTGCTGTTCTCGACAGTCAGGAACGAGGCAGTCCGCCTGCCTCATTTCCTGACATATTATCGCAGGCTTGGGGTTGATCACTTTCTGTTCGTTGATAACGGCAGCGATGATGGAACGCATGAATATCTTGCCGGGCAGGAGGATGTATCGCTCTGGACCTCGGAGCACAGTTACAGGCAGTCCCGCTTCGGGATGGACTGGCTGACCTGGTTGCAGATCCGCTTTGGCCACGGCCATTGGTGCGTGACGGTGGATGCAGATGAAATCCTGATCTATCCGTTTCACGACAGTCGCCCTCTGAGCGAACTGACGGCATGGCTGGATATGCAGCGGCAGCAAAGCTTCGGGGCAATCATGATCGACATGTATCCCAAGGGGCGCCTGAGCGAAAACGCGTATACGCCGGGCGACGATCCGTTCGAGGGGCTATGCTGGTATGATGCGGGAAACTACGTCTGGACCTATCAGCAGAAGATCAGGAATCCGTCGGCACAGGGCGGTGCGCGGGCGCGGGCCTTCTTTGCACATATCCCAAGACGCGCGCCAACCATGAGCAAGAAACCCCTGGTAAAATGGAATCGACGGTATGCATATCTCAACTCCACCCATTCCGTTCTGCCCCGCAGGCTCAACGATGTTCATGATCAGAGTGGCAGGCTGACGTCAGGCATATTGCTGCACAGCAAGTTTCTGCCCTCGGTGATCGAACGCTCACGCGTGGAAAAGGAACGCAAGGAACATTTTGCGGTCAGCAGCATCTATGATGATTATTATGACGCAGTCATTGCCGATCCGGTTTTGTGGACCGAAGATTCGGTCAGGTATTCCGGGTGGCGGCAGTTCGAGGATCTGGGCCTCATGTCGCGCGGCGGCTGGGCATGAGGCGTGGCATGTGCGATCTTCCGGGGCGGATTTCGGGAAAATGTCGGCCGGATCTATGCGGCTTTCGTGTTGTTTCCTATAGTGGCCCTGAAGCGGGGCAGTTTCCGATCAAGGCAACCTTAATCATGGGCAGCTATGCCCGAAACGGCAGGAATGCCGAGCGGTTGGAAGGAACAGGCAGTGAGCCGAGTGTGGCGATCATATCGTCTGCGGGCCGAGCGTCAGCGCCGTCTGGTTCGCGCCATTCGCAAGCGGGGCGAGTTGCGGCTCGTCGCGGACCGGACCGCGCTGATCGGCAAGGGGGATATTCTCTGCGTTGCGACACTGCGCAACGAACAGGTCCGCCTGCCGTATTTCCTGAGCTATTATCGCAATCTCGGAATTGATCATTTTCTGCTGATAGACAACGACAGCAACGATGGTTCGCGGGACTATCTGGCGGACCAGGCCGATGTTTCACTCTGGAGCACCCCGAAAAGCTACAAGCGCGCAAACTTCGGAACCGACTGGGTGAACGGCCTGCTTCGGAAACATGCGCACGGGCACTGGGCACTGGTTGTCGATATCGACGAGTTCCTCATCTATCCCTTTTGCGATACCCGCCCGCTTGGCGCGCTTGCGGACTGGCTGGAGGCTTCCTCGGTCAGATCGTTTGGTGCGATGCTGATCGACATGTATCCCAAAGGCCGCATTGATGCGGTGCCTTACAGGCCGGGGCAGGATCCGTTCGAGATCGCCTGCTGGTTTGACAGCGGCAACTATGTGATCGAGAAAAACCCGAAATACCGGAACCTGTGGGTTCAGGGCGGGCCCAGGATGCGAATGTTCTTTGCCGATGATCCGATGCGCGCGCCGGCCCTCAACAAGATCCCGCTGGTGAAATGGAACAGGCGCTATGCCTATGTCAGTTCGACGCATATGCTTTTGCCACGGGGCCTCAACCTTGTTTACGAGGAATGGGGCGGCGAAAAGACATCCGGTTGTCTGTTGCATGCGAAATTTCTGAATACCTTTTCCGAGAAGGCAGCAGAAGAGCTGACACGCCGGCAACATTATGCGGATAGCCATGAATACAGGGCATATCATGATCGTCTGAAAGAAAGTCCGGATCTGTGGTGCAAATGGTCCGAGAAATACATAAACTGGCGCCAGCTTGAAATACTGGGCCTGATGTCCAAGGGAAACTGGGCTTGAGCACGGACGACAGATCGCTGGGAGTGGTGCTTCTGGTGCATACCGCGCTGGAGCGAGCGGGTCAGGTTGCTCATCACTGGGCCAGAAACGGCTGTCCGGTGGTCATTCATGTTGACAGGCGCGTGCCCCGGGAAAGCTGTCAGGCCTTCATGCGCGCATTTGCCGATTACCCTGCGGTGAGGTTCTCGCGCCGGCTGCGGTGTGAATGGGGCAGGTGGTCGATCGTTCGGGCAACCCAGATCGCTTCGGAGCTGATGCTTGCAAGCTTCCCTGACGTGCGCCATGTGTTTCTGGCCTCGGGTTCGTGCCTGCCGCTTCGCCCGATAGACGACCTGCGCACCTATCTGGGGGAGCGTCCAGAGACGAACTTCATCGAATCCGCCAGCACCGAGGACGTGCCCTGGACGGTGGGTGGCCTTGACAAGGAACGGTTCACCCTGCGGTTTCCCTTTTCCTGGAAAAGGCAGCGCCGTCTTTTCGACGGCTATGTGAAACTGCAAAGGCGGATAGGGTATTGCCGCACAATACCCGAAGGGATCCTGCCGCACATGGGCTCGCAATGGTGGTGCCTCACGCGACAGACCCTGTCGGCGATACTGGAATCGCCCCGGCGCAAGGAGTACGATCGCTATTTCCGCCGTGTCTGGATTCCCGATGAATCCTATTTTCAGACCCTTGCCAGGATTCATTCCCGCAACATCGAAAGCAGATCTCTGACACTGACCAAATTCGATTACCAGGGCAAGCCGCATGTTTTCTATGATGATCACCTGCAGCTTCTGCGCCGCTCTGATTGCTTCGTGGCTCGCAAGATCTGGCCGAAGGCAGATCGGTTGTATCAGACATTTCTGCGGAAAAGTTCCGGTTCGAGACGAACCGGGGAACCGGATACCAACAAGATCGACCGCATCTTTTCAGATGCCGTGGCGCGTCGGACCCGTGGACGCCCCGGCCTTTACATGCACAGCCGTTTTCCGAACGAGGGGTGGGAAAACGGGCTGACATGCGCTCCCTATTCCGTGTTCGAGGGGTTCGGCGATCTGTTCCAGAATTTCGAAGCCTGGCTGAGCCGTATCACGGGAATTCGTGTGCACGGGCATCTTTTCGCTCCGGATGAAGCGGAATTCGAGGGCGGACAGAGTGTTTATTGCGGCGGCCTTTCAAGCCACCCCGCCACGCGTGACAGAAACCCCGGACAATTCCTGGCCAGCCTGATCTGGAACATGCGGGGCGAGCGGCAGGCGTTTCAGTATGGACCGGACGACACCCCCGAAATCGGATGGTTCATGGCAAAGGATCCGAATGCCCAGATTTCCGTTATCAGCGGGGCTTGGGCTGTTTCTCTCTTCCATTCGAACCTTGATTTTTCGACCATCCGCAAGATTGCTGCCCTGCGGCAGAAGGCCGAGGCGGCTCATCTCGAAATTCTGCGTTCGCCCCACACGAAGGCGCGGGTAAGGATATGGACAATGGCCGAGTTCATGGAAACGCCGATGGATAACCTTCAGATGCTGATCGACGAAATGTTGCCGCGTTCGTCGCTCCGGTTTTCCGAGGCACCGCGACTTGCCAGTTTGTCGGGGTTCGGAAAGTTCCTTCAGAACCTCAAGAATCACGGGATGCACCCTTATCTTGTGGGTAACTTCCCGCCCGACAATGCATTTCCGGGGCATCCGTGGCCTGCTGGCAGGCCGTATCTGGTGAAATAGGATCCATGCCACAGAATTTTGACTATTTCATAATTTTTGCCGGAATGCGCACGGGCTCGAATTTTCTGGAGGCCAATATCAATCAGTTCTCCGGCCTGCATTGTCATGGCGAGGCATTCAATCCGTCATTCCTCTGTTATCCTGACGGCAGGAAGCGCTTCGGTTTCAGCCTGTCCAGGAGGGAATCCGATCCTCTGGGGTTCATTCAGGCGATGCGCAGGCATACGCCCGGGCTTGCCGGATTCCGGTTTTTCCGCGATCACGATCCGCGGATTTTGCGGCATTGTCTGAACGACAGGCGATGCGCCAAGATAATCCTGACGCGCAATCCGCTTGAAAGCTATGTATCGCGCAAGATCGCCCAGGCAACTGGGCAGTGGAAGCTGAGCGATGTCCGGCACAGAAAAGAGGCCAGGATCCGGTTCGAACCGGCCGAGTTCAGATCGTATCTTGACGACGAGCAGAAATGGCAGCGCGCGCTCAGGCGTGAACTCCAGACCACGGGCCAGAGCGGATTTCATCTTGATTACAAGGATGTCGGAGACCTTGCCGTTCTGAACGGGCTTGCCCGGTTTCTGGGCCAGACGGCGCAGATAACGGCGCTTTCCTCGGCCACCTGCAAGCAGAACCCCGCGCCGCTCACCGACAAGGTGACAAACCCGCGAGAGATGATCAGGGCGCTGGCCGGTCTCGATCTGTTCGGGCTCTCCGATATGCCGGATTTCGAACCGGAGCGGGGTGCGGCGATTCCAGAGCATGTTGCGGCCGCAAGGGCACCGCTCTTGTACATGCCGGTCAGAATGGGCCTTGAGATACAGGTAAAGGACTGGCTCTGCGCCATTGATGGGGTAGAGCGGACAGCCCTGAAAACCGGGTTCAGCCAGAAGAGCCTGCGCCAGTGGAAGCGCCGGCATCCCGGGCACCGCAGTTTTACGGTGGTGCGCCATCCGCTGGCACGGGCGCATGCGGCATTCTGCAACCATATCCTGAATACCGAAAAGGGAAGCTATGCGAAAATCAGGAGAACCCTGCAGAAGGTTTACGGGGTTGATCTGACAGATGCCGTGGCGGCAGGGGGGCACGACAGACCTGCGCATCGCCGGGCGTTTCTGCAGTTTCTGCAGTTTCTGCAAGGCAATCTGGCCGGGCAAACCGGGGTCAGGATCGATCCGGCATGGGCCAGTCAGAGCCATGTCTTGCAGGGATTCGGCGGTTTTGCCCTGCCCGACATGGTGCTGCGGGCCGAAGATCTGAACCAGGGCCTGCAGTATCTGGCGGAACAGGTTGGCCTGCAACCGCCCCCCCTGCCTCCGCAGATCAGAGAGACCCAGCCCTGCAGCCTGGCAGAAATTTACGACGAAGAGATTGAAGCCGCCGCCAGGGGGGCCTACCAGCGCGATTACATGATGTTCGGATACCGCGCCTGGGGTGATATGGGCTCTCAGGCTGCCTGACTGGTGCGCGCTTCGGTCAGGATGGCGTGCAATGCCACCGGATCATCATTTGCCCGAAGCTTGGCGCGAATGTCCTTGTCGCGCATGGTGCGTGAAACCAGCGCCAGGGCCTTGAGATGATCGACGCCGGTATCTTCGGGCGCGAAAAGAGCAAAGACCAGATCGATCGGCTGACGATCGACCGATCCGAAATCGAGCGGCCGTTCAAGTTTCAGGAAGGCTCCCTTGATGCCGTCAAGATCCGGCAGACGGGCATGCGGCAGTGCCACGCCGTGTCCTACACCGGTCGGGCCAAGGCTTTCGCGCTCCTGAAGGGCATCGAATACGTCGTTGGCGTTTACGCCGCAGCATGATGTGATCAGTTGTGCGAGCTCCTGGAACAGACGTTTCTTGCTGCTTACCTGCCCTAGCACGCGCACAGCTTCTGATTTGAGAAAACTTGAAAGTTCCATGAGTGCTCACTTTTCGATCTGGCCGTCCCTGCCCCGGGATCAGGCCGAGTCTTTCGGATCGATCCAGCCGATGTTTCCGTCATCCCGCCGATAGACCACATTCACCCCTTTGTGGGCTTCGTTGCGAAAGACAAGAACCGGTGCGCCTGAAAGCTCCATCCTCATGACGGCTTCACCTACCGAGAGATACGCAATCTCGGTTTCCATCTCCGCAACGATCATCGGAGCAAGCGATTCGGGCTCCGAATCCTCTGCCTCGTCTGTCGCCGCGAGGATATAGGCGGATGCCGGGGAAAGTTCAACCGGATGTTGACGGCTGCGCTGATGGTCCTTCAGCCGGCGTTTGTAGCGGCGCAGCTGCTTTTCCATCTTGTCGCGGCACTTGTCGAAAGCGGCATATATTTCGGTGGCGGCAGCTTTTGCTGCTGCGGTCATGCCGGTGGAAAGATGCACCGTGGCTTCGCACACGAAATTATGTGCATCCTTCGAAAAAATCACCTCGGCATCCGTTGGCCGCTGTCCGTATTTGTCGAGAATGGATGACAATTCATCCTTCACATGCTGTTGCAGCGCACTGCCGATGTCCAGCTGGCGTCCGGTGATCTGATATCTCATCACAGCTCCTGTTGTTGTTGAATTGGCAAGGAATTCGCAAGGTATCGGCCCTGCATGGCGCAAAGCCGGGAAACAGGATATTCGAAACGAAAAACACGGTTTGCAGCTTCCGGAATGCGCTTTCGGGTTTCTGCCCGGGTATCGCTTCCAGAACGGAATCAGAAGCCAACGGGATGGGGTGCGCTCGCATGGGTAGTATTTGGCGACATATCGCAGGGGCTTGTCAACTCCAACTCTCCCAAGCGTGCGGTTTGCCGGAGATTGGCGCGGATGTCAGGAAATGCGGAAGCTTTGCCCGAGATAGACGCGCCGCACGTTTTCATCCCGGATCACCTCATCGGTGGTGCCGCTCATCAGCACCCTGCCGTCATGCAGGATATAGGCGCGGTCCACGATTTCCAGCGTTTCGCGCACGTTGTGGTCGGTAATCAGAACGCCGATTCCCCGGTTCTTCAGATCGGCAACAAGAGAGCGGATCTCGCCAACGGCAATCGGGTCCACGCCTGCAAAAGGTTCGTCGAGCAGCAGATACTTCGGATCAGCCGCCAGGCAGCGCGCAATCTCTACCCGCCGGCGTTCGCCGCCCGAAAGTGAAAGGGCCGGTGCGCGGCGCAGGTGCTCGATCGAGAAATCCGAGAGCAGCTCTTCCAGGCGTTCGCGGCGCTTGTGGACGTCTTTTATCGCGATTTCGAGGATGGCAAGGATGTTGGCTTCCACCGAAAGGCCGCGAAATATGGAAACTTCCTGCGGCAGATAACCAATACCCATCTTGGCCCGGCGATACATGGGAAGAAGCGTGACATCGTTTCCGTCAAGCAAAACCTGCCCTCCCTCGGGAATGATCAGCCCGGCGATCGCATAGAAACAGGTTGTCTTTCCCGAACCGTTCGGCCCGAGCAGGGCCACAACCTCTCCCCGCAGAAGATCAAGGCTGACATCGCGGATGACCAGGCGCTTGCGATAGCTCTTGTGCAGGCCAAGCACCCGCAACCCGGCACTGCCCTTCTCGACGGCAAGAGGCCGCGCTTCGCCCATCAGTTGCCACCCGGGTTCAGAATGGTTCGCACCCGCCCTTCCAGAAGTGCCGTGCCATCCTTCAGGTTTACCAGCATTCGTTCGGAAGACAGGGCGTTTCCGCCCTGGGTGAGGATCACGTTTCCTTCCATGACAACCTGCCCGCTTTCGATGGTATAGATGGCCCGTTCGGCTTCAGCGGCCTCGGCACCGCTGACCAGCACGACATTTCCCGCCGCCTCAAGCCGCGCGATCCTGCCGCGATCATCCCCGGCAGCATAGATCACCTGAATCCTGTCGGCTTTCAGGCGCATGTCACCCTGCCCGACAACCACATTGCCGGAAAACATCGCTGTGCCTTCGGCTTGATCGACTTCAAGCCTTTCGGCCGAGATTTCGACAGGCAGAGAGGTGTCCTGGCGAAGGTTTCCGAACGGAATTTCGGTGGTTTGCGCCGCTGTCTGGAACGGCAGGGCGATCAGCAGGAACAGCGAAAGAAACGAACGGGCGAAAAAATGCATGTCATCCTCATTGCTCGGGATCATATATCAGCTTCACACCGTTCTTGAAAACAAGAACATGGCTCATCCTGCCGGTTTCATCTCCTGTCAGGATCATGCGGCCCGCCTCGAAGCGCCCCAGCGGGCCTTCGCCTGTTACCCGGTTATCGGTTCGTATGCCGGTTTTTTCAAGATTCGCGGTTACTGCCTTCGTGCGGAGCCTGTAACCGTTCGAAGACAGGATCTCGACGCCGCCTTCGAGACGGGCAACCCCTGCATCCTGATCGACCCGGCCGGTTCTTGCGGTGATATCAAGGCGAAGACCGTCGGATGTTTCTATTCGTGCAGCCAGCTGTTCGGCGATCAGCTGGCGCGGGCCGCTCAATTCAGGCCTGGCCTCGCCTGCAGAGATCGAAACGGCCGTTCCATCGGCGGTTACACCCGAATATTCCGGCTGGCCAATGCGTTGTTCACGGGCCAGCTTGTCCACATCGGCCTTCGAGAAAGGGATGTTTTCGGCCGGGTCGAAGTGACGCGAAAACATGAATACCGTTGACAGAACCGCAAGCGCAAAGATGGGCAGAAGGATCTTTGCCCGGGCCACGAAACGAGAATAGCGTCTGTCATGGGCTGTCATCGCCGTTTTCCCGGATAAATGGCGTCAGGCGTTGGCATGTCAGGCCGGCCGGATCTGACGATGCCTTCCTGTCGGCAGGGGGGTATCGCTCAGTGCGCGAAGATGTCCTCATCGGGCCAGCCTTCCAGATCAAGCCTGGCGCGAGTCGGCAGGAAATCGAAACAGGCCTGTGCCAGCTCTTCCCGGCCTTCCCGTTTCAGCATTTCATCCAGTTTTTCGCGCAGGCGATGAAGATGCAGAACATCCGAAGCAGCGTATTCAAGCTGCGCTTTGCTCAGTTCGGAGCTGCCCCAGTCCGAACTTTGCTGCTGTTTCGAAAGCTCTGTTCCCAGCAGTTCCTGCAGCAGGTTCTTGAGGCCGTGCCTGTCAGTATAGGTACGCACAAGCTTCGAGGCGATCTTCGTGCAATAGACCGGGGCCGCAAGGATTCCGAAGGTCTTGCAGAGGGCTGCGATGTCGAAACGGCCGAAATGGAACAGCTTGAGCACATTGCGATCAGCAAGCAGGGCGGAAAGATTGGGGGCGCTTGTCTGCCCTCTGGCGATCTGAACGATATGGGCGTTTCCGTCGCCCCCCGACAGTTGCACCAGGCATAGCCTGTCGCGATGGGGGTTGAGGCCCATCGTTTCACAATCGATGGCAACGACATTTCCCAGTTCAAGGTTGTCGGGAAGGTCGTCCTGATACAGGTGATTGGCCATAATGTTTCCAGTTCGAGAGGGCGGGTGTTCAAAATGTCCGGGCCAGCGGCGCGGGGCAGCCGGATACCGGGGCCGCAACGGCTGTCATTCTGACTGTTTGTAATGCCCGCAGGCCTGCTGCGCAACAACTACCGGGGGCGCTCCGATGGCCGGTGTTCCGGCCAGGGATCAGGGGCGTTCAATGGCAATGGCCGTTCCTTCGCCGCCGCCAATGCAGATGGCCGCCACGCCGCGCCGCAGGTTTCGCTTTTCAAGAGCATTCAGGAGCGTAACGATGATGCGCGCTCCGGAAGCACCGATCGGGTGCCCCATGGCGCAGGCGCCGCCATTCACGTTGATCTTGTCGCGGGGCACGCCCATTTCCCGCATGAATGCCATCGGCACCACGGCGAAGGCTTCGTTCACTTCCCACAGGTCCACATCATCCACGCGCCAGCCCAGACGTTCCAGAAGTTTTCGGGACGCCGGAATAGGGGCCGTCGTGAACCAGCCGGGCTCATGCGCGTGGCTGGCATGGCCCATGATATGGGCCCGCACGGGCAGACCCTGCGCCCCGGCGGCCTTTTCGCTTGCCAGAAGCAATGCCGCAGCGCCGTCTGAAATGGACGAGGAATTCGCCGCCGTTACCGTGCCGCCCTCGCGGAAGGCGGGGCGCAGATGGGGGATCTTTTCGGGGCGGGCCTTGGCCGGCTGTTCATCATGCGTCACTACAACTTCGCCTTTGCGGGTTTTCACCGTGAACGGGGTGATCTCGTTGTCAAAAGCTCCGTTCTGTTCGGCGCTCAGGGCCCTTGTAAGCGAGCCGAGCGCGTATTCATCCTGAGCTTCGCGACCGAACTGAAATCTCTCGGCGCAATCCTCGGCAAATGTGCCCATCAGGCGGCCCTTGTCGTAAGCATCTTCGAGACCGTCAAGGAACATGCTGTCGATTACCTGCCCGTGGCCAAGGCGCGCACCGCTGCGCATCCCCGGCAGCAGGTAAGGTGCGCGCGACATGCTTTCCATACCGCCCGCTACCATGACACCGGCAGCGCCAAGAGCGATCTGGTCATGTGCCATCATCACCGTCTTCATGCCCGAACCGCACATTTTGTTGACAGTCGTGGCCGGGACTTCCTGCCCGAGCCCTGCAGCGAAGCCGGCCTGACGCGCCGGAGCTTGCCCCTGCCCCGCGGGCAGGACGCAGCCCATCAGGAGTTCTTCAACCATCCCGGCTTCAGCGCGCGCGCCCTCGAGTGCCCCCCTGATCGCTGCCCCGCCAAGAAGAGGTGCGTCAATCTCTGCGAACACGCCCTGCAGACCCCCCATGGGTGTGCGCGCAGCACCGGCAATGGCAACCCGTTTCATCTGTCTGGCCCCTTTCATGCAGTTCTCCGGGCCTGCATACAGAATGGTAAGGTTTGTCGTCTAGCCTGCATCCGACACTTCTGATCGGAGGAGCCGATGAATCTTGAAATCGAAGATCGCGATGAAGCCCGCCTGATCACGGTTGCCGAAAACCGCATAGATGCATCGGTGGCAATCCGCTTCAAGGACTGTATGGCCGGCGCCATGAAAGATGGCCCCGAAAGGGTGGTCCTCGATCTCTCGCATGTCGATTTTCTGGACAGCAGCGGTCTTGGGGCCGTTGTCGCCAGCATGAAGTTGCTCGGCAACGGGCGCAGGCTGGAACTGGCAGGGCTCAGGCCCACGGTTGAAAAGGTGTTTCGCCTGACACGAATGGATTCGGTCTTTCGTATCCATGCCGATGCAGCATCCGCCTTGGGGGGGGCGGAAGATGCGTCATGAGCAGCCATTGCCGATGCGGCGGCACGGGCAAGGGGAAAAGAGGCGGGGTGATATCGAAAAGTTCAGGATGGTGTTCCGGGCCACGCCCGGGGATGTGCGGAAAACACTCGACCGTTTCTGCAGCCATATCAGGCCCCTTTCCCTTCCGGCCGAATACACCGGCACGCTGGAACTGGTTCTGGCCGAGGTGCTGAACAATGTCGTCGAACACGCTTATGGCAATCGCGGTGATGGATGGATAGAGCTTTGTGCGACGATGCTCGACAACGGCTTTGCCTTCGAAGTTGTTGATGAAGGTGCAGAGATGCCGGAGCAGGAATTGCCACGTGGCGATCCAAGATTGCTCGGGGGCGATCTGAACGCCCTGCCCGAAGGGGGGTTCGGCTGGTTCCTGATCCGTGATCTGGCGCAGGATCTGTCCTATGAGCGCAGAAACGAACGCAATTACCTTGCATTCAGGATATGCCGGAACATTCCCGCCGCGCGACAGACTGCCCCCTGTGAAACGGGGTGCAGGATCAGATGCCGATAATTACGAATTCTAAAGAGGTGCACCCTACGGTCTGAATCACGCCGATTGCAAGAACTGCAATACAAGGGGTGAAGATACCGTGGTCAAGACCATAGTGATGCAGGGAAAACAGCCTCGGAGCGGCATGATTGCCGGTTTGGTGCGAATGATTCTGTTTGGAGCGGGTATTTTCCTGCTGATCACCTCCGCTGTGCGGGCGGCGGCAACGGCTCCTGACATCTCGTATATATGTGATCAGGCTGCAGCTGCAGCTGCAGCCGAGACCGGCGTTCCCCTTGCGGTGCTGAAGGCAATTTCTCTCAATGAAACGGGACGTCGGATCAAGGGAAGAATGCGCCCTTGGCCTTGGACGGTAAACATGGAAGGCAAGGGTGTCTGGTTTCAGTCGGAAGATGCGGCGCGCGCCTATGTCTACAAACATTATAAACGCGGTGCACGCAGCTTTGATGTGGGGTGTTTCCAGATCAACTACAAATGGCATGGCCGTGCCTTTGCATCGATCGAGGAAATGTTCGAACCCATGGCCAATGCCCTCTATGCAGCACGATTCCTGCAGGAGCTGTATCAGGAGAAAGGGGATTGGAGCACAGCCGCCGGAGCCTACCATTCACGGACTCCGAAATACGCCAACCGATACCGGAAGCGATTCGATGCTTTTCGATTGGCCCTGGCCGAACAGGAAGAGCAACAGCCCCGAATGATGGTTCCTGTTGTTGTGCGCCAACCTGAGAAGCGTGAGGTCGTCGAACGGATCAATCGCTATCCATTTCTTCGCCCTGGCGGTGAAAGCGGACAATTGGGTTCACTGGTCCCGGTAAACCGCAGCCGGCTTGCGGTGCCGCTGATTTCGGCATTTCCGCAGGAAGGGTGAGAGCATGGAGGCAGTTGCCGCCCCACGTACAAGGATTTTTCAGCCAACGGTATTGCTTGCCGTTGCGCTGATGGCCGTGATCGTGATGATGATCCTGCCGATGCCGGCCTGGGTTCTCGATATAGGGCTGGCGGTCTCTTTCGCGCTGGCGATTCTGATCTTCACCATTACATTGTTTATCGAGCGGCCGCTCGATTTTTCGTCGTTCCCGACGATTTTGCTGGCATCCCTGATGCTGCGGTTATCGCTCAATGTTTCGTCAACCAAGCTGATAATCGGGCAGGGTCATACCGGCACAGGTGCAGCAGGCGCGGTGATCGAAGGCTTTGCGGGCTTCGTGATGAACGGCAGCGTTTTCCTTGGGCTTGTCGTATTTGGTGTTTTGCTGATCGTGAACTTCATAGTGATCACAAAGGGTGCTGCGCGTATGGCCGAGGTTGGCGCGCGTTTCGCCCTTGACGCAATGCCAGGCAAGCAACTGGCGATCGATAGTGACATGTCTGCTGGCGCGATCGACCATGCCGAGGCACGGGAGAGGCGCGAACGGGAGCAGGCCGAGACCACGTTTTTCGGATCACTCGATGGGGCGTCCAAATTCGTCAAGGGAGATGCTGTGGCCGGCCTCCTGATCACCTTGCTCAATCTGGTGATGGGCCTGGCGATGGGCACGATGGTGCATGGCATGCCCCTGGCACAGGCGTTTGAAACATACGCGATCCTCACGGTTGGGGACGGGTTGGTTTCACAGATTCCGGCAGTGATCATTTCGATAGCCGCGGCTCTTCTTCTGGCGCGGGGAGGAGCCACCGGATCAACCGATATCGCACTTCTCTCTCAGCTTGGCCGATATCCGGCTGCGTTGGCAACAGTCGGCCTCTTGATGGGGCTGTTCGCACTGGTTCCCGGCCTGCCGTTTGTTCCCTTCGTTACCGGGGCGGCACTTCTGGGTTTCCTGGCATGGCAAGGTTATCAGCATGCAATGAAACTGAAAGCGCGTGCGGCAGCGGTAGCGGAGAAATCCGAAGACGGCCCTGTCGAGGCGCGGATGGGTGATTTGCTGGATCTCGATGAAATTCATGTCGAGTTTGCTCCTGATCTTGTTCCGATGGCGCTGGACCCGGCAACCGGGCTTGATTCCCGGATCGGAAACATGCGTCGGCATATCGTCAAGGTATACGGGGTGATTCTGCCTGAAATCCGTCTGACGGATGATGCTTCCCTGCCCCCGGGAACTTATGTCATTCGCATCCAGGGGGTTGAGCGCGCACGTGACAGGCTGATGCCGGACAGAGTGCTGGCTCTGATCTCGGAGGCAGGTGGCGAACTTCCTGACGGCAAAGATGTAAAAGAGCCGGTCTACGGGGCCCCTGCAAGGTGGATCCCCGCAGAGATGCAGGAAGATGCGGCGCTTGCAGGTTCAACCATCGTCAGCGCAACGGAAGTTCTGGCCACGCACCTTCTGGAAGTGATCAAGGGCAATTTTCCTCGTCTGCTCACGCTCAAGGCGCTGCGGCGAATACTCGATGAATATGTGAATCTGAGCGATCCCGAAAGAACAGCGGCAAACCAGCGTGTGCTGGATGAACTGGTTCCAGACAAGGTGCCGGTGGATCTCCTGCTTTCGGTGATGCGCCTTCTTCTGGAAGAGCGGGTATCGGTGCGCAACCTTACCTTGATCCTCGAAGCGATTGCCGAAGTGCGCAGTGCATTGCCAACCCCCGAGGCAATCTGCGAACATGTGCGCCAGCGTCTCGGGTTTCAACTGGTTGCCGAGCTGAAACGTGAAGACGGCACCATCCCGCTGATCCAGCTTGCGCCCGAATGGGAAGATATTTTCGCCACCTATCAGATTGAAGGTGAGCGGGGGCAGATGGACGTGGCCCTCCCGCCAGAGAAGTTCAATCGGCTGGCAGGCGCGGTGGCCGAGAAGGTATCGTCGGCTGCCGAAGCCGGGGTGTACGCGGCGATCGCGACCTCGCGACATCGCCGGCGCTTCCTGCATACGGTCCTGGTGGCCAAGGGTATTCATAATCCGGTTCTTTCTTTCGAAGAGATAGCCCTGGAGGCGCGTCCGGCACTTGTGGGGCTTGTGCAGGCATGAGCGATGCGCTGATGGCCCTGGTCGAGAGCAGCCGGGAGGCCTGGCAGACGGGATTTCTGGTCTTTCTGCGGATAGGTGCGGCGATGTCGTTACTACCGGCATTCGGGGAAAGATCCGTGCCCGTCCGGGTGAGGCTGGTTCTGACGATTGCATTTACCATTCTTGTTGCTCCGGCGGTGGCCCCCCGGTTTTCATATGATGCGCTGGAAGAAAGAGGTCGACTGGTTCTTCTGCTGTCAGAAACCATGGCCGGCCTGACAATCGGGATAGGTCTTCGTCTGCTGGTTTTCGCGTTGCAGATGGCTGGCACCATGGCTGCGCAATCCGTATCCTTGTCGCAGATCTTTGGTGGTTCGCCCGGTCAGGATCCTCAACCTGCAATTGGTCATATCATTGTTATCGGCGGACTTGCGCTGGCGGTCATGGCGGGGCTGCATGTGCGCCTTACAAGTTTTCTTATCCTCTCCTATGACCTGATACCGGCTGGTCAGCTCCCCCATTCGGCGATGCTTGCCGAATGGGGTATCGACAAGGTGGGAAAGGCGTTTGCCCTGGCCTTTTCGCTGGCTGCGCCCTTTCTGGTTGCATCGCTGCTCTACAATATTGCGCTTGGCGTGATCAACCGGGCCATGCCCCAGCTCATGGTTGCGTTCGTAGGGGTGCCGGCGATCACGGCGGGTGGTCTTTTCCTGTTGTTGCTGATTCTTCCCCTGCTTCTTCAGGTTTGGCACGTGGGGCTGGTGAGCTTTCTTGAAGATCCTTCCGGAGGGTTGCAATGAGTACCACGGAAGATCAGAACGACAAGCAGTATGAACCGACGCAGAAGAAACTTGAAGAGGCGCGCAAGAAAGGCGAGCTTGCCCGCTCGTCAGACCTGAATACGGCGGCGGCATATGCCGGGTTCATTCTTGTTGCCATGGCAACGGGGGGATCAGCGCTGTTATCTATGGGAGAGTTGCTGGCAGGCCTGCTTGCTCAGCCCGTTCGGATATCGGAAAGCCTCTTCCGGGATAGTGCGCGCCCCGTCAGTGCCGGAATACTGCTTCCTCTGACGCTGGGCCTGGCGCCTTGGTTTCTTGTGCCCGGAGGGCTGGTCCTGTTGTCCGCAGTTGCCCAGCGCAGTCTGGTTTTTGCACCTGAAAGGCTGCGTCCGAAACTTTCGCGGATTTCTCCGATCAGCAATGCAGCAAACAAGTTCGGGCGAAGTGGCCTGTTCGAGTTTGTCAAAAGCGCATCGAAACTTTTGATTTATTCGTTTCTTCTGGCAGCGTTCCTTTACGACAGGATGCCAGTGATCGTGGTGACCGTGCAGCTTTCGCCGCATGCCGCCGTGCAGATACTGACCGGGCTGATTGTCGAGTTTCTGGTTCTGGTGCTGGTGATCGCTTTGATGATCGGGGGGATCGATTTCGTATGGCAATACAAGGAACATCTCAGAAAGAACCGGATGTCGCGGAAGGATCTTACGGATGAGGCCAAGCAGTCCGAGGGGGATCCTCACATGAAACAACAGCGACGACAGAAAGCGATAGAGATCGCCATGAACAAGATGCTCTCGGAGGTTCCGGATGCAGATGTGGTGATTGTAAACCCGCAACATTATGCGGTTGCACTCAGGTGGAGCCGCGCTCCGGGATCGGCGCCCGTTTGCATAGCCAAAGGGGTGGATGAAATGGCGGCACGCATCCGTGAGATTGCCACCGAATCCGGAGTGCCGCTATATCGGGATCCTCCGGTTGCCAGGGCATTGCATGCGTCGGTGGATATTGGCCAGGAAATTCTGCTTGAACATTATCAGGCTGTTGCGGCAGCGATCCGCTTTGCTGAACGCATGCGCCGAAAAGCCGGAGGATCGGGGTGATGGATTCAGGACACATGGGAGAGGCGCGGGAAAGACTTGTACGCCTCCATGTATTGAGTTCCATGATCATGGAATCCGAACTTTCGGCATTGCGAAAGATCAGCCGCAGCCATGAACAGGTTGAAAAAGAAATAGAAAGGCTTCGGCGTGCCATATCGGCAAGAATGAGGCAGCGGGCATCCATGCAGGATGCTGATGCCAGCGCGTCAGTCAATCATGATTCGTGCTGGTTGCGTTGGCAGAATTACGCACTCGGTGCACTGAACATGCAATTGGCAGAAATCCGGGCTGATATGGCAAAGCAGAAAGAAGTGGCGGCCAGAGCGTTCGGCCGGGCGGAAATTCTTGCCAAATATCTTCAAGAAAGGAGTTGATTTGGTGAGCGCCCGGTGTCTCCCGCCTAACAGCGCAAATTTTAGCGCGTTAGGGTCGAGACACGATCAAGTCCACCACGGGATAAAGGCAGCGACAGCGACAGCTGGCAGGACGTTTCGAGCCGGTTTGTCATGGCGGGTGGCAACGTGTCGGAAATCCTTGAGGCCGCAGAAGGTGCGTTCGGTCATGTTTCGCGCGCGATACGCCTGCACATCATGAGGGATGGGCGTTTCCGGGGTCGGGTGGATGGGATGACGGCCTCCGTTCCGGTCCGGGCAAGAGCCGCGCGCAGGCCGTTTTGCATCATGGCCCCGGTCGCCGAGCAGGCGGCGCGGGGCGGGCCGTATTCACGCGGGCAATCCTTCCGGTGGCAGTCCGACTTCAGAACATGGATGATCCCGCTGATCACCCGCCGGTCATCTTTCCTGCGCGCACCCGGAAACACGATGCGCGCGGGCTGAAACGGCCGGAATTGGCCATCGCCGATGGCGCACCAGGGCTTGAGGCCGCGCTCATTGCCCTCTGGGGCGAAGACCTGCCAATCCAGCGCTGCACGGTTCACAAGCACCGCAGCCTTCTCGGCCACGCCCCCAAGCATATGCATGATGAGTTGACGGAAGATAACCGCGACATGATCTACGCCGAAAAGCCTGCGGAAATCGCCACCTGCCACAAGGTCTTTCTGCGAAAATGGCGGCTGAAACGCAAGACGGTGGCCGATAGCTTTGATGAGGCCGGTGACAAGCTGTTCACCTTCGCGCGCCTGCCGCAAGGCCAGTGGAAATCGGCGCGGACCACAAATGCAATCGAACGTCTGAACGAGGACTTCCGCCGCCGCATCAAGACCCAGACCGTGCTGCCATGCGCCGAGACCGTGCCGATGCTGCTCTGGGCACTGATGGCCTCGGGGCAGATCGTCATGCGAAAGATCGATGGCTGGGAAACCCCGTCTCAACCCATCGCCGACGAAACCCTTGACCAGGCCGCCTGACCGGCGCAGAACTCAACCCGCTTGGAGGTGTCTGAAATCAATTTCCACTACTTTCAAGATGCTGTCGGGCTGAAGGTTTTGCTTGGGAATTGCAGAGGATAACATTAGTAATGCAAAAGATGCTGTGCGGCTACAACCACAGGAAATGCGCAAAACATTCCGGGCCAGGACGGCCAGCGGTTCCATATCGGGCTGTTGCGCGGTGAACTTCAGGTCGAACTGTATGTGCCGGAACATGAAGATCTGCAACAGCCGCATAGCCGGGATGAATGCTATGTGGTGATCCGCGGCTCGGGCCGGTTCCAGATGGGAGAGAGGATCGTGCCATTCGAAGCCGGCGATTTCCTGTTTGTGCCTGCGGGCATGGAGCATCGGTTTCTCGATTTTGGCTCCAGCCTGGAAGCTTGGGTAATCTTTTACGGACCGGAAGGCGGCGAGCAGCTTGCATGACAGCCGCCCACATATTCTGATCGCCGGAGCGGGAATAAACGGCCTGATGGCCGCCTGTTACACAAACCAAGCCGGTGCGCGGGTGACGGTCTGCGAGGAAGGGCCGGTGCCCAATCCTGATAGTGTTTCGCATGGTGCACACCGACTGATCCATCCTGTGCCCCCTGTTGGGCGGCCGCAAGATGCTGCGAGGTCGGCGCAGGCCCTGCCGCTTTGGCAAGCTATTTTGCAGGATATAGCCTGCGAAGGCTTTGTGAAGACCGGAGTGATCGGGGCCGCCGTGCGCGTTGCGATTGATGTTGTCGGGAAATCGGATCTCGTTAAGCGCCACCACATGCCCCTCCGGACAAGCGAGACGGTGCGGGCAATGTCGGCGGCCACCTGCGCGTTGGACGTTTGCCAGTGACCCCAACAGGAAAACGCCAGGGCAAAGTCGTTGGGCAGGGGCGTTTATTCGAAAGGGAGCGAATCCGATTTTCGTCCGGGCGTGCCGGAGCCCTGTTCGAGAACTCTCCGAAAAAAGAACGCGGGACCAGTTGTGGGCCCGTCGGCCAGCACTAACGAATTTTCCAATGATTTCAACGAAACATGGTGCCCAGGAGAGGACTCGAACCTCCACGTCCATACGGACACTAGCACCTGAAGCTAGCGCGTCTACCAATTCCGCCACCTGGGCCGGTGTCGTGAGGCCGCGATTTAAGCGCTTCGTGACGGGGTGTCAACCGAGGATGCGGTAAATTTTCATGGCATCAATCCCGGCTTGTGTGCCGGGGGCATGAAAGCTATTCAGGCAGCAGTAAGATAAGGGAGAGCCATCATGCCCAGGCTTGTCACGGTTTACGGCGGATCCGGCTTTGTGGGGCGCTATATCGTCCAGCGTCTTGCCCATGCCGGTTGGCGGGTACGTGTTGCGGTACGCCGCCCGAACGAGGCCCTCTTCGTGCGCACCTATGGCGATGTCGGCCAGGTTGAACCGGTGCCCTGCAACATCCGTGACGACGATTCCGTGCGCTCCGTCATGCAGAATGTGGACGCGGTCGTGAACTGTGTCGGCATTCTGGTTGAGGAGGGCCGCAACCGTTTCGAAGCGGTGCAGAACGAAGGGGCCGAGCGCATTGCGCGTATCGCCGCCGAACTGGAGGTGAGGCATCTTGTTCATCTGTCGGCTCTGGGCGCCGATGAAACCAGCGACAGCGGCTACGCCCGCACCAAGGCTTTGGGCGAAACGGCGGTCTTGCAGCATTTCCCGGGTGCGATGATACTGCGCCCTTCGGTGATTTTCGGCCCAGAAGACCGGTTTTTCAACCGCTTCGCCGACATGGCCAGATTTACCCCCATGCTGCCCATCGTTGGCGGCAACACGCGCTTTCAGCCCGTTTTTGTCGATGATGTCGCCGCTGCGGCGGAAATGGGGGTCGAGGGCAAGGCGACAGGCATCTACGAACTTGGCGGTCCCGAAACCGAAACGCTGCGCACCCTCATCGCCAGAATGCTCCGGATGATCAATCGCCGCCGGCTTGTGCTGAACCTGCCATTCTGGGCAGGATCGGTGATCGGTTTCATATTCGACATGGCGCAGACCGTTTCCATGGGGCTTTTCACCAACAACATCCTGACCCGGGATCAGGTGCGCCTGCTGCGGCATGACGTGGTGGTTCGAGACGGGGCGAAAACCCTGCGCGACCTTGGCATCAGACCTGCCGCATTCGAAGCGATCGTCCCGGAATACCTCTGGCGCTTTCGCCCCGACGGCCAGTATGAGGAAATCAAGGAATCCCTGCGCTGGCTGAAGCGGACATGACGGTGGCGGCAGGGGCATCCCGATGAACGATGATACAACGCTGATAGCGCTTCTTCTGGGAGCGCTGGAAGGGCTCACGGAATTCATCCCCGTTTCCTCGACCGGGCATCTGCTGCTGGCCGGGCATTTTCTTGGTTTCCAATCCGCCGGCAAGACCTTCGAGGTGGTGATCCAGTTCGGTGCCGTTCTGGCTATCCTGACAATCTATTTCACCAGACTCTGGAACGTTGTCCGCACGGCGCCACAAGATCCGGCATCACGCCGCTTCATCCTTTCGGTTCTGGTGGCCTTCCTGCCGGCAGCAATCATCGGCGTGCTGGCGCATGGTTTCATCAAGCGCGTGCTCTTCGAAACGCCATTTCTGATTGCCATCATGCTGATACTCGGGGGAATCGTTCTTCTGGTGGTCGATCGCCTGCGCCTTGAGCAGGTAAAGGACAATGCCATGCAGTTCTCGCTGTCGATGTCCCTCGGGATCGGATTTGCCCAGACACTGGCAATGATCCCCGGTGTTTCCAGATCGGGTTCTACCATCGTGGCAGCCTTGCTGATGGGGGCTAGCAAGCGTGCCGCGGCCGAGTTCTCGTTCTTTCTTTCAATGCCCACAATGGCCGGTGCCTTTACCTATGATCTCTACAAGAACCGCGATGCGCTGGACACCGCAGCCCTGAACGAAATCGCCTTCGGATTCCTTGCCGCCTTCGTTTCGGCAGTGCTGGTGGTGAAATGGCTGCTGGGCTATGTCAGCCGCCATGGATATGCGCTTTTCGGCTGGTGGCGAATCGTTGTTGGCAGCGCAGCCCTTGCCGGGCTTTTGCTGAGTGCAACATGACGGCCCAATAAGGTCAGTAATTATTACCTGAAATGCAGAAATTTCATGGCCGCGCTTCTTGGTTCGGAAAAAAACTCCTATTTGGGTCACAATTACTGCCTTTTCTTTCGGGGTGCAAAGGTCTATTGAGGTGTTTCGGAATGAAATCGGGGGAACGAGCAGTTGGTCGGCCAGCAGATGTTGAAATTCGTCGATGTACAACGCGATATGCCGACAAAGCGCGAAGCCGGCGTTCGCAAAGCGGATTTCCGCGAAATCTATGCAGAATATTCGCGCGCGAAGGCCGAAGAGCAGGCCGCGCGCTGCAGCCAGTGCGGCGTTCCGTATTGTCAGACGCATTGTCCGCTTCACAACAACATCCCCGACTGGCTGCTGCTGACGGCCGAAGGGCGCCTGGAAGAGGCCTATCGGCTCAGTCAGGATACCAACACCTTTCCCGAAATCTGCGGCCGTATCTGTCCGCAGGATCGCCTTTGCGAAGGCAATTGCGTGATCGAACAGGCCGGTCACGGCACGGTAACGATTGGTGCGATCGAGAAATACATCACCGATACCGCCTGGGAAGAGGGCTGGGTCAAGCCCCCCTTCCCGAGAGTGGAACGGGGCGAAAGCGTTGGTATCATCGGCGCCGGCCCTGGTGGTCTGGCAGCTGCCGACCGGCTGCGGCGCTCGGGCGTGCAGGTCACGATCTATGATCGCCACGACCGTGCCGGCGGTCTGCTGATATATGGCATTCCCGGCTTCAAGCTTGAAAAGGACGTGGTTGCCCGCCGCATCCGCCAGCTTGAGGAAGTCGGCGTGGTATTCAAGCTCAACTGCAACATAGGTACCGACATCACCTTCCAGGCCCTTCGTGACAGGCACGATGCGGTATTGATTGCCACGGGGGTTTACAAATCGCGTGATTTGCAGGCTCCGGGCGTGGGCGCGGCAGGAGTTGTAAGGGCGATCGACTACCTGACCGCGTCCAACCGCATCAATCTTGGCGACACGGTCCCCGAATATGAAAGCGGAGAGCTGAACGCCAGAGACAAACGCGTGATGGTGATCGGCGGTGGCGATACGGCAATGGATTGTGTACGCACCGCGATTCGCCAGGGTGCCACAAGTGTCAAATGCCTTTACCGCCGCGACCGTGCCAACATGCCCGGAAGCCAGCGCGAGGTGCAGAATGCCGAAGAAGAAGGCGTGGAGTTCGTGTGGCTGGCCGCACCCAAGGGTTTTGTCGGCGATCCGGTGGAAGGGGTCATCGTGCAGAAGATGCGCCTTGGCGCGCCGGATGCTACCGGCCGGCGCAGCCCCGAGGTGATAGAAGGCGCAGATTACACGGAATCCGCCGATCTGGTGATTCTGGCGCTTGGCTTCAGCCCCGAGGATCTGCCTGCGCTCTGGCAGGAAAAGACGCTTGAGGTCACGCGCTGGGGCACGATTCTTGCCGATTACAAGACACACATGACAAGGCTTCCCGGCGTTTTCGCGGTGGGTGACATCGTGCGGGGGGCAAGCCTTGTGGTGTGGGCCATCCGTGACGGGCGCGAAGCGGCGGATGCGATACTGGAGTACCTGAACGCCAGTGCCCACATGGCGGCGGAATAGTGCATTCGCGGCAACCACGCGGATTTTCCGACGGACATGAAAACCGCGGCATGGGCCGGCCGGAAAGGAACAGAGATGATGACACGAACAGGAAGATGCATGTGTGGCAGGGTCAGCTTTGTTGCCCATGACGTGCCGGCCAGCTACGGCATCTGCCATTGCGAGATGTGCCGCCGTTGGGCGGGGTCGGCGCTGCTCGGGGTTTCGGTTCCCAGCGACAGTATAAGCTGGAGCGGACAAGAGCACATACGGACGCTGCAAAGTTCCGAATGGGCCGAACGGGCCTGGTGCGGCAACTGCGGCACCGGACTGTATTACCGGGTGACCGAAGAAAACGACTGGCACGGCGCAACCGAAATTCCGATCGGGCTGTTTGACTCGCCGAACGGCTTTGCGCTGGACAACGAGATCTACATCGATCTGAAGCCCGACAGCTATGCCTATGTCGGCGAAGGGCACAAGCGTCTGACCCGGCAGGAATGCATCGAGAAATTCAGCCGGCTGGGTGAAGCCGGCAACAGTTGATGCCGCCCGGACGGGAAGGCCAAGCGAGGACGAGACATGACAGGATTTGACCGGAACTGGGTTCGCGCCGAAGAGAAAAAGCGCCGCTGGATGGCCGAACACGGTTTCTACAACCCCGAGGACGAGCACGCATCCTGCGGTGTTGGCCTTGTGGTGGCGATCAATGGCAAACCGTCGCGCAAGGTGGTGCAAAACGGCATCGATGCGCTGAAGGCCGTGTGGCACCGCGGCGCCGTGGATGCCGATGGCAAGACGGGCGACGGTGCCGGCATTCATGTGCAGATCCCGGTGGAATTCTTCTATGACCAGGTGCGCCGCACCGGCCATGAACCCGAGAAGGATCAGCTTCTGGCGGTGGGTCAGGTCTTTTTGCCGCGCACCGATTTCGGTGCTCAGGAAACCTGTCGCACCATTGTGGAAACGGAAGTGCTGCGCATGGGCTACCGCATCTATGGCTGGCGTCATGTGCCGGTGAATGTGGAATGCCTCGGCGAAAAGGCCAATGCAACCCGTCCCGAGATCGAACAGATCCTGATCGCCAATGCCAAGGGCGTGGATGAAGAAACCTTCGAACGCGAGCTTTACGTGATCCGCCGCCGCATCGAGAAGGCATCGGCTGTCGCCGGCATCAATGATCTTTACATCTGTTCGCTTTCCTGCCGTTCGATCATCTACAAGGGCATGATGCTGGCCGAACAGGTGGCCGAATTCTATCCCGACCTGATGGACGAACGCTTCGAAAGCGCCTTTGCCATCTATCACCAGCGCTACTCCACCAATACCTTCCCCCAATGGTGGCTGGCGCAGCCCTTCCGCATGCTGGCTCATAACGGTGAAATCAACACGCTCAAGGGCAATGTCAACTGGATGAAAAGCCACGAGATCCGCATGGCCTCGTCGGCATTTGGCGAGATGGCCGAAGACATCAAGCCGATCATCCCCCAGGGAAGCTCGGATTCGGCCGCGCTTGACGCAGTGTTCGAAGTGATGGTGCGCGCCGGGCGCTCGGCGCCGATGGCCAAGACGATGCTGGTGCCCGAGGCATGGTCGCAATCGGCGGTGGAACTGCCGCAGGCCTGGCGCGACATGTATGCCTATTGCAACGCGGTGATGGAACCGTGGGACGGGCCGGCAGCACTGGCCATGACCGACGGGCGCTGGGTCTGCGCCGGGATGGACAGGAACGGCCTCAGACCCATGCGCTATGTAATCACCGGTGATGGCCTGGTGATTGCCGGCTCCGAAACGGGCATGGTGCCGGTAAACGAGGCCACCGTGCAGGAAAAGGGCGCGCTCGGGCCGGGTCAGATGCTGGCCGTTGACATGAAGAAGGGCCTTCTGTTCCATGACCGCGAAATCAAGGACAAGCTCGCACGTGCCCTGCCTTTCGGAGAATGGGCATCGAAGATCCATGACATGGAAGACGAGCTCAACCGCGTAAGCGAAAAACCCCTGACGCCACGCGAGGAGCTGAAGAAGCGCCAGCTTGCCGCCGGCTACACGGTGGAAACGATCGAGCAGATCCTGGCTCCCATGGCCGAGAGCGGCAAGGAGGCCATCGCCAGCATGGGTGACGATACGCCTGCGGCGGTGCTCTCGAAACAGTATCGCCCGCTCAGCCACTATTTCCGCCAAAACTTCAGCCAGGTCACCAACCCGCCGATCGATTCCCTGCGCGAATACCGGGTGATGAGCCTGAAAACCCGCTTCGGAAACCTCAAGAACGTGCTCGATGAAAGCAGCGCCCAGACCGAAATCATGGTTCTGGAAAGCCCGTTCCTGGGCAATGCGCAATTTGCGGCACTGCTTGAACATCTGGGGCACGATGTGGTGGAAATCGATTGCAGCTTCCCTGTCGGCAGCGGCGAGGACGCATTGCGCGAGGCACTCGCACGCATACGCTCCGAAGCCGAGGATGCGGTGCGTTCGGGCACCGCCCATCTGGTTTTGACCGATCGCCACCAGGGCCCGGACAAGATCGCGATGCCGATGATCCTGGCCACCAGTGCAGTGCACAGCGGGCTGACGCGCGAGGGTCTGCGCACCTTCTGTTCGATCAATGTGCAAAGTGCCGAATGTATCGACCCGCACTACTTCGCCGTGCTGATCGGGGCCGGGGCCACCACTGTCAACGCCTATCTTGCCGAAGATACGATCGCCGATCGTATCGAACGCGGCCTTCTGGAAGGCACGCTTACCGATGCGGTGGCCCGTTATCGCAAGGCGATTGACCAGGGTCTTCTGAAGATCATGGCCAAGATGGGTATCAGCGTGGTCTCGTCCTATCGCGGTGGCCTCAATTTCGAGGCTGTCGGTCTTTCACGTGCCATGGTTGCGGAATATTTCCCCGGCATGGTCAGCCGTATTTCCGGCATCGGGGTGCGTGGTATCCAGCAAAAGCTTGAAGAGGTTCACGCGCTCGGCTGGCGAAGCAACCGGGATCTTCTGCCGGTGGGCGGTTTCTACAAGATGCGCCGCTCGGGCGAGGTGCACGCCTGGAATGCCACCAACATGCACCTCATGCAATCGGCCTGCGATCGCGCGTCCTATGCGCTGTGGAAACAATATTCAGCGAAGATCCATGAGAACCCACCGATTCATCTGCGCGATCTGATGGATTTCAAGCCGCTCGGCAAGCCGATTCCGATCGAAGAGGTGGAAAGCATCACAGCGATTCGCAAGCGTTTCGTGACACCGGGCATGAGTCTTGGTGCCCTTTCTCCGGAATCCCACAAGATACTGAGCATCGCCATGAACCGCATTGGCGCCAAGTCCGACAGCGGCGAAGGGGGCGAGGATCCTGCCTTCTTCACACCCGAGCCCAATGGTGACAACCCGAGCGCCAAGATCAAGCAGGTGGCAAGCGGACGCTTTGGCGTCACGGCCGAATACCTTACCCACTGTGAGGAACTTGAAATCAAGGTGGCTCAGGGGGCCAAGCCCGGTGAAGGCGGCCAGTTGCCGGGGCTGAAGGTGACCGAACTGATTGCACGCCTGCGCCACTCGACCCCAGGCGTCACACTGATCAGCCCCCCGCCGCATCACGATATCTATTCGATCGAGGATCTGGCGCAGCTGATCTACGATCTGAAACAGATCAACCCGGTCGCCAAGGTTACGGTCAAGCTGGTTGCCGCCTCGGGTGTGGGAACGATCGCCGCTGGCGTGGCCAAGGCCAGGGCCGACGTGATCCTGATCTCGGGTCATAACGGCGGTACCGGCGCCAGCCCGGCCACCAGCATCAAATACGCCGGCCTGCCTTGGGAAATGGGGCTTACAGAGGCGCATCAGGTTCTGGCCATGAACAAGCTGCGTGATCGCGTGACTCTGCGCACCGACGGCGGGCTTCGCACCGGTCGTGATATCGTGATGGCCGCCATGATGGGTGCCGAGGAATACGGGATCGGCACCGCTGCGCTGATCGCCATGGGCTGCATCATGGTGCGTCAGTGCCAGTCCAACACCTGCCCGGTGGGTATCTGCACCCAGGATGAACGCCTGCGCGCCAAGTTCACCGGCACGGCCGACAAGGTGGTGAACCTGATCACCTTCTACGCCCAGGAAGTGCGTGAGATCCTTGCCGGTCTTGGAGCGCGCTCGCTGGACGAGGTGATCGGACGCGCCGACCTTCTGTCGCAGGTCAGCCGGGGTGCGGCGCATCTTGACGATCTTGATCTCAACCCGCTGCTGATCACGCTCGATGGTGCCGAAAACATTGTTTACGATCGCAAGCGCCCGCGCAACGAAGTGCCCGATACGCTTGATGCCGAAATCGTGCGCGATGCGGCGCGCTTCCTGAAAGATGGCGAAAAGATGCAGCTGCATTACGCGGTGCAGAATACCGACCGCACCGTGGGCACCCGGATTTCCAGCCATATTGTCGAGCGCTTCGGCATGAACAATGATCTGCAGCCCGATCACCTGACGGTGAAGCTTACCGGCAGCGCCGGACAGAGCCTCGGGGCTTTCGCTGCACCGGGGCTCAAGATCGAGGTTTCCGGCGATGCCAACGATTATGTGGGCAAGGGGCTTTCGGGGGGGATGATCGTGGTGCGCCCGCCGATGATAAGCCCGCTCGAAGCCAGCGAAAACACCATCATCGGCAATACCGTGCTCTATGGCGCAACCGGCGGCTGTCTTTTCGCCGCCGGGCGGGCGGGCGAGCGTTTCGCCGTGCGCAATTCGGGCGCGAAGGTGGTGGTCGAGGGCTGCGGCGCATCGGGTTGTGAATACATGACGGGCGGCGTGGCCGTGATCCTTGGTGACATCGGGGCCAATTTTGGCGCTGGCATGACGGGTGGCATGGCCTATCTGTATGATCCGGAAGGGCGCGCGCGCGATTACATGAACATGGAAACGCTTGTTACCTGCGCGGTGACGGTAGACCACTGGGAAGCCGAACTGAAAACCCTGATCACACAGCACCACGATGAAACCGGAAGCCGTAAGGCGGCCGCAATCCTTGATAACTGGGAAGCCGAGCGGCACAATTTCCTGCAGGTCTGCCCCAGGGAAATGCTGGTGCATCTGCCTCATCCCCTGGGTATCAAGGAAGGCGCCGCAACCGCCTGATACCTGCAAAACCGGAAAACCGGCTCCGCCCTGCGGCGGGGCCGCTGCCTCTGGCACCGGAAATGGCCAGGATTTTCCTCATTTTCGTCACCTGCTGGAAATGTTATCCTGTTAGCCTGTCCCCTGTTGCAACTGTCAGGACAAGCGGCAATGCCAACCACCTATACCGATCAATTCTTCCTGATTGATCCCTATTCCCCGCCGCCGGCGGGAACGCAGCTGAATTTTGTCCAGCTGACCCTGACGGATCAGAACGATGACAACGATTTCGACCGTTTCAACAACGACAGCGTGGACGGAACCGACATTACCTCGTCCTGGGCTGGCGATACGGTCACCGTCAATGTGCCCGGCGTCGGCAATGTAACCTATACCGGTGTCACCTTCTATCTGGCCGACGGGCGGCGTGTCTTCACCCCGAATGACGGGCAGGTACTGCAGAACGGCACTTTCGTTTCCTCGACCTTCGTCACCTCGCAGGGGCCGCTTCTGACCGGCCAGCTGGGTCCGCCGTGTTTCGTGACCGGTACGCTGATCCGCACACCCCGTGGCGAGCGTGCGGTCGAATCCCTGAAACCGGGTGATCTGGTGGAAACGCTTGACCATGGCGCCCGCCCCCTGCTCTGGATCGGTTTCACCTGCGCGGATGGAACGGGCAGACATGCGCCGGTGCGGATTCGTGCCGGTGCCCTTGGCAACAGCCGTGATCTGCTGGTTTCTCCTCAGCACCGGATGCTTGTACAGGGCTGGCAGGCCGAACTGCACTTTGGCCAGAGCGAAGTGCTGGTGCCTGCAAGGCATCTTGTCGATGGGAAAAGCATCGTGCAGCAGTCCGTATCGGATGTGGGATATTGGCACCTGTTGTTCGACCGCCATGAAATCATCTGGTCGGACGGAGCCCTGAGCGAAAGCTTCTTCCCCGGAGACCACATCCTCATGCAGGACCGTGAAACGCAGGCCGAACTTCTGGCGTTGTTCCCGGAACTGGCCGATCCTGCCCGCGAAATTTTCGCCACAACCGCACGGCCGGCCCTGACACGTCACGAAGCCCGGGTGCTGCACCCCCCTGCCGTCTGACCTGCAGGCGTTTCAGGCCATCGGGCAAAAGGATCTGGCGGGGCTTCCGGATGACAGGCCGGACGCAGGACATCCCGGCTTTCCCCGCCAGGAAGTGCTCAAGGCTTGACCGGCCCTGTTTCCATGTGACTATGGTCGATCCGTGGAAAAGCGAGCAAACAGAAAGAAACCTGCCGGGAAATCCGCAAGACGCGGCAAGGGCTCCGGGGCAAGGACCGCAAAACCGACGCGGAAAACATCCGCTGCAGGCAAGACGGCCAGTGCCCGAAAAACCCTGCGGAAAACGCCAGGACCGGTGCGGCGGCTGTGGCGATGGATCCGGCGTGGCGTTCTGGGCCTGGCGCTGTTGCTTGTGCTGGCGGTGCTTCTCTATCGTTTCGTCAACCCGCCCACCACTCCCTACATGCTTTCCGAAAGCCGCCGTCTGAACGGCATCACGCAGGACTGGGTGCCGATCGAAAACATCGCCCCCGTGATGCTGCGCAGCGTAGTTGCTGCAGAAGATGCGAATTTCTGCAGGCACTGGGGATTTGACGTGGCCGAGATCCGCCGCGCCATCGAGGCCGGAGGGCGGCGGGGTGCTTCAACCATCACCCAGCAAGTGGTGAAAAACGCCTATCTCTGGCATGGACGCAGCTGGCCGCGCAAGGTGCTGGAAACCGTCATGACACCTCTGGTGGAGGCCAGTTGGCCCAAGCGCCGCATCCTTGAAGTCTATCTGAACATCGCTGAATTCGACGAGGGCGTTTTCGGAATCAAGGCCGCAGCCGAAAAGGCTTTCGGGGCAAGCCCCGATGAGCTTTCGCCCCAGCAGGCGGCATATCTTGCGGTTGTGCTGCCAAATCCCAAGAACCGCTCGGCCGCGCGCCCCACAAACGCGCTTCGAAAACGCGCCGCACAGGTCATGGACGGGGCGGCAACCATTCGCGCGGACGGTCGTTCTTACTGTTTCGAGGATTGATTTCGCCGCCGTTTCAGCGCAATCAGGGCCCAGCAGCGATCAGGAGCTACAGGCATGGCGAAGCTTTACCACGTTCCCCTTTCTCCGTTCTGCCGCAAGGTGCGCCTTGTGCTGGCGGAAAAGAAGATCGAAGTGGAACTGATCGAGGAGCGCTATTGGGAGCAGGATGCCGACTTCCTGCGCCGCAACCCTGCCGGAAAGGTGCCGGTGCTGAAGCTGGATGGCCTGACAATGGCAGAGAGCACACCGATCTGCGAATACCTAGAGGAAACCAGAACCGAACCGCCTCTGATGCCGAAAGGTGCCAAGGCACGATACGAGGTACGCCGGCTGGTCAGCTGGTTCGACGACAAGTTCCACAATGAAGTAACGAGGAACCTGCTTTACGAGCGGGTGAACAAGAAGATCACCGGCGCCGGATACCCCGACAGTACAAACGTGAAGACAGGCGCACGACGCATCAAGTTTCACCTTGACTACATGGGCTGGCTGCTGGATCACCGCCGCTGGCTGGCAGGAGATGTAATGACACTGGCGGATTTTGCCGCAGCGGCACATATCTCGGCACTCGACTACATTTCAGATGTGGACTGGAACCGCAATGCGAACGTGAAAGACTGGTATGCGAAGATCAAGTCGCGCCCGGCATTCCGTTCGATCCTTGCTGACCACGTATCTGGCTTCCCGCCTCCACGTCACTATGCAGACCTGGATTTTTAGGACAGGCTGAAAACACAAGGGGCTTGCGCCCTTGCCCGTTCCGGGAAGATACCCCGGTGAAATTTCCGACAGGAAGGAAGAAGGGGCCGGTTTGCCGGAAGAACTGAAAAAGCGGTTGCAGGAAAAAGCGCTGTCGGAAGGCTTTGCGAAAATGGCAGTCTGCCGCCCCGATGCCGCCCCCGAAACGGCCGGCCGTCTGGCGCGGTTCGTGGCCAGGGGCTGGCATGGGCAGATGGAATGGATGGCCGAACGGATGCACTGGCGGGGCAATGCGGCAGCACTCTGGCCCGAAGCCCGGAGCATAATCATGCTGGCCGAGCTTTACACCCCCGCGCACGATCCGCTTGCCGTGCTGAAGATGCGGGATCGGGGCGCGATCAGCGTTTATGCACAGAACCGTGATTACCACGATATCGTCAAGAAACGGCTGAAACGGGTTGGGCGCTGGCTGCTGGAGCAGACGGAGGGCACCGAGATCAAGGTGTTCGTGGATACCGCGCCAGTGATGGAAAAGCCGCTTGGGCAGGCAGCCGGGCTTGGGTGGCAGGGCAAGCATACCAATCTGGTAAGCCGGGAACTGGGCAACTGGTTCTTTCTCGGTGCCATCTTCACCACTCTGGAACTTCCCCCCGATACACCCGGGGAAGATCATTGCGGATCTTGCCGTGCCTGCCTTGATGTCTGTCCGACAAAAGCCTTCCCCGCGCCGTATCAACTGGATGCCCGGCGCTGCATTTCCTATCTGACGATCGAGCACAGGGGCCCGGTGGCGCGCGATCTGCGCCCACTTCTGGGCAATCGCATATATGGTTGCGACGATTGCCTTGCGGTATGCCCCTGGAACAAGTTTGCACGCAACGCCCGTGAAATCCGCTATCGCGCGCGGGCCGAGTTGCTGGCGCCAGAGCTGGCAGATCTCGCCCGTCTGGATGATCCCGGTTTCCGCGCCATGTTTGCCGGTAGTCCGATCAGGCGAATCGGGCGAAACCGCTTCGTTCGCAATGTCCTTTACGCGATCGGCAATTCCGGAAAACCGGCCCTGTGCGCGGTGGCAAGCGAATTGACCGGTGATGCCGATGCAACGGTGGCCGATGCCGCAGCCTGGGCGGTGGAGCGGCTGACGTGAAAAGCTCCCTGCGCGGCATCGTGATGATCGTGACAGCTGTGGGGCTGTTCACGGCCATGGGCGGGCTGATCAAGGCAATTCCCCGGGTGCCGGTAGGCGAGGCGGTGTTCTTTCGCTCGGCTTTCGCATTGCCGGTTATCGTGCTGTGGCTTTCCGTGCGCCGGGAATTCAGGGTCGGTATCAGGATGACACATCGTCGCTTGCACCTGCTGCGTGGCATTCTGGGTACGGCCGCAATGGCGCTGAACTTCCTGGGGCTCAGATACCTGCCAATGCCCGAAGTAACCGCACTGCGTTTCGTCACGCCGATCCTGGTGCTGGTTTTTGCCGCACTTTTCCTGGGAGAACGGTTCCGGCTGGTTCGGCTGGGCGCGGTGTTCACGGGGCTTTGCGGCGTTCTGATCATCCTGTGGCCACGTCTGTTTGCCGATGACGGTGGCACAGAACAGATACGGCTTCTGGGCGTGATGATCGTACTGACCTCGGCTGCCATTACGGCATTGGGGCAGATCACGCTGAAGCATATGGCGGCAACCGAAAGCCCCGCCGCCATCGTGTTCTGGTATTCGCTGATGGCAATGTTTCTGGGGCTGGTCACCCTGCCTTTAGGCTGGGTCTGGCCGAGCCCCCGCGAAACGGTGTTTCTGATCGGCGCCGGATTGCTTGGAGGTGCGGGGCAGATGCTGCTTTCGGCCAGCTATCGCTATGCCGATGCCGGTGCGTTGGCACCTTTCACTTATGCCACGATGATCTGGGCGTTGCTGATCGGCTATTTCGCCTTTGGCGAAACCCCGACCATTCCAATGATGTCGGGTGCGCTGCTGATCATCATCGCCGGGCTGATCATTGCGGCCCGCGAACGGCAGAAGAAGCAGCGCGAAAGCTGAGACCTGAAAGTTGGGAAAACGGAAACCTGACCGTTTCAACGCCGGTTCCCGCCAAGAATTCCTCCGAGAACCTCAAGAAGAACGCGTTCGGCCAGATCGTCGGGCCCACGCCTGCGCCGGGTTGGTTCTGCAGGGGCGGGGGGCGCCGCGCGCGCGGGTGGTTCGGGCAAGATCATTGGCAGTGGGCGCAGAGGCAGATCCTTGTGCACGCGTTGCATGGTTTCGCGCCAGATGTCTGCCGGCAGCCCTCCCCCGGTCACCCCCCGAAGCGGGGTATTGTCATCATAGCCCATCCAGACGCCAGTCACGTAATCAGCGGTGAAACCGATGAACCACGCATCGCGCGCGGCCTGGGTGGTGCCGGTCTTGCCCGCAGTCTGCCGCCCCGGCAGGCGCGCTCGTCGGCCGGTGCCGCGCTCGATCACCTGATTCATCATGTAGATCAGCTGACGCGCCGCATTTTCGGAAATGACACGTTCGCCCATGCCGCCCTTCTGATCAAGAAGGTCATCCTGATCGCCTTTCAGGCGCAACCCGAGAATACCATAAGGGGTGACACTGCGCCCACCGTTCAGAATGCCGGCATAGGCGCTGGTCATCTCGATCAGAGTGGATTCGGAAACACCCAGTGCCAGAGCCGGCCCTTTTGCCAGATCGCTTTCGATGCCGAAATCGGCAGCCACCTTGCGCACGTTTTCCAGCCCCATCGCCATGGCTACCCGCACGGTAGCGGTGTTGAGCGAACGCAACAGGGCCTCGGTCAGGGTGACTTCGCCGAAATACTTGCCCCCGTAATTCTTTGGCGTCCAGGGCCCGGAGCCGGGGATATTGATGGTCAGAGGCGCGTCCAGCACCCGGTCATTGTAGGAATAGCCCATTTCCAGCGCAGTGGCATAGACAAAGGGCTTGAAGGTGCTGCCCGGCTGGCGCAGAGCCTGGGTGGCACGGTTGAACGCGCCGGATACCCTTGTCTGGCGACCGCCGACCATGGCGCGCACCGCACCATCGGCCGACATCACGATTATGGCTGCCTGTGCCTTTGATCCGGGGCGCACCTTGGTATCGAATACATATTGCAGAGCCTCTTCCGCTGCCTGCTGGATACGCGGATCGAAGGTTGTGCGGATGATGACATCTTCAGTTGTTTCACGAGTCAGGAACGAAGGCGCCGAACTCATGATCCAGTCGGCAAAATAGCCGCCGGCACGCGCTGCTGCGGCCGGAGAAAGCCGGGCCGGATTGCGGCGCGCCTCTTCGGCTTCGGCCCGTGTCAGATAGCCCTGCTCCTCCATCAGCCGGATGATCACCCGGGCACGATCCTGCGAACGCTGCAGATTGTTGGTAGGTGCATAGCGTGTGGGTGCTTTCAAAAGCCCCGCCAGCATGGCTGCTTCGGCCGGTGTCACATCTTTCGCGCTCTTGCCGAAATAGCGCTGGCTTGCCGCTTCGAAGCCGCGGGCACCGCCGCCAAGGAAAGCCCGGTTCAGGTAGATCGTGAGGATCTCGTCCTTGGAATATTTTGCCTCGAGCGCCAGCGCATAGATCGCCTCGCGCGCCTTTCGCCAAAGCGAACTTTGCCGGCAGTCACGTTCATAGGCGGTTTCCGATTTCCATTCCTTCGGATCATAAGGGCGCCCCATGCACAAAAGCTTGGCCGTCTGCTGGGAAATGGTGGAACCGCCATTGCCCGAAAGTGGTCCGCGCCCTTCGCGCAGATTGATACGGATCGCACTGGCAATCCCGCGGGGGCTTATTCCGAAATGACGGTAGAAGCGCTTGTCTTCGGTGGCGATCACTGCATTTTTCAGATGTGGTGAAACCGTATCGGCCGTGATCATCCCACCAAACTGTTCACCCCGCCATGCAAATACGTTGTCATCGCGATCCAGCAGGGTGACCGATCCCCTGGCCCGCCCGTCCACCAGTTCCGAAATCGGCGGCAAACGGCTGTATTCATAGCCCACAGCCAGCGCCACCATAAGCGCCATTACCACACCCAGACGCCATGTCAGGCGCCAGATCATGCGTGCGACAAGGCCAAGCGGTCGCAGGATCAGCCAGGCCAGGATGCCCCGACCACCCCTGGCACGCCCACGCTTGCGGCTGCCCGGAGGGTTTTTTTTCCTGCGGACGGGTCTTCTTTTCTTCGCCCCTGCCGCATGACGTCTGTCTGCCACCAGAGGCGGGCGCTTTCTTCCGGAACTGCTCATTGCACGCCTTTTCTCTTGTATTTGCCTGCGAACCTATACCGGATTCTCCTGAATGTGGAGCACCCTTGATCATCAGACCGTTTCCAGACCGCATAAAAAATATGCAAATGCCCTGTTTTGTGCCTTTTTTGTGCAATTCTTTTCATTCCTGGTGCCGCAGCGCCTTCGAAAAACTTTCCCGATGCGGCAATTCCCTGTGTTTTCGTCGTGATTTCACGCGAACAACCAAGGGGGAACGATGTGAAACTCGTTATTGCAGCAATCAAACCGTTCAAGCTCGACGAGGTGCGTGAAGCCCTCACGGAGATCGGTGTGCGGGGAATGATGGTTACCGAGATCAAGGGTTTCGGCGCACAATCCGGTCATACCGAAATCTATCGTGGCGCGGAATATACCGTGAATTTCGTGCCCAAGGTGAAGATCGAGATCGGGGTTGCCGACGACATGGCGGATCAGGTGGTGGAGACCATCGAGAAATCCGCCCGCACCGGCAAGATCGGTGATGGCAAGATTTTCGTTCTCGATATCGAAAAGGCCGTGCGGGTGCGCACTGGTGAAACCGATGACGATGCACTGTAAGCGCAGCACGAGGGAAAGAGGAACAAGAAACATGAAGATCAGCAAGCTTCTGGCGGCCAGTGCCGCGCTCACCATTGCCGCGTTGCCCGCACTGGCACAAGACACCGGCGCGCCCGTACCGGACAAGGGTGATACCTCGTTCATGATGATGGCCACCATCCTGGTGCTGTTCATGATCCTGCCCGGTGTCGCACTGTTCTATGGCGGGCTCGTGCGCACCAAGAACATGCTCTCGATCCTGATGCAGAGCACCGTGATCACCGCCCTCGTGATGGTGATCTGGGTGCTTTACGGATATTCCTTTGCCTTCGGGGGCTCAGGCACCTATTGGGGCGGGCTTGACAAGCTCTTCCTCAAGGGCGTGACGATGGACAGCACCGCCGCCACCTTTACCGATGGCGTGGTGATCCCGGAATACGTGTTCATCGCCTTCCAGATGACGTTTGCCGCCATCACTGCGGTTCTGATCATCGGCGGCTTTGCCGAACGGGTGAAGTTCGGTGCCGTGGTGCTGTTCATGGCACTCTGGGTCACTTTCGTCTATTTCCCGATCGCGCATATGGTCTGGGGTGAAGGCGGTCTGATCCTCGAAATGGGCGCGCTTGATTTTGCCGGCGGCACCGTGGTGCACATCAACGCCGGGATTGCGGCCCTGGTGGGTGCGATGGTGATCGGCCCGCGCATCGGCCTTGGCAAGGACATGATGGCCCCCCATTCGATGACCCTCACCCTGGTTGGCGCTGCCATCCTGTGGGTGGGCTGGTTCGGCTTCAATGCCGGCTCGAATCTTGAAGCCACCGGTGGTGCCGGTCTTGCCATGATCAACACCTTCACCGCCACGGCCGGCGCAATTCTGGCCTGGGCCCTGATCGAAGCCATGGCGCGTGGCAAGGCCTCGATGCTGGGTGGCGCTTCGGGCATGATCGCCGGACTGGTGGCCGTTACCCCGGCCGCCGGTTCGGTTGGCCCCATCGGCGCCATTGTGCTGGGCGCGCTCGCTTCGACCATCTGTTATTATTTCGTGGCCGTGGTGAAAAACAGGATGGGGTATGATGACAGCCTCGATGTGTTCGGCATTCACGGCATCGGCGGTATCGTCGGTGCAATCGGCACCGGTATCTTCACGGCCCCCGGGCTTGGCGGTACTGGCGGCGATGACTACTCGATCATGGGACAGACCCTGATCCAGGCGCAGGGTGTCGGCATTACGATCGTGTGGTGCGGAGTGGTCTCGTTCATCCTTTACAAGATCGTGGATGTCGTCATCGGTCTGCGTGTGAGCGAAGATGTCGAGCGCGCAGGTCTGGATCTCGAAACGCACGGCGAATCTGCCTATCATTACTGAGAGCCGGGGAAACCCACTCACGAAACCGGCGGGGGCAACCTCGCCGGTTTTCTTGTGCTTGACATGCCGCCGGATCATCGGGCGGCTCAGACCCCGGCTTCCACCATTGCCTCGGCCAGGATCGGCACGGTTTGCGCATTCAGCCCGGCAATGTTGATGCGACTGTCAGCCACCATGTATATGCCGTGGCTTTCGCGCATCTTTTCAACCTGTTCGGGCGTGGCTCCGAGGCGCGAGAACATGCCGCGATGACGGGCAATGAAATCGAACCGGTCGGAATTGGTGCGCTGACGCAGTTCATCGGCCAGCTGGCGGCGGATGCCGAGCATCCCGAGGCGCATTTCTTCCAGCTCCTGCTTCCAGTCGTCGGCAAGGTTTTCATCGCCAAGGATCGTGCTGACGATCCGTGCGCCATGATCGGGCGGGAATGAGTAGTTCTGTCGGTTCAGATGGTTGAGCATGCCCTGAGTGACAGACTGCATGTCGGCTTTCGGCGCGATTGCCATCAGCAGACCGGCACGTTCGCGGTAAATCCCGAAATTCTTGGAACAGCTTGCCGCAATCAGCATCTCGGGCAGGCGCCGGGCCAGCATGCGGGTGGCAGAAGCGTCTTCCTCCAGACCGTCGCCAAAGCCCTGATAGGCAATGTCGATCAGCGGAATGGCGCCGTTTCTTTCGAGAAGGGCAGCGATTTCATCCCATTGTGCCGCTGTCGGATTTGCGCCGGTGGGATTGTGACAGCAACCATGCAGCAGCACCACGTCTCCGGCCCTGACCTGCTCAAGATCCTCGATCATGCCGGCGAAATCGATATCGCGTGCAGTGTTGTCGAAATAGCGGTATTCGGCCATCTGCATGCCCAGATGCCGCAGGATCGAAGGATGGTTCGGCCAGGTGGGCGCCGAAAGCCACACTGTAGCCCCGGGATTGGCCATCCGGACCAGTTCGAATGCCTGGTGGATCGCGCCAGTGCCGCCCGGCATGGCTGCGGCGGCCAGGCGGGCTTCATCGCGCGCATCGCCCAGGATCAGGCGCGAAAGCGTTTCCGAATAGGCCGGGTCTCCGGCCAGCCCGGTATAGGCCTTGGTATCCTGTGTTTCCCAGATACGCTTTTCGGCGGCTTTCACCGCACGCATCACCGGGGTTATGCCTTCGGCATTGCGATAGACGCCCACGCCGAGATCGATCTTGTTCTCGCGCGGATCATCGCGAAAGGCCTGCATCAGCTGCAGGATCTTGTCGGGTGGCTGAGGTTTCAGATGTTCAAGCATTTGAGGTGTCTCCGGTTGCGACTTTCAGATCGTCATACATGCCCCATTCCGACCACGAACCGTCATAGACGGAATGGTTGCGGTGACCGATGCGTTCAAGCGCCAGATCAAGAATGCAGGCGGTAATGCCAGAACCGCAGGTAGAGATGATCGGCTTTGTCAGATCCACCCCGGCGCGCTGGAACAGAATCCGTATATCCTCCGGGGGCTTCATCGTGCCGTCTTCGTTGAGCAGATCACGGTAATATACATTCTTCGAGCCGGGAATATGGCCGGCACGCAAACCTGCGCGCGGCTCGGGCTCTTCGCCCCGGAAGCGCCCCGGTGCGCGTGCGTCAACGATCTCGTGATCCCCGAGTTTTGAAGCGGCTGCCACCTGTGTCACATCCTTCACCATGTGCGCCTGACGGCGGACTGCCATGTGCCGATCACGGATCACCGGCGGCAGATCGTCAACCGGACGACCCTCGGACTGCCATTTCGGAAACCCGCCATCAAGCACGGCAACATCGAAATGCCCCATCAGGCGAAACAGCCACCATACCCGCGCTGCACTGAGCAGCCCGGCGCGATCATAAACCACTACCTGATGGCCATCGCCAACGCCCATGGCCCGCATCCGCGACATGAACTTTTCCACCGGCGGCGCCATGTGCGGCAGATCGGAGCGAAGATCGGCGATTTCGTCGATATCAAAGAAACGGGCATTGGGAATATGCGCTTCCTCGTATTCGGCCCGCGGATCGCGGCCGGTTTCGGGCAGATACCATGATGCGTCCAGGATACGCAGATCGGGACTGCTGAGGTGTTCGTCCAGCCATGCAGTGGACACGATGGTTTGCGGATCGTTTTCTGCCATGTTCGCCCCCGGGTCGCCTGATGCGTCTGTCACGACTGCCTAGCCCCGGGGGCACGCTCTGGCAAGGGGGGCGGCGTTCCTCAGCCGGACATCATCTTTCTGACCAGCCCCACGATGATCATGACGGCTCCGCCCCCAACGCCACCCGAAGCCACCTGCCCGAGGATGGCGCCAATATCCATGCCGCCAGCCGTTTCGGCCATACCGCCCAAACCTGTCATTCCGAGTATCTGTCCGCCTATCCCGCCGCCAACAATTCCGGCCAGAGAATTGCCGAGAAAACCAAGGTTGAGGTTCTTCAGAAATCCCCCGACAATATTGCCTCCGGCCGCGCCGGATATGAGGCTTACGATCAGCTGTTCCATATGCATTTCCTTTCCTGCCTGATTCAGGCAAGGCGAAACTTACCAGTTTCTCTGAATTTGGCAAATTATCTGGTATGCCAGCCTTCTGAAGCCACAATATATGGCATATGGTGTGAAAATTAATTGTGCCGCAGCAGGCGCGCCTTCTGGCGCTGCCAGTCGCGCTTGGCTTCGGTGGCCCGCTTGTCCACCTTTTTCTTGCCCTTGGCGATGCCGATCTTCAGCTTCACCAACCCCTTGTGATTGAAATACATTACCAGCGGCACCAGCGTCATGCCCTCGCGCCTGGTGGCATTCCACAGCTTTGCAAGCTCGCGCTTGTGGGCCAGAAGCTTGCGTCGACGGCGCTCTTCGTGGCCCCATTGGCGGGCCGGCTCGTAAGGCGCAATATAGCTGTTGATCAGCCAAAGCTCACCGTCTTCGACACTGGCATAGCTTTCGGCAATATTGGCCTTGCCGCCACGCAACGATTTTACTTCGCTGCCCTGAAGGGCAATACCCACTTCCAGATCATCCTCGATCGCGTAATCGTAGCGTGCGCGCCGATTTTCGGCGACAACCCTGTAGTTCTTTTCCTTGGGCGTTTTCTTCTTTGCCATGGCTAGCCAAGCAGGCCGGCATGGTTCATGGCCTGTTCGATCCGCGCTTTCGCAGCATCGGAAAGCGGCATCAGTGGCAGGCGCACTTCTTCACTGCACCGGCCCAGCAGTGACAGCGCGTATTTCGCTCCGCAAACGCCGGGCTCGGCAAAGATTGCCTGATGCAGTGGCATCAGCCTGTCCTGAATCGCAAGTGCCCTAGCGTAATCTCCGTCAAGCGTTGCCTCCTGCATCTGTGCGCACAGTTTCGGCGCAACATTGGCCGTAACCGAGATGCACCCCTGCCCCCCCTGGGCGTTGAACCCGTGGGCGGTGGCGTCTTCTCCTGAAATCTGAATGAAATCCGTACCGCAGGTAATGCGCTGGGCACAGACGCGGGCCAGATCACCGGTGGCATCCTTCACCCCGATGATACGCGGCAGTTTCGCCAGTTTGCCCATGGTTTCCGGGCTCATGTCCACCGCCGAACGACCGGGGATGTTATAGATGATGATCGGCAGATCGCAGCAATCGTGAAGCGCGGTGTAATGAGCAATCAGCCCGGCCTGGGTGGGCTTGTTGTAATAGGGCGTCACCACCAGCGCGGCATCGGCGCCCACATGCGCGGCATGCTGCATGAAGCGAATCCCCTCGGTGGTGTTGTTTGAACCCGCTCCGGCAATCACCGGCACCCGGCCGGCGGCGGCCTCTACCACCACCTCGATCACCCGTTCATGCTCTTCATGGCTGAGTGTCGGACTTTCGCCGGTGGTGCCAACGGGCACCAGCCCGTGGCTGCCCTCGGATATCTGCCATTCCACCAGTTTCGCGAGCGTGTCGAAATCCGGCTCACCGTTCCTGAACGGCGTGACCAGCGCGGGGAACGACCCTTTGAACATGACACGTCTCCTTGTTGTTGATGGCATGGCCTTGTGATGCCAATAAGCGAGGCGGAAACTAGCCGCAAGCCAGGGCTTTGCCAAGGTTGTGAATTGATGCTTGCGCCTGCCCATGCTTAGCTGTGCCCTGACGAGTCCACCCGCCCACAGCCAAAGGAATGCAGAACGTGATTCGCCGATTGACCGCTATCGCGTTGGTGCTTGCCGTACCTTTCCTGTCTTCCCCGGTCGGAATGGCCGATACGGCCGATCAGGCCAGATATCTGGGGGCTGCCCATGAGGCCATCCGGCAGGGAGATTGGGACAAGGCTCGTGCACTGGCTGCACGCGCAGGCCGCATCGCCACCGATCTGGTGGAATGGCATCGGCTGCGGGCTGGCCGGGGAAAATGGCAGGACTATCGCTCTTTCCTTTCCCGCAATCCACATTGGCCGGGTCTGCCGCTTTTGCGCCGCCGGGGCGAGCCCTTGATCCCGGCCGAAGCGGCCCCGCGCAGGGTCATCGAGTATTTTGCACAAGACGGGGCGCAGACCGGAAGCGGCGCGCTGGCTCTTGCCCGGGCTTACAAGGCGCTTGGCAGAAACGGCGATGCCGAAGCCGGAATCGTGCGTGCCTGGCGCAATCTGTCGTTCAGCAAACCCGAGCAGGACGCTTTCCTGCAAGACTGGGGGCAATTACTGAAGCCCCATCATGAGGCGCGACTTGACATGCTGCTGTGGCGCGGGCTTTCGGGCGAAGCCCGCATGATGTTGCCTTTGGTCAGCAAGGGTTGGCAGGCCCTGGCCGAAGCCCGCATTGCCCTGCGCCAGAACCGCAAGGGTGTCGATGGCCTGATCAAGGCTGTACCGATGAAACTGCAATCCGATCCCGGGCTCGCCTTCGAGCGCTTCCTGTGGCGGTTCCGAAAGGGGCGCAATGCGGATGCAACCGATCTGATTCTCGAATACAGCAAAAGTGCGGAACATCTCGGAAAACCTGAACGCTGGGCCAACGCCCGCCGTCAGCTGGCGCGCAGTCTGATGCGTTCAGGCCAGGCGGAAAAGGCTTATCGCGTAGCCGCATCCCATTACCTTGCCAAGGGGCGGCATTATGCCGATCTTGAGTGGCTGTCGGGCTATGTGGCACTGCGCCATCTGAAGGATCCCGAAACTGCCCTGCGCCATTTCGAGGCGTTCCGCGCCGCTGTCAGCACCCCGATCAGCCTGGGCCGGGCCTTCTATTGGCTGGGTCGGGGATACGAGGCCCTGGGCCGGACGAAAGACGCTGACGCCGCCTATCGCGAAGCCGCACGGCATCAGACCACCTTTTACGGACAACTCGCCGCCGAGCGCCTGGGGCTTCCGATGGACCCGGCCCTTGCCGGACAGGAAATGCATCCCGACTGGCGTCGGGCAACTTTCCTGTCGGACAGCGTGCTGCAGGCGGCACTTCTGCTGCACAAGGCCGGCCAGAAGCGCCTGGCAACCCGTTTCATGGTGCATCTGGCAGAAAGCCTCAACCGGCAGGAACTTGGCCAACTTGCCGATCTTGCCCAGGCCAATGACGACCCGCACAGCGCACTCATGATAGCCAAGCACGCGGCCAAGCGGGGTATCATCCTGCCACGCGCCTATTTTCCGCTGCATCCGCTGGCAGCCGAAGAGCTGCCTGTTTCGCCCGAACTCGCGCTTGCCATCGCGCGCCGCGAAAGCGAATTCTTCACCGAAGCCACAAGCCAGGCGGGCGCCCGCGGCATGATGCAGCTTATGCCACGCACCGCCCGATCGGTAAGCGACGAACTCGGGCTCGAATATGCTCGTGACAAGCTGTTGACAGACTGGCGCTACAACATACGCCTGGGCAGCACCTATCTGGCTCGTCTGCGAAGCGAGTTCGGCCCTTCGCTGGTGCTGATCTCGGCCGCCTACAATGCCGGGCCAGGCCGGGTGCGGCAATGGTTGCGCGAAAATGGCGACCCGCGCCGCGACGATATCGATATCGTGGACTGGATCGAACATATCCCCTTCCGGGAAACCCGGAATTACGTGATGCGGGTGGCCGAATCGCTGCCGGTCTATCGCGCACGCCTCGCCGGCAAGCCGATGCCGCTGCGGTTGCTTGCCGAACTGAAAGGGTTTGACTGACCGCCGTTCAGAACGTCCGGCCCGGGCGAAAGCGGCCAAGTGCCAGCAGCCCCGCGAACACGACCAGCCCCCCACCAACCGCAATGTTGGCGGTCAGCCTGTCGCCGAACAGGACGATCCCGAAAAGAGACGCAAATACGAGTTGAAGATTCGCAAATGGCTGAACAGTGCTGGCCTCGGCAAGATCGTAACATCTGATCAGCAGCCAGTGACCAAGCACGCCCGACGCCGAAAGAGCGGCCATCCAGCCCCAGTCGCCGGCGGTCATTTCCTGCCAGAACCAGGTGCCTGCCAGTGTCATGCCTGCGGCTCCGGCAATGCCGGTCCAGAACAGGCTTGTTCCGGTGCTGTCATGCCGCAAGACACATCGCGTGAGAAGACTGTAGATGGCAAACATCAAGGCTGCCAGCAGCGGCACCAGCGACAGGAACGAAAACATCCCCGAACCGGGGCGCAGTATGATCAGTACCCCGATCAGCCCAAGCATCACGGAAAGCCAGCCGCGCCGGTCAAGACGCTCTCCAAGGAACGGTCCTGCAAGCGCCAGAATCATGAGCGGATAGGTTGCGAAGATCGCATGGGTTTCCACAAGGCCAAGCCACACGAAAGCGCTGACAGTCACGCAGATCTCGGCAACCAGAAGCAGCCCGCGAAGGATCTGCAGAAAAGGCCGTCTTGTGCGGGCCATTCCGGCGATCCCACCCCCTGATCGCCAGGCAAGGAAAAGAACGAAAGCGGCAAAGAACCAGTAACGGATCATCACCACCATCATGACATTGTATCCGGCCGACAGATACCGCGAGATCGTATCCTGCAGCGAAAACACCAGCGTTGCCAGCACCATAAGGACAATCCCAAGACGCGGATCCTGCCGTTTCATGATGCGGGTTTCCGGGCAACCGTCATGTGCCGCTTGCGTCCGAAACCCGGCACGCGGGCTACACGGAAGCCGGCCCGGGAAAGAGCCCGGCGAACTGCGCCTGCGGCAGAATATGTGGCCAGGGTGCCGCCCGGTGCAGTATGACGCGCGACCTCGGCCAGAAGCGGGCCTTCCCACAATTCCGGGTTGCGTGCCGGTGCAAACCCGTCCAGAAACCACGCATCTGCCCGCCCTGCCCATCCGGGCAACGTTTCGCGGGCATCTCCGATGATGACCTCGATGACAAAATCATCGCCTTCATGGTGGAATAGAGACTTATCCGGATTCCAGTCATCCAGAAACGGGCGGGCCAGCGACAGGATGTCGGGAAAGGCGGCAAGGGCGCGTTCGATCTCTGCAACCTGCAGCGGAAATGCCTCGAAGCTGGTGAAGCAAAACCTTCCGGATACGGCAGACGCTCGCCAGGCCTGAAGCGTTGCGAAAAAATTGAGTCCGGTGCCGAACCCAAGTTCGGCAATGTGAAATTCCGGTTGGAAGCGTGCAGGCAGATCATTACCGTTCAGAAAAACGTGCTGCGTTTCGGCCAGCCCGTTTTCGAATGAAAAATAAGGATCCCCGAAACGGCGTGAAACCGGTATTCGGCCCTCGCGCCAATCGAGATCTGCATTCTGGTTCATCGCGCCCGCTTCCTTTATCAGATGAATGCGTGCCAAGGATGGAAAAGCTGGAAAGGTTTGACAATGACGGATGTCACCATAATGGGCGGAGGAATTTTTGGCTTGTCACTGGCATTCGTCTGCCTCGAACGGGGCGCACGGGTGCGTGTTGTCGAAAAGAAGGCCGTCGGCGCGGGCAGCAGTGGCGGCCTGATCGGCGCACTGGCTCCGCATGTGCCCGAGAACTGGAATGTGAAAAAGGCGTTTCAGCTACGCAGCCTTCTGAGAATTGGTGATTTTTGGGCAAGAGTAGAGACTGTTTCAGGCAAACCCTCCGGCTATGAAAGGACAGGCCGGCTGCAACCCGTAAAAGATGCAAAAGCGCTGGAATTGGCCAGAGCACGTGCCGTTTCTGCGCGCACGCTCTGGAAACAGGCCGCAGAATGGCGGGTGGTGCGTGCCGAAACGGCCGGCGAATGGGCACCGCTCAGTCCAACCGGCTGGCTGATCGAAGACACCCTGAGCGCGCGCCTGCATCCACGCCGGGCGCTTGAGGCCCTGACTACGGCAATCCGTGCCTTGGGCGGCAGGATCATGCGCGGTGAAAACCCGCCCGACAATGCGGGGGCGGTTGTCTGGGCCACCGGACATGAAGGGCTGCAGATGCTTGCCGATGATCTTGGCCGCCCCATGGGAAATGGCGTGAAGGGGCAAGCGGCGTTATTGCGCCCTGTTCACCCCCTGCCGGGCAGGTTGCCGCAGATCTTTGCCGATGCGGTTCATGTGGTTGCGCATGCCGATGGCACGGTTGCGGTTGGTTCGACCAGCGAACGGCAGTTCGACCGGCCCGACAGCTGCGATACACAGCTTGACATGGTGATTGCCCGGGCCCGGGCAGCCGTGCCGGCACTTGCGGAAGCAGAGGTGATCGCGCGCTGGGCCGGCGTGCGTCCTCGCGCCATCAGCCGGGCACCGCTGCTTGGACCCTGGCCGGGGCGGCCCGGACATTTCATCATGAACGGAGGCTTCAAGATCGGTTTTGCCCTGGCCCCGGAACTGGCCGGCATTCTGGCTGGACTGGTTCTGGAGGGGCGTAACGACATACCCGAAGATTTTGCCATCGATCATCTTCTGGCAAAACAAGACGGATAATTCCGCGACCGGCATGCCCGGCAATCACGACCAGATCGCACGCGCTTCCATCACAAGCTGGCCATCGGAGCCGCGCACCCAGAGATGGTTGCCCTTGCGACAGAAACACGCCTGCTCATCTTCGAACAGTGGTGCAATGGCACGAAATGTGAAATTCACCAGCGGGCCGTGACGCTCAGCCATCAGTATCAGATGCTGTGCCAGTAACGGTCCGTGTACCACCAGCCCCGGATATCCTGCAACCGAGCGGCTGTAATCGCGATCGTAATGAATGCGATGACCATTCAGGGTGAGTGCGGAATAGCGGAACAGGGTAACGGAAGAAAAGGCCATTTCGCGCGATTCTTCCTCATCCCCGGGGGCTGCGGACAGGGCTGGAGCCGTCTGTTCGGGCGTGGGATCAGGGCGATAGACAAGATCCTGTTCTTCGGTCACGCAAAGGCGGCCTGATTGGCTGATTTCATGGGTAAGCGTGACAAAGGCCAACGGCCCGCTGCGCCCCTGCCTGCGCCTGATCGCGGTGATGGTGGTGCGCTTTGCTGCTGGCATGCAGGTTCTGAGCGGCGCATGAAACGCAAGCCTTCCCCCTGCCCACATGCGCTGCGGCAAACCCAGATCCGGAATGAAGCTGCCGGTGTGTGGATGCCCGTCACGGCCCAGATCGGGTTCGGCCAGCACATGCCAGAAATAGACCTGATGAAAGAAGGGTGGCAGGAAAGTGTCGTGAGGCAGGGGCGGACCGTTCAGACCAAGCACCACCTGCAGGGCCTCGGCGCGGGCCGGGTCCACATCGTCCTTCAGGATTTGCGTTTTGCCGATGCTTGGGTGCATGCTTGACAGGCTAACCCGGGAACCGGAAAGGGGGAAGGCCATGCAACCCAGAGTTTTCACCCTCGATCATCTTGTGCTGACCGTGGCGGATATTGGCGAAACCTGTGCGTTTTACGAAACGGTGCTGGGTATGGAAGCGCGGGAATTCGCGGTGGCTGACGGCAGCCAGCGTTGGGCACTGTTCTTCGGACATCAGAAGATCAACCTGCATGAGGCCGGTAACGAGTTCGCCCCTATGGCACGGCACCCGACACCGGGGGCGGCAGATCTGTGCTTTCTCAGTGAAACGCCGATTCATTTATGGGAAGAGCATCTTCAGATACTTGGCATAGCCATAGAGAAGGGCCCCATAGCCCGGCGTGGAGCGGCAGGACCGGTCCTTTCGATCTATATTCGCGACCCCGATGGCAACCTGATCGAAGTATCAAGCGCCGGCGCGATATGAGACGATTCGCCCTGGATTGTCCGGCAACGTGCTGTCAGGCGGCCCTGTTCGTCAGACTCTTCCGTAACGCCGGCCTCTGTCTGCCACGCCGGTGCCGGTCAGCAGCCAGGCGCGGAATCACCACCGGATTGCACAACCGCGCTGCCACATGTGCCGGCTTTCGGTTGAAAGATTCTTTCCGGGCGCAGCTGATATCCCCGGATGTGGGAATGTGGCCATCATGCGCACCTTCCGTGTTGTGAAGGATGATGATAACGCCTAGCAAGGAGGCAATGGCATCCTGCGCACAGGCTTTGTGCGCGTGCCGGTTACTTGCAGGGCAAATACCGGGACACGAACATGGCAAGACGACATGGCGGGCAGATCCTTGTGGATCAACTGAAGCAACAAGGCGTGACCCGGGTGTTTTCGGTGCCCGGTGAAAGCTTTCTGGCCGCGCTTGATGGTCTGCACGGAAGCGATATCGAAAATATCGTATGCCGACACGAAGGCGGCGCTGCTATGATGGCTGAAGCACATGGCAAGCTCACGGGCAGGCCGGGTGTCTGTTTCGTCACCCGTGGCCCCGGCGCCACCAATGCTTCAAGCGGTATTCACGTGGCAATGCAGGACAGCACGCCGATGGTAATGTTTGTCGGCCAGATCGCACGCGGACACCGTGATCGCGGCGCCTTCCAGGAGGTAGACTATCGCGCCTTCTTTGCCCCGCTCGCCAAATGGGTTGCCGAGGTGGATCGAACCGAACGCCTGCCTGAATATATCAGTCGTGCCTTTCATGTGGCACGGTCCGGCCGTCCGGGGCCGGTGGTGCTGGCGCTGCCCGAAGACATGCTTTCAGCCACGGCGGATGTGCCCGATATCGCACCGGCAAACCCGGCCGAGGCCGATCTGTGCCCGGCGCAGGCGGGCGATATCATGGCCCGACTGGCCGCAGCCGCGCGCCCTCTGGTGGTTGTGGGGGGGCAATGGTCGGCCCGGACAGCGGCAGACCTGCGCCGCTTCGCCGAAATGAACGATCTTCCGGTGGCTGCCGACTTCCGCCGTCAGGATTACATGGACAACCGAAGCCGCTGCTATGTGGGCGATCTGGGCGTGGGAATGAACCCGAAGCTGGCCGAGCGCATGCGCAACGCCGATTGTCTTCTGGTGATCGGCGCACGCCTGGGCGATATCGCTACCGCCGGATACGAGCTGGTAAACCCGGCGGTACCGCATCCGGCCATCCTGCACATCCACCCAGACCCGGATGAGCCCGGTACTGTCTATCGCCCTGCGCTGGCTGCTGTGGCCACCCCCGAAAACGCGCTGATCGCCCTGTGCAAGGTGCCGCCGGTGGATTCGTCACCTTGGGCGGCATGGCGGCGCGCGGCACGAGCCGGTTACGAGGCCTGGCGCACACCGCAGGAAAGCCCCGGTATGGTAAAGCTCGAGGAAATCGTGCTGTGGCTTTCAGACAACCTGCCCAGGGATACGATCCTTGCCAATGGTGCGGGCAATTACGGTGCCTGGCTGCACCGGTATTTCCTGTTCAGGGAATATGGCACACAGCTCGCCCCCACCTCGGGCAGCATGGGTTATGGCTTTCCCGCGGCCATCGCCGCCAGCCTGCAACACCCTGAACGCATGGTTGTATGCCTGGCAGGCGATGGCGATTTCCAGATGACGCTGAACGAACTTTCAACTGCCATCCAGCATGACGCCAGACCAATCGTGATCGTGGCCAACAACGGCCGATATGGCACCATCCGCATGCATCAGGAAAAGCGTTATCCAGGCCGCGTTTCGGGCACCGATCTGGCCAACCCGGATTTCGCCGTGCTGGTCCGTGCCTATGGCGGGCATGGCGAAGCCGTGGAACGCACCGCCGATTTTGCCCCGGCCTTCGCCCGCGCCCGTGAAAGCGGTACGGTTGCGGTGATCGAACTTCGGCTCGATCCTGAGGCGCTCGCCACGGGGATGACCCTTTCAGAGGCCCGCAGGATTGGTGAAACGGGGGGCTGATCCGGTCAGTATTCCACCCCGATCTGTGCCTTGATCCCCGAGCGGAACGGGTGCTTTACCAGTTCCATCTCGGTTACCAGGTCGGCAATCTCGATCAGTTCCGGACCGGCATTTCGGCCGGTCAGAACGACATGGGTCATCCCGGGCTTTTCGTCGGTCAGGAAGTTCACCACTTCGTTGACAGAAATGTAATCGTAGCGCAGGGCGATGTTGATCTCATCAAGCAGCACCATGCGATACTTTTCATCACGGATCAGTTCCTTCGCCTTTTCCCAGGCAGCCTGCGCCATTTCAGTATCGCGGACGCGATCCTGGGTTTCCCAGGTGAAACCCTCGCCCATGGTGTGGAACGCGCAAAGATCGGAAAACTGCTGCTGGATCAGATCTCGTTCACCGGTTGACATCCCGCCCTTGATGAACTGCACCACCGCGCATGGCAGGCCATGAGCAATATGGCGGAAGATCATTCCGAAAGCAGCGGTCGACTTGCCCTTGCCCTTGCCGGTGTGAACAATGATCAGACCTTTTTCATCGGTCTTGGTGGCCATGATCTTTTCCCGCGCGGCCTTCTTCTTGGCCATCTTCATGGCATGGCGGTCATTATCGTGGTTACTGGCGCTCATGGGGGCCTCCTGTTTCACGCTGCAGCGATAGTGAACAAGGCAACTGCGGGATGCAAGGGATTGCCATGGCCAAGTAAGAATTTCTTAACCATGACGCGACAGGTTGGAGGCGAAAGGAAAAGCTCATGCGATACATGATGCTGGCGATCACGCTGCTCATGGCCGGATGTGACAGCCCGCACCCCGAATTCATGGGGATCAAGCCCAGGGTGGTGACAGTTGCGGGCAGCACGTTTTCCGTGCGGATCAGGGGCGAAAAGGCCGAAGCTATCCGGACCAGTCGTGAAATGGTGCCGAAGATAGGAGACATCTTTCCAAAGGCCGTGGCGGCTATCGAGATCGCCAGCGGCTGCTCCGTGCTTCAGCGCAGCGTGAAAGGCGATTCTGCTTATGTGCGGGCGCAAATCGTGTGCCCAGACTGGTAGTTCCGTTTCCTGACCGGGATACCCGTCCAGGGCGGTTTGCCGTTCACGTCAGACTTTCGATCAGCCCGCGGGCAGAATTCGATCTCGGGGTCCACAGTCCGCGTTCTATCGCCTCGTTCAACCGCACGGCAATTTCCCTCAGTGCCGGAACGTTGTGTCGGGCGATGAAATTTCGGGTTTCCTCGTCTTCAAGAAATGCTGCGCACACCATGTCGAAATGGTGATCTTTCACCGCTTTCGTGGTAGCTGCGAAAGCAAACAGGTAATCGACTGTGGCTGCAATTTCAAAGGCGCCCTTGTAGCCGTGGCGCTTCACCCCTTCGATCCATTTCGGATTTACCACACGGGAACGCAGCACCCGACCGATTTCTTCGTCAAGCGTGCGGATCACGGGGCGTTCGGGGCGGGAATGGTCATTGTGATAGATCGGTCGCTCGCGCCCCTGAAGTGTGGCCACGGCAGCCGCCGCACCGCCTTCGAACTGGTAATAATCGTCACTGTCCAGCAGATCATGCTCGCGGTTGTCCTGGTTCTGAACGATTGCCTCGACCTCGCGCAAACGGCTTTCGAAAACGGCGCGATCGGGGCGGCCTTCGGCGTGTTTTCCATAGCTGTAAGCGCCCCATTCCAGATATGCTTCGGCCAGATCGGCGCGCGAGGCCCAGAGCTGCTCATCAATCATCGCCTGCAGGCCCGCGCCGTAAGCGCCGGGCTTTGCTCCGAACACCCGCGCGGCTTCCCCGGTTTCACGGAAACGAGCGGCGGCGGGGTTCTGATCGGAGGGTTCATCAAGCGCCATTACCGCACGCGCAGCGCTGTCAGTCAGCGCGATCAGTTGTGGAAAGGCATCGCGAAAGAAACCCGAAATGCGCAGGGTTACATCCACCCGCGGGCGCCCCAGAACCGAAAGCGGCAATATCTCGAAACCGGTTACCCGACGGCTGGAAGCATCCCACGTGGGACGTACACCCATCAGGGCCAGAGCCTGGGCGATGTCATCGCCACCGGTGCGCATGTTGGCCGTTCCCCAGGCGGTAATCAGCATGGCGCGGGGCCAGTCACCTTCGGCCTGCAGATGTTTCTCGATCAGTAGGCTGGCCGATTTCCATCCCAGATCCCAGGCGGCGGGGGTGGGCACGGCACGCACATCGACGCTGAAGAAATTGCGCCCCGTTGGCAACACATCGAGCCGCCCCCGTGTAGGAGCACCCGATGGCCCCGGCGATACGAAATGCCCGTCAAGCGCGGCCAGAAGACCACCAGTTTCACCGGGGCCGCAGGCCGCCAGCATCGGACGCAGGGTGGTGGCGGCAAATTCCAGCACCTCGGCCGAAGCGGTGCCGGGCGCTTCGGCGATACCGTCCATCAACAACGTGGCCAGCAGTTCGAGGCGCTCGACCGTATCGCCATGGCTGCGCCACCTGTCGGAGGTGAGCGAAGCCAGGCTCTCGGGCCTTGGCCCTTTCCAGGGCGCGGCCATATCACAATCAAGCGGATCAAAATCAAGGCTCAGATCATCGGCCAGTGCCCGCATCAGTGAGGCATCATGCCCTTTCCCGGTGCCGCGCGGCACCCGAAGCAGCGCAATCGCCAGATCGCGTTCGAGCCGACCTTCGGGCGACCGACCGAAAACATGCAGCCCGTCGCGGATCTGGGCTTCTTTCAGATCGCACAGATAGGCATCGATACGTGCAAGATCACCTTCGACATCGTCACCGCTCAGGCCCGCGTCCCGGTCAAGTCCGGTAGCAGCGGTGAGCGACAGGATCTCGCGCTTCAGGTGGCTGACGCGCCGGGGATCAACCCCGGCTGCCTCGTAATATTCATCAACCAGCGCCTCAAGATCACGCAGAGGGCCATAGGTTTCGGCCCGCGTCAGCGGCGGAGTAAGATGATCGACGATAACAGCCTGCGCGCGCCGCTTGGCCTGGGTGCCCTCGCCCGGATCATTGACGATGAAAGGATAGACATGCGGCACCGGCCCGAGGGTGGCTTCGGGCCAGCAGACTTGCGAAAGCGCCAGCGCCTTGCCGGGTAGCCATTCGAGATTGCCGTGCTTGCCCATGTGCACGATGGCCTGAGCGCCGAAAGTGCCGCGAAGCCAGAAATAGAAGGCCAGATAGTTATGCGGCGGCACCAGATCGGGAGAATGATAGGTTTCCGCCGGATCGATGTTGTAACCGCGCGCAGGCTGCACCCCTACCACCACATTGCCGAATGGCAGCACCGAAAGCACGAAATATCCGCCATCGGTGTTGGCGGGCACGAAAAACGGATCGTCTTCCGGCTTTCCCCAACGGCTTCCGATCTGCTCGCGCAGCGGCTGCGGCAGAGCAGTGTAGGCTGCAAGATATTCGGAAAGCGGCAATTGCACGCCCCCGCTGCGTTTGGGGCGATCGGTCAGCCAGTTGGTGGGCCCGGCCAGGATGCGCTTCATCAGGGCATCGCCATCTTCGGGCGGGTCCGTAACGGAATATCCTGCTTTCGCCATTTCATGCAGCATATGTACCGTGGCCGCGGGGGTGTCGAGGCCAACACCATTGGCCAGCCGGCCATCCTTGTTGGGGTAGTTTGCAAGCACCAATGCCACACGCCGCTCTGCCCGGTGCGTCATGCGCAAGTTCACCCAGTTGCGGGCCAGATCAGAAATAAACTCGATACGGTCTTCCCGTTCGCGGTAGGTTGTGACCGGACACTCTGCAGCCTCGTCGAAATAGGCCTCGCCCTTGAAACTGATGGCACGGGTCAGCACTCGGCCATCGATTTCGGGTAGGGCCACATGCATGGCGATATCGCGACCTGAAAGGCCGGAGGCACTCTTTTCCCAGGTTTCTTCGGTCGAAGAGGCCAGCACCACCTGCAAGACAGGCGCCTGATTGGCTGCAGGGCCGGTCAGGGGGTTTTCAGCCCCGTCCGCACCCTGTCCGCCGCCCGTGGCAAAGGCCGTGGCATTAAGGATGACAGCAGGGGGAGCCTGCGAAAAAAGCGTCTCTAACGTTGCCTGGGAAAGGGTATCCTTCAAGGATGCTACAAATACCGGCAAAGGTGCCAGCCCACGGTGCAAAAGCGATTGCACCAGGCGGTTGATTGGCTGCAGCCCGGCGCCTTGCACCAGGGCCCGATAGAACACGACCGGCACCACAGGCGCATTCCCGGACCAGATAGCACGCACGGTTTCCAGATCAGCCACGCCTTCGCCCGGCCAATAAATACCGGCCCGCAGAAGCGGCGCCGCAGCAGCGGGTTTTTCGCCGTCGCCCAGGATAGCCCGGGCATATTCCAGAAACCGGATCGCATTTTCGGGACCGCCCTCTACCAGATAGGCCCAGAGCGCATCATAATCTGCGTCGGCGACAGTGGACAGGGCGTGCAGCTCGTCATCAGGCTTGTCATCGCCCGGAAGCGCAGCAAAAGGAACGCCAGCCTCGTGCAGACGGGCGGCATATTGCTCAAGGCCGTAGCGCCAGTAACCCGCCCCGCCCAGAACCCGCGCAATCACCAACCGGCATTTCGAGGCACAGCTGTCGATATGCAGATCTACCGACATCGGGTGCTGCAGGTGGTTCAGGCTGGCCAGACGCAGAGAAGGCGGCTTTTCCATTTCCATCCGCGCGGCCGAAAGTGCGGCAAGCTCGGTGTCAGCCGCCGAGATGAACAGGATATCTGCCGGCGATTGGGCCAGATCGACGGGTTCCTGCCCATTGTCAACAGCACCCGGCGTTGCCGCAAGAAGATGCATCCTAATCCAGCCTTTTTTCCATGAAAATATTGCCCGGGATATCGGGATAACCGCCAAAGGGTGCACAGGGCGCATAACCCAGGGCCGAATAAAGCTGCATGGCCGGGCGCAGTGCATGGCCGGTTTCGAGGCGGATCAGACCAAGCCCAAGATCACGGGCGGCATCCTCAAGATGCTGCATCAGCCGCCGGCCCACACCAGATCCGCGCGCATCGGGCAACACCAGAAGCCGCTTCACTTCGGCGTAGTCGGGAAAAATAACCATTGCCACACACCCGAGGGGACGCCCGGCACACCTTGCCACGAAAAAACGGATTTCGGGGCGGTTCAGTTCTTCGGGCGCAAGAGTGAAACATTCCTCCGGAGGGAATACAGCGCGCATGGCTGCATCGGATGCTGCGATCAGGGCGCGGGCCTCTTTGCCGAGGGGGGATTCAACCGCAATCTCGATCATTGGGGCCGGAGCGCCCGGGCGATCGTTGCCTGATCAAGCCCTGTCATGCCAATCACCACCAGACGGGTTTCACGCGGCTCGCCTGGGGCGAAGGGGCGGTCGAAATAATGGGCAACGCGCGGCCCCACGGCCTGAATGGTCAGGCGCATCGGCTTTCCCGCCACCGCACCGAAACCCTTGAGACGCAAGATGGCGTGATCGCGGATCACATCGGCAATCTGACAGGCATAGGCCGACGGATCGGCGATTTCACCCAGTGTAACAACAAAGGTTTCGAATTCGTCGTGTCCGTGGTCATGCGCGTGATCGTGATCGTGATCGTGATCGTGATCATCGTCATCGTGATGATGATGCTCTCGGCGGTTCTCGATGTCTGCCTCGGCCGCCGCGCCCCGCCCCAACAGAACCGAAAGCGGCAACGCGCCTTGTACCGATTTCACCACCTGCACACCCGGGCGGGCCCGGCCGGACAGTTCGGCCACCAGCGCATCGGCGTCGTCCATCAGGTCAGCCTTGTTGACCACGATCATGTCGGCCGCCGCAACCTGATCTTCGAACAGCTCTGAAAGAGGTGTTTCGTGGTCAAGGTTCTCATCTGCCGCGCGCTGAATATCGACGGCTTCCGGCGCGTGAGCAAAAAGCCCGTCCTCGACGGCGCGGCCATCAAGCACGGTGATCACGCCATCAACGGTAACGCGGGTGGTGATCTCGGGCCAGCTGAAGGCCCGCACCAGCGGCTGGGGCAGGGCAAGGCCCGAGGTTTCAATCACGATGTGATCGGGCGGATTGTCGCGCGCCAGCAGTTTTTCCATCGTGGGGATGAATTCATCGGCCACGGTGCAACAGATGCAGCCGTTGGAAAGCTCCATGATGTCATCATCCGAACAGGCCGCATCACCGCACCCCTTCAGGATCTCGCCATCCACGCCCACATCGCCGAATTCGTTTATGATCAGCGCAATGCGGCGCCCGCCGGCGTTTTCCAGCATGTGGCGGATCAGGGTTGTCTTTCCGGCGCCAAGAAAACCGGTAACGACCGTTACGGGGATCTTCGAATACATGGGCTCTCCTGTTATCCGGTTCCGACTCTGTGTGGCAGGGGCTCAGGCGACAGCCTCTGTGTGGCAGGGGTTCAGGCGACAGCAAAAAGGCGGCGGGCAAAAAATCCGGAGCCAATCCGGCCGCGCACCGCCTTGGCTGCAGCCAGCACCGCCAGGTCGGCCAGAGGCTCGATCAGAACCACCATCATGTAGGCGCCGGCAAAAGCGGCGATACCCTGCCACGCGGCCAGCCCTTCACCATAGAAAGCCCAGAACGACACCCAGGCCACAATTCCGCTCTGATAGGCAACGGAAAGTGCCAGCGCCTGACGATATTTCAGATCTACATAGGGCGTATCCGGCGCAATGATGCGTCTGGCCAGCATTCGCAAGACAAAGAGCGGCACCAGAAGGGTGGTAATGTTCATGCCGTATTGGGGCAGGTCGGCCGGAGCAAAGAACAGGCCCTGAATAAGCAACCCCAGCGCCAGCCCAATGGCCGCAGGAGCCGCGCCGAGAAGCAGGAACAGGGTTGAACCGAGGATGAAATGCACCTCGGACACACCCACCGGGAAATGCGGGAACACTTCGAAGAAGCTGAACACGGCAACGGTGCTCAGCACCGTGCGGAACACCAGAGAAACCGGGCCACGGCTGCGGATGGTGTCAAAGGCCAGCTTCAGGGTATAGGCGCCAACGCCTGCGCCGGTTGCATGGGAAAGCAGGATTTTCGCGCCATCCACGACGCCGGGCTCGATGTGCATGTCTGTCACTCCTTTGATCTTCGGTTATCACGTGTGGTGCCCTGATGCTCAAGGCATGTAAAGATGTTCAGGCAGGTGGCTGTTGCAGGCGATTCCAGAAATATCCGGCAGCAAGGCCGAGCACGATCCAGGAGATGAAAGCCACCGCATAGGAACGTGCAACGTATTCACCGGAAAGCTCGGGCGGAGCCATACCGGAATAATCATCGAGTCGGGGTGCTCCGATCAGATGCGGCGCAATCAGAAGCGCAATGCCAGCCGCAAAATGAAAAGGCTTGCGGCCATAACCCATGAGCGCAAAGCCGATCACGGCCGTGGCGGCGGTGGTAATCCACCACATCTGGCGCAGTTCGATTTCGGCGGCAGGCTGGCCCGGAAGCTCGGGTGGCAGGCCGATGCCCGTCATCACATGAATCGCGCCGAAACCAGCGGTGCCCCACACAAGCGCATCCTTCATGGTAATGCGCACGCCGTATCTTTCGGTCAGAGCAAAGCCGGCGACCATCAGCAGTGCCCAGCCTACCCAGGTGACGAAGGTTGCAAAGAAAGCAAGAGCGAAACGCCTGGTGGTGCCTTCTTCTTCCCCGCCGTCTCCGGATTCGGCTGCCTGCTCGGCAGTCTCTCCGTCTTCGTTAAGCTTCAGGACACCCGCGAAATGGCTTTTCGCGCCTGTCTCGTATTCTTCACCCTCCAGAATCAGTTTTTCCATGAGCGACCACTGCAGCAAGACGGCAACCAGCCCTGCCAGCAGCCCAGCGAACAGCGCGCTGGCAAAAATGCGTGTGGTCATTGCTCAGTGGCAGGGGAAGGCCAGCGTGTGACGCGTGTCATGCGCCGAATCATGATAGACCGAGGCCTGCGCAAAACCGGTGAAATAGAGCAGGGTCAATCCGGCGGCTGCGGCCATGAAGATCGGCAGCAGGCCGAGGTTGGCAGCATCATGCGCCCGGGTTTGAGCTGTGGTAGTCATTGCTTGTCTCCTTTCCTGTCACACCCGACAGGGATTGTGGCTCTTGCAAGGCCGGTCTCCTGGCTTGCGGCATGAAGCGCACTGCCGCCTTCCCGGGGAAAACCCAGTGGCATCTGGCAGGCGCAAGCCGCTTACAGTCGCGGGGGCGGCTGCGGAATCGGGCCCCGGGTTGGGTCACCCTCACCACATTCCCGTTTCATCCCGGAGGTGCTTTTGCACCTGATCGGGAAACCTTGCTCTTTCCTTGTGCCGCCATCCGGGAGGATGGTCAAGCCTGATCGCATGAGCATATCGCTGAAGAAATGCGCGGTTTCACCAGGGGTTCAGGGTAAATCCGCAAGATGTTGTGGATAACTTGGGTATTTTTCCCATATGATGGGGCTTGGCGTTGACTTGCAAGCCATCCGCAGGGAATCTTGGCTGCGTGGGAATCAGTACAGGCAGCCCGAAGTGCAGTTCACCAGACTTCGCCTCAACGGTTTCAAGAGTTTTGTCGATCCGACCGATCTTGTCATCGCGCCGGGATTGACGGGTGTTGTCGGACCGAACGGCTGCGGCAAGTCGAATCTGCTTGAAGCACTTCGCTGGGTGATGGGGGAAAACCGCCCCAAGGCCATGCGCGGAGGCGGCATGGAAGACGTGATCTTTGCCGGCGCCGCCACGCGCCCGGCACGCAATTTCGCCGAAGTCGGCCTGACGCTGGATAACAGCGACCGCCTTGCCCCTGCAGGCTTCAACGACAGTGACATGCTTGAAATCGTGCGCCGCATCACCCGCGACGCCGGCAGTGCCTACAAGGTCAACGGCAAGGATGTGCGGGCGCGTGATGTGCAGATGCTGTTCGCCGATGCCTCGACGGGGGCACATTCGCCAGCACTGGTGCGGCAGGGGCAGATTGCCGAACTCATCAACGCCAAGCCCAGGGCCCGTCGTCGTGTTCTGGAAGAAGCAGCCGGCATTTCCGGCCTCTATCAGCGCCGTCACGAGGCGGAGCTGAAGCTCAATGCCACCGAGACGAATCTTGCGCGGGTTCGTGATGTTGTCGAACAACTTGCCGGACAGCTTTCGCAGCTTGCCCGTCAAGCCCGTCAGGCCGCGCGTTATCGTGCGATCGGTGATGAACTGCGCAACCACGAGGGGCTCTTGCTTTATCGCCGCTGGAAAGAGGCGGACGAGGCGCGCCTTGCGGCCGAGACCGCGCTTTCGGAAGCCACAACCCGCGCCGGCAAGGCAGAAGGCGCCGCACGCGAAGCGGTCAGAGTCCGCCAGGAAAGCGAAAACCGGCTGCCGCCCCTGCGTGAAGAGGAATCGATCGCTGCTGCCGTTGTCCAGAGACTTGCCGTGGAGCGCGACTCCCTGGCCGATCAGAAGGCCCGGGCCCAGGAAAAGATCGAGGCCCTGCAGTCCCGCATTCAGCAGCTTGCTCATGATCGCACCCGCGAAGAGGGGCTGAACAAGGACGCTGAAGAAACCATAAAGCGTCTGGAATGGGAACTGGAACAGCTTGAAAAGGCCGGAGAAGGCCATGAGGAACGTCTGGCACTGGCAGCGCAGGAAGCAACGGAAGCTGCACAGATCCTGCGGGAACGCGAAGCAGCACTGAGCCAGATGCAGGAGGATGTCGCACGCCTTTCAGCCCGCTGCCAATCGGTCCAGCGTCTGGCGGAAGACAGCCGAAAGATGCTGGAGAAAAGCGAAGCCGAAACCTCGCAGGCCCGCATTGCGGCGCAAGATGCCGAGGCCGCGCTGAAAAGCGCCGAAACCGGGCTTGCCAAAGCGCGGGATGCGCTTGAACAGGCGCGCGCCGAAGCACAGGTAGCTGAAGAAACCTTGCAGGCAGTCGACAAAGCCCGCACCGAGGCACAGGCACGCGAAGCACAGGCGCGCGCGAAACGTTCCGAGGCTGAAGGCGAGGCCAGCGCCCTGCGTGCCGAGGTAACGGCACTGGCCAGGCTCGTCGATCGTGATACTGTCGAAGGTGGGCAGCTGCTTGACATGGTGCAGGTGGAGCCCGGATTCGAAAAGGCGATTGGCGCGGCATTGGCCGACGATCTGCGCGCCCCCCTTGCCGGCCCCGGCGCCACCTCGGGCTGGGTCGAGCTGCCGGGATACGAACGCCCGCAATTCCTGCCCGAGGGTGTCGAAACACTTGCAACCCATGTCAGTGTTCCCGAAGTTCTGGCCCGGCGGATGGCTCAGGTGGGGCTGGTTTCCCGGGAAGAGGGTGAGCGTCTCCAGGAAAAACTGCTGCCGGGGCAGAGGCTTGTCAGCATCGAGGGCGATCTGTGGCGCTGGGACGGGTTTCGCGCCGCCGCCGAAGATGCACCAAGCGCGGCGGCATTGCGTCTGCAACAACTCAACCGTCTGGTTGCACTCAAGCGCGATCTGGAAGAGGCTCAGGGAAGGGCTGATGGCGCTTCCCGCGCGCATGAGATGCTGAAGGAAGAACTGGCGCGTTTCACCGCCGAGGATTCAGCTGCACGCGAACGCCGACGGCTGGCCGATCACGCGCTTGCCGAAGCCAGCCGCGCTTTGACCCGGGCCGAAGCCGACAGGAGCCTGCTCGCCGGAAAGCTTGAAAGCGTGCAACTCGCTGTGGCCCGCCATGAAGAGGCCGCCATGGCCGCGCGCGTGCGCATGAAGGAAGCCGAAGAAGCGCTAGCCGAACTGGGCGATGTGGAAGCGGCCCGATCCGAAGTGGAAGACGTGAAAACAACTGTCGAGGCGGCGCGTATTACCATGATGTCGAAGCGCTCGGCTCATGATGAACTGCGCCGCGAAGGCGATGCACGGCTGAAACGCCGGCAGGAAATCTCCAAGGAAATCAGCGGCTGGCGTCTGCGCCTGGAAAACGCTGCCGGACGTATGGGAGAACTGGACAGGCGCAGGAACGAAGCGGAAGCAGAGCTTGAAGCGGCATTGGCGACACCGACCGAAATCTCTGCCAGGCGCGATGAGCTGGCCAAGGCGATCCGCACCGCAGAAGCCCGGCTGGCACAGGCCGCAGATGCCCTGTCGGCGGCCGAAAGCGCACACCGGACTGCCGTGGAAAAAGAACGCGAGGCCGAGCGAGCGGCCAGTGATGCGCGCGAAACCCGCGCCCGAGCCGAAGCCCGCACCGAAGCCGCCCGCGAAACCATTGCTGCCGCCGAGGAACGGATCCAGGAAGAGATGGAAACCTCGCCGTCGGAGCTTCTGGAAACGCTGGATTGCGACCCTGACAACATGCCCTCGGCGGAATCGCTTGAAGCGGATGTAAACCGCCTGAAACGCCAGCGCGAGGCGCTTGGCGCCGTCAATCTGCGCGCCGAGGAAGATGCCCGAGAAGTTCGGGAAGAGCACGATTCCCTTTGTGCGGAAATCGCGGATCTGGAAGAAGCGGTCAAGAAGTTGCGTGCCGGAATCGCCGGACTCAACAAGGAGGGGCGCGAACGCCTGCTGACTGCATTCGAGCAGGTGAACAACAATTTTTCCATGCTGTTTACCCATCTGTTTGGCGGTGGTGAGGCCAAGCTGGTGCTGGTGGAAAGTGATGATCCGCTGGAAGCCGGCCTTGAAATCATGTGTCAGCCGCCGGGCAAGAAGCTTTCAACACTCAGCCTGCTTTCGGGTGGCGAACAGACACTGACGGCTCTTGCCCTCATCTTTGCAGTATTCCTGGCCAATCCCGCCCCGATCTGTGTGCTCGACGAGGTGGACGCACCGCTGGATGATGCCAATGTCACCCGTTTCTGCGACATGCTCGACGAAATGACCCGGCGTACCGACACCCGCTTTCTGATCATCACCCACCATGCGGTGACCATGTCGCGCATGGATCGTCTTTTCGGTGTGACGATGGCTGAGCAAGGGGTCAGCCAGCTGGTGAGTGTCGATCTCAAGCAGGCCGAGAAGATGGTCGCCTGACAAAAGGCACATTGACCTGCAGCGGAAACAGTGATTGATTTTGCGGAATGGTTATTCACGGTGGGAGGTTCCATGAATATCAGTCAAACACTTTTCACGGTCGGTATCGCGGCCCTGCTTGCCAGTGCGGGGGGCCATCTTCGTGCAGAAGTTCTGGCCAGCGATCCTCAGGCCATCCTGAAACGCATGCAGGATTACGGCTACCCGGCAACCCTGACCACCGACAACCAGGGCGACCCGAAGATCGAAACCCGCGTATCGGACACGAAATTTGCCATCTATTTCTATGGTTGCGACAACAACCACGAAAACTGCACGGCAATCCAATTTGGCGCCGGATACGATCTGCCCGTGGGCATAAGCGCACTCAAGATCAACGAATGGAACCGGGATCAGCGTTTTGCCAAGGCCTATATCGATGACGAACTCGATCCGTTCCTCGAGATGGACGTAAACGCACGTTTCGATGGTATAGGCGAAAAGAACTTCGAAGACATGGTCGAAATCTGGCGCAAGCAGGTAGAGCGTTTCGAAGATTATATCGGCTGGTAAGCGGCTTCGAAGCCTGGACAACATGATCGCCCTCGCCGTTACCGTTCTTCATCTCAAGTAAACGTCAACAAGCCCTAATCATGATTCGTCATCAGCGGGACCAGGATATGCTTCCAGGATATTGCGTACCGCCTGTCGAGTGGCCTGACTTCGTGCAAGCCTGACCCGGAAGCGCGACAACTCTGCATCCTGGAACGGAACACTTTCTTCAGAGGACATTGCTCCAGCTTCGGGCTCAGTATTCGCTGCAAGTTCGGCCACAGCCTTTTGAGGGCCGACAGCTATCTCGCCCAAGGAAGGCCAGATCTGCCGTGTCCACAGGATTTCGCGCAACGCTTCCGTATCTTTCAACATCTTGTAGATTGATGCGGCTTCCTCTGCTCTGCCCAGCTCCGCCAGGGCCTGCGCGCGCAGACGCATTGCTTCCTTTCCCTCTGCCTCGCCAAGCCTCGTCAATGCTTCTTCTGGTCGATCTTCCGCCAGAAGCCCCCGGGCAAGTATCAATCTGTCTTCCAGTTGCGGAACTGCCGGTATGGCCAGTATCGTGCGAGCCATTTCAGGAAACCCCATTTCAATCAGTCTTTGCGCTGTTGAGCGCTGCAGTGGCGAATCCGGCCTGACCCGCACCAGATCGTTTTTTGCCGAAAATACGAACAGCAGAAAGGCTTCGTCTTCATCCAGCAAGGCATCGGCCAGTAGTGTCTCCCACAAGGTCTGCTCTGTCACCTTGCCAACCTCTTCAATCCGAACAAAGGTTCGCAATTCATCAATTGCTTCAGCGTATCTGTGAGCTTTTCCAAGAGCCAGAACGTGGACCCGAGCAAGATCACGGCCAAGCTGTGTGCCTTTCAGTTCAAATGCTTGTGCAGCAGCCGACTCTATCAGTTGCGGCTCTATTTCGGCACCGCTTTCGATCTTTGCTTCTAGAAGCTTCACCAGCGCCTCTGCAGAAAGAGTTCTGTCAGACCGATAAACCTTCGCAAGTGTTTCCTGCATTCCTTCGATCTCGCCTGCCTGCTCCTGAAAGGCAGCATTCATCAGTGCAATACTGGCAGATGATGTTTCGTTCACGCGTTCTATGGCATTCCTGATGGAAAGAGCCGTTTCCCTGTCACCAGCGGTCAGAAATCGCCTGGCAAGTATCGGCCCCAGATGACGGCGCAAATGCGGGGGCAAAGCCGCAAAAGCACGTTTTATGGCTGCCCGGTTGATCGTGAGCCCTCGGGAAAAATCAGGCAACGACAACGCCGCCCACAAAGCCACAGGAGCATCACAGGCGATCTGAGCAGCAAGCCCACCACGTTCGAATGCCCAGCCATCATCCATGATTTCAGCCATTATACGAAGGATTGCAGCGTCTTCTTTCTCAACATCGAAGGTTTCGAGGACCATGTTTGCTTCGGCCCCAAAACCGGCATAGACGTAAGCCTTTGCAAGGATTGTCGCGTCATGGGGGTCTACACGGTCAAACTCTTTCACAAGCGCCGCACGACTGGTGGTGACACCATGAAATGGTGCTTCCGGTTTACCCCAGGAAGATAGATCAAACAAACTGTCAGGCAGACAGGCTTCGCCATTTTCATCGAGAGCAACCAGCCTTTCTGCAGCTTCCGAGTTATCACGATCAACACCTGTTCTGACATGGATCGGCAGTGTTCTCTGTTCCGGGAGGTTTGCCATGCTGGGTACTTGATCCGAAAATGTGCGCGTTCCCTGTATTTCTGCAGTTTCCGGGGCATGTTTCTTCTGAACCGCTTCGGGCTTTTGCTCCGGAATTTCCGGTATTTCGATTTGCGGTGTCAGCAAACCTTGACTGGCAGCACGGCCGATTTCGGCAATCACGGCTTCCCGCATTTTTTCCTTTTGCGACGGCTCCAGCCACGGCTGAAGCAGAGGCGGCAGGGTGCGTTCGTGATCCAGCATCAGAGGAAGCTGAAGCCTTTCGGCTTTCCGAAAACCATTCTGGTCATACAAGGGATCTGTCTTTTTCGTTACATCCGGCTCCAGCTCTGCACCCCCTGATACCTCAGAAGAAAAGACATGTGGTCGAAGCTCGGCATCTTGCGCCTGCAATCCGGAGAAGGTTGTATGGTTCGCTTCGGGAGTGCCATTGACCTCATCACCGGCAAGCCCCTTTTCAAAGGGAGAATCCTTGTCAGGGGGGCCGTCTTTCACGTCAATCACCAGCAAGCCGGGGCGGAACTCGAACGCATCTGCATGGCAATCGCATCCGAGTTCGATCTGTACGGCTGGTTTCCCCGCACGTCGCGCGATACGCAATGTCTTGATCCGGGAACGATCTATCTTCCTGAAAACCCTGCTGAAATCAAATCCGAGATCATTTTGCGAGAAATGGATTTCATATCTATCTCCAATGCGGCCCATCTGCCAGCCGGTCCGCGTTTCAAAAGGAAAAACAAGGCGGGAAAACCCCGCATGATCTCCGGATTGCACCATGACCGTTTCAGCCTTCGGTGCAGTAGAAAGCAGAAGCAACAGAATCGCCGCAAGCCAATGCATCAGGCGGCATCCTGCTTTACCGCTTTCAGAGCCTCCTCTAGCTCCGCAAAGCTTGGGCGGTTGTGGCCCGGCGCATTCTGGCGTCCGACTTCAATACAGATATTCGTCGCATGGTTATACAGGTTCGCAACCAGAACCTCACGGATCAGATGATAGAAGTGCGAATCCTCTTCAATGATATGCTTCACCTTCGCACCCATCGGTCCAACGATTCCATAGGCGAGGAAGATACCCAGAAACGTTCCGACAAGGGCTCCACCGATCATCTTGCCGAGAATTTCAGGTGGTTGATCGATCGAACCCATCGTCTTGACCACGCCAAGAACCGCCGCAACGATACCCAGAGCCGGCAAACCATCGGCAACCGCCTGAAGTGCATGACTTGAATGGAGCGCATGTTCCAGATTTGCGTCCATCCGTTTCTCGAGAACCTCTTCCACCTGATGTGGATCATCGTAGTTCATTGATGCCGAACGCAATGTGTCACAGATCAGGGCTATCGCTTCCTTGTCGGTCAGAATCTTCGGATAACGCGAAAAGATCGACGATTCTTCCGGTGCCTCGATATGCTCTTCGAGAGCTACCGGATTCTGTCGGGCCATACGGATCAGTTCGAACAACAGGCACAGAAGATCGCGGTAATCCTCGTGCTTCCATTTGGGCCCTTTGAACACCTTGCCCAGATCCCTGGCGGTCTGCTTCACCACTGACATGTCATTGGCGATGATAAAGGCACCAACCGCAGCCCCCCCGATGGTAGCCATCTCGGCCGGCAGAGCACCAAGTACGATCCCGAGATCCCCGCCATGCAGGATATAAACCCCGAAAACGCAAACAAAGATCAGGACTATGCCGACGATACTGATCATGTTTCACACTCCATCACCGGGCCAATATCATTGGCATGACCTTTGCAGATGCGGGTTAACAATCCCTCTTCCTCACAGTCATTCGGAAAGCGTGTTTGCGTTCCTTCCAGCCAGAACGACGCTGATCGTATATGCCGCCTGAGGATCAAGCCCCGCCATTATGGCTGCGGCAGCATCCGGACGCATACGGCTCAGAAAGCCTGCTGCGAACTCCGGATCCATTTCGGCAAACAGCGCTGCGGCAGCCTTTGGCTTCATGTTTTCGTACATCGCCGTGAGGCGGCTGATGTCTTTCTCTGCCGCGCTGTCGGCCATAGCGATCGTTTTTTCAAGTTCGCTTTCAGCCTTTTCAAGGGCTTCCATTTCCTGTTTCAATCGGGTTTCGGCAACCGAGAGAACTTTCAGTCTGTCTTTCAGGCGCGCTTCGCGTTCAATGATGCGCGCTTCTCGCTCCTGAAGAGCTGCGAGCAATTCGCCAATACCCTCGGGAGTCTCGCAGGCCTGAGATCCTGGTTTTACCTCGGCTTCCGAATGAGACATCTCTTCTATGCTTTTGGCGATTGCTTCACCGGTTCCGTCGAGCAACCGGAGAATTCCGGAAGCCAGGAACAGACTGGCGATCACCATGAGAGCCCCCCGCCCGGCCTTCCGGCGGGGGGTGTCCTGTCTTGCCTTGTGCTGTGCTTTCCGGCTCATTGGGCTGCCTCTTCCAGCCTGTCCCGGTGCCGCAGAAACAGGGGGCCTGTCCTTTCCGGATCCTCGCCAGGCAGGACACCGTCTTGTTGTTCGCGAGGCTCTGCCGGTTTCGCGTTCTTCTGCTCAGGGGCGGCATCACGAGCCGTTGTGCGACCAGGGCCGGTTTCTGTTCCGGATGGCTTTTGCCCCTGTTCGGACTTCCGGGCGCCTGTTGCCCCCTGCACCGGAAGATCGTGCATGGCCGCAACCAGCAGTTCAAGCCGTGCTGCAACATCCTCGGCACGTTTCGTGAGGCTTTCGAGCGAGCTCGTGGAGCCAACCGCCGCGGTCTGCGCGCGCGCCAAGGTCTTTGTCATGTCGTCAACCTGTGCGGACATGACGGCCACCGCTCCGCCGACCCCCTTTTCCAGATCGTTGAAGCGGCTCAGGCGACGCGACAGGATGAAACAGTAAAAGGTGGCGGCAAGTGCCGCGGCAACCAGCAGGATGTCGGCAATGAGATTCATGTCATCCCCCTAGTTCAGAACAAATTCCATGATGAGAAGGTCGCGCACCCGATCCTCTCCTGCGACCGTTCGGATGCGACGCAGCAACTGGGCGCGCAACTTGATCAGTGCCTTTGGATCTTCGAGCACGCGAACATCCACCGCCCTCAGGTAGCTGTTCATTACATCCACGATTCGCGGCATCAACGCTGTCACCTGTTCCTCATTGCCCTTGTCTACCTCGATCTGCGACTTGAAGAGCAGGTGCTCGTTCGCTGCATTCCTGCCGAGGGAAATGATGATCTGCTCGACAGGCACGAAAGCAACTTCGGGCAAAGGGGAAGATTCCTCTCCGGCATATCCATCATTCCCGTTGTCGGTGACCTTCTCTTCCTTGTTGCCGAACAGCAATCCGGACTGAGCCGCATAGAAGCCACCACCTGCCCCGGCCAGGGCAAGAATCAACCCGATCAGAAGCGGCTTCTTCGATTTCTTCTCTGGTTCGTCTTCTGTCGTTTCGTCGTCTGCCATGAGACCACCACTTGTTGCTGCTGCGAATCCATATACCCCGGGAGGCACTAACCGATTGTTAAGCCTGATCGGCGAATGATGGCGGCGACCCGGGCAGAACGCCCCGCGGAAAACAAGGAGGATACCTTGCAACAGTTGCTGTCGGTCTGGTCGGCACTTGATTCACGAAAAAGGGTGATCGTTGCTCTTGCCAGCGTGGCGATGTTCGCGGCGGTTCTTGCCCTGTCGCGCATGGCAACAGCACCCAGCATGGCATTGCTTTATGCCGGCCTCAGCAGCAATGTTGCGGGAGAGGTCGTGCAAGCCCTCGAGCAGCGCGGCGTCGTGTACGAAGTGCGCGGTGGTGCCATTTATGTCGATCAGTCCCGCCGAGACGAGTTGCGGATGACTCTGGCCAGTGAAGGTCTGCCGGCGAACAGCACCGCAGGTTACGAACTTCTCGATTCGCTCTCCGGATTTGGCACCACCGCCCAGATGTTCGATGCCGCCTACTGGCGTGCGAAAGAAGGGGAACTGGCCCGCACCATCGTTTCCAGTCCGGAAATCAAGACAGCACGGGTGCATATCGCCAATCCGTCCTCGCAACCTTTCCGCCGTCAGATCAGGCCGACTGCCTCGGTTACTGTCACGACACGCTCCGGAAACCTCTCTTCGACACAGGCGAAAGCGCTCAAATATCTGGTGGCTTCTGCCGTGGCGGGCCTGGTGCCCGAAGATGTGTCGGTGATCGATGCCAGGGGCGGCCTGATACAGGGCGAAGACACGGCAACGGGCGCACCGGTGGCAAATGATCTGGCGGCAGAAATGAAAATGCGGGTGCAGCGCCTGCTCGAAGCCCATGTGGGCCGGGGAAATGCGGTTGTCGAAGTCAGCGTGGAAACGGAAACCGAGCGGGAAACCATTTCCGAGCGTTCATTCGATCCAGAATCCCGCGTGGCAATCAGCACCGAAACCGAAGAGCGTTCTCGCAGCAGCAACAACAGTGGCGGCGGTGCAGCTGTGACGGTGGCCAGCAATCTGCCTTCTGGTGAAGCAGGTGGCAATGGCGGGGGAAATTCGAGAAGTCAGAATTCCGAAACGCGTGAACGCATCAATTACGAGGTGTCCGAAACCCGGCGTGAGATCCTCCGCCAACCCGGCGCAATCAAGCGGCTTTCGGTGGCGGTGCTTGTCGCCGACATTCGAGAAACCGATGATGCGGGCGCTGAAACGATACGGCCGCGAAACGCGGAAGAACTGGACGCCTTGCGTGAACTGGTTGCTTCCGCTGTGGGCTTCCAGGAAGAGCGCGGTGATATCATCACGCTGAAATCCATGGCGTTCTCACCCATTGCCGTTTCTGGCACGCCGGCAGCGATTTCGATCTTCGAGCGGCTCGGTATCAGTGTGATGTCACTAATCCAGCTATCCGTGCTTTCCATCGTTGCGCTGGTACTGGGCCTGTTTGTGGTACGTCCAATACTGAAAAGCGCCAGTTCTGCAGCTGCGCTGCCCGCTCCCGATCAGGGCGCTGCCGGCGCTGTGGTCAATACCCCGACCAGCAATACCGAAGATGCCCTGCCTCCCCTGACCGGTGAAATTTCGGATGGCGGCATTCTGCCCGCCAATATGGCTGTGGTGTCCGACCTTGATCTTCCGGGAAGTGAAAGCGGGAACCTTGCCAGCGGCCTGGAGCCGCTCGGCAACCTTTCCAGGCCGGAAGATCCCGTTTCGCGTCTGCGCCAGATGATCGAAGAGCGCCAGGAAGAAACCGTGGAAATCCTGCGAAGCTGGATGGACGAAAGTCAGGAGAAAGCGTGATGGCCGCACGTTTGAAACTTGAGGTGTTCGATGAATATGATTCTTCGCCAGCGAACGCTTCTGCCCTGCCGCAGGGAATCGATCTGGCCGAAGAAAAGCTCCAGTCCTACGAGCAGGGATACAAGGCCGGATGGGATGATGCCACCACGGCCCACACCAAGGAACAAACCCGCATCTCGGCCGACTTCGCGCGCAATCTCCAGGACCTTTCCTTCACCTATCACGAGGCGAAAGCGCAAGTGCTTGGTGCCCTGGAACCCCTCCTTACGGAAATGGTCGAAAAGGTGCTTCCGAAACTGGCTACCGAAAACCTGGTGGAAATGGTTGTAGAGGAAGTACAGCAGGTGGCGCGCACAGTAGCCGAAGCAAAGGTAGAGCTTGTGATATCGCCCGAAAACAGGCCTGCCATGGAACGCCTGCTTGATGGCGAACAGAGCCTGCCCGTGACGCTTGTAGAAGAGCCCACGATCCCAGCGGGCCAGGTATTCCTGCGCTTCGAGGAAATGGAAAAACAGATCGACCTTGAGGCCGTCCTGAACCGCTGCAAGGAAGCGGTTGACGGCTTCTTCAACGCCTTGCCTGCAAAGGAGACCGCACATGGATGAAAACCGGCAACAGGACGATCCCGAGCATGGCGGAGGCACACCGGATTGCCCCAGGCAGAATCCGTTTATCCAGGTGCCGATCGAAATCACGATTTCGGTCGGCAAGGCGCATCCTACAGTCAGGGAGCTGCTTACTCTGGGGCCGGAAGCGGTACTCGCCCTCGACAAGAAGGTGGAAGATCCGGTCGAGTTGTATGTTGGGGATCGCTTGATTGCGCGCGGAGAACTGGAAGAACTCGATGGCGACCAGGAGGGGCAACTTGCCGTGCGGCTGACCGAAGTCGCCGATCTCGGGAACGGGCTTTAGAATCTGCCATGCGCACCCGAACAGCCCTTCTTCCTGTTATTGCCGGGGTAATTCTTGCCTCTTTCGCGGGAACACCCGCCGTGGCTCAGGAAATCACCATCGATCTTGGCGGCGATGGTTCTCTTGCTGCACGCAGCATCCAGATACTGGTTCTGGTCACGGTGCTCAGTCTTGTGCCCGGCCTTGCGATCATGATTACAAGTTTTCCGTTCATTGTCACCGTTCTCGCCATCCTGCGTCAGGCAATCGGTCTTCAGCAATCGCCTCCGAACATGCTGATCGTCAGCCTTGCATTGTTCCTGACCTATTTCGTGATGGACCCGATCTTTGACGAGGCCTGGCGCCTCGGGATTGAACCCTTGGTGTCCGAACGCATCGGTTACGAAGAAGCTTTCAGGCTGACCATGGAGCCATTCCGCGACTTCATGGTACAGAGAATCGATCCGGAAACCTTCGATGCTCTGGCTTCTCTGCGCCCCGACAGCAAAGACACGATACTTGCCCCTGATCAGCCTCTTTCAATCCTGGTGCCTTCATTCCTGTTGTCCGAGATATCCCGTGCATTCGAAATCGGCTTCCTGATCTTTCTTCCCTTCCTGATAATCGACCTGGTGGTAGCCGCGGTGCTGATGTCTATGGGCATGATGATGGTGCCCCCTGCCATCGTGGCGCTTCCATTCAAGTTGGCCTTCTTTGTAATTGCTGACGGATGGGCCCTTATCTCGGCATCGGTCGTGCAAAGCTATTTCTGATCCTTGGCCGGGATAATTCAACAATTTGAAAGGTTAAGAACACCTTCAGATTCCCATGATACCACCAATCTCGGGTGAAAGATGAGGTGGTGGTATGGGTGCGCAATCGAACGCGCCAGTCATTATCAGGAAGAAGAAAGTCATTGCCGGTAGCGGGCATCATGGTGGCGCATGGAAAGTTGCCTATGCCGATTTCGTGACCGCCATGATGGCCTTCTTTCTGCTGATGTGGCTGCTGAATGCAACAACGGAAAAACAGCGAAAGGGGCTGGCCGATTATTTCAGCCCGACCGTTCCAACCGTTCGAATCTCGGGTGGAGGTGACGGAGCCTTCGGCGGTCACAGTGTGCTTTCCGAAGAAAGCCAGGCCTTCGATGGATCGGGTGCACAACGCAGAAAACCCACGGAATCCGACAAGGCACGGGGTGAGACCGGCACCCGGGATGAGGGAGAGGATGCCTCGAAGAGCTCCGACGAGGAACTCAAGAAAATAGAAGAAGCGCTGTTCGGGACGGGTGGAGAAAGCATGGCTGCCAAGAACCTGCGGCGCCATATTCTGACCCGTGTTACCGACGAAGGTCTGATCATAGAAATCTTCGATCTCGAAGGTGAACCACTCTTCATTGAGGGCACCGACGAAGCCACGCCGCTCTTGAAGGAAATTGTCGCCATGCTGCCGGAGATATTCAGCCTTGTCAGCAACCGGGTGGCCATCAATGGTCATATACGCTCCTATCCGGTGGTGATTGCCGAAAATCCTGTTTGGGATCTCTCGTCGCGCCGGGCCGACAAGTTGCGCAGGATGCTGGAAGCGGCGCAGCTGGAACCTGAGCGCATCGAGCGGGTTACCGGTTATGCCGACCGAAAACCCTCTGCGCGCAATCCGATGGCTGTGCGAAACAACCGGCTTGAGGTGATCTTGCTGCGATCTGATGTCTGAACGGAAAAACGGTTGGATTTTATCTGTTAGCGCCCTGTTAAGCGGTGGTGGATAATGCTGCATGCCATCGGACCTTGTTGCAGCAGAAAGGCGCAGAATGACCATTTCATCATCGCTCAACGCCGGGGTAGCGGGCCTGAACGCCAATGCTACCCGCCTGGCCACAATTGCCGACAACATCGCAAACTCCAGTACCTTCGGCTACAAACGGGCCGAAGCGGATTTCGGCGCCATGGTAATCAATAACAGCCCCGGTGCAGGAGTTTATTCGGCCGGTGGCGTTCGCGCCACGACAACCCGTCTCATCGACCAGCACGGTGCACTCGTATCCACCGGCAACGCCATGGATATTGCCATCTCCGGCCGCGGCATGCTGCCCGTGACCGAAGCTGTCTCGATCGGAGCAAGCATCGGCGACCGGCCCTTGATGATGACAACCACCGGATCGTTCCGAACTGATTCGAACGGTGTCCTGAAAACCGAATCCGGCCTTGTACTGCTTGGCTGGCCTGCCGAGGCTGATGGAAGCATCAACACCTATCCCCGCGATACCATTGCCGGGCTTGAGCCTGTCGTGATCAATGCCAATCAATCGGCCGGTGATCCCACCACCGCGATGAATCTGGGTGTCAACCTTCCCGCAACTGATACCGAGGCCGGCGCTTCCGGTACACCCCTGCCGCTTTCAGTGGAATATTTCGGCAATCTCGGAACTTCCGAAACGCTTGATATCACCTTTACGCCAACCGTTCCTGGGACAGGCGCATCCAATACCTGGACAATGCGGATAGAGGATTCTGCTCAAGGCGGCGCAGTGATCGGGGAATACACACTCGTTTTCGATGCCAGCCGGGCCAATGGAGGCACGCTGGCCTCCGTCTCGGTCATCTCGGGCGGAGCCTATGACCCCACCACCGGAACCCTGGCGCTCACCGTGGCAGGCGGCCCGCTTTCGATGAGCATCGGCAAGGTCGGAGACCCGAACGGTCTTACGCAGCTTTCGGACAGCTTTGCCCCCACCAATATCACCAAGGACGGCTCGCCTGTCGGAAATCTCACTTCGGTCGAAATCGACGACAAGGGCTTTATCACCGCAACCTATGATACGGGCTTCACGCGCCGCATCTATCAAATTCCACTGGTAGATGTCCCCAATCCCAACGGCCTGATCTCTCTCAACAGTCAGACATATCAGGTTTCTCCCAGCAGTGGCTCTTTCTTCCTGTGGGATGCGGGTGATGGACCCACCGGTGCCGTTGCCGGCTATGCCAGAGAAGGCTCCACCACCGACGTGGCGGCCGAACTCACAGCCCTGATCCAGACCCAACGCGCCTATTCCTCAAATGCGAAGGTCATTCAGACGGTAGACGAGATGCTGCAGGAAACCACGAATATCAAACGCTGATAATGGCATCAGAGCCACGGGAGCTTCTCCATGAGCATTACCGGCGCCCTTTCAAACGCCCTTACCGGCCTTACCGCTGCGTCACGCGCAACCGAAGTGATCTCTTCGAATATCGCCAATGTGATGACAGAGGGCTACGGACGCCGGCAACTCGATCTCTCGGCGCGCACCCTGGGGCCAAACGGCACCGGGGTATGGATCGATGGCGTTTCGCGCCAGGTGGATCAGGTCGTGATCAGCAGCCGTCGCCTGGCCGATGCCGCCGCCGGCGATGCCGGTACACGCGCCCGATATCTTGAGCGGATAGAAGCAGCCATTGGCATGCCCGACGACGCGGGTTCTCTCTCTGCCCGCCTTGCAGAACTCGAAACGTCGTTGCAATTGGCGGCAAGTCGTCCTGATTCATCAGCAAGGTTGCAGGGGGTGTTCACAGCCGCTCAATCCCTGAGTGATCACATAAACGACATTTCAAACCGCATCCAAAGTCTGCGCATGGAAGCAGACGGCGAGATTGCGGCCCAAGTTGCACAGGTGAATTCTGCCTTGCAGAGGCTGGAACAGCTTAACATCGATATCGTTGCGCACAATGGTGCCGGTTATGATGCGAATGGATTGATCGATCAGCGCCAGCAACTGATTGACAGTATCGCATCCATCATTCCGGTGCGTCAGATTGAGCGAGAATACGGGCGCATCGCTCTGATCTCCGAAGGTGGTGCCGTATTGCTTGATGGCCCTGCCGCAACCCTGGGTTTTGATCCGGTCGGCGTAATCGTACCTGAAATGACCATTTCCTCGGGCGGGCTGAACGGTCTTACCCTGAACGACCGGCCAATTGACATGTCCGGAACCCACAACCCCATGCGTGGCGGATCTCTGGCCGCCCTGTTTGAAGTGCGCGACACGATCACCGTGAATGCGCAAGCCGATCTTGACGCTTTCGCCCGCGATCTGGTCGAGCGTTTTCAGGATCCCGCCGCCGATCCTACCCTGGCCTCCGGTCAAGCCGGTCTGTTCACGGACGGCGGCAGTCCATTCAGTACTGCAAATGAAATTGCCCTCTCATCGCGCCTTCAGATCAATGCACTCGTAAATCCGGCCGCAGGCGGTGCATTGTGGAAACTGCGTGATGGCCTCGGCGCTGCCTCTCCGGGAGATATAGGGAACGCCGTGCAACTCCAGCGTCTGGCAGACGCTCTTGACGCTGCAAGAGTTCCCGCGTCTGGCAGCTACGCCGGGGCGGCAAGATCGGCCGCCGGGCTTGGCGCGGATTTCCTTTCGCTCATCGCCACCCAACGTCAATCGGTGCAATCCGAAGCAGCATATACTTCGGCTCGCCAGAACGCTCTCAAGGCACAGGAGCTTCAAGGCGGCGTGGATACGGACCAGGAAATGCAGCAGCTTCTGTTGGCGGAACAGGCCTTTGCGGCCAATGCGCGGGTCATCCAGGCGGCTGACGAATTGATACAGACACTGCTGGGGATCTAGAAGCATGAGTTATCTCTCCGTGGGCGACATGGCGCAGACCTTTCTTCTCCGCCAACATAGTGCCCAGATGAAAACAAACCTGAATCGGCTCACCCAGGAGCTGTCGAGTGGCCGTATCAGCGATGTTGCCAAATCTGTTGCCGGCGATTTTTCCCCGCTTGCCAGTATTGATCATTCACTATCCACACTGAAGGCCTACAATACAACAGCCCGTGAAGCCGCCGGTTTTGTCCAAGCCGTTCAGGACACACTTGATCAGGCGCAAAACCTGTCTGATGATCTGGCCCCGGCCCTTATCATGGCCGGGAACTCCGGACATGCAGCCCTTCTTGTGAATACGGCCGCAGATGCACGGCAGAAATTTGATGCGCTTGTATCGGCCTTGAATACACGTGTCGGTGGTCGCAGCCTGCTGGCGGGAACGGCCACGGATCAGCTGCCGCTGGCCAATCCTCAAACCATCATTTCTTCCTTGCAAGTCACGATTTCCGGGCAGACCACGGCCGCGGGTATCGAAGCGGCCGTGAATTCATGGTTCGATACTCCCGGTGGCGGTTTTGATACGGTAGCCTATCAAGGATCAACAACACCTCTCGCACCCTTCCGGATCAGTGACGGGCAGCAGACGGATGCCGGTATCACGGCTGGCGATCCCGCCCTTCGTGAACTGATCAAGGGCTTCGCACTTGCCGTTCTGGCTTCTGACGGAGTTTTGTCCGGAAAACCGGAAGAACAGCGAATGCTCTTGCGTAAAGCCGGAGAGCATATTCTGTCGTCTCAGCACGGCCTGTCTGAACTTCGGGCGCATATCGGGGCAAGCCAGGCAGGGATCGAAACAGCTATCTCCCGAAATGAATCGGAAGCTGCGAGCCTCGAGATCGCTCGCAACAGCCTTCTTTCCGCCGATCCCTACAAAACAGCAGGAGAGCTCGAAGCCGTACGCGGCAACCTCGAGATGCTCTACACACTCACCGCGCGGATCTCGCGCCTTTCCTTGGCGAATTATCTCGGATGATACGTTTCCTTTTCTTTTTGACAGCCCTGCTCTTCTTCTTGCCTGGTATTGCCCATACGGGACCGATCCGGATCAAGGATCTGGTCGAATTCGACGGTGTCCGGGGCAATGATCTGATTGGCTACGGGCTGGTCGTTGGCCTGAACGGCACGGGTGACGGTCTGCGGAATTCACCATTCACCGAGGAGATCATGTCGAACATCCTTGAACGTCTCGGTGTGAACGTGACTGGCGAACAGTTTCGGCCCAAGAACGTGGCTGCCGTCTTTGTTACTGCCACCTTGCCACCGTTCGCACGGGCAGGAAGCCGGATCGATGTTACCGTTTCAGCAATCGGGGATGCGAAAAGCCTTCTGGGTGGCACCTTGGTGATGACTCCGCTCAATGCTGCGGATGGGCAGATATATGCCGTTGCGCAGGGCACGGTGATTGCCGGCGGCGCATCGGCCGAAGGTAACGGGGCCAGCGTGGTGGAAGGGGTGCCTACTTCAGGGTCGATCCCATCCGGGGCCCGGATCGAACGCGAGATCGATTTCGATTTTTCCACACTGCGGCAGCTTCGTCTGGCACTGCGCAACCCTGATTTCACGACCGCAGGCCGGATAGAGACCGCGATCAACGCCCGGTTTCAGAAACCGGTTGCCGTAATGATGGATTCGGGAACCGTAATGATTGATATTACAGCAACCCGGATGCAATCGCCCGCGCATGCGCTTTCCGCCATAGAAAACATTATGGTTGAACCGCAGCGCAAAGCCCGCGTGATCGTTGATCAGCGTTCCGGGACCATCGTACTCGGGGAAGATGTCCGCATCTCGCGTGTGGCCGTCTCGCAAGGAAATCTTACACTGCGCATCCAGGAAGAGCCCCTTGTTGTTCAGCCAAACCCTTTTGCTCCGGGGGATACGGTTGTGATTCCACGCACGGCTGCCTCAATTTCCGAACAGCCAGGCACCGGACTGGCTGAAGTAAGAGGTGGTACGTCTCTCTCCGAGGTGATCGCAGGGCTCAATGCTCTTGGTGTTTCTCCCCGTGACATGATCGACATCCTGAAAAGCATAAAGGCCGCCGGGGCACTTCATGCGGAATTCATCGTTCGATAACGCCTCTGACCGGCAAATGGCATCGCACTGAAAAAAAATTGCAGATTTCCCGGGTGCACCACACTTCGCAGGCATGGCAGAACGCCCTGCCTCGATCCGCCCCAAACAGGAATGGTGCCGCTGAAGGGACTCGAACCCCCGACCCACGCATTACGAATGCGTTGCTCTACCAGCTGAGCTACAGCGGCATCGCCGCGCTTTTATACAGCTTTTTTGACGAACGGTAGCCCTATTTTTTTGATTCCCCGTCTCCCCCTAGCGCAACGACTTCACCCTCCAATACGGGCCCGGGCTTTTCACTTTCACCAGGTTCACCTGCAGAAGTATCCGTTTCTTCTGGTGATGTGTCCGTATTCATTTCTTTCGGTTCGTCCTGATCCGCAACGGCTTCACCATTCTCGTCCGCCCCCACCAGAAGCGGAAGCATTCCGGCCGAATCCGACAATGCCTGCACGCTTTCAACCGGCTTGCGCCAGCTCAGGCTGTCAAAGCTGCCGCAATTTTCGCAAACCGGCGCCCAATCGGCATGAACCGTCTGACAATTGTCGCATACCCATTGCGGCCCGCGTGGTGCCGCAAGGGCCTTGGCCAACCAGGCGCGCACAACCGAATCCGGTGAACCCTCGCCACGTTCGATCGCTGCCATCAGTGACAGCGCCCTGGTTGTCGGGTCTGTTTCCACGAGATTGCCCAAGGCCTTGCGTGCCTCAGGGTATTCCTTGGCCGCAACGTGAAGCTCCGCCAGCAGCATGCGGGTAACAGGCTGATCCGGGTGCATCCGGATCAGCGAACGAAATCTCTTCAGCCGTTCTTCGGGTGTTTCATCGGGTCTGATTGCAGCAAAGGCTGCCGCAAGATCAGGATGCGGACGGACACTCCAGGCTTTCCTGAGAATCCGCGTAGCCAGCCGCGGCCTGTTTTCCTCAAGATAGGCCTGCGCTGCCATCACGGCTGCCGGAACCAGATCAGGCGAAAGCCGATTGGCTTCTATGGCTTCTTCACGTGCTTCTATGCTTTTGCCTTGCGCCAGAATGTCCCGCGCTTCCGAAAGAGCCAGAACCGCATCGCGCCGCCGATATACATCGCGCGGCAAGGCTCCGGACTTCATCTTGGCTGACAGGGTTTCACGCGCACCGGTCCAATCGCGTTTCTCGGCCTGCAAACGCAGGAGCGTATCGTGAATTTCTTCCTGTCGTGGTTTCAGAACAAAGGCCTTCTTTGCCAGAAGCAGCGCCGTTTCGGTATCTCCTTCTTCAAGCTTTTGTCTGAGCAGTCCCCGCACCCCGACGAAACGCGTCTTGTCGTCACGCAGCAGGGCCTTGTAGACTTCCGTGGCCTTGCGGCGATCCCCTACCTGCTCCGCAGCCTGAGCAACCAGAAGATTTGTCAACTCGGGCTGTTTCAGATAGCGCTCGGCGCGCAAGGCCCTTGCCAGTGCGGTGCGCCCTTCACCCGATGCCAGAGCCAGCAAACCTTCGCCCAATGCCCGATACCCTTTTTTTTCCCGGGCTCTGCTGAAATAGCGCGAGATGGCCGTTTCATCGCCGTTCAGCAACCTGAAAACGGCCAGTACAAAGCCTGTCAACTTCAGCGCCAGCCATATGGCACCTATCAGAACGAGAGCGGCAATCACGGCCTGAAGCGGCCCAAGCGTATATTCGGTATTGCCGATCTCGATTCGAATGGCTGTTCCCGTTTCCACAAGATAACCGGCGCCCAGCGCCAGCCCGGCGACGACCGCGACGAAGGCCAGTATCCTAACCAGAGACCACAGCATCTTCAGCCCTCCTGCATCCTGAGAAGGGTCTGCTCGACTTCGTGCAGCGCCTTCAGAGCCCTGGCGCGAGTCTGCGCTTTCGAAAACCATCCCTCCATTGCCGATCTCGCCTGTTCCGGCAATACCTTCAGAATGGCCAGGGCCTCTTCCAGTCTGCCGGCCTGAAGCGCAGCTTCGGCCCGTGACAGCACGGCATCGGGATCATTGCCCTCACGCGGCTCGAGCGAACGCGGCTTCACCTGCGATTTCAGGAAGGCACCCAGTTTTTCAAACGTGCTGTTGCCGGAGCTGGTGCGCAAATGGGCAGCCAATGCGGCACGGGCTGCTTCGGGAAATTCGGCCTGCAAAACCGCGATAGGCGTCACGCCGGTCCGCGCCGCCGCCACGAGCGGTTCCGGAAGAGGCGTATCGATTGCTTCTGCGATGATCTTCAGCGCCTCGTCAAATCTCTCGCCCCCCTCCATGGCCGAGCCAACACGCCCAAGGGCCGCAACGGCCCGGGCCAGTTTGCCTGAACGTTCGGTCTTCTTCTGAAGCGCGTCGGCTGTTTTCAGTGCATCGGCAACCTTCTGCGATATCTCGGCATTGAGCCTGTCAAAACGTGTCTGCTGCTCGGAAAGAGCATTCCGCAGTGTGGCAAGTTCCTTCTCGTAAGCGGCCACCGCAGCAGCAACGGCCCCTTCAGCATCGGCTATCGGGCGTTTCTCAAGTTCCAGAATGCGCGCTTCAAGCTTGTTTGCGCGGCTCCTGATATCATCAAGATCGGTGGAAGCCTTTTCCAGTTGCTGCTGCATCTCCTGGCGCAACGCAGCAATCCCTTCATCAAGCAATGTCACCCGCGCTTCCAGGCCCGAGAGATTGCCGGCGACCGCCTCGAATCGCGAGGTAACCCCTGCTTCCAGAGTATCAATCTTTTCCTGAAGGGCCTCCAAGTGCCGGTCCTGCTCAAGAAACCGCTCAGCTGTTTCAGGGGTGTAACCACGAGGGTTCCCATACCAGGCCACACCGAATCCGATTGCCGCAGCAACCGCACCACCAAGAGCAAGAGGCAGAAAACCCGAACGGTGGCGGGGCCGTGCTCTGACCGACCCGATATCGCCCGAAGAACCGCTTTCCCTGTCGGTTTCGGGCGCGCGCTGGTTCTGCATGGCAGAGCGTGAAAAACCCCCAGCGGCTTTCTCTTGCCCGCTCTTCCCACTGCCGGAAGTTTTTGTCTTCTCCTGCTCTGCATCTGATGCAGAAGGCTTGCTGTCCGATGCCCTGGCAGCCTTCTTGCCGCCCTTGCCACCCTTGGGGGCAGATGAGCTTTTTGCTGCCGCCACGTTACGCTCCCCCTTGTTAGAACCTGCAGGTCGAACTTCGAAACATCGTTTTCGGACACGACACTATCTGCGTCGTCACACCCCTACAAGCAAGCTTCATGCGTCCATAAGTCTCGCCATTGCATCCAGTAATGCAGACGCATCGGGGCGCAATGCGATCGTGATGTTTTCAAACCCGGCGCTTTCCAGAACATGTGCAACGGCCTTGCTGATTGCAACAGGCTGCAGATCCTGTTTCTTGCAGCCGCTTTCGGCAAGGAATAGCCTGGCGCTGCGTGAAGAGAAAAGGGGAAGAACCACAGTTGTTTCACCCTCCATGAGTTTCTTTGCTCTGCTGCTCATGGAGCGCGCAGACTGGCGATACACGATCCGGTCCTGTGCCTGCAGCCCTGCAGCCGCAAGACGCGATGCCAGATCGGTGCTTGCATGTTCGCCGCGGAAATGAATCAGGCGTTCCGCAGGTCTTGCGGCAATGATTTCATCGGCCAGTGCATCGGCGGTGCCGCTGGCAACTTTTGCCTCCATACCGCAATCACGGGCCGCACGCGCTGTGCGAGAGCCCACGCACCAGGCAGAAACCCCACGCCCCGGCCGGTTTCGGACAAAGGCTTCCACGCCGTTTTCAGATGTGAAAATCGCCAGATCCGTTTTCTCGAAGGGCTTGTTGTCGCGAATGAACCCGATCTTGATCAGCGGTGAGATGACGATTTCGGTTTCAGGCCCGAACCGTGCACGGCAGGATGCGGCAAAGCGCTCAGCCTGCCTTTGTGGTCGCGTCAGGAGAATGGCTTTCCGTTTCTGCTGCACAGTACCCTCGCCCTATTGCCGGGCCTTGCTCAAGGGTGTTAACTCCGACAGCACCCCCTTGGCAACGGCACCATCATGACAAGATCTCTTACCATCCTCGGCCTTGAAAGCAGTTGCGACGATACTGCCGCAGCAATCGTGCGCCACACGGAGCACGATCGGCCGGCGATCCTGTCGTCGGTAGTAACAGGGCAGAAGGATCTGCATGCTGCCTTTGGCGGCGTTGTCCCCGAAATTGCCGCCCGTGCCCACACCGAGAAGCTCGACTTCTGCATCGAGCAGGCCTTGCATGAGTCGTCTCTGACACTGCAGGATTTGGATGCTATTGCTGTAACCGCCGGCCCCGGTCTGATTGGTGGAGTGCTATCGGGGGTGATGATGGCCAAGGGAATTGCCGCTGCCGCTGAGCTACCGCTGATCGGAGTCAACCATCTGGCGGGGCACGCGCTTACCCCCCGGCTGGTTGAACCGGTGGAATTTCCCTATCTCATGTTGCTGGTTTCGGGGGGGCATTGCCAGTTCCTGGTGGCGCGAAGCGCGGAACACTTTACCCGACTTGGCGGAACCATTGACGATGCCCCCGGTGAAGCCTTTGACAAGACGGCACGCATTCTCGGGCTTCCTCAACCAGGCGGCCCGTCCGTTGAACAAGAGGCCGCCCGTGGCGATCCGGCGCGCTTTGCTTTCCCCCGCCCGCTTCTGGACCGGCCAGGTTGCGACCTGTCGTTTTCCGGCCTGAAGACATCAGTGCTGCGTGCACGCGATGCCGAAACCGCCCGATACGGCGGCTTGCCCCGTCAGATTCGTGCAGATCTCTGTGCTGCCTTCCAGCATGCGGTAAGTGGTGTCCTGGCCGAAAAAACCCGCCGAGCCCTGCGCTTGTATCTTGCAGAAAAGCCAGAGGATCCCATCTTTGCGGTGGCTGGCGGGGTTGCCGCAAACAAGGAGATTCGCACCGTGCTGGAGATTGTATGCAACGAACAGGGTGTTCGGTTCATCGCTCCACCGCAAGCACTGTGCACGGATAATGCCGCAATGATCGCCTGGGCGGGAATCGAGCTTTTCCGCCTTGGCAGGAAAGACACCCTTTCGCTTTCTGCGCGCCCCCGCTGGCCACTTGATCAGACCAGCCCGGCAATGCTGGGTTCGGGCAGGAAAGGCGCAAAGGCATGATCATATCGGTTCTTGGTGCAGGCGCTTTCGGTACGGCTCTCGCAATCTCTCTGGCGCACCACGACAGGCGCGTCTATCTTTGGGCGCGCAGCGAAGAGCATGCCGAAGACATGCAGAAAACACGTGAAAACCGGCGCAGGCTCAGAGGCATGAGATTGCATGATCTGATAACCCCGACGGCCGACATGCGTCTGGCAGCCCAGGCAGATATCATCCTGATTTCCGTGCCAATGCAGGCGCTTGGCAGATTTCTTGAAGCCCATGGAAAGCTGCTCGACGGCAAGGCTCTCGTTGCCTGCTGCAAGGGTGTAGACCTTGAAACAGGGCAGGGGCCGGCAGAGCTTGTTGCGGCGCATTGTCCGGGATCCACGGTTGCAGTGCTGACCGGCCCGGGCTTTGCAGCCGACATCGCAGGCGGTCTGCCAACCGCACTGACCCTGGCCTGTCAGCAGGAAGATGCCGGCATGAGGCTGCAACGAAACCTGACAACCGCCAATCTCAGGCTTTACCGCAGTGATGATGTTCTTGGGGCCGAGCTGGGCGGCGCGCTCAAGAACATCATTGCCATCGCCTGTGGTGGGGTGATGGGAATGGGGCTGGGGGAAAGCGCACGCGCTGCGCTGATGACGCGCGGGTTTGCCGAAATGCAGCGTATCGCATTTGCTCTTGGTGCCCAACCGGGCACGCTTGCCGGACTTTCCGGATTTGGCGATCTTGTGCTCACCTGCACTTCGCCCCAGTCACGCAATTATTCCTTCGGTGAAACGATGGGACGGGGAGAACCATTCCCGCCCGATGTGACGGTTGAAGGGATCAGTACAGCGGAAGCAGTTTCTGTTCTTGCCGGAAAACTCGGGATTGACGTGCCGATCACCGATACGGTAACCGCGCTTCTGACCCGCAAGATCACCGTGAACGAAGCGATGGACTCCCTGCTTTCGCGCCCCCTGAAAAAGGAATGACCATGCTTTTTGTCCTTGTCGCCAAGGATAAGCCGAACAGACAGGATCTGCGCCAGAAAACCCGTGCGGCGCATCTGGAACATGTTCGCAAAACCGGCGTGGTCAGGATTGCCGGCCCGCTTCTGGATGAAAAGGGTGGCATGTGCGGTTCGCTTGTTGTGCTTGATGTCGAGACACAGGAACAGGCGCAGGAATGGGCCCGCAAGGATCCATATGCAATGGCAGGACTGTTCGCGAGTGTTGAAATACATGCATGGAAAAAGGTGATCGGCTGATGGCGTATTGGCTATTCAAATCCGAACCTTCAACCTGGAGCTGGCAGGATCAGCTGTCCAAGGGAAGTCTCGGCGAAGAATGGGACGGGGTGCGCAATTATCAGGCACGCAACTTCATGCGCCAGATGCAGGTTGGTGATCGCGGGTTTTTCTATCACTCTCAGAAAGACAGGGAGATCGTCGGCATCATTGAAGTCATCCGCGAGGCACATCCCGACAGCACCACAGACGATCCACGGTGGGAAGCGGTGGACGTGAAGGCCATATGCACTTTACCGCATCCTGTATCGCTCAGGGAAATCAGGGAAGATCCCCGCCTTTCGAACATGATGCTGGTGCGCAATCCCCGCCTTTCAGTTCAACCCGTCACCGAAGAAGAATGGCGCATCATCTGCGCCAGAGCAGGCTGCAACATCTGACCATCCTGCACAGGGGCCGTTCACGATATCTGGTTGAAAGAAAAAATGGAGGGCCCCGACCCCCCGAGACCCTCCATCACCCCACGTGCTCCCTCAGCACCACACGTGTATCTGAAAAGGTCTCGGCCGTCCTGGCCCATTGCTCATGCAACCTAGGCCGTGTTGCGGGTTTATGCAACCGGAAAACCACGAAAAAACAGTTCAAATACAACATATTGCCCTGAAACGGATGCGCCTCCTGCCATGCAGGAGGCGCTTTGGAAAGCTCTGAAATCTGAAAGAAGATCAGCCGTAAACACTCTCCTTTCCGAAATGCTTGACCAGCATATAGTAAACAACCGCCCGATACTTGTTGCGCTCGCTCCGGCCATAGGTATCCAGAACCGAATTGATCGCGTCCATCAGTTCCGGACCATCCTGAAGGCCAAGCTTCTTGATGAGAAAGTTGTTCTTCACCGTTTCCAGCTCATCCGGCTGGGTTGCCGCAACGGTTGATGCATCGGCATTGTAGATTGCCGGACCGCAACCGATCGTCACCTTGGTCAGCAGATTCATGTCGGGCTCGATACCGCACTTGTTTCTCAGATCGTCCGCATACTGAGCGATCAGCTCGTCTCTTTTACCCATGAGTTTGACTCCCACCTGAATTCCCGGAGCATAGCCCCGCTTTACCGGACCCGTCGGGCCTCGGAACGTAACCTAATGCCAAAATCATCGCGAAAAAAGATTTTTTAACCGGTTTGCCCGGTGTGAGACCCAAAAGTGTCGGCTGGCCGTATCCGTCGTTCCGGTATTCGCATCCGGAACCATAGGCAAGATCCGGCACAATTTCGCGGAAATGGCGCCCTGTTGCGTGCAAAAAATCGCTTGGCTCACCTCGAGCGTGTATTTTCCGCTCAAGAATCGCTGTATTTGTGCCCCAAAACAGCCCTAATATTCGGCAATCAAGCAGCTTGGGGGGGCGAAAGCCTGAGGTCTGCTAAGATGAAGAAAGTTTTTGTTATTTGTGTGCTTGCCATTCTTCTGGTCGGAGTTTCCTCCGGAGCTGGCGAAGCGTGTTCGCGCAAGGAGGTTTCGGGCGCATCACAAATCATCGACCCTTCTCGCGGAATCAATCAGAGGTTGCTCAACCGTGCAATCCTGGCCGAGGTAAATTATGAGCGCTGTCGAAACGGGCTGCACCCGCTTTCTGCCGAACCTCGCCTGGTAGGTGCCGCCGAAGGTCACAGCAAATGGATGGCGAAGGCAAGAAACGTCACGCACAAATCCACGATTGCAGGGCGTCGCTCACCCAGAGACCGCATCAAGCGCACCGGCATCAAGGCACGCACCGGTGCCGAAAATATAGGCATGGTCCATCGGTATCAGGTTGACGATATCCGTTTCATCATCCGCAATGCAAAGGCCTGCCATTTCGTGACCCGCACAGGCAAAAGGATTGCGCCGCACAGTTACAGCAGCCTGGCCAGGACGATCGTCGGTTACTGGATGCGTTCGCGGGGGCATCGCGCAAATATCCTGAACGCGAAATTTACCAGAATGGGAACCGCCGCTGCACATGACAGACGCGCCGAATATTGCGGCACCTATTACATAACCCAGAATTTCACCGGATGAGGCTTGCGGCAAGGGTTGTGTGTATCGGCCACAGTTTGCCACAATTTGAATCAAGTTGAATCAAGGCTAGGAAAACCACCGGAATTGTGTCAACACATGGATGACGGATTGGCCCACGATCCTTCGCCAACCTAATTGAATGGAGTAGCGTCATGAAGAAAATCAAGGTTCTCACGGTCGCCGCCGCCCTGGCCGTTTCCGCAATGTCTCCGGCCCTTGCCGGCGGTGCGGGTGCGCCGGTAATCGAAAACGAGGTGTTCGTCGAACCCGCGACTGCACCAGCAGGTTCGCTTGGTGGTGCCGGTGTGGCTGCTGCTGTTCTTGGTGTAGTGCTGCTTGGCGCAGCGATCGCTTCGTCCAACGGCACCTGACAGTACATTCATGACAACATCCCACGGCAGGCCATTCGGCCTGCCGTTTTTCCATTGTTGCATCATTCCGCCAATCCCATGCATGAATAATCTGCATACCGGTCCGGCGGGCGGCTTCTATACCTTCTTCGAAGTCCTCGAATACCAGGCAATCCTGCGCTACCGCGCCAAGATGCCGCGCCGCTTCAAGGAACAGATGCAGTGCTGGCTTGCCTTCGGAAACGGCACGGATTGTCACCACATGAGAAAAATATCGCACCGTATCGATCACCGTAAGCGTTGTCCCGGTCACAGGTCAGCTTTGTAATTCCAGAGCAGGAGTTGTTCGATCTGGGCCTGTTTGTGACCGGTCGCGATTGCCGTAAGGGTTTTGGTCAACCATGCGTGAGGCTGGACGGCGTTGAGCTTGCAGATTTCGATGAGCGAGGCGATGACGGCCCAGTTTTCGGCACCGGTGGTCGTGAGGCGCATGCCCTCTTCGGCGATCGGGGCCTTGCCCGTCTGGATGATCTTGTGAAGCCTGCGCCTTGCATGCTGCCGCTGATCGAGCGGCTGGTGGGGCTGCGCCCGACCTACGGCTATCGCCGGATCACGGCGGTGCTGAACCGTCTGCTTCGCTCGGATGGGCTGGAGTTTGCCTGGCTCGGAACGGCGAGGTCATCCGCCTGGACGGTGGTGGCTGGCGCCGGGATCAGCGGGTCGGACGTGCGCGACATGATGCTGATGGCGGTGGAGCGGCGCTCAAGCACCTGCCGGGCGCCGGAGACGATCGAGATGCTCTCCGACAACGGCAGCCCCTACACGGCCCGCGAAACCAGGACCTTCGCCTGCCAGTTGGGGCTGAAGCCGTGCTTCACCCCCGTCCGAAGCCCGCAATCCAACGGAATGGCCGAAGCGTTCGTGCACACGTTCAAGCGTGACTACGTCCAGGTCAACCCGCTGCCCGATGCCGAAACCGTCATCAAGTTGATCGGAGGCTGGATCGAGGACTATAACGAAGAGCACCCGCACTCGGCCCTCAAATGGCGCTCGCCACGCGAGTTCCGAAGGGCCCAAACCGAAACCGCTTAGGTGTCCGGTGAAATGGGGGCAGGATCACGAAGGGCCCAAACCGAAACCGCTTAACTGTCCGGTGAAACGGGGGCAGGATCAAATACCGAACGGCCGCATCTGGGCTACAGAAACATGGGCCGCAGACCAATCGAAACCGTCATGGCTTTTGTTCGGCAAGAAGGTTAAGCATACGGACAACTGGCCTGAATTCCCGCGACCACCACTGAATACACATCAGTTATCTTGGCGGATAATGTCGGTGATCATCACATCAAGAACGGTTGCCCCAAGAATGTTCCTTGCCGTTTCCAGCAGCGCTTGGCGCAAGATGTTCATTTTACCTGCTTCCGTGAAAGCACCATCAAACCCACCTGCGTTTGCGTGATCGAACATTACACGCAGAAAAGCATCCCGTAGCTTGGGTTCGCGGGCAAATACTTTTTCGTTTCCGCCTGATTGGGTTTCGAGGCTGATCGACATCACCACAAGGGAAACCACCTTTCCGGATTTGACGACAGGCACAACGAATTGGTTGTTGAGCTTCACATAGTTCGGTTCTTCTTGAGCCGCATCCCCATGGTTTTCACCTTCGGGTCCAATATTCCCATCGGGCACAGAGAGCGTGTCACTCGCTTCACCTTCGGGCGTGCAGTTGGCGTCTGTGGCTTCTTCTGTTGGATCGGAGCGCAGCATCAGCCCCGCGCCGATGCCTGCCCCCAATCCAACAATTGCCAGGATTATTGGCAACAGTTTGCCCATTTTCAGCTCCTAGAACGGAAGAATGATATCGGCAATCTGCTGGCCATACCGCGGCTGTTGCACATCTGAAATGTGCCCACGACCTCCATATGAGATCCTTGCCGAAGCGATCTTGTCATAAGTGATCTCGTTCTGACGTGAAATGTCGGCCGGGCGCACATATCCGCTGACCAGAAGTTCGCGGATCTCGTAATTTACACGCACCTCCTGCGATCCTCGGATTGAAAGGGTACCGTTCTCGAGAACGTCCACAACTGTAGCAGCGACCCGAAGAGTGAGTTTTTCGTTACGCCGAATTGAGCCCTGTCCCTGCGAAACACTGTTCGATTTGGCTGACACTGCAGGATCCATTGTTGCCCCGCTGGGCAGGACACTGTTGATTTTTTGGGGAATACCGAGCAGCGAGGGAAGCCCCATGGATTCAGAACCCTTGCGCGAACGTTGTGTGGTGTTCGATATTTCGGCCTTGTCATCGATCTCGATCACGACGGTCAGGATATCGCCGCGTTGCATCGCCCGCCTGTCGCCAAGAAGAGACGAACGCCCTCCTGTCCAGAGTGAGGCCCGATCTATGCTTCGTTTTGGTACGGCCGCTTCCACCGGGGGACTCATCATTGCGTGATATTCCGTTGTCTGGGTCTGGGGCTTGAATGCCGGCACCTTCCCGACCCCCTCGAACCGGGAGCAACCGCCGGCCAGTGCGGCTGCCGAGATGAAACAGACAATCGTTTGAGGGCGCATCGGTTTTCCTTTCGGCCTGTTCAATCGTTCACGAAAACGGTTCCATCCGGATGGACTTCCCCGGTTACAGTTATTCTGGAAGCAAGGTTCATGACGCGAATCTTGTCTCCGATGCCACCTCGGGCAAGTGCTCGCCCTTCAGCTGATATCTGGAGCCCCCCCTTGCGATAGAAAAGCGTAACAACCTGGTTACGTTCAATAATGGCTGGGGGGCCTATGTCAGCTGCGCGTATGGGACGCCCTGCATAAAGCACAACCCGCGCTTCCTTTCCTATTGCCTCGGCAGGATCAGTGAGTGCGCCGGGAATGTTTCCTTCCTGCACGACAATGTCGCTGGCCGAGAGGATAGCGCGACTACGCAGGGTGCGTGCGGCGACAATGGTTTCGGCAATTACCGGCACTGCGGGACACCACAACAGAAAGGTTATGAAGATACGGTGGAACATCAACGGATCTGGGTGGTTGCGCCAAGCATCTGATCTGCGGCGGAAATCACTTTCGAATTCATTTCATAGCCGCGCTGGGCTTCAATCAATTCCGTGATTTCGCGCACTGGATCTACCGATGAGTCCTCAAGATACCCCTGGCGCAGAAGTCCGAGCCCGTCGGTGCCGGGCGTACCGACAAATGCCGGACCGGAAGCAGCGGTTTCGAGAAAGAGGTTGCTGCCTTTTGCCTCAAGCCCGGCCGGATTTGTGAAATTGACGAGTGTCAGCTGGCCGAGCAGCTCGGGCTCTGTCCGGTTGTTGAAATAGGCATAGATTTCACCTTCGGCATTGATCGAGATACTGCGTGCGTCTGACGGGATAGTGATATCGGGCACCACGGGAAACCCTTCTGCCGTAACGATCTGTCCTTCGGCAGAGCGTTTCAGGGCGCCATCGCGCGTGTAAGCGGAAACGCCTGAAGGCAGGGAAATTTCGAAATATCCACCGCCTTCGATTGCAAGATCAAGATCGCCGCCAGTTTGGGAAAGGGAGCCTTGGGCAAGGTGCATGGTAACCGAAGAAGGGCGCACACCAAGGCCCAACTGGATGCCGGTGGGCAGCACGGTGCCGTCCGAAGCGCTGATTGTGCCTGCGCGGGCAAGTTGCTGGTAGTGCAGATCGGCAAATTCAGCGCGGCGGGCATTGTATCCGGTTGTGGACATGTTGGCGAGATTGTGTGAAATCACCTCGACCCGGGTCTGTTGAGCGCTCATGCCGGTAGCGGCGATTTTCAGAGCTTGCATCGGTGTTCTCCTGTTGTGCTTAGCGGCCGAGGGTTTGCACCACGGCGCGAATCCGTTCGTCTTCCTTGTCAAGAAAGTTCTGGCCCAGTTCATAGGTGCGCTGCACTTCGATCATGCGGGTGATTTCGCGTACCGGATCAACGTTTGAATCTTCCAGGAAACCTTGCAGAATTCGGCCGTTCTCAACTGGTTCAACCCCGCCTTCTGCACGAAATCGTACGCCATCTTCACGAATCAGGCCTTGTGGCTCGGCGGGGCGGAACAGGCCGATTTGTGCAATCGGGCGGCTGTCGGCGCTCAGTGTTCCATCGGCAGCCAAAGACAGTTTGCGCGCATCGGGCGGGATGAAGATCGGTGATCCTCCTCCATCAAGCAGCCGGTAACCGTCGGGATTGACCAGTTCGCCTTCTCCGTTCGGCGTAAAACTGCCGGCCCGCGTGAGGCGTTCACCGGCAGGCGTTTCGAGCAGGAAAAAACCTTCGCCTTCGATGGCAAAGTCGAAAGAGGCTCCGGTCTGCGTGATGGGGCCCTGGCGAAGATCAGTACGGCGCACCTCGGCCGTCGCCATGGAAAGTGAACCGCCCTCGGCCTTGACGGCTGCGATGAACTCGGAAAACATGACTCCTTCCTGGCGGTAGCCGGAGGTAGACATGTTGGCGATGTTATTTGCTACGGTGCGCATTTCCGCCATCAGGCCTGATTGGCGGGTGAGTGTTGTATACAGAGCGTTTTCCATCGGTCAGCCTCCGGCGATCAGGGGGATGAGTTGTTCTTGGAAGAACCCGACCAGGGTTTCGGTCATGAAGCTCATGGTGGCCCAGAACACCACCAGCATCGCAGCTACCTTCGGCACAAAGGTGAGTGTCATTTCCTGAATCGAGGTAAGTGCCTGGAACAAACCAACGGTAATGCCTGCGATCAATGCAACGGTCAGTATCGGTGCAGAGATCTTGACGGAAATCCAGAGACCTTGACGCAAGGTATCGAAAAAGATGATTTCATCCATTCCTACACCGGCATCCGCAGGATTTCCTGATAGGCTTCCACAACCTTGTCGCGCACCGTCACGGCAGTTTCGACTGCAAGTTCGGTTTGTGCCAGCGCTTGTACCAGGGCATGTGGATCGGCGCTTCCGGCCATTGCATTTTTTGCGGTTTCTTCACCACGCTTCAAGGTTGCGGCAAAATCCTCGGCAACCTTGGCAAAGGTTTCGCCGGGGTCGCCCGCGGCAGGCTTCGGCGCTGTCGCTGGGCGGGTCGCGGCATATTGCCTGGCGGCGAGTGAGGAATTGATATCCATTCTGGTCTCCTCTAACGGCGCAGAAGCTCGATCAGGTTTTGCGTCATCTTGCGCGCCTGATCGAACATCCGGAGATTTGCCTCGTAGCTGCGTTGTGCTTCACGCGCATCTGCAATTTCGACCACGAGATCGACATTCGATCCATCATAGTGGCCAGTTGCATCTGCAAGCGGGTTGGCCGGATCGTAGATCCGGGCCAGCGGGGACATGTCCAGTTTCACCGGACCGGTCCGCACTTCTCCGGCGCTCTCTCCTTCTTCAACATAGGCTTCGAACACCGTCAGCTTGCGGTGGTATCCGGGGGTATCCGTATTGGCGATGTTTTCCGACGTGTGTCGCAGCCGTGTGGCCTGGGCCTGCATGCCGCTTGCCGAAACCGCCATTGTCTTCAAGAGATCACTCATTTCACGCTCCTCCTATCTGCGGCCAAGACTGGTGCGCAGAATGCCAAGTGCGCTTTTGTAGATCGCCAGTGCGGTTTCATGCTGGTGGCGCACCTCGGCCGATTTCACCATCTCGGCCTCAAGCGAGACGGAATTTCCGTTGGGGGATTCATTGCCGTTGCTCGTGATCAATGCGAATTCGGCAACAGATGCGGGGGCCTGTTGTGCGAAATGGCCATGACGGGTGGCCTGCATCGGGGTAGAGCCTTGCAGGCTGCGATAGGTTTCCGAAAAAGGGGCAATGTCACGTGCCTTGTAGCCGGGCGTGTCGGCATTGGCGATATTCTGTGCAATCACGGCCTGGCGTCTGGCTGCGGTTTCGGCCATGGCGCCTGCCATTCGGAATACTTCCAGGTTTTCGAACATCGGGGCTTCTCCCTCGATCGGTTTCAACCAAGCATTAAGGGTGATTCCTTTAGAAATGGTTTGCGACATCATCAGGAGAAACCGATGCCATCATTGCCCGGGCTTGAACGCCTTGCCGCCGAAATTGCCGCGCTTCGTTCAGTGTACGATGTCGGCCGTGTTACCGAGGTGCAGCGTGGTGTTGTCATTGTGCGCGGGCTTTCGCATGCGGCTTCGCTGGGTGATCAGGTCTGTATTCATGGCCGCAATGGTGGCACCCTGCATGGAGAAGTTACCGGGCTTGACGCCGGAAGGATCTTTGTGCTGCCTGACACGCTTCCGGAAGGCATCGTGATCGGAGACCGGGTGATTCTCATGGGGCCGGTCACAATTGCGCCCGATGCAAGCTGGATCGGACGGATCGTTGATCCTTCCGGGCTTCCGCTTGACGGCAAGCCGCTGTTGCGTGGTTCGCACGCCCGCGCATTGTGTGCTCATCCTCCTGCGGCAGCGCAGCGGCGCCCCATGGAAGGGCGGCTTGAAACCGGGATGCAGGTGTTCAACACCCTGCTTCCGCTCGTGCGTGGGCAGCGGGTTGGCCTTTTCGCGGGATCGGGTGTGGGAAAATCCTCCTTGCTTGCCAAATTTGCGCGTGCGGTAGAGGCTGATGTCGTGGTGATCGCGATGATTGGTGAGCGGGGGCGCGAACTGCGGGAATTCGCTGACAAGGTGTTGGGGGCGGCGGGGCTTGCGCGTTCGGTCGTCGTGGCCGCCACATCCGATCAGTCTCCCGTGATACGGCGCCGGTGCGGTTGGACGGCAATGGCGGTGGCGGAATATTTCCGGGATCAGGGGAAGCATGTGCTTCTGCTGGCAGATTCGATTACCCGTTTCGCCGAAGCTCATCGGGAAATTGCTCTTGCTTCGGGCGAAACCGCTTCGCTCAGGGGGTATCCCCCTTCAACGGCGCATATGATCACGCAACTTTGCGAACGCGCCGGGCCCGGCACCGGAGGCACTGGTGACATCACGGCGGTTTTTTCGGTTCTGGTTGCCGGTTCGGATATGAACGAACCCGTGGCGGATATTCTTCGCGGTGTTCTTGATGGTCATGTGGTGATGGATCGCCATATTGCCGAGCGCGGGCGGTTTCCTGCGGTCGATCTGTTGCGTAGCGTCTCGCGAAGTCTTCCGGATGCCGCCACATCCTCGGAAAATGAACTCATCGCGCGCGCCCGGCGGTATCTCGGAGCTTACGAACGGGCCGAGATGATGATTCAGGCGGGGCTTTATGTTGCAGGATCGGATCCCGTCATTGATGCGGCAATCAGGGTTTGGCCGGAGCTTGACGCATTTCTGGCCGAAGATGCGCCGGGCGGGATGACGGCAAGTTTCGCACGCCTTGCCGAATGCCTTTCGTTGGCAGAGGATGTTGAAACAGAAGAGGATGTTGCGGGGGGGCAATCAGCGAAAACCCGGTGAAACGGGAGCAGAATCTGCCGGCTGGTTGATTGCGGTGCATCCGCACAACGGGATTTCGAAGAAGTTCTGATGCCCCCGGAAAGCGCGTTGGGGCACTCTCTGCAACAGAAAAAGGTCGGTCTGGCCACCTTGAAGCTGCAAGGCACGCGACTTGACCTGACATTTCTGCTTTCATGGAGCGCAACAGGGAGTGCCGATGTAATGACAAGCATTCAAGGAAGATCATCAAACCGAAGCCGGGGCTTCTGTAACTGACCAAACATCTCGGCAGCGTCGGTCATGTCTGCAAGGTGATGGGCCACAGCCGGAACAGAGTTTCTACCGGTTCCGGGAATTGCATGAGCAGGGCGGCGAACAGGCGCTGATGGACCTCAGCCGGCGCAAGCCGATCCTGCAGAACCGGTCTCCGGAACATGTGGGCAGGCGGTTGTCGAGCTGGCAGTCGGGAACCCGGCGCCCGGTCTGAAAGCCGGGGCCAGTGCTCGCATGTGTTTCTCAGGCCCGCACCAGCTTTTCATAGCCTTCCGCAATGGTGCGGGTCAGGCTGCCTACCTCGAAGCTGTAGGGGCCTATTTCGCCCACGGGGGTAACTTCGGCCGCCGTTCCGGTCAGCCAGCATTGTTCGAAACTCTCAAGCTCTTCGGGCATGATGTGCCGCTCGTGCACCCTGATCTGGCGCTCCTTCAGCATGCCGACAACCGTCTGCCGGGTGATGCCGTCGAGAAAGCAGTCGGGCAGTGGTGTATGCACTTCGCCATCCTTGACGAAGAATATGTTGGCGCCCGTGGCTTCGGCCACATAGCCGCGATAATCAAGCATCATGGCATCCGAATATCCCCTTGCTTCGGCAGCATGTTTCGACATGGTGCAGATCATGTAGAGTCCGGCTGCCTTTGCGTGGCTCGGAATGGTTTCGGGGCTGGGGCGTTTCCATCTGGAAATGTCAAGCTTCGCCCCCTTCATCTTGGCCTCGCCATAATAGGCACCCCATTCCCAGGCAGCAATTGCCAGACACACCGGATTGCGCGCGCTGGCCACCCCCATGTCAGGCCCTGCTCCGCGCCAGGCAACGGCGCGCACATAGGCGTCCTGCAGGCCAGAGGTGTCCAGAACCTCCTGTTTGGCAGCCTCGATCTCATCCACGGTCCAGGGAATGGCGAAATCGATCAGCCGGGCCGAATGGTGCAGGCGCTCGGAGTGTTCACGGCTCTTGAATATCTTTCCGCCATAGGCGCGCTCGCCCTCGAATACGGATGAGGCGTAGTGCAGTGCATGAGTCAGGATGTGCACGTTGGCTTCGCGCCAGGGCACCAGCTTCCCATCCATCCAGATCACGCCATCGCGATCGTCATACGGAGCTTCGGGCATCTGCTTTCCTTTCGCCTGTGTCGAGCATGCGAGCAATTTTCAGATATTGCGCAAAACAGGTCCGCATCGGACATGATATTGCGCAAAATCTTCGTATCCTTACGAATGGATTCTTGGAAAGTCAACAAGACTGACATAAAATCGATGGCGATGAAGCAAAATGTGAAGAACAAGGGGCGCATCGGCTCCGGGAGTGACAAGACATGATGAGTGGTGAAGGCCGGCTGTTTCTGACCGACGAACAATTGCGCAAGGGGATCGAGGCGATGTTCTTCGCCTATCGGGGGTTTACGGCCGATCCCGACAGGATACTGGAGGAAAAGGGTTATGGCCGGGCGCATCATCGGGCCATACATTTCATTCATCGCTGTCCCGGCACCACGGTGACCAACCTGCTTTCGATTCTCGGGGTTACCAAGCAATCCCTGAATCGGGTGTTGCGGGCTCTGATCGAAGATGGCCTGGTGGAAAGCCGGATCGGCACCACCGACCGGCGCCAGCGCCACCTTTATCTGACCGAGGCCGGGCGGGAACTGGAACGTCAGCTGTCGGATGCGCAGCGCAACAGGATGCGGGCCGCCTATCGCGCTGCCGGCCCCGAAGCGGTGGCCGGATTCCGGCAGGTGCTCGAAGCGATGATGGATCCGCAATTGCGCCGGCATTACAATGCGATGGAGGGGAATCGGGATGAGTGATGCCGCCGAAGCGCATCTTCTGATCGTGGACGATGACGAGCGTATCCGCAACCTCTTGCAGAAGTTCCTGATCCGCAACGGTTTCTGGGTGAGCGCGGCGCGCGATGCGGCGCATGCCCGGCGTATCCTTTCCGGCCTCGAATTCGACCTGATCGTGATGGATGTGATGATGCCGGGCGAGGACGGCATCAGCCTTACCCGCAGCCTGTGCAAAGAGATCGCCACGCCGATCCTGTTGCTGACGGCAAAGGGTGCGACCGACGACAGGATTCGCGGGCTTGAGGCAGGAGCGGATGACTACCTTCCCAAGCCATTCGAGCCGAAAGAACTTCTGCTGCGTATCAATGCCATCTTGCGCCGTGTGCCGGTTGCAGCCAGGGCAGAGGCCGGACCGAAGGTTCTCAGTCTCGGCCCGGTTCGCTATGATGTCGAGCGCGGCGAGATGTGGGAGGGGGGGCGTTTCATCCGGCTTACCGCAACCGAAAGCGCCCTGATGAAGGTATTTGCCGCATGTCCGGGCGAGCCGGTAAGCCGCAGTGCACTGGTGGCGGGATTGGGGCGCGACGGGGGGCAGGCACAGGAGCGCGCGATAGATGTCCAGATCACCCGCCTGCGCCGCAAGATCGAGGCCGACCCAAAGCAGCCCCGTTATCTGCAGACGGTGCGCGGTGAGGGCTATCGGCTGGTGCCGGACTGAGTTCGGACCGAGCCCGCAGGGCCTGCGTGTCTCCCTGCCTTGTTCACGGACGGATATGCCGGTAGCCTGCCCGCATGACAACCTTGCTGCTTACTCATCCCGATTGCATGGATCATGTCACCCCGCCCGGGCATCCGGAACAGGTGGCGCGGCTGGAAGAAACAGAGCGCGCCCTGTCGGCACCCGATTTCGGCGGGCTTCTGCGTGAAAAGGCTCCCTTGGCGGCAGAGGGCGATCTCGCGCTCTGCCATCCGCGCGCCTATGTGGAAGCGGTAAGGAATGCCGCGCCGGAACAGGGCTGGACGGCGCTTGATGCCGATACGCACATGTCGCCCGGTTCGTGGCAGGCGGCTTTGCGCGGGGTGGGGGCCAATCTGCGCGCGGTCGATCAGGTATTGGGTGGCGCGGCGCAAAACGCTTTCTGTGCTGTCCGCCCCCCGGGGCATCACGCGGAAACGGCAAAACCGATGGGTTTTTGCCTGTTCGGCAATGTGGCGATCGCGGCGCGCCATGCGCTCAAGCGTCACGGACTTTCCCGCGTGGCAATTGTGGATTTTGACGTGCACCACGGCAACGGCACCCAGGATCTTCTGTGGAAGGAAGAACGTGTGCTGTTCGTATCCTCGCATCAGATGCCGCTATATCCGGGCACTGGCGCAGCCAATGAAACCGGAGCGCATGGCAATATCCTGAACGTGCCGCTTGATCCCGGCAGCGATGGCACCGTGTTCCGCGCCGTCTACGAAAAGCGGATTCTGCCCCGGCTCGATGCCTTTGCGCCCGAGCTTGTTCTGATTTCTGCCGGCTTCGATGCGCATGCGGCTGATCCGTTGGCCCAGCTGATGCTGTGCGAGGAGGATTTCGCCTGGCTTACCCACCGCCTGTGCGACGTTGCTGATTGTCATTGCGAAGGCCGTATCGTCTCGACATTGGAGGGCGGCTATGATCTGAAGGCGCTGGCCGCAAGTGTGGCAGCGCATGTGGCGGTTTTGATGGAGCGTGGAGCATGACCGGCAGACCCGTGAAAGAGATGAGCTTCGAAGAAGCGCTTGCCGAGCTTGAAGCCGTGGTAGGCAAGCTGGAGCGGGGCGATGTGCCGCTTGAGGATTCGATCAGACTTTACGAGCGTGGCGCGGCGCTGAAGAAGCATTGCGAGGCCAGGCTGAAGGAGGCCGAAGAAAAGATCGAGGCAATCACCCTGGGCGAAGATGGCGAGCCCGCCGGCACCCAGCCGGCGGAGGGCCTCTAGAGGCATGTTCGAAACGGCCCTGGCGCGGGCGGCGGCCGAAATTGACATCCGCCTGCGTGAAGCGCTTGCGCCCCTTGGCGATCAGCCGGTGATCGCGGCGATGCGCCATGCGCTGACGGGTGGCAAGAGGCTGCGGGGCTTTCTGGTTCTGGAAAGCGCGGCGCTGTTCGATGTTGCGCGCGATCAGGCCTTGCAGGCAGCTGCAGCTGTCGAAAGCATGCATGCCTATTCGCTGGTGCATGATGATCTGCCCTGCATGGATGATGACGATCTGCGTCGGGGTCAGCCTGCCGTGCATGTGAAATGGGATGAGGCTACGGCCGTGCTTGCGGGTGATGCCTTGCAGGCGCTTGCCTTCGAACTGCTTGCAGCACCCGAGTGCAGCCCTGATCCCGTTCGGCGCCTGGCGCTGGTGGCGGCGCTGGCCCGTGCTGCCGGGGCACGTGGCATGGTGCTGGGGCAGGCGCTTGACATTGCCGCGGAAACATCCCCAGCGCCGCTTTCCCTGAAGGAAATCACAGCCCTTCAGGCCGGCAAGACGGGTGCCCTGATCCGCTGGTCGGCCGAGGCCGGGGCGCGTCTGGCAGGCGCGGATCCGGCACCCCTTGGCGCCTATGCCGAGGCGCTGGGGCTGGCCTTTCAGATTGCCGATGACATTCTTGATGTGGAGGGTGACGAAGCGCGAGCCGGCAAGCGTGTCGGCAAGGATGCCGGCGCCGGCAAGGCCACATTCGTTTCACTGCTGGGCCTTGAGGGCGCCCGCGCCCGTGCCCGTGCCCTGGCCGACGAGGCCGCGGCCGCCCTTGCACCTTATGGGGAAAAGGCGCAATGCTTGCGAGAGGCCGCGCGGTTCGCTATTGCGCGCGACAGATAACCCGCAAGAAGAGCACATGAGTCACAGACCAGAAACCCCGCTTCTCGACCGCGTGCACACGCCCGCGGATCTGAAAATGCTCTCCGATCGCGAACTGCGTCAGCTGGCCGACGAGCTGCGCAGCGAAACGATATCGGCCGTATCCGAGACCGGCGGTCATCTGGGCGCGGGGCTTGGGGTTGTGGAACTGACGGTGGCGCTGCACGCGGTATTCGATACGCCGCGCGACCGTTTGATCTGGGATGTGAGCCACCAGTGCTACCCGCACAAGATCCTGACGGGGCGGCGCGATCGTATCCGTACCCTGCGTCAGAAAGGTGGGCTTTCGGGGTTCACCAGACGTAGCGAAAGCCCCTATGATCCCTTCGGAGCGGCACACAGTTCCACTTCGATCAGTGCGGCACTCGGGTTTGCCGCGGCGCGCGATCTGGGCGGGGCGGCTGATCCGCCCCTTGGCGATGCAATCGCGGTGATCGGCGATGGTGCGATGAGCGCGGGCATGGCCTATGAGGCGATGAACAATGCCGGCCATCTGAAAAAACGCCTCTTCGTGATTCTGAACGATAACGAGATGTCGATCGCGCCGCCGGTGGGGGCAATGTCGGCCTATCTTTCACGTCTTTATGCGGGCGAGCCTTTTCAGGAACTGAAAGCCGCTGCCAGGGGGGCTGTCGGCCTGCTGCCCGAGCCCTTTCGCGAAGGGGCCAGGCGTGCCAAGGAAATACTGAAGGGCGTGGCCGTGGGCGGCACGTTGTTCGAGGAACTGGGTTTTTCCTATGTCGGCCCGATCGACGGGCACGATCTTGATCAGTTGCTGCCGGTATTGCGCACGGTGCGTGAGCGGGCCGCGGGGCCGATGCTGATCCATGTGATGACGAAAAAGGGCAAAGGCTATGGCCCGGCCGAGGAGGCACGCGACAAGGGCCACGGTGTAAGCGCGTTCGACGTGATCACCGGCAGGCAGAAGAAGGCGCCGAGCAACGCGCCAAGCTATACGAAGGTGTTTGCCGAAAGCCTGATCCGCCAGGCGGAAACGGATGAAAGGATCGTGGCCGTTACGGCCGCCATGCCCGATGGCACCGGGCTTGGCCTGTTCGCCGAACGTTTTCCGAGCCGCTGTTTCGATGTGGGAATTGCCGAGCAACATGCGGTTACCTTCAGCGCGGGGCTGGCCGCGGGTGGCATGAAACCCTTCTGTGCGATCTACAGCACCTTTCTTCAGCGGGGTTATGATCAGGTGGTGCATGATGTGGCAATCCAGCGCCTGCCGGTGCGTTTCGCGATCGATCGTGCGGGCCTGGTGGGGGCCGATGGGGCCACCCATGCCGGGGCCTTCGATATCGCGTTTCTTTCCAATCTGCCCGGGTTCGTGGTGATGGCAGCTGCCGACGAAGCCGAACTCGTGCATATGGTGGCCACGGCGGTCGCACTTGATGATCGCCCCTCGGCCTTTCGCTATCCGCGTGGCGAAGGTGTGGGTGTGGAACTGCCCGAGCAGGCCACGCCGCTTGAGATCGGGCGCGGGCGGATCATGCGCGAAGGCAGCCGCGTGGCGCTGCTTTCCTATGGCACGCGTCTTGCCGAGGTGATGAAGGCAGGCGAGGCGCTGGCTGCGCGTGGCGTCGCGCCCACCATTGCCGACGCCCGTTTCGCCAAACCGCTTGATTGCGATCTGATCCTGCGCCTTGCGCAAGAACACGAGGCGCTGATCACCATAGAGGAAGGCGCCGTGGGGGGCTTTGGCAGCCAGGTGGCGCAGCTTCTGACGGATTCAGGCGCGCTTGATGGCGGGCTGAAATTCAGAATGATGACCTTGCCGGACATGTTCATAGATCAGGCAGGCATGGCCGACATGTATGAAACCGCCGGCCTCAATGCCGGGCATGTCGCGACCCGCGCCCTCGAAATGCTCGGCATTTCCGATCTTGCCAGCCGCCGCGCCTGATTCCGGGATTGCTCCCTGGTGGCGCACAGTGAAACCGGCCGTTCCGGCATTCCGACACATTCCGGCCACGGCGCGTTCGGAAAATTGCCCAATTCCGGATTGGTATGATTCATTCCTGCAACAAATCCGACAGAAATTGACCGAATGAAACTTTTGCAATGCAACATGTGATGCGTTTTTCCGGTGCCCGAGTAAAAGGAGGCCAGATCCGAATATGTATATCTGTCCGTCTGAAAGGGTAGCAGGAATGACCGGCATCCGGCGCAGCACGAACCGCTCAGAAATTTGCAACGGAAACCAGATGATGCGATTGCTGCAGATCTGCGCCCTTGTTCTGATTTCAGCCGTTGGTCTTGCGGCGCCGGCCCAGGCCCAGAATGTGGACTGGCTTGTCAACATCAGTGATGCGGGTTTCGATCCTACTCCGGCCGGCGGCAATGTGGAATATACGGTTGACGTTGACAACAACGGTTTTGATCCGGCGCCGGCCACGACCATCACGCTTGATATCCCAGCCGGGGGCGAATTGCTCAGCACCTCGGGCACCATCACCGGCTGTGCTCCGGTGCCGGTGATTGGCCCGGCAAGCGTAGTCTGCAATGTGCCCCCCCTTGCCTCGCTCGGCCAGGCGAGTGTGGTTGCGGTGGTGCGTTCCTCGGTGGCCGGGGTCACCCAGCTGACGGCCACCGTGCCCGATTCCTCCGGGGGTGTGAATGATGTGCTCACCGGCAACAACACCCTGACCGAACAGACAACCATCACGGCAGGCTCCGATCTGGAAATTTCCCTTTCCGTTCCGCCCACGGCTGCATCGGGCAGTTTCGTGAACTTCGACTTTACGGTGCTGAACAACGGCCCCAACGATGCCACATCCTACGATGTGCAGTTCACGGTTCCCGCCGGTATCGTGAATGTGACGGCTCCGGCCGGCTGTTCGCTTGCCGGTAATGTCTATACCTGTTCGGCCGGCGCGCTGGCTGTCGGGGCCAACCAGGGGTTCACCTTTACGGGGCAGGTTTCGGCGGGTGGCGGCTCGACCGTTACCAGCGCCGGAAGTGTGCTCAATGTCAGCCCGCCCGATCCGGTGAGCAGCAACAACACTGCCACAGCCGACATGAGCATTACGGGCGGCACCGACCTGGCAATCAGCAAGAGCCGCAGCCCCTCGGGCACGCTGCTGGTGGGCGATCCCGTGACTTTCACGCTGAACGGCAGCTACACCGGCGACAGCCCAAGCGGCATCACCGTTACAGACACCATTCCCGCGAACTACTCCGTTGACTCGATCTCTGCTCCGGGCTGGGATTGTTCGGCCTCGACCGGGCAGGATGTGAATTGCACAAGAACCTCTGGCAGCGGTGCCGGGGCCAATGTCTCGCTTGGTCCGATCACCGTGCAGACGACGGTCGTTTCCTCGGGCACGCCGGTCAACACCGCGACCATCAGCGCCTCCGGGCCGACCGACAGCAACCTTGCCAACAACACCGCCACCGATGGCGGGGCAACGATTCAGGATCCGGTGGTGGACCTGCGCGCCAACAAGTCCGGCCCGGTGCCGCCGCTGGCGGTTGTCGGGAACAATTACAGCTATTCCATAAGTGTCTCGAACATTGGCAATGCAACGTTTGAGGGAACTGTCGTCATGGTCGACAGTATCCCTGCCGGATTGACGGTGAATTCGGTTTCGCAAAATACCTGGAGCTGTTCTCCGGCGGCGCCGCTGGTTGGTCCGGCCACGCTGACCTGCACGCGCTTCTATGCGGCAAGCGAAAACCTGCAAACCTCGCATGCCGTAACTCTGGATGTAACAGCTACGGCTGCGGGCGTGCTGTCGAACGGGCTGGCTGTCAGTTCGCCTGATGCGAACATTCCCGATCTCAACCCGGCCAATGATACGACCACCTATGACGTGACGGCAGTAGTGGGCGGCAACTCGGCTGATGTGTCGGCGATCAAGACGGCGACGCTGGCAAGTGTTGCTGCCGGTGATATCCAGACCTTCGATCTGGAGATCGTGAATGCCGGTCCGGTGGCATCGCAGAACATCCAGGTGATCGACAACTTCACCAGCCTGATCAACAACAGCGTGGGGGCTACGGGCGCCGGTTATGTGGGTCATACGATCACGGCGAACGCTGCGTCGGGCGTCAGTTGTTCGACAGCCTCCACCGGCGGCACGTCGCGCCGGCTGAGCTGCAACATCACGTCGCTGCCGGTCTGCACCGCAGGTGTGGACTGCCCGGTGATCACCGTGCAGGTGCGCCCCGGCGGCAATGGCGGCGGGCGCACGAACAGCTTCAGCGCGATTTCGCAGACCACGCCCGACCCGAACCTGGGCAACAACAGCGCCAGTGCCAGTTACACGCTGGATGCGCGCGCCGACGTGACGGTGACGAAATCCGACAGCCCCGACCCGATCGCCGCCGGGCAGGACCTGACCTATGTGGTGACCGCGCGCAACATCGCCAACGGGCTGAGCGCGGCCGACAACGTGACCATCACCGACACGCTGCCGGCCAACCTGACCTTCATTTCGGCCACGCCCTCGGCTGGAAGCTGTTCGGCGGCGCCGGCGGCAAACAGCGTGACCGGGCCGGGCAATGATCAGGTGGTCTGCAACCTGGGCACCATCGCCAACGGAGCGCAGCGCACCGTGACCATCGTGGTGCGGCCGAACTTCGCGACCCAGGGCACAACGCTGAGCAACGGCGTGACCATTACCACCACCACCACCGAAACCGACACCACCAATAATTCGGCCACAGAAACCACGGCCGTGGCCGCGCCGGATGTGGACATCCTGGTGAACAAGGATGACAGTGTTGATCCCGTGGCCGTGGGCGACAACACCGTTTACACCATTACCATCACCAATACCGGGCCGTCGGCTTCGGAAAACATCGTGATGACGGATACCCTGCCGACGGCGAACCTGACCTATCAAAGCCACACGGTATCCGGCGCGGGCAGCTGTTCGACGGTGCCGGCGGTGAATTCGCTCGGCGGCACGCTGATCTGTTCCTGGCCCTATCTTCCGGCCGGGGCCAGCGAAACCGTGCAGGTGACCATGCGGGGCGTGGCCAAGGGCACCATCCCCAACAACGTGACGATTTCCTCGGACGAGATCGTCGCCGGGTTCGACCGGCTGGCGGCCAACAACCAGACATCGGAAATCACCACCGTGCGCACCAAGGCTGATGTCGAGGTCGCCAGCAAGACGGCAACGCCGGCCACGGTGAACCTGAACGACGATTTCATCTTCACCGCCATCGTGCAGGTCAACACCGGCCCCGGCCTGGCCGAGGCCGACAACGTGACCTTTTCCGACAACCTGCCGTCCGGCATGGTTCTGACCGGCGCGCCCACGGTCACCGTGACCGCCGGAAGCGCCACCTCGACAAGCTGTACGGGGGCGGCCGGGGGCGCGTCGTTCACCTGTGATCTGGGCACCGTCAGCGGTGGCGGTGTGGTGGAGATCGCCATCCCCGTCGAAGTGGTGTCGGTCAGCGCCCTGCCGCAGACCTTTACCAATACCGCAAGTGTCACCACCACTTCGCTAGATGTGAATCCTGCGAACAACAGCAATTCGGGCTCGGTTGATGTGGGGTCGTCCTCGATTGCCGGCACGGTTTATCGCGACTTCGCCGATGACGGTCTGACCCCGGGCGATGACACTGGCGTGGCCGGCGTGCCGATCACGCTGACGGGCACTTCGTTTGATGGCAAACCCGTCAACCTGACCGTCAATACCGATGCCGGCGGCAACTTTCTGTTTCCGTTCATTCCGCAGGGTACATACACCCTGACCCGTGGCGGTGTGAGTGAGCCCTGGCTTTCGGACGGCAATCAGACGGCCCCGGGCAGCGAAGGGGGCACGGTAGCATCACCCACCGAGATCGGCGCGATCAGCGTTCCGGCCAATACCGCCGCCACCGATTATCTGTTCCCGCTGATTCCGCAGGCGCGTGTGGGCATTGCCAAACGCGTGAACGGCACCCCCGCGATGAATCCGGATGGATCGTTCAACGTGACATTCAGCCTTGTGGTCGAGAATTTCAGCCTGGAGCCGCTGACCAACATGGCCGTTACCGATCCGCTGACCGGCGCGCTGCCGCTGTTTGGCAGCTACCAGGCGCTTGGCGCCCCGGCGACCGACCCGATGCCACTGGGCAGCTACACGGTTCTGGCCGCACCTTCGGGCAGCTGTGGGGGCGCCAATGCCGGCTTCAATGGGGCCGGTGACGCAACCGTGGCCAGCGGCTTTACCCTGGCCGCCGGCGGCACCTGTTCGCTTGACATCAGCCTGCGTGTGCGGCCCGCTTCTCCGGGCGATGCATTCGAAAATCAGGCCACGGTTACGGGCGAAGGCCAGCTTTCCGGCCAGACCCCGGCCACCAATCCCGAGCTGACCGACCTCAGCGATGACGGCGCAAACCCCGATCCCGGCGGCAATGGCGCGGGCGGAGATGCGGGTGAAAACGACCCGACGCCGGTGAGTGCCTCGGTCGGCCCTGCCATCGCGCTGGTGAAAACCGCCGATACCACGGGCCTGTCTTCGCCGCCGGTTGCGGGCGAGGTGATCACCTACAGCTTTGCGATCACCAACACCGGCAACGTGACGCTTTCGAACGTGACGCTGACCGATAGCCTGCCCGGCATCGTGATTTCGGGCGGTCCGATCGCAAGCCTTGCGCCGGGCGCCACCGACAGCACCACCTACACGGCCACCTACGCTCTGACCCAGGCGGATGTGGATGCCGGCCAGGTGCAGAACCAGGCCACCACCACCGGCACCGATCCGTTTGGCACCGATGTAAGCGATCTTTCGGGCGCCACCACCGGGGATGACAACCCGCTGATCACGCCACTCAACCCGGGCCCTGCCATCGCGCTGGTGAAAACCGCCGATACCACGGGCCTGTCTTCGCCGCCGGTTGCGGGCGAGGTGATCACCTACAGCTTTGCGATCACCAACACCGGCAACGTGACGCTTTCGAACGTGACGCTGACCGATAGCCTGCCCGGCATCGTGATTTCGGGCGGTCCGATCGCAAGCCTTGCGCCGGGCGCCACCGACAGCACCACCTACACGGCCACCTACACTCTGACCCAGGCGGATGTGGATGCCGGCCAGGTGCAGAACCAGGCCACCACCACCGGCACGCCGCCTTCGGGGCCTCCGGTGAGCGATCTTTCCGGTGCCACCACCGGAGATGACAATCCGCTGATCACGCCGATTGGTCAGAACCCGGCCATCCAGCTGGTGAAGAGCGTAACGAACGAGGCCGACCTTCTGGACGGCACCAATGCAGGCGATCCGGTAAACTATGCCTTCACCATAACCAACACCGGCAACGTGACACTGAACAACATCACGTTGAGCGATGCGCTGGCGGGGGTAACGGTTTCCGGTGGTCCGATCGCAAGTCTTGCTCCGGGCGCCAGCGACAGCACCACTTTCACGGCCACCTACACGATCACCGCGGCCGATATCGCGGCCGGCGAGATCATCAACACGGCTACGGCAACAGGCCAATACGGTCCTGGCAACAGCCTGAGCGTTACCGATACCGATACGGTCACGGCAACGGTCGGCAAGATCGAGGCGATCCCCGAGGTGTTCCCGCCCTTCACCACTGACGGCGGCACCACCACCACGATGCTGGCTTCGGATCTGCTGAACGGCAATCCGGCTACACTGGCCACCGTGGATATTACCGTGATCAGTTCCGATCCCGAGGTAACGCTTGATCCTGCTACCGGGCTGATCACCCTTGCGCCGGGCAATCCGGCCGGGCCCTATACGGTGGAATACCAGATCTGCTCGAAAGACGTGCCGACGCTGTGCGATACCACCGTGGAAACCGTGGTGCAGGGTGCGCTGCCGGGCATCGAGGTGACCAAGACCCAGGTGCTCACCGACAATGGCGATGGCCGCGATGATGTGGGCGACACGGTGACTTACACGATCGTTGTTGAAAACACCGGCAACGTGCCGCTTTCCGGCGTGGTTCTGAGCGATACGCTGACCGACCTCGATGGCGGGGCGCTCAGCCTTGACAGCGGCCCGACCTTCGTAAGCGCATCTGCAGGATCGCCCGAAGGGGCGCTCGGCATCGGTGAAAGCGCCACCTATACTGCGGTGTTCACACTTGATCTGCAGGCGGTGAATGCGCATGGCATCTCGAACACGGCTACCGCCACGGCATTGCCGGTCTATGGCCCCGGTGTGCCGGGCACGCCTTCGCCGATCTCGGATGTCTCCGATGACGGGGACGATCTTGACGGCAATACTGCCGACGATCCGACGGTTCTGACCTTCAGTCCCTTCGTGCAGACGGCCGGCGTCAGCATGACCAAGACCACCCCGCGCGATATCGTGCGCCGCGGTGATGTGGTGCCCTATACGATCACGATCACGAACGACAATACCTTCGTTGTGGGGCCGGCGAACATTGTTGATACCCTGCCGCCAGGCTTTGTCTATGTGCCGGGCAGTGCCACCATCGGCGGCGTGTCGGCTACGGTAAACGTGACGGGTGCGGTCGTTACATGGCCCAATGTTGTCATTCCGGCCGCGGGCAGCACGACTGTCACGCTCAATGCGCGCATTCTGAACGGCGCGCGCGCGGGCGAGCATGTGAACCGGGTGAACCTGTTCGATGCGGCCACCGGGCAGCCGATCGTGAACGAGGCTGCGGCGACGGTGCGGATACTGCCCGAGGGCGTGTTCGATTGTGGCGATGTGATCGGCAAGGTGTTCAATGATCGCAACGGCAACGGCTATCAGGATCCACCTGCAAGTGAACGTGACCGTGCCGCGATCTCTGACCAGACCTATTATGGCGGCAAGGGCAAGGCCAGCGTTCTGCCCGAAGCCTTTGAGGAGGCCGATGAAACCGGCATCCCCGGTGTGCGTCTGGTAACTGCGGATGGCCTTGTCATCACCACAGATGAGCATGGCCGCTTCAGCGTTCCCTGTGCGATGCTGCCGGCGGATCGGGGATCGAACTTTATTCTGAAGCTGGATCCGCGCTCGTTGCCGGCCGGTTTCCGGGTGACCACCGAAAACCCGCGGGTGGTTCGTCTGACGCCCGGCATGATGAGCGAACTCAACTTCGGGGCAGCCATCGGCCCGGTTGTGCGGGTGGATCTGGGCGATGCGGCATTCACCGAGGAAGGGCGCCCGAAACCCGCGCTGGTGGCAGGCTTGCACAGGCTGGCAAGAGCCATGGCCAGCAAGCCGGGAACCGTGCGCCTTGAATATCATGTGTCGGCCGATGCCACTGCGGCCGATGTCAAGATCGCCCGCAAGCGCATGAAACTTGTGGAGAAGGAACTGAAACGCGCCTGGCGTGGTACTGGCCGAGGGCAATTGCTGATCGAGCATTCGATCGCACGGACCGGGAACTGAGAGGATCTAAGGTAATGGGCAAGCGTCAATCATTCGTCAAGACCACAGTGCGTGCGCGCCTTTTCGGCGGCAGTGCCCTGGCGATCATCCTCGCCTCAGGACCGGGCCTTGCGGAAACCCGCATCTGCGACCAGACCGCTCTGCCCATTCCGGCCGAATGCCGGCGTGCGAATGCGGGCATTGCAGTGGGTGTGCCCGCCGGGGAAAATACCGAAAGCGTGAAAAGCCGCCCCGGTGCCGGATTTGCCGATACGGGTTTCTCGATTTCGATTGATGATCAGACCATTGCCGGTGCTCCGGCGCCCCGCAATTCCGACCGCAAGAGCGATATCGCGGCGGCGGCGGCAAACGTGGATTTGCGCTATGACGGGCTTGACACGCGCCGGATGCTGAATGTCACCACCTCGGACCTGCGTGCTGCCTATCGAGCGGGCGAACAGGTGCGCTTTCGCACATCGGCAAACTATCCGGCCTTCATCCGGCGTGGAGAGATTCGTATCCTTGATCTCGAAAGGCGTGGCAAACCGGTAGTTGCCGTCATTCCGGCGCAGGCCAACGGCACCGCCGAATGGATCATGCCCGAAGACGGCCCGGAGCGCTATGCCTATGTGCTGCGGGTTTACGACGCCAGAGGGCGCTATGATGAAACCGTTCCCCTTGAAATCCGGCGTACCGACAAGCCGTTCGAAACGCACCAGCAGGTGGGCACCGTGCCGGTGGCTCCGGGTGAGAGCGAAGACCGCACTGCACGGCGCGGTATTCCGGTGCGTGGTGGGGTGATTACCGCCTCGGGCAGCGGTGCTGCTCCCGGGGGTACGGTGCGTCTGATGGGCGAACCCGTTCCGGTGGATGGTGCCGGGCGTTTCGTTGTCAGCCGGATTCTGCCGGCGGGTGATCACGTGGTCACCATCGAAACGGGTGGACGCAGGATCGTGCGCGATGTGCATATTCCCGCTTCGGAGTGGTTCCGCCTCGGGATCGTCGATATCACAGCCGGCCTGCGCGACAGCGAAGCGGGCAATCTTGACGAAAGCTATGTCGATGGCCGCCTCGCCTTCTATGTCAAGGGCAAGACGCGCAACGGCTTCACCATTACCGGTTCGCTCGATACCGGTGAAGGCCCGATCGAAGATATCTTCTCGCGTCTGAACGACAAGGATCCGCGCCGGGTGCTCGACCGCCTGCGCCAGGATGGAACCGAACTCTATCCCACCTATGGTGACGACAGCACCTGGTTCGATGACACCCCCACGGCGGGCCGGGTTTACCTGCGTGCCGAAAGCGAAACCCTGCGTTTCACATGGGGTGATTTCAAGGCTGGGGTGACGGGTTCCGGTCTGTTGCAGAATACCCGCGATCTTTATGGCGCCGAACTGCGGTATCAATCGCCGGGCGTGACATCCGCGGGCGAACCGCGGATTGCGGTCATGGCCTATGCCGCCACACCCGACACGCTTGCGCAGCGCGATATCCTGCGCGGTACCGGGGGATCTGTCTATTTCCTGACGCACCAGGATGTCACCGCCGGTTCCGTGACGCTGACCGTGCAGGTGATTGATCCAGATACGGGCCGGGTGGTGTCCACCAGGACCCTTGCCGAAGGAACAGATTATACCATCGATCACATCCAGGGTGTCGTGATGCTGACACATCCGCTGGAATCAGGCGCCGAAGACGGCGGGCTGATTTCCGATGGCGGCCCCGAATACGATGTGAATCTGGTTGCGCAATACGAATACACCCCCAACAGTACCGAAGTGAACGACACCGCCTGGGGTGGCCGGGCCGAGGTCTGGGCAACTGACCGGCTGCGTTTCGGAGCCACGGTAATGCGCGAATCCACCGCCGCCGGAGACCAGAACATGCATGGTGCCGACCTGCGCTTCCAGATCAGCGAAAAAAGCTATGCCGAGCTGGAATACGCCCGCACCGAAGGCCCCGGTTTCAGCCATTCGGCCACTTCCGACGGGGGCCTGACCATTGTTTCGTCGGCCGGGGTTGCCAGCAGCGGGGCCAGTGCTCTGCGGTTCGACAGCCGCTTCGATCTGCAGGAAACCGGTCTTGGGCGCGAAGGCTTCATCGGGGTCTATTACGAGCGCAAGGAAGCCGGGTTTTCGACCCTGACCGAAAGCATCACCGCGGATCAGACACTTGCCGGTGTCGAATTCGAGGTGTCGCTCAGCCCGCGCCTGACCTTCGGCGGCGATATTGAACATTTCACCAAGGACAGCGGCGATGAGCGCGACGAGGCCGAACTGCGCCTTTCCTACCAGCTGAACGACAGGTGGACGGTTGAGGGTGCATTGCAGCTGACGGACAGGACAACAGTCGGGAAGCCGGCAGAAACGGGCCGGCGCCTGGATGCCGCGATAAAGGCGATCTATGCGGCTTCAGAGGATCTTGAGCTTTACGGCTTTGTTCAGGGCACACTTGATCGTTCGGGCGGGCTTGAGCGGAACGATCGCCTGGGCTTCGGCTTCGACGCGCAGCTGAGCGAGAAGCTGAGCCTTGCGGGCGAGGTCTCGGGCGGCACATCGGGCGAAGGTGCTTCGCTGCGCCTGTCTTATGTGCCGACAGCCGATAACGAGGTATATCTGGGCTACACACTGGATCCGACGCGTGAAGGCGCAGGCGGTTCTTTGCGGGATCGGGGGCGGGTGGTTCTTGGCGGGCGTTATCGGGTATCCGATGCCGTTACCACCTATAGCGAAACGGTTTATGACCTGCCCACGAACCAGCGTTCGCTGTCCAATATCTTTGGTGTGAACTATACCCCCAATTCGGCCTGGACCCTGAGCGGAACGGTTGAAAAGGGTACCGTGCGCGATGATGTGAGCGGCGATTTCGATCGCCTTGCGCTGTCGTTCGGAGCGGCCTACAGTCCGAGCGAAAGGAAAAGCTGGCGCGCGCGGCTCGAATACCGCACCGAAGATGGCGCCGGAACGGCACGCGATCGCGATACATGGGCCTTCACCGGTGGCTTCACCAACAAGGTGAACGACAACTGGCGCTTCCTTGCCAATGTGGATGCGCTGATCTCGGAAAGTGCCGAGGGCGATTTCCGGGATGGCGAATATGTGCGCGCCTCGCTTGGTTATGCCTATCGCCCGACAGACAACGAGCGACTGAACATTCTGCTGCGCTATACCTATCTGCGCGATCTGCCGGGAGAAGATCAGGTCGGGGCTGACGGCACCACAAACCAGCCCCTTCAGGTAAGCAACATCTTCTCGGTGAACGCGGCCTATGATCTTTCGCCCCGCCTTACGCTTGGCGGCAAGCTTGGCTGGCGGCAATCAAGGGTAGCGCCTCGCGGCACCACGGCCTTTACCGACAACACTGCCACCCTGGCCGCGCTTCGCCTTGACTGGCATGTGACCCACAAGTGGGACATCACCGGCGAAGGCCGGGTGCTGTTCACCGATGAAACCGACACCACCGAGACCGGCGCCATGCTGGCCGTTTATCGCCACCTGAATGCCAATGTGAAACTCGGGCTCGGTGTGGAGTGGGGCAATGTCTCGGATGATCTGGCCGACATCAACTATACCAATCGTGGTGTCTTCCTGAATATCGTCGGCAAATTCTGACGAATCCAGACAGGTATCAGTCATGGGTCTTCCCGGCAGGAATGCAGGGAAGACCCTTGGTTTGAGCCGTCCGGGTCAGTCAAGCTGGCGGGCTTCGTCCACCAGCATGACGGGAATGCCGTTGCGGATCGGAAAGGCGAGATGCGCGGCCTTCGATATCAGTTCCTGCCTTTCGGCATCATGGCGCAGAACCGCATGTGTAACGGGGCAGACCAGAAATTCCAGCATCTTCGGATCGAACCGGCTATTCTGCTTCATTGCATCACCTTTCCGTCATTGCCCCGGTGCAGGGCATAATCCATCAATGTTACCAGTGTTTCACGCCGGTCCGGAAGGGTGGGTGCTTCGAGCAGTGCCTGCTTGTCTTCCGGTTCGAACGGGCTCAGCATGGCTATCGAATTGATCAGAAGCTCTTCCTCGGCCTCTTTCATGCTGTCCCAGTCGGCCTTGAGGCCTTCGGATTCGAAATAGCGTTGCAGAAGTGAAAGGAACGCCGGCCTGTCGAAACCGGGATCATGTTCGGGAGGGCCGAGATCGCGCTCGAACCCCCGCCAATCGACATCGGCGCGCATATAGGGGGTAAATCCCGAATTCCTGCCCTTGATGCGAAACCGCGAGATCCCCTTCAACGTGATCATGTAGCGTCCGTCATCCATTTCGGAAAAACCGATGATTCGTCCGGTGCAGCCGATCCTGTGAAGTCTGGGGGCGGGTATTTCCTCGGAAGGATCCAGCGGCTGTATCATGCCGATCAGCCGCTGGGGTGTTTTCAGGGTATCTTCGAGCATCGTCAGATAGCGCAGTTCGAAGATGTGCAACGGAAGCTGCCCTCTTGGCAGGAGAATCGCGCCAGGCAAGGGAAACAGAGAGAGCGTTTCTGGCAGGTCAGAAGCTGGAAACATTTTCCAACCTTAGCTCGAATCACGGCTTACGCATAGATCAGCGATGTAAGGCGGCGCCGGCCGCTCTTGACCAGGGGATCATTGGCGGGAAGAGCATCGAATATGGTCATCAACTGCTTTTTCGCGGCCCCGTCGTTCCAGTTGCGATCGCGACGGAAGATTTCCAGAAGCTCATCGACCGCCTCTTCGGCATTGCCTGCGGCGTAAAGTGCCTTGGCAAGGTCGAAACGGGTCTGAAGGTCATCGGGGCTTTTTTCGACCTTTGCCCTCAGTTCATCAAGCGGGCCGGCTTCGGCGGCCTGTCTGGCCAGTGCAATCTGGGCGCGCGCGGCCTCGATCTCGGGTGCTCCGGCAATGGCTTCGGGAACCGATTTCACAAGTGCTTCGGCCTGATCGGTGTTGCCGGCGGCAAGCTGGGCGCGCACCAACCCGCCATAGGCCGCGGCATTCTGCGGATCTTCCTCGAGGATTGCGGCGAACGTCTGTGCGGCATCAGCGGCGGCGCCTTCCTTCAGCATCTCCTCGGCTGCTTCCACGGCTGCGGCCAGACCACCATCATCGCCGGTGATCTTTTCGATGAACTCGCGAATTGCCGAGGGCGGGAGCGCGCCCTGAAAGCCGTCCACCGGCTTGCCGTCGGCGAAGGCATAGACCGTGGGAATCGACTGGATGCGCAACTGGGCTGCGATCTGCTGGTTTTCATCGATGTTGATCTTGACCATCTTCACCTTGCCGCCGGCGCGTTTCACCTCGGCTTCGAGCGCCGGGCCAAGCGTGCGGCACGGGCCGCACCAGGGGGCCCAGAAATCGACGATCACGGGCACGTTTCTGCTGGCCTCGATCACGTCTTCCATGAAGTGCAGTTCGTCTGAATCCCTGATCAGATCGTCATTGGCGGGGGGCTGGTTCGGTTCAAGCATGGTTTCATCCCGGTACAATTGCAGTTTGGGCCTTATATGTGCTCGATCGGAGCGAAACCCAAGGGTCAAAGATCAAATGTCGTGAAGACGGGGGCGTGATCACTGGGTTTTTCCCAGCCGCGCACATGACGCAGGATGCGGCTGCCATGTGCTGCGCCGGCGATGTCGGCACTGGCCCAGATGTGATCCAGGCGGCGTCCCTTGTCGGCGGCGTCCCAGTCGCGGGCGCGATAGCTCCACCAGCTGTAAAGCCGGCCCTCGGGGATATCAGCACGAATCACATCGTGCCAGTTGCCGGCATCCTGAATTTCGGCCAGATGCTCAACCTCGATCGGTGTATGGCTTACCACCTTGAGAAGCGCCTTGTGGTTCCACACGTCATCTTCGCGCGGGGCGATGTTGAGATCTCCAACAAGAATCGTTTTCCGGGGCGTTTCGGCATGAAACTGATCGCGCAATTCGGTCAGGTAATCGAGTTTCTGGCCGAATTTTTCATTCGCCTCCCGGTCGGGCACATCGCCCCCGGCCGGCACATAGTGATTGTGGATCACCACCCCGTTTTCAAGCCGTGCCGCCACATGGCGCGCATGGCCGAGACGCACGTAATCATGGCTTCCAGCATCGGTAACCGGAATGCGCGAAAGGATCGCCACGCCGTTATATCCCTTTTGTCCCCGCGCCACCATGTGGCGATAACCAAGCCTGGCAAAGCTTTCGGTGGGAATCTTCCCGACCGGACTCTTGCATTCCTGCAGGCACAGGATGTCTGGTGCCTCTTCCCGGAGCAGCTTTTGCACCAGCCCTTCGCGCAGGCGGATCGAGTTTATGTTCCAGGTGGCGATGGTAAACGGCATGACCCAGGCTCCTTTTGCTCCATGAAACGCAAAAAAAGGCCCGGCACAAGGCCGGGCCAGTCCAACAGGGAGGATTTGCGTCATTACCCCAACGCACGAGGGGTCTCTTCACAGGTTAAGCTTGTAACCCCCGGATTCGGTTACAAGAAGGCGGGCATTTGACGGATCTGGTTCAATTTTCTGACGAAGCCGGTAGATGTGGGTTTCCAGTGTATGCGTGGTCACCCCGGCGTTATAGCCCCAGACCTCGTGCAGCAGCACATCGCGCGGCACCACCTTTTCCGGTGCCCGGTAAAGAAACTTCAGGATGTTCGTTTCCTTCTCGGTCAGCCGGATCTTCCTTTCATCCTCGGTGATCAGCATTTTCATCGACGGCTTGAAGGTATAGGGCCCGAGCTGGAAAACTGCATCTTCCGATTGCTCGTGCTGGCGCAGTTGGGCGCGAATCCGGGCCAGGAGAACGGGAAACTTGAAGGGCTTCGTCACATAATCGTTGGCGCCGGCATCAAGGCCCAGGATCGTGTCGGAATCCGAATCATGCCCAGTCAACATCAGAACCGGGCATTTCACACCCTGCTTCCGCATCAGGCGGCACAATTCGCGGCCATCGGTATCGGGCAGACCGACATCGAGGATCACCAGATCGTAATGCCCGGTCTTGGCCTTTTCTATCGCTTCCATGCCGGTAGTCGCTTCGAATACATCGAAGTCTTCCGTCAGTACCAGCTGTTCGCTGAGTGCCTCACGAAGGTCGTCGTCATCATCGACCAGAAGTATCCTTTTCAAGCTGCCCATCGGTTTTCTCCTCGGTTACGGAATGAATCTGGCCGTGTTGCAATGGTTCGGCAAGCCCGTGTGGTGGCCCCTCACGCAGCTGTGTGAAAAATCCGGGGTATGTTTCATCTTTCGGCGGAAAGCATTACATGAACGGGTAAAGCTGTAATACGAGGCCGCATGACCTTCCGCCCCTCCATAACCGAACTTGCCGCCCGCGCCCGCGCCGATCTGCGCATGGGGCTGCCGGTGGTGTTGTCGGGTGCAGACGGTGCCGCGCTTGTTCTGGCAACCGAGACGCTTTCTCCGGAGCGGCTGCAGCAGGTACGGGAACTGCCCGGCGAAACGGTTCTGGTAATTACGGCCCGGCGCGCCGGAACGCTGAAGGCACGGGCCTATGACGGGGATCTAGCGCGTATTCCTCTGCCTCCTACTGCCGATATCGCTTGGGTGCAGGCGGTGGCCGATCCGGCTGATGATCTTGTGCATCCGATGAAAGGCCCGCTTCTTGCTCTGCGCAGGGGCGATTCCATGCTGGCCCGGTTGGCATTGGGGCTTCTGAAAAGCGCCCGGCTTCTGCCGGCGGCGGTGGTGACAGGGTTTGCCGATGGTGCGGAATTCGCAGGCGCGCAGGGCCTTACCCTGCTTCGTGCCGAGGCGCTTCGCGATACGCTTGGAATTTCAAGCCCGCTGCATGAAATCGTCAGTGCGAGTGTTCCGCTGGCGGTTTCCGAAGCCGGCCGGGTGCATGTGTTTCGCCCTGAAGATGGCAGTGAAGAGCATTACGCAATCGAAATCGGCAAACCCGTGCGGGGCGCTCCGGTGCTGACGCGGCTGCATTCGGCCTGTTTTACCGGCGACCTTCTGGGGAGCCTGAAATGCGATTGTGGTGCCCAGTTGCGCACGGCGCTGGCGCAGATGGGGCAGGAGGGATCGGGCATGCTGCTTTATCTCAGTCAGGAGGGGCGTGGAATCGGGCTGGCCAACAAGATGCGCGCCTACAGCCTTCAGGATCAGGGATTCGATACGGTCGAGGCCAATCACCGCCTGGGCTTCGAAGATGACGAGCGCGATTTTCGCATCGGCGCCAATATCCTGAAGGCCATGGGGTTTGGTGCGGTGCGGCTGCTTACCAACAACCCCCGCAAGGTGGAGATGATGGAAAAGGCCGGCGTGCGGGTGGCCGAACGGGTGCCACTGCGGGTGGGAGAGACACCCGAGAACAAAACCTATCTTGCCACAAAGGCCAGAAAGTCGGGGCATTTTCTATGAGCCCGCGCGATCTGGTGCTGATGCCGGGAGGTATCCGTTTCATGGGGCGCCGCTTTCCCTGTGCCATCGGGCGTGGCGGGGTGCGCACCGACAAGCGCGAGGGCGATGGCGCCACGCCTGCCGGCATTCTTCGCATTGTCGGGCTGCTCTATCGGGCCGATCGCATGGCCCCGCCCGCGCCCTGGGCCCGGCCGGTCAGCCCCGGCGATCTGTGGTGCGATGATCCGGCATCGCCCGATTACAATCTGCCGGTGCAGGCCCCCTTCCCGGCCAGCCACGAACGCCTGCGCCGTGCCGATCCGCTTTACGACATGATCCTGCTCACGGATTACAATTTCCTTCCTGTCCGGTCCGGGCGGGGAAGTGCCATCTTCCTGCATGTCTGGCGCAGGCCCCGTTATCCCACCGAAGGGTGCATTGCCTTTGCGCGCAAGGACCTGCAATGGATCATCGCCCGTATCCGGCCCGGCACGAGGGTTGTCGTGCCAGGCGGGATTGCCAGAGGATAAATATTACGGGGGTGGTGAAGGGCTGGCCTTCAGCCCGTTTCCCGCGGGCCGAAAATGGCCGATCCGATCCGCACATGGGTAGCCCCCTGGGCAATGGCACGTTCGAAATCATGACTCATGCCCATGGAAAGGCCCTGCAGGCCGTTTCGCTCGGCAATCTTGCGCAGCAGGGCAAAATGCAGGCTGGGTTCTTCGTCTGCCGGCGGAATGCACATCAGCCCCACCAGCGGCAGATCAAGGGCGCGGACCTCGGCAATGAAAGCATCCGCATCGGCTGGCGGCACGCCGGCCTTCTGGGGCTCTTCCCCGGTATTCACCTGCACGAAAAGATCAGGGCAGTGGCCAAGCTCGTCAGCCAGCCGGGCCAGCGTGCGGGCAAGCTTCGGGCGGTCCACGCTGTGGATGGCATCGAAAAGCCCCATGGCCTGACGCGTCTTGTTCGTCTGAAGCGGGCCAAGAAGATGAAGTTCCACCCCGGGAAACTCTTCCTGCCAGGCGGGCCATTTTCCTGCGGTTTCCTGCACCCGGTTTTCACCAAACAGGCGGTGCCCTTCCTTGAGCACATGGCGCACCCGTTCAGCAGGCTGCTTCTTGGATACCGCGATCAGCCTTGCCGAACCCGGCACGCGCCCGGCGGCCTGTTCGGCTTTCCGGATCCGTTCCCTGATTTCAGAAAGCGACATCGGCCAAGCCCCATCCGTTTTTCGCTGCTACAGAAACACCATCGGCGGAGAAAAGAAAAGAGCGGACCTGAAGGCCCGCTCTCTCTTTGGGTTGGTTCGTGCTTCCGAAAGATCAGAAGGACAGGCCCAGGCCCAGCGACCAGGTGTTGGTGTCAACACCACCGACCGAGCTGTTGCCGTAGCCGGCCATCACGACAGCACCGCCGCCGAGGTCATAGTTGACGGCAAGGCCGTAACCATCGTTGCCCGACAGATCATAGGTGCCGTAGTTCACGGTCACCAGCAGGGCGTCCATGGTGTAGCCAAGGCCGATACCGGTGTAGGCGCCGGTAGTCGAGTGATCCGAATAGTTCAGGATCGCACGGAAGCCGCTGTCCATCTTGGCGTCGATCGAGACACCCCAGATGTCATTAGCACCGTTGTCCTGGAAGCCAAGGCCAAGGCCCAGGTTCACACCACCCAGGGCGGCATTGTATTTCACGCCAATGCCCCAGGCAGGATCGCCAACGGCGGTGTCATCCAGTTCGGCCGAGATCGCCACGCCGAAGTCGCCGAAGGTGTTGTCATAGCGCAGCACCTGACCGTCGTACGAACCGTCGAGGCCCGAGTTGCCATTGTAGCCGGCGTGGGTGGTGTGATCGTCGGTCAGGGTGGTGCCCATGCCGATTTCCTGCAGCGCCCAGTCGAATGCACCGTCGGTGTCACCCAGGGTGACCTTGCCGAAAGCGCCTTTCACCCAGACGGCGTTCAGCTGCTGCGGGCCGCCGGTGAAGGCACCGGTGTCGGCTTCGTCCAGATCGATCTTGGCGCCGAAGCTCAGGCCGCCGTCGGTTTCGCCGGAGAGCTTGAAGCTCACGTCGATGTCGTCATGGAACTGGGTTTCCATGCCCGAACCGCCCTTGATGCCGATTTCGGCGTAGCCGGTCAGCTTCACTTCGGCCGAAGCAATGCCGGCCGAGGCGACAAGTGCCGTGGTTGCAAAGAGAATCTTTTTCATTTCGTTTTCCCTCGTGTGTTTCAAAGGTGCACCTCAATTCAGGGGAATCCGAATTGAGTATGCGTTTAACTCACTCTTTCGGGTCGGATTTTCAAGAGCAGGCAGCGGGTCTGCCGTATTGTGGTCGCAGATGGTGCAGCTTTGCCACACATCCTTTTCACCGCGGTTTCCGGGAATCCGGCACCGGGTTTGCAGGCCCTTCGGCAACATCAAAAACGCTTGCCCGTTTGCGGAGCGTTGTTTACTAGGGAATGAATTCAGGTGTGGGGCACAAGTTCTATGGCTATGATGTTCAGGATCAACCAGATCGTGGCGAAATCTCTGGCGGTTCTGGGGCTTGTGGCCCTGGCGGGCTGCAGCGGCGGCGGTTCGTTGGGATCGCTCGGAGGGGGGGCAAAAGCCGCTCAGCAGAAAACCGCCGAACCGCGGCGTTCGACAATCTGGGATCTGTTCGAAAACCGCGACGATCCGAACGTGACCATCAAGGTCAACAAGTATATCTGGAATGCCGCGCTTGATGTCCTGGATTTCCTGCCGGTGCAGGCGGCCGATCCGTTCACGGGCGTGATTGTCACGGGTTACGGCACCCCGCCCGGTGGCGGGCGCGCCTATCGTGCTACCATCTATGTGCAGGATCCCGCTCTTGATGCGCGTTCGCTGCATGTTGCGTTGCAGACGCGGGCCGGCCCTGTCAGCCCCGAAACCGTGCGTGCCATCGAGGATGCGATCCTGACCCGCGCCCGCCAGCTACGCATCCGCGACAGCAGGCTGTAGACCCGGAGCGAATCACCGATTAAACCGGCACCGGGCCTTGTGTCCGGTGTTTTCACATCCAGGGATCACGGAACATGACGCGCTACGCACCCGCCGAGACCGAAAAGAAATGGCAGCAAGCTTGGGACGAAGCCGGGGTTTTCAGGGCCGGATGCGATCGGAACCGGCCCAAATACTATGTGCTCGAGATGTTCCCCTACCCTTCGGGGCGCATTCATGTGGGGCATGTGCGCAACTATACCATGGGCGACGTGATCGCGCGCTACAAGATGGCCACCGGCCATAACGTGCTTCACCCGATGGGCTGGGATGCCTTCGGAATGCCGGCGGAAAATGCGGCCATGGCCTCGGGCGGGCACCCGAAAGACTGGACCTACCAGAACATCGCCGACATGCGCGATCAGATGAAGCCTCTGGGCCTGTCGATCGACTGGAGCCGCGAGTTTGCCACCTGCGATCCGGAGTATTACGGGCATCAGCAGGCGTTGTTCATCGACATGCTGGAAAAGGGCCTTGTCTATCGCAGGAAGTCGGTTGTGAACTGGGATCCGGTCGACATGACGGTTCTGGCCAACGAACAGGTGATCGACGGCAAGGGTTGGCGTTCGGGCGCGCCCGTTGAGCGGCGCGAGCTCACCCAGTGGTTTTTCCGCATCTCCGATTTCGCGGAAGATCTGCTCGAATCCCTCGACCGGCTTGAAAGGTGGCCCGAGAAGGTGCGCCTGATGCAGAAGAACTGGATCGGGAAATCGCGCGGGCTGGAAATGGCCTTTCTTCTCAAGCAGCCGGTGGCTGGTTTCGAGGAAATCGAGATCTATACTACCCGTCCCGATACGTTGATGGGGGCTGCTTTCATTGCGGTTTCGCCCGATCACCCGCTGGCACGCGCACTTGAGGCAGACAACCCGAAGCTGGCCGAATTCATTGCCAGGTGTCGCCGCATGGGCACATCCGAAGCCGATCTGGAGAAGGCCGAGAAACTGGGCTTTGATACCGGCCTTCGGGTGCACCATCCGCTTGCCCCGGAAAAAGAACTGCCTGTCTGGGTGGCGAATTTCATTCTGATGGATTACGGCACCGGGGCGATCTTCGGTTGCCCGGCTCACGATCAGCGCGATCTGGATTTCGCCCGCAAATACGATCTGCCGGTAATTGATACATTCGTGGCGCTCGAGAACGGCAAGCCCGTGGAAAATACGGCCTTCGTGCCGCCCAGGAGCGAAAAGGTCAGATGGATCAGCCACTTCACCGGGCTTGATGTGGCAACCGGCGACGAGGTCATCGAAGCCACCATCGCAAAGGCCGAACGCGAAGGCTGGGGCCGGGGCGTTACCCGTTATCGCCTGCGGGACTGGGGCCTTTCGCGCCAGCGTTACTGGGGATGCCCCATTCCGATGGTGCATTGCGAAAGCTGCGGCACCGTGCCCGAACGCAAGGAAAACCTGCCCGTCCGCCTGCCCGACGACGTGAGCTTCGATCAGCCCGGAAACCCGCTTGACCGTCATCCTTCCTGGGGCAACGTGCCCTGTCCGAAATGCGGCAAGCCCGCAAGGCGCGAAACCGATACCATGGATACCTTTGTGGATTCCTCATGGTATTATGCGCGCTTCACCTGCCCGCATGCGCCAGTACCGGTAGAGCTTGACGCGGCCGACTACTGGATGAACGTGGATCAGTATATCGGCGGTATCGAGCACGCAATCCTGCACCTGCTCTATTCGCGCTTCTTTGCCCGCGCCATGCAGATGACGGGGCATCTTCCCGAAAAGGCCGTGGAGCCCTTCGATGCGCTGTTCACACAGGGCATGGTCACGCATGAAATCTATCTTACGCGCGACAATCTGGGCCGCCCCGTCTATCACCTTCCCGAAGAGGTGGACCGCGAGCGGAAGATCGTGAAGGCCACGGGCGAGGCGATCGAGATCATCCCTTCGGCGAAGATGTCGAAATCGAAGAAGAATGTCGTCGATCCGGTTGATATCATCAATCGCTACGGAGCCGATACCGTGCGCTGGTTCGTGCTCTCCGACAGCCCTCCCGAACGTGATGTCGAGTGGACAGCCGCTGGCGCCGAAGGAGCGTTTCGCCATCTGGGGCGGGTTTACCGCATGGCGCACGAAGTTGCCGCAAGCGATGCGCCAGCCTGTCCGACGGAAGACAAGGCGCTGGAGCGGGCCATGCACCGCACCGTTCATGATGTTACGCAGGGGGTTGAAAACTTTGCCTTCAATACGGCGATTGCCAGGCTCTATGCCTTTACCAACACGCTGGCGAAATCGAAGGCCGGTGCGGTTGCGAAGCGGCGGGCAATGCAGGTTCTGGCGCAGTTGATGGCCCCGATGACGCCCCATCTGAGCGAAGAGATCTGGCACATGCTGGGCGGTGAGGGGCTGATCGTGCAGGCACCCTGGCCCGAGGCTGATCAGGCGATGCTTGAAGAGGATACGATAACCCTGCCCGTTCAGATCAACGGCAAGCGACGTTCGGAAATCGCCGTTCGCAAGGATCTGCCGCGTGAAGAGGTTGAAAAGATCGCGCTTCAGGATCAGGCTGTGCAGAAGGCGCTTCAGAACAAGGCGCCGAAAAAGGTGATCGTGGTGCCGGGGCGTATCGTGAATGTGGTTGTCTGACCGACGCAAATTCCTGCTTCTGGGTCTCGCCATGCTGTCGGGCTGTGGCTACAGGCCGGTTTACGGTCCGGGCGGGGTCGGGAATATGCTGCGCGGCCAGGTGCTTGCGAGGGCGCCGGCGGATGACAGAGAATTTGTTCTCGTCCATCAGCTGGAACAAAGGTTCGGGCGCACCCGGAATGCGCGATACGGCCTGGACTACAGGCTTGAGCTGCGGGAAGCCGGGCTGGCGATCACACCGGCCCAGGAAACCACGCGGTTTCATGTTCTGGGAAAGGCCGGTTTCGTGCTGCATGACAGAACCACCGGCAGCCGCCTGGCTTCGGGCACGGTTGACAGCTTCACGAGCTACAGCGCCACGGGAACCACGGTCAACACCCAGGCGGCAAGGGATGATGCCTACAGGCGGCTCATGGTCATTCTGGCCGACAAGATCGTTTCGCATCTGTTCGCCCTGTCGCCCGAGGTGCTGAAATGAAGCTTTCGGGGCGCGAGGCCAGGGTATTTCTCGCGCGTCCCGATCCGGCCCGCTCGGCTATCCTGCTTTACGGGGCCGATCCCATGCGGGTGGCTCTGAAGCGGCAGGATCTGATAGCGGCGCTTGTCGGCCCGAAGGGCGAAGAGGAAATGCGCCTTGCCCGTATCGCGGCAGCCGATCTGCGCAAGGAGCCTGCACTGCTGGTTGATGCAATCCGCGCGCAGGGATTCTTTCCGGGGGCACGGGTGGTGCTTGTCGAAGATGCGGCAGACGGGCTGTCGAAGGCCATTTCGGTGGCGATCGGGGAATGGCGCGATGGCGATGCCCGAATCGTGGTGACAGCCAGGCAGCTTGCCGCGCGTTCTTCCTTGCGCAAGCTGTTCGAGGGGCATCCGAATGCGGTATCGATCGGGATCTATGACGATCCTCCCGACCGCACCGAGATCGAGGCAGAACTGCACCGGCAGGGGCTTGGTGCGCTGGAGCGCGACGCGATGGAAGCGATCACCGCCCTCGCCCGCAGCCTTGATCCCGGGGATTTCCGCCAGTTGCTCGTGAAACTGGCACTTTACAAACTCGGTGATGGCGCACCCCTTTCGGTATCCGAGATCGAGGCGCTTTCGCCAGTGGCTCCGGATGCCGCGCTCGACGATCTTCTGCATGTGGTGGCCGAGGGGCGGAGTGGCCAGGTGGGCCCGTTTCTGCGCCGGCTTGAAGGGCAGGGCATGCAGCCCGTGGGGCTGTGCATTGCTGCCACCCGTCATTTCCGGATCCTGCACCAGCTGGCAAGCGGTGTGAACCCGCGCCCGCCACTGTTCGGTCCGCGCCGCGAGCGGATGCAGCGTCAGGCCCGGGCCTGGGGCCGGAGACGGCTGGAACAGGCGCTCGGACAGCTGACGAATACCGATCTGGAGTTGCGCTCCAGCAGCAATGCCCCCCCCATGGCGCTGATCGAACGCAGCCTGATCCGCCTTGCAATGCTGGGCATGCGCCGCTAGCACGCTCTGTCTCCATCCGGGGCATTCCGCCGGAGCGCGGTCTGGGGGCGAGGGCTCATGTTTCGGGGGTTTGCGGAGGTTTCCCTTTCCATTCCACCACCCGATGCGGATAGGGGATCGTGATGTTGTTTTCCTTCAGGGCATTCCAGATCAGGAACAGTACATCCGATGTGAACTTGTTCTCGCCGTCGTCAATGCCGTTGACCCAGAACTCCACGGCGAAATCCACGCCGCTTTCTCCGAAGCCCCGCAGTTCGCAGTCGGGCGGGAAGGGATCCTGCAGCACTGCCGGATGTCTGGCCACGGCGGCTTCGATGATCGCCGGAACCTTGTTGATGTCGGTGTCATAGCCGACGGAGAACGGCGCCTCGTAGCGGTTGGCCGAGCCCGCATCGGAATAGTTCACGACCCGGGTCGTGATGAAATCTTCGTTCGGCACGACGATCCACCGGCCATCGAAGGTTTCAAGAATGGTGGCGCGCGCCATCATCTTCTTGATGGTGCCGGCCTCGCCCCCGTCAAGTTCGACATAATCTCCCACGGTGGCCTGTCCTTCGAGCAGCAGGATGACGCCGGATATGAAGTTCGAGGCAATCTTCTGAAGGCCGAATCCCAGGCCGACGCCGATCGCGCCACCGAGGATTGCCAGCGCCGAAAGATCGATGCCCATGATGCTCATCAGCAGCAGGAAGGCGGTTCCGAAAATGGCGACTTCGGCAGCCTTGACGGCAAGCTGTCGGGTGGCGGGGCGCAGTTCTTCCTTGTGGGTGATGTATTGGGTTGTCTGTTCGTTCGACCAGCGCCCCAGCCAGAACAGCAGGCTGCCGGCGATCGCTCCGCGCACCAGTGCCATTACCGAGAACGAGATGTTTCCAAGCTGAACACGGGTTTGCGAAAGGTATTCGGTGAGCGGTGTCAGAAGCCCCACCGCATAAAGCGCCATGGCCGGGATCAGCACATAACGGCCGAGCAGCCTGAGGAAGGAATCGTGGATGATCCGCGTTACCAGTGCCCGCGCGGCAAGAAACAGGAATACCCGTTTGCCAAAGGCGATCACGGCGCCCGATCCGAAGAGAGAGCGTGTGATCTGTTCGCCGATCGCGGTAAGGCCATAGGCCAGAACCGGCAACAGCAGCGGCAGGAACATCAGCACGAAGCGGCGGGCCTTTGCCAGCGCGCCCTGTTGCGTGTCGGCAGGGGCAAGCAGACGTTTCAGAACAGGTTCGGCTCGCCGGTTCACCAGCAGCGCCAGCAGCCAGGCTGCCACCAGCAATCCGAACTGCGACCATGCCGCCGGACTCAGCAGCCATTCCTGTGCCTGTGCCAGGCCCTGTTCGAGATACCCGAGTATCGTGCTGATGATTTCGGGGCGATCATTTGCCATGGCTTTCCTCGCTGTTGCGCTTCGTCAGGTTTCGCAATCCGCCATCCCTGCGCGAAAATGAATGGCCGGTATGCAGCATCTGCCTGATTTGCGCGGCAATCTCGGGATTTCCCGTCAGATTGTCTGCAGCCAGAGAGCGTGCTTCGTCCAGCAGCCGATCGGCAGGTGTCAGGCGGTCGATCAGGCCTGTGCGCAGGGCTTCCTCGGCGGAAAGGCGCGCGCCGGCCATCAGGATCATCGCGGCGGTCGAAGGGCCGGCGATTGCCGCAAGACGGGCCGGATCCGAAGGCTGGGGAAGGAATCCATGTTTCATCACCGGATAAAAGAACGTGGCCCCGGGCACCGCGATCCGCAGATCGCAGGCCAGCGCCATGCCGAAGGCGCCGCCGGCAAGGGTTCCGTTCAGCGCTGCGATGGTCAGGCACGGCAGACTGGCAATGGCCCCCGAGAGGTGTTCCCAGACCGGATCAGAGGCAAGGCCGGCGCGCGCCTCGTCAAGATCGGCGCCGGCGCTGAACACCTTGCCGGCTCCGGTGATGACAAATGCACGGGCCCCCTCGTGTGCGCCCTCGGCGATTCTGGCCAGTTCCTCCAGCATGGTGCGGGTCAGGGAATTGGCCTTTTGCCGGCGGTCGATGGTGACGATCCAGAGGCCGCCTTCCTTCTCGAGGCGGATCATCCGGAAAGACCGATCCGTTTGCGAATTGCGGAATCGCGCAGCGATATTTCCTGCCCGATGAAGTCGTCGGCATCCGGTGTGCACATCCACAACAGGGCCCTTGCCGGCCATTCCGGCGGGATATGTTCGGACCAGTCAAGCCGGCTTACCGGATTGATGCCGCTCTTGCGGATTTCACGTTGCATGTCAGTAGCGACGGTGCCCGGCGAAAGGCCCATTATCCGCAACCCCTTGCCGCGGTTCTCGCGATCGGCACATGCTGTCAGCATGGCGGCCCCCGCCTTTGATGCGCAATAGGCGCTCCAGCCTTCCAGAGGATTGTGGGCAGCACCGGAACTGATCGTGATGATGGTGCCGCCGCCCGTTCCGATCATCAGCGGGATCACCGCGCGCATCCCGTGATAGACTCCCTTCAGATTGATGTCGATCGCCATGCTCCAGGCTGCGGGATCTGTTGCAGAGAGAAGCGCGATTGGTTCGATCACAGCGGCATTGTTGATCAGGATATCCACCCCGCCATGGCGTTCGGCTGCAGCATCGACAGCCGCCTGCACCGCCCGGAAGCTGCCTACATCGCAGGGCACGGCAAGCGCCTGTCCGCCGATTTCTGCTGCCAGTGCGTCGATGGCGGAACCGCTGCGTGCCAGCAACACCACATTTGCACCCGCTTCGGCAAACAGCCGCGCGGTGGATGCGCCGATACCGCGGCTTGCACCGGTGATGACGGCCGTTTTTCCCTTCAGTTCACCCACGCTGTTTTCTCCTGTTTTTCAGTGGCTGTTCAGATTTCTGCCCATTCCCTCGGCGGCGCCTTGGAAATCCTTGATCTTTTGCACTGGTATCGTCATTCTCCCGGGCGATGAATTTAGCATTGAAAGGTTCGATATGAAACTGTGCAAGCTTGGAAACTTCGCCGGGGCGGCATCGTTGGCGGTGTTGCTGTGTTCGACGGCTTCTTTCGCAGAGGTCACCACCAAGGAGGTGTGGAATGACTGGAGCAAATATCTGCAAGATTTCGGTTATGAAATCACTGCCGTCGAAGAACAGTCCGGCAATACGCTGAAGATTACCGAATTCAAAGCTGTTTCAAAATTGCCCGAGAACGGAGGGACTGTCGAGATCACCCTTTCAGGGCTGGAACTGACCGATCAGGGAGATGGAACGGTTGCACTGGCCATACCCGAGCACAATCCGATCACGATCAACCTGACGCCTCAGGGTCAGGATGGTGAAGCCATGGCCATGGAGTTCGACTTCTTCCACAAGGGGCTTGCCATTACGGTCAGCGGCTCGAAGGAAGAAATGATCTATGACAGCGCGGCGCCTGAACTGGGCATCAGGCTGGTCAGCATGATGATCGACGGGAAGCCGCTTGAAAACACCGAGCTTCTTGTTTCGATCAACGATATCACCGATCGCACAGTTTCCCGTCTTGGCGATCTGCGGACGGTCGAGCAGACGGGCACTGCGGCTTCCCTGAGCTACAAGATCGGACTGTCCGATCCTGAAAGCGATACACAGGTCAATATAACGGGCCAGATGGACAACCTGGCGGTCGCCGGCATGTTGAGTGCCCCGCCTGATCAGGATCTTGCCGATCTTGCCGCCGCATTGCGGGCGGGTGCTACCTTCTCTGTGTCTTTCGGATACGGCTCGGGCGAAAGCGAAGTGGTAGCCGAGGAAGCGGGCAAGATAACAACCTTTGCCTCGTCAGCTGGCGAAGGTTCGCTTGAAATCGCGATGGGCGCAGACGGAATCCTGTATGATGTGGTCAGCAAGGGTGGTGAGCTTGTGATCGCGTCGCCTGATCTGCCGTTTCCGCAGCTTGTATTCAGATTTGCCGAAAACGGAGGCAAGCTGAAGATGCCGCTTCTGAAATCGGAAGAACCGCAGGATTTTGCCTTGGCCTTCAGGGTGATCGATCTCGAAATTCCTTCAGAAATCTGGATGATAGGCGATCCGGGTGGTGCCCTGCCGCAAGATCCGGTCACTGTTGTGTTTGATACTTCGGGCAAGGGGCGCTGGTTCGTGGATATCCTGGATCCCGCGATGATGGCCGGGCTGGAGGATTCCGACCAGCCCCCGGGTGAAGTGACCGAGGTCATGCTGAATGCGCTGCAAGTGAAAGCCGTTGGAGCAGAACTGAGCGGCGATGGTGCCTTCGAGATCAGGTACAATGGAGTACCGAAGCCGGTGGGCCAGGTCAATCTGAAACTGGTCGGTGTCAATGCGCTGATCGACAAGCTGATTCAGATGGGACTGGTGCCTGAAGATCAGGCCATGGGCATTCGCATGATGCTGGGCATGTTCGCACAGCCCGGTGAAGGTGAGGATGAACTCGTATCCACCATCGAGTTTACCGAAGAAGGCCACATTCTGGCGAACGGTCAGCGGCTGCAATAGGCTGTCCGAACCGTCCTGTGGTGCGGGCCGCCCCATGTGGGCGGCCCTTCCCTGTTTGTTTTTCCGGTTTTCCCGGCTTGCGTGCGGGCGGTGTGACCATTACCTCGTGGCGTGACGTTTTGGCGGGGTTTTGCGAATGGCGGGTGATCTGCAGCAGTTGACGGAACAGATGCTGGATGCGGCGCGGCATGCAGGGGCAGATGCGGCCGACGCGATTGCGGTTTCGGATGCGTCTGTTTCCGTGGATGTTCTGAACGGTCGGCTTGAACATGCCGAACGCAGCGAGAGCACCGAGATCGGCCTGCGGGTGCTGGCGGGCCGGCGGCAGGCCTGCGTGTCGTCCTCGGACCTTTCCGGTGAAACGATCCGGCAGATGGCAGAGCGGGCCGTGGCAATGGCCCGGGAAGCGCCCGAAGATCCGGCGATCGGTCTGGCCGAGGCCGATCAGCTGGCGCGTGACTGGGATATCGGTGCTTTCGAAATGGCCGATCCGGCTCCGGAGCCATCTCCGACTGCGCTTGAAGAAGACGCACTGGCTGCGGAAGCAGCGGCGTATGCCCTGAAAGGGATATCGAAGGTGGACAACGCTTCGGCAGGCTACGGGCGAAGCTGCCTCCACCTTGCCGCAAGCAACGGATTCTCGGGTGGTTATGCGCGCACCAGCCGCAGTATTGGCTGTGTGGCGATTACCGGCACGGGGGGCAGCATGGAGCGCGATCATTTCTGGGATACACGTGTTTTCCGGGAAGACCTGATGCCACCCGAAGAAATCGGGCGTGTCGCAGCTGAACGCGCTCTGGCCCGTGCCGGCCCCGGACAGCCCCCGACGGGAAGGTTTCCCGTGGTGTTCGATGAACGGGTTGCCGGCTCTCTGATCGGACATCTGCTGGCGGCAGTGAATGGCACGGCGATTGCCCGCGGAGCAAGCTGGCTGCTTGACGGGCTTGGCAAGCAGGTTCTGCCGAAAGAGCTTTCGCTGACCGAAGAGCCCCACCGCCGGCGAGCGCGTGCAACCTGCCCGTTTGATGGCGAAGGTCTGCCCACCAGACGGCGCCATATCATTGAAAACGGCATTCTGTGCGGTTGGACCCTGGATCTGGCGATCGGGCGAAAGCTGGGCATGGAAAGCACGGCGAATGCCCGGCGCGGCACGTCTGCCCCGCCGTCACCGGGGGTTGGCAACGTGACCCTGACCCAAGGTGAAAAGAGCCGCGATGATCTGCTGCGCGAGATGGGAACCGGGCTTCTGGTAACGTCGTTGATCGGCAGCACCATCAACCCCAACACCGGCGATTATTCGCGCGGGGCCAGCGGGTTCTGGGTTGAGGGGGGTGCCGTTTGTCATCCGGTGAACGAATGCACCATCGCCGGCAACCTGCGCGACATGCTGCGCGGCATGATGGCGGCCAACGACGCGCGTACCCACCTTTCGCGGGTCGTGCCTTCGTTGCTTGTCGAGGGGCTTGCGATTGCCGGAAAGTGATCTGGATCTGCTGGTGCGGGCCGCGCGTGACAGCGGCAGGATTGCTACCCGCTACTGGAAGCGGGCACCCGATACATGGCAGAAGAAGAAAGGTGCCGGCCCGGTTACCGAGGCTGACATCGAGATCGACAACATGCTGCGCGAAAGTCTGCGCGCGGTGCGCCCCGGTTATGGCTGGCTTTCCGAAGAAACCGCAGACACGCCCGAGCGGCTGAATGCGCGCCGGGTGTTCATCGTGGATCCGATCGATGGCACACGTGCCTTCATCAGGGGATCGCGGGATTTCGCCCACTCTCTTGCCGTGGCAGAGGGTGGCGAGATTACCGCCGCAGTGATATATCTGCCTCTTCTCGAATGCATGTTCACCGCCACCAGCGAGGGCCCCGCATGTCTGAACGGCCGGGAAATCCGTGCAGACAGGAATGAAGATCTGGCCCGTGCAACCGTGCTGGCGCACAGGAACAGTCTTGATCCCGATCTGTGGCACGGTGGCATGCCCCCGATACAGCGCGCATTCCGTTCATCGCTGGCTTATCGTCTTGCCCTGGTGGCCGAAGGCCGTTTCCATGCGATGCTGACCCTGCGGCCGACATGGGAATGGGATGTGGCCGCGGGCAGTCTGATTGCCGAAAAGGCCGGTGCGCGGGTAACGGACCGGACCGGGGCCGCGCTGCGGTTCAACAATCCGGCGCCGTGCGTCAATGGGCTGATCGTTGCGGCAGAGCCATTGCATGGCAACCTGATCGGCCGATTGAAACAGTAGTGCCCCTGATCGCCCCGGCTTCCCTCTTTTCCCGGCGGACAAGTTTCAATAGGGTGCAGGCCGGCACTGTTTTCACGAGCAAACGGACGGAGAACCCGATGACTCAACGTCTTCACCTGGTCTTTGGCGGCGAACTGGTTGATCCGTCAGGCAATGTTTTCAAGGATGTGAACGATATCCATATCGTGGGCATGTATCCTGATTACGCCAGTGCCTACGATGCTTGGAAAGCCGAGGCGCATCGGACGGTGGATAACGCGCACATGCGGTATTTCATCGCCCATATCCACAGGCTGCGCGACGAGGAAAACGAGGTTTCCCCGACCGAAGAACTGGGCGGTTGAAGCGCCTGGCCGGAAAATCTCGAACGGGCGGGGCCGGGCAGGCAATGCGGATACCGATCAGTCTGAAACTGTATCTTGCTTCGGCGCGCCGCAAAAAAGGCGGTGCCGGTGTTTCGTTGCCGCCAAGGGCCCCGGGTCCGTATCTCTGGCTGCATGTTTCAGGGCGGGCCCATTACCCGCCGTTGCCGGAACTGATCGAGCACATCCAGGATGAATACGAGGATCTGAACGTTCTTGTCACGGTTCGCGCGGAAGAGGCCGATCTTCTGGATAAAGGGCTGGCCGGGGCCGATCTTGTGGTTCTGCACAACGACCACCCCGAAGACATGCGCGATCTCGTCGGTTACTGGAAACCGGATGTTCTTGTCTTTGCCGGGGCCGGTCTGAGGCCCGGCCTTGTGGTGGCTGCTGACGCGGCAGGAGTGCCCCTGATCATGATGGATGCCGAGGCGCCGTCGTTTCCGGGGATCGAGCGCCAGTGGCTGCCGGGCCTCGCAAAACCCCTGCTGCGGGCGTTCGGAACGATACTGGCGCGGGATGCCCCGGCAGCCCGGGCCCTTGTTCGCCAGGGTGCGGCCCGGGGGGTGGTCCGGATTGGCGGAATGCTCGAACAGATGACGCCGCCACCACGCTGCAGCGAAGAGGAGCGTGATGAAATGGCCGGTCATCTGGCGGCAAGGCCGGTCTGGATGGCGCTTGCCGTGGATCAGGACGAGGAAAACCTCGTCGAACGGGCGCACCGGGCCCTTACCCGGATTTCGCATCGTCTTCTGCTGATTCTCGAGCCGGCCGACAGGTTGCGCGTTTCGCAGATCGAGCGGGCATTCTGCAAGGCCGGGTGGCGGGTTGTCGTGCGCTCGCGCGGGGAACTTCCCGACGGCGATGCCCAGATATGCATTGCGGATGCGCAGGATGAGCGCGGACTGTGGCTGCGGCTTGCCCCGGTGTGCTTCATGGGGGGGACGCTCTGCAATGGGGGCAACAGCTCGCCGTTGGAGCCCGCGGCCCTGGGTTCGGCGATCCTGCACGGCCCGAAAACCGCTCCGTTCCTGGAAACCTATCTGCAGCTTGACAATGCAGGGGCGGCCCGGCTGGTGCTCGACGGTTCGGGGCTTGTGCGTGCGCTTGAAGTGATGCTTGCGCCGGACAAGACCGCAGCAATGGCAAATGCGGCATGGGATTATTACTCTTCGGCATCTCTGGCCACCGGACGGGCCAGAGACCTGATACTGGAAACGCTTGGCAAGGGAGGCCGCAAGAGTTGATGCGTGCTCCACGGTTCTGGTTCAGTTCTCCCGGCAGGCCGGGTCTGTGCGCTCGTGTCCTGTTGCCGTTTGCGGCGATTTACGCCCGGGCCACCGCAAGGCGGCTGGCTCGGGGCACGCCTGCACGCATGCCTGTTCCCGTGATCTGTGTCGGCAACATCAATGCAGGGGGTGTCGGAAAGACGCCGACCGTCATCATGTTGCTCGAACGTCTGATCGGGGCGGGGAGGAAGCCGCATGTCGTTACCCGAGGCCATGGCGGGCGGCTTGCCGGGCCCATACGGGTGGACCCGGCTGTGCATGATGCTGGCGATGCAGGAGACGAACCGCTGTTGCTGGCGGCTTTTGCGCCGGTCTGGGTGGCACATGATCGTGCTGCCGGTGCGCGCGCCGCAGTGGCGGCGGGGGCCGAAGTGATCGTGCTTGACGACGGCCACCAGAACCCGGCTCTGGCAAAGGATCTGTCAATCATCGTTGTGGATGCTGCGCTGGGTTTCGGAAACGGGCGGGTATTGCCTGCGGGCCCCCTGCGCGAGCCGGTGGAAACAGGATTGCGTCGGGCCGATCTTCTGCTGTCGATTGGCGGCAGAAAGGCCCAGGCACATTTCGGCAAGGTCTGGGGATCCGGGATCGCCGTGCCCCGTGCCACGGGGCATCTTGCTCCGGTTCGAACGGGGATGGACTGGCAGGGCCACAGGGTTCTGGCCTTTGCGGGTATCGGGCATCCCGAGAAATTTTTCGCAACACTCGAAGGTATTGGAGCCGATCTGGTGCAGAAGGTGGCGCTGCCCGACCATGCCCGTTTCACACCGGCCCTGCTGGCACGCCTTGAAAAAGAGGCCCGTCTGCGTGGTGCCCAGCTTGTCACAACCGAAAAGGATGCGGTGCGCCTGCCACCGGATTTCCGCCGTCAGGTGCTGAGCTTGCCGGTGCGCCTGAAAGTTGATGAAGGTGCGGCACTGGATACGGCGCTCAGGCGTCTCGGTCTGATCTGAGCGCCCGGAGGATTTCCTCATTGTGCTCGCCAAGGCGGGGCGAGGGCCGCCCGAGTGCCAGTTCGCTGTCCGAGAAACGGAATGGCGAACGCAGGCCGGGGATGCCGTTCATGTCAAACGCCATTCCGCGCGCCCTGACCTGGGGGTCGGCGAAAACCTCGGCCAGATCGTTGATCGGCCCCGCCGGTATGCCCGCTGCTTCGCAGGCGTCCAGAAGATCGGCCTTCCGGCGCCTTTGCGTTGCCTCGGCAAGGCGCCGGGTCAACGCATCGCGGTTCTTCAGCCGGTCGGCATTGGTGAGAAAGGCCGGATCGTCGGCAATCTCGGGCAGGCCGAGAATATCGCACAGGCGGCGATACTGGGCATCGTTGCCGGTGGCGATGATGATCCGGCCATCGGCGCAGTCGAACACCTGGTAGGGGGCAAGGTTCTGATGCGCATTGCCGATGCGCTGTGGGGGGCGGCCGGTAACAAGATGGTTCATCGCCTGGTTGGCCATCACCGAAACCGCCACATCAAGAAGCGACATGTCGATCCATTGCCCCTTGCCGGTGCGCGTGCGCTGGTGAAGGGCGGCCAGGATTGCCGTGGTGGCATAGACGCCGGTAAAGATATCGGCCACGGCCACGCCCACCTTCTGGGGCTGCCCTTCGGGTGTGCCGGTCACCGACATCAGCCCGGACATCCCCTGGATGATATAGTCATAGCCCGCGCGCCGGGCATAGGGGCCATCCTGTCCGAAACCGGTGATCGAGCAATAGATGAGGCGGGGATTGACCGAGGAAAGGCTTGCGTAATCAAGGCCATATTTGGCAAGCCCCCCGACCTTGAAGTTTTCGATCACGATATCGGCATCGCGCACCAGATCGCGCACCAGATCGCGCCCTTCGGCAGTGCGGAAATCGGCCACGACCGATTTCTTGCCGCGATTGCAGGCGTGGTAATAGGCTGCGCTCCTTTCCCCCTCGCGCTCAACGAAGGGTGGCCCCCAGCGGCGGGTATCGTCACCCTCGGGGCTTTCCACCTTTATGACGTCGGCGCCGAGGTCGGCCAGCGTCTGCCCGGCCCAGGGGCCGGCAAGGATGCGCGCAAGCTCGATTACCTTCAGACCGGCAAGCGGAGCGCTCATGGGTAGTGCTCCGCTGTGCTCAGTTGCCGCCGGTTTCGGAAAGTTTTTCCTCGATCACCTTCACGAAGTCCTCATAGCTCATGTTCGGATATTTCTGGCCGTTTATGACAAAGCTGGGCGTGCCGTCGATTTCGTCGGCGCCGGCCGTGGTGCGGTAATGCTCGATCAGGGCCCTTGCCAGTTCTTCATTGGCGAAACAGGCGTCAAGATCGTCATCCGACATTCCTGCTGCGCGGCCGATCTTGCGCAGATTGTCGGCCGCTTCCTGAGGGTTGCCGCCGGCAAGCCATTCCTTCTGTTTCCGGAACAGCATGTCCGCCACCCCGAAATAGCGCGTCTCGCCGCTGCAATGCGCCAGCATCCCGGCCCACAGGCCGAAACGGTCGAAATAGACTTCGCGCATGACCAGTTTCACCTTGCCGCTGTCCACATAGTTCTTCTTGATCATGGGCAGCACGTCGCGGTGGAAGGTGGCGCAATGCGGACAGGTGAACGAAGCGTATTCGACAATGGTCACAGGGGCATCGGGATTGCCAAGAACCATATCCAGGCTGGCGGGTTTTTCCGGTTGCGGCGCGTCTGTGTCGGCAGCAGCCTGGCCGGCACCGGTTTCCTGTGCGGCTGCGGCGCCGTAGCCAGGCATGCCGGCAGGGGTGTTTTCGGCGAACCAGACGCTGCCGATCAGCAGGGTGGACAGAACGGCCAGGGTTGTCAGGATGCGTTTCATGAATTGGGCCTCGTGTGATTTGTGGAGCGGGACAGAATATGCTCGCCCAGGGTGGTCAGGGCCTCGCGCAGAGTTTCATCGCGCACACCGGCCGTGGTTTTTCGGGCGCTTGCCCGAACCTGTGGTGCGGGGGCGAAGGCGCGGGCGGTCCGGGGCGGTTCGAAGCGGGTCTGCCCTTCGGCAAAACCCTGCGGCGCCGTCTGGGTGACGCGGATTCGCGATATGGCGTTATAGCCGTAACAGGCGTTGACACGCTCCCGGATGCGGGGAAGTTCGGCCTGCAGAAGCGGTGCCTGCGCGCCGCTCGCCAGCAGCGTCAGCGTGGCGCCGAAGCTGCCCCGCCCATAGGTAACCTTCACCGGCCGGGCCATGGAGGCGATCTCGTCACCCACGATTTCCGACCAGTGCGTTAACAAGCGGGAGACAGCAAAGCCGCGCGATTCTCCGGCCGAGCGGATATGCTTCTTCAGCAGCCTGGAAGCACGCCTGAAGCCCTGCCTGCGTTGCCCTGCCCCTGCTTTGCCGTCCATTGTTATCCTCGTCGTTTCGCGCCTATTCTAGCAGCCGGGGACGGGGGCGCCAGCCCAATCGACGCGGGAGAAATAAACATTGCGTTATGAAACCGACGCAGTTCGGCTGAGCGGTGCGCTGCTTGAATGGTATGACACGCATGCCCGCGTCCTGCCTTGGCGGATTCCGCCGGCGGAAAGCCGCAGAGGAAAGCGGGCAGATCCTTATGCCGTATGGCTTTCCGAGGTGATGCTGCAACAGACGACCACTACCGCGGTGCATGACTATTTCCTGAAATTCATGGCCCGCTGGCCGACCGTCGAAGCGCTGGCGGCGGCGCGTGACGAAGAGGTCATGGCCGCCTGGGCCGGACTGGGTTATTACGCCCGCGCCCGCAACCTTTTGAAATGCGCGCGCACGGTAACGCACGAGATGGGCGGCAATTTCCCGGATGAATACAAAGGGCTTCTGAAGCTTCCGGGAATCGGTCCTTATACCGCCGCAGCCATCGCATCCATCGCCTTCGGGCGCCCGGAAGTGGTGATGGACGGCAATATCGAACGTGTCATGGCCCGCTTTTACCATGTGGAAACGCCCTTGCCCGACGCCAGGCCGGAGTTGAAGACCCTGGCCGCGCGTCTCACGCCCTGTCACCGCCCCGGTGACTATGCTCAGGCGGTAATGGATCTTGGCGCAACCATCTGTACACCGCGTAATCCGGCCTGCGGTATCTGCCCCTGGCAAAAGGAATGCCGGGCATATGCTGCGGGGGTGGCTGAAACCCTGCCGCGGCGCATGGCAAAACCGGCACGACCGCTGCGATACGGGCATGTCTATCTTGCACGGCGCGACGATGGTGCCTGGCTGCTTGAGCGACGTCCGGTGCGCGGGCTTCTGGGCGGCATGCTTGGGTGGCCAGGCAGCGAATGGACCGAAGGGGGATTCCCGGAAACCTGCCCGCCGGCCCGGGGCTGCTGGCAGGATGCAGGTGCCGAGGTGCGTCACGTCTTTACTCATTTCCGGTTGCACCTGAGGGTCCATGTGGCGCGCCTTCCCGCCGGAGTCAGACCGGTGCGCGGTTTCTTCCTTTCCGCCGCCGATTTCCGCTCTGCCGATTTGCCGGGAGTGATGCGCAAGGCGCATGCGATTGCCCGAAAGGCGTTGGTGGCGGATTGAGTTTGCCCGGCTTGCGGGCTAGGATTTTCTCATGAAGGCTCAAGCTTCCGCCCGCACCCTTCCGCCTGAACGCGTGGCCCGTCTGTCGGCCGCGTTGCCTTTCTGGATGTCGCTGGTCACGGTGCCGGTGGCGCTGTTTGCCGCCTGGGCCGGTGGCTGGTGGGTGCTGATCGTGCCGGTTTTCACCTGGGGGCTGTTCAGTTTTCTCGATGCGCTGACCGGCCTCAATCTCGAGAATGCCGATCCGGCCACCGACGAGAGCCGCCTCTTCTGGTATCGTCTGATCACGCTGATCTGGTTTCCGGTTCAGTTTGCGCTGGTTTACGGCTTGCTGTGGTGGGTGACGCAGGGGGATCATCTGGGCACGCCCGAAAGGATCGGCCTGTTCTTCGGCGTCGGCGTGATTACCGGAACCATCGGCATCAACTATGCCCATGAGCTCATGCACCAGAAGAACCGCACCGAGCGCTGGCTTGGCGATCTTCTGCTGGCCATGGTGCTTTACAGTCATTTTCGCAGCGAGCATCTTCTGGTGCATCACCGTCATGTGGGCACGCCGCGCGATACGGTGACGGCGCGTTATGATGAAAGTTTCCATCGTTTCTTTCCGCGGGTTCTGAAGGAAAGCCCCCTTTCGGCCTGGCGGGCCGAGGCGGCGATGCTTGGGCGCCGGGGCCTGCCTGTCTGGCACCGCAGCAACCCCTTCTGGCGCTACCTGGTGCTTCAGGTTCTGTTCCTCGGGCTTGCCGTTGCCGCAGGCGGTGGCGAGGGGCTCGCGCTCTTCCTGTTTCAGGCCGGGGTGGCGGTGTGGCAGCTTGAGCTGGTCAACTATGTCGAGCATTACGGGCTGACGCGCAAGCATCTTGGCGATGGCCGTTACGAGCCGGTCCGACCGCATCATTCATGGAATGCCGCACACAGGGCCAGCAACTGGCTGCTGATCAATCTTCAGCGTCATTCCGATCACCATGTGAAGCCCGCCCGCCGTTTTCCCTTGCTGCAGAATTACAGCGAAAGCGAAGCACCCCAACTGCCCCACGGCTATCCGGTGATGACCTTCATCGCCATGGTTCCCCCGCTGTGGCGGGCGCGGATGAACCGGCGTGTGCGCAAGTGGCGTGCCATGTATTACCCGGAAATCACCGACTGGGAGCCCTACGACAAGGGTGAAACACCCCTGCCGAGGTGAACCGGGCCACAGTTAACCTGATCTTTACATTCGTTTGTTCCGATCCCGCCCGAATTATTGATCCGGACGCCAATGAAAGGGGTGTGTTCCATGCGGAAGATTTCGATCGCTCTGGCGGTTTTCCTCCTTGCGGGGTGCGAGGCCGATCCGCTGGTTTCAGATTTCAACGGACACAGCGTGAAGATACAGACAAGTGCCTTTTCCACCGCTGATGCCAGGCCCAAGGCACAGGCAGAGGCCGATCGCATCTGCGGGCGTGTCGGGAAAAGGGCCGAATATGCATCGTCCCGGGAAGTGCCGGGAACCTATGTTTACGAACATCTTTTCCTCTGTCTCTGAGTCGGGCGTCCTGAAAAAACCCCGCCGAATGATCGGCGGGGCAAGGTGAGTGCCGTGGTCAGGGCCAACGGCACCGGGCGGTACAACCCGAAAATCAGTTGGGGCGCTCGGCCATCTCGGCGCGGATCTGCTGGCGCAGGATATCGATCGGAACTTTCTTGCCGTCGCGCTTGAAGCACCAGTAGGTCCAGCCGTTGCAGCTGGGCGCGCCTTCAAGCTTGGCGCCCACCTGGTGGATCGAGCCCTTCACGTCATTACCCACAAGCGTTCCGTCCGCGCGCACCTTGGCCTTGTGGCGATTGTTGATCGAGTAGAGCTTGTCACCCGGATTGAGCAGGCCGCGTTCTACCAGCTGACCGAAGGGCACACGTGGTTCGGCGCGTTTCGAGGTGCTCACTTCCAGGCTTTCGCGATCGAAGCGGCGGATCCTTGAAAGCCGTTTGCGGGCGATCCCACGATAGCTGGCCTCGCGTTCGATACCTATGTAGTCACGCCCCAGTTTCCTGGCAACGGCGCCTGTGGTTCCGGTGCCGAAAAAGGGATCGAGCACCACATCGCCCGGGTTGGTGGTGGCCACCAGGACCCGGTGCAGAAGACTTTCGGGTTTCTGCGTGGGGTGGGCCTTTTCGCCCTTTTCGTTCTTCAGCCGTTCATGGCCATTGCAGATCGGCAGCACCCAGTCGCTGCGCATCTGCACGCCTTCGTTCAATGCCTTCAGCGCTTCATAGTTGAAGGTATACCTGCTGCCTTCGCCCCGGCTGGCCCAGATCAGGGTTTCATGGGCGTTGGTCAGCCTCTTGCCGCGGAAATTGGGCATCGGGTTCGACTTGCGCCATACCACGTCATTCAGGATCCAGAAACCGGCATCCTGCATGGCCGCCCCCACGCGGAAGATGTTGTGATAGGAGCCGATCACCCAGATTGCGCCGTCGGGTTTCAGCAGCCGGCGTGCTGCGGCAAGCCAGGCGCGGGTGAATTCGTCATAGGCCGAGAATGATGCGAACCGATCCCAGGCATCGTTGACGGCATCCACCCGCGAATTGTCGGGGCGGTGCAGTTCGCCCTTCAGTTGAAGGTTGTAGGGCGGATCAGCGAAGATCAGGTCGATCGAGCCTTCGGGAAGGCGGTTCATCACCTCGATGCAGTCGCCGTCAATGATCTGGTTCAGGGGAAGCCTTGCGGTTTCCCTTGCCTTGCTCCTGGTCGTCATTTTCTGCCTCTGTCCCGATGCTTTGTGCATCCGATTTGTTTGAGGCAAGCATGATTCATTCGCGAATCTTCGTCAAATTCTTTTTTGAATCAGCTACTTACAGATTTTTCTTGATACAATATGTTGTGCACGGGCCTGAACGAACGCCTATGGTGTGGGGTTGGTCCCAGATTTCGGAGCGCTTCCATATGCCGTTTCGAGCCGTAACCATTGTTGGTTTCCCAGCCGTAACCGGGGAACTGTTGCGCCAAATCCACCATGATGCGATCGCGGCATACCTTGGCCACGATCGAGGCCGCGGCGACCGAAAGCGACTTGCCGTCGCCACCGATCACGCATCGGGCAGTGCAGGTGATGTTTCGGGGCACCATGTTGCCGTCGATCAACGCCAGGTCCGGAGTCAGGCCCAGGCCCCTCAGTGCGCGGCGCATGGCCAGATGGGCGGCCTGCAGGATGTTGAGCCGATCGATTTCGTTCACGCTGGCATGGGCAACCGAAACGCGTGCCGTGTCGTGGATTTCGTCCGATAACGCTTCGCGCCGCGCCGGGGTGAGGTTCTTGCAGTCGTCGATGCCATCGGGGATGTTGCCGGGATCAAGTATCACGGCTGCGGCGGTAACCGGTCCGGCCAGGGGGCCGCGCCCCACTTCATCAACCCCTGCAACGACCGAAAGGCCGCGTGCGAAGGCTTCGCGTTCCAGCGAAAAATCGGGCAGCGTCTTTTCCATGATCCGAGATGGCCTGAAATGCTGCCGCAGTTCAACATGAAAAAGGCGGAAGGGGAGGAACAGGAACCCTTCCGCCTGAAGAGGCATCCGTAAGCGCGGAGAAGATGCCCCTTGTTCGTTGCCGGTCACCAGCTGGAAACCGGCTCGATCCGATAGCCGTAATCCAGAAGGCAGTTGCGGTCGTAGCCGGTCTTGCTCCGACCGTCGCTCCCCCAGAACCGGCGTTCGCAACTGCGGGGCAGTTCCACATGGCCTATGCGGCGTTCGATGCAGCGTTTGCCAAGAATGCGATAGGCACCCCGATCGGAATCAACCCAGCGCACGCATTGCAGGGGAAGGGTGCTGCCGATCACCGGGGGGCGCCGTGTGACGCGCGCCTGTTGCTGCCGCCGTTTCTTGCGCTCGTCGGCAATGATCTTTCCGACGATCAGGATGCCGGCAATCGTGGCGACCGTGCGCAGGGTATCGTTGCGATCGGCATATGCAGGTGTCGGGCTCAGGCTGGCCATGGCAACGGATATCGCGACCATGGCGGCAACAATGCCTGTGCGCCGGTGGGGGTGTGCTCTGGTATAGGTCTGCATAAGAGGCATGGTGCACTTCCTTTCATCCTTGGTCTTCCGGTGGGCCATTGCGGGTGGTGCCTGGCTGCGTGGTGATGAAAAAAGCCTGCGGCGGTTGCGTGAAGTTAGGCAATATCGGCCTGTTGTTATCGGATAACAGACCGATGCGGCGGGAACGGTCGTGAGCGGTTATTGAATATCGAGTGTATTTGCGTCATGGTCGCCGCATGATGAAAACCATGTCATATGCTGCATTCGCGGCCATGATCGCTCTGGGCGCGGCCTCTGCGGCCCGGGCGTCCTGCTATGCCGATTACAAGGCGAAGCGCAATGATCCGCTGCGCCTTCATTATGGCGTGATCGAGCTTTCCGAAGCCGATTGCAGGAAAGACGTGGCCGGATCCGTCATCGCCCGCCGGATCGCCGCTGATAGCTGGCAGCTGCTGGCGGTTCTGTCGCTGTTCGGCCCTGAAGGGCTGGAACAACGCCGGGAGCAGGCTGGCCCCTTCTTCTTGAAGTACTGATTACCGCCTGAGCGTATCGCCGTATTGCAGGGTTGGCGTCAGTTCGATCACCATTTTTTCCCTGTCCTGTGCCGTGGCTGCGTTGCCGGTTTCGGCACGCTCGGTAATGATCCGGGCAGCCTGCCGGCCCGTTTCGGCACGTTCGGCATCCATGGTGGCAAGCTGGCGGGGCAGGCCTTCCAGAAGCTCAAGCCCGTTGAAGCCGGCCAGCCCGATCCGGCCAGGTACGTCAAACCCCTGTTCGATGCAGTAAAGAAGCCCGCCCGCGCCGATCATGTCGTTCGAATAATAGAGAAAGTCGAGATCGGGTGAGCGCGCCAGGATTTCCCGGGTCATTTCCCGTCCCTTGGCGATTGACGATCCGCCCAGATAGAATTCCTGATCGGCCATTTCAAGCCCGGCGGAACGCAGGGCATTGCGAAAGCCTTCCAGCCGTTTGCGCGCCCGGAAATCGAGTGGCATCTTGGTGCCGAGGAAGCCGATCCTGCGATAGCCTGCGGCAATCAGTGCCTCGGCCATCATCCGTCCTGCCCGGCGATGCGATATGCCCACGGCGGTATCGATCGGGGTGCCGTCCACATCCATGATCTCGACCACCGGCACCCGCGCGTTTTCAAGCATCCGGCGCGAGGCTTCAGAATGTTCGAGGCCGGCAATGATCATTCCGGATGGCCGCCAGGAGAGCATTTCGAAAAGAACGGTTTCCTCTTTTTCCGGGCGATAGTCGGTAAAGCCGATCACCGGCTGCAGGGGGGTTGCGTCAAGCACGTCGGAGATGCCGGTCAGGACTTCGGGAAATACCATGTTGGACAGCGAGGGCACGATCACCCCGACAAGATTGACCTGCTGCGAGGCCAGGGAACCCGCGATCTTGTTCGGCACATAGCCAAGCCTGCGTGCCGCCGCCATGACCTTGGCCCGGGTTGCAGCGGAAACATCGCCACTGTTGCGCAGGACGCGGCTGACCGTCATTTCGCTGACGCCCGAGGCTTCGGAGACGTCACGCAGCGTAAGCGTGGGGGGTCTGTTGTAGCGGCTTCCTCTTGTCAATGTCCCGTTGCTCCGATGGCATTTCCGCTCTCTGTATCAGTATTAGCGACCTGTATTAGCGACGGGCCGCAGCTTGTCAAAGCCATGCCCTGCACAACAGGTGCCGGCATGTCCGTGAAAAACGGTTGATCTGATCGCGCTTTCCCGCGAAAAGCGTGCATGGATGGCCCCGTAGCTCAGCTGGATAGAGCGACCGCCTCCTAAGCGGTAGGTCACAGGTTCGAATCCTGTCGGGGTCGCCATCCGGTGGGTTTCAGATCATGCGGATCACGCCCTTTTCGATGGCCAGCATGTAACCGCGCCGGGCGATGTTCTTCACCAGCAGTGCGCTGACCATCTGGTTGCCCAGACTGTCGCGCAGGCGCTTGATACGGGTTGCTCCGGCGGCTTCGTCGCATTGCGAGGGATCGCGCCCCGAGATCATGGCCTCGATTTCGGCGCCTGAAAGAACTTCATCGTCCATGCGGGCTTCGGCCAGCACCGAAAGCGTTTCGATCGCGGCTTCGGTCAGCTTGAATTCGAGGTTGTTGAGGAAAACGGTGTTTTCCTCGCGGCTGATCAGCAGGGATGAAACCTGGATGCCGGTGCGCTCGATTTCACTCATCCGGCGATTGAGGCCGAGGATGGTCAGCAGGAAAACCAGAGCGGCAACCAGAAGGGCCGTGGCAAAGACCAGAAGCACGAAGATCACGAAACGATACGAGGCCAGTGTATCCGAAAATGCAGTGCCCGATTGCGCAAGAATTTCCAGAAGCTTGATTTCGGCATTCGAAGTCAGATCGTCATTCTCGACAAAGATCCGTTCGACACGGGCATTGAAGGCATTGGCATCGGGCAGATTGTAGAACAGCACTGCAGCCGCGACGAGCAGGATCAGCACGATCGCGGCGATTCCCAGCACGACAATACGGTTGCCGCTTCGGGCACGGGCCGGGGGAAGGATGGTGGTATCGGTCTTGTTCACGCTATGCTCCGCTTCATCCTATCTGGTGCCCTTGATTGAAGGGTCGGTCAAGTCTTGGCATGTGCAAAGGGCTTTCGGTAGTGAATTTCCGCGAAGGGGAACTGGCCATCGGGGGCGGCTGACGGTAACATGAAGCGGATCAGGCGATTTCATCCATGCAACAGTCGAAAAACAGGATCGATCACTCACGATGCAGAAATTCACCAAGCTTACCGGCATCGCCGCACCCATGCCGCTGATCAATGTCGATACCGACATGATCATACCCAAGCAGTTCCTGAAAACCATCAAGCGTTCAGGGCTCGGCAAGAGCCTGTTCGACGAGATGCGCTATAACGAGGATGGCAGCGAAAATCCCGATTTCGTGCTGAACAAGCCGGCCTACCGCAATGCGGAAATCCTGATTGCAGGCGAAAATTTCGGCTGCGGCTCATCACGCGAGCATGCGCCCTGGGCGCTGCTTGATTTCGGAATTCGCTGCGTCATCGCACCAAGCTTCGCCGACATCTTCTACAACAACTGTTTCAAGAACGGCATTCTGCCTGTCGTGCTGCCACAAGATCAGGTGGATGCGTTGATGAAGGATGCCGAAAAGGGTGAGAATGCCCGTATGACCATCGATCTCGAACAGCAGGAAGTCACCGATTCCGACGGTAGAACCTATCGATTCGAGATCGATTCCTTCAAGAAATATTGCCTGCTGGAAGGGCTCGACGACATCGGCCTGACAATGGCCAGAATCGAGTCGATCAAGGCTTACGAGGGCCGGATCGCACAGGAGCGGCCCTGGGTATAAGTCGTTAGTGTTTCAGGTAAATTCTTATACCATATCTAGAGGGGGCTGAATTTTCGGCCCCCTTGTCGTGCCTAAATTGATGCAAAGTGGCACCAGTTTGACCACGAAAATGCCCAATTGGTCACGTCTTAGTTAACACCGGTTTTGGTGTGTCGTAGATATGAAAAGCCTTAAAGTGGTTTTTCTGCCTGCTACACAACCTTGAAGAGAGCATCGAGGGGATGTCAAAAGTGGGCAAGTACAAGGCAGCCCACCAGAAGGTGGGCGACATGGGTAACGGAATTGACATGGGCGGACAGCGCAGATCCCTGTCCGTCTGGATCGAAGACAAGGGGGCAGTCATTTCCAGGATGACCGGAGCCATCGTTCGTGCCTTGCTGGTTGTGGTGCTTGTATCGATACCGTCGGTGCTGCTTCCTGGCGTAACCAGCGATTCGGCCCAGGTGGTTGCCCTGATTGCCATATTCGCGGCGGCTCTCACGATTTTCGAATATGCTTCGACCTACCCCAGCCTGGTCGAGTTCAGGGACGCGCCGCCCTTCAACCGTGTGCGTTTCGTGTCGCTCTTTATTACGGTGTTCCTGTTGACCATCGTGTTGCGCGGCACCGTGGAACCGACGACCCTGACCCGCTTTGTGACGGCTGTCGGCAACCTGATCGGCGAGGCGATCGACTTTCCCTACAGCCCGGTTCGTCTGGTTGTGCTGATGCTTCCCGAAAACACCACGGTTGAACATATGCTGCTGGTGCGTATCGCTGCGGGGCTCAGCTATCTGATCTCGCTGATCACGCTCGCCGTTTTCCTGATCCTGATCCGCATCAAGGGATGGCCGACAGGGGAAAAGCCCTTCAATGTCTGGGTCAACATGCCGACATTCGATCCGACCGTCGGCGGAGATGTGGTTGACAGGCTCATCCGTGATGCCCGGCTCAATATCATCCTCGGTTTTCTTCTGCCGTTCCTGATCCCGGCAACCGTCAAGGCGGCTTCTTCGGTATTCGTGCCGTTTACCCTTGACTCGCCACAGACTTTGGTCTGGACCATGTCGGCATGGGCATTTCTTCCGGCCAGCCTGTTCATGCGGGGTATCGCCATGGGGCGTATTGCCGACATGATCAGGGAAAAGCGCCGCCAGCAATCGGGCGAGTTCGACGAAGACGGGTTGCAGCCTGTCTGATCGGCCTGCTGCTGCAGGTTGCAGCGCTTTCCCTTTCCTGTGCGAGGGCCGAGACGCTCCGCATCGCCACCTTCAACACCGGCCTTGTTCGGGAAGGCCCCGGCCTTCTGCTGCGCGACATTCGCGGCGGCAAGGATTCTCAGGTTCACGAGGTTGTCAGGGTTGTTGCGGCCGCATCTCCCGATGTGCTCCTGCTCACGAATTTTGATCATGATCTCGAAAACGTGGCGCTTGCGGCTCTGGTCGGCCTGCTTGAAAAGGCCGGGGCGCCTTACCCGTATCTGTTTGCGCTGCCGCCGAATTCGGGCCTGCGCACGGGCATCGACCTTGACGGCGACGGCAGGGCCGGTACCGCGCGCGATGCTCAGGGGTATGGCCGGTTCCCGGGGCAGGGGGGAATGGCCCTGCTTTCCCGCCTGCCGATCATTGCGCACGAGGTTGAAGACCATTCCCGCCTTCTGTGGAAAAACCTTCCCGGTGCCCGGCTTCCCATGGTGGATGACAGGCTTTTCCCCTCTGTGGCGGCGATCGAGAAGCAGCGCCTTTCCAGCACCGGGCATTGGGTTGTTCCGCTGCAGCTTGGAAACGGACAGCAGCTGCGCATCTTGGCCTTCCATGCCACCCCGCCGGTGTTTGACGGCCCGGAAGACAGAAACGGCCTGCGCAACGCCGATGAAATCCGGTTCTGGCGTCTTTATCTTGACGGCAGGTTCGGCGGTGCGGCGGACCGGGGTGCTTTCGTGATCTTGGGTGATGCGAACATTGATCCCCATGATGGCCCGGGGCGCCACGAAGCCATTCGCGGACTGCTCGCTGATCCCCGCGTGCAGGATCCGGAGCCGGATTCAGCCGAAAGCCGGCGTCTCGGCCGGCAGCAGGGGGGTGCCAACACGGATCACAGGGGGGACCCGGGGCAGGACACCGCAGACCTGCCCGATGATGGCATCGGGCCGGGGAATCTGCGCCTTGACTACGTGTTGCCTTCGGCGGATCTCGGGGTTGTCGGGGCGGGGCTCGTCTGGCCCGAAGCGCGCCGGAGCGGAAACCGCACCCGCCATGCGCTGGTATGGGTGGATATCGCATGGTAGCGTATGCGGTCCGCAGCTTTCTTGACCCTCGTTTGCCGATTGGTTAGGCGATGGAGGATCCGAAGCCCGAGCAACGAACCCCAGGGATACATCCATGAGCAACCCTTCGATTCTCATTCTCGCCGGTGATGGCATCGGCCCCGAAGTCATGGCCGAGGTGCGCAAGATCACCGACTGGTTCGGAGAAAGGCGCGGCCTGCGGTTCGATGTCAGCGAAGATCTTGTGGGCGGGGCCGCTTATGACGTGCACGGGGTGCCGCTGGCCGATGCCACCATGAAGAAGGCACAGGCGGTTGATGCGGTGCTGCTCGGCGCCGTGGGCGGGCCGCAATACGATGATCTGGATTTCGCGGTGAAGCCCGAGCGGGGCCTTTTGCGGTTGCGCAAGGAAATGGATCTGTTCGCCAACCTGCGCCCGGCGCAGTGCTTCGATGCGCTGGCGGATTTTTCCTCGCTCAAGCGCGAGGTAGTGGCCGGGCTCGATATCATGATCGTGCGCGAACTGACCTCGGGTGTCTATTTCGGCGAGCCGCGCGGTATCTTCGAGGAAAAGGGCGAACGCGTCGGCATCAACACCCAGCGTTATACCGAAGGCGAAATCGAGCGCGTGGCCCGTGCCGCCTTTGAACTGGCCCGCAAGCGGCAGGGGCGGGTGTGCTCGATGGAAAAGGCCAACGTGATGGAAAGCGGTATCCTGTGGCGCGAGGTGGTGCAGGCGGTGCACGATGCCGATTACCCCGATATCGCACTTTCCCACATGTATGCCGACAACGGCGCCATGCAGCTGGTGCGCCAGCCGCGCCAGTTCGACGTGATCGTGACCGACAACCTGTTCGGCGACCTGTTGTCCGACGTGGCGGCGATGCTCACCGGCAGTCTCGGGATGCTGCCCTCGGCCAGCCTCGGTGCGCCGATGGAAAACGGTCGTCCCAGGGCGCTTTACGAGCCGGTCCACGGCTCGGCCCCCGATATCGCCGGTCAGGGCAAAGCCAATCCCTGTGCCTGTATCCTCAGTTTCGCCATGGCGCTGCGCTACTCCTTCAATGAAGGGACCGAAGCCGACCGGCTGGAGCGGGCGGTGGAAAAGGTGCTGGCCGATGGCGTGCGCACCCCCGATCTGATGCAGGCGGGGGATCGTGCGCCGGTCAGCACCAGCGAAATGGGTGATGCCGTGATCAGGGCGCTTGACGCGGGGCTCTGACGGCGGGCGAACTGTCTTTCTTTCGTTTCGGACTGATGATGCCGCCTTTCTGCAGGCCCGGCGCTTCCCGCAGTGCGGCCTGCGCCGTTTCGCCGTAGTGCATGATCTGCCTTGCGTGATGCAGGCTGCGTTCAAGCCAGCGCATTGCATCGGTGTGCAGAAATATGTGCTGCGGGCCGGCATGCCCGGGATATGCGCCCCTCAGAAGCGTCTGGCGATATCGGCGCACCCGCCTGTGCAGCAGCGTTTCCAGCCGGGCGAGGCGACTCGTTTCGCATTGCCGGCCGGTGGCGATTCGTTGCAGGATTGTGCCCAGCGCACTGGCCGGGCGGGCCAGCAGCGGATCGGTGGGCAGAAGGGCTATTCGCGGGCTCTGTCGGCTGCGTCCGTAAAGCCGGCGCAGATGATCGGTCAGGTGAAGCAGTGCCGAAAATGCCTGTCTTTGGCGTGTTTCCGATCCGGCTACCGGAATGGAAGTGATATAATCTTCCAGTTCGTCCAGACCCCCCGGAACCCGCGTGACCAGAGCCGACAGGAACCGCAGGTCAGGCGGTGTGCAGAGCGCCCTGGACAAGGCCAGGAATATCTTGTTGCGGATTGCGGTTGCCGCGCCATGCGCCGCTAGCAGGGCTGCCTCGGGTTCTTGCAGAAGTATCCTGTCAAGGCTCACGTTCAGCGTTTCCCTGTCATCGGGAACCAGCCATCGGACCAGCCGGCAGAAGGGCGTGGTGAAGGGCAGGAACAGTGCCGTTCCCGCAAGATTGAAGCCGGTATGGAATGCCATCAGCGCCGTCAGCGGTCCGGTTTCCCGGGCCAGGTTTTCCAGCGGACCCGATGCAAGGGCAACGAAGGGCAGGGCCAGCGTACCGGTTACCAGATTGAACAGCAGATTGGCAATTGCTGTCTGTTTCATCTGCCGGGAACCGCCGAGGGCAGCCATCAGTGCCGTGAATGTTGTGCCGACATTCATTCCCACCACCATGGCAGCCGCTTCGGGCAGCCCGATGGTGCCGCTTTGCAGCAGAACCAGCGTCAGGGCTATGGTTGCAGAGGATGACTGGATCAGCACGGTTGCAACAAGGCCGATACCGGCCAGTTTCAACAGCGCGAGCATACCGCTTCCGTCAACGGATTGCAGCAGGATACGGCCGATTGCTTCGCCGGCGCCTTCCTGCATCAGTCCGAGCCCTATCAGGATCAGCGCCAGCCCCGCCCCCAGCCGGCCAATGCGGGCTGTTCTGCCCCGTGTCAGCAGCAGCGCCAGGCTGGCCGGCAGCAAGGCGGCCATTGCGCCGGCGCGCAGATCGAATCCGAAACCGAATATGCTGAGCAGCCAGCCGGTGGCAGTGGTTCCGATATTCGCGCCGAACACGATACCCAGAGCCTGTCCGAGGGTGAGCAGCCCCGCGCCCACGAACCCTACCGTCATGACGGTAATGGCCGAAGACGACTGGACCACCGATGTAGCCAGGGCTCCGGTCATGACGCCTCGCAGCGGGCTGGTCGTGAAGCGCGCGAGAAGGCGCCGCAGACGTGAACCGGCCAGTTCCCGCAGGGCATCTCCCATCAGGCTCATTCCCAGAAGGAACAAGCCCAGGCCGCCAAGTGCATTAAGGATCTGTTGGGTTTCCGTCACGTGCCACCGGATGCTGCGATCTGTGCGCCCAGGATCGCCGTGTCGTCCCACGGAGACAAGGGAAATTACGCCGGAATCCTGCCAAATGCACTTGCAAAAAACATACGCAGGGTATACCTCGCCTCACGAGTGTCGGAGTGTAGCTCAGCCTGGTAGAGCACTGTCTTCGGGAGGCAGGGGCCGGAGGTTCGAATCCTCTCACTCCGACCAGTTTGCCAAAGACTTGCAGCCACCGGGTTTCGTCCGACCGGCCAGGTTTTCCGGCGACAGCAATGAGCCCCCTCACACGTGTCCGTTCCATGGCGGTTCTTGTTGTGGCCGGAAGGCGTCGTGGCGGTCTGACCGAACTGACAACAAGGCATCGCCAGATCACCCAAGGTGCAACCGCTGAGCCGACTGGGACAGCAGATCCGGTTTCGGCCTCGTTCCCGGCAGTGTCGCCAGCAATTGATTGAAATGGTGAGCCGTGCAGGGATCGAACCTGCGACCTACTGATTAAAAGTCAGTTGCTCTACCAACTGAGCTAACGGCCCGCATCACGCGCTACCTAGGAAAGCGATGCGCCGCGGTCAAGCCCCGAAATGCCACTTTCTGCGACAATCTCTGGTAAACGACCCGATGGGCCGCTATATGCCGCGCATGCAAACTGCTCATGAGCATGATAACCTGACGTTCATGAAAATGCACGGGGCGGGAAATGACTTCGTGATCATCGATTCACGGGGGCGAGGTGCCGTGGCGCATACGGATCTGGTACGCGCACTTGGCGATCGCCACCGGGGAGTGGGATTCGATCAGCTGGCCGAGATACGCGATACGCAAAATGCCGACATCGCGCTTGATTTCTGGAATGCCGACGGCAGCCGGTCCGGAGCCTGCGGCAACGCAACGCGTTGCGTGGCTGCTTTCGTGCTGGCTGAAAGCGGTGCAACCGCCATGACCATCGAAACCCCGCGGGGGGTGCTTGCGGCGCGGCGCGGCAATGATGGCGTGGTCAGCGTCAACATGGGGTTGCCACAGCTTGACTGGCGTGACATTCCGCTTGCAAGGGAAGCCGATATCGATGCTCTGCCGCTTCCCGGCAGACCGGCAGCGGTGGGCATGGGCAATCCACATTGCATCTTTTTCGTGACCGATGCAGATGCCGCGGATGTGGCAGGGGAAGGTGCGCGGTTCGAGCATGACCCTCTGTTTCCCGAAGCGACCAACGTCGAATTCGTTTCGCGTTCCGGCCCGGACCGGTTGCGCATGCGGGTGTGGGAGCGGGGCACCGGAATCACCCTGGCTTGCGGTTCGGGGGCCTGTGCGGTGGCGGTGGCGGCGCACCGGCGCGGGCTGGCGGGCCGGTGGGTAGAGATCGAGGCCGATGGCGGCCTGCTCGGCGTCGCGATTCGCGAGGATGGTGTCTGGCTTTCGGGGCCGGTTGCCCATGTGTTTGACGGGCGGTTGTCGCATGGCTTTCCGGAGGAGGTGTGATGAACAGGATCAACGCCCACTCCCTTTTTTCGACATTGGGCTGCCGGCTCAATGCCTATGAAACGGAAGCGATGAAGGCGCTTGCGGCCAAAGCCGGTGTCAGAAGCGTGGTGGTGGTGAACACCTGCGCCGTCACTGCCGAGGCGGTGCGCAAGGCACGCCAGGAGATCCGCCGTCTGCGTCGGGAGAATCCCGATGCGAGGCTGATTGTTACCGGTTGCGCCGCCCAGACCGAGCCCGAGACCTTTGCTGCCATGGATGAAGTGGATCTGGTGCTCGGCAACGCCGAAAAGATGCAACCCGATACCTGGACAAGGCTGGCCCCCGATTTCACCGGCAAGACCGAGCGCGTGCAGGTGAACGACATCATGTCGGTCACCGAAACCGCCGGCCATCTGATTGACGGGTTCGGCACGCGAGCACGGGCCTATGTGCAGGTGCAGAACGGCTGCGATCATCGCTGCACCTTCTGCATCATTCCCTATGGTCGGGGCAATTCACGTTCGGTGCCTGCAGGTGTCGTGGTCGAGCAGATCAGGCGGCTGGTGATGCGTGGTTACAACGAGGTGGTGCTGACGGGGGTCGATCTCACCAGCTGGGGCGCCGATCTTCCCGCCCGTCCGCGTCTGGGCGATCTGGTGTTGCGCATACTGCGGCTGGTGCCCGAATTGCCGCGTCTGCGAATATCGTCGATTGACAGTATCGAGGTTGACGAGGCTCTGATGCGGGCAATTGCCGACGAACCCCGCCTGATGCCACATCTGCATCTTTCACTGCAGCATGGCGACAACCTGATCCTGAAGCGCATGAAGCGGCGCCACGGGCGTGGAGATGCCATTGCCTTTTGCGAAGAGGCTCGCCGCCTGCGCCCCGACATCACCTTTGGGGCCGATATCATTGCCGGATTTCCCACGGAAACCGAGGAAATGTTCGAAAATTCCCTGCGGCTGGTGGACGAGTGCGGCCTGACATGGCTGCACGTGTTTCCCTATTCGCCGCGCAAGGGCACACCAGCAGCACGGATGCCACAGGTGAAGGGACCGCTGATCCGCGAACGCGCGGCGCGGCTGAGGGCGCTTGGTGAAAGGCGGGTGAAGGCGCATCTCGCGGCGCAGCAGGGGCGGGTGCACCGGGTTCTGATGGAAAGCCGGCGCATGGGGCGCACCGAACAGTTTGCCGGGGTGCGCTTCGGCAGCGACCAGCCCGTAGGCCATGTCGTGACAACCCGCATCAGTGGGATTGACGGAACGGAACTGCGGGCCGGAACTGCGGGGGGCCGGGATTGCGGCTGAATCGATGCCGGATGCGGCCCCCGGGGCCTGGCGATCAGGTTTTTCCGGCGGATGCATTTTCCCGATCCGACCTGATTTTCCGGGGATGTTCCGGAGCTGCCGGAGATATTCTGTAAATGCATTCATAAATGGCGATATATCTGATTGAAACGGTTATTTCCGGATCATCGAAAACCAGTCTGGACGGGGCCATGCCAGAGGGCTAAAGAGGTTTGGAAGCGCTGCGAACCTCCCCGCGTCCACAAGAATTGCGGGTGAGCATGTGAAGAGATGGCAACGATAGGAGGCTTCCCGTGTCCCACGTTGAAGAACACGACAGTGACCGCAGGGATTTCCTGTATTATGCAACAGCCGGTGCCGGTGCGGTTGTAACGGGTGCTGCCGTGTGGCCGCTGGTCGATCAGATGAACCCGAGTGCCGACGTGCGGGCGCTGTCCAGCATCCGCGTGTCTGTTGATGGCGTCGAGCCGGGAACGCAGATCACCGTGAAATGGCGTGGCAAACCGGTATTCATCCGCCGCCGCGATCAGGAAGACATCGAGAACGCCCGCAAGACGAAGATTGAGGATCTTGTCGATCCGCTGGCGCGCAATGCCAACCTGCCGCCGGATGCCCCTGCCACGGACGAGAACCGCACGCTGGACGAAAAGGGCGAATGGCTGGTCGAGATCGGGGTTTGCACCCATCTCGGCTGTGTTCCCCTTGGGGGCAAGACAGGCGAATTCGGCGGCTGGTTCTGTCCCTGCCACGGATCGCACTATGACAGCGCCGGGCGCATCCGCAAGGGCCCGGCCCCCGAGAATCTGCCGATTCCGGTGGCCGCCTTCATTGACGAAAACACGATCAAGCTGGGCTAGGGGGATAGCGAAATGTCGGGAATTCCTCACGATCACTACGAACCGAAAACCGGCCTGGAGCGTTGGCTGGACGAGCGCCTTCCGATCGTGCGCCTCATCTATGACACGATCATGATCCCCACGCCGAAGAACCTCAACTGGATGTGGATCTGGGGCATCGTGCTTGCCTTCTGCCTGGTTCTGCAGATTGTCACCGGCATCGTGCTGGCCATGCATTACACGCCCCATGTCGATCTGGCCTTCGCCAGTGTCGAACACATCATGCGCAACGTGAATGCCGGCCATATGCTGCGCTATCTGCATGCCAACGGCGCCTCGCTGTTCTTCCTTGCGGTATACATTCACATCTTCCGCGGCCTTTACTATGGCTCCTACAAGTCGCCGCGCGAAATTACCTGGATCATCGGCATGCTGATCTATCTTGCGATGATGGCCACGGCCTTCATGGGTTATGTGCTGCCCTGGGGGCAGATGAGCTTCTGGGGTGCAACGGTGATCACCGGCCTTTTCGGCGCCATTCCCTGGATCGGCGATGCCCTGCAGACCTGGCTGCTGGGTGGCCCGGCGGTGGACAATCCCACGCTCAACCGGTTCTTCTCGCTGCATTACCTGCTGCCCTTCATCATTGCGGCTCTGGTCGTGCTGCATATCTGGGCCTTCCACACTACCGGAAATTCGAATCCGGCCGGGATCGAGGTGCGGCGCAAATCGAAGGAAGAGGCCGAGAAGGACACGCTTCCCTTCTGGCCCTATTTCGTGATCAAGGATCTGTTTGCGCTGGCGGTGGTTCTGGTGGTTTTCTTCGCGATTGTCGGCTTCATGCCCAACTATCTGGGCCATCCCGACAACTATATCGAAGCCAATCCCCTGGTGACGCCTGAACATATCGTGCCGGAATGGTATTTCCTGCCGTTCTACGCGATTCTGCGTGCCTTCACCAATGATGTCTGGGTCGTGCAGGCTGCCAGCTGGATCACCGGCGGGCTGATCGATGCCAAGTTCTTCGGTGTGTTGGCGATGTTCGGTTCGATCATCGTCATGCTGCTGGTGCCGTGGCTTGATACTTCCTCGGTGCGTTCAGGGCGCTATCGCCCGATGTTCAAATGGTGGTATGCCTTCCTTGTGATTGATTTCATCGTTCTGATGTGGGCAGGTGCCATGCCCGCCGAGCCGCCTTACTCCACCATTGCGCTGATCGGATCGGCCTACTGGTTCGGATATTTCCTGATCGTCCTGCCACTTCTCGGCGTGATCGAGAAACCCTTGTCACAGCCCGAGACGATCGAGGAAGATTTCATTGCGCATGTTGCCGGCACCAACAAGACACCGGCCGAGTGAGAAAGGATCGAAAAGATGATCAGGAAGCTCACAGCAACCGCCCTGACAATGCTTGTCGCCTCATTCGGGTCTGCAGCCGGGGTTCTGGCGGCCGGCGGGAAAGGGCATGTCGAAGATGTGGCCTTTCCCTTCGAAGGCCCTTTCGGAACATATGACAAACTGCAGCTGCAGCGCGGCCTCAAGGTCTATACCGAGGTCTGCGCAGCCTGCCATGGGCTGAAATACGTTCCTTTCCGCGCGCTCAGCGAGCCGGGCGGCCCGGAATTGTCGGAAGACTGGGTGCGTGCCTTTGCAGCCCAGTTCGAAGTGCCGGACGATAGCGATGAAGCCGAGCCCGGCGATACCCGCCCGGCAAAACCTTCGGATCACTTCCCGCCCTCGGCGGATCCGAATGCACCGGATCTGTCGCTGATGGCCAAGGCGCGCGCAGGCTTTCATGGCCCCGAGGGCACCGGCCTGAACCAGCTGTTCAGGGGAATAGGCGGGCCGGAATACATCTATTCGCTTCTGGTCGGCTATACCGGCGAGGAAAAGGAGGAAGCCGGCACAACCTTTTACGAAAACAAGGCCTTTGCATCGGGCTGGATTTCGATGCCGCCGCCGCTTTTCGGAGAGGATGTGGAGTTTGACGATGGTTCTCCGAACGATCTTCATGCCGAGGCCGAGGATCTGGCGGCCTTCCTGATGTGGGCGGCCGAGCCCAAGATGGCGGCCCGCAAGAAGGCCGGCTTTGTCGGGGTGTTGATGCTGGTCATCCTGGCTTCGCTTCTTTACCTCACCAACAAGACGCTTTGGGCGCCGGTGAAGAAACAGGCGAAGGAAGCCATGAAGAAAGGCTGAGGTTCAGACTTGCACGGAGCAGGGACGAACGGGGAAGGCGCGCCCGTGGGCGGACGCGCCTTTTCACATGCCGCCGGGCCGGCCCAGATAGGCAGCCAGCATGGACGGAGGGTTGGCAAGAAGCGCAACAGTGTCGGCTGGCGGATGGACGTGTCCGTCCGCTACCGGAATCGCAAGCGGAGCAAACAGCCGTGCTTCGGCCGGATCATGCGTGACCAGCAGAACGGTGGCGCCGGTTTCTTTCGCAAGATCCTTCAGCAGCGCCAGCATTTCGTTTCTGAGCGCCGGACCGAGGGCGGAAAACGGTTCGTCCAGCAGCATCAGGGGCTTGTTCTGCAGCAGCATCCGGGCCAGAGCCACCCGGCTCTGCTGCCCGCCGGAAAGCTGTGCCGGCCGGCGGTTGCCAAGGCCCTGAAGCCCTGTCCGTTCCAGTGCCCGGCGCACCTTTTCTTGATCGCTGGCCGAAAGGCGCAGGTCAGCACGCAGGCCAAGGCCGATATTCTGGGCCGCGGTCAGATGAGGGAACAGGTTGTTGTCCTGAAAGAGGATGCTGACGGGGCGTTCGGAAGGGGGCAGGTGCCGGATATCCTGTCCTTGCCACAGGATGCGTCCGTTTGCGGGTGCCATGAAACCGGCGATCGCGCCGAGCAGGGTTGACTTGCCGCCCCCCGAAGGCCCGAGGATTGCAACTCGCGCCGCTCCGGGAACGGCAAGATCCGCATGCAGCGTGAAATTGCCCTGTGCGATGACGAGATCTTCAAGCGTGAGCACGAAAGCGCCCCCCCTTGTCGAACAACCAGAACAGGGCAAAGCTGAGCATCAGCAGCAGAAGTGCCGCACCTGCGGCGCTTTCCATGCGATAGGCAGCCATCAGGCGATAAAGCTGAAGCGGCAGTGTTGCACCATCGAGAGGCGCAAACAGCGCCACAACCCCGAGATCCCCCATCGAAAGCGCGGCCGCAAGCCCTGCTGCAAAGCCGAGCGGCGCCCGGATGCGTGGCAGGGTCAACAGGCGCAGCCGCGCCAGACCGGCAAGGCCCAGACTGTTGGCCAGGCGGCCGAAATCTGCTTCGGCATCGGCAATTGCCGGGGTGAGGATGCGCAGCGCGAACGGTAGGCTCATCACCGCATTCACGACAGCCGTTACCGGCAGGGCCAGTGCCACCGGATCGGTGATCGGGAACAGGATGATGAACAGCCCGGTTCCGATGACCAGCGGCGAAGCAGCAAGCGAGAGATAGCCGATCGGCTGCATCACGCGGCTGTGCCATCCTCGCCTTTGTCCGGGCGATGCAACCAGCAGCGCCAGCGGCAGTGCCAGCGCGATCGTGATGGCGGTTGAGGCAAGTGCCACCGCAACCGAACGTGCAGCCGCATGCCAGACCGGTGCCGGCAGCGTGGTGATCTGGCCGAGCCCGGCGATGACAACCGCTGAAAGCGGCGCCAGCAGGAAGATTGCGGCGGCGAGAATCATCGCGCCATCGACCGCACGAAGCCACACACGGGCCGCGTCGAAGCGCAGAACGGGCCTGTCGAGCCCGGGGCCGAAGGCGGTTTCGGTGGCAAAGTTCAGTGCAACCGCTGCAACTGCAGCCCCAATGGCGAATTGAAGCGTCGCCAGTTGCGCCGCTTTCGACAGATCGAAGTCGAAGCGAAAGGCCTGGTATATGGCCAGTTCGATCGTGGTGGCGCGGGGGCCTCCTCCGAGGGCCAGCACCACGGCAAAGCTGGTCAGACAGATCAGGAAGATCACCATGAAGGCTCCGGGCAATATGGCGCGCAGCATTGGCCATTCAAGCCAGCGGAACACGTCGCGTGTTGAAAATCCCAGGGTGGCAGCCAGGCGGAAACGTTCTGCGGGGATGGCCTGCCAGCCTTGCAGCAGCAGGCGTGTGGCAAGCGGCAGGTTGAAGAATACATGCGCCAGCAATACTCCCGGCAGGCCATAGATGGAAACCGGTTCGAAACCGGCACGCCCCAGGACATCATTCAGCACTCCGCCGCGTCCGAACACGGCCAGCAGTCCCAGCACCGCAACGATGACGGGCAGGATGAAAGGTGCGCCCATCAGTATGATCAGAAGGCGCCGGCCGGGAAAGCGCCACCGCGCGAGCGCCCGGGCCAGCGGCACCGCAAGCCCCACGCTGAGTGCGGCTGAAAGCGTGGCCTGCAGCAGGGTAAAACGCAGCGCGGCCCAATCGGCCGGGCCAAGGCCCCCCGGGCCTTCGGCATGCAGGAACACTGCCCCCAGCGTGCCGAGCGCAAGCATCAGGACGAGGGCGGCAGCCCCGCCCCCGAGCCAGCGCACGAGGCCTATCGGCTGAGCGCGGCTTGCCATTCGGAAAGTGCCTTGTGGCGGATCTGCGCTGCCTCTTCGGGCGGATAGAGAAGTGCGGTATCCGGCCGGATCAGGCTTTCGAAGCCCCTGGGCAGGCCGGATACCGGCAATCTTGCCGGATACATCCAGTTGGTGGTGGGGATGATCTCCTGAAACCTGTCCGAGGCCATGAAGGCAAGGAAACGATCGGCAAGCTCGGGCTGATCGGTGCCGGCAATCTTTCCGGCCACCTCGATCTGCATGTAATGGCCTTCGGTGAATTGTGCTGCCGCCTTGGTATCATCGTTCTCGGCGATCAGGTGATAGGCTGGCGAGGTGGTGTAGGACAGCACCATGTCGGCCTCGCCCTCGAGGAACATGCCATAGGCTTCCGACCAGCCCTTTGTGACGGTCACGATGTTGTCGGCCAGGCCCTCCCAGATTTCCCGCGCGGCCTCGCCATGGGCTTTCTTCACCCAGAGCAGAAGGCCAAGCCCCGGAGTCGAGGAGCGCGGATCCTGAATTACTATCTTCAGATCGCTGTCCGCCAGTTCGCGGAAGCTTGTCGGCGGGGTCGGGATTTTCGTTCTGTCATAGACAAAGGCGAAATAACCCCAGTCATAGGGCTGAAACAGGGGATCGTTCCAGGCAACCGGAAGGTCAAGCGTCGGGCGTGGCGCGGGAAGGGGGGCGAACAGCCCGCTTTCAGCAGCAGCCGCGGTCAGGTTGGTGTCCAGGCCAAGCGCGATATCGGCTTTGGTGTGCACGCCCTCAAGGCGCAGCCGTGCAAGCAGGGCTGCGCCATCGCCTGCGCCCACGAATTGCAGGTCGCAACCGCATTCCTTTTCAAAGGCCTTCTCGACCGCTGGCCCCGGGCCCCATTCGGACACGAAACTGTCATAGGTATAGACGGTCAGCACAGGGGTTTCGGCGCTTGCGGTGGCAGCAAGAGCAAGAAAACCCGCAGCAAGGATGGAAATCTTCTTCATCGGACGTTCTCCATTTCATGCGACGGGCGGGGCGAAGATGGAGAATGTCCAGACCTTCCCTCCGCCGGTCTTACCCGGATCAGGTTCAACGGGTTCGCGGGTTCTGTCCGCGTCTCAGCTTCTGGTGAAGCACCCCGAGGTAGGGTCAGATTTATGCGGCCTCTGCGGGTCTGGCAAGGCAAATTTCCTTGAGGCCGGAGCGCCCTGCGGCTAAAGCCAGTGGCAAAGGAGCCCGCGCATGTCGTTCAACACATTCGGACATCTCTTCCGTGTGACCACTTGGGGCGAAAGCCACGGGCCGGCCCTGGGCGCCACGGTGGATGGCTGCCCGCCCGGGATTGCAGTGGATGAGACACTGCTGCAGCAGTGGATGGACAGGCGCCGTCCCGGCCAGAACCGCTATACCACCCAGCGGCGCGAGCCCGACCGGGTAAGGATACTTTCGGGTGTGTTCGAAGGGCATACCACCGGCACGCCGGTGCAGCTGATGATTGAGAATACAGATCAGCGTTCGAAGGATTACGGCGAGATTGCCGAAAAGTTTCGCCCCGGCCACGCCGATATCACCTATTGGCTGAAATACGGTATCCGCGATTACCGCGGCGGGGGGCGCTCTTCGGCGCGTGAAACGGCGGCGCGGGTGGCCGCCGGGGGCCTTGCGCGCGCGGTGCTTGCAGCACTTCTGCCGCAAATCAGGATCACCGGCTACATGGTGCAGATGGGGGATCGTCCGATTGACCGCGCCCGCTTCGACAGGCGCGAGATCGCCCGCAATCCGTTCTGGTCTCCAGATGCCGAGGCCGCGCGGGAATGGGCCGGTTATCTTGACGATCTGCGCAAATCAGGCAGCTCTGTCGGAGCCATGATCGAGGTGATTGCCGAAGGCGTGCCACCCGGACTTGGTGCGCCGGTCTATGCCAAGCTCGATACCGAGCTTGCCGCCGCGATGATGTCGATCAATGCGGTCAAGGGTGTCGAGATCGGTGCGGGGATGGCCGCGGCAATGCTGCAGGGCGAGGAAAACGCCGACGAAATTCGCATGGGCACCGACGGGCCCGAGTTTTCTTCGAACCATGCCGGAGGCATTCTGGGGGGCATCAGCACCGGACAGGACATCGTGGTGCGTTTCGCGGTCAAGCCCACGTCGTCGATTCTGACGCCACGCAAGACGATCACCAGGGGGGGCGAGGAAACCGAGATTGTTACCAGAGGGCGACACGACCCTTGTGTCGGCATTCGCGCCGTGCCGGTGGGCGAGGCGATGATGGCCTGCGTTATTCTGGATCACTTCCTGCTGCACCGTGCCCAGGTGGGCGACGGCGGCGGCGGACAGATCGGTCAGGCCCAGCCGTTTCAGCGGAGGAGCGCGAAAGCTGCACCATCAGGATGCCGGCGCCGATGATCAGGGCTCCGAAGATGTCTTGGCCACGCACAGTTTCGCCCAGGGTCAGGGCTGCAATGGCCACCCCGAAAAACGGATTCAGAAAGTGGAAAGTGGCGGCCTTTACGGCTCCGATCCGGCGCACCAGGGCAAACCAGATCCAGGTGGCGGCCAGCCCGGGCACGAGGGTGGTATAGGCAAAGGCCATCATCAGCCTGCGGCTCGGCACCACCTCATGTTTTTCCAGGAAGGCCGAGGCCACGCTCAGCACCATTGCTCCGACCAGCATCTGCAGGCCTACGATCATCAGCAGGTTTCCGCCCCCGGTGGCTGTGCGCACGGCAAGCGTTGCCGCCGTCAGCGCCAGTGCGCCGCCCCCCGCCAGCAGCACGCCGCGCAGGTCCACGCCTGCTTCGATCCGCGCGCCCATGATGATTGCCACGCCGGCCAGCCCGGCCAGGAGCCCGCCCCAGGCGGCTGCACTCAGGCGTTCGCGCAAGAGCAGCACCCCGGCCAGTGCCACCAGTAGTGGCATGGTGGATGCGATGATTGCTGCAAGAGAAGCCTCGATGCTTTGCATTGCAACGAAGTTCAGCCCCAGATAGAGCGTATTCTGGGCAATGCCGAACAATATGGTAGCCCGCCATTGTGCCGGCGTGAGCCACCAGTTCTGACCCATCAGGCGTGCCAGCCCCACCCCGATGGTGCCGGAAATCAGGTAGCGCAGCGCCAATGCGCCCAGAGGCGGTGCATCGGCAACGATGATCCGCGCCGAGGAGAAGGCCGACGACCAGATCAGGGCGAAGACCACTCCCATTGCGATTGCGCGAAAATCCATACCGTTTCCGTCCAAGTGAAAAAGGCCGCCCCGCGGGCGACCTTTTCCGAATTCCGATCCGTGTGCAAGTTCTAGCCGTTCACGCTTTCCTTCAGGGCCTTGGCGATGGTCATTTTCACCACCTTGTCGGCCGGTTTGCGAATCTGCTCGCCAGTGGCCGGATTGCGCACCATGCGCTCGGGGCGCTCACGGCAATAGATCTTGCCCACGCCCGGCAGTGTCACCGCACCGCCTGCCGAAACCTCGCGGGTGATGATGGCGATGATCGCATCCAGTGCCGCGGCTGCGGATTTCTTGTCGGTGCCCATTTCCTCGGCCAGAGCCGCAATCAACTGGGTCTTGGTCATCGGTTTTGCCATTACATGTCTCCTCAATCATGTGGCCACTGATTGGGCCTCATTGGCGATATTTAACTGAATATTGAGGATGAACACAATGTTTTGTGGTTCAGTTGGGCATTTTTTTGCGGGTTTTTCATCAGAGAAAGGCGGTTTCCTCGAAACTGCGGAGTTTCCGCGAATGGATACGCTCCAGCGGCATATCGCGCAGGGTTTCCATGGCCCGGATGCCGATCAGCAGGTGGCGCAGCACCTGCGAGTTGTAGAAATCCGAGGCCATGCCCGGCAGCTTCAGTTCGCCATGCAGCGGCTTGTCGGATACGCACAGCAATGTGCCATAGGGCACCCGGAAGCGAAAGCCGTTGGCGGCGATGGTGGCGCTTTCCATGTCAAGTGCAATGGCACGTGACTGGCTCAGCCGCTGCACCGGCCCGGCGGGATCGCGCAGTTCCCAGTTGCGGTTGTCAAGACTGGCCACGGTGCCGGTGCGCATGACGCGTTTCAGTTCATAGCCCTTCTGTCTGGTTACCTCGGCAACGGCCTGTTCCAGCGCCACCTGTATCTCTGCCAGCGGTGGCACCGGGATCCAGATCGGCAGATCGTCATCCAGCACCTTGTCTTCGCGCAGATAGGCGTGGGCCAGCACGAAATCCCCGAGGCGCTGACTGTTCCTGAGCCCCGCACAATGCCCTACCATCAGCCAGGCATGCGGGCGCAGCACGGCAATGTGGTCGGTGGCGGTCTTGGCGTTACTGGGCCCCACCCCGATATTGACCAGCGTAATTCCGGCCTGTCCCTTGCGCTTCAGGTGATAGGCGGGCATCTGCGGCAGCTTTCCGGGGGGTGACAGGGGCGCATCCGGGGCGGCGATCTCGGCATTTCCGGGGCCGACGAAGCTTGTATAACCGCTGTCGGGGTCGGCCAGCATCCTGCGGGCAAAGGCTTCGAATTCCTCTACATAGAACTGATAGTTGGTAAACAGGACGTGGTTCTGGAAATGCTCGGGTGCGGTGGCGGTATAATGCTGCAGGCGGGCCAGCGAGTAATCCACACGTTGCGCCGAGAACAGCGCCAGCGGTTTCGAGCCGTCGGGGTTTTCGGTTGCGAAACCATTGGCGATGTCGTCATTGGTTGTGGTCAGATCGGGCACGTCGAAATAATCACGCAGCTGAAAATCAAGTGCGCCTTCCTGCGGTACGTCCGGGCCATCATGGCCGATCATCGCGAAGTGCACGGGGATGGGTGTTGCCGAAGGCCCTATACTGACCGGTACGTCGTGGTTCTTTATCACCAGCCCTATCTGCTGTTCCAGATAGTGGCGGAAAAGATCGGGCCGGGTAACGGTGGTGGAATAGACGCCGGGGCCGGCCACATAGCCGAAGGCCAGACGGTTGTCGGGGCGGGCGTGGCGGGTGACGGTAAGGCGGATTTCCGGATAGAAGGCGCGAAAACGCGTGGCGGGCGGCGTATCTGTGGCAAGGGCCCGTTCGAAATGTTGCCTCAGGAAACCGGTAGCTTCCGCATGCAGATGCTGAAGGTGACACACCGCCTGGGCCGCATCGGTAAAGCTGCGCGCGGGTTGATCGGGCGGGGTCAGAACCGGAAGGTCTGTCATCGGGCTGTTCATGAGCTTGCCTCGAACAGGTCGATGATTTCGAACCGTGTTACATCAACAAGCCCCAGATCGGAAATGCGAAGCTCGGGGATCACGACCAGGGCCAGCAACGAGTGCTGCATGTAGGCATTGTTGAGGGTGCAACCGCAAGACTTCATCGCAGCTACCATGCGGTCGGCCTGTGCTGCCACTTCGGCGGCAGGCGAATCCGAGATCAGCCCGGCGATCGGCAGTTCCACCAGTGCCAGTTCTTCGCCGTCTTTCCATACGGTGACGCCTCCGCCCACCTGGCCCAGACGGTTGGCGGCAAGGGCCATGTCCGTGCGCGAGGTGCCGACCACGATCATGTGGTGGCTGTCATGGGCCACCGTGCTGGCCATGGCCATGTGGCCCTTGTAGCCGAAGCCCGAAACGAAACCGTTGACCACCTTTCCGGTGCCCCGGTGGCGTTCGACAAGGGCGATCTGACAGATGTCCTGTGCGGGATTGCCTTCGACAATGCCGTTCTGCACCGCAAGTTCGGCTGCAAGGGCCCTGGTGGGGGCCTGGTTTTCCACCACGCCGATTACCCTGGCTGTTACCCGGTTTGCTCCTTCCGGCGCGGGAATCGCGAAATCGCCTGCCGCAAGCCGTTTGCCCAGGCAGACAGTGCCGCGCACGTCTTCGGGCCAGTCGAGATGCGGACAATCCGTGGCAATGCGGCCGTTTTCGGCCACGATCCGTCCGCGCGCGATTACCGTTTCGATCGGCAGGGTGCGCAGATCGGAAGTCAGGATCATGTCGGCCCGCCGTCCCGGTGCGATAGCGCCGAGTTCGCGCTCAAGCCCGAAATGGGTTGCGGTGTTGATCGTGGCCATCTGCAGGGCGATCACCGGATCGCAGCCGCATTCGATGGCATGGCGCACCACTCGGTTCATGTGCCCGTCGTTTACCAGCGTGCCCGAGTGGCAATCGTCGGTGCACAGGATGAAACCGCGCGGATCAAGGCCCTTTTCGGTAACGGCAGTGATCTGGCTTTCCACGTCATGCCAGGCGCTGCCCAGCCGCATCATGGCGCGCATGCCCTGGCGCACGCGTGCAACGGCATCGGCTTCGCAGATTCCTTCGTGATCGTCGGCCGGCCCGCCGGCGGCATAGGCGTGGAAGGCGGGGCCGAGGTCGGAGCTGGCGTAATGGCCGCCCACCGTCTTGCCGGCGACCCGGGTTGCGGCGATTTCTGCCAGCATTTTCGGATCGCCGCTGATGACGCCGGGAAAATTCATCATCTCGCCCAGACCGATGATGCCCGGCCAGGTCATTGCTTCTTCCACATCTTCGGGAGTGATTTCGTGGCCGGTGGTTTCCAGCCCCGGCGCCGATGGGGCGCAGGAGGGCATCTGCGTAAAGATGTTGATGGGTTGCATCAGGGCTTCGTCATGCATGAGCCGCACGCCGCGCAGCCCCAGCACGTTGGCGATTTCGTGAGGATCGGTGAACATGCTGGTGGTGCCATGCGGGATCACGGCGCGGGCGAATTCGGCCGGGGTGAGCATTCCGCTTTCGATGTGCATATGCGCATCGCAGAGCCCCGGGATCATGTAACGCCCGGCGGCTTCCATGATTTCGGTGTTTTCACCGATGCAGTGGCCGGCATCGGGGCCGCAATAGGCGAAACGTCCGTCGGCAATTGCGATATCGTGATCTGCAAGGATCTCGCGGGTGTGCACGTTCACCCATTTGCCGCCGCGGACAACCAGATCTGCAGCCGCACGGCCGGCGGCCACGGAAATCAGGCGGGGGGCGCTCTGGGCCCATGTCTTGAGACTGGCGTTTCCCATGAACCAATTGTTCAAAAAAACACGACGGGTGCAAGCCCCGGCAACATAAGTTTTTCACTGGGCAAGCTGCCGGTTTTCCGTCAGGATCGGAGCGACTCATCAGAAGGGGAACAAGTGATGACTGGCATGGATCTGATCTGGCTGTTTTTCATCCTTTCGGCCCTGCAGCCCGTGATGCAGCGCCGCGTGCTCGAATTTCAGCGCGCCCGCAAGATCGCCAAGATCCAGGAAGAGCGCCGCTCGCGGGTAATCCTGATGGTGCATCGCCAGGAAACCATGAGCTTTCTCGGCTTCCCGCTGGTGCGTTACATTGATGTGCATGACAGCGAACAGGTGCTGCAGGCAATCCAGATGACGGATCCCGATACCCCGATCGACATGGTTCTGCATACGCCCGGCGGGCTGGTTCTGGCGGCGGTTCAGATTGCCCGTGCCCTGCAGGCGCACAAGGGCAAGGTTACCGTTTTCGTGCCACATTATGCGATGTCGGGCGGCACGCTTATCTCGCTTGCCGCCGACGAGATCGTGATGAGTCCGCATGCGGTGCTGGGGCCGGTAGACCCGCAGCTTGGTCAGCAGGCCGCAGCTTCGATCCTGAAGGTGGTGGAACAGAAGCCTGTTGAAAAGATTGATGATGATACCCTGATCCTGGCGGATGTCAGCGAAAAGGCGATCAGGCAGGTGGAACGCACCGTTAACCGTCTGCTGGCCGACAAGCTTTCGAAACAGAAGGCTTCGGCGCTTGCCAAGAAACTGGCCACCGGATTCTGGACGCATGATTATCCGATCTCGGCCGACGAGGCCCGGGAAATGGGGCTGAATGTCTCCACAGAGATCCCTAAGGATGTGCTTGAGATGATGCAGCTTTACCCGCAACCCACGCGTCAGCAGTCGGGCGGGGTCGAGTATCTTCCGGTTCCGGTCAAGCGCAAGGCGGCCAAATAGCCCCGGGGTGCGCGGCGGCGGCGACGGCGGGGGGCCGTGGTTCCGGCGCCCGGCCGGTCGTCAGACAGCGTCGAAGTCGAGCACGAGCTTCCCGCTTTTCGGCCTTGTCTGGCAGGCAAGCGTGAAGCCTGCTTCCAGTTCCCAGGGTTCGAGCGAATAGTTGAGCGCCATTTCCGCCTTGCCCTCGGTGATGCGGCAGCGGCAGGTGCAGCACATGCCCCCCTTGCAGGAATAGGGCAGTTCCAGCCCGTTGCGAGCCGCGGCAGCCAGCACGGTTTCATCTTTTTCCGTCAGGATGAAGCGCCGACGGATGCCGTCAAGGAGCACCTCGATCTCCACGCCATCGCGCGCAGCCTTTTCGGCTGCTGTCGATCGCGGCGCAGGAGCTGCGCCTTCGACCAGAAAGCGTTCGTGGTGAATGTGCGCAGAGGGCAGGCCTGCCGCCTTCAGGGCTGCGGCCACGTCATCGATCATTCCGCCCGGACCGCAGAGATAGGCATCGTCCACCTTCTCAAGGGGCAGCACGCCGGCTCCTGCGAGGCGGATGATCCTTTCTCCGGTAATGCGACCATGCAGAACTGGCACGTCCTGTTCCTCACGGCTCAGCACGTGGATCAGGGTGAAGCGGTCAAGGTGCTTGTCTTTCAGCGCATCAAGCGTTTCACGAAACATGATGTGCGTGCTGTCGCGGTTGCCAAAGATCAGGGTGACACGTCTCCCCTCGGCCAGTGCGTGGGTCGCGATCGAGATCACCGGAGTGATTCCCGAACCGGCGGCCACCAGCAGGATATCGGCGCCATTTTTCAGAACGAAACGCCCCTCGGGCGGTGCCACATCCAGTGTGTCGCCCGGTTTCAGGCCTTGGGCGAATGTGGAAAAGATACCGTTCGCCACCCGCTTTACACCAATGGCAAGCGTTCCTCCGGGAGCAGAGGTGATCGAATAGGAGCGACGCAGTTCTTTGCCCTCGTGCATGTGGCGGATCGTCAGATACTGCCCCGGCTGGTAGTGGAAGGTATCCTTCAGCTGTTCCGGCAGATTGAAGCCGAGCGCCACCGAATCGGGGGTGATCCTGTGAACATCGCTGAGCGTGAGAGGGTAAAATTTCATACCAGGCCTCGCTTCAGATGCATTTGAAATAATCGAACGGTTCGCTGCATGCGCGGCAGCGGTATTGTGCCTTGCACGGGGTCGAGCCGAATTCGCTGATCCTTTCGGTATCGGTGCTGCTGCAGCGTGGGCAGGACACCGATGTTTTGCCAAACAGGGCGCGCTTCGAATTGCTGCCCTCCGCAGGGGGGGCTATGCCATAGGTGCGCAGCTTCCTGCGCCCTTCGGGAGTGATCCAGTCGGTTGTCCAGGGGGGTGACAGCACGCGCTCGATTCGTGCTTCGAAGCCGGCCTTGCGAAGGGCCTCGGCTATCGCGTCCTCGATGAAGCTGGTTGCCGGGCAACCCGAATAGGTGGGAGTAACCTTTGCCACCGCCGCGCCATCTTCGATGTGTACATCTCGCAGGATGCCAAGATCCGCCACCGTCACGCAGGGGATTTCGGGATCGGGTACCGCGGCGGCGGCGGCCCAGGCCCTTTCGCGCGCCGTTACCACGTGGCCCCCGGATAAGCACGCTGAAGATACTGCATTTCGCACAGGATGTGGCCCAGATCTTCGGTATGAAGCCCGGCACGCCCGCCAGTCTGCGGGTTGGCAGCCTGCGGCAGTTCAAGCCCCGCCCGGGCAAGTATCGGCGCGGTGATCCCGTTCCATGCGGCGCGCAAGCCCCGGCGATCAGGCAGCATCCCGATCCCGGCCGCGGCCGCGGCGGCAGGCGAACTGTGGAAAAGCTCGTCCACATAGATGTGCAATGCCTCCATTGCCGCCTTTGCCCGCGTGGCACTTTCCTCGGTGCCATCGCCAAGGCGGATCACCCATTCGCCGGCATGCCGGATGTGATAGCTCATTTCCTTCACCGCCTTGCCGGCAATGCCGCGCACGGTTTCATCCCTGCTTTCAAGCGCAGCCTGCCAGTAGGGTTCCATGAAGGCCGCGAAGAAAAGCTGGCGTATCATGGTATGGGCGAAATCGCCGTTCGGGCGCTCGACAAGAATGAGATTGCGGAACTGACGTTCGTTCCTGAGATAGGCCAGATCGTCTTCGCTGCGCCCGCGCCCCTCGATTTCCGCCGCCCGGGCATAGAGGCCGCGCGCCGTGCCGATCAGATCAAGCGCCATGTTGGTCAGTGCAAGGTCTTCTTCCAGAATCGGCGCATGGCCGCACCATTCCCCAAGACGGTGGCAGAGGATCGAATGATCATCCGCAAGTTCGATCAGTGCGTTGAAAAGGCTTTCATCCCGCATCACATGTGCCCCACGTCTTCGGGAATCTCATAGAAGGTGGGATGGCGATAGATCTTGTCAGCCGTGGGATCGAAGGTTTCATCCGCGTGTTCCGGATCGGAAGCGGTGATTGCTGCCGATGGCACGACCCAGATGGAATTGCCCTCGCCCCTGCGGGTATAGACATCGCGGGCTGCATCCAGCGCCAGCGTTGCATCGGCCGCATGCACGGATCCCACATGCTTGTGCGCAAGCCCGTTGCGCGGGCGGATGAATACTTCCCAAAGCGGCATTTCATCTGTCATCGGAATTTCCCATCTTTGGTTCGCGGATATCCCGGGGGTGGGGGCGGGCTCCGCCCTGCTATTCGGCTGCCAGTTTTGCGGCGCGTGATCTTTGTTTTTCGGCATGTGCCAGAGCGGCCTCCCGTACCCAGGCGCCTTCCTCCCAGGCACGGCGACGGGCATTTATGCGGTCGCGGTTCATCGCGCCATCGCCCTTCACCACGCGCCAGAACTCATCCCAGTCGATCGGGCCATGACGATAGCCGCCCTTGCCGTCGTTCAGTTCGGGATCCCAGTGCAGCTCGGGATCGGGCACGGAAAGGCCCAGATATTCAGCCTGCGGAACGGTGGCATCGATGAACTTCTGACGCAGCTGATCGTTCGAGAAACGCTTGATCTTCCATTTCATTGACTGTTCGGAATGGGCGCTGTCCTTGTCGTGAGGGCCGAACATCATCAGTGCCGGCCACCAGAAGCGGTTGAGCGCATCCTGCGCCATTTCCTTCTGTTCGGGTGTGCCGCGACACAGTGTCAGCATGATTTCATAGCCCTGGCGCTGATGAAAGCTTTCTTCCTTGCAGATGCGGATCATGGCACGGGCATAGGGGCCGAACGAGCAGCGGCAGAGCGGGATCTGGTTCATGATAGCGGCACCGTCCACCAGCCAGCCGATGGCTCCGATATCGGCCCAGCTGAGCGTGGGATAGTTGAAGATCGAACTGTATTTCGCCTTTCCCGAATGCAGCTCTTCCGTCATCTGCGCGCGCGAAACGCCAAGCGTTTCGGCGGCCGCATAGAGATAGAGCCCATGGCCACCCTCGTCCTGCACCTTGGCCAGCAGGGCTGCTTTGCGTTTCAGCGTGGGCGCGCGGGTGATCCAGTTGCCTTCGGGCAGCATGCCGACGATCTCGGAATGCGCGTGCTGACCGATCTGGCGGATCAGAGTGCGCCGATAACCTTCGGGCATCGCGTCTTTCGGTTCGATCTTTTCTTCGGCGTCGATGCGTTTCTGAAACGCTTCGAGAAAGGTTTCGTCCTCTTCCGTGCGACCGTCCGCACCGATCAGGCCCTGAGAATACATGCTGCGTGCCCTCCTGGATCAAGATGCCGTCATTATATGTTACATAATCGCAACGTCAAACCGTAATTTGTAACACATCTGACCAATTGCTTTTTTCTTCCGGGCGGGTCACTCATCCGTCATGAGCAAGGTTCTTCTTTCAATTGGCCATGGTTACAGCGCGCAGGCGCTTGGCCGGCGTCTGCTTCCCCGGGGCTGGCGGGTGATCGGCACCAGCCGCACCGCGGCTGGGGCCGGTGATTCGGCGCAGGAAGTCCTGTGCTGGCCGGGCAGCGATCTTGCCGATGCGCTTGCGGCAGCAAGCCACCTGCTGATCTCGATCCCGCCAGCGGCAGATGGCGATCCCGTGCTGCTTGCGCTGCGCGATGAAATCCGGCAGGCGGCGTCCGGCCTTTCCTGGGTGGGTTATCTTTCGACCACGGCCGTTTACGGTGATCACCGGGGTGGATGGGTGGATGAGGAAACCCCCCCCGCTCCGACCACCGAGCGCGGGCACTGGCGGCTTGCCGCCGAACGGGCCTGGCAGGCGCTGGCGGCAGAAAGCGGTCTGCCGCTGCATATCTTTCGTCTGGCGGGAATATACGGGCCCGGACGGGGACCCTTTGCCAAGCTGGAGGCTGGCAAGGCGCGGCGCATCGTCAAGCCGGGGCAGGTGTTTTCACGCATTCACGTAGCGGATCTGGCGCGCGTTCTGCATATATCGATGGAAAATCCACGGCCCGGTGCGATCTACAATGTCTGCGACGACAAGCCTGCCCCGCCCGAGGATGTGATCGCGCACGCCGCCCGGCTTCTGAATTTGCCGGTGCCGCCAGCCGAGGATTTCTTCACCGCCGAGATGAGTCCGCTGGCGCGTCATTTCTATGCTGAGTCCAAGCGCGTGCGCAATGATCGCATGAAACGCGAACTTGGCTTCGAGCTTCTCTATCCAGATTACGAATGCGGGTTGGCATCGCTCTTGTAGGGGATGCGGCAGGGGTGCTGCCCCGTGTCCCCCGCAGTGTTCGGGAAGAGATGAGAAAGGACGCCGTTCAGATAGGTCTGCCCTGCATCAGGCGGGGCAGATCACCGGCAAGGCCCGCGGCTTCGCGGATGAAGCGGCGTTTGAGGGCAGGCAGGGCATTGACCAGCCCGAGCCCAAGATCGCGGCCGAGGCGCAGCAGCGAGTTGTCATTGGAAAACAGCATGTTCACCGTGTCCATGCCAAGTGCGAGCACGGTGGAATCGAATCGCCGCCAACGCTGATAGCGTTCGAGTACGGAGAGAGAGGCGAAATCTTCTCCCCGGCGGCGAGCTTCGGTCAGAACTTCGGCCAGTGCAGCCACATCGCGCAGGCCTAGGTTCAGCCCCTGCCCGGCGATCGGATGCACGCCATGCGCGGCATCGCCCACCAGTGCCACGCGTGGCACGACATAGCGCTCGGCCAGGGTAAGGTCGAGCGGATAGGTGAAACGCTTCCCGGCAAGGCGGATAGTGCCGAGAAAACTGCCGAAGCGGGGTTTCAGAACTTCCAGGTAACCTGCATCGGGCAGGGCATTGATGCGTGTCGCCTCTTCGGTGGTCGTGCTCCACACGATCGAAGTGCGTCTGCCGGGCAGTGGCAGGATCGCCAGCGGCCCCGATGGCATGAAGAACTGATGTGCGATGCCGTTGTGGGGCGTTTCGTGTTCGATTGCGCAGACCAGCGCCGTCTGCCCGTAATCATGCCCTTGGCGGCGGATGCCGGCGCGCTGCGCCGTTCCGCTCCGACGGCCATCGCAGCCTGCAAGCAGGCGGGCGCAGTGCTGTTCGCCGCAATCCAGGGTGATGGTGGCGCCGGTGGCGTCGGTTTCCTGATCGGTAACGGTGCGGCCCGAAATCAGGGTGATGGCCGGGTGGGCAGCTATCGCATCGGCCAGCGCGCGGTAAAGGAAGCGATCTTCCAGCATGTAACCCAGTGGCCCTTCTTCGATCTCTCCGTGGTGCATGTGCAGCATGAAGGGAGCAGGGCCCTCGCCGGCGCGTCCGTCGGTAACCTTCACTTCAAGAATGGGTTGGCTGTTGTCACACAGGTGATCCCAGAGGCCAAGCGCAGCCAGCAGGCGTTGCGAAGCCAGAGCCAGAGCATAGGAACGGCCGTCGAAATCATCCGAGGCACGGGCATTGGCGGGCAGTGCATCGATGATCTTCACGCAAAATCCCTGATCGGCCAGCGCCAGTGCCAGAGCCGGACCGTTGAGTCCGCCGCCGATGATCAGGATATCGGATTCATGTTCCATGCGGACAGTATTGATCGGTGCTTCGGGATTGTCCATGCAGGTGTGGGGCGTTACCGTCCGGGCAGACACAGGGAAAGGGCCGACATGTCGGATCGATGGCTGAGAATGAGCGCGGCAGAGCTTGGGCGGGGGATCGGTGCGGGCGAAATCGATCCGGTCGCGTTGACCGAGGCATACCTGTCGGCAATCCGGGAGCATCCTCTGAGAGACTGCATCTACGCCCGTCTGACCGAGGAACGCGCCCTGGCCGAGGCCGAGGCGGCTCGCGGGAGGATGCAGGCGGGGCTGCGCCTCGGGCCGCTTGACGGGGTGCCGGCCAGTTGGAAGGATCTGTTCGATACCGCCGGAGTGCCAACCGAGGCCGGATCTGCCCTGCTGCGCGGGCGGGTGCCGGATCGCGATGCCGAGGTGCTGCAGAATGCTGCTCATGCCGGCCTGATATGCCTTGGCAAGACGCATATGAGCGAACTTGCCTTTTCGGGGCTTGGCTATAATCCGGTTGCGGCTACCCCTCCCTGTGTGAACGATCCGGCCGGTGTTTCGGGCGGGTCGAGCTCGGGTGCCGCAGCCTCGGTTGCTTTCGGGCTGGCGCCGCTGGCGATCGGTTCCGATACCGGGGGGTCAGTGCGCATTCCGGCGGCGTGGAATGATCTGGTGGGGCTCAAGACGACGCATGGCCGCCTGTCCCTGAAGGGTGTGGTGCCGCTGTGCGAAAGTTTCGACACGGTAGGCCCCCTGTGCCGCAGTGTGGATGACACGGCGCTGGCGCTGGCGGCGCTCGAAGGGGGCAGAGCTGCCGATCTTCGAGGCGCGGGGCTTGAGGGTGTGCGGTTTCTGATCCTCGAAAACGCGCTTGATGACCTGCGCGATCAGCCGCGTGCGGGTTTCCTGAGCGCCGTTGACCGGCTTCGGGCAGCCGGGGCATGCACCGAGTGCGCCCGCATTCCCGAGGTGGACGAGGCCCTGGCGCTTTCGGCGGTGCTGTTCACCACCGAGGCCTATGCCCAATGGGGGACGCGGATCGAAGAAGAGCCGCATCTGATGTTCGGAGAGATCCTTGAGCGTTTTCGTGCCGGGGCGCGTTTCAGCGGGGTGGAGTTCGTGCGGGGGTGGCAGCTGCTGAAACGCTTGCGCGCGCGCTGGCGGCATGAGGTGGCGGGTTACGACGCGGTGATCATGCCGGCCTCGCCCATCCTGCCCCCGGAAACCGAGCGCCTTGCTTCGGATCACGAATATTATGTGCGCGAAAACCTGCTGGCTCTGCGCAATACCCGGATCGGAAATCTGATGGGCGACTGCGCACTGACACTGCCCACCGGCCTGCCTTCCTGCGGGATCATCCTGCAGGGTGCACCGATGTCCGAGGAACACCTCTTGCGCCTTGGGGCAGCGGCCGAGGCGGCGCTGGCCTGACAGCGCGGCGGGGGCCCTTACATCAGTTCGCGCACGTCGGTCAGCCGCCCGGTGATGGCGGCTGCTGCGGCCATGGCGGGGCTCATCAGGTGGGTGCGTCCGCCCTTGCCCTGGCGGCCTTCGAAATTGCGGTTGCTGGTTGCCGCGCAGCGTTCGCCGGGGGCCAGCTGATCGGGGTTCATGGCAAGGCACATGGAACAGCCCGCAAGGCGCCATTCGAAGCCGGCATCGATGAAGATCTGTGCGATGCCCTCCTCCTCGGCCTGAGCGCGCACCAGCCCCGATCCCGGCACCACCATGGCGCGGATGCCTTCCTTTACCTTGCGTCCCTTCAGGATTTCGGCTGCGGCGCGCAGATCCTCGATGCGCCCGTTGGTACAGGAGCCGATGAAAACGGTATCGATCTCGATATCGGTCAGCTTCTGGCCGGATTCGAGCCCCATGTATTCAAGCGCCCGGCGAGCGGCCTCCACCTTGCCGCCCTCGAAATCCTCGGGGTGGGGTACGGTGCCGGTGATGGGCAGCACGTCCTCGGGGCTGGTGCCCCAGGTGACGACGGGGGCAATATCCTCGCCGCGCAACGTTACCACCTTGTCGAAATGGGCGTTGTCGTCGGAATAGAGATGCTGCCACCATTCCATGGCCGCTTCCCAATGGGCGCCCCTGGGGGCATGGGGGCGACCCTTGATGTATTCGAAGGTTTTTTCGTCGGGTGCGATCAGCCCGGCACGTGCGCCGCCCTCGATTGCCATGTTGCATACCGTCATCCGTCCTTCCATCGAAAGATCGCGGATCACGTCGCCGCAGTATTCGATCACGTGGCCGGTGCCGCCCGCAGTGCCGGTGGCGCCGATGATGGCAAGGGTCACGTCCTTGGCGGTGACTCCGGGCTGCAGCCTGCCCGTTACCTCGACCTTCATGTTCTTCGATTTCTTCTGGATCAGGGTCTGGGTGGCCAGAACATGCTCCACTTCCGAGGTGCCGATGCCGTGGGCCAGCGCCCCGAAGGCGCCATGGGTGGCGGTGTGGCTGTCGCCGCAGACCACGGTCATGCCCGGCAGGGTCCAGCCCTGTTCGGGGCCGACGATATGCACAATGCCCTGCCGGATGTCGTCCACCGGGTAGTAGTGGATGCCGAATTCGCGCGCGTTGCGGTCGAGTGCTTCCACCTGGATGCGCGAATCCTCGGTCATCTGGTCGGGGTTTTCGCGCCCCGGCGTGGTGGGCACGTTGTGGTCGGGCACGGCGATGGTTTTTTCGGGCGCACGCACCTTGCGCCCGGCCATGCGCAGCCCCTCGAAGGCCTGCGGGCTGGTCACCTCGTGAACGAGGTGACGGTCGATATAGATCAGGCAGGTGCCGTCCTCGGCCTCGTCCACCAGATGGGCATCCCATATCTTGTCATAGAGTGTTTTCGGGGCGGTCATTTCGTTTCTCCCGCGGGAATGGTTTGGCAGATGCCGGAGCAATCCGGCGCGTTTGCAGCCTGCCCGGTCAGCAGGGCCGGGGCCCCTGCCGGAGACCCGTGATCATCGTCAGCAGCAGCGCATGAAACCGCCAGGGCAGGCGGGCGTGGTCGTCCATGTCGAATATGCGCGTCATGGCGCCGGAATACAGCCACCCGAACGCGTGATCAAGGGCAGTCTGCGTTGCAGGCGCCGTGGCTTTCCGCTGCGCCCTCTTGTGCGGTGCGATCATCTCGTGTCACTGTTGTGCAATGCGGGAGGGCACGTGATGGAAGGCGAGACCCAGCCGATATTCGAGCAGTTGGCGTCTCTCTGGGGGGCTGTTTCGGCGAAGTTCGGAACGCTGTTTCTCTTCCGCGGGCAGGTGCAGTTCGCGATACTGACCGGCTGTCTGGTTCTTGCCTGGGTTCTGCATCGTCTGATTGCGCCGCGGATGCACGACTGGATGCGCACCCTTGGCAGACGGCCCAAGTGGCAGATGCGGTTTCTGGTGCTGCTGCACAAGCGTCTGCTTCTGCTGATCTTCGCGCTGCTTGTCTGGGGCGCGGCGGGTGTCGTGGCGATGGTTTCTCCCTTCCCCTCGTGGCGCAACATTCTGGAGCTTGCAGCCACGATCGCCACGGCCTGGCTTGTTGTCAGCCTTGCCTCGCGGCTTGTCAGAAACAGGTTTCTGCGCCGGATCGTTACCTGGGGGCTATGGATCTATGTCACGCTCTATTACCTTGGCGTTACCGATGATTTTGCCGCATTCCTGAATGGAATCGGTTTCGAGATCGGGGATTTCAGGCTTTCTCTTCTGATCCTGATCAAGGCTTTCGTGGTTACGGCGCTGCTGCTGGTCGTGGCGCGCCTGACCACGACCACGGTGGCCAGCCGGATCGAGCACAACAAGGACATCTCGCCCTCCATGCGGGTGCTTTTCATCAAGTTCCTGCAGGTGCTGGTGTATGGCGCGGCGTTGTTTCTTGGCCTCAAGGCGATCGGATTCGATCTTACCGGGCTGGCATTTCTTTCGGGGGCTATCGGCCTTGGCCTCGGGTTCGGACTGCAGAAGGTGGTTTCGAACCTGGTGTCGGGGATCATCATCCTGCTCGACAAGTCGATCAAGCCGGGTGACGTGATCTCGCTTGGTGATACCTTCGGCTGGATCAATACGCTGGGGGCGCGTTATGCCTCGGTGGTGACAAGGGATGGCCGGGAATATCTCATTCCGAATGAAGATCTGATCACCAACCAGGTTGTCAACTGGTCGCACACCAATGATTTCGTGCGCCTCGACATCCGTTTCGGCACCTCGTATCACGATGATCCACACCAGGTGCGTGCGCTGGCCTGCAGGGCGGCTGCCTCGGTCGATCGCGTCCTGAGCAGCCGCCCTCCGGTCTGTCATGTTACCGGCTTCGGGGACAGTTCGGTGGATTATGTCCTGCGGTTCTGGATCAATGATCCCACCAGTGGCCTGACCAATGTGCGTGGTGCGGTTTATCTGGCATTGTGGGACGCGTTCAGGGAAAACGGCGTGACCATTCCGTTCCCGCAGCGCGAAGTCAGGATGCTTGAGGGCAGCGAGATGACAGTAAGGCGGGAAAACGGCTGATCGGGCCGGCATGCGAGCCGTGGCGAAAACGTTTCCGTCCGCATTGAGATTCCGGAAATCAGGTGCTATCCTCGACCTGTGCCGGCACCGGGGCGTTTCCGGTGCGTCGCGAAGGAGGGCATTGACCTGTCTCACCCAGCCGAGTTGGCCCCGAGCGTGGCCAGTCAGGATTCTGCAGCCGGGCAAGCGGCGCGGAACATATCGAGCAAGGCATTGCTTGAACGCATACTGCACTCACTCCAGCAGGAAAAGGCCGAAGATGCCGTGACGGTGGATCTGCATGGCAAGTCGCAGATTGCCGATTACATGGTGATCTGTTCGGGGCGCTCTACCCGTCAGGTCTCGGCGATTTCCGAGAAACTGGTGGATCGTCTGAAGGACTTCCTGGGATATCGCTGCAAGGTCGAGGGGCAGGAGCAGGGGGACTGGGTCCTGATTGATGCAGGTGACGTGATCGTGCACGTGTTCCGCCCCGAGGTGCGGGAATTCTATCAGCTCGAAAAGATGTGGCTTTCGGGTGTTCCCGGCGCGCCTGGCTGAACCATGCGCATTCATGTCTGCGCTGTGGGCCGGTTGCGTCGTGGGCCCGAACGTGAGCTGTTCGATGATTACCTGATGCGTTTCGGGCGAGTCGGCCGGGGCCTGGGGCTTGGGCCCGCAGCATTGCACGAGGTGGAAGCCCGCAGGGGCGGCGGGGCGGCGGAAGAAGCCGGGCTTCTGTCCCGGGTCATTCCGAAGGGTGCAGTTGTCTGCCTGCTCGACGAACGCGGGCAGGAGCTGTCGTCACCCGATCTTGCCGCCCGTATTGCCCGGTGGCGCGATTCGGGGAAGGGCGATCTTGCCTTCGTGATCGGTGGTGCCGACGGCCTGACCGGATCGTTTCGCTCACAGTCGGATTTCATGCTTTCCTTCGGGCCGATGGTCTGGCCGCACATGCTGGTGCGGGTCATGCTGAGCGAACAGTTGTTCAGGGCGGCGTCGATCCTGGCGGGAACGCCATATCACAGGGCATAGATCCGCGGGGCGCGGCCTTGCTCTTTTCCCGCCCCGGGCCTAGATACGGTGGACAACCCGGAAGGCTGAAATCAATGGCAGTGCCCAAACCTGTTGTTCTGTGCATCCTCGATGGCTGGGGGCTCAGGGCTGATACCGAAGCCAATGCGCCTGCGCTTGCAGACACGCCGAATTTCGACCGGTTGATGGCGGAATGCCCTCATGCCCGGCTTGTCACGCATGGTCGCGATGTCGGCCTGCCGCGCGGACAGATGGGCAACTCCGAGGTGGGCCACATGAACATCGGGGCCGGGCGCATCGTGCCGATGGACCTGGGCATGATCGATCTTGCCATCGAAGACGGTTCCTTCTTCCGCAATCCCGCCCTTGCCGGTTTCATCGACCGGGTGAAGAAGGCGGAGGGTGCTGCACACCTGTTCGGCGTGGCTTCCGATGGTGGCGTGCACGGGCATCTTGATCACGTCATTGCCGCCGCCCGGGCGGTGACCGGGGCGGGTGTCGATGTCTGGGTTCATGCCATTACCGACGGCCGTGATGTGGCGCCGAGATCGGCCGGCCATTTCATCGGAGAGCTTGCCGAAAGGCTTCCCGGGCGTGCGCGCATCGCCACCGTGACCGGCCGCTATTACGCAATGGACCGCGACAACAGATGGGAGCGTGTGGAAAGGGCGTGGCGCGCCATCGTGCGGGCCGAGGGACTGCCGGCACCGGATCCCGCGGCTGCTGTCGAGGCTGCCTATGCGCGCAGTGAAACCGACGAGTTCATCCTGCCAACCATCATTCGGGGCTACCCCGGCCTGAAGGATGGCGACGGTTTCTTCTGTCTCAATTTCCGTTCGGACCGTGTGCGTCAGATCCTGCGGGCGATCGGTGAACCGGGGTTCGATGCATTCGATACCGGCCCGCGCCCCGTGCTTTCGGAGCTGCTGGGGATGGTGGAATATTCCGATGAGCACAACCGCTTCATGAAAACGGTTTTTCCCACCCGCAAGCTGGACAACACCCTTGGCGCCTGGGTTGCCCGGCACGGGCTGCGTCAGTTTCGCCTGGCAGAGACCGAGAAATACCCGCATGTGACCTTCTTCCTGAACGGTGGCAGGGAAGAGCCCGAGAAGGGCGAGGATCGTTACATGGCACCAAGCCCCAGGGTGGCGACCTATGACCTCAGGCCCGAAATGTCGGCCCCCGAGGTGACCGAGCACCTCGTGAGGGCGATCGGCGAAGGTTATGATCTGATTGTCGTCAATTATGCGAATCCCGACATGGTGGGCCACACCGGCGATCTGCCGGCTGCGATCAAGGCGGTAGAGGCGGTTGACCGCGGGCTGGGCCAGGCGCTGAAGGCTCTCGACAAGGCCGGAGGGGCGATGATCGTCACGGCTGATCATGGCAATTGCGAGATGATGCTGGATCCGGTTTCCGGCGGGCCGCATACATCACACACCACCAATCCGGTGCCGGTGATCCTGGTGGGCGGCCCGCAGGGGGCCGGGCTGCATGACGGGCGGCTGGCCGATCTGGCACCCACGCTGCTTGACCTGCTCGGGCTTGAAAAGCCGCCGGAAATGACCGGTCGCAGCCTGATCGTGACGTGAGGTTCGCCTTGAAAGCCGCGCTGCTTGCCATGGCCTGTCTGATCCTGTGGTTTCCGGGGGGATCGCGGGCGGGGGGCAACCTTTCCGAAGCGGCCGAACGTGCTGCGCGCAAGCTGGACGAGGCAGCGCTGTCCCTGCAGGGTGCCGACAGTGCGAAAGACAGGGTGGCGGCCCTCACCGAGGCCATTCGCGCCTATGAAGCGGGGCTGCAGGCCATGCGCGAGGGGCTGCGCCGGGCCGTGATCCGCGAGCGCGCCATACGTCTTGAATTCGAAAGCCGTGCGGCCGAGCTTTCGCAGCTTCTGGCGGCACTGGAAATGATGGAAGCAACGCGCAAGCCCGTGTTGCTGTTTCATCCCGAAGGCCCGCTTGGCACGGTGCGTGCCGGGATGTTGCTTTCGGAAGCGGCCCCCGCCCTGCAGAACGAGGCCGCGGCGTTGCGCGCCCGACTGGAAGAGCTTTCGCGGCTTCGCCGCCTGCGGGAACGGGCCACGGGCAGGATGGAGCAGGGCCTGCGCGAGGTTCAGCAGGCCCGCACGCAGCTGTCACAGGCCATTTCTCAGCGTACCGACCTGCCGCGGCGCTTTGCCGAGGATCCCGTTCGGATCGCGTTGCTGCTTGAAGGAAGCAACACGCTGGATGACTTTGCAGACCAGCTTTTGCGCCTGCAGGGCAGGCTGGATCAGGCCGATGCACCCGATTTCGAGGAGAGCAGGGGCAACCTTCCCCTGCCAGTGGCCGGCACCCTGCTGCGCCGTTTCAACGAGCCGGATGCCGCCGGTGTGCGCCGGCCGGGTATTGTGCTGGCAACGCGGCCGCTGGCACTTGTGACTTCGCCGTGGCCCGCAACGATCCGCTATCGCGGGCCGCTTCTGGATTACGGAAATGTAATGATACTTGAACCCGCAGAGGGCTATCTTCTGGTGCTGGCAGGGCTTGATCGGGTTTTCGGGGAAATCGGGCAGGTTGTCGATGCCGGTGCGCCTGTCGGAATGATGGGGTCGGCTGACGAAGACGTGAGCGGGTTTCTGATGCAACCGGCCAAAGGGGCTGGTGCAGAGCGCTCGGAAACGCTTTATATGGAGTTGAGAAAAGACCGCGAGCCTGTGAACCCTGCTGGCTGGTTCGGCTTGGACAAGGAATGAGACGAAATGAAACAACTCTTGATGGCAACACTGAGCGGCACCCTGGCGGGGGTGATCATGGCCACCCAGGTTGCGGGTCCGCTGATCGCACAGGAAGCCCAGAAGACCACCAACATCTATGAACAGCTCGATCTGTTCGGTGACATATTCGAACGGATCCGGGTTCAGTATGTGGAACCCGTTGACGAGAAGAAGCTCATCGAATCGGCGATCAACGGCATGCTTACCTCGCTGGACCCTCATTCAAGCTATGTTCCGCCGAAGGATTTTGACGACATGCAGGTTCAGACCCGCGGAGAATTCGGCGGACTCGGGATCGAGGTCACCATGGAGGATGGCTTCGTCAAGGTCGTTTCGCCCATCGATGGCACGCCGGCCGCAAATGCGGGCATTCAGGCCGGAGATTTCATCACCCATGTGGATGGCGAAAGCCTGCTCGGCCTGACGCTCGACAAGGCGGTTGATCTGATGCGCGGTCCGGTGGGCTCGGAAATCGTGATCACCGTGGTGCGCGAAGGCGTGGACGAGCCTTTCGACGTTTCGATCATCCGTGATACGATCAAGCTTACTGCCGTTCGTGTGCGCACCGAGGGCAATACGGTTGTGCTCAGGATCACCACCTTCAACGACCAGACCTATCCCAATCTCGAATCGGGTATTGCGAAGGCTGCCGAAGAACTGGGAGGCATGGAAAACGTCACGGGCTTCGTCATCGATCTGCGCAACAATCCGGGTGGGCTGCTCAACCAGGCCATAAAGGTTTCGGATGCCTTCCTTGACAAGGGCGAGATCGTTTCCACCCGTGGCCGCAACCCCGAAGACGGAGACCGCTGGAATGCCACGCCGGGCGATCTGGCCGAGGGCAAGCCGATCGTTGTCATCATCAACGGCGGCTCGGCTTCGGCATCCGAGATCGTGGCGGGCGCGCTCAAGGATCACCACCGTGCCGTGGTGGTGGGCACCAAGAGCTTCGGCAAGGGATCGGTGCAAACGGTGATGCCGCTGAAGAACGGTGGCGCCATGCGCCTGACCACGGCGCGTTACTATACGCCGTCGGGCCGTTCGATCCAGGCGCTGGGCGTGACGCCCGATATCGTGGTGCCCCAGCCCCCGCCCAAGGCGGAGGCGGAGGAAGAAGAGGAAACGCCAAACCGCCGCGTCCGTTCGGAAGCCGATCTGCGTGGTGTGCTGAGCAATGACTCGATCACCGAGGAAGAACGGCGCCAGCTGGAAGCCGAGCAACTGGCCGCCGAAGAAGCCGCCAGGCTGCGCGAGGAAGATTTCCAGCTTGCTTATGCCATTGATCTTCTGCGTGGGCTGACGGTTCTGAAACCGGTCGAATGAGCGGAATGTCAACCCGGAAGGGCCGGCCGCTTTCGCGGGCGGGCCTTCCCGAGCGGTATCTGGAAGAATGATGCCTGACGAAATCGCGCAGCTGCCGTATCGCATGAATGTCGGCATGATGCTGACGAATGATCGCGGGCATGTCTTTGCCGGGCAGCGGCTGGATTACCCGGGTGAAGCCTGGCAGATGCCTCAGGGCGGGATCGACAGGGGCGAAGATCCGGATCGCGCCGCGCTGCGCGAGCTTGAAGAAGAAGCGGGCATCCGCCCCGAGCTTGTCGGGATCATTGCAAGAACGCCGGACTGGCTGGTCTATGACCTTCCGCCCGATCTGGTGCCCAGTCTGTGGGGCGGGCGTTATCGGGGGCAGAAGCAGTTGTGGTATCTCATGCGGTTCCTCGGGGATGACAGCCAGATCGACATCCGCACACGGCATCCCGAGTTTTCCAGATGGCGGTGGATGCCGCAGGAAGAGCTTCTGGAGCGTATTGTCCCTTTCAAGCGCGATGTATATAGGAAGGTGTTCGAAATTTTCCGGCCGTATCTCTGAATGGCCGGTATTCCGTATGATTGCATAACCGCCGGACCGTTGTTCGGCTGCTGCCGAGGCCTTTGCTGATGGGTAAGAAACCGGACTCGCGTGCCGCCGGGCTTGATGTCGGGCTGTCCTTCATCAAATGGCTGACCGGAGCGGAGAACCTGCACTACGGTTTCTGGGAGGGGCTTGATGTCACGGCGGCGAATCTTCTGGCTGCGCAGGAGGCCTATACCGACAAGCTGTTCGCCCTGATGCCGGAGGGGCGGCTCGACATTCTGGATATTGGTGGCGGTGCCGGTGAAACGGCACGCAAGCTTCTGGCCCGCGGGCATTCGGTCGAGATCGTGGTGCCAAGCGCCTTTCTGGCCGGGCGCTGTCGCGAAAATGCGCCCGATGCAGAGGTGCATGAATGCCGCTTCGAGGAACTGGAAACCGACCGGCGTTTCGATCTTTGCCTGTTTTCCGAGAGCTTCCAGTATATTCCGATGGAAGTTGCCCTGCAGAAATCGGCCGGCCTGCTGAAACCCGGGGGCAGGGTCATCATTGCTGACTGTTTCCGCACACCGGCCTACAGGGCCGCAGACCCGCAGGCAACGGTTGGCGGGGGGCATACCCTTTCCCGGTTTCGCCGCGTGCTTGCCCGATCGCCCCTTGAGGTTGTGCATGAAGAGGATATCACCCGCGCCGTAGCGCCTTCGGTCGAGCTTGAGCAGGGCTTTTTCAACATCATCGGACACGGGATCCGCCGGGTCGATACCGAACTTTCCGGAACCCGGCCCGTGTTGCGCTGGCTGATTCACCGATTGCTGAAAATGGTTCTGCGTGAAAGAACCCGCCGCCGGCTGGACCAGCGGCTCAATCAGAAAACGCGCAATATCGAGAATTTCGAAAGATACAATCGCTATCTGCTGATGAAGCTGCGCCCGGTGGCTCCGACAGCAGATTGACAGCCTTGCGCCGGCATCCTACCGCCGACGCAACTGTTTCAGGATTTCATGGCTTGCATAGCCGTCGGGGATCATGCCGATCCTGGCCTGAAAAGCCCGTATGGCGGTAATGGTGCGCGGCCCGATGATGCCGTCAACGCCCCCGGTATCAAATCCTGCAGCGGTCAGGCGCTGTTGCATCTCTCGTTTTTCGGAATGGCGCAGGGGGCGGTCGCCGCGTGGCCACTTGTGCTGAATGGGTTTTCCCCCGGCGATGCGATCGGCCAGATGCCCGACGGCGATCACATAGGCATCGGCCGCGTTGTAGCGTTCGATCACGTGGAAATTGTCGAAGATCATGAAGGCCGCGCCGCGAGCGCCGGCCGGCAGCAGGATCGAGGCCCGGCCATATTCGGGAATCCCGTGCCCCTGCGCATTGCGCACCCCGAGCGCCAGCCATTCCGCAACCGGTTTCTTGTTTCGTGTGCCGGCAAGGCGGTAATCGAAACCTTTCGGCAGGCGGACTTCAAGCCCCCAGGGCTGCCCCTTGCGCCAGCCGAAGCGAGCAAGATAGGCGGCAGCCGAGGCCAGCGCGTCGGCGGGATCGTCCGACCAGATGTCACGCCGGCCATCGCCGGTAAAATCCTGTGCATAGGCAAGATAGCTGGTGGGAATGAACTGCGTATGCCCCATGGCGCCGGCCCACGAGCCTGTCATGTTTTCGGGCATGACATCCCCTGCCTGCAGTATCCTGAGCGCGGCGATCAGCTGGTTCTCGAAAAAACGTCCCCGGCGGCCGTCAAAGGCAAGCGTGGCCAGGGCTTCGATAACCGGGGTGTTGCCACGGTGCCGGCCATAGGCACTTTCCAGCCCCCAGATCGCGGTCACGATTTCCGCCTCCACCCCGTATCTGGCCTCGATCCGTGCCAGCAGCTTGCGGTGCCTGGCCAGCGCCGCGCGGCCGTTCTCGATTCGCGTGCGCGACACCGCGCTGTCCAGATATTCCCAGATCTGTTTCGTGAATTCCGATTGGTTGCGGTCTCTCCGGATGACATCGGTGTTGTAGGCCACGTTGCGAAAGGCACGATCGAACACCGCTGGCGATATGCCCTTGGCCAGGGCGCGCTGCCGAAAGCCGTCGATCCATTCCCGAAAGCCCTTGTCCGCCGTCGAAATCCTGGTTTCCATGATCGGTTCCCTTGCCGCTGCCTTCAGCCTTTGCGCGGCTTCGGCCGGTCTGTAGGCCGGATGGGGTGACATATCCAGAGCACCCCCCGCGAACGCCGCGACAGAGGAAAAGGGCAAGGCAAATCCGAGAAGCAGAAAGATTGACGATATTCGCACGACAAGCACCTGTATGTTGAGTCTTTTTGTGGGATACTACCCTGAAAACCATTTCTCTCAAAGCGGTTCTGCCGGCTGCAGCGGCACTCGGGCAAAATGGGCGCCATCCCGCTTATAGGTGTGAGATGGATCGGGCCTTTTCCGTCAGAGGTTTTGCTCCGGGATCGTTCAGTAGCCCGATGGCTTTGTCCTTCACCAGCCAGGAAAAGCCGAAGGCCCATATGCCGACGCTTTCCAGCCAGAAGATTGCCGAATGGCCGGCGCTGTCGGGATTGTCTGATCGTCCGGCTCTGGCGGCATGCTGCCTTTTCTCAGGAAGCCTGCTCGATCTCGTGGCGGATGGCCAGTGCAGCCTTGCGCGGATCCTCGGCCTGCCAGACGGGCCGGCCCACCACGATATGGTCGGCACCGGCGCGGATTGCGTCGCCCGGCCCCGTGATGCGTTTCTGATCGCCCGCCGCGGTTCCTTTCGGGCGCACGCCAGGTGTCACGATCAGCCGGCCTGTGGCTGCCGGCAGGGCCCGGATCAGCGCAGCTTCCCGGGGGCTGGCAATCACCCCGTCAGCGCCGGCTTCGAAGGCGCGTGCGGCCCGTTCGGTCACCAGATCGGCAATGTTGCCGGGCCGGATCAATGCGGCATCCAGATCGGTGCGATCCAGAGATGTGAGGATGGTAACGGCAAGAATCCGCATGCGGCTTGCCCCGGCACCTTCCCGCGCGGCGCGCACCACATGGGGATCACCGTGCACGGTCAGGAAATCAAGGTCGAAAGCAGCCAGTCCGCGCACTGCGGCCTCTACCGTGGCTCCTATATCAAAAAGTTTCATGTCAAGGAAGATGCGCTTGCCATGCTCATCCTTCAGTTCGCGCGCCAGCGCCAGCCCGCCGCCTGTCAGCATTCCCAGGCCGATCTTGTAGAAAGACACTGCATCGCCAAGTTTTTCGGCCAGTTGCATGCCTTCAATTGCATTGGGCAGATCGAGGGCAACGATCAGCCGGTCGTCAGGGGAAACGGGTTCGGACATGGTTATTCCTTCCGGCAGAAACGGTGCCTTGGTTTGGTGAAGTGATCCGGGCCGGGTGTCAAGCCGGAGCGGGGATGAACAGGGCTCTTGTCCGGCTGCATGAACGACATGCCGGATCAAGGGCTTGCTCCGGCCGCAGCATGCGTGTTCCGGTTCGCCAAAAACCGTTTGCCGTGTCTTGAAACCGGCACGGGCGAAGGCCACATCAGGAGCAAGGTCCACCAACAGGCCGTGCCGGAGCCGGGCGGCCGATTTCATCAGGACGCTTATGAAAGGAGAATGCTCATGAACATAGAGAAGTTCACCGAGCGGTCACGCGGATTCTTGCAGGCCGCACAAACGATTGCCGCTCGGGAAGATCACCAGAAGGTAGCCCCCGCCCATTTGCTGAAAGCCCTGCTGGACGACGACCAGGGCCTGGCCGCCAATCTGATCAAGCGTGCCGGAGGAGAACCCGGCATCGTGCGTGAAGCGATCGAGCTTGAGCTCGAGAAGATGCCGAAGGTTACTGGCGATACCGGCCAGGTGTATTTTGACAGCAAGACCATCAAGGTGCTGGACGAGGCCGAGAAGCTGGCCACCAAGGCCGGCGACAGCTTCGTGCCGGTGGAGCGCATGCTGACGGCGCTGGCCATTGTCAAGTCCGAGGCCAGGAAGGCACTGGAAGCGGGTGCTGTAACGGCGCAGAACCTGAATGCTGCCATCAACGACATCCGCAAGGGGCGCACAGCGGATTCGGCAAGTGCCGAAGAAGGCTACGATGCACTGAAGAAATATGCGCGCGATCTGACCGAAGCCGCCGAAGAGGGCAAGATCGATCCGATCATCGGCCGCGACGAGGAAATCCGCCGTGCCATGCAGGTGCTTTCGCGGCGCACCAAGAACAACCCGGTACTGATCGGCGAGCCCGGCGTCGGCAAGACGGCGATCGCCGAAGGCATTGCGCTCAGGATCGTCAATGGCGACGTGCCCGAGAACCTGCGCAACAAGAAGCTGATGGCGCTTGACATGGGGGCGTTGATTGCGGGCGCGAAATACCGCGGTGAATTCGAGGAACGGCTGAAGGCGGTGCTTTCCGAAGTCACCAGTGCGGCTGGTGAGATCATCCTGTTCATAGATGAGATGCATACCCTTGTGGGCGCCGGCAAGACCGATGGCGCGATGGATGCCTCGAACCTGCTGAAACCAGCTCTGGCCCGCGGCGAACTGCACGCGATCGGCGCCACCACGCTTGAGGAATACCGCAAGCATGTAGAAAAGGATGCAGCCCTTGCCCGACGTTTCCAGCCGATCCTTGTGGAGGAGCCAACCGTCGAGGACACGATCAGCATTCTGCGCGGCATCAAGGACAAATACGAACTGCACCACGGGGTGCGGATTTCGGACAGCGCGCTGGTTGCGGCGGCCACGCTCAGCCACCGTTACATCACCGACCGCTTCCTGCCCGACAAGGCAATTGACCTCGTTGATGAGGCGGCGGCGCGGTTGCGCATGGAGGTGGACAGCAAGCCCGAGGAGCTTGATCGTCTTGATCGCGAGATCATGCAGAAGTCGATCGAGATCGAGGCCCTGCGCCTCGAAAAGGACGAGGCTTCGCGGGAACGACTGGAGAAGCTCGAGAAGGAGCTGTCGGACCTGATGGAGAAATCCGCCGAGATGACGGCCAAATGGCAGGCCGAGCGCGACAAGCTCAACAAGGCCCGTTCGCTGAAGGAAAAGCTTGATCAGGCCCGTGCCGAGCTTGAGATCGCCAAGCGTGAAGGCGATCTGCAGCGCGCCGGCGAACTGGCCTATTCGGTCATCCCCGAGCTTGAAAGGCAGATTGCCGAAATCGAGGCCCAGGAAGAGGAAATGATGGTCGAGGAAACCGTTCGACCCGAAGACGTGGCCGAAGTTGTCGAGCGCTGGACCGGCATTCCGACAGCCAAGATGCTTCAGGGCGAACGCGAAAAGCTGCTGAAGATGGAAGAAGAGCTTGGCAAGCGCGTGATCGGCCAGCGTCAGGCAATCGAGGCAATCTCGAACGCGGTGCGTCGCGCCCGGGCCGGGCTCAACGACGAAAGTCGCCCGCTTGGCAGCTTCCTGTTTCTCGGCCCTACCGGTGTTGGCAAGACCGAGCTCACCAAGGCGGTTGCCGAATTCCTGTTCGACGACGAACACGCCATGACCCGCATCGACATGTCGGAGTTCATGGAGAAACATTCGGTAGCTCGGCTGATCGGTGCGCCCCCCGGCTATGTGGGCTATGAGGAAGGTGGCGTTCTGACCGAAGCCGTGCGGCGCCGGCCCTATCAGGTGATCCTGTTCGACGAGGTCGAAAAGGCGCATCCGGATGTGTTTAACGTGCTTCTGCAGGTGCTTGATGACGGGATGCTCACCGATGGTCAGGGGCGCCGCGTGGACTTCAAGCAGACGCTGATCGTGCTCACGTCGAACCTGGGTTCACATGCGCTCAGCGTTCTGCCCGAAGGGGCTGACAGCTCCGAGGCCAAGGCCGAGGTGATGGAGGCGGTAAACGCCCATTTCCGTCCCGAGTTCCTGAACCGTCTGGACGAGATCATCATCTTCGACAGGCTTACCCGCGAAGACATGGACGGCATCGTGGCAATCCAGCTGCGGCAGCTGCAGGAGCGGCTCGAGCGGCGCAGCATCACCCTCAGGGTGGATGCGGATGCCCGCAAGTGGCTGGCCGACGAGGGGTATGATCCGGTATTCGGCGCGCGTCCCCTGAAGCGGGTAATCCAGCGCCACGTGCAGGATCCGCTGGCCGAGAAGATGCTCTCCGGCGATATCCGCGACGGCGATACGGTGATCGTCGATGTGGGCGATGGCGGGCTGGTGATCGGCCCGGCACCGCGCGCGGCCGAACAGCCGGGCACCGCTGCCGATACCGATGAGGCCGTGAACGCCTGACCGGAACGCTTCGGGCGAAAGTCCGTGTCGGGCCGGCCATCGCATGATGGCCGGCCCTTCCGCGTTAACCGGATGCAAGAGATTTCGCGCATATAAGAAGGCAATCCAGGTTTCGGCTGCCCGCCGGGGCCTTGTCGCATCAGGCCAGAGCACTGGAACCGCAGCATGGGATTTGCCGAACGCAGAGATGTTGCCCGCCCCGCAACGGGAGAAGCGCCTTTCCGGATCGGAGAGCATTTCTTTGTGCGCACCGATGGGCAGGGCATCATCCGCGTGGGCAGTTACGTGCTTCATCGCGTGTCGGGTTACGACTGGAATGAACTGATCGGCGCGCCGCAAAGGATTCTTCGCCATCCCGACATGCCGGCAGGCGTTTTCCGGCTGCTTTGCAACGCGTTGGAGCAGGGCCGGCCGGCCGGGGCCTATGTCAGGAACCTGGCAAAGGACGGGCTGCATTTCTGGACTTTCGCCGTGGTGATGCCGGTGGATGGCGGCTTCTTGTCGGTTCACATCAAACCCTGCGTGGGCAATCTTGAATGGATTGCGGCAATCTATGATGCAATGCGCGCGGCGGAAGCAGATGGCGGAATGACGCCCGGGGAAAGCGCCGAAATGCTGTTGCGCCGGATCGACGAGGTGCACGGTCAGAAGGATTATGCCGCTTTTGCCGGCGATGCGCTGGTGCACGAACTGATCGCCCAGGACCGGCAGCTTCACCGCCCGCCCGACAAGCGTATCGCCCAGTTTCGCCGGATCACTTCGGCCGCCCGGGGGATGCTGCAGGAAACGCATGCATTGTTCCGGGAGTTCGGAGCAATCAGCACGGTTCCCGCCAACATGCGCATCATTGCTTCCCGGTTGGAATCTTCCGGGGGTGCGATTACGGCGCTTTCCCAGAATTACTGGGCGATGTCCGAAGAGATGTCGAACTGGTTCCGGAAATTCGTGACCGACAGCGGCAAGGATTTTTCCGCCCTGGAAGACACTCTTTCAGAGTGCCGCTTTCAGGTTTGCGCTGCACGGCTGGTGAGTGAGGCCGCCGAACTGTTTTCCCGCGAACGCCGCAGGCTGGGTTCTGTTGATGTTGCGCAGGAAAAGCAGAAGCTGGCCGGGCTTGCCCAGAAACAGGTGCGCAAGGCCATGGCGGGATTGCAGGGAATCGTGGATGAGGCCGGACGTGTTTCCGCAGCGGTCACCACCATGCGTCGCTATACGTTGGGCCTCGGTTCCACGCGTGTGATGTGCAATATAGAAAGTGCTCGTCTGCCGCAGGGTGGCGAAACGCTTTCGAACATAATCGATCAGCTGGACGGATTTCAGAGATCGGTCGAGCAGCAACTGACCAGAATCGAGGATCTGTGCCGGGATGTGCGTTTTGGTGCCGAGATGCTTGGCGCGAAAACAGCCTGCCTGCCAACCTGCCTGCCGGCAGACTGGCCGAATGCCTGACGCCGGCAGCTGCCCGGGATGCTTCATTCAAGAGCTGCTTTCACGATCGATTCCAGAAGCTCCTCGACCTCCTGCATCTTGCCTTCGGGCATTTTCGGATAGCCGATGATCACTTCTTCCGATCCGTGCACCTGCATCACGAATATCCGGTAGGGACAGTGTACCAGATTGAGAGGGTCCGCTTCCATCACGCTGCGGGAAACCTTGGCCGAGCAGAAATTGTAGATGTCGGCGTGCGCGAAGATGGTCTTCTCGCCGCCTACATCCTCCTTGGTGCGCTCCAGCATGTCGCCCACATGATTGACGGCCTCGATGCGCAGGCCGTGATCGGTGATGGCCGATTCCACGGCAAAGGCCGTATCTTCGAAATCGGCCGGCGAAACATGAGTCACGGCCTCGTTCCCGGCCATCGCCGCCAATGGCTGGAGCAGACCGAGAACAAGCACAGGGATGGCGAAACGGAATCGCATGGGGATCTTCCTTGTATGGGCAGGTGGCATAGGTGGATGCGCGCATTTCCTTTTCATATTGTGCGAGGCGCTGTAAATCCTGTCAAAGGCCATACTGTCGCGGGTGAAGGCCAGTTCCATGCAGCGGCTCATGCCGGGCGGGTTCCGGCACAATCCGGCACAATATCGTGAACGGGATTGTTTTGGCCTTGAGCATGCCTCCTGCTAGGGCATGATCCACAAGCGAAGCGTGACAGAAGAGAGAGCAACGGATGAAAGGACATTTCGGCACGAACCTTGGTCGGGAGGAGATCACCCCGAGAGAGGTGTTTTTCGACCGACGCCGGATGATGGTCGGAGCGTTGGCCGTGGGGGCGCTGGCCGGTCCGGCGCGGACATTCGCGGCGGGCAGAGGCGATGCCATGCAGAAGATCGATGTCGTGCCGGGTCGGTATTCGACGGATGAAAGGCCGAATTCCCTGAAGGACATCGCCAGCTACAACAATTTCTACGAATTCGGAACGGGCAAGAATGATCCGGCGCGCCACGCAGGGAAACTCACAACCCGCCCCTGGACCGTCACCATCGACGGGATGGTGGACAACCCCGGCCGGTATGATCTGGCCAGCCTGCTCGAGGGTGTCAGGCTGGAAGAACGGATCTATCGTCTGCGCTGCGTCGAGGCATGGTCGATGGTCGTACCGTGGGTGGGCTTCGAATTGCGGACGCTGCTGAAACGGATCGGGGTGCGGAGCAGTGCGAAATACGTGGCCTTCGAAACCCTTCTGCGCCCGGAAGAAATGCCGGGCCAGAAAAGCCGTTTCATCGACTGGCCCTATCGTGAGGGGCTGAGGCTTGATGAGGCCATGCATCCGCTGACCATTCTGGCAACGGGCGTTTACCGCGAACCCCTGCCCAACCAGTGCGGTGCACCGATCCGGCTGGTGGTGCCGTGGAAGTATGGCTTCAAGTCGATCAAGTCGATCGTGCGCATTACCCTGACCGATACACAGCCCCTCACCACATGGAATCAGAACGCTCCGCAGGAATACGGATTTTATGCCAACGTGAACCCGGAAGTGGATCATCCGCGCTGGTCGCAGGCTTCGGAACGCCGGATCGGCGACGGCTTCTTTGCCAGACGGCGCCCGACGCTGCCGTTCAACGGTTATGCGAAGCAGGTTGCGCATCTTTATGATGGCATGGATCTGCGCAGGTTCTATTAGACAGGGCAGGGTGTCGGACATGAATGCCATCCTTCGCAGGGTGCCCCCCTGGGCAGTTTATCTGGTCGGGATGCTTCCCTTTGTCTGGCTGGTGCTGAGGTTGTTTTCCGGTGGCCTCGGAGTTGATCCGGTGAAGCCGCTTGAGCACGAGCTTGGCAGAACGGGGCTGAAGCTGCTGATTCTGGGCCTTGCCGTCACGCCGCTGCGCAGGTTTGCCGGGATCAACCTGATGCATCTGCGCCGGGTGATCGGACTGCTCGCCTTTTTCTACATCTTCACGCATCTGCTGGTGTGGCTGCTTTTCGATATCCAGCTGCGCTGGAGCGAGATCGGGAAGGATATCCTGAAGCGCCCCTACATCACCATCGGCATGGCCGCTTTCGTCATGCTGGTACCGCTGGCGCTCACTTCGAACAACCGGGCTGTTCGTCGGATGGGCGCTGCCACGTGGAGGCGGCTGCACCGTCTTGTGTATCCTGCTGCGCTTGCCGGGGGCGTGCATTACGTGATGGTGGTGAAGGGCTGGCAGGTTGTTCCACTGGTCTATCTTGTGGTGATTGTCGGCCTGCTTGTGATGCGTTCACGCCTGACCCGGCGCCGGGTTGTCGGCTGAAGGTGTGATTCAGACCGGATTCGCCGCCTGATTCCGGCCTCTTGCGGGCCAGATCACAGGAGAATCCCGAATATCCCGGCATTTCCCCCTTTCAGGGGGCTGAAGATTACCGTGCCGCGCTATTTGTCCTCGCCTTGAAAATCCATGTAATACATTGAATTTTCTCGAAAATAACCATGGCGGCAAAAAAATGGCATCTTTGTCGAAAAAACCTCTTGCAGGGCGGCAGCGATATCCCTAAATACCACCTCACCGAAACGGCGAACAACGCTGTAACGGGGAACCTAGGGGCGGCAGCGCCCGGAGGGGATCGAAATCAGAGGTAATGACGGGCAGGCGCGCCGTAAGGTTATAGGGCGCAACTGGTTGTCTTTGTCTCTTGCTCTTTGAAATTGATGGTATCTGAAGAGATATGTGGGCGGTTTGGTCTGTTCGATGATCAACGCTGCATATCGGCTTCCTAGGGTTTCGGCCCGATGATGGAAGGTCAGCTTCACTGTTTGGCGGCTTTTGTTACTTCGGTGACTGAAGCACGTAAAACAGATGACTGCACCGGTTTGAACAATCGGTGCGATGTGCAGAGGTTCGAACGTCAAGGACAAGCTGGCAACAGCTTTTCAACTTGAGAGTTTGATCCTGGCTCAGAACGAACGCTGGCGGCAGGCCTAACACATGCAAGTCGAGCGCCTCGTTTCGGCGAGGAGCGGCGAACGGGTGAGTAACGCGTGGGAACGTGCCCTTCACTGCGGGATAGCCTCTGGAAACGGAGAATAATACCGCATACGCCCTCCGGGGGAAAGATTTATCGGTGAAGGATCGGCCCGCGTCTGATTAGGTAGTTGGTGGGGTAATGGCCTACCAAGCCTACGATCAGTAGCTGGTTTGAGAGGATGATCAGCCACACTGGGACTGAGACACGGCCCAGACTCCTACGGGAGGCAGCAGTGGGGAATCTTGGACAATGGGCGAAAGCCTGATCCAGCCATGCCGCGTGAGTGAAGAAGGCTCTAGGGTCGTAAAGCTCTTTCAGCGGGGAAGATAATGACGGTACCCGCAGAAGAAGCCCCGGCTAACTCCGTGCCAGCAGCCGCGGTAATACGGAGGGGGCTAGCGTTGTTCGGAATTACTGGGCGTAAAGCGCGCGTAGGCGGATCAGTAAGTTAGGGGTGAAATCCCGGGGCTCAACCCCGGAACTGCCTTTGATACTGCTGATCTAGAGTTCGAGAGAGGTGAGTGGAATTCCGAGTGTAGAGGTGAAATTCGTAGATATTCGGAGGAACACCAGTGGCGAAGGCGGCTCACTGGCTCGATACTGACGCTGAGGTGCGAAAGCGTGGGGAGCAAACAGGATTAGATACCCTGGTAGTCCACGCCGTAAACGATGAATGCCAGACGTCGGGCAGCTTGCTGTTCGGTGTCGCACCTAACGGATTAAGCATTCCGCCTGGGGAGTACGGCCGCAAG